>Ga0076929_100072_pt1 | contig 195615 bp, 181 predicted proteins | sample HotLakConUCCSL28_FD_87104 | JGI IMG/M metagenome (GOLD analysis project Ga0076929, IMG submission 87104) | Hypersaline microbial mat communities from Hot Lake, Washington, USA - Hot Lake Consortium UCC-SL28 (version 3) (version 3) | ecosystem: Environmental > Aquatic > Thermal springs > Hot...
GGGATATCCGTACGGATAGCAGTACTGCTCCACCCATGGCGCCCTGTTCACAAGGCGGCGCTCACCGGAGGGATACGGAGCAGGCGCTCGCCGGCGAGGTCTACAGGACGGTGCTCGCCGCGCGGGAGGACGAACCCGGATCCCCGGTGATGCGCGGCCTCGACGCCGTCGAGGCGCGCCGCGCCTTCGCGATCGCCCGCAGGGGCGTGACGCACGAGGACGAGGCCGACCTCGTTGAGGACGTCGCCGGGGGGGTCGTCGACGCCCACCTCGCCCGGCGCGGCCTGCGCCTCGACGAGGAGCAGAGGGGGCGCGTCAGCCGCGCGGTCGCGCAGGCGGTCCACCAGGCGGCCGAGATCCTGGCGCAGCGCGCCGACGGCGACTGGACGCCGGACCCGAAGGCGAGCCGTTTCCCGCCGATCGAGACGATCGACGTGCTGGACTGGCGCGTCGAATTCGCCCGCTATGTTCGCCTGCAGCCGCCCAAGCCGAAGACCGTCCGCAGCTTCGAGAAGCGCATCGGCGAGCTGATGGCGCGCGTGGGCTCGAACGACCTGCGGAAGATAACGCCCAAGCACGTCGACGACTGGGCGTCGGATCTCCTGATCGCCGGCTTGGATCCGCTCACCGTGCGTGATGGCTACCTCGCCGCGGTCAAGCGGATCTGCAGCTTCGTCAGGCTGAAGCTGCCCGTGAACCCCGCGGTGGGCATCACCGTCCCCGTCCAACGCAAGGAAAAGGTGCGCGACAACGGCTTCACCATCGCGGAAGCGCGGTCGATCCTGCGCGGGGCCCTGGAGCCCGCCTCCAATCGCCTCTCGCCGGATCGTCTGTGGAACGGCGTGGAATAGGTTTCCAGGTCCGGGGCCCCATGCCGATCGGCGCGGGACCCCGGCGCCGATCCACACTCGCGCGTCACGCCGACGCACGGACGTGGCGGAGCGGGTGCGGACCGGTGCGATTTGCGGTGATTTCTTGGGTACGCGGTCTGGGTACAGCGCTGGGTACGAAGCCAACCGGGCGCCAACACCAAGCCCTTGTCACCAAACAGAGTTTTCAGATGACAAAGGGAATGGTGGAGCTGAGGGGAAGCGTTCCAACGCCGGTTGACATCGATCGGCGCGGAACATCGGCCCGATTCACACAGTGGGCATCTCACGCTACGACGAGATCCGCCCTCAGTTTCGCGATTTCCTCTCCAGTCAACCCCAGTTCGCTCAACACGGCGTCCGTGTCCGCCCCCGAATCGGGCGTGGGCCAGCGCACCTGTGGCGGCGTACGGTCGAGGCGTAACGGAACACCGACGAGGGCGATCTCGCCGAGGCGTGGATGCGAGATCGGCTGCGCAATCCTTGAATGGACAACCTGCGGGTCGGCGAAGACCTCGTCGAGGCGGTAGATCGGTCCCGCCGGCACGCGCGCAGCGGCGAGGCGGTCGATCCATGTCGTCGTGTCCGCACGGGCGAATTCTTCGTTCAAGATCTCCCAGACGAGGACCCGGTTCTCGAGCCGGCGCGCGACCGTTGTGAAGCGTGGATCCGCGGCGAGATCCGGCCTCTCCAGAACGCCGCATAGGTCGCGCCATTGGCCATCGCCGGCGACACCAAGATTGAGGTGACCGTCGCGCGTGCGCGCGACACCGGTCGGGACCGAGACCGGATGCTCGTTTCCCGCCTGCCCCGGCACCTCGCCGGCGACGAGCCAGCGGGCCGCCTGAAAGTCCATCAGCGCGATCTGCGCCTCGAGCAGCGAGGTGCGCACCCATTGCCCGCGCCCCGAACGCTCGCGCTCGGCGAGCGCCACGAGGGCGCCGATCGCCCCGTAGAGCCCCGCGGCGAGATCGGCCACCGCGATCCCTGCCCGCACCGGGCCGTGGCCGGGAAGCCCGGTGACGCTCATCAGCCCGCCCATGCCCTGGACGATCTGGTCGAATCCGGGCCTGTCGGCGAGCGGCCCGTCCTCGCCGAAGCCGGAGATCGAGACGAGCACGAGGCGCGGGTTCGCCTCCGCGAGCGTCCGCCACGAGAAGCCGAGGCGGTCCATTACGCCGGGGCGGAAATTCTCGATGACGAGATCCGCGCCGGCCACGAGGCGCATGAGGATCTCCTTGCCGCGCTGGTCTTTCAGGTCGAGCGCCAGCGAGCGCTTCGAGCGATGCAGGTTCTGCATGTCCGGGCCATCGCGCGGTCCGGTCATGCCCTCGTTCGGATCCTTGCCGGGGGGCGCTTCGATCTTGATCACGTCCGCGCTGAAATCGGCGAAGATGCGCGCGCAGGACGGGCCGGCGCGCACGCGCGACAGGTCGAGGACGCGCAGATGCCCGAGCGCGCTCACAACATCACCGCCTCGGCACCCGCCGGGTCCTGCGCGGAGTACCAAGCGCCGATCGTCGCGGACGTCATGAAGGCGGTGTCCGGCCGCGCCAGCAGCGTGTCGAGCATGCGCGCGAGCCGATGAGCCACATGCGGGACGCCAGCGATATGCGGATGGAGCGCCAGCGTCAGCACCCGTGGCGTCTCGGCCGCTTCCGGGCCGAGGACCGCGAGGGTGGCGTCGAGCCGCCGCTCCCATTCCTCGGAGGCGCCGGCCTGGACGGCGTAGACGACGACGTCGTTGAGATCGAGGGCGTAGGGCATCGCCAACATCGGGCCTTCGCTCGTGCGCATCCAGACAGGCAGATCGTCCACGGTCCAATCGTGCAGGTAAAGGACGCCGTGCTCGCGCAGCAGATCGGGCGTTCGGAGCGTCTCGGCGAAGCCCGGCCCGAGCCACGCCTCAACATCTTGCCCCGAGGCGCGCCTCAGGATCGCGAGGCTCTGCGTGATCTCCTCCTCCTCGTGCGGCACGGTCTTCAACGAGCGCTGCAAGATGCAATGCCCGACGAGTTCGTGGCCGCCTGCGAGGATCGCGTCAAAGAGCGCGGGGAAGCGGGTCGCGATGTCGGCGTTGACGAAGGCGGAGGCGCGCAGACCGCGCTCGGTGAGGATGCGCAGGATGCGCGGCATGCCTGCGCGCAGGCCGTAATCGACCCAGGCGTAATTGGCGACGTCCGGCGGCTCGGCGGGGATGCCGTGCGGCGCGGGGAGGATGCCCCGCGGCATCGGCCGGTCGAAGGGCCAATGCTCGACGTTGAGCGCGATGTTGACGAGAAGCCCGCGCCCCGGCGTCGGCGGCGCTATCGGCGGGCGCGCCGTCGAGAGCGCGAAAGGCATGCGGGGGTTCGGCCAGTCGGCGGTCACGGGCGCGTCTCCTCAAGCCCAATCGCGATGGCGCGGCGCGCGCGGCAGGCCGTACGCGTCGCGAACCGCTTCGCGCAGCGGCAGGGTCGCTCCCGCGGCGGCTGGGCGCGGCGAGAGGCGTGCCGCGCGCGCGCCCGAAACGGCGGCCTCGATCTCGGTCTGCGGATCGAGCCGGGTGTGCCGGCCGCCTTCGTAGAGGATCGCCCCGTCGATCATGGTGAGGCGTACGTCCGCCCCGCGGGCGCGGGCGGTGAACGCGTTGAGGAGCGTCTGATCGGGGTCGAGCATCGGGCGTGTCGTGCGCCCGAGATCGATCGCGACGAGATCGGCCTTGGCCCCGACCGCGATGGTGCCGACGTCCTCGAGAAAGGCGCTGCGCGCGCCCCATTCGGTCGCCATGCGCAGCAGGGTCGCGGGCCCGACGTCGTGGCGGGGTTCGCCCCGCGTCGCGCGGGCGAGCGCCCCGGCGAGGCGCATTTCCCCGAGCAGATCCTCGTCGTCGGCCAGCGCCGTGTTGTCGGTGCCGATGCCCACCTCGATGCCGGCCGCGACGAAATCCGGCACCGGCGCCGCGCCGTTGTGGAGGCGCAGGTTGGAGCCCGGATTGTGCGCGATGCGCGCGCCCGCGTCGGCGATCGCCGCGATGTCGTCCCCCGTGAGATAGACGCAATGCGCCAGCGTCACGTTCGGCCCGAGCGCGCCCTGCGCCGCGAGCCATGCCGCGGTGCCCTCCGGAAACAGCCGCGCCGCGGCATCCGCCTGGGCGCGGCTCTCGAGCACGTGGAGATGCAGCCCGAGCCCGCGCCGCGCGGCATCCGCCGCGAGCGCGCCGAGCATCCCCTCGCCGACCCAGAGCGGACCCGCCGGGCCGTAGGCGAGCGTGATGCGCGGATGGTCGCCCCAGCGCGCGAGGAGCCGATCCATCAGCGCGATCGTCGCCGCCGCATCGCCGACATACGGCGGGGGTGCGGGCGCGGCGAGCACCTCGCGCACCTCGGGCGCGAGCCCCGCGCGGAAGGCGGCTTCGTCGGCGCCGGGATAGAGCAGCGCGCCGCGGTCCTGGGCGCCGACGCAGAAAGTGACGCGCAGGCCCGCTTCGTCGTAGGCGCCGAGCGCCGCCTCGACCTCGGCTTCGTAATCGCCGGAGCCGAAGGGGAAATTCGCATGCGTCGTCGTGGTGATGCCGTTCTCGATCATCTGCGCCGCGCAGGCGCGCACGAGCGCCCGGACGTCGAGCGGGCCGCGGCGACGGCGCTGGTTCATCCAGGGTTCGAGGATGTCGTCCGGGTATCCGAGCTGGATCTGGCTGATGCCGCGCCCGTGCTGGTGCGCGTTGACGAGGCCGGGCAGCAGCGCGGTGCCCGCGAGATCGATGCGGCGTGCTTCCGGCGCGTGGGCTGCGAGCCGCTCCGGCGTGTCGATCGCGGCGATGCGTGCGCCCTCGACGAGGAGGCCACTCGCCTCGCCCGGCGCGAAGGCCGGGTCCGCTCCCGTGGGCAGGAGGACGTGATCGGCGACGAGGATGGTACGCATCGCGGGGCCCTTCAGGTCGCGAGAATATCCGCTCCCTCGAACAGGTCTTCGGGCGCGAGGCCGCTGGAGACGAGCCCTTCGGCGCGCATGTAGCGCAGGAAGGTCGCGAGCGTGTCTCGGTTGGCGGCGAGCCCGCTCGCCCAGAAATTCTCCCCGAGCGCGGCCTCGGTCTCGCGGACGTGTTCGGCGAGCCAGGGCAGCATGACGTCGAGGGCGGCCTGATCGATCAGCTTGGCGCGCGCCGCCGCGATCGAGGCGACGCCGGCCCGATAGAGCGCGCCGGGCAGTTGGGGATGCGCTTGCGCCAGCGAGCGGCGCAGGGCTAGGACGTGCATCTGCGGAAAGAGCTTCGTCTTCTCGTAGAAGGCGAGTTCGCTGTCGCGCGGGTTCTCGAACAGGCGCACCACCGGCCCGCCGGGGCGGTAGGTCGAGGGCGCGCGGGCGGTGTAGAGTGCGTCGATCTCGCCGCGCTCGAGCAAAGTCGCGAGGCTCTCGTCGGCGTGCTCGATCGTGTAGCCGGGTGGATAGGCTTGGGGGTGCTCGTCGCCTTTGCGGGCGAATTCGAGCCCGCCGGTCACGTAGAGCGGCGCGCGGGCGGGCAGGCCGAAATGCTCGTGGAGAATGCCGCGCAGCCATACCGCGGCCGCCATGTCCCAGATCGGAATGCCGACGCGCTTGCCGGCGAGATCGGCGGGGCGCGCGATGCCGCTGCCTTCGTGCACGAAGATGCACGAGAGCCGGAAATGCCGCGACGGGAAGACCGGCACCGCGAGATAGCGCCGCTGCCCCTCGAGTTCGCGCACATAGGTCGCGAGCGGGAATTCCGCGACGTCGAATTCATGCGTCGCCAGCATGCGGTTGAACAGGTCCTGCACCGGCAGGACCGTGTAATCGGGCGCGACGCCTTCAATGGGAACGGCGCCGGAGACGAGGGGGCGGATGCGGTCGCAATCGGTCACGCCGAAGCGCAGAGGGATGTCGGTCACGGGTCTCGTCTCCGGCGTCGCGAAGGGGCGCCGCCGGTGCGAGACACCGGCGGCGGGACGGGCGTCAGGGCATGCGGTCCGCCTGCGCGGGCAGGAAGGAGGCGTCGAAGAAGGTCTCGATCACCGGCTCGTTCTCGAACTCGTAGACGAGCGCGAGCTGCTCCAGCGCCTCCGCCATGCGCGCAGGGTCGATGCTGCCGAAGCCGTTCGCTTTCACCTCGTCGGTGAGGATGTTCATGTCGAGCGCATAGGAGAGGCGCAGGTTCTCCATGTCGCGCTGTGCCACGTCGTTGCGGGCGAGCACGTAATCCACCGAGGCCTCCGGATCGGCGATGACGTCGCGCAGGCCGCGGATCGTCGCGCGGATGAAGCCGCTGATCGCCTCGGGGTTCTCGGCGAGAAGCGTGGGGCTCGCGATCAGGGCGTTGCCGTAGAGCTTCACGCCGTAATCCGACATCAGGAAGACGCTGGCGTCCTCGGGGTCGTCCAGGCGACTGCGGATCAGCAGCGCCGAGGAGAAGGCGAAGCCGGTGATGGCGTCGACGTCGCCCGAGAGCAGCATCGGCTCGCGCACGGGGAAGCCGACGTTCTCGATCGTCACCTTCGACGCGTCGATGCCGTTGGCGGCGACGAAGATCGGCCATTGCGCGTAGGCGCCGTCCGCTTCCGGCGCGCCGAGGGTGCGGCCCTCGAGATCCATCGGCTCGGTGATGCCGAGGCTCTTGCGTCCGACGACTGCGAAGGGCGGACTGTTGTAGAGCATGAACACGGCCTTGACGCCGTTGTCCGGGTTGCGGTCGAGGAAGCGGATCAGCGAGTTGATGTCGCCGAAGGAGATGTCGTAGGCGCCCGCCGCGACCCGGTTGATGGCGTCCACCGAGCCCTGGCCGGAATCGATCGTCACCGCGAGGCCTTCCTCGGCGTAGTAGCCCTTCTCGAGCGCAACCAGGAACGGCGCGGATGGCCCCTCGAAGCGCCAATCGAGCGAGAAGCGGATCGGCGTTTGCGCCTGCGCGACGGTCGCGGCGCCGACGAGGAACGCTGCGGCGGCGATCGCCGTGCGCGCGAGGCGGAAGAACGATGGTGTCTGCGTCATGGGTGGTCTCCGGTCGGGAGGCGAGGGTCAGAAGGAGGCGAAAATCACAGGGAGGGTCGTGCGGCGGGCTGCGTCGTCGCGGCGGCCGAGACGGGCTCCGTGCCGCGGACGCGGGCGATGAGGACGTCGAGAAGTTCGGGCACCGCGAGCGGCGTGGCGTCGACGCCGCCGCGGGACCAGGCGCCGCCGAGCCGCGACTGCGGCACGCCGAGGCGGGTCGCGAGGCGGGATTTCGCGACGTCGCATTCGGCGACGCTCGGCAGGCAGGAGATGCGCAGGTCGTCGGGCAGGAGATCGTTGGCGCCGACGAGCGTCAGCCGTTCGCCCGCGACGACACGCGCCCGCGGCACGCCGTGAGCGCGTCGCTCGTCGGCGGCCAGCAAGAAGCTGCGATGCGTCAGACCGGGCGCCACCCAGGCGATGCGGTCGGTGAAATGCCGGCCCACGCGGGCGAAGGTGGCGGCGATGCCCTCCGCCATGGCGTTGTGCATGGCGACATAGGCGCGCTTCTCTTCATCGCCCCAGCGCCAGCGGGTGGCGGAGACCGCCTCGGCGGTCGAATCCGCCCGCCAGGGCGAGACGGCGTTGCCGCGGTTCTCGAACAGGCCCGGATCGTCGTAGGCCGTCGCGGGCGAGGCGCGGTCCTCGTAGGTGGCGATGTGCTCGTAGGGCACCACCGCCATCGGCTCGGAGATCACGACCCGATGCACGACGGTGCCGCGCCCGTCGCCGAGCGGGCCGAGCGCCAGCACGTTCTGCGAGAAGCCCTCCGGCAGCCGCGCCTGCAATTCCTGCGGCAGCACCGTGTGCCCGATCGGGCGGAAACCCTCGTCGTCGAGGCGCTGGTTGATGGCGCGGTGCTCGGAGCTGAACGGATAGGGCTTGGTCTTGGTGCAGGGCATCAGCAGCAGTATGCGCCGCTCGGCCGCCGGCAGATCGGGCTCCCAGCGCGTCGTCACGAAGTCGAGCCAATGGGCGATGCGTGGATGGGCGAGGGAATCGACGTTGTCCTGCGGGCTGTAGAGGCACAGGCTCTCGTCGAGGACGAAGGGGCTCTCGATCTTGTGGGCCGAGTCGCGGACACGCTCGGCGCGATCCCGGACGGGAACGGCGATACTCATGGACGTGACACCGTGGTGAGGGATGGAAGGGGGGGCGGCGCGGGCTCGGCCGCCGGCGTGCCGGTCGCGATGCCGATTTCGAGTTCGGGCTCGTCGTAGGTCAGCAGCGAGGCGTAGTGCTCGTGCGCCTCGTCGAGGAAGAGCGTGCGCGTGATGCCGCGCACGACGCGCTCGACGCCGAATTTCAAGACGGAAATCCCCGCCGACGAGCCGAGGCTCGGCATCGCCGCGAAGGTGTAGAGCCGGATGCGCTCCAGCGCCTCCGGCGCGTCCGCATCGCGGCGCACGAGCGAGAAATCCGGCGTGAGGTAGGGGCACTCGGCGAGCGGCTGGCAGGCTTCGTCCGGCGCTGGCGTGTAGCGGTCGCGCCAGAGTGCGATGTGGGGGGCGAGCCGCGCCAGTTCGGGCCGCGTGCCCGGGTCCGCGACGAAGCCCGTGCCGGCGATGACGAAGTCGCCGCGAAAGGCGCCAACGGGCGTCTCCAGCACGATCTCGCCGGCTTCTTCGCGCGCAGCCTCGATGCCGGCGCCGGTGACGACCGAGAAGCAGGGCAGCGTGGTGCAGCGGTTCCAGGTCTCCTGCGGCGGAGGCTGGCTCATCTCGAAGATGCGCCGCATGAAGCGCCAGCGCGACGCGTCGTCGAGATCGGCGAAGTGGCGCAGGAACCCGGCGAATTCCATCCAGCGATTGGGGTTGGCGAGCGGCAGCGCGGTGCGCCGCACCAGCACGGTGGCGCTCGCGGCGCCGTGCTCGAGCGCTTCCGCCGCGTTGTCGAAGGCGGAGGCACCGCCGCCGACGACGAGGATGCGCCGGCCGGCGAGGCGGGCGAAATCGATGGTATTCGCCGTGTGCGCCCACTTGTCGGGCGCGAGCCCCTCGCGCAGCACCCGCGGCGTCACCCAACGCCCGGCGCCTTCGATGCCGGTCGCGAGCACCACGGTGCGGGCGAGAAGCGGTTCGAGCGCGCCGCCGGTTTGCGCACAGCGCCGGTGCACGCGCACGAGGTCCGGGCCGACGGGCTCGAGATCGACGACGTCGACCCTGTGCGTCACGTCCACGCCGGTCACGCGCGCGACGAAGCCGAGATAATCCGCCCAGTCGTGCCGCGAGATCTTGCCCAGGGCCGCCCAGGCCTCCGAGCCGTGCCGCGCCTCGTACCAGGCGCGCGGGGTGAGGCTCGGAATGCCGAGATCGGGGCCGGTGAGGTGTTTGGGCGTCCGCAGCGAGCGCATGCGGGCATAGGTCCGCCACGGGCCCTCCGCGCCGGGCACGGCGCGCTCCTGCACGACGACGTCGCGCACGCCCTCGCGGGCGAGGCCGAAAGCGATGGCGACGCCGTTCTGCCCGCCGCCGACGACGACCGTGTCGTGCACGATCGCGCCGTCGAACCGGCGCGGCGCGGTCCACGCGCGCGCGGGCCAGTTCAGGAGAGCCATCTCCCGTCGGGCTTGCATGTCCAGCTGAACGAGCGCCGCGTGCGGCATCGAGAGCTCCACGGTTCGGCGAGCGCGGGCTCTGCCGCGGCCGGTGCGAAAGTGGTCCGCTCGATCCGGTTTTCCGGCTCTCAGAGCTTCCGTCAGGTAGGCAAGCGACGTGCCACGCGCGCCCGCCCGGTTTCTCGATCGTCGCCGCCACGGCCGTGCTCGAAAACCGGGCAACCGGGTTGCGACTGCTCAGCCGACGGGCGGCGTTTCGGCGCCCGGGCCGTCGAAGAAGCGCGAGGCGTAGAAGACGAGCGGCGCGCCCGTCCCCGCCGTCTCGGCGCGCTCGACGTGCCCGAGAACAATCACGTGGTCGCCCCCGTCGTGGATCGCCCGGGTGCGACAGGCGAAGCTCGCGAGCGCGCCGGCGACCGCGGGCGGCCCGTCGTGCGACGCTGCGAGGAAGCGGGCGGGATCGGCGTCGCCGCGCCCGGCGAAGGCGAGCGCGACGTCCCGCTGGTGTGCGGCGAGCACGCTGACGCAGAAGCGATCCGCCTCGAGGAAAGCCTCCGCCAGGCGCGAGGCGCAGCGCAGGCTCCAGGAGACGAGCGGCGGATCGAGCGAGATCGTCGCGAAGGAATTCACGGTGAGCCCCACCGCCACACCGGCGCGATGCGTCGTCACGACCGTCACGCCCGTGGCGAACAGGCTGCCGGCGGCTCGGATCGCGGCGGAGCGCGGCTCGGCCGTCGCCATGGTCGCGGGGCGCACGGGGGTCATCGCGGATCTCGCGGAGGATGCACGCGCCGCCAATGCCGTGCGACGGCACCACGCGAGGCGACCCAGACGCCCGGCGTTCGGCAGACGAGATCGAGGAAGTGCCGCAGCCCGTCGAAGCGCGCCGGCTGGCCCGAGACGCGCGGATGCAGGCTCACCGTCATCATGCGTCCGCCCTCCTCGCGGAGGACGCGGAAGGCGGCGCGCAGATGATCGAAGAAGTCGTCGCCCGTCGCCAGCCGCGCCGAGCCGAGGCGGTTGTCGTTGTTGGTGAAGCTGTGCGGCACGACGAGCCGCCGGCGCGTGCCGACGGGCGTCCAGTAAGGCAGGTCGTCGTTGTAGGCGTCCGCATCGTAGAGGAGCGCCTCGTGCTCCGCGAGGAGCCGGCGGGTCGCGACGCTCGCCGAATAGCGACTCTGCCATCCGGTCGCCGCCCGCCCGAGCAGGGCTTCGATGCCTTCGAGCGCGGCGGCGATTTCGGCCCGCTCGGTCGCCTCGTCCATGGTCCAGTGCCGGGCGAAGCGGCGGCCGTGGGCGCAGATGTCGTCCCCGCCGTCCCGCAGTGCCCCGGCGATTTCGGGATTGCGCTCCAGCGCTTGCGCGCAGACGCCGAAAGTCGTCTCGAGCTCGCGCTCGCGAAAGGCCCGCAGCAGGCGCCAGAAGCCCACGCGGGAGCCGTATTCGAACAGGCTTTCGGCCACGAGATCGCGGGTGCCCGCGGCCACTTCGCCGGGGACTGCGTCGGTCAGCGCCGGGTCGGTCGCCGGATCGCCGTCGGGGATCGACGGCTCGGCGCCCTCTTCCACGTTGACGACGAAGACGAGCGCGAGCCGAGCCGCCTCGGGCCAGAACGGATTGGGCGGCAGCGGGCCGTAGCCGACGAAGTCGCGCGACGGCTCGGCGTTCATGCCTCGATCTCCGCCCCGATCTCCGCCCCGATCTCCGCCCCGATCTCCGCCCCGATCTCCGCCCCGATCTCCGCCCCGATCTCCGCTCCGATCTCCGCCGCGAGCATCGCGGCGGCGCCGGCGAGCAGCTCGTCGCGTCCCGGCCCGGCGATGAAGGACAGGCCGACCGGCACGCCTGCGACCGTCCCTGCGGGCAGCGTCAGCTGCGGCAGCCGCGCCAGGCTCGCGACGCAGGTCAGGGCGAGCGTGTGCTCTCGAAACGCGATCAGCGCGTCGAGGCCTGCGCCACGCCGTGGGGGGAGGTCGTGCGTGGTGGGCACGACGAGGACGCCGTCGTCGCCGAGGTCGTCCGCGAGCCGCCGCGCGAGCACTTCGCGCCGCGGGATCGCGGCGGCGACGGCGGCGGGGTCGGTCTGCGCGGCGAAGTCGATGCGCTGGCGGATGCTCGCCGTGACGTGCCGGCCGGGCGCCGCGGCCCATTGCCCGAGCGTGGCGTAGAGATCCTGCAGCTGAAGCGGGCGAAAGGTGTCGAGCCAGGTTTCGACGCCCTCGACGTAGAGCCGCGTCTCCTCGTCGGCGATGCGCCGCGCGATGGGCGCGAGCACGTCCCGCACGGCGGCTGTGGGAATCGCGAAGGCGTCCGTCGCGAGGCGTAGCCGGGGCCGCTTCGGCGCGCCCGGGATCGGGCCGAAATAGACCTCCGCGACGCGCCGCAGCGTCTCGCCGTCGCGCGCGAGGAGCCCGACGCTGTCGAAGCTCGGCGCCATGGCCATGATTCCGGCGGCGGGAATACGCCCAAAGGTCGTCCGCAGGCCGACGGTCCCGCAGAAGCTCGCCGGCACCCGGATCGAGCCGCCGGTATCCGTGCCGAGCGCGAAGTCGCAAAAGCCCGCGGCGACCGCGACCGCCGAGCCGCTCGACGATCCGCCGGGCACGCGATCGGGCGCGGCGGGATTGATCGGCGTGCCGAAATCGTCGTTCTCGCCGAACATCCCGCAGGCGACTTCGTCGGTGTGCGTCTTGCCGACGAGGAGCGCTCCGGCCGCCAGCGGAGCGAGCACGGATGGCGCCGTCGTCACGGCGGGACCGCCGTCGCGCAGGCGGTCGCGATTGCCGCACGCGGTCGGCGCGCCCGCCACGTCGAACAGGTCCTTGACGGCGAACGTCGTATCGGCGAGCGGCCCCTCCGCCACGAGGCGGAACGGCGCGGGGCCGTGCTCGACGAAGGCCGAGCGGCGGATGGTCTCCGGATCGATCATCGCCGCGGCCTACTCGGCGGCCACGGCCGACGCGTCGCGCCCGGGCAGATCGTAGGTCGCCATGAACTCGTCGACGAAGCCCTTCACGGCGCCCCAATCGTAGAAGCGGAAGGAGTTGCCGCGGGTGACGAAGGTCGCGCCCGAATAGAACATCTCGTATTGCAGATGCCGCGAGCCGAATTCGGACCCGACCGCGTCCCAGGCGAGCTTCATCAGCTTGACGCGCTCGGTGCTGTCGACGATCGGCGAGCGCTGGGTGCGGGCAATGATCGCGGCGGTCTCCGGATCGTCGAAATCGGCGGCCGAGGACGGCACCATGATCATGCCGCCGCCCGACAGGGTGCGGATGGTCTCGACGACTTCCGGATAGGTCGTCTGCGCGATCACCTGGGCGGTGCACAGGATCGAGCGGTCCGGCACGTACCAGCCCTTGTAGTGCTCGCCGTTCGCCTCCATGGCGATGACCAGAGCTTCGATGTTCTTCGCCTTGGCCGCCAGGTGCCCGAGGCTTTCGCGCACCTGCGGATAGTTGATGACATTGTTGACCTCGGCGATCTTGCGGGCGAGGCCGACGAGGAAGCGCAGCTTCACCATCAGGCGGATCATGCACTGATAGTTCTGCATCACGTGCGCGCGGGTCTCGTGCCATTGCGCCTGCGCCATGCGCAGGTCCTTGTTCACGAAGACGCGTTCCCACGGGATCTTCACGTCGTCGAAATGCACGACGGCATCGTTCTCGTCGAACCGCGAGGAGAGCGGGTAATCGAATTGCGAGGTCGCCGACGCCTCGTAGCTGCGCCGCGACAGGAGCCGCAGCCCCTTCGCCGAGAGCGGCACGGCCGCGGTGAAGGCGAAACGCTCGTCGCCGGGCTGCATCGCCTGGAAGCCGGAGACGATCAGCTCGTCCGCCATCACGCCGCTCGTCGCCAACATCTTGGCGCCGCGGATGGTCACGCCCTCGGCGTCCTCCTCGACGATGGAGGCGACGAGGTGCGGGTCCGGCTGCTCGCCGGCCGTCTTCGCCTTGTCGGCCTGCGGATTGATGATGACGTAGGAGAGGAAGAAATCGTTGTCGCGGGCGTAGTCGAAGTAAGCCGCCAGCGCCCGCGCCGCCCGGGGATCGGCGTCCTCGTAGACGTCGAGACCCATGCGGAAGCCGACGAGGGTGGAGGCCACGTGATCGGGGGAGCGCCCGACCATGCCGCAGGTGAGGGCCGACCAGCGCTCGAGCGCCCGGCGCCGCTCGACGAGCTCGCGGTGGTTTCGCGGCATCTGCCAGGCGCGGTTCACTCGGAGGGGCGCGTTCGGCGACTCGAAGGTCATCGACGCGAGATTTTGCGGCGCGGCTTGGTAGTCGTAGAGCGCAGCCGCCGAGGCGACGGCACCGCGGAACGCGTCGCTCGTGGTGACGTCCGGGACGCGCCGACCGTCGATGAAGACCGCACGGCCATCGCGCAGCGCGGTCGTATAGCTCTTCCCGTCGCGGGGCATGGATGACATCCGTCGCTCTAAGTCCTCGGGCTCCGGGCTTCGTGGCCCTCGCCGCCGCGGGACGGACATGGTCGACAAGACTCGCGGATGCCCTTTCAGGGCTCATCCGGGTATCGAAGGTACGCCGCCGACATTCGGCGGGTCAACGGCAGCCAGCGCCGCAATTTTGGCCAAGTTGCCCGAATTTTCGACCGTCGGCCCGCCGCAAAGTCGACCCCAGAACGGGCCGGCGTCGCCACCTGCTGACAGCAACGAGAACACGGTGCCGATCGCCAACTTACGAGGTCGGAGTGGCGGCCGATTACATTGGGAAATCGTCCCCTCTGGGAGGCCTCGGCAATAGCGGTCGATCGAGCCGGCATGTGTCAGCCAGATTTGTTCTCGACGCTCCGCGATCATCGCCAGCGCCCTTCTGAGACGACGAAGGCGATGGGGCTGCCCGACGATGTAGGGATGCAGTGCGATTCCCATGACGAGCGCCTGCCCCGTCGCCTCCGCCTGCTCGAACTGCTCCTCGAACGTATCAGTGATCATCGTCGCGAACGCCTCTGCGCCGTCTTTGCGAGCGACGATCGACGGGATGTCGTTGACCTCCTGCGGGTAAGGGATAGAGAGCAGACGCCCTGCGCGGGTTCGCATCCAAACCACCTGGTCGTCCATGCACAGATTGAGCGTATACGTGTAACCGGCTTCGGCCAGCAAATCCGGCGTAGTGCGGCTCTCGGCGATCCAGGGGCTGAGCCAGCCGCGCGGGGGGGCCCATCCGCCTCCGTCAGAACCCGCGTCGCCTCCGCGATCAGCGCTCGCTCGGCCGGCTCGCTCAGGCCGCTCTGGCGCTCGGAATTGGTTCGCCCGTGCCCGACCACCTCGTCGCCGCGGGCTCGGAAAGCGTACATCAGCTCGGGGGCGTAATCGAACATGGCGCTGTTGGCGATCACGCTCGCCGGCATCTCGAGCCTGTTTAGCATGTCGAGCACGCGCCAGGCGCCAACACGATTGCCCCAGTCGCGCCAGGCGTAGTTCAGCACGCCCGGCGGTGGCCCGCCGGGAGCGAGTTCCGCGCCCAGACTCTCGCCGAAGCCGAAATGTTCGAGGTTGAGGCCGAGATACACCGCGAGCCGCGCGCCGTTCGGCCAGCGGTATGGGGTTCGAGACACAATCGGGCTGTATTCGTAGCGGTCGTGGTGGGGCAGCATGGGGCCTCGGTCCGGATCAGAGCGGCGCTTCGGCGAGGCCGGCGCGGGCGAGCAGGATCTCGGCGGAATCGTTCCAGACGTCCGTCGAGACGATCTTGCCGCCGCGCACGACGAACCGGTCGAGGTAGCGGTTCGTCTCGAACGTCGTGCCGTCCGGCCATGCGCCGTAGAGATGGCCCGTATTGTAAACGTAGACGTCGCCGGTCTCCGGATCGAGCGCCGCATCGGTGCGCAAGAACCGCTTCTTCACCCAGGCATAGCGCTTTGCATTGAAGGCGGCGCTCTCCGCCGTCGAGGCGAAGCGCCGCCCCCCCGTGAAGGTCACCGCGAAATCGTTGGCGACGAAGGTCGCCGCGCGGGCCGGATCAGGGACCATCGAAGCCTCCAGATAGCTCTCGACGATGCCTTTCGCCGCCGCCAAAAGGTCATTCTCCGCCATGGTCGTCGTCTCCGTCGGCTCGTGTCGGCCGCCGCGTTCGCGTTTCCGCCCCTAGCTCAGGCCGCGCTGATGCGGCGAGAGCGTCTCTGGGGTACGACCGGAAGGTCGTTTTCGTCGTAGGCCGCGAGCGCGCCGATCAGCCAATCCGTCTGATCGACGAAGAGTTTGCAGGTGATGCCGCGCACCAGCCGCGGCACCGAATACTTGTGCCCGCTGATCGAGGTCGAGTGCGGCCCCATGCTGACGATGGCCGAGAAGTTGAAAGCGTAGAGCCGCTCGAGCCAGGGCGCCCGTCCGGGTGTCTTCTCCCGGAACGCATAGTGCGGGTCGAGATACGGAAACGATCCCAGCGTCGGATGCTCTTCGTCCGGCGCCGGCGTGAAGCGGTCCCTCCAGCGGGCGATCTCGCCGGCGAAGGGGCCGAGTTCCGGCCTTTTCGCCAGATCGAGCGCCGATCCGGTGGCGCAGATCACATGGTCGAACCGGTGCTCGATCCCGTTCGCCCGCACACGCACTTCGCCGTCCTCGAATCGGATGTCGTCCCACGAGGTGCCCGGATGCATGGCAAAGCGCTCCGATTCGTGCGCTTGTAGGAAACTGCGCTGGGCCGGCGGCTGGTCGGCGGATTTGAAATGGCGGTTCACCTTCCAGCGCGTCGCGTCGTCGAGATCCGGGAAGTGTTTGAGAAAACCGCCGAATTCGATCCAGCGGTGCGGGTTGGCGGTCGGCAGTGCCGGCCGTCGGAAACACAAGTCCACCGTTCCCGCACCCGCAGCGAGCGCGGCGCAGGCATTGTCGAAGGCCGACGCGCCGTGGCCGAGAATACCGACACGCTTGCCGCGCATCCGATCGAAATCCACCGGTCCGTTCGAGTGGAAGCACCGCTCCGGCGGGACGGCGGTTTCGATATGAGCCGGAATCCGCCACTCGCCGCCGCCGTCGTAGCCGGTCGCCAGCACCACGTAGCGCGCCAGCACGGTGCGCCGGCCACCGGCCGACGCCAGACGCAGGGCGAAAACCTCTCCGTCGGGCTCGATGGACTCCAGCGCCGTCTCGTTCTCGATCGCGAGATTGCACATCCCCCGGAGCCACCGCAGATAGCGCATCCAGTCCTGTCGCCCCACGCGGTCAATCGCGGCCCAGGCCTCCCGACCGTAGGTCGCCTCGTACCAACGTCGAGCGGACAGGCTGGCGAAGCCTCCTTCTACGCCGACGAGCATCTTCGGCGTACGCAAGGTTTCCATGCGCGCGAACGTGTCCCACACGCCCTCGGAGCCTTCCGCGTTGCGGTCGATCAACAGGACGTTCGAGACCCCGTCGCGCGCCAGGGCGAACCCGCAGGCGATGCCCGACTGACCGGCCCCTACGACGACCACGTCGTAGACGTGTTGTCCGGAGGAATGTGTGACGGGCTCGACCCAGTCGCGGCCCGGATAGGCGAGTGTCGCCAAATCATCGCGGGCCTGCCGCTCGAGCTTCCCCAGTTCGGTGTCGGAATGTAACATGTCGTGCACCTCGCACCTCCAGCCGGTCCGGCCTGCCGCCGCATCGGGTCCCGCCGCTCTCACTCGTCGCCGAACCATTTGGCGGCCAACATGTCGAGGAAGCCTTCGCCCTCCATGGCGGTGAGATGCATGTCGATCTCGGCCATGAGATCCGCGTCCTCGAGGCGTGTGTTGATACCCACGACGCGGCTGACCCAGACGTCTGTGGTCTTGAAGCCTTCCGTGCCACGGATATTGAAGGACAGCACCGGGAGGGGGTTCACGACCGCATCCACACGACCGTTCTTAAGGTCGTTGATGGCGAGCAGGATGCTGTCGTAGGTCATGATCTGCCCCACCGACTCGCCCAGGTCGCCGCGCACGTAGCGCTCGCCCGAGCTGCCGAGCTGAACGCCGATCGTCTTGCCGGCGAGATCCTCGGGCGTGGCGATGTCGCTGTTGGCCGGCACGAGTGCGCCAATGCCGGCGTCGTAATACGGCATCGAGAAGGAAATGCGCTCCGCGCGCTCCGGGGTCTTCGTCATCGCCGTGATCAGGGTGTCGACCCGGTTGGATTGCAGGGCCGCGATGATGCCTTTGAAGTCGATCTTTTCGAATTCGACGGTCACGCCCATGCGCTTCCCGAGTTCCTCCGCGAGATCGATGTCGAAGCCGACCAGCTCACCGTCCTCGACGTATTCGAAAGGCGGGTAGGCCGCGCTGGTGCCAGCGGTCATTACGCCCTCGGCCTTGATCCGCTCGAGCGTGGTCTGCGCCGACGCCGGCGAGAGGGTGAATGCCGCGGTGAGGGCGGCCGCGGGCAGGACGATCTTGAAGAAGCGCAGCATCGGGGGTCCTCTCTGTTCGGGTTGGTCGATGATTGCCGGGATCGGGATCAGCCACTGCCGTCCTCGTCCGGAGAACCGTCTCCGGTCCGCAGGATGCGGCGCAGAAAGCTCTGTGTCCGGGCGTGGCGGGGGGCGGAAAAGACGGCCTGCGGCGTGCCGGTTTCGACGATCGAGCCGCCGTCCATGAACACGATCCTGTCGCCAACATCCCGCGCGAAGGCCATTTCGTGGGTTACGACGATCATCGTCATGCCCTCGTCGGCGAGCTTGCGCATGGCGTTCAGAACCTCGCCGACGAGTTCGGGATCGAGTGCCGACGTCACCTCGTCGAACAGCATCAGCTTTGGCGTCATCGCCAGAGCGCGGGCGATGGCCACCCGCTGCTGCTGACCGCCGGAGAGTTGGGCGGGATAGGCGTCCTCCTTGGCGCGCATACCTACCTTCGCGAGCTGCGCCCGACCGAGCTCCAAGGCCTCCTCGCGCGGTACGCCTTTCACCTGGATCGGAGCCTCGATGACGTTCTGAAGCACTGTCATGTGCGGAAAGAGGTTGTACTGCTGGAACACGATGCCGATCTTCTGACGCATCGCGTTGAGATCGCGCTCGGACATCGGAACGCGCCGCCCGCCGGGCGCGGGCACGAACCCGATCGGCTCGCCGTCCAGGCGCACCTCGCCCCGCTCGAAGGGCTCCAGGAAGTTGAGGCAGCTGAGCAGCGTGCTCTTGCCCGAGCCCGACGGGCCGATCACGACCACGACCTCGCCCCGCGCGACCGTCAGGTCGATCCCGTTCAGCACCTTCGTGGCGCCGTAGGACTTGTGCAGATCTTCGATCGACAGAACTACGTGCGCCGGATCGGCGCGCGGCGGCGTGTCGGACGCGGTCGTCTGCTGGCGCATCGGGCTCGGCTCGATCATGCACACGTCTCCTGTCCCGCGAGCATCCGCGTGTCGCCGAGAGCGGCGCGGATCGCGTCGACGTCGATGGTGGTCGAACGGCCGTTCTCAAGCAGGATTCGCCCGCCGGCGACGACGTGGCGCGCCCGCCGACCGGTGCCGCCGAGCACCAGGCGAACCGCGACCGTGTCCTCGTCCATGCCGTCCGGATCGTCGTCGAAGACGGCGAGATCCGCCGGCGCTCCCGGCACGATGCGCCCTGCCAGGGCATGCTCCGCCGGCTCGCGCAGAACGCGTTGCCCGGCGGCGGTCGCCATCTGGAAAACGGCAGCGCTCGTCGGCCAGTCGTCGGGGTCCGTGTCGGGGCCTCGCGGCAGCAGGGCAGCCAGCTTCAGCGTCTCCCAAAGGTTCTGGCCGTCGTTGCTGGCGGCGCCGTCGGTGCCGAGCGCGATGGCGGCGCCCGCGCGCAGCAGGTCCGGCACCGGGCAGGTACCGCTGCCCAGGCGCATGTTCGCCACCGGATTGTGCACGACGACGGATTCATGCACCGCGATCCGCTCCGCGTCCCGAGCGGAGACGGCGACGCAATGGGCGAGCGCGGTATTCTCCGTCAGCAGGCCCGTCTCTTCGAGATGCGCCACGGTAGAGCGGCCGAAGCGCCGGTGCGCCGCGGCGGCGATCTCCGATGTCTCGTCTACGTGCGTGTGCACGGGCAAGCCGTCCCGCGCGGCCGCGATACCGACCCGCGCCAACAAATCGTCGCTGCACCGGTGCGGCGCCGACGGACCGAGCCCCAGGCGCACGCCGCGGCGCGCCGCTCGGGCCCTCGCCTCGAGGACGATGGCGATCTGGCGTTCGGCGGACGGCAGCGCGGAGAGGTGGGGCGCGTCCACCATGCGTCCGGTCGCATCCGCAGCGTCACGCAGCATCACGGGGACGCAGGCCGCCATGCCGGTATCGGAATAGGCGTCCACGACCGCCTCCAGTACCGATTCCGTCATCGGGAAGCGCCTGAGGTGATCGACGACACCCGTAACCCCGGTCCCGATCATCTCCGCGGCGCCGAGGAGCACCGCGAGCCGCGCCCGCTGCGGCGACAGGTCGTCGAGATCGGCCCAAACCGCCGACATCCAAGCTCCGAAGCGCGCCCGTTCGGCCCGGCCCCGCGCCAGCATCTCGGGCGAGTGGGTGTGCGCGTTGACGAGACCGGGCACGACGATGCACTCGGCGGCGTCGAGACGGGTCCGCCGGTCGTGAGGCGTCGCGCGCGCGCCGCGCGGGATCAGCGCCCGCACCCGGCCCGCAGCGATCACGACGTCCGCCGCGACCAATCGCGCACGTCCGCCCTCGATCGAGAGAACACGGCCATTTTCGACAACGAGATCGGTGGGGGCAGCCGTCGCGCTCATCGCACCGGCATCCGACGTTCGATCCACGCATTCAGCCACAAAAGCGGCAACGTCATCGCGAGATACAGCAGCGCCACCCCGGCGAAGGGGCTGAACGTGTTGGCCTGCCATGTCATGATCTCGAGGCCGGAGCGCAGGAGATCGGAGAGCGCGATGGTGGAGACGAGCGCCGTGTTCTTGAGAAGTGTCAGGGACTCGTTGGTGATCGGCGGCAACACCCGCCTTACCGCCTGCGGCAAGATTATCCTGCGCATCGCCCGCGGATAGGTCATGCCGAGTGAGCGCGCGGCACGCATCTGTCCCGGATCGATGGATTGGATGCCGGCGCGAATGATCTCCGTAACGTAGGCGCCGTTGGTGATCGACAGAGCGACGACCGCCACCGTGAAGGCGTCGAGGACAAGGCCCATCGACGGCAGGCCGTAATAGAGGAACAACAGAGTGACGAGGAGGGGGACGCCGCGCAGCATGGTCACGTAAAAGAGCGCGGCGCCCGCGATCAGGCGATTCTTCGACAGGCGCGCGACGCCGCCGAAGATGCCGATGAGAAAGCCGAAGCTCAACGAGATCACCGTCAGCTGAGCGGTCAGCGCCGCCCCCTTCATGAGGGACGGAAGAGATGCGATGAAGAGGTCGAAGTCGAAATCCACGGCCGTACCACCACACAAGCCTTTTGCGTTGATACGTTCATCGCAAGCGGTGTGCCAGGGCATGCCCGGCGTCCGTCGTGAAGGGAATTCGCGAATTCGCTTGAGCCGGGCGCCGTCGGGAACGCGCGGACCAGACCTCCCGTGACCGATCGATGAGCACCCGCCGTCCAATTTAGATGCAGAACGTATTGATGAAATTCCATCCCAATCCATCTGGATCATACAAGTCGGTGGGCGTCGTGAAATGGTCGCTCTCCTCCAGGACGGCGAGCCTGTGGCCCGCTTCGGGCGGCAGGCTTTCGTGAAGGAGCCGGGCTTGGCGGCGGTATTCTGCGCTCTCCTGCGCTCCGACCAGCGTGAGAACTGGCGGCGGGCGCCGGGGCGGCCGTCGCACCACACTGAGGGCTTCGGCCTCGGCCGGATCGAGGTCGAGCGCCGCGTTTCGGCTCGATCGTCGGACCGGCTGCATGTCGTAGACGCCCGAATAGAGCAGTACCGCCGCCGGGCCCGGGGCGACGTCGTCGAGCCCCGTCGAGAGCGCGAGCGCGACGACGTGCGCGCCGGAGGAGTGCCCTGCCAGAACCATGCGCCGCGGATCGATGTCGTATCCGTCGGCGCTCCCCACCAGCGTCTTCCAGGCGTCGACGACCGACGTCGCCTGCCGGGCGATCCGCACCTCGGGCACTTTCGGATAGTTCAGCCCGACGAAGGCAAAACCGCACGCGACGGCGACATCGGCCCAGAAACTCGTCTCCCGCGTCGTATTGAGCCGCCACTGGCCGCCGTGCACGAAGACCAGAGCGGGTCCCGGCCCCCTCGCCCCGGACGGAAAGAGATCGAAGGTCTCCAGCGGGTGGGCGCCGTAGCGATGGCCCTCCTCGACGACGAGGCGCGCCCGGTTCGCCGCGCTGCGGTCGCGCAACGCCTGCAGAGCGACGTCGGCCTCCGGGGTCCCCGTATTGATGTACTGCGCATCCAATTCGGCCTGTGCGTAATCCGGCATCCGAAGTGGCATCGAACGTTCCTCGATTGATACAAAGGGTAATACAAGCTAGGCGTCGCGCGGACGACCGGCGCAGCGGACGACCGGCGCAGCGGACGACCGGCGGAGGAGACGATCGGCAATGGACAACGCGATGGATCCCGTCCTCGCCCTGGTGCTCGAACCCGCCGGCGACGAGCCGGTCTACGTCCGCATTCGCGACCACGTCGCCTGCCTCATCCACGAGGGTCGGCTCGCCGCAGGCTCGCGCCTGCCGCCCGTGCGCAAGCTCGCGCGTGCTCTGTCGATCGACCCGATGACGGCGGCGAGGGCCTATCGCCAGCTGGCGGAAGCCGGTCTGGTCGAGGGGCGCGGCGGCGGCGGAACCATCGTGCTCGAGCGCGGCGCACCGCTCGAGGCGGATGCCGGTGCGCCCCTTCCGGCGAGCGAGACCGTGTCGGCCACCTCGCTGAGCGCCCGCTTGTTCGATCTGGCGCGCGCGCCCGGCGTCATCAGTTTCACGGCCAACTACCCCGACGTCGCGCACAGCGACGTCTCGAGCTTCCGACGCTGCCTCGCAGACCTCGTCGACGATCCCGCCTGCGACCGCTACTTCCGCTATGAACCGCCTTCGGGCCGTGATTTTCTGCGCGAAGCGATCTCCCGCATGCTGGCGGAGGAGGGCATGAACGCCTCGCCGGCGAACATCGTCGTCACGTCGGGTGGGCAACAGGCGCTCGATCTCGCTCTGCGCACCCTCGTCGAACCCGGCGACCGTGTGATCGTCGAGCGCCCCGCCTATTTCGGCTTGCTGAACGTGCTGCGCGCCGCGCGTGCCGAGATCGTGGAGATCGACACGGGTCCGCGCGGCCCGGACGTGGACGAACTCGAGGCACTGGTCCGCCGCGTCGCGCCGACGGCCGTCTGCCTTAATCCCACCTTCCAAAATCCCACTGGCGGCACCATCGATCTCGAGCGCCGTCGCGCCGTCCTGGCGCTCCTGCGGCGCACCGGCGTAGCGCTCGTCGAAGACGATCCCTATCCGGGCATGCGCTTCCGCGGCGATCCTGCGCCCGCCTTCAAGGCGATGGCCGACCCCGACGAGCCGATCTTCTATTGCCGCGGTTTCGGCAAAATGTATCTCCCGGGCACCCGCCTCGGCTTTGCGGTCGTGCCGGGTCCGAGCATCGCCCGGTTTTCCGCCTTGAAGGCCACCACGGATCTTCAATCGAACGGCCTCCTGCAAGGTGCCCTCGCCCGTTGGCTGGACGGGACCACGCGACACGCGCTCGCCGTCGAGGCGACGCGCTTCTATGCGCATCGACAGCGTCGGATCGTCGAGCGGCTGGCGGCGATCCTGCCGCCCGGCGCACAATTCGATCCCCCCGACGGCGGCCTCAATCTCTGGATCGAGTTGCCGCCGGGCGTCGCCGCGACCGACATGTACTTCCGCGCCGCCCGCCACGGCGTGGCGTTCGCGGCGGGCGATGCCTTCTTCGCCGACAAGCCGAACCGGCGCACGCTGCGCCTGAGCTTCGGCCGTATCGACGAGGACCGCATCGACGAGGGCCTCGATCGTTTCGTGCAGGTCGTCGAGGACCTCTGCCGCGCAGCGGAACGCCCCGCCGCCTGGTTCGTCTGACGGAGCACGCGGCGGTCGCGCCAACCTCTAGGAGGCCGTGTAGTCCGCCACCAGTCCGACGCGCCGGGCCGCCGCGAGCCGGTAGAGCGGATCCCCGTAGACCTTCATCTCCTCTCGCGCCGAGAAGGTCAGGCTGATGTCGTGCTCGTCGTAGGAGCGGGCGGCGGCGGCCTCGATCTCGTCCCATCCGGGCGCCGGCAAGTCCCGCCACCGGTCCAAGGTCGCGGTGTCGGGCAAAACGGGAAAGCGCATCTCGCCCATGAGTGCCGCGATGCACTGCCAGAAATGCCTTAGCATCGGCGTCGCGTCCGGGCAGTACGGCATCACCACCCGCACCCAATGCATGCCCGTGACCGCGTGCAGGGCGCAGAAGTCTTGCGTCGCTGCGAACAGCGCGATCGAGGCCGCCGCCATTCTGCGCGGCGTATCGGGGCCGATGTCCAACCAGTCGACCACCGGCGCAAAGTCCGGCGTTCGCCCGCTCTCGCGCATGTTCTGCCAGAGGAGCTCGTGCAGGGTGAGTTCGTGCATCATCGGAATGGCCGCGACCCGGGCGAGGATATCGGCGGGATCCTGCGTTACGGGCGGGGCCCCCGTCGGGGCCGGCATTTCCAGATAGGCCGCCGCCCAATAGGCGAGCGAAATCGCGATCTCCGTTTCGTTGCGGCGCACAAGCCCGTAGGCGGTCCGCATCAGCGCGTGGAGAGCGCTCGCACCGATCCCCGGAGCGAGATGTGGCAGGTAGGTGCGTAAGGCGTCGTCGATCCCCAGCCGCGCCACCTCGCCGGCGAAGAAGACGCGGTACGCCGGCTCCATCTCGCGCCGGCCGATCGACGCCTCCCAGGTGGCTTGGTCGACCGTTCCCAGCATCGGCCCCAGCGGCAAGAGTTCTTTGGCGTCGCGGTACGCACGGAAGAAGTCGTAGAGCCGCTGCGTCGACCCGCCGATTCGCGACAGCGCCACCAAAACCATCGGCGCGTGGTTCGCGTAGGTCCGCGCGAACTCGGACCCGTAGGCCGGCATCTCGCTCATGATCCGCTCGAGACCGTCCGGCTCCGGGGGATGTGCTGCGGAGAGGTCTGTGGAATGGCGCATTGGATTGCCTCCAGGAGAATGCCAGTAGACTGACCGCCTTCATGTTTCTCGGTGGTTAGGAGGCAAATACGGGGCCAAATGAGGCATCATCATGCATTTGGTTTTTCAGGATCCGAAGGCGGGAATATCGGCCACATGTAAGCCGAGGCGCGGAAGGGTCGACGAGGGAAATGCAACCCTACTTGAGGAGTGCGTTCCTCTCCGGTTGGACAACCGAGAAGAAAATGATGTGGTGATGCTGATAAGGCCCGGTGAGCCCGAGGCTGGCGGCACGAGCGATGATCCCGCCGTCAGCCTGCCGGCGATGGAGCCCTGAAGAACGATCCGGCCATGCCCAGGATCGTCCATTGCACCGCGTCAGCTACACTACGCCGGGGGACACGATCGGGCGGAGCGGCGGTCTTCGGCTTCGACATGCCGCCGGACCGCCTCCCAGAAGGTCTCCGCGGCGGGACTGAGCCTCCGGTCCGGATTGCAGATCATGTCCAGGCTGCGCTGCGTTTCCGGATCGGCGGGGCGGCAGAAGCCGAGATCCGCGCCGAGCGTGGTCACCACGCTCTCCGGCAGGATCGTCGCACCGAGCCCCTGGCGGACGAAGGACAGCAGCGCCGTCGTATTGGCAGCCTGCAAATTGCACGCCGCCGCCAACCGCACGATGTCCGCATGGTCCACCAGACCGCAGAGCGGATTGAGGATGAGCGGTTCGAGCCCGAGGAGGGTCCAGGACGGCGCCGCGCCCCGGTCGTCGAGCGCGCGGGCGATCGGGCCGCCCGGGCGGAAGACGATGCCCAGCACGTCGCGCTTGATCGCGACCCGCTTACCCTGCGTGTCGGCGTTGGCGGTGAGGATGCCGATGTCGGCTTCGTCGAAGCGGATGCGCCGGCGCACCGCGGCGCTGTCCACGTCGCTGATCTCCAGCCGCACTTCGGGATGCGTCGTGCGGAAGGCCGTGATCACCGGCAAGAGCAGCGTCGCGATCGCCGACGGAACGGCGGTGACCCGCACGGTTCCCCCGCTCGACCGCGTCAGCCGCGCGATGGCCTCGGTGCTGCTGGCGAACACGTCGGTCGCCCGCACGGCCTCGGCGAGGATCTGCTCGCCGAGCTTGGTCAGCCGGTTCTTGCGGTCGGTCTCGAAGAGCGTCGCGCCGATGTTGTCCTCGAGCTGCGCCAGCGTCATCGACACCGCCGACGGCGTGCGATGCAGGATCGCCGCCGCCTCGGCGAGCGAGCCGCGTTCGGCGACGACGCGGAAGACCCGCAACATCTCGAGCTTGATCGCCAACTTTAGTACTCCTGAAATATTCTTCAGTTGTTTAAGATTGGCTGAATATCTGTTCGCTGTCTATGCTTTCCCCTGGTCATAGAGGGGGAAATTCGATGGCGCGGGCGAACGGCCTTTTCATCGCCGGGGCGTGGCAGGACGGTGCCTCCCAGATCGAGAACCGCAGCCCGTCCGACCTGTCCGACCTGATCGGGCTCTACGCACAGGCCGATGCCGCGCAGCTCGACGCCGCCATCGACGCCGCGCGCGCCGCGCAGCCGGCGTGGCAGGCCGCGGGCATCCAGACGCGTCACGACGTCCTGATGGCGATCGGCGCCGAGCTGATGGCGCGGGCCGACGAGATCGGCCGCCTGCTGTCGCGCGAGGAAGGCAAGCCGCTCGCCGAGGGGCGTGGCGAGGTCTACCGCGCCGGCCAGTTCTTCACCTATTTCGCCGCCGAGGTCCTGCGCAACCAGGGTGATCTCGCCGAGAGCGTCCGATCCGGCGTGGAGATCGACGTGCGGCGCGAGCCGGTGGGCGTGGTGGCAATCATCAGCCCGTGGAACTTCCCCGTCGCCACGCCCGCCTGGAAGATCGCGCCCGCGCTCGCCTTCGGCAACGCCGTGGTCTGGAAGCCGGCGAACCAGACGCCCGCCAGCGCGGTGGCGCTCACCGAGATCGTCGCGCGCCAGGACATCCCGCCGGGTCTGTTCAACCTCGTCACCGGGCCGGGCGCCGCCGTGGGCCGTCGCCTGGCCGAGAGCGCGGGGATCGACGCGATCAGCTTTACCGGGTCGGTGCCGGTGGGACGGGGAATCGCGGCGGCGGCCATCGGCAACATGACGAAGATGCAGATGGAGATGGGGTCCAAGAACCCGATGATCGTCATGGACGACGCCGATCTCGATCTCGCCGTCGCGCATGCCTGCAACGCCGCGTTCGGCGGCACGGGGCAGAAATGCACCGCCGCGTCTCGCCTGATCGTCCACGACGCGGTGCACGACGCCTTCGTCGAGAAGCTGGTCGCGGCGGCGAAGGCCCTGCGCGTGGGCCACGCGCTCGAGCCGGGCACGCAGATCGGGCCGGTGGTCTCCAAGGCGCAGCTCGCCCAGAACCTCGACTACGTCGCGGCGGGCAAGGCGGAAGGCGCCGAGCTTCTGTGCGGCGGCGAGCGGCTCGAGCGGGCCACCGAGGGCTGCTACATGGCGCCCGCCGTCTTCGCGGGCACGTCGAACGCGATGCGCATCAACCGCGAGGAGATGTTCGCGCCCATCACCTGCATCATCCGCGCGGGCGGCTACGACGAAGCCCTCGCGATCGCCAACGACACCCCCTTCGGCCTGGCGGCGGGCATCATGACCCGCTCGCTCGCCCGCGCGGGCCATTTCCGCGCCAACATGCGCGCCGGCTGCGTGATGGTGAACCTGCCCACCGCCGGGACGGACTATCACGTGCCCTTCGGCGGGCGCGGCGCGTCCTCCTACGGCCCGCGCGAGCAGGGCCGCTACGCCGCCGAGTTCTACACCACCGTCAAGACGGCCTACGTCGCCGCGGGAGCGCCGGAATGATCCCCGCGCGAATCGACGGGCTGCAATACGCCAACTGGTCGGAGAAAATCTTTCGCCAGATGCGGGAGGGCGGCGTTCACGCCGTCCACGTGACGATCACCTATCACGAGACGTTCCGCGAGACCGTGCAGAACATCGAGCGCTGGAACCGCTGGTTCGAGCGCCATCCGGACCTGATCTTCCAGGGTTTCGGGGCCGACGACGTGCGGATCGCGCAGGAGACCGGGCGCACCGCGATCTTCTTCGGCGCGCAGAACCCGTCCTGCATCGAGGACGACATCGGGCTCGTCGAGATCATGCACCGGCTCGGCCTGCGCTTCATGCAGCTGACATACAATAACCAGTCCCTTCTCGCCTCCGGCTGCTACGAGAACGACGATACCGGGCTGACCCGGATGGGCCGCGAGGTGGTGGCCGAGATGAACCGCGTCGGGCTCGTCGTCGACATGAGCCATTCGGGCGAACGCTCGACGCTCGAGGCCATCGCCCACTCCACGCGCCCCATCGCGATCACCCACGCCAATCCCGCGAGCTGGCATCCCGCGCTGCGCAACAAGTCGGACACCGTGCTGCGCGCGCTGGCGCAGAGCGGCGGCATGCTGGGCTTCTCGGTCTATCCGCATCACCTGCGCGGCGGCGGCGCCTGCACGCTGTCCGAGTTCTGCGAGATGGTCGCGCGCACGGCCGACCTCATGGGCGTCGACCGTCTGGGGATCGGCACCGACCTCTGCCAGGACCAGCCCGACAGCGTGGTCGACTGGATGCGCGCCGGGCGCTGGACCAAGTCCGTCGATTACGGCGAGGGCAGCGCCGCGGCCCCCGGCTTTCCCGCGATGCCCGACTGGTTCGGCGACAACCGGGATTTCGGCGCCATCGCCGAGGGGCTGCGCGCCGCCGGGTTCGGCCCCGACGAGGTCGGCGCGATCCTCGGCGGCAACTGGCTGCGGTTCTTCGAGGCGAGCTTCGGCAGGGAGCTCCCGCATACCGGGCCCGCCGGACCGACCGGACACGGCGCGCCATAGCCGAGAACGAAACGCCGACCATCCAACGGGGGACAAGCAATGGCGGACATATCGAAGGTATCCGGAGGCTCGTCCTCCGCGCTCGGCCAGGTGGACAAGCCGCTCTTCGCGATAACGGGCGGGTTCATCCTGCTGTTCTGCGGCCTCGCGCTGATCAGCATCGACACGCTGTCGGCCATGGTCGACTGGGGCTTCGACGTCGCGTCGACCTATTTCGGCCTGTACTGGCAGCTTCTGCTGCTGGGGACCTTCCTGATGGGCCTCGTTATCTGCGTGCTGCCGGGCGCCCGCACCGTGATGGGCAAGCTCGACGAGCCCGAGTTCTCCGCCTTCCAGTGGGGGTCCATGATCATGTGCACCCTGCTCGCCGGTGGCGGGGTGTTCTGGGCCGCCGGCGAGCCGATCGCCCACTTCCTGTCCACGCCCCCGCTGTTCGGCGATCTGTCCGGCGATCCGGAGGCGCAGGCCAGCGCCGCGCTGGCGCAGTCCTACCTGCACTGGGGCTTCCTGGCCTGGGCGATCCTCGGCTCACTGACGACGGTGATGCTGATGCATTACCACTACGACAAGGGCCTGCCGCTGGCGCCGCGCACGTTGCTCTACCCGGTCTTCGGCGACCGCGCGATCAACGGCCCGATCGGCCTGATCGCGGATGCGTCCTGCATCATCGCCGTGGTGGCGGGCACCGTGGGTCCGATCGGGTTCCTCGGGCTGCAGATGTCCTACGGCCTGAACTCGCTGTTCGGCATTCCCGACACCTTCGCGACCCAGGCGGTGATGATCCTGGCGCTCGCGGGCATCTACACCGTCTCGGCCATCACCGGCCTGTCGCGCGGCATCCAGCTGTTGTCGCGGGCGAACGTGATCCTGGCCTTCTGCCTCGTCGTCTTCATGCTGGTCGCCGGACCGACCGGGTTCATCCTCGGCGGCTTCGTCGACGGGATGGGGGCGTATCTCGGCAACTTCTTCGAGCTCGCGCTCTACCGGGGCGATTCCGGCCTGTTCGGCGCGCCGGGCTGGCTCGGCTGGTGGACGGTCTTCTTCTGGGGCTGGTTCCTGGGATACGGCCCGCTCATGGCGATCTTCATCGCCCGCGTCAGCCGCGGCCGCTCCATCCGGTCGATCATCCTGATGCTGTCGGTGCTGGCGCCGGTCATCACGAACTTCTGGTTCACGATCATCGGCGGATCCGGCATCGCGTTCGAGCTGGCCACGCCCGGCGTGATCTCCGGCCCGTTCGAAGGCTTCAACCTGCCCGCCGGCCTGCTGGCGATCACGCAGGCCATGCCGATGGGTCTCATCCTGTCCTTCTTCTTCCTCGTGCTGACGATGATCTTCGTGGCGACCACCAGCGACTCGATGAGCTTCGTGATCGCCACCGCGATGTCCGACGATACGCCGTCGGCGCTGCTGCGGGCGTTCTGGGGGATCGCCATGGCGGTGATGGCGCTGATCCTCATCTCGACGGGAGCCGGCGGCATCGGCAAGCTGCAGAGCTTCATCGTGGTCACGGCGGTGCCCGTCTCACTGGTGTTGCTGCCGTCGCTCTGGGACGCTTTGCGCATCACGCTCAAGCTGGGCAAAGGCTGACATCGCGATCGCGGGCGCGCAGGCTGCGCCCGCGATCGTCCGACGACCGCGAACGAGACAGGGAGCGAGGCGATGCACGTGATCTCTTCCACGGACCGAGCGGTCGGCGCGGTCGGGCGGCGGTCTCCGGACCGGGTGATGCGGCTGGCGCGGATGGGGTGCTCGCATCCCACGCGCCTGTCGTTCCTGCGCATACTGCTGCGCCGCATCCAATCCGAAGGCTGGCGATTCGACCGGCCGGTCTGGGACCTGGATGCGCAGGGCGTGGGCCGGGCGGTCTATCGCGCCCGCGGGGCCGAGCGGACCTACAGCCTCGTCGCCTTCGCCCACGACCTGCCCGCGCACATGCGATCGGACCGGGTCATCGCCACCGCCTGGGACGCGACCTTCACGCTCTTCGACGGCACGCCCACGGCGCAGGATCTCGACCGGCTCGCCGCTAACGTCCCCCTGCAGGAGGCCGGGCGCGTCCAATCGACGGAGCTGTCCCTGAGCCGGGCCAACCGCTCGGTGCGGCTATGGCAGCACGTCGTGGACCGGCTCGCGCAGGGCTCGCAGCCCGACGCCGCCGAGATCGACGCTGTGGGCTACCTCATGCGCACGACCGCGGTCTACGGATCGGGCAAGTTCGGCGCGGCGGATCGCGCCGACATCGCCGCGCGCGCCGAGCTGGCCGCGCCCTTCCAGGTGGAGATGCTGACGGTCTGGCTGATCCGGCAGTTCACCGTGGACATCGTCGAGCATCTGGCCGCCGCCCGCGGCGGGCCCGTGGCGACGCGCCTGTCGCCCGCCGTCAAGCGCCGCCTCGGCGTCGGCAATTCCACCGGGTTGGGGATGGCGCCGTTCATCGTGCGCCACCCGGTCCTCCTGAACAACTGGATGATGGCGCGCGAAGAGGCGCTCGTGCGCGTGCGCGCGCTGCGCGATGCGGACGGCGACGCGGTCGCGGCGCTGCGCGCGGCGTGGGACGCCGCCCGCGAGAACGCCGCGAACTGGCGCTCGGAACATCCACTGCAGGTGGCGAAGCTGCGCGATCTGCGCACCGACCTCGACCGGATCGGCCGGAGGCTCGCCGATTTCCCGGGCGCGTCCGACACCCCCTGGGACGATCTGTGGCGCTGGGGCGAGGAGGCGCTGACGCTGGAAGGGCAGGAGCAGCTGTTCGCCCTGATGCTGGAGCCGCACGGCGCGCTCGTCGACGGCCTGTCGCATTGCATGGACGCAGACGAGACGGCGGCCTTCCGGCTCGATGGCGGCATGCGCTGCGGGGACCTGCGCGCGATCGTCGAGACCGCCTACGATTGGGCGCTCGCCATCGACTTCACGCAGCCGCCGAACGTGGCGCGGTTCTGGTACGTGTCCGAGGAGAAGCTCGAGCCGCGGCTGGGCGATCGGCTGAGCGACGAAGGCGCCGAGCGTGAGCAGCCTTTGTGCATCGCGCGGCTCGCGCAGGATCTGCACCGGGCGCTGGCCGACTGCGACGATGCCGAGCCGGTGGCGGCATTTCTGCTGCGCGCGCCGGAGCACCGCTTCATCGTGCGCCGCGCGCAGATCGCGGCGCGTTACCCGTATGCCGAGGTGCGCGACAATCTAATCGCCGGGGAGATGCTGCCCATCGACCTGATGCGCTGCAAGCTGGCCTTCTTCGGAGCCAGCCATTTCGACCCGCGTTCGGACAAATGGGTCCGCATCAGCCTTTTCCAGGGAGCGCCGTATCCACTCGATCCGGCGGACACGGACACGGACACGGACGCGCGATGACGTGGGCGTCGGAGGCACCCGGCTCGGCTGCGCCAGACGACCCGCTGCTGTCGCGCAGCGAGATCGAGGCCCTGTGCGCCAAGGCCGCGCGCGGCGCCGGCATGGCCTGGGGGCTCGCCGAGGAAGCGGGCTTCGCCGCCGGCTGGCTCGCCGTGCGCGGGATCGACGGACCACGCGCGCTGGTCGATCACCTCGCCTGGGCGGAATGCCGGCCATGGCACGACATCTGCCCGACCGTCGCGGCCGGCAGGTGGACGGCCTGCGGCGAGGGCGTGCTGTGCCCCGTCGCGCTCGGCGCCACCTTGTGCGATTTCTGCACCTTGCCCGAAGCCGCGCTGGACGAGAGCGGCCTCACCGTCGGCCCGGTCGGCCAGCCCGTGATGCTGCTGCCGTTCGTCGCGGCGATGGCGCGACGGCTGGGGCACGCGATCGACGTGGCGTGGCCGGAGGGGCGCGTCACGCTCGCGCCCTCCGGCGCCATGGCGGGGGCGCTGCCCGAGTTCGCCGCGCTCGGCCGCGCGCAGGTCACGCTGCGCCGGGGGGATGAGCCGCAGCCGGGCGAGACCACGGGCCGCCGCCGGGGCTGCAGCCGCGAGACGCTGGCCCGCCTCGACGCGCTCGCGCTGAAGACCACCGTGCCGCCCTCCGAGATCTCGCGCGCCGACGCCGGGTCCGGGGGCAGCGACAACGATTGACAGGACCGACAGGATGGACATCGACATCGCCCGGATCGAGGCACTGAGCAAGCAGGCTCTTCAGGCCCATGGCGCAGCGCCGTGGCAGGCGGCGTGCGTGGCGCGCGCGGTCGCGCGCGCCGAGGAGACCGGCAACGTGATCTGCGGCCTCTACTACCTCGAGAGCTACTGCCGGCAGCTCGAGACCGGCCGCGTCGACGGGCGGGTCGAGCCGGTCGTGACCACGCCGCGCCCCGGGACCGTCACCGTCGACGCGCGGTACGGCTTCGCCCAGCCGGCCTTCGCGCGCGGCCTGCCCGCCGCGGTCGCCGCGGCGCGAGCCTGTGGGATCGCGAGCCTGGCCGTCTGCCATTCCCACACCTGCACCTCGCTCGGATTCTTCACCGAGCAGATCGCTCAGGAGGGCCTGATCGGCATCGGCTTCACCAATGCCTCCGCCGTCGTGGCCGGGCCGGGGGGGCGCACGCCCGTTCTGGGGACGAACCCCATCGCCTTCACCCTGCCCGGCGCTGACGGGCCGGCGATGCACGCCGACTTCTCCACCGCGGCCGTTGCGCTGGGCAAGATCACGATGGCGAAGGCAGCGGGCGAGCAGATCCCGCTCGGCTGGGCCGTCGACAGCGAGGGCAGGCCCACCACCGATCCCGAGGCCGCGCTCTCCGGCGCGCTGGTCAGCGCGGCGAGCTACAAGGGCTGGGCGCTGGGGCTGCTCGTCGAGTTCATGGCCGCCGGGCTGACCGGCTCCAAGATCTCCCGCGACGTGAAGGGGCTCAAGCTTCCCGACGGTCCGCCGCACGATCTCGGGCAGGCCTACATCCTGATCGATCCCACGAGCCACGGCGGCGACCTGCCGGCCGCCATCGCCCGCGTGGCCGAGGCCATGGCCGACGATCCGCAGGTGCGCATCCCGGGTGCGCAGCGGGTGCTGCGCGATCCGGTCGCGGTCGCGCCCAAGCTGTGGGAGCAGCTCACCGCGCTCGCCGAAGGGCGGGCGTGAGCCGTCAGCCCGGGGGCAAGCGGCCGGCCGCGCGCAGGCTGCGCGGCGGCGCGCCGAACCTGTCGCGGAAGGCGCGTGCGAAATGCGCCCCGTTGGCGAAGCCCGTCGCCAGCGCGACCTCGAGCACGGGCAAGCCGGTCTGGCTCAGCAGCTCGCGCGCCTTGTCCAGGCGCATGTCGCGATAGAAGCGCATCAGCGGGACCCCGACGCCGGCCTCGAAGCGCCGCTGGAGATGCCGCGCGCTCAGCCCCGACAGCGAGGCCAGCTGCGCCGCGCTCAGCGGGTCGGCGATGTGGCCGTCCATCAGGTTCGCGACCGCGAGCAGGATCGGGTCGCGGACGCCGTAGCGCTCACCCAATCCCGATTTCTGCGGATCGTCGGCCTCGCGCAGGCGCGTGTGGATGAACCAGTCGGCCACCCGCTGCGCCAGCTCGACGCCGTGATGGGCGGTGATCAGGGCGTGCATCATGTCAAGCGGCGCGGACCCGCCGGCGCAGGTGAAGCGGTCGCGGTCGATCACGAACAGGCGCCGCTCCATCAGGTGATCGGGCGAGAGCTCGCGCAGGGCGTCGAAATGCTGCCAGTGCACGGTGAACCGCCGCCCGGCCATCAGCCCGGCCCGGGCCAGGATCACACCCCCGCCGGAGATCCCACCGAGCGGGACCCTGCGCCGGTCGAGCCCACGCAGGAACGCCGCCGCCCGCGGGCAGTGCAGCCCCAGCGGGTCGCCCCCCGCCACCACGAAGACCGTGTCGAACGCCTCCGTCGCGGCGTCGAGCGCGACCGTGTCGAACGCGCCCCCGACCGACGCCACCGCGGGCCCACCGGTCTCCGAGAGGAAGGTCATGTCGTAGAGCGGGCGCCCCGCGAGGAGGTTCGCCGCGCGCAACGGCTCCACCGCCGCGGCGCAGGACATCAGCGCGTAGTCCTCGAGCAGCAGAAATCCGATTCGTCGGCGCATCGGCGGCCTCCCGCCGTCGCGTCATAGCGGCTTGGCAGGAAAAGGCAAGAAGGCGTCATTTTCGGAACGTCATTCGAGGCTCCGCCGTGGCACGGAGAGGGCGTCTGCGAGGAGAGGACGGCGCATGCGCTATTCGGGGTTCAGGGTGTTTCGCGAAGCGATCACCGGCCACAAGGGCTGGCGCCCGGCCTGGCGCGATCCGCAGCCGCAGCCCTCCTACGACGTCGTGATCGTCGGCGGCGGCGGGCACGGGCTCGCCACCGCGCACTACCTCGCCAGCCGCTACCGGGCCGGGCGGATCGCGGTCCTGGAAAAGGGCTGGATCGGCGGCGGCAACGTCGGCCGCAACACCACGATCATCCGCTCGAACTACATGCTCGACGGCAACGAGCCCTTCTACGAGATGTCGCTGAAGCTCTGGGAAGGGCTGGAGCAGGACCTCAACTACAACGCCATGGTCAGCCAGCGCGGCGTGCTGAACCTCTGCCACACCGATGCGCAGCGCGACGCCTACCGCCTGCGCGGCAACGCCATGAGGATGCACGGCGTCGATGCGGAGCTCCTGAACGCGGCGCAGGTGCGGGCGATGTACCCGTTCCTGAACTTCGAGGGCGCCCGCTTCCCGATCAAGGGCGGGCTGCTGCAGCGGCGCGGCGGCACGGTGCGGCACGACGCGGTGGCCTGGGGCTACGCCCGCGCCGCCGACAGCCGCGGCGTGGACGTCATCCAGAACTGCGAGGTCACCGGCCTGCGCATCGAGGGCGGGCGCATCCGCGGGCTCGAGACCTCGCGCGGCTTCATCGGCGCCGGCAAGGTCGGCGTGGCGGTCGCCGGTCATTCCGGCCAGGTGATGGCCATGGCGGGCCTGCGCCTGCCGATCGAGAGCCACGTGCTGCAGGCCTTCGTCAGCGAGGGCTTGAAGCCCCTGCTCGACGGCGTGATCACCTACGGCGCGGGGCACTTCTACGTCAGCCAGTCCGACAAGGGCGGGCTCGTGTTCGGCGGCGACATCGACGGCTACAACTCCTTCGCCCAGCGCGGCAACCTCCCCACGGTCGAGGACGTCTGCGAGAGCGGCATGTCGCTGATGCCCATGATCGGGCAGGCGCGGCTCCTGCGGATGTGGGGCGGGGTCATGGACATGAGCATGGACGGCTCCCCGATCATCGACCGCACGCCGATCGACGGCCTCTATTTCAACGGCGGCTGGTGCTACGGCGGGTTCAAGGCGACGCCGGCCTCGGGCCTCGCCTTCGCGCATCTGCTCGCCACCGACACGCCGCACGAGACCGCCGCCGCCTATCGGCTGGACCGGTTCCGAACGGGCCGGATGATCGACGAGAAGGGCATGGGCGCCACGCCCAACCTGCACTGAGCGAGACGCGCACATGATCATTCCCCACCCGCTGCTCGGCCCGCGCGACGCGCAGGAATTCTCCTACCTCGGCGACGCCGCGCTGATCGACCGGCCCGACGGCATGGCCGAGGGCGCGCAGGAGGCGCTGTTCGAGTACCTCTACATCCGCGACAACCCCGCGGGGCTGCACCGCGAGTTGTGGTTCCACGAGCAGGGCGACCGATCCTGGCTGGTCGTCACGCGCGACACCCGCACGCACGAGATCACGAAGGTCGAGCTGGCCCGGGACGTCGCACTCGCCAGGGGGCGCGGGGCATGATCGACGCACAGCCCAACCGCCTCTCCGGCGGCCTGATCGATCGAAGCCGCACCGTCGGCTTCACCTTCGACGGGCGCCGCTTCGCCGGCCATCCGGGCGACACGCTCGCCTCGGCGCTGATGGCGAACGACGTCGCGCTGCTCGGCCGCAGCTTCAAGTATCACCGCCCGCGCGGGCTGATCGCCGCCGGGTCCGAGGAGCCCAACGCGCTCGTCACGCTCACGCGCGGTGCCTCGCGCACCCCCAACACCCGCGCGACGACGGTCGAGCTCGCCGACGGCCTCGAGGTGCACGGCCAGAACGCCTGGCCCTCGCTGCGCTTCGACGCGATGGCGGTCAACGACCTCATGTCGCCGTTCCTCGCCGCGGGCTTCTACTACAAGACTTTCATGTGGCCGCGCGCCTTCTGGGAGAAGGTCTACGAGCCGGTGATCCGCCGCGCCGCCGGGCTGGGGCGCCTCGCCACCGTGGACGACCCCGACAGCTACGACCGCGGCTTCCTGCATTGCGACCTGCTCGTCGTCGGCGCGGGCCCCGCCGGGCTGATGGCGGCGCTGACCGCCGGCCGGGCGGGGGCGCGCGTCGTCCTCGCCGACGAGGATTTCGCCCCCGGCGGACGCCTGAACGCCGAGACCTACGCCATCGACGATGCCTCCGCGGGCGAGTGGGTGCGCGCCGCGCTGGCCGAGCTCGCCGGGCTGGCGACCGTGCGGGTGATGCCGCGCACGAGCGTGTTCGGCGTGTTCGACCACGGCGTCTACGGCGCGGTCGAGACGGCGCCCCCCGAGCGCCCCGACCACGCGCCGCGCCAGACGCTGTGGCGGGTCTACAGCAAGGCCTGCGTGGTCTGCGCGGGGGCGACGGAACGGCCGATCGCCTTCCCCGACAACGACCGGCCGGGCATCCTGCTGGCGGGCGCCGCGCGCGCCTACGTCAACCGCTGGGCGGCCGCGCCGGCGCGGCGGGTCGCCGTCTTCACCAACAACGACGACGGGCACCGCACCGCCGCCGACCTCGCCGCGCGGGGCCTCGACGTCGCCGCGCTGATCGACACCCGTCCCGACGCGCCCGACTGCCCGGTCGCCGAGACCTTCAAGGGCGCGCAGGTGATCGCCACCGCCGGGCGCCTGCGCCTGACGGGCGTGACGGTCCGGCTCGCCGACGGCGCGCGCCGGCGGATCGCCTGCGCGGCGCTGGCGGTGTCCGGCGGCTGGAACCCCAACCTGCATCTGAGCGCACAGCAGCGCACCCGCCCGATCTGGAACGAGGACCTCGCCGCCTTCACCCCCGCGCCGGGCGCGGTGCCGGGCCAGCGCCTGGCCGGGGCGGCGGCGGGCCGGTTCTCGACCTTCGGCGCCCTGGCCGACGGAGCCGCCGCGGCCCGCGCGGCGCTGGCCGACCTGGGGATTAACGCGCCCGAGGCCCCGCTGCCGCGGGCCGAGGACGCCCCGACCCGGATCACCGCCTTCTGGCACGTGACCGGCGCGAAGGGCCGCGCCTGGCTCGATTTCCAGAACGACGTCACCGTGAAGGACATCGCGCTCGCCCGGCAGGAGGGATTTCGCTCCGTCGAGCACGTCAAGCGCTACACCACGCTCGGCATGGCGACCGACCAGGGCCGCACCGCGAACACGAGCGCCATCGGCGTGATGGCCGCGCTCTCGGGCCAAAGCGTCGGCGAGACCGGCACGACGATGTTCCGCCCGCCCTACAACCCCGTCTCGATCGGCGCCTTCGCCGGGCGCTCGCGCGGGGCGGAGTTCCGCCCGACGCGCCGCACGCCTACCCACGCGTGGGCGGAAGAACAGGGCGCGACCTTCGTGGAAGTCGGCCAATGGTTGCGGGCGCAGTACTTCCCGCGGCCGGGAGAAACCCGGTGGCGCGAGAGCGTCGACCGCGAGGTGCGGGCGGTGCGTTCGGCGGTCGGCCTGTGCGACGTGACCACGCTGGGCAAGATCGACGTGCAGGGCGCGGACGCGGCGGACTTCCTGAACCGGATCTACTGCAACGGCATGGCCAAGCTCGCGGTCGGCCGCGTGCGCTACGGCCTGATGCTGCGCGAGGACGGGATCGCGATGGACGACGGCACCGCCGCGCGTCTGGCGCAGGACCATTTCGTCGTCACCACGACCACCGCCAACGCCGGCGCGGTCTACCGGCACATGGAATTCGCCCGCCAGTGCCTCTGGCCCGGGATGGACGTACAGCTCATCTCCACCACCGACGCCTGGGCGCAGATCGCCGTCGCCGGACCCAACGCCCGCACCCTCCTGCGGCGCGTCGTCGACGCCGAGCACGACCTGTCGAACGACGCCTTCCCGTTCATGGCCTGCGGCGCGGTGACGGTCTGCGGCGGGCTGCGCGCGCGGCTCTTCCGGATCTCGTTCTCGGGTGAGCTCGCCTACGAGATCGCGGTGCCCGCCCGCTACGGCGACGCGCTGATGCGCGAGATGATGGCGCAGGGCGCCGACCTGGGCGCGACCCCCTACGGCACGGAGGCGCTGGGCGTGCTGCGCATCGAGAAGGGCCATGCCGCGGGCAACGAGCTCAACGGCCGCACCACCGCGGCGATGCTGGGCCTCGGGCGCATGGTCTCGACCGCCAAGGACAGCATCGGCGCGGTCCTGTCGCGCCGCGAGGGGCTGGAAGCGGACGACCGCCGCCTCGTCGGGTTCGTCCCGCTGGACGGGGCGACCGCGCTCCCCGGCGGGGCGCACCTCGTCGGCCAGGGGGCGCCCCTGAGCGCGGAGAACGCGCTCGGCTGGATCAGCTCGGCGGCCTACTCGCCGACCCTGGAGAGCCCGATCGCGCTCGGCTTCCTCGCGCGCGGCCCCGAACGGATGGGCGAGACGCTGCGCGCCGTCAGCCCCGTCGAGGGGCTCGACATACCGGTGCGGGTGGTCTCCCCGCATTTCGTCGATCCCGAAGGAGTGCGGCTGCGTGGCTGACCATCGTCTCATCCCCCTGTGCGCCACCGGCGACAGGACCCCGCGCCGCGCCGAGCACGGGGGCGTCGTCATCGCCGAGGAGCCTGGTCTCGCGATCGCCGCGATCGCGCAGCGCGCGGGCGGCGAGGCGGCGCTCGCCGATCTCGCGCGGGCGTTGACCGACGCGCCGCCGCCCGGCCCGCGCCGGACGAGCGGAAGCGCCGGGGCCGTTCGGCTGATGTGGACCGGGCCCGGGCAATGGTTCGCCCTCGCGCCCTTCGAGACGCACGAGGCGCTCGCCGCCGATCTGGCCGCCCGCCTCGGCGCCGCCGCCTCGGTGAGCGAGCAGACCGACGGCTGGGTCTGCCTCTCGCTCGAGGGGCCGGGGACGACGGCGCTGCTCGAGCGGCTGTGTCCCCTCGACCTCGGGCGGATGGAGGCCGGCATGGCCGATCGCACCGGGATCGAGCACATGAACTGCTTCGTGATCTGCGACGCGCCGGGCCGCGCCTACCGCGTTCTGGGGGCGCGCTCCTCCGCCCTCTCGCTCTGGCATGCCGTCGAGACGGTGGCGCGCGGTGTCGCCTCGGAGGCTTGGTCCGGGTTCCCGAAACCCCCGCCACAGACGCCACGCTCGTAGGCCACGCTCGAAGGAGTGCCAGTCTTGCAACTCACCCACCACAGTTCGACGACCGGCCTCCTCGAGGCGGCGGCGAAGAGCGACGATGGGGCGGGCACGACCGGTGTCGCGGGAAGCCCGACGGCCGAAATCATCGACGGCCGAGCCCATGCCGACGAACTGCGTCGCAGCGTCCGCGAGAAGGTCGCGCAGCTGGCGGCCGCGCACGGGGTCGTGCCCGGCCTCGCCGTGGTGCTCGTCGGCAGCGATCCGGCCTCGGAGATCTACGTGCGCTCCAAGGGCAAGCAGGCGGTCGACGCGGGCATGCGGTCAGTCGAGTACCGGTTGCCCGAAGACGCGACCGCAGAGGAGCTGCTGGATCTCATCGCGAGGCTGAACACGGACCGGGACGTGCACGGGATACTCGTCCAGCTTCCCCTGCCGAAGCACCTGAGCGCGACCCTCGTCATCAACGCCATCGATCCGAGGAAGGATGTCGACGGATTCCATATATCCAATGTCGGAATGGTCGGGACGGGGCAGGACGCGATCGCGCCATGTACGCCGCTCGGCTGCATGATGATGCTGCGTCGCCACCACCCCGACCTGGGAGGCAAGACCGCCCTGGTCATCGGACATTCGAATATCGTCGGAAAGCCCATGGCTCGCCTTCTCCTCAACGCCGACTGCACGGTGATCGTGGCGCACAAGTCGTCCACCAACATCCCGCAGCTCGCGCGGCTCGCCGACATCGTCGTCGTCGCCGCCGGCGTACCGGGCCTGGTGAAGGCCGACTGGATCAAGCCCGGCGCGACGGTGATCGACGTCGGCATCAGCCGCGTGCCCGCTCCCGAGAAGGGCCTGCAGGAGGACGGCAGCGTGAAGACCAAGATCGTGGGCGACGTCGACTTCGCCAACGTGCGCCGCGTCGCCGGCGCGATCACTCCCGTGCCGGGCGGAGTGGGGCCGATGACCATCGCCTGCCTTCTCGCCAACACCCTGTCGGCCTGCCGTAATCTGCACGGCATCGCCGATTCCGACCTCCAGCTCGATTGAAGAGGACATCACGCGAGATGAACAGGTTCGTTCTCACCGTGAAATGCAAGTCGACCCGCGGCATAGTCGCCGCCATCGCGACCTATCTCGCCGAGCGCGGCTGCAACATCACCGACGCCGCCCAGTTCGACGACGTGGACAGTGGCAACTTCTTCGCGCGCACGAGCTTCACCAGCGAGGAGGGCGTGGGGCTCGAGGCGCTCCGGCGCGGCTTCGCCGCCGTCGCCGCGCCCTTCGGCATGGAGTTCGACTTCCACGACGAGGCCGACAAGATGAAGGTCGTGATCATGGTCTCGCGCTTCGGCCATTGCCTCAACGACCTGCTCTACCGCTGGCGGATCGGAGCGCTGCCGATAGACATCGTGGCGGTGATCTCCAACCACAACGATTACCAGAAGGTGGTGGTGAACCACGACATTCCGTTCCACCGGATCAAGGTCACCAAGGAGAACAAGCCCCAGGCCGAGGCGGCGATCATGGCCGTGGTGGAGGAGACCGGGGCGGAGCTGATCGTGCTCGCCCGCTACATGCAGATTCTCAGCGACGAGATGTGCCAGAAGATGTCCGGCCGCATCATCAACATCCACCATTCCTTCCTGCCGAGCTTCAAGGGCGCGAACCCCTACAGGCAGGCTCGCGAGCGCGGCGTGAAGCTGATCGGCGCGACGTCGCACTACGTTACGGCGGACCTGGACGAGGGGCCGATCATCGAGCAGGACACGGTCCGCATCACGCATGCCCAGTCGTCGGAAGACTACGTCTCGCTCGGGCGCGACGTGGAGAGCCAGGTGCTGGCGCGCGCGATCCACGCCCATATCCATCATCGCGTCTTCCTCAACGGCAATACCACCGTCGTCTTCCCGGCGTCCCCCGGGTCCTACGCCTCCGAGCGGATGGGGTAGTCGGCTCCCGCCGAGATCTGCCGAGATCTTCGGCTTTCGTCACGCCATCGGGCCCGCCCCGCTCGCGTCGTTCCCTCCCGGCGCGACCCGACGGGACGGTCGGGCGCGCGATCTCGGAGCGCAGACGAACGAGCCCGGACGCCGCCCGGGCACGCACGCGAGCCGGCGCAGATCAGAAGGAGAGGTGCAGATCGCTCGTCGCCCTGGCGGAGCACGCGAGGACGTAGCCCTCGGCTTCCTCGCGGGCGCTCAGCCCGCCCTTGTGTCGCATCGCGACCGTGCCCTCCTCGAGACGCACGCGGCACGTCCCGCACAGGCCCTGGCCACAGCCGCAGGGGATCACCACGGCCTGGCGTGCCGCCGCCTGCATCAGGGTCTCGCCGGGCGCGGTCGAGAAGACCTTCGCGCCGAGGCGGACGGTGAAAGCGGGGCTCGCGTCCGGCCCCGCCTCACGGGCCGTCTCTCGACTTGCTTCCTCGGAGGGCGCGGACGCCGGGCCGAAGCGCTCCGTGTGCAGCCGGGCCGGATCGCCGCCCTCCGCGGCGTGGATCAGCCGCAGCGCCTGCATGAAGCCCTCCGGCCCGCACGCGAACACGTCGCGACGGGCGAGGTCGGGCGCCACGACCGACAAAAGCCGCCGCGATATCCGCCCGGCGAAGCCGAACCAGCCGGGCCGCGGGCTGGTGACTACGACCCGCGCCTCGAGGCGCGGCATCGTTTCCTGAAGGCGCGCCACCTCCGCGCCGAACAGGACGTCGTCCGGCGTGCGGGCGACATGGACCCACAGCGCCCGGGTCTCCGGCGCGTCCTCGGCGAGCGCGCGCAGCATGGCGATCATCGGCGTCGCGCCGGAACCGGCGGAGACGAAGGCCACCGCGCGATCCGCGCCCTCGCGCCGCGCGAGCGTGAAGCTTCCGTGCGGACCGCGCGCCGCGAGCGCGAGCCCCGGCGCGGCGTGCGCGTGCAGCCACGGCGTCGCGCGCCCGTGCGGATGCGCCTTCACGGTGACCGCGATGCGGTCGCGCGCCCGCGAGGCGCCGGAGATCGTGAAGGTGCGGTGGAGGATCTCGCCCGCCACCGGCACGGCCAGGGTCACGGCCTGACCCGGCGCATGGGGGATCGCGCTTCTGTCGGCGGCGGCGAAGACCAGGGTGAGGACGTCCGCCGTCTCCCGCCGCGTCTCGACGCAGACGAGCGCGAGAGCCCGCGGCTCGTCGGACCGGTCGGCCGCGAGCGCTTCGGGTTGGAGGGCTACCGAGGCGGGGGCGATGCCGGCGGCCATGGCGCTTACTCAGCGGCTTCGAGGTGCGCCGCTGGGGCGCCGAGATGGTTCGCGAGCTTACCCGCGTACCAATTCGCGAAGTTGGTCAGCATGAATTCGGACGGCGCGTAGGGGCCCGGCTCGTAAGCGCGCGAGAGGATGCCGCGATGATTGTTCTCGGCGAGCGCGCGGTCCTGGTCGTTCGTCGCGGTCCACACCGCCGTCAGCCGCTCCACGTCGTAGTCGACGCCCTCGACCGCGTCCTCGTGCACGAGCCAGGTGGTGCGCACCTCCGTGCGGTCGGCGGAGAGCGGCGTCACACGGAAATGCAGGATGTGGTCGGCGAGGTAATGGTGCCAGGCGTTGGGCGCCCGAAACATGCGGACCGAACCGAGATCGGGGTCGGTGAAGTCGCCCAGAAGCTTGCGGCAAGCAGGGGCGCCGTCGAGCGTGAAGGAGACGCCGCCCTCGTTGAAAGGCAGGCGGATGCAGCGGAACTCGACGCCGCCGTCGGCAGGCTGGTGCGGCAGGTCGAGGGCGTCCCATCTGGCGCGGGCGCGGCGCATCAGGTCGTCGAATTGCGCACTCGCCCGGGGATCGTCCGGCAGGGCGAACTCGACGAGGGTGACGAGGAGCTCGGGGTGATTCGCCGCGCAGTGGTAGCACTCGCGATTGTTCTCGATGACGAGCTTCCAGTTCGCCTCCTCGACGATGGTCGAGACGTGGGCCACCTTGGTGCGGTCGGGATGGTGGGGGGCGATGAAGGGCTCGACCGCTGCGCGGAACCGCTCGATCGAGGGCGGCTGCGCGGCGATGCAGACGAAGATCAAGCCGGCGATCACGGTGCAGTGCGCCGGCTTGAGCCCGTAGCCCGACGGATCGAAGTCCGCGGGCATCTGGCGGGCGTCGATGAGCCGGCCGTCGAGCTCGTAGACCCATTGGTGATAGGGGCATACTAGGCGGTTGGCGCGGCCGGTCTCGTGCAGGCAGATGCGCGAGCCGCGATGGCGGCAGGTGTTGTGGAAGGCGCGCACCGCGCCGTCTCGATCGCGCAGCACCACGACGGAAGCACCGGCCACCTGTAGGGTGAGATAATCGCCGGGCTCGCGAATTTCGCACGCATTGCAGGCGAACAGCCACTCGGTGGCGAACACCGCGTCCTGGTCGACCCGAAACATCGCCTCGTCGACGTAGAAATCGCGCGGCAGGCTGAAGCTGGGGCGTCGCTCTGCGAGGAGCGACCGGAGGCGATCGGTGTGCATGGGGCGGCGCCGTTCCCGTGGACGTGAGGACGAGCCGGAAGATGGACCGATGCGGGCCGCGCTGCGCACGCGTTTGCGACAGGGCCCCGCGGCTTTTGCGACACGGCCGCAACGGCATGTCCCGCGTCGCATTCGGAGCGGGGCGCGTCGCAAATCCAGGCCCCTTCATGGCGTGTCTGCGGCACGGTTCGATAGCGATGTCACCGGCTCTCCCGCCGGCTTTCTCGGAGCGCACGATGTCTTTTCCCGCCAAGGCCCGCTATGTCGTCATCGGCGCGGGTATCCACGGTTTGTCCACGGCCTATCACCTCGCGCGACGGCTCAACGCCACCGGTCGCGGCTCGGAGGCGGACATCGTCGTGCTCGACAAGAGCGGCGTCGCCGCCGGCGCCTCGGGCATCGCCTGCGGCGTGGTCCGCAACAACTACTTCCAGCCGGCCATGCGCGCGCTGATGGCGCATTCCGTCGACGTCTGGGAGCGCGACGCCGAGATCTACCACTACCATTCCGTCGGCTACATGCAGATCAGCCCCGAATCGATGCACGAGGGCGTGGCGTCGATCTACGAGCAGCAGAAGGCCATCGGCTACGAGAGCGTCTTCATCGAGGGCGCCGCGGATTCCGAGCGTTACATGAAGGGCCTGTTCGACGATTGGCAGGCGCGCGGCATCACCTCCGTCCTGCACGAGACCCGCGGCGGCTACGCCAACAACGTCGCCTCCATGCGGGGGCTCGCCATGAAGGCCCGCGACGAGGGCGTGCGCATCATCGAGGGCGTGACGGTCACGGGCTTCTCCTTCGACAACGGGTCGCAGGCGATCTCGGCGGTGGAGACCGATCGGGGCACGATCGCCTGCGACTTCGTCGTCGTCGGCGTCGGACCTTGGGTGCGCGATCTCTGGACGATGCTGGAGCTGTCGCCCACCGTCGACATCAAGGGCCGCGACGGCACGCTGCATCGCGACGTGCCGATGTGGCGCTTCTGGCAGCTCGAGGAGGGCGTGCTGAAGGTCGACCCCGACTTCCTCAAGACCAATGCCGGCGCGATGCCGCCGGTCCTGCACGTCGACACCGACGAGCCGCTCTATTCCGACACGACCGGTAAGCTGATCACCGAGGAGATGTGGGGCATCTACTACAAGCCCGATTTCGCCTTCAACGGCGTGCAGGGCGGCGCCATGCCCTACAAGATCGACAAGCCGGTGGACGAGGTCGCGCTCGATCCCTACGGCCCGAGCTCGACGGAATTCGTCGCCTCGAACGAGTTCAAGGACATGTGGACCTCGGCCCTGGCCTTCTGCCACAAGCGCTTCGAGGGCAAGGCCGGGCTCTATCACGAGGAGAATTCTGGCGGTCTGGGCTGCTTCACGCCGGACAGCTTCCCGATCTTCGACGTGTTCCGCGAGAACTGCTACGTGATCGCGGACTCGAACCACGGCTACAAGATGATCGGCGTGGGCGAACTCGTGGCCGAGGAAATCCTGGGCTCGACGAGCACGCTGCTTGCGCCCTTCCGTCACGCGCGTTACGCGCTGGGCGAGCTCCATCCGGTCTCGAAGAGCCCGTTCCCCTGGAGCTGACCCGCGGCGAGGAGAACCCGGTGGAGCGCAGCGACGACATCGTCAAGCAGGTCGTCGTGTTCCTGCTGGTGCCGGGGCACTCCATGATGAGCCTGACGTCGGCCGTCGAGCCGTTGCGCGCGCTCAACCGCCTCGTCGGTTCGGACGCCTACGAATGGAGGCTGGCGAGCCTAGACGGCGCCCCCGTCGAGGCCTCCAACGGCATCTCGCTGCCGGCCGGGCCGCTCGAGCCAGCGCTCGAGGGCGCGAGCGCGCTGTTCGTGTGCGGCGGCCTGCGCATCCAGCTCGCCGACGAGCGCGCCCATCTCGCGGCCCTCCGCAAGGCGGCGCGCCGTCCGCTCGTGCTGGGCGCGCTCTCGACGGGGGCGTACCTCCTGGCCCGCGCGGGGCTGCTCGACGGCTATCGCTGCACGATCCATTGGGAGAACCGTCCCGCCTTCCGGGAGGAATTCCCCGATCTCGCCTGCTCGGCCGCGGTCTTCGAGATCGACCGCGAGCGAATGACCTGCTCGGGCGGCACGGCTGCGATGGACATGATGCTGCGCCTGATCGCGGACCGTTTCGGCGCCGATCACGCCCGTTTCGTCGCCAACCAGTTCCACCACGAGCGGATTCGCGCGGCGGGCGACGAGCAGCGTGGCGGGTCGCAGGAGGCGCTCGCCCTGCTTCCGCCCAAGCTGCGCCAAGCCGTGGCCCTGATGCAGCGCCAGATCGAGGAGCCGGTCTCGCTCCCGGCGATCGCCAAGCGGGTGGGCCTGAGCCCGCGGCAGCTGGAGCGGCTGTTCCTGCGCTATTCCGGCACGACGCCGCTACGCTACTACATGCAGGTGCGAATCGAGCGCGCGCGCGAGCTGCTGCTCTATTCCGACCGGCCGATCATCGAGGTGGCGATCGCCGCAGGCTTCACCTCGACCTCGCATTTCGCCAGCTGGTACAAGCGCTTGTGCGGCATTCGCCCCTCGGATGCGCGCAAGGCGCCGATGGGCGCGCGCGGGCCGGCGCCGCGAGAGGCGCTCGTCGAGGAGACGTCGGAATTCGATCCGACGACGTCGTAAACACGACGGGCACGACCGGGCATTCCCGCGACACTGTGCTCCACGAGACGCCTGGAAGAGCGTCCTTCACGGAAGGGGTCCGGGCGTGGAGACGCTGCTCTTCATCAACGACAATTGGGGGACGATCGGGCGCTTGACGCTCGAGCACGTCTCGATGGTCGCCGTCGCGGTGGGGATCGCCATCGCCACCGGCGTCCCGCTCGGGATCGCGATCACCCAGTCGAAGCCTGCCGCCGACGTTGTGCTCTATGTCGCGGCGATCGTCATGACGATCCCCTCGATCGCGCTGTTCGGCCTCCTGATCCCGCTCCTGTCGACGATCGGGCACGGCATCGGCTACGTGCCGGCGGTCATCGCGCTCGTGCTGTATTCGCAACTTCCGATCATCCGCAACACCTACACCGCGATCATGAACGTCGACCCGGCCCTGCGCGAGGCCGCGCGTGGTCAAGGCATGACCGCTCTCCAGCGCCTCGCCCAGGTGGAGCTGCCGATCGCGCTGCCGGTGATCTTCTCGGGCGTGCGCAACGCCGTCGTGCTGACGATCGCGATCGGGGCCATCGCGACCTATATCGGCGCCGGCGGGCTCGGCACCTTCATCTCCCGCGGCATCTCGCAGACGGACGTCAGGCAGCTCCTCACGGGCGCTCTCTCGGTCAGCGTGCTCGCCATCGTCGCCGACCAGGGCCTGCTCGCGCTCCAGCGCGCGCTGACCTCCCCCGGCCTCCGCAGCTAGGCAGGCCACCATGATCCGTCTCGAACGCGTCACCAAGATGTTCGGCTCCATGAAGGCGGTGGACGCCGTCGACATGGAGGTGCCCGAAGGCGCCGTGTGCGTCCTGCTCGGCCCGTCGGGTTGCGGCAAGACCACGACGATGAAGATGATCAACCGCCTGATCCCGCAGACCTCGGGCACCATTCGCATCGGCGGGCGCGACACGGCGGAGATCGACGAAGTCCAGCTGCGCCGCTCGATCGGCTACGTCATCCAACAGATCGGGCTGTTCCCCAACAAGACCGTGGAGGACAACGTCTGCGTCGTGCCGGACCTGCTCGGCTGGGACCGCGGCCGGGCCCGCAAGCGCGCCGCCGAGCTGCTCGAGATGGTCAACCTCGATCCGGCCATCTACCTGAAGCGCTACCCCAAGGAGCTCTCCGGCGGCCAGCAGCAGCGCGTCGGCGTGGTGCGCGCGCTCGCCGCCGATCCGCCGGTGCTCTTGATGGACGAGCCCTTCGGCGCCATCGATCCGATCAACCGCGAGGTGATTCAGGACGAGTTCATGAAGCTGCAGGCGCAGCTGAAGAAGACGGTCGTGTTCGTCAGCCACGACATCGACGAGGCGGTGAAGATGGGCACCCACGTCGCGATCTTCCGCGACGGGCGCCTGATCCAGTACGACGCGCCCGACACGATCCTCGCCCACCCGATCGACCCGTTCGTCGCCGATTTCGTCGGCGCCGACCGAACGCTCAAGCGCCTGCGCCTGATCAAGGTCGAGGACGCGATGGCGACCGACGGGCCGGTGGTGCGCGGTGAGGACACGCTCGAGACCGCCCGCACGCTGATGGCCGAGAACGGCCACGTCAGCATCGTCATGGTCGGCCCGCGCGGGCGGGCGCGCGGCATGGTCCGGCGCGAGGCCTGCGACCGCAGGGGACTGGTCTCCGAGCATCACGAGAAGCTGCCGGCGACGGTCAGGCTTCGCGACGACCTGCGCACCGCGGTCTCGCTGATGTTCACCCACGACGTGACCTGGCTCGCGGTGGTCGACGACGACGGCTTCTACAAGGGCTTCGTCACCCAGCGCGGGATCACGCATCTCCTCGGCGCCACCTACAGGAACGCTTGAGCCATGCTCACGCTCGCCTCCTCGCTGCGCTTCGCCCTCCTGATCGGCGCCTTCGCCGCGGGCGCGCTCGCCTGGTCGAGCGGGCTCCTGCCGGGTATCCTGCGCTGGCGCGAGGACATCGTCTATCTCGCCGGCCAGCATCTCGAGCTGATGGCGATCTCCGGCGCGCTCGCCATCGTGGTAGGCATCCCGATCGGCATCCTGCTCACCCGCGAGCGTTTCCGAGGCATGGCCGACGCGGTGACGCAGGTGGTCTCGCTCGGCACCACGATCCCGACGCTGGCGCTGCTCGCGCTGGCCATGACGGTGGTGGGCATCGGCGCGCCGGCGGCGATCGTCGGGCTGTTCGTGCTGACCTTGCTGCCCATCGTGCTCAACACGATGGCGGGGTTGCGCATGGTTCCCGCGCATCTGATCGAAGCCGCGCGCGGCATGGGCATGACGCCATGGCGCACGCTGGTCTCGGTCGAGCTGCCGAACGCGCTCTTCGTGATCTTCGCGGGCATCCGCACGGCGCTCACCATCAACGTCGGCACGGTCCCGCTCGCCTTTCTCGTGGGCGGCGGCGGGCTGGGCGAGCTGATCTTCACGGGCATCGACCTCATGGACCCGTCGATGCTCCTCGCCGGCGCCGTTCCGACGGCGCTCCTCGCCGTCTTCGTCGATCTCGCGGTGGGCCAGGCGCAGTACCGGCTCGTCCCGCGAGGCGTGAACCCGCTGCGATAGCGGGCGTGGGCGCCCGCCGGGCGCCTCTGAAATCAAGAAGGGGAATCACAATGCGGATCGAACGTCTGTTCAAGGTCGCGACGGTCGCGGCGGGTCTCGTCGCCGGCATGGGAGCTGCGTCGGCGGCGGAGATCGTCGTCGGCGGCAAGAACTTCACCGAGCAGCAGATCATGGCGGCGATGACGAGCCGGCTGCTCTCCGAGCATGGCTTCGAGGTCGACACCCGCGCGGGCCTCGGCACCGCGCCGCTGCGCCAGGCCCAGGAAGCCGGCCAGATAGACCTCTATTGGGAATATACCGGCACCTCGCTCATCACCTTCAACAAGGTCGAGGATCGCATGGACGCCGCGCAGACCTACGAGACGGTCAAGCGCCTCGACGCGGAGAAGGGCCTCGTCTGGCTCGATCCGTCCGCGGCCAACAACACCTACGCCTTCGCCATGCGCCGCGCGGATGCCGAGGATCGCGGGATCGCCGCGATCAGCGACGTCGCCGCGAAGATCAACGCCGGCGAGGCCCTGCGCTTCGCCTCGAACGCCGAGTTCTACGCCCGCGCCGACGGACTCGCCCCGCTGGAGGAGACCTACGGCTTCTCCTTCGGGCGGCCCAACATCGTGCGCATGGACACGGGCCTCGTCTACCAGGCCTTGCGCGACGAGCAGGTCGACATCGGCCTCGTCTTCGCCACCGACGGCCGCATCCCGGCATTCGACTTCGTGGTGCTCGCCGACGATCTCGGCCATTTCCCGGCCTACGCGCTGACGCCGGTGGTGCGCGCGGAGGTCCTGGAGGCCAACCCGACGCTCGCCGACCTGCTCAACGGCCTTTCGGCCGAGCTCGACGACGCGACGATGGCGCGCCTCAATGCGCAGGTCGACGTCGACAAGCGCACGGTCGAGGACGTGGCGGCCTCGTTCTTGCAAGAAAAGGGCTTGATCTGACCGGGTTTTCGGTCCGATCTGGTGCCTGCCCCCGGGCGGCGCGTCGCGCGCGCCGCCCATTCTCGAAAGCTCGGCCCATGCGCGCGCTTCGTCTCGCCGCCGCTCAGTTCGAGGCCCGTCCCGGAGACGTTCCGGGCAACCTCGCGGCTCACCTCGCCTGGATCGAGGACGCGCGCCGCGAGGGTGTCGACCTCCTCCTGTTTCCCGAGCTCTCGCTCACCGACTACCAGCTCTCCTTCGACGTGCTCGCGCTGGCGCTCGCGGCCGACGGGCCGGAACTGCACGAGCTCGCCGCCGCGGCGGGCGACATGCATGTGTCCGTCGGCTTCGTCGAGGAGAGCCGGGGCGGCATCTTCTACGCCTCCCAGGCGCTCCTGTGCGGCGGTCGGGTGCTGTCCGTCCACCGCAAGACCGCGCTCGCCAATTACGGCCGCCTCGCGGACGCGAGGCATTTCGGCCGCGGCGGCGGCCCGCGCTGCGTGGATATCGGCGGCCCCTGGCGCCTCGCCACGATGATCTGCGCCGATACCTGGAACCCGGCCCTGCCCTGGCTCGCCGCGCTGGAGGGCGCGACTTTGTTCGCCGTGCCGGTCGCGTCCGCCAAGGACGCGGTGGGCGACGGTTTCGAGAACGACATCGGCTGGGACGTCAACCTGCGCCATTGCGCGCTCACCTACGGCCTGCCCGTGGTGATGGCGAACCATTGCGGCGAACGCGACGGCGTTCGCTTCTGGGGCGGCTCCTGCATCCTCGATGCGCGTGGCCGGGTCCTGGCGAAGGCGGCCGCCGAGCCGCAGCTCGTCGTCGCCGAGGTCTCCTATGCCGACGTGCGTCGCGCCCGCTCCCTGCTGCCGACCGTGCGCGATGCGGACCTGCGCCTCGTCGAGCGGCGCATCCGCCGCCTTCTCGACCGCGAGGAGGCGTGACGCGCTGGGCGCCGGCTTCGCCCGTTTTCGCGAGGTCGGAGCGGGCGGCGCGTCGCGCTCAGGTATCGCGCACGAAGTGGTCCGGCCCCACCTCGACGAGCGCGCGCCGCTCGTGGACCCAGCCGAGCGGGCGCACGGGGCTGACGATCTCCTCCGTCATCAAGCCCGCGCGCGCGCGCCGCCGCCCCGGATCGGGGATCGGGGCCGCCGCGATGAGCTTCCGGGTATACGGGTGGCGCGGGTCGCCGAGCACCGCGCGGCGCGGCCCGATCTCGACGATCTCGCCGAGCAGCATCACCGCGACGCGGTGGCTGACGCGCTCTACGACCGCGATGTCGTGGCTGATGAACAGGAAGGCGAGACCCAGCTCGCGCTGGAGATCGAGCATCAGGTTGACCACCTGCGCCTTGATCGAGACGTCGAGCGCCGAGACCGCCTCGTCGGCCACGATCAGCCTCGGCTCGAGCGCCAGCGCGCGGGCGATGCACAGGCGCTGGCGCTGGCCGCCGGAGAACTCGTGCGGGAAGCGCAGGCCGTGCTCGGGCTCGAGGCCCACCTGCCGGAGCAGGCTCTCGACCCGCGCGTCGGCCTGCGCGCCGCGCGCGAGGCCGTGCACCACGATCGGCTCGCGGATCGAGGCGCCCACCGTCTTGCGCGGGTTGAGCGAGCCGTAGGGGTCCTGGAAGATCATCTGCATGCGCCGGCGCGCCGCGCGCAGAGCGGCGGGGGAGGCGCTCGCCAGCTCCTCGCCCTCGAAGCGGATCGAGCCTGCGCTCGGCTCGACCAGCCGCAGGATCGAGCGGCCCGTCGTCGACTTGCCGCAGCCGGATTCGCCGACGAGCGCCAGGGTCTCGCCGGCGCGCAGCGTGAAGGAGACGTCCTCGACCGCGTGGACCCGGCCCACCGTGCGGCCGAACAAGCCGCCGCGCACCGGGAAGCGGGTCGTCAGCCCCGAGACCTCGAGGATCGGCGCGCCGCGCACGTCCGGCTCGTCGGCGGTCTCGACGAGCTTCGCGAGCGGGACGTCCTCCGCCCCGCCCACAGCCCCCTCCGCCGTCTCGGCCTCGGTATCGCGGAAGGCCGGGAAGCGGCGGGGGCTGTCGGTCGCCTCGAGCGAGCCGAGCAGCGGCACGGACCCGAGCAGCTTGCGGCTGTAGGGATGGCGGGGATGGGCGAAGATCTCCCCGACCGGGCCGGCCTCGACCTTGTCGCCCTTCAGCATCACCACGACGCGGTCGGCGATCTCGGCGACGACGCCCATGTCGTGGGTGATGAACATCACCGACATGCCGATTTCCTGCTGGAGCTCGTGGATCAGCTCCAGGATCTGCGCCTGGATGGTGACGTCGAGCGCGGTCGTCGGCTCGTCGGCGATGAGCAGTTTCGGCCGGCAGGCGAGCGCCATGGCGATCATGACACGCTGGCGCATGCCGCCCGAGAACGTGTGCGGGAACTCGTCGAGCCGGCGCTCCGCGTCGGGGATGCGCACGAGGTCGAACAGCCGCAGCGTCTCCTTGCGCGCCGCCGCGCGGCCGAGCCCGCGGTGGCGCACCAGCGCCTCGCCCACCTGGTCGCCGACCGTGAGCACCGGGTTGAGGCTCGTCATCGGCTCCTGGAAGATCATGCCGATCTCGCCGCCGCGGACGTCGCGCATGCGCTCCTCCGGCAGGTTGAGCAGCGAGCGGCCGGCGAGCCGGATCTCGCCCTCGATCCGGCCCGTCGCCTCGGGCACGAGCCGCATGATCGAGAGCGCGGTCACGCTCTTGCCCGAGCCGCTCTCGCCCACGACGGCGAGCGTCTCGCGCGGGGCGATGTCGAAGTCGAGGTTGCGGACCACAGGCGTCCAGTCGCCCTGGACGCGGAAGGAGGTGGTGAGGCCGCGGACGCTGAGGACGGGCTCGGTCATTGCTCGCCTCTCAGGCGCGGATCGATGGCGTCGCGCAGCCCGTCGCCGAGCAGGTTGAGGGCGAACACGACGACGAGGATGGCGATGGAGGGGAAGAGCACGAGGGAGAAGCTGTCGAGGATGTTCTCGAAACCCTCGCGGATCATGCTGCCCCAGGTGGGCGTCGGCGGGCTGACGCCGAGCCCGATGAAGGCGAGCGAGGCCTCGACGCGGATCGCCGTCGCGAGCCAGAGCGAGCCCATCACCAGCACCTCGGGGAGGATGTTGGGCAGGATGTGCCCGACCATCAGCCGCACGTCCGAATAGCCGAGCGCGCGCCCCGCCTCGACGAACTCGCGCTCCTTGACGGCGATGGTCGGCGCGCGGGCGATGCGGGCGAAGGGCGGGATGGCGGTGAGCGCGATGGCGATGATCAGGTTCTCGACGCTGGGGCCGAGCATCGCCACGATGATGAGGCCCAGGATCAGGGACGGGAAGGCCAGCAGCACGTCCATGATCTGCATGACGATCACGTCGGTTCGCCCGCCGTAATAGCCGGCGACGACGCCGATCGCGGTGCCGATCACCATCGCGAGGCCGATCGAGACGAGGCCGATCGTCAGCGAGATCCGCGCGCCCCACAGGATGCGCGAGAGGATGTCGCGGCCGAAGGCGTCGGTGCCGAACCAGTAGGTCGCGCTCGGGCCCTGGAGCCGGGCGAAGACGTCCTGGTCGAGCGGGTCGTGCGGCGAGATCACCGGCGCGAGCACGGCGAGGATCGCCACGAGCAGGAACAGGCAAAGCCCGACCCAGGATGTCTTGTTGGCGTTGAACGCCTTGAGGAGGCCGCGGCCGGTGGCCGAGAGCGTGGCGCGCAGGTAGGCCCGCGACGCCGGGGCTGCGGTGGAGCTCATCGGTACTTGATCCTCGGGTCGATCAGGCCGTAGGTCAGGTCGGTGATCAGGTTCACGCCCACGACGATGAGGGTGTAGATCACCATCATGCCCTGGAGCATGGTGTAGTCGCGCTGGTTGAGCGCGCCCACGATCAGCCGGCCGAGGCCCGGGCGGTTGAAGACGATCTCGGTCAGGACGGAATTGCCGATCAGGATGCCGAGATACAGCCCCACCACGGTCACGACGGGGATCATCGTGTTGCGCAGGCAATGGCGCCGGATGATGGTGGCGAAGGCGATGCCCTTGGCCTTGGCGGTGCGCACGTAGTCCTGCCCGAGCACCTCGAGCATCGCCGAGCGCGAGACGCGGGTGATGTAGGCGGCCATGATCAGGCCCAGATTGATCGCCGGCAGCGCGAGGTCGCGCAGCCGCTCGCCCAGCGTGTCGCCCTGGCCGGAGCTGATCACCGGGAACCAGCGCAGCTGGATGGCGAAGAACATCAGGAGCAGGATGGCGGAGACGAAGGCGGGGAACGACAGCCCCAGCAGCGAGGCCAGCCGCACCACGTAGTCCGGAAGCGTGTTGCGCGAGACCGCCGACCAGACGCCCAGGGGAATGCCCACCGCGGCGCCCAGGATCAGCGAGGCCACCGTCAGCTCTATCGTCGCCGGCAGGACCTTGAGGATCTCCGCGATGACCGGCCGCCCGGTCACGAGCGAGGTGCCCCAGTCGCCGCTGAAGACGCCGGCCATGAACTCGAAATACTGGGCGATCAGGGACTTGTCGAGGCCCAGCCGCGTGCGCAGCGCCTCGACCGCCTCGCGGCTCGCCTGGTCGCCCAGGATGACGAGCGCGGGGTCGCCGGGCAGGATCCGCACGATGAAGAACACGATGGTCAGCACGCTGAACAGCGTGATCACCGCGAACCCGAGGCGTTTGAGGACGAAGCTGCTCATGCGACCTCACGGCGCGAGGAACGGCGGGTGGAGGGCGAAAGCGGCCGGGCGCGCGCCCGGCCGCTTTCGTCTCGCGCGTCAGCGGGTGAAGCGCGCCTTCTCGGTGACGGCGGGGCTCAGGTTGAGCGACCCTTCGATCTCGTAGCCGAGATCGAGCGCGTCCGACCAGGCCCAGAGCTGCATGTTCTGGTAGATCGGCACCGCACAGACCTCCTCGGCGATCTTCTGCTGGGCCTCGGCCCACAGCGCCAGCTGGCGCGCCGCGTCGGTCTCGACCCGCGCCGCCTCGATCTCCGCGTCGGCGACGTCGCAGTGGCCGAAATTGGTGATCGCGGTCGGCTTCAGCGGAATCGCGTTCGAGTGGAAGAACTGCGTCAGGTAGGTGTCCGCGATCGGGAAGCGGGCGGCCGAGTAGTGCGTCACCGGGCTCAGGTCCTGACGGATCTGGGCGTGGAAGGTGGCGTGCTCGACGAGCTCGATGTCGAGCGTGATGCCGGCGCGGCGCAACTGCGCCTGCACGGCCTCGATCGTCGCCAGCATGCCCGGCAGCGTCGTGTGGATCGCCTTCACCGTCACGCCGTCGGGATGGCCGGCCTCCGCAAGGAGCTCACGCGCGCGCTCGATGTCGTGCGGGTAGAGCGGAACGTCGTCGGTGTAGCCGAGATAGCCTTCCGGAACGACCGAGACCGCCGGCAGGGTCACGTCGGGACCCTTGAACTCGACCATCGCCTCCCGGTCGATGGCGTGCGCGATCGCCCGGCGCACGCGCACGTCGTCGAGCGGCGCGACCGTCTTGTTGAGCATGATCATCGACATCTCGCCCGGCCGCATCGCCACTACCCTGGTCTCTGGCAGCTGGGAGATGCGGTCGAGCCAGGTCTGGTCCTGGCGGCCGTAGATCATGTCGATCTCGCCCGACTGGAAGGCGAGGTCGCGGCTCGCGTCGGACGGGATGTAGCGATAGACGATCTCCTCGATTTCCGGCGCGCCGCGGAAATAGTCCTCGTGGGCTACGAGCCGCACGAATTGCTGGGGCTGGTACTCGGCGAACATGAACGGGCCCGTGCCGACGGGCGAGCGCTCGTATTCCGCGCCCATCGCCTCGACCGCGTCCTGGCAGACGATGTTGCCGCCGTGATAGGGCACGAGCAGCCCGAGCAGGCTCGGGACGGGGTTCGCCAGCGTGATCTTCACCTCGTGGTCGCCGGTCTTCTCGACGCTCTCGAAGGCGCTGAAGTCGGCGGCGAAGGCCGAGGTCTCCGAATTCGCGGCGCGCTGGAGCGAGAACACCACGTCGTCGGCGTCGATCATGCCCCAGTCGCCGTGGCAATCGACGTCCTCACGCAGGGTGAAGGTCCATTCCAGGCCGTCGTCGGAGACGGTCCAGCTCTGCGCGATGTCCGGCTCGATGAATTCCGGGCTCGACTTGCCGGGCGCGATGCGCACGAGGCCGTTGAACATGTAGTGCAGCAGCCCCTTGTCCGGCGTCGTCGTGGCGACGTGGGGGTCGAGGCGCCCGGCATCGGCGCTTCCCATGCCGATGGTGAGCGTCGTCTGCTGCGCCTGGGCGGCGCCGGCTGCGACGAGCGCCGTGCATGCCAGGATGGCTGTGGATAGCTTCATGGACCTGATCCTCTCTGGTCGGCTTCTTTTGTTCCGGGGGGCTCGCGTCCGCCGCCGCGCCCGCCCCGGACCGGGCGCGGCGGCCGCGAACGCGCCTACAGCATGTCCTCCAGGCGGCAGTTCACGAGCAGCTCCGCCACGCTCGCGGTGTTCGGCAGCGCGATCACCGTCTCCGCGAGCGTGGCGAGGTCGTCGGGGTCGATCATCTCCGAGCGCTCCACCTTGGTCACCGAGGCGGTGAGGTCGGTGGCGACGAAGCTCGGGCACAGCGCGGCGGCGCGCACGCCGTCCGCCCAGCCGATGCGCCGGGTGCCGTGCGTGAGCGCCATCAGCGCGAACTTGGTCATGGCGTAGGCGATGTCGTCGTTGCGCACGCGCTTTCCCGAGAGTGAAGCCACGTTGACGATGCGGCCCGCGCCGCTCGCCCGCAAGTGCGGCAGGCACAGCCGGGTGAGAAACAGCGGGCCCTTCACGTTCACGGAAAGCAGCGTGTCGAGATCGGCCTCCTCGCCGGCCTCGATCGAGAAGCGGCTGCTGGCGCCGGCGTTGTTGACGAGCCCGTCGATCCGTCCGAAGCGCGCCAGCGTCGCCTCGACCCAGGCGGCGTGGCTGTCGCGATCCGCGGCCTCGTAGCGCGCGGCGAGGAAGCGGGGACCCGCCAGATGCGCGAGAGCGCGCTCCAGCGCAGCCGGGTCGCGCGCGCCGGCGCTCACCGTGTAGCCACGCGCGTGCAGCCGCTCCGCGACGGCGCGGCCGATGCCGCGGCTCGCGCCGGAGACGAGGACGACGCGTCCCTCAGGATCGAGCATGGCGAAGGCCTCCCTGTTCATGCGCCGCCTCGGCCGGGAGAGGCATGAAACGGTCCAACTCGGCAGGATCCCGCTCGAGACGATCCCGCTCGAGACGCTTCGCGTCGAATCGGGCGATAGAAAAAGGCGCGATCGGCAGGCGCGGCGCGCGGCCGGCGACGAGGTCCGCGACGAGCGGGCCGACGACGGGCGCGAGCGCGAAGCCGTGGGCCGAGAAGCCGAAGGCGTGGACGAGCCCCGGCACGCGGCCGCTCGGCCCGAGGACGGGCAGCCCGTCGGCGACCATGCCCTCGAGCCCGGCCCAGGCGCGCACCACGGCGGCGTCGGCGAGGTGGGGAAAGACGGTATGCACGTTGGCGAGGCTCGCCGCGAGCGGCTCGCCGAGCACGATGCCCCGCGGCCCCGGCGCGACGCGGCCCTCGAAGGCGCCGCCGATGACGACCGCGCCCGCATCCGTCTGCTTCAAGGAGAGCTTGCGCCCCTCGCTGCCGACGACCGCGCTCACGAAGGGCGCGACGGGTCCCGTGACGATCATCTGCAGGGCGGCCGTGCGCATCGGCACCGGCTCGCCCGCGCACAGCGCGCCGCCCCAGGCGCCGGCGCAGTTGGCGACGGCCGGCGCCCGCAGCGTTCCCGTGTCCGTCTCGACCGCGACGCCGCCGGCGTCGGCCCGCACCACCGCCCGCGTCGGCGTGCGCTCGAGTAGGCGCACGCCGGCCACGCGGCAGGCGGCGAGGTAGGCGCGCAGGGTCGCCAGCGGATCGGCGAAGCCGTCGTCGTCGACGACGAGCGCGCCCAGGCAATGCGGCGCCAGTGCCGGCACGCGCTCCCGCAGCGCGGCGCGGGAGATCATCCGCTCGTGCGTCCAGCCGAGCGCGCGGGTCGCTTCGGCGCGCGCCCCGAGCCGCGCGAGCGCCGCCGCGTCCTCGGCGACGCGCAGCTGCCCGCCGGCATGGAAGCCGCAGGAAGACCCCAGCCGCTTCGGCAGGTCGCGCCAGGCGGCGAGCGCGGCGCGGGCGAGGGGGATCTCGGCGGGGTGCCGGTTGAGGCTGCGCACGCCCCCCGCGTTCGCCGAGGAGGCGTGGCGGCCGCAGGTCTCTGCTTCGAGGAGCGTGACGCGCATGCCGCGGTCGGCGGCGGCGAGCGCCGTCGAGAGCCCGATCAGGCCCCCGCCGATCACGATCAGGTCGGCGTGCGCGGTCATGGCGTGGCCTCCGCGGCGAGGTAGTCGCGCAAGAGCACGGGCTTGAGCGGCGAGCGGATGCGCAGCGCGCCGACGGCGTCGGGCGCGCGGCCGGTCTCGGCGGCGACGAGGCGGGTGAGCGCGTTGGCGCACATCCGGCCCTGGCAGGGGCCCATGCCGCAGCGGGTGAAGGCCTTCACCCGGTTGGGTCCGTCGGCGCCGAGCCGCACCGCCTCGCGCACGGCGCCGACGGTGACGGCCTCGCAGCGGCACAGGGTCGTCTCGTCGTCGGCATGGGCGGCGACCGGAACCGGCGGATAGAGCGCCTCGACGAGCGCGCGCGCCGCCCGCTTGCGCGCGAGGCGCCGTGCGAGGGACCGCCCTCTCCCGGAGGCGTCGATTCCGGCGCCGAGCGTCTCGGCTACGTCGAGGCCGCAGGCCTCGCCGGCGAGCCCGGCGACATCGGCCCCGCCGATGCCGGCCCCGTCGCCCACGACCCAGACGCCCGGAAGGCTCGACCGCCCCCGTTCGTCCACCACCGGCGCGAAGGCGCCCTGCGCCTCGTTCCAGCGGTGCGCGAGCCCGAGCAGCCGGGCGATCTGCGTGTCGGGCACGACGCCGTCGTGGACGCCGAGCAGCGTGCAGGGCAGCCGGACCGGCTGCCCGCGGGCGAGGAAGGAGATCTCCGAAATGCCGGCCTCGTCGCCGTGAGCGCGCAGCCGCGCGACGCCGCGGTGCACCGCGACGCTCGCGAGCGCCTGCCGGACGAGCAGCACCGCGCCGCGGGCGAGAAGCCCCGCATCCGCGGCCAGGGCGGCGGGCAGCCGGCGCGCGGCGCTCAGCAGCGCCCCGGGCGGGCCGAGATCGAGCACGGCGCCGACCCGGCCGCCGAGGGCGCGGATCTGCGCCAGCGTCAGCAGCAGCAGCGGGCCGTGCCCGGCGAGGACGACGTCTCGCCCGTCGGGGACGAGGCCGGAGCGCTTCATCGCCGTCTGAAGCGCGCCGACGCCCATCACCCCGGGCAGGTGTCCGCCGGGAAGCAGCAGCGGCCGCTCCATCGCGCCGGTCGCGACGACGAGCGCCCGCGCCGTAGCCGAGACGATCCGCGGGGACCCTCCCGCGCCGTGCGCCAAAAAGGTCACCGTCGCACCGGCGTCCTCGCCCTCCGGCCCGGCGACGTCGATCACCGTGGCGCGGCGCTCGTGCACGACGCCCGAGGCGTCGAGCCGGTCGAGGGCCGCCTGCGCGCCGTCGTAGCCCGCCGCGAGGCGTGCGCGAAGGCCCGGCGCAGGCGCGCGCGCCTCGGCGAGGATCGCCCCGGCCGCGTGCCAGACGCGCCCGCCGGGCGCCGACTGCTCGTCGAGCAGGAGCACCCGCAAGCCGCGCTCGGCCGCCGTCGCGGCGGCCGCGAGCCCTGCGGGGCCGGCTCCGACCACGATCACGTCTTGGGCGGGGGCGACGGGCGCATGCCCGGTCATGGCGCGCCCTGCCCCAACGCCGTCTCCACCACCATGCCGGCGCGCACCGGCTCGAGGCAGGCCTGCACGCCGGGCCGTCCGTCGATGCGGCAGAGGCAGCCGAAGCAAAGGCCGATCAAGCAGTAGGCCGGGCTCGGCGCGCCGGTCTTGGCGTTGCGGGCGAAGGCGAGCCGCCCCTGCGCGAGGAGCACCGTCGCGACGCTGTCGCCCGCGGCGGCGGTCACGGCCCGGCCGTCGACGAGGATCTCGACGCGCGCCGCCTCGGGCGGCAGGGAGAGGCGGCGCAGCGCGCTCATGCCGCGGCCTCGAATCGGCCGGCGCCGAAGGCGGGATAGGCCTGCCCCAGGCGGTCCTCGAGGATCGCTCGCGCCACCTCGCCGGCATGGGCGGCGGCGAGCGTGACGCCGCTGTGGCAGGTGACGAGGCTCGCGCCGGGGTAGCGGCGCGAGCTCTGGTAGATCGGCATCCCGTCCGGCGACATCACCCGCAGCGCCCCCCAGCTGCGCACGAGGCGCGCGTCGGCCAGCGCGGGGAAGGTCCGCACCGCCCGCGCGGCGATGGCGCGCGCCACGTCCTGGGTCGTGCCGCGGTCGAAACCCACGTCCTCCTTGCTGTCGCCGAGGAGCGCCGAGCCTTCCGCGGTCTGGCGCACGCTGTGGCAGGCGATGTCGAGGAAGCGCGGCAGCCGCTCGGTGGCGAGGATCTGCCCGCGCTGCGGGCGCACCGGCGCGTCGAGCCCCACGTCCGGGGCGAGCGCCGCGTTGCCGAGCCCCGCCGCGAGCACGACCCGGTCGACCTCGACGGCGCCGGCGGCGCTCTCCACCCGAAACCCGCCCCGCGATCCCGGCGAGATCCGCTCGACCCGCGTCGCGACGCGGCGCACCCTCAGCCCCGCGAGCGCGGCGCTCAAGGCGCGCAGGGTCGCGAGCGGGTCGGCGTGGCCGTCGTGCGGGCAATAGGCTGCGCCCACGGCCTCGGGGCCCACACCTCGCACGAGGGCGCGCAGCGCGGAGGCGTCGAGGATCGTGGTGTCGTTGTCGCCGCCGGGCTGGTTGTGCATGCGCGCGATGGCGCCGGCCATCGCCGCTAGCTCGCCCGCGTCGAGCGCGATCTTGATGCCGCCCGAGCGGCGATAGCCGGTCTCGACGCCCGTCGTCTCGGCGAGCCACGCGGCGAAACCGCTCCAGGCGTCGGCCGAGCGGCGGCTCAGGGCGGCGTAGTCCGGCGCGCCGAGCCCCTTGCCCTGCACCCAGACGAGGCCGAAATTGCCGGCCGAGGCGTGGAAATCGTCCTCCCCGGCGTCGAACAGGCAGACTCGCGCCCCCGCCGTCGCGAAGCCGAGCGCCAGCGCCGAGCCGACGAGGCCCGCGCCGACGACCGCGATGTCCGCCCCCGCGCTCGTGTTCCATGCGCTCATCCGTGCAACGCGAGCGCCGCGGCCTGCGCCGGCGCCTCCCCGAATCGGTCGAATCGGAAGGGCGCGAGATCGTGGCCTGGCGTCTGTCCCAGCAGCAGGTCGCGCAGGATGCGCCCGACGGCGGGTGCGATCCCGAAACCGTGCCCGGAGAAGCCAGTGGCGACGAGGAGGCCCTCGACGCCCGGCGCCCGGTCGAGAATGGGTAGGGCGTCGGGCGTGAGATCGATGACGCCGCCCCAGATCCGCGCCAGCGGCGCGCTCTCCAGGATCGGCAACACCCGGGCGACCCGCTGCAGCATCGCCGCGAGCACGCCCGCGCTCGGGTACGCGGCCGGAAGCCCGGCGTCGTCGTGGGCGAGCGGGCCGGCCCAGGGCTCGAGCCCGCTCGTCACCCGCAGCCGCCCGTCGATCTGCCGGCGCGCGGCGAGATCGGCGTTGGCGACGCCGAGGACGGGCATGGGCCGCTCGAACAATGGAGCATCGGCGAGCGGCTCGGTCTGAGCGACCGCGACGAGCGGCGTGCGCAGCGGGACTTCGAGCCCGAGCTGGGCGAGCAGCTGCGGCGCGCCGATACCCGCGGCGAGGAGGCAGGCGTGCGCCTCGATCGGGCCGGCCTCGGTCTCGACCGCGCGGAAGCGCCCGCCCGAGTCCGTGATCCCGGTCACGCGCACGCCGGACCGCACCCGGCCGCCGAGCCGCTCGAGCGCGCTCACGAAAGCGGCTGCGACGAGCGCGGGGTCGGCGTGCCCGTCGCCCGGGCAGAGGGCGGCGCAGACCACCTCCTCGGACAGCGCCGGGGCTATCGCGCGAACGGCGGCGTTGCCCTCCAGCAGGGTGATCTCGAGCCCGGCGGCCTGCTGGTCGCGCACCAGGGCGCGGATCGTTCGCGCCTCGTCCTCGTTGCGCGCGAGGCGCAGGTTGCCCGAGCGGCGATAGCCCGTCGGCGCATCGAGTCGCGCGTCCAGGTCGGCCCAGAGCCGCACAGCCTCGCGGGCGAGCGGAAGCTCGGCCGGGTCGCGCCCCGATTGGCGCACGCCGCCGAGCGTCCAGCCGGAGGCCATGGCGGCGGGCCCGTAGGCGTCGAGCACCTCCACCGCGATGCCCGCCTCCGCGAGCACGTGGGCCGTGGCGAGCCCGGTCACGCCCGCGCCGACGACGAGAACGTCCGCCCGCCTCATGCCGCGCGCTCCGCCGTCGCCTCGGGCCGCGCCGCGCCGACGCGCTGTCCGGAGAAGCGCGACAGCGCGTAATGGCTCGGATCGACGCAGGGCGTGCGGCCCGTCGCCATCTGCGCGGCGAGGAGGCCGACGCCGGGGCCGAGCCCGAAGCCGTGGCCGGACAGGCCGGTGGCGAGCACGAGCCCGGGGACTTCCGGCACCGTGTCGATCACCGGCACCTCGTCGGGCGTGACGTCGATCAGGCCGGCCCAGCGCTGCACGGGCGCGGCGTCGGCGAGCTGGGGAAACAGGTCGCGCGCCGACGTCATCACGTCGTCGAGCAGGCGCTCGTTGGGCGCGGGATCGTAGACCCGCAGCGTCTCGAACGGGCTCGCCTCGTCGTTCGACCAGCGCTTTCGCCCGAGCGGGCCGAAGAACGACGCGCCCACGCGCATGTCGACGATGCGCCAGCGCTTCTTGAGCACCGGCAGGAAGGCGCGCAGATGGCGGAAGGCGGCCGGCACGATCTCGAACTGGGCCGCGCCCGTGCGCCCGATCGTGTAGCCGCCGTCGGCCCGCCGCCTGATCGAGGCGCCGGTGGCGCCGATCGCGCCGGGCGCGATCTCGGGCGCCGGCCCGGTGCGGATCACCGAGGAGCGGATCGCGAGCTGGGGCAGATCGAGGCCCAGGTTCTCCATGAAGGTGCGCGACCAGACCCCGCCCGCCAGCACCACGGCCTCGCAGGCGATCGGGCCGTGCTCGGTCACGACGCCGCTGATGCGGCCGCCCGCGCGGATCACGCCGCGCACGGCGGTGTTCTCGGCGACGACCGCGCCCAGCGCCGCGGCCCGGCGCGCGAGCGCGGGAACGGCGAGGCCGGGCTCGGCCTGCGCGTCGTCGGGGGTGTGGAGCGCGCCCCCGAAGCGCCGTGCGCTCTGGCCGAGCAGGGAATCGACCTCGGCCGAGGAGAGCATCCGCGAGCCGATCTGGAAGGCGCGGGCGTGCGCCAGCCAGGCCTCGCGGGTGGCGAGCTCCTCGTCCGTCGCGCACAGATAGGTGCAGCCGGCCTGGCGAAAGCCGATGTCCTCGTCGAGTTCGCTGGCGAGGCGGCGCCAGAGCGCGAGGCTCTCGAGCATCAAGGGCAGCTCGCGCGGATCGCGGCCCTGCCGGCGGATCCAGCCCCAATTGCGCGAGGACTGCTCGCCGGCGACGCGGCCCTTCTCGCAGAGCACGACGGGAACGCCCCATTCGGCCAGGAACAGGGCGGTCGAGACCCCCGCGACGCCGCCGCCCACGACCACGACCCGCGTCGCGCCCGGCAGCGGCGGGCGCTCGGCGTGCTCTGGTCCGGAGGCGGGCGTGGGCCGATCCATGGATGCGTCCTCTCCTGCTCGGACGGATCGTGTGCCAAGGGAGAGGATAATGCAAATCGCAGATCTTGCAGCTGGCATCCACTATTGTTATGGCTTGGCGCATGCTCAGCCAGCGCGGCCTCGAGGCCTTCCTCGCCGTGATGACCACCGGCTCCGTCTCCGCGGCGGCGTCCGAGCTCGCGGTCAGCCAGCCGGCGGTGAGCCGTCTCGTGCGCGATCTCGAGGCGGCGACGGGCCTGCGGCTGTTCGATCGGGTCGGCAACCGCGTCACACCGACGGACGCCGCCCGCGCGCTGGCGGCGGAGGTCGAGCGGGCCTTCGTGGGCCTCTCCGAGATCGAGGCGGCGGTGCGCGAGATCCGCCGCGGGCGGCGCGACCGTCTGCTGATCGCTGCCATGCCGGCGCTCTCGACCACGATCCTCGCCGACGTCGTCGCCGATCTCGCGCGTGACGGCGAGCGGCCGGAGATCGAGATCACCTCGGCGCGCACCCAATCGGTGGTGCGGCTCGTCGCGCGCCGGCAGGCCCTGCTGGGCTTCGTCGCGCCCGTCGGCGAAACCGCCGAGATCCGCGTGCTCGCGAGCGAGCGCGTGCCCCTGCGGTGCATCATGCGGGCCGACCATCAATTGGCGGAGCGCGCCAGAATCACGCTGACCGACCTCGCCGAGCGCGACCTGATCGCCTATTCGAGCACGACGATGACCGGAGCCGCGCTCGATCGCGCCTTCGCGCGCCTGGAGAAGCCGCCGCGCATCGTGGCGCGCGCGACTCTGTCCCCGGTCATCGCGTCGCTGACGCTGCGCGGGCTCGGGATCGGCATCGTCGACGCCTTCACCGCCTGCGATCATGCGGCCCGTGGCGGCGTGGTTCGGCCGATCGAGATGGCCGAGAGCTTCGGCTTCAGCGTCATCGCCGCGCGGGTGGGACGGCTGCCGCCGATCGCCGACGCCTTCCTGGCGCGGCTGGGCGAGCGGGTCGCCCTCGACGCCGGCGACAGCGCCTGATCCGATGCAGAGCACCCTATGCATGCTGCCGCTGGACTCATGCGGCGCTCGATGCGCTGTTCGCGATCCTCGCGGTCCGGCGACCGCGCCGCCGAATTCCAACACGAAGCGCGACGGCACCAAACGAGCTGTCACCCATGCCCTCTGGGCTGGACAAAGAAATGTTGGTTGCGGGGGCCTGCAACCGACTTTGTTTGCCGATCGCGATCGTAGTAGGATTGTCATCGTCAACCGACGCCGTAACGAGCGATAAGTGATTGCGATCTGGCGATGTCTGCTTCGGGGGCTAAGGAGCCGGCGGTCGCTTCGGGTCGAGAGTGGTCCTGGCAGTAACGAAGATCGGCGCAGCGTTTCTACCGGATCGGAGCTAGGCCTTCAGGCGGTGCCGAGGACCTGGCTCGGAGATTGGCGGCTTTCAGGAAATCCGCGAGCTCACCAGAGGCTTGGCAATGCTCCACAGCAGTGCAACACAAGTCGAGTGAAAGGCGGCTTCAAAAGCCCTGTGCGTACAGGATCCAGCGGAAGTGGGTTCGAATCCCCCCCCCTCTACGCCAGATAAACTTCTGACGTTTCAGGTCTTTCGGAGCCTGCATCGAGCCGCATCCGGCTCGCACTTTGTCGCAGGCGCGCTAGGCACTGCGGAGCGCCACGATATCGGCACGTCCGTGTCGGAATGCCTCGCCGCCGCTCCTCCCTCCCGTCCTTGCGCCATCTAGCCCGGATATCGCATCGGGGGCTGGCGGATGTGGCGCAAGCCGTTGAAGCGGCTTAGAATTTGGGTGCTGAAGCCAATCCGATCCGTTTCCGGGAGCCCACATCCGCCATGCAGGAGACTACGCTACCTCTGGACGGTCTGTCATCCGTCCGCGGCAAGCCGGTGATCGCACGTTTCGACGGCGACATGCTCTCCTCCTGTTGCTGGGCGTCACGCCGGGACCCCTCTCTGGATAGAGAGTGCCTTCACACTCAGGGTGTTCACGTCGGGACCCCAGGCCGATCGGCGCGGGACCCCGGCGCCGATTCACACTCGACCTCCGGCAAAGCCGCGCCGGGCGCCGTCTCCTGGGCGTGTGCGGCGAGGCCGAACGAGATGAAGCCTGCCACGAGTGCTGCTCGAACGATCTGCGAGCGCTTGATCATGCGTGTCTCCTTCGAAGGATGATGTCCCAGCCCACCAATCATGACGACGCGTGCGACCAATGATTTCACCCGCCAAGGTTCGAAGGCACCCCGGGTGCGGATCAGACGGGGAGAGCTCTACGCGTTCGACCTGCCGAAAGATCGGGAAGCGGGCGCATCAGCTCGCCGCGCGGTGCACCTCGTGGCGTGCTTCACGGCAGGTGTCGATTGCCGACCCGCGCCGCTTTCTGCGGAACTCGAAGCGATCCGGGCCGGTTGGCGGCGCAAGCTGTCGGCGACGTCCTACGGTCTCGACATGATCGAGGCACCACGTTCTGCCGAGCCCGGTGAGGGGCAGCCCAGCATCTCGATGTCCGATAGGAGAGAATCATGCGCGAGAGCCGCGAGAGCAGGAACGAGGGCTTCCCCGAGAGCTATACCCGACCGTTCCGGGAGGGATATCGGCAGGCGCGCCACTATTACGACGAGGGCGCCGAGGCGGTTTCGCACCGGGTCGGCGATGCCCCTCTGCTGCCGGCCCTCGCCGTCGGTGCGCTGGGGATCGGCCTCGTGTGGGCGCTGTCGCGTTCCGGCGAGAGCAGCGGGCGCAACGGCGGCGAGAGGAGGCGCGACCTTCCGGGCCAGCTTTCCGGCAATCGTCTGATCGAGAGCGATCGCGTCGAAGGTACGGCGGTGTACGATCCGGACGGGCACCGTATCGGCACGGTCGAGCACGTCATGATCGACAAGCTCACCGGCCACGTGGCCTACGCCGTTCTGTCGTTCGGCGGATTCCTCGGCTTCGGCCGGGAGCGGCATGCCATTCCCTGGCGCAAACTCGACTACGATCCGACCCTCGAGGGCTACCGCACCGACATCACGGAGGAGCAGCTTCGAAGGGCGCCCGGCCTGACGAAGGGCGACCGGCAGCGCGAGCAAGCGCTGCACGATCATTACGGTGTGACGTACTACTGGATCCTGGCTTAGAATCGGCCCGCGGCGGCGGAGAAGAGGACGAGGCTTCGGCGACCGCATGAGACGCTTCGGTCTCCGCGCGTCAGCCGGACCGGAGCGTCTACGACGATCGCGCGGCCTTGCCGAGATCGAGTCGGAGAGATTCGATCTCGGCCCGCAAGGCCGAGATGTCGGCGGTGCTCAAGGTCTGGGTTTCAGGCGCGGCCGCATCCCGCTCGACGAAGAAGGAGGCGAACGCCGCCGTGATGTAGCCGAACACCGCGAAGCCGTAGACGGAAAGCAGGAAACACAGGATCCGCCCCTCCGGGCTGTCCGGCCAGAACTCGCTTCCGATGCTGGTCATCAGCATGGCAGTCCACCAGAGAGCGTCTGCGTAGCTCGCGAACCCGCCCTCGACCTCGCTCGCGGGCTCGAAGGCGAGCATGCCGCCGGCTCCGAGCAGGGTCACGATCGACGTCGATCCCAGAACATATCCGATCCCTCGCCGCCGAAAGCTCGCCCGCAGGGCCTTCATACCTCGGTTCGCCGTCCCGACGATGCGCACGAGGCGCAGTCCCCGCCCGGCGCGCGCGAACCGAAGGAATCGCAAGCCTCGCAGCAGGCGGAAGGCCGGGGCTACCAGTGCGATCATGGTGAGCAGGTTGCGGCGCAGGAAGGGCAGCTTCTCGGGGGCGAGCGCGAGCCGGACCAGGAACTCGGCGACGAACACCACCCATATCGCCGTTCCGAAGACCTCCAGCATCTGGCTGGCTCCCCGGATCAGCTCCACGGCGACGAGGACGAGCCATACGAAGCTCAGGACCAGCATCGGCGTCTCGATCCAATCCTCGAGATCGCGAAGGAGGCCCCAGCGCTCCTCCGCGGAGTTCCTGCTGTCTTCCGTCGCATCGTCCATGCGTGTTTCCTCCGTTCGCGACGACAGTCGTTCGAGCCAAGGCGCGCAGACTACTTCATGTCCGCATCTTGCTTGCGCACGTCACGACGGAATGCCGCAGCGAAGGCGCGAGCTCGCGCTCTATCCCGTGCTTCCCTTGGTCTCGCCTCGGGGGAAACGGTGCCGCAGGCTCAGCGCAGCCTGCCCGACGAGGAGGGGCACGAGGCTGCCGGCCAGGACCAGCATCCATCCGAACGGATCCAGCGGCACAACTTCGAGGACCGTGCTCAGGCCGGGCAGCCATGCGGCGGCCGCCGTGAGGGCGAGGCAGATGCCGATCGCGTACCAGACCCAGCGGTTGCGCGCGACCTCGTTCGAGAACAGCCCGGTCCCCGCGTCGCGCATGTTGAAGACGTGCCAGAGCCGCGCCAGCGCGAAGGTCAGGAAGCCGATCGTCACCGCAGTATCCTGCCCCATGTCGCGCCGGAGCGCGACGAAGAACACGGTGACGGCGGAGGCTGCGATCAGCGCGCCCCAGAGCGCCGTGGCGATCCAGTGCGACCTCGTCAGGACGGGCTCCTTCGGGTCGCGCGGCTTGCGATCCATGATACCTTCAGGGCTTTCGCCGACGCCGAGCGCGAGCGCCGGGAACACGTCGAGCACGAGGTTGATGTAGAGGATCTGCAGCGGCAGGAGCGGCAGCGGCGCGCCGATCACCGCGCAGAACCCGACGGCCAGAACCTGGCCGAGATTCCCCGAGAGCAGGTAGACGATGAAGCGCCTGATGTTCTCGAAGATCGTCCGACCCTGCTCGATGGCCATGACGATCGTGGGAAAGGCGTCGTCCTTCAGGACGATGTCCGCCGCCTCGCGGGCGACGTCGGTCCCGCGCTGTCCCATGGCGATGCCCACGTCGGCCTTCTTCAGCGCGGGGGCGTCGTTCACGCCGTCCCCGGTCATGGCGACGACCGCACCCGCTTCCTGCCAGAGACGGATCAGGTCGAGCTTCTGCTCCGGCGAGACGCGGGCGAAGACGTGGTTGCCGCGCAGGCTCTCGTGCGCGTCGGCGTCCGCGCCGTCTCCCAGCTTCGGCAGGTCGCGGCCGACGGTCGCCTGCGCTTTTTCGGCGAGCCCGACCTGCTCGGCGATCGCGACAGCCGTCACCGGCTGGTCCCCGGTCACCATGATGACCCGGATGCCGGCCCTGCGGCACCGCTCGATGGCGTCGGGCACATCGCTACGGGGCGGATCCTCCAGCCCCACGAGGCCGAGCAGGGTCAGGCCCTCGTAGGGGTCGGCTTCGGCGCTGTCGGCGTGGCGTTCGGCGAAGGCGAGCACACGGTAGCCTTCGGCCGCCAGCTTCACGACCCGATCCTCCCAATCCTTCCGGGTCTCGTCCGACAGGGCCTCGGCCGCGCCACGGTCGGCCGCGACATGCGTCGAAACAGCGAGCACCGCTTCCGGGGCGCCCTTGACCGCGACGCGATGGCCGCCATCGGCCCGGTGGAACGTCGCCATCATCTTGGTGTCGGCGTCGAAACTCTCCTCGCGCTCCTCGGGCTGGCCCTCGAGGAGACGGTCCCGCGTGAGGCCGGCGGCCGCGGCGGCATGGAGCAGCGCGATCTCCATCGGGTCGCCGGTGCCGGCAGGGTGCTCGCCGGACCCGCCTCTCTCGCCCTCGAGCTCGGCATTGTTGCAGAGCGCGGCGACCTCGAGCAGCCGGCACGCGATGGGCGACGGTTCCTCGGGGCGCGCCTCCTCGTCCCAGGGCACGTCCTCGTCCTGTCCAGGGAGCGCAAGCCTCGCTACGCGCATCCGGTTCTGCGTCAGGGTTCCGGTCTTGTCGGCGAAGATCACGCTGGTCGAGCCCAGCGTCTCGACCGCGGCCAGCCGCTCGACCAGCGCGTTGCGCCGCGCCATGCGCCACATCCCGCGCGCCAGCGCCACCGTCGCGACGATCGGCAACCCCTCGGGCACCGCGGCGACGGCGAGCGCGACGGCGGTCTCCAGCATCGACACGAGATCCTTGCCGCCCAGCCAACCCAGGGCCGCGACCGCCGCCGCCACGATGATAGTCACCACCACGAGGTTGCGCGCCAGCCGGTCGAGCCGTTTCTCCAGTGGCGTCACCTCCTCGCCGGCCTCGGCGGTCATCCGCGCGATCCCGCCCAGCTCGGTCTGCATTCCTGTCGCGACCACGACGCCCGTGCCGGTGCCGCCCGTGATCGCGGTGCCTTTGAAGGCCATCGAGATGCGCTCGGCGAGGTGGGCGTCGGGCTCTACCGCCTCCGTCGTCTTCGTGACGGGCACGGACTCGCCGGTCAGGGCGGACTCGTCGCTGGTCAGCCCATTCGCCTCGATCAGCCGCAGGTCGGCCGTCACGACGTCGCCCGCCTCGAGCAGCACCACGTCGCCCGGCACGAGGTCCTTTGAATCGACAGTCGCGCTCTTCCCGTCGCGTATCACCCTCGCCTGCACGGTTCCGAGGCTGCGCAGCGCCTCCATCGACCGCACGGCCTTCCATTCCGTGACGAAGCCGATCGCGGCATTGATCACGATCGCGGCGAGGATCGCCGCCATCTGTACGATCTCGCCCATGACGAACGACAGCACGGCGGCGACCGCCAGGATCGCGATGACCAAGTTGCGGAACTGGTCGGCGAGGATCTTCCACGGGCTCGCGGTCCCGGCTTCGCCCAGACGGTTCGCCCCGTGTTCCTCCCGCCGGCGGCGGATTTCCTCCTCGTCCAGACCCTGCTCGGGATCGACGGACAGATCTCCGAGGGTTTCCTCGACGCTGCGGAAATGATGTTCGGTCACGCTATCTCTCCGGCTTCCAGCAGCTCAACCAGGCCACGCGATGAAGGTGGACGTCGCGGCCTTTTCGCTGCGGTTCTGGAGATGGACAACGCCCGTTTTGCGCGTTGGTGCCCGCACGGGCGCAAGGGGACCCGCTCATTGCGATGGTCTCATCGATGAAGGAGGCGCCCGCGGAGGACGTGCTCAGAGCGAATGGCGCAGAGCGCCTGCGGATCAAGTGCCCCCGGCCACCACGGCCGGGGGCACTTGAAAATGTCGGACGTCGCGAGATCACTGCGGCGTGGCGCGCTCCTGGATGGCCTCGATGATCGCGCCGTTCAGCTCGGTATCGCTCTGCGCTGCGACCGCTAGCGCATTGTATTCGTCGATCGTGATGCCCCCGACCCCGTCGACCGCTTCCATCATCGCGACATTGACGGCGACCATCAGCTGCTCGCGCTCCTCCTCGCTGCCGACCTGGGCCGCTTGCTCCTCATAGGCGCGGTTGATCTCGGAGAGGGCCAGCGTCGCCTCCGCGAACGAGTCGATCTTCTCCTCGGTGACCTCGACCTCCGGCAAGGCCGCGCCCGGCGCGGTCTCCTGGGCGTGTGCGGCGAGGCCGAACGAGATGCAGCCTGCCACGAGCGCTGCTCGAACCACCTGCGAGCGCTTGATCATGCGTGTCTCCTTAGAAGGATGTTATCCCAGCCCGCTTTTCATGACGACGCGTGCGGCCAATGATTTCACCCCCGATCGCCCGCCATCCTCCGGCCGAGGTTCGCAGGCACTCCCGCATCGATGACGGGGAGTTCGATGACGCACTTCGACGATCTCATCGTGCAGGAGATGCCGCGCCCGCCGACGCAGGCGCGGCGGCTGCTTCGGGACATCGATCTCGCGGAGGATCTCGTCCACGACACCGTCGTGCGCGCGCTCGCGAAGAGAGAGACGTATGCGGGCGACGGCTCGCTGCAGGCGTGGCTGCACGCGATCCTGCGGAACGCGGCGCGCGATGCCGTCAAGCGTGAAGTAAGGACGCCCGATCTCCTGCCGATCGAACCCGGCATCGAGCCGACCGCATCGCCGCTCCAGGAAGAAGCCGTGCGCTGTGCGGACATTCTCGACGAAGTCGAGAGGCTCGCGCCGGGTCGTCGCGACGCGCTGCTCGTCGAAATGAACGTCGAGGGTGATCAGTCCGGCAGAGCGGCGCGCATGGGCATCACGCTCGCAACCTACCGCACGCGCGTCCACCGCGCCCGCGAGGACATGAGAGCGCGCCTCGGGTCGGGCTGACGCGCCGGTCGGCAGCCGCTATTCGTCTCTGGGCTCGCGCGAACGGCTCCGCTCGTGCGCGGCGACATGGGCGAGGACGGCGAACGCCGCACCGGTCGCGCCCAGCGTCGCGTCGATCACCATGTGGACGTCCATCGCGCCCGCGAGCGCAGCGCCGGCGCCACCACCGACGGCGGCGCTCAGCGCGATCCAGCGCCGTTCCCTTGAAACCCATCGACGTCCTCCTCGGCTACCCGCAGCTGTCTACTACGTCGAGCCCGCATCACGTGATGCGAGCACCTTGTCGACCCGCCGGCCGTCGAGGTCGACGATCTCGAAGCGCCATCCGGCGAAACGCGTCACGTCCCCGGTGCCGGGGATGCGCTCCATGACGGAGATGACGAAGCCGGCGACCGTCTCGAACTCCCGCTCGCCGGGAAGGTCGATGCCGAGCAGATCCGCCATCTCGTCCGCCGACAGCGAGCCCGCGAGGAGCCACGACCCGTCCTCCCTCTGCATCGCTTCGGGGTCCTCCCCCGGAGTGGTGGGCAGGAACGCGCCGGTGACGGCCTCCAGGACGTCGGCGGGCGTGACCACCCCGTCGAAATGACCATACTCGTCGTGGACGAGCGCGATCGGCACCTTGGACGCACGCAGACGCTCGAGCACGGTGAGCGCGTCGAGGACATCGGGAAGCACGAAGGGTTCACGCACGAGTTCCCGAAGATCCGTATCGTTCGAGATGAGAAGACGTGCCAGCGCTTCGCGCACGTTGATCACACCGATGACGTCGTCCGCGTCGCCTTCGATCACCGGAAGCCAGGCATGGCGGGCCTCGAGCAGGGTCTGGCGGGCATCGCTCGGGTCCGATGCCAGGTCGAGCCACTCCACGTCGACGCGCGGCGTCATGATGGCTCCGACCGAACGGTCGCCGAGCCGCAGGATGCCCGAGATCATGTGGCGCTCCTGGCCCTCGATCACGCCGGCATTGGCCGCCTCGGCGACGAGGGTCCGGATCTCGTCCTCCGTGACCGTGTTCTCCGCGATCTCCTTCTGCCCGAGGAGGCGGAAGACGAGCCGGGTGGAGGTGTCGAGGAGCCAGACCACGGGTGCGGCGACCTTGGAGAGCGCCGTCATCGGCGGCGCGAGCAGGCAGGCGAAGCGCTCGGGGTCGCGCAGCGCGATATTCTTCGGGACGAGCTCGCCGATGACGACGGACAGGTAGGTGACCCCGCCGATCACGACGACGAACGCGAGCGGCTCTGCGACGGACGCCGGAAGGCCTGCCTCGAGGAGGAGCGCGGCCAGCCGCTCGCCGAGGGCCGCTCCAGAGACGGCGCCGGCGAGAATGCCGACGAGCGTGATGCCGATCTGGACGGTGGAGAGGAAGCGGCCAGGGTTCTCGGCCAGCTTCAGGGCGGATGCCGCACCGGCGCGCCGGTCCTCGACCATGGCGGCGAGGCGTGATTTCCGGGACGACACGACGGCGAGCTCCGACATGGCGAGGATGCCGTTGAGCAGGATGAGCGCGACGGTCGCGATCAGGGCGATCACGCGTGAAATCTCCCGGCCTGCAAGGACGTATCTGCGCCGCCGATGGTCACCGGCGTCGCGACGCGCGGGCACGCAGGCGAGCCCAAGCGTCGAGGACGCGGATCGCACCTCTCGCGACGACGGGACGCAGGGTCGGCACGTCGAGCGCGAGAAGCAGCAGACCCGCAGGCAACATCCATAGCCCCAGAACGGGCAGGAAGGAAAGCAGGCCGCCGATGATCAGGAGGATCGCGACCGGGACCCGGACCACGAGGAGGCGGGGGTGCCGAAGCGCTCGGACACGCTGTCCGACGGATGTCGGAAGCTCCGCTTGGAGCCGCTCGAATGCCTCCCGCAGAAGCCTGCGGCCCCGCTGGCGTGCGGCTGGTGAGGTGTCGGGCATGGGCTCACGCTTCCAGGCATGTGCGACGCTCCGCGGTTCAGAAGATGAGCGCCAGGATGACGATGACTACGAGCAGACCGATCAGGAAGATCACGCCGACGGTGCCGCCGATGAACTTGAGCATGGTTTGGTCCTGCTGGTTCGCGTGCCGCACTCGGCGAATGCCGAAGCGCGGCGTTCACGGGGCAACAGGAGGCGCCGCGTGATCGTTCCCTGATACACCGCCTCGGGCAGGCGGTCGCCGAATCCGCGGCGGTCGCGGCGAAACGCTCCTCGAGCGCCTCACGCACCGCCGCGTCGAGCGTAAGGTCCTCGCGCATTCCGGTGGCGATCTCGTCGTATTCCTCCCGTGAGATGCCCGGCAGACGGTCGATGGCGCGATGGATCGCATGGCGTGCGGCCGCTTCCGGCAGGCTTCGTTCGCCCGCGCTCTCGACCGCCGCCATCTGCTGCTCGTATCGTGGAACGATGGCATAGATCGCAGCGAAGGCCTCGACAAAGCCCGGAAGGTTGGTCTCGTAGCGGGCGAGCAGCGTGATGCTCGCCTCCTCCTCGGAACGCGTGAGCGGCGGCTGCACGAAAATGAGCGTTGCGATCAGCCCGATCAGGGCCAAGTGGTCGTGAACACAAGATCATCGCTCCTCGCTCGCAGCGGTCCTATCGTCGTGCCTCTGAGATCAGTCGCCGACCTGCGGCCGCGTTCCGGGCAAGCCGCCGGGCGGGATGACCGGCGTCGTCTCCGGGTCCGGGTCCGGCGGCACGGCCTCACGCATCGGGAACGGCTCCGTAGGGGGCTCGATGACCCCATCCGTCTCCTCGAGCCGCTCGCTCAAGGGCTCGCCCTCTTCCGGCACGAGCACGTCGGGGCATACCTCGCCCACGTTCGTCGTCGGGTCGCACGGTCGATGCGTCTCGGCGTGCGCGTCGGCGCTCACGTTCATGGCAAGCGCGAGCAGGAGTAGCCGTATCATCGGAACTCTCCTTCGCCGAGCGACGGCCCAGGTCGTCTCTCGAGGTTCTCCCGAGAAAAAGGAGGCGCCCGGCCGCAGGCCGTGGCGCCCCAGGCTTCCGGGAGGAAACATGCCCGCGTGGCCAACGTAGCGACGCTCCCACGGTTCCCCGCCCATCGACACCTGAGGGAAACGGGACGACATTTGGGAGCGCGAAGCAAAATCTCGCCGCGGTCGTTCCTGAGAACTACGTTCGGGCCGCCGGGCCTCGATCGCCACCTAACGGCGGCTCGCCGTCATCGTTATCGCTCCGCGGCTCGTCGCCACGGAGTTCTTCGATGGCCACGTCGAGCTTCTCACCGTCGAGGTCACGAACCTTCTCTCGCGCCTCGTCGAAGTCGTCGGTGACTATGGACACGGCGCCGTGCTTCGCACGACCGACGACGCGGTATGGCATGACGGTCGTCCTTTCATCGGCGGCAATCCGCAGCAGGCGATCCGAGGAGATCATCGTGCGCCGGGAGGATGATCCCGTCAATCGATCCGCGTCTCGCGCTGAAATCGGAACCCTGATAGCACACCGCAAGAGCCGTCCTCGGCATCGTCGAAGGCGATGGCCGGCCCGACCCGCGAGAGACGGCATTCCAGCGGAAAATCGAGGTCACCCGTCTCGCCGGCGGTGGCGGCGAGGTTCAGAACGCCGTTGACGACCTCGTAGCTGCCCTCGGCGGCGACGTCCTCCGCGGGAATGTCGAGCTCGAAACGGAGCGCGCTCAGCTCCAGGTCGACGCCTTCAGCTTGGTAGAGCCCTGGGTTCAAGGCGATATGCGCGCTCGGGGGCGGGATATCGGGCTCGCGGCTCACCGGCGGCTCGGCCGCGATGGTGGGCGCAGGCGTCGGCTCGGCGGCGGGAGCCTCCGGCGGCGGCGTCTCGGCCGTCTCGGTCGGCTCACCGCAGGCGGCGAGCAAAGCGCAAGCAGCTGCGACGAGAGTGATGTTCCTGATCTTCGAAGGTAAGGCGAGGAGGTTTGCCGTGGTCGACGCGGATGGTCAAGCCTGCATCCGCTTCGGCGTTTACGGACCTTGCCGGCACCGATGACGCGAACCTTTGCCGATGGAACGGCGTTCGTCGTTCATGAACGTCATGGAGGGAACGTGACATGCAGAAGCAGAATCTGGCGCTTGCCGTCGCAACAGCCGCATTGCTCGCCGCTTCGCCCGCCCTGGCCCAGACGACTGGCCAGGGTCAGATGCAGCCCGGGGAGACCATCGAGGCGCTTCCGCCGGCGCCGGGAGCCGATACGCAGGATCAGCCCGCCGGCAGCGCCGTGCAGACGCAGCAGGAGACCGAAACCGACGTCGAGATCGTCGAGGAGGAGGTCGAGACCGACGCCGAGATGGCCGGCGAGGAGATTGAGGAGGGCCTCGAGACCGCCGGTGAGGAGGTCGAGACCGACGTCGAGGCCGTCGAGACCGAGATGGAGACCGATGCCGAGGTCGTCGAGGCCGAGCCCGCGATGACGGGCGAGGACGAGCTCGAGATCCAAGGCGGCTTCGTGGTGGCCCAGCGCGAGACCAACATTATGGGTTCCGACCTGCTGGACGCGTCGGTGATGACCATGGCAGACGAGTCGCTCGGATCGGTGAACGACGTGCTGATGGACGGCGAAGGCCGGACCCTCGCGGTGGTGGTCGGCGTCGGCGGCTTCCTCGGCATCGGCGAGAAGGACGTCGCGATACCTGTCTCGTCGGTCCAGCTGGTCTTCGAGCAGGAGCGCGGCCCGGACGGCAGCGCGCTGCCGCCGACCGGCGAGGTCGAGGAGCCCTTGAGCACCGGCGCGGGCGGCGAGATCGCCTATCTCCTCGTCGACTTCACCCGTGATCAGCTCGAGGAGGCGCCCGAGTTCGAGCGCTGGGTTCCCGAGCCGATGGCGACCGGGACGACGCCTCCCGGCAGCGTGGGAGGCATGGGCACGCAGAACGAGGGGATGGGCACGCTCGGCGGTGGCCAGCCGGCACAGCCGATGGGCGCCCCGCCGCCGCAGTAAGCGCGGCACGAGGAAGATCGTGAAACCGGCGGCTTCGGCCGTCGGTTTTTTTTGAACCCGAACGAGTCCATCGCATTCACGGGGCAAGCGTCTCACGAAGACGTCTTCCACATACCATTCAGGAGAACCCCCATGCGAACGACGATCGCAACATCCATCCTGACCCTCGCGCTGGCGGGTCCCGCCGTCGCGCAACAGACGCCCATGCCGCCCGCGCCCCAGCCCGGCAGCGTCGCTCCCGCCGCTCCGACGCAGATGGAGCCCATCGAGATCGATCGCATCGAGGAGCTGCTCGGTGAGGCCGGCGTCGACGATCGCGCCGAGTTCCAGGGCCGTCTCGTCCGCGCCGTGACGCCGGAGGGCCACCCCGTCATGTTCGTCTTCGGCCCCGAGAACCTGGCGGGCGACGAGGAGATCGACTTCAACGAGGACGAGATCCGCGGCCGGCTCAATCAGGCCGCCTTCGAGGGGCTCGAGTTCGTCGAGGAGGAGAGCATGGTCCGCGGGACCATGGGCGACAAGGCCATCCTCGCCTTCACGGGCGAGATGGGCTGGCGCGGGACGGGTGGTCCGGCCAGCGCGGACGTGCCGGATCGCGAGCGGCTGACCGAGCAGCTCGGTGAGCTGGGCCTCCAGGATCGCGAGGAGTTCGAGGGCACCGTGCTGCGCGCCTCGGCCGAGGGCCGCTCGCTGTTCGTGCTCGTCGGTCCGGAGGACTTCGCCGGCGACACGAGCGTCGACATGAGCGCGGAGGACCTGACCGCCTTCCAGGAGGGGTTCTCCGACGCCACGATCGTCGAGGACGTGCGCATGGTGCGCGGGACGCTCGGCGACCATACGGTCGTCGCCGTCTCGGGCAGCGGCGTTGCGCCCGAGGACGCCACGAGCGCGATCCCGCAGTGATCGGCTGCCCGCGCGGGCGCTCCGGCGCCCGCGCATCACGGTCCACGGCATCGGTGGCGGGCTCCCCGAGCGATCGGGGGGCCCGCAGCCTCGTCGAGAGGCTCGCGCGAGCCGCTTCGATGCTCCTGCTCCTCGCCTCCTTCAGCGTCGGTGCGCTCGCGCAAGAAGACATCGCCACGGTTCGACTCGACGGGCGCGCGGTCTTCCAGGTCGGCCCGGCCGAGGACGGCGCCAGCGCGGCCGAGCGCGCCGGACGCATCGAGCAGCGCCTCGCGACCCTCCTGCGCAACGTCGACGCACTCGGGCCGGCCAGCGCGCGGGAGACCGCGGAGGGCTGGACCGTGACGGTCTCGGGCGTCCCGGTGGTCACCGTCTCCGCCCGCGATGCCGAGGACAATCTCATCGACGCGAGGGCTCTGGCGGCGCAGTGGGCGGCCTCGACCGAGCGGGCCCTCGCCCGGGCGCGTGACCGTCGTCTCGGTTGGGGCGGTCGCTTCGTCGCGGAGACCCGCGCCTCGGCCGAGGCCGCCTTCGGGCGGCTCGCGGAGTCGGCGACCAGGATCGTCCCGCGCGCGCTCGCGGCCCTCCTGGTCGTGGCGCTCTTCTGGGGCGCCGCGCGCGCCGTTCGCTTCGCGCTGCGCGCCGTCTTCCGCCGCGCCTTCACGAACGTCACCGTCGAGAGCCTCGTCGAGCAGTTCACCTACTACGCTATCCTGGCGCTCGGCTTCTTCGTCGCCGTCGACGCCCTCGGCTTCGATCCCGCCACCGCCGCCGCGGGCCTGGGCCTCACCGGACTCGTTCTGGGCTTCGCGCTGAAGGACGTGCTCTCGAACTTCGTTTCGGGTCTTCTGCTGCTCGCGCTCCGGCCGTTCGAGATCGGGGACCAGATCGTCGTCCACGATCTCGAGGGATCGGTCGAGCGCATCGAGCTGCGCGCGACGCGCCTGCGCGCCTATGACGGCCGCGTGATGCTCGTGCCCAACGCCGAGGTCTTCACCTCGCGCATCGTCAACAACACCGCCGACCCGATCCGCCGCGGCAAGGTGACGGCCTGGGTCGGCTACGGAACCGATCTGGCGAACGCCGTCGCGGTCGCACGGGAGGCGGCCACGGGCGCGGACGGCGTCCTCCCGCAGCCGGCCCCGACGGTCCGCATCGCCGATCTCGGCCAGGCCGATGTCGGCCTGGAGGTGACCTTCTGGACCGACTCGATCCGCTCCGACTACAAGAACACGGCCTCCGCGGTCCGTGCGGCCCTCGTCCGAGGCTTCGCGGATGCCGGCATCGCTCTACCGGACCCGGATACGCGTGTCGTCACGCTGACTGAGGACGCGAGAGGGGAAGACCGGCGTTCGCCGCCTGGACGGACATCGGCTCAGCGACGATGACGCGGCAGGCTCAGGCGCCAGCGGCCGAGCCGGCGCCACCTGCTCGGCCAGCCACCCCCGTGCGCAGCCGCACGCAGAGTCTTCGCGAGTGTGTCGGGATGCCCTCCGGACCGTCGGGATCCGCGACGCCGGAACGAGCGAACGCCTCCTCGGCGCCGTTCAGATCCGGGGGAACATAGTCGACGAGCGTGCGTCCCGGACGACGCACGGCCTCGATCGCCGCGATCAACGAGCCCGTTTCCCGTAGCGCCCCGTCCACCGCTTCGGGGCTCGTGCCGAGGTGCTCCGCGAGCAGGCGGCTCCGCAACCCGGAGACGAACCGGCGGAGCTCCGGTCGCGTCGCCTCGAGCGCGATGTCCGCTTCCGTATCGAAGCCCATGGAGCGGTTGTTCAAGTTGGAGGAGCCGACCCGCAGCAGAGTGTCGTCGATGATCATGATCTTGGCGTGGACGTAGATCGGCGTTCCGCCCTCAGCGACGGGATGGTAGACGCGGAAGCGCCCACTCTTCGCGGCGCGGTGCGACAGCTCGCGCACGAGGATCGCGCGAGCCGAGCCCATCGCCTCCTCCTCGAGCCAGCCCGCCGCCGTTTCCGGATTGACGACGACGATCTCGGGGCCCTGGTCTTCCCGCAGCCGCGCGGCGATCGCGTCCGCGATCCGCTGGGAGGCGAAATACTGCGTCTCGATGTAAATCGACCTGCGGGCCGACGCGATGGCACGGAGGTACAGCGCCTCGATCTCCCGGATCTCGGCCTCGCCGCGAAAGGCGGGCTGCGTCCGAGCGATCCCGACGTCGACGTCGGCGAGATCCGGCGTCAGGTGGTCGGGCCAGATCTCGACGCCGTCGCGGACGGGCGCGAGCTTCTCGCCGGTCGCCGCCCGCCATCGCGCCCGGGCCAGCTCCCCCAGCGCGCGCGCCGCCTCGCCCGAGACGGCCATCGTGGCGTCGTGCCAGGGTCCGTAGGGCTCTCCGGAGGGCCGGACGCGGTGCGGGTCCTCGTCCCTGTGAGCCGACGTGTCCCACCGGTCGAGCGTCACGTCGATGCCGCCGCAGAAGGCGAGCGCGTCGTCGATGACGACGATCTTCTGGTGGTGACAGGCGGAAGGCGGATGGGCGTGGTCGAGGCGAAACCTGACCCGCGAGCCCGAGAGCAGGTCCAGGATCGCCATGGGGAGCGTGCCGCGCAAGGGCATCTTCAGAATCGACAGATCCCAGCGCAGCACCCGAATCCGGATGTCGGGCGTCCGCTCTGCGACGTAGGCGAGGAATGAGGCCGGTCGTGCGGTCCTGCTTGGTGATCTCGGTATAGATCGCGTGCGCGAGGCGATCGGCGCGGGCGGCTGACGCCCTCGGCGCACCCGCGCGCCGCCGCGGGTGCGCCTGCCGTGCGCGCTCGGCCGTCCACCGCATCCCGTCGGCTGTGAGAACGACGACGCGAAGAAGGGCGAGGTCGGTTGCTCTGCTACAAATTATTAGATTTCCAAAGCGGATACTATAAATCGATTGATCTATACTGTTGTAATCATGTATACATTTTCTTTTGTAAACGCCTCGAACCGCGGAGAGGTCTTCATGACCAGCCAGGCGGCACTCTCGTCATCGCCGATACCGGCGCCGCTCCCGCGCGGCGCGGACGCTCCGCTCGATCGGTGCCTCGGTCTCGCGGCGTCGCGGCGCACGCAGGTGCCGGCGCGCTTTTCGGCGGTTCTACACATGGCGCGGCCCGCCGTGGTCTGGCTCGTGATCGACGACGAGGCGACGACGCCGTCGCCCTCGGATTGCGCTCTCGCCGCGGCGCTGGAGCAGCGCTGCGCCGCCGTCCGACGGGTCTCCTGGCAGAGCGCGTCGGCCTGGGGCTCAGACGTGCCGCGATGCGACGCGGCGATCATCCGCTCGAGCCGGAACCGCCGTCGTCATGCGGACGCCTATCGCGACTGGCTCGACCTGTGCAGCGCGCTGGACGTCCCGCTCTTCAATTCGGCGACCTTGGTCCGCGACGCGCTCGACGAGCGCCATCTCGCCGCTCTCCCGGGCCTCGGCGCGCGGACCGTACGCCTGGAGCGGGCCGACGCCGTCGAGATCGCGCTCGCCATGGACGAGCGCGGCTGGCGCCAGGCCGTGCTGAAGCCGCTTCGCGCCGCCGAAGGCCATGACGGCGCGCTGGGCGAGCGGCATCGCCTGATCGAGACGCTGCGGCCCGCCGCGGAAGCGGGGCCGGTTCTGCTGCAGGACGTCTGCCCCGAGATCGCGGACGGCGCATGGTCGCTCGTGCTCGTGGAGGGCCGGTACGTGCACACCGTGCTCACGGAGCCCGGCTTCTCCGCGCGTGGCGCCGGCCGCCGCCCCTCGGCGCGCGTGCGGGCGGATGCGCCGACGCGCGCGATGATCGCCGACGCAGCGGCGCTGGTCGCCGCGCTTCCCGAGCGCCCGCTCTACGCTCGCGTCGACGGCGTGATGCGCGCGAACCGGCTCGTCGCGCTCGGGCTCGAGCTGAACGCGCCCGAGCTGTTCCTCGACCACGACGCCGGCGGCGCCGCGCGCGCCCTGGCGGCCGGGATCCTCGACCGGATCCGGCGGCGCGCCGATCCCGCATGGGGGGAGGTGCGGTCATGAGAGCGTTCGAGCATCTTCGCCGCCGCGGCGGCGGAGCCGCACCCGCACCCGAGACTGATCGCGAAACGCCGCGCGTCGGGGAGCGGGCCGCCTGCGGCTGCGAAGGCCTGGGTCTGCCGCTCCTCGCCGAGACGACGCGCGACCCGCTGGAGGCGCTCGCGATCGCGCTCGTGCGCTTCGCCATGGAGGGCTATTTCAGAGAGCGCGTGGAGCGCTGGGACGCGGCCTGGCGGGCATGTCGTCGTGGGAGACGCTGTTGTGGCCGGGATCGGTCGGCAGGAAGCGCACCGTGTCGCCGGGCTGCACGACGAGGAGCCGCCAGGCCGGCCAGGCGCGCGCATCGCGGCCGTCGTAGAGCACGCGGCCGGCGCTGGGCGCCCGCTCGCCGGAGAGGAGGGCGAGCAGCGTCGACTTGCCCGCGCCGTTGGGGCCGACGATCACCACGGTCTCGCCGGCGCGGACGGCGAGGTCGATCGGGTGGAGCAGCGTGCGCCCGTCGACGATCGCGGCGACGCCGCGGGCCTCGAGGAGCGGCGTCATGGAAACATCCCTCGCTTGCGCAGGAGCAGCCACAGGAAGAACGGCGCGCCGATCGCGGCCGTGACGATGCCAATGGGCAGCTCCGCCGGGGCGCCGATCGTGCGGGCGAAGACGTCGGCCCCTACGAGGAGCGCCGCTCCGAGCAGCGCACAGGCCGGGAGAAGCGTGCGGTGGTCGGACCCGACGGCGAGGCGCAGGAGATGGGGCACGACGATGCCGACGAAGCCGATCACGCCTGCCGCGGCGACGCTCGCGCCCACCGCCGCGGCGAACTCGCCCCAGGTGGCGCCGCCCAGCGAGCCGAGCGACCAGAAGGTGAGATCGCGCAGCTACCGGTCGTCGCTGAGGAAGGCGAGGAAGACCGACAGCGCCCCCGCCAGCGCGCCGAGCGCGATGCCGGCGAGCAGCATCGTCGCGATCGAGGTGCGTCCGGCGCGGGTGGACACGGCGTAGAGCACGAGGGTCGTCGCGAGCCCGCCGAGGAGGCGCCGAAGGGCAGGAGCACGAACGGGTCGAGCCCCAGCGAGGCGGGCACCAGCCGTTCGTCGAGCACGATCGTCACCCCCCCGCGAGGCCCGCGCCCGACGAGACTCCGACGAGGCCCGGATCGGCGAGCGGGTTGCGGAAGAGCCCCTGCATCAGCGCGCCCGCCACCGCCAGCGCCGCGCCGACGAGGAGCCCGGCGAGGAGCTGCGGCAGCCGGATCCCGGTGACGACGAGAGCGTCGCGCGCGTCCGCCCCGGCGCCGGTCGCCGCCTCCCAGAGGATCGCGACGACCCGGCCCAGCGGGATCTGCACCGCGCCCGCGCCGAGCGCCAGGACCGACATGGCGAGCGCGAGCGCCGCGAGGAGCGCGAGCCCCACACGTGCGCGGCGCCGGCGGGCCGCGATGGCGTTCCTGCTCGGAACGTTCCCCGCGACGCCCGCGCTCATCGCGCCGCCTCGGCGCGAGTCTCGCCGGTCTCCGGGTAGAGCGCGCGCATCAGCTCGTGCGCCGTTGTCGGCGTGCGCGGGCCGAAGCCGAGGAGCGCGAGCCCGTCCATGCTGACCAGCCTCTCGTCGTCCGTGGCGGGGGTGAGCGCGAAAGCGGGAAGCGAGAAGACGTCCTCGGCCGAAAGCGCGTGGTCGCCCCGCGAGATGGAGAGCACCACGTCGGGCGCGGCCGCGATGATCGCCTCGTCGGTGACCGGCTTGTAGCCCTCGATCACGGCCGCCGCGTTGACGCCGCCGGCGAGCCGGATGATCGCGTCGGCCGAGGTGCCGGCGCCGCCGACCATGGCGCGGCCGTTCTGCAGCGAGAGTACGAACAGCACCCGCACCGGCGCGTCGATCCTGTCGCGGGCGGCGGCGAGATCGGCGAAGCCGGCGGCAACCTCCCTGGCCAGCGCCTCGGCCCGCGCCTCCTCCCCGACGAGCGCGCCGATCGCGCGGATGCGGTCGAGAACGCCCGCCTCGCTCGGCTCCTCGCCGACGATCTCGACGGGCACGTACGCTTGGCGGATCAACGCCAGCGCGTCCGGCGGCCCGGTGGCGTCCACCGCGATCACCCGGTCGGGCCCGAGCGAGAGCACGCCCTCGGCCGACAGCGAGCGGACGTAGCCGACGTCCGGATGATCCTCCAGCGCCTGCGGCGGATGCAGGCTCGTCGTATCGACGCCGACGATGCGGTCCTCGACGCCGAGCGCGTCGAGGATCTCGGTGACGACGCCGCCGGCGGAGACGAGCCGCTCCGGGGCGGCCGCCGCCGGTCGCGGCGCGAGAGCGAAGCCGCAGAGGCAGGCGATGAGGACGATGGTGCGGGTCATCGGCTTTTCCTTCGGCATGTTCCGACGCGCGCGCTCTCGGCCTCGGAGAGCATCGCTCGCTCGTTCGTCCGGCATGATCCAGAGAGCACGCCATCGTGACTGAAATCGTGCACCCGCGGCAGCGGTTTGCCCTGCGACATCAGCCGCACGCCGCCGCGCCCGACGTGCGACGTCACCACCCGCGGATCGCACAGCCTGTCGGGGAGCCCGCCGAGCTGCACCTCCGCATGGATGAAGGGACCAGCGAGAGAACGCCCCCGCCGAGGCGGACGAAGCGCGAGCGGAAGCCCGGCCGACGGGCGCTCTCGTAGAGCGGACCGATCCCGGCGCCGAAGACCTCCGCCCAGAAGGCGGCTAGCGGCTCGATGTCGGTCGTCCAGTAGGCGACGTGGGCGAGGCGCGCGCGGATCATGACGGGTCCTGGCCGGCGGCGCGGTTCGCGTCTTGCATCGCGACGTGGATCGAGACGCCCGCTTCCGCCAGCGCGTCGCACGCGGCGTCGCGCCGCGTCGTGACGCAATGCGCGATGTGCTCGGCCGGCGCGACCCGGAAGGGGGCGTACGTCCCGAGCTTGTCGGGCGTAGCCGCGACGGCCACGGCCGCGGCGGCGCCGGCGATCGCCTCCTTCACCTGCGCCTCCTCGTGGCTGAAGGCGGTCAGCCCGTGCGCGGCGTCGAGCGCGCAGGCGCCGACATAGGCCAGCGCCGGGCGCAGGCGGGCGATCGCCGCCACCGTGTCGGCGCCGACGCAGGCGCCCGAAAGCGGATCGACGCGCCCGCCGATCAGGATCACCGAGACGCCCGGCCGGTCGTAGAGGAGCGCCGCGATCGCCGGCGCGTTGGTCGCGACGGTGAGGCGACGGTCCTGCGGCAGCGCCGCCGCGATGGCGAGGTTGGTCGAGCCCGCGTCGAGGAAGACGAGGGCGTCCGCCGGCGCGAGCCGCGCGGCGACGGCGGCGAGCCGCGCCTTCTCGTCGCCGGCCATGGCCGTGCGTTCCCGCACGGGCTGCGGCCGCGGCTGCGCGTCCGGCGCGAGCGCCCCGCCATGCACCCGCTCGCAGACGCCGCGCGCCTCGAGCGCGCGCAGGTCGCGCCGGATCGTGTCCTCGGACACGGCGAGCTCCGCGGCGAGCGCGCTCGCGACGACGCTGCCCGCGCTGCGCAGGCGCTCGGCGATGAGGGCGTGGCGTTCTCGGGTGAGCATGAGGAGATGGATTCCTGCATCGAACCGCTCTAACACGATAAATCATGCATCAACCCGCAAGTAGACGCAAGCGTCGAATGCGCCGCTTCTCGCGCAGAAGGCTGGCGAGCACCTGAACGCGCCTCATGCGATCACGGTGAACGGCGAGGCCGTGGTCGCGGCTCGGCCGGCGCAGGACGACGGTGTCCGGCGCCGACGAAAGGGCCGTCGCGTGGTCCGCTCGCGTGCGACGCCGTCGTCATCCGCGTCGAGACGACGACGATACCCGGGCGCAAACCCGGATCTGTTCGACGACGGCCCGCCCGTGACGGGCGAGATCCCGTGCGCACGCGGGCTCAGCTCGGATCGGCGACCTCGACACGGGCTCCCGGCGGCTCCGGCGCGGCCGCGAGCCGCGGCTGCGACGCCGCCTCGAGCAGGCGGCGGGTGAAGGGCGTCGCCGGCGCGCGCAGGACCGAGTCGCGGTCGCCGATCTCGCGCAGATGCCCGCCCTCCATGACCGCGATTCGGTGGGACACGCGGGCGATCACCCCCAGGTCGTGGGAGATGAAGAGGCAGGTGAGCCCGCGCTCGCGCTGGAGCCGCTGGAACAGGTCGAGCACCTGGGCCTGGATCGTGACGTCGAGCGCCGAGGTGACCTCGTCGCAGATCAGCAGATCCGGATCCGCCGCCAGCGCGCGGGCGAGCCCGACGCGCTGTTGCTGGCCCCCCGAGAGCTGTCGCGGTCGGCGCTCCAGCAGATCGGGGGAGAGCGCCATCTGCTCCATCAGCGCTTCGGCCTCCACCCGGGCCGCGGACGGCGACATCCCGCGGTGGAGGCGCAACGGGCGCGCCAGGATCTCGGCCACGGTCTGGGTCGGGTTCAGGGCCGACAGCGGGTCCTGGAAGACGAGCTGGATGCGCCGTCGCAGGTCGGCGCTGCGCCGCCGCGCCGGACCGGAGACGGGGATGTCGCCGAGCCGGATCTCGCCCGTGTGGCCGGCCACCACCCCGGCGATCACCGCGGCGAGCGTCGACTTGCCCGATCCGCTCTCGCCGACGACGCCCAGCGTCTCCCCGCGCCGAACGGTGAGCGTCACCCCGTCGAGCGCCGGCGCGGCGGGCGGCCGCGTCGCGGTCGGCGCAAGGGCGCGGATGCGCTCGAGCAAGCCGGCGGGACGGCCGTAGGCGAAACGCAGGTTCGCGATCGCGAGCACCGGCTCGGCGCCGGCAACCGGCGGCGGGCCGCTCGCGTCCGCACGGGGCACAGCGGCGACGAGGGTCCGTGCATACGCGCTGCGCGGACGACGCAGCACCTCGTCGGTGGCGCCCGCCTCGACGATCTCGCCGGCGCGCATCACCACGACGCCCGCGCAGACCCGGCGGATCACGGCGAGATCGTGGCTGACGTAGATCAGCGTGGCGCCGAGCTCGGCCTGCACGTCCTGGATCAGGTCGAGCACCCGCGCCTCGACGGACTTGTCGAGCGCGGTGGTCGGCTCGTCGAGGACGATCAGCTCCGGGCGGCCGATGAGCGCGGCGGCGATCACCGCGCGCTGCCGCTGGCCCCCGGAGAGCTCGTGGGGATAGCGACGGGCGAGCCGCGCGGGATCGGGCAGGCCGGTCTTCGCCATCAGCTCGTGCACCCGCTCGGCCACGGCGGGGCCGGCGAGGTCGGTGTGGACGCGCACCAGCTCGGCGAGCTGGGCGCCCACGGGCAGGTGCGGTGTCAGCGACGACAGCGGGTTCTGCGGCACCATCGCGGCGCGGCGGCCGCGGAAGGCGCGCAGATCCGCGGGCGGCAGCGAGAGGACGTCGGCGCCGCCCACGCGCACGCGACCCGCGGCGAAGCGGGCGCCCGGGCGGGCGTGGCCCAGCAGCGCCCGCGCCAGGGTCGACTTGCCCGAGCCGCTCTCGCCGACGATCCCGAGCGTCTCCCCGCGCGCCAGACGCAGGTCCGCGCCCGCCACCGCGGCGGCCTCGACGCCCGCGTCGTCGCGATAGGTGATGCGCAGGCCTTCGATCAGGACGTGGTCCGCCATCACGCGGCTCCCGCGCCCGTGACGCCGTAGGCGCGCGCGAGCCCGTCCACGGCGAAGTTGATGCCGATGATCAGCGAGGAGAGCGCCAATGCGGGCAGGAGCAGGAACCACGGATCGGTGAACACGACCGACATGGCCTCCTGCACCATCAGGCCCCAGTCGGGCGTCGGTTGGCTGATGCCCAGCCCCAGGAACGAGAGCGCCGAGATCTTCAGCACCGCCGAGGAGCAGCGGATGGCGAACTCCACCGCCAGGATGCCCAGGAGGTTGGGCGCGATCTCCCGCAGCAGAACGAACGCCGTGCTCTCCCCGCGCAGCTCCGCCGCCCGCACGAAGTCGAGCGCCGAGACCGTGATCGTCGCGGCGCGCGCCACCCGCACGACGCCGGGCGTGTAGACGATCGCCACGACGATCGAGAGCGACCAGATCTCCTTGCCGAAGGTCAGGACCAGGATGGCGATCAGCAGCAGCTCGGGCACCGACATCAGGGCGTCGTTCAGGCGCATGATCGCGTCGTCGAGCCAGCCCCCGACGTAGCCCGCCACGAGGCCGAGCACGGCGCCGACGGCCACGGCGACGCTCACGCCCGAGAGGGCGACGAGCAGCGCCACGCGCCCGCCTGCCATGAGCCGGGAGAGATAGTCCCGCCCGATCTGGTCCGTCCCGAGCCAGTGCTCGGGGGAGGGCGGCGTCAGCCCCGTCGTCAGGATCGCGGAGATCGAATGGGGTGCGATGATCGGCGCGAACAGCGCGAGCACCAGGTGCGCTGCGACCAGCGCGAGGCCGAGCACCGTGAGCGGCGCGCGCAGGGCGCGGGCGAGGGGGCGGTTGCGCGCGGGACCGCCGGCGCGAGCGGCGGCGACCTCCGGCAGTGCGACGTCAGCGACCATGGGAAGACCTCCGGACCCTGGGGTCGAGCGCCAGAACGGCGATGTCGGCGAGCAGGTTGCTCATGATCACGGCGAAGGCGGCGAGGAACGTGATCGCCTGGATCGTCGGCACCTCGCGCTGGGAGACGGCGCGGATCAGCTCCAGGCCGATGCCGGGAAACCGGAACACCGCCTCGATCACCACCACGCCGGAGATGATGCCGGCCACGAACTGCGCGGTGCCGTTCAGCATCGGGATCAGCGCGACGGGAAGCGCGTGCACGACGATAAGGCGCCATTCCGGCAGCCCCGACAGGCGGGCGCGCTCGACGAACTCGCTGTCGCGCGCGTCGAGCATGCCGGCGCGCAGCAGGCGGAACTGGTAGGCCACGCCCGAGACGATCAGCGCCATGACGGGCAGGACCGAGACCGCGAGCACCTGCGCCGCGGGCGCACTCTCGGAGATCATCAGGACGGCGGGCGCGATGCCGAGCCAGAGCGCGAAGACGATGATGAAGACGTTGCCCACCACGAAATCGGGCATGGAATACGAGAACAGCGTCCCGCCGGAGATCGCGCCGTCCAGCCGCCCTCCGGGCCGAAGCGCCGCGAGCGTCCCCAGCCCGATGGCGATCAGCGGCGTCAGCACCACCGCCACCGAGGCCATCAGCAGCGAGTTCAGCAACGGATGCCAAATGCTCGCCAGCACCGGCTCGCGCGTGAGCAGCGTGACGCCGAAGTCGAAGGTGATCAGGTCGACGAACACGGAGCCGAAGCGCTCGGCGAGCGGCCGGTCGAGGCCGAGCTCGGCCCGCATCCGGGCCATGTCGGCCTCGGTGTAGTAGATCAGCTCGTCGGCGGGGATCGACGCGTCGAGCGCGTCGCCGGGCAGGATCTCGGTGCCCAAGAACACGATCGCCGAGACCAGGGCCAGGATCAGGCCCGACAGCGCGAGACGGCGGAGCACGAGGGCGAGGATCGGGGGCATGGCGCTCCTTTCGGGGAACGGCGCGATCGGGAGGGGCGGGCTGCGGGAGGGGCGCGGCGAGCGTAGCCCGCCGTGCCCGGTGCGGCTCACGCGTCGCGCCAGACCGTCTCGTAGCGGGGGCCCTGCCAGAGCTGGGTGTGGGCGCGCAGGTTCCGGAATTCCGGCCTGTGCACGACGTTGGTCCGCCGCCCGCCGATCATGATGCCCGGCACCTCGTCCTGCGCGATGCGCTGCATCTCGTGATAGATCGCGCGCCGGGCCTCGGGGTCGATCTCGGCGGCCGCCTCGGCGAGAAGCGCGTTGTAGCGCTCGAACCCGCGTCCCTCCCAGCCGCCGGGCTCGGCGGCGTTGAGGTCCGAGAGGCGCGAGAGGTTGGTGTTGGGGTTGCGCGCGCCCACGAGGTTGCGCCGGGGCCGGCCGATCGGCTGGTTGACCGCGCTGACGAACGGGTTGAAGCCGTCGCAGGGCCGCTCGGTGAAGGACAGCGCGATGCCGGCCTCCTTCAGGCTCTCCTCCACCACGGCCCAGAGCCGCGGCTCCTCGGGATAGCCGGGGCAGTAGAAGATCGCGGGAAGCTCGATGCCGTCGGGATACCCGGCCTCCGCAAGCAGGCGGCGCGCCTCGGCGACGTCCCGCTCGACGGGGCGGGGCAGGAACTCGGCATTGACGCCGTTCATGTGGGTGTCGTTGCCGGTCCAGCCCTCCGGGTCGGCGTAGACGATCGCGTTCACGCGGGGCCGATCGATGGCGAGCGACATCGCGCGGCGCACGCGCACGTCGTTCCAGGGCAGGGTCATGTTCTTGGGCAGCACGAGCCAGAACTGGTCCCCGGAGGGTGCGGTGTGGACCACGCCGCCGGCGTCGGCGAACTGCTCGAACTGCCCCGGATCGGCGTTGAGGACCGCGTCGAGCTCCCCGGCGCGGAAGCCGTTGACGGCGTTCTGGCCCATGGCGAGCACGCCGGTCAGCTCGTCGAGATAGGGCTTGCCCGGCATCCAGAAGCCCTCGAACCGCTCGGCGCGGAACAAGCGCTTGTTGTCGGTGTCGATCAGGCGGAAGGCGCCGGTGCCGATGCCGTCATAGCCCATCTCCTCCAGGTTCTCCCGGGCGGGCAGCATCATGGCGCGGTATTCCGCCGTTGCGTGGGGGAACTCGACGTTGGGGCGGGTGAGATGGAAGCGGACGCCGTAGCGGCCGACCGTCTCCACGCGGTCGATGTATTGCTTGAAGAACCCGACGCCGCCGAGGGTCGGATGCCCGTGCAGCCGGCAGGAGGCCACCGCGTCGGCGGAGGTGAACTCGCGTCCGTCGTGGAAGAGCACGCCTTCGCGCAGCTTGTAGTCCCACACGGTGCCGGTGTCGTCGCTCTCGAAGCTCTCGGCCAGCTCGGGCTCGACCTCGAGGTCTTCGTTCACCCAGGTGAGCGCGTTCCAGATCCCGCGCGTCTGGATGTCCATGAAGAAATAGGGATGCTGCCCCCGATCCGACTGCCCCAGCGCCCAGTTCGGCACGGGATTGCCGTAGGTGAGCCGACCGCCCCGCTTCGGGGCCTGGCCGGCGAGCAGGCCGTCGACGAACTCGCCGACAGACGCGGCGCGCGCGCCGGACGGCAGCGCGCCGAGGCCGATGACGACGGCCGAGCCCTGGAGGAAATCGCGGCGATTGATCATGACGAGGTGCCTCGCTTCTGAGATGTCGGTCGCGCGCCGCTCCCCGGGACGGGAGCGGCGCGCCGCGGCGTCAGGCGTCGATCCAGATCCAGTCGAAGCGGCTCGACCAGTTCTGGCTGTGGCTGCGGGCGTTCTTCACCTCGGGACGGTGGGCGACCATGTTGCGCCGGCCGCCGAGCATGACGCCCGGCACCTCCTCCTGCGCGATCCGCTGCGCCTCGTGGTAGAGTTCCAGACGCCGCGCCTCGTCCGCCGTGCCGACGGCCTCGAGGATCAGCGCGTCGAAGCGCTCGGCGCCCGGCCCGACCCAGCCGCCCGGCTCGGCGGCGTTGCGCGGGGAGAGGCGCGAGAGGTTGATGAAGGGGTTGCGCGGGCCGACCAGATTGCGCCGCGGCCGGCCGATGGGCTGGTTGACCGCCGTGACGAACGGGTTGAAGCCGTCGCAGGGGCGCTCCTGGAACTCCAGCCTGATTCCGGCCTCGGCCAGGCTTTCGCTGACGATCGGATAGATCCGCGGCTCCTCCGGGAAGGAGGGGCAGAAGGCCATCGCCGGCAGGGTGACGCCCTCGGCGTACCCAGCCTCGGCCAGGAGGGCGCGCGCGCGTTCGACGTCGCGCTCGAGGCGGCGGGGCAGGAACTCGGCGTTGACCCCGTTCATGTGGGTGTCGTTGCCGGTCCAGCCCTCCGGGTCGCCGTAGACGATCTCGTTGATCTTGCGCCGATCCACGGCGAGCGCCATTGCCTGGCGCACCCGCTGGTCGTTCCAGGGAAAGTCGAGGTTCTTGGGCAGCACGAGCCAGAACTGGTCGCCCGAGGGGGCGGCCTGGATCTCGGCGCCCGCGTCCGTGAACTGTCCGATCTGGCCGGGATCGATGTTGAAGACCGCGTTCAGCTGGCCGGCGCGGTAGCCGTTGATCGCGGCGTTCCCCACCGCGATGACCCCGCGCACCTCGTCGAGCCAGGGTGCGCCGGCGAAATAGTCGTCATGACGCTCGGCGCGGAATTGGCGGGCGTTGTCGATCTCGACGAGCCGGAAGGGGCCGGTGCCGATGCCGTCGAAGCCGATCGTCTCCGGGTCCGCGGCCTTGAAGATCATCGCCCGGTATTCGGCGACCGAGTGCAGGAACTCGGCGTTGGGCGCGTTGAGGAAGAAGCGCACGCCGTACCGGCCCGTCGCCTCCACGCGGTCGACCTGGCCGCCGATGAGGCCGACGCCGCCGAGCTTGTGGAACTCCATGGACGAGACCACGTCCGCGGCGGTCATCTCGGTCCCGTCGTGGAAGAGGACGCCCTCGCGCAGGACGAAGTCCCACACGGTCAGGTCGTCGCTCGGCGCGGCGGAGGCCGCGAGCTCGAGCTGCGGCTGCAGATCCTCGTCGACCCAGGTCAGCCCGTTCCAGACCGACCGTGTCAGCAGGTCGAGCCAGAAGTAGGGATGCTGGCCGCGATTGGACTGCCCGAGCGCCCAGTTCGGGTAGGTCTGCCCGTAGGTCAGGATGCCGCCCCGCCGGGGCGACTGTCCGTCGACCATCGCGGCGATCTGCTCGGCCGTATCGGCCAGCGCCTTCGTCGGGTCGAGCAGGTGCGACAGGCCGAGCACGGTGGCGCCGGCCGAGACGCGTGTCAGGAACGCGCGGCGGGTGAGAGAGCGCATCGGAGATAACCTCGCGGGTCGGTGGTGATGTGCGCATGGAGCCGCCGGCCTGTGACGTTGGGGTGACGGGACCGGCGTCCGCGACGCTTGTCACGGAGACTTCACGCAAACCGCACCGGTGTGCGGCTGGACCCGGGAGTGCTGGAAAGCCCCGTCGTGTTACTGTCACGCAAAGGCGCGACCCTCGCGGGGAGATCGGATCTCGGAGCAGATACGGTGGAGTCAATGCCCCCAACGCCAGCGGACTGGCGCAGCATCTGCCGCCGGACGAGGACCCTGATCGACACCGGGACCCTGCCGCCGGGCACGCCCCTGCCGACGATCGCCGGCCTCGCCGCGGAGACGGGCCTCTCCATCCACGGCGCGCGCCGGGTCTACGCCCGCCTTCGCGAGGAGGGGCGCATCGTCGGCTGGCAGGGCGTGGGCTATCGCGTGGCGACGCCGGGGCTCGAATACGCGATCTGCGCCGACACCCGGTTTCGCGCCAACGTCGAGGGCAGCGGCTACGCCGCCGAGACCGAGGTCGTCGCCGCCCGGACGATCCGGGCGACCGGCGCGACGGGCCGCGCGCTGGGCCTGCGTGCGGGCGCCCGCGTCATCGTGGTGGAGCTGATACGCCGGGTGGAGCGGCGGCCGATGATACTCGGCCTGCATCACTACGCCGCCGAGCGGTTCGTCGGCATCGTCGAGGTGCTCCAGCGCACGGGCAGCGTCAGCCAGGCGCTGCGCAGCCACGGCGTCGCGGAATTCCGCCGGCGCGAGACGCGGATCACGACGCGGCTGCCCAGCAGATACGAGGCGCTTCTCCTCGAGATCCCCCGCAGCCAGCCCGTGCTGGTGACCTCGGGAATCAATGTGGACGCGGACGGCGCGGTGGTGGAGCTCTCCTGCGGCATCTGCCGGGGTGATCAGGTCTCTCTGCGCGCTTGACCCGACGAGCCCGGCCGGAAACGCCGGGCGGCGTCACCCGGGCGTCATCGATCGGTCGCGAGGCGGTTACATCCGTCGCCGATCAAGACGCCCTGCCGGAGACCGGCACGTAGCCGACGAGGAGATGGGACATGTTAGAGGCATTCGCAGCGCCGGGCCGATTCTGGAAGGGGAACCTCCATGGGCATTCCGACGCGTCCGACGGGCGCCTCGGCGCGCAGGCCGTTTGCGAGGCCTACCGCGAGGCGGGATACGACTTCACCGTCGTCTCCGACCACTTCCTGGAGCGGTACGGCTACCCCGTGACCGACACGACGGCGTACCGCAGGCAGGGCTTCACCACGCTGCTCGGCGCGGAGGTCCACGCTCCCGCCACCGAGGCGGGCGAGCTCTGGCACATCCTCGCCGTCGGCCTGCCCGCCGACTTCCCGCCGCCCCGCGAGGGCGAGACCGGTCCGCATCTCGCCCGCCGCTGCGCGGAGGCCGGCGCCTTCGTCGCGATCCCCCATCCCCACTGGTACGGGCTGACGCTGGCCGACGCGCTGTCGATCGACGCGGCCCATGCGGTCGAGGCCTACAACCACACGAGCCAGGTCAACTGCGACCGGGGAGACGGGCTGGTGCTGCTCGACGCGCTGCTCGGCGCCGGCCGCCGCGCGACGGTCATCGCAGTCGACGACAGCCATTGGCATGCGGACGACGCCTTCGGCGGCTGGGTGATGGTGAAGGCCGAGCGCAACGAGCCCGGCGCGCTGCTGGACGCGCTCAAGGCCGGGCGGTTCTACGCGACGCAGGGCCCGGAGATCCTGGGCATATCGCGGGACGGCGACGAGCTCGTCCTGGATTGCTCGCCGGCGGCGAGCGTCATGCTGCTGGGACCGGTCAGCCGCAACGTTCGCGTCCACGGGCGCGACATGACGACGGCGCGCCTGCGCCTGTCGGGCCTGGGCGCCTGGTGCCGCGCCGTCGTGGTCGACGCCGCGGGGCGCCGCGCCTGGTCGAACCCGATGTGGCTCGACTAGCCTCGGCGCTCGCTGGGGGGCACGGGCATTCAGGAAACCGGGCCTGCGCTGCGGCGCCGGTCCGGCACGCGGATCTCCGCCTAAGGCGCGATCGGGAAGTAGAGGTCGAGGCGGCGGGCGACGAAATCGGCGAACTTCGCCGCGGCCACCGGCAGCGTGCGTCCGCGCAGCTGCGCGAGCACGAGGCGCCCCGCAGGGACGTCGCGCCGGTCGAGCGGTCGCGAGACCAGGCCCGGCGCGAGGGCCTGCGCCGTGGCGTCCGTCGGCGCGCCGATCGCGAACTGGACCGTGACGGCAGGCTGGCTGCGCACATAGGCGCGCAGCAGCTCGAAGCTGTTCGTCTCCAGCGTCGGCGTGAGCTTCTGCGACTTGCGCGCGAGCGCCTCCTCCAGGATCTGCCGCCCGCCGAAGGACCCGTCGAGGAGCACGAGCGGCTGGGCCGCGAGCTCGCGCAGGCGGATCGTCTCGCGGGCGGCCAGGGGATGATCCTGCGCCATGACCACGTGGAGAGCCTGCTCGACGACGAGGAGCGACTGCAGCTCCGCCTGCGGCGCGGGCTGGAAGACGATCACGAGGTCCGCCGAGAAGTCGACGAGCGCGCGCTGGGCGGTGACGTGATCGCGCACCTGGACCTCGAACGTGACGTTGGGAAACTCGCGCGCATAGGCCGCGATCGCCTCCGGGAGGAAGGCGGAGGCCACGGCCTGGCTGACGGCGAGGGCCACCCGCCCGCGGCGGATGCCGGAGAGATCCGCGATCTGGGACCGCAGGCGCTCGGCGTCGGCCATCTGCGCCCGTGCGTGCCGGATGACCAGCTCGCCGGCGGCGTTGAGGCGCACGCCCCGGGGCAGGCGCTCGAAGACCGGGGTGCCGATCTCGGCCTCGAAATCCTGTATGCGGCGGTTGAGCGCCGAGGCGGTGATCGCCAGATCCTCCGCCGCCTTCCGAATCGAGCCCGTGCGCGCCACCACGTCGATGTAGCGCAGAGTGCGCAAGTGCCTCATGACCATAGGAAAATTCCCCACCGCTGCATTTTTTGCAGCGCCTCGCGCCGATAATAGCAGACGACAGATGCAAGACCGGGGCCCAGCCTGCTCATGCCGTACGGGACATCCCCGGCCGGCGCCACCGAGCTCGGTGCCGTGGCGTCCTGGCGACGTCGCCGGGCGACGGCTCCCGCGCATCCAGAACCAGGCGAGGCGCCCCATGCCCAACCCGACCCGACGCGACTTCACGAAGCTCCTCGCGGCCGCCGCCGCTGCCGGCGCGCTGCCGCTGCCCGCCTTCGCGCAGAGCGCGCCCCTGCCGCTGAAGATGATCCTCAACTGGCGCTACCAGGGCCCGCAATCCTGGTTCTTCCTGGCGCAGGACAACGGCTATCTCGCCGAGGCCGGCCTCGAGGTCGCGATGGACCAGGGCAACGGTTCGGGCGCGGCGGTGGGCCAGGTCGCCGGCGGCGCCTACGACGTCGGCTTCGGCGACGTCAACGCGCTGATCCAGCTCGCCGCCGAGCGCCCGGAGGATGCGCCGGTCGCGGTCTACATGATGTACAACCGTCCGCCCTTCACCATCGCCGTGCAGTCCTCGAGCGACATCCGCACCCCCAAGGACCTCGAAGGAAAGAAACTCGGCGGCTCGGCCAACGACGGCGCCCTCAAGCTCTTCCCCGCGTTCGCGCAGCTCACCGGCATCGACACGTCGGGGATCGAGATCCTCAACTTCCAGCCGAACCTGCGCGAGCAGATGCTCAAGAGCGGCCAGGTCGACGGCGTCTTCGGCTTCGTCAACACGATCCGCTTCTCCGCGATCCTGTCGGGCATGAACCCCGACGAGGAGATCCGCTTCATCAACTACGGCGACTACGGCATGGACCTGTATTCCAACGCCCTGATCGTCTCGCGCAAGCTCGCGACCGAGAACCCCGACGCGGTGCGCGGCCTCGTGCGTGCGATCAACCGCGGCCTCGTCGACACCATCGCCGATCACGACGCGGCCATCGCCTCGGTGTCGCGACGCGAGCCGCTGATCGACGCCGAGGTCGAGAAGGCGCGCATGATCGCGACCCTCGAGGACGAGATGAACCACCCCGAGGTCGCGACCTACGGCATCGGCGACGTCGATCCCGAGCGCTTCGCGCGTGCCATCGCCCTCGTCGTCGAGGCCAACGGCCTGCCGCGCACGCCCGCACCCGAGGAGATCTTCGACCGCAGCTTCCTGCCGCCCGACGCCGAGCGCGTCCGCGCGCCGATCTGAGGGCGGGTCATGGATCTCGGATTGAGCGGACGGGTCGCGCTGATCACCGGACCCGCCAAGGGCATGGGCGCGGCCGTCACCCTCGCCTTCGCCCGGGAGGGCTGCAAGCTCGCGCTCGTCGGCCGCGATACGGCCGCGATCGAGCCCGTCGCCGCCGAGGTGCGTGCGGCGGGCGGCGCGGCCCTCGTGCTGGCCTGCGACGTCACGCGCGCCGAGGATTGCGACCGCGCGGTGTCCATCGCCGAGGAGGCGCTGGGGCCCGTCGACATCCTCGTCAACGTGGCCGGCGGCTCCGGCCCGATCGGCAAGACGGGCACGCAGACCACGCCCGAGGAGTTCGACGACATCGTGCATCTGAACATGCGCGGGCCGTTCAACACGATGCGCGCGGTGGCGCCGGGCATGACGGCGCGGGGCTACGGGAAGATCGTGAACGTCGGCGGCACCTTCGGCATGCGCGGGCGCGCGGGCCGAATGGCGTATTCCGCCTCGAAATGGGGCCTGCGCGGCGTGACGAAGAGCTTCGCGCTCGAGCTCGGGCCGCACGGCATCAACGTGAATTGCGTCGCCCCCGGCATGGTCGACGGGCCGCGCTTCCGCGAGAAGGTCGTGCCCGAGATGGCCGCGCGCCTCGGCATCAGCGAGGACGCCGCCTACGCCAGGCACGCCGAGGACTACGCGCTGCGGCGCATCACCACCGGAGAGGACGTGGCGGCGGCCTGCCTGTTCCTCGCCTCCGACGTCTCCCGCCAGATCACCGGCGTCGACCTGCCCGTCGACGGCGGCTGGGCGATGCTGTGAGGAGGATGCGATGAGCGCACCTTTCGAAGCCGATCTCGTCCTCTCGGGCGGCATCGTGGTGGATGTCGACGGGCGCGTGCGCGCCGACGTCGCGATCAAGGACGGGATCGTCGTGGCGATCGGCGCGCCGGAGACGATGCCCGCCGCCCGCGAGCGGGTGGACGTGTCGGGCCTGCACCTCCTCCCCGGCGCGATCGATGTGCACGTGCACTTCCGCGAGCCGGGATACACCCACAAGGAGGATTGGGGCACGGGCACGGCGGCGGCCGCCATGGGCGGCACGACCACCGTGTTCGAGATGCCCAACACCAACCCGCCGACGCGCTCGGTCGCCGAGCTGCGCGCCAAGCAGGAGGCGGCGCGCAAGGCCTGCGTCGACTTCGGCCTCTACGGGCTCCTCGCCGACGACAATCTCGACGAGCTCGAGGGGCTCGCCGCCGCCGGCGCCAACGCCTTCAAATGCTTCATGGGCAACACCTTCGGCAACCTGCCCTCGCCCTCGACGGGGGCGATGCTGGAAGGCTTCGAGATCATCGCCAAGACCGGCCTGCGCATCTCGCTCCATGCCGAGACCGCCTCGATCATGGCGCACCGCCAGGCCAAGCTCGAGGCGGCGGGGCGCAACGACCCGCTGGCGCACATCGCCGCCCGCCCGGCGGTCGTTGCGGCGGAGGCCGTCGCCCGCGCGGCCATCCTCGCGGAATGGACCGGCGCGCGGGTGCACGTGCTGCACATCTCCTCGGCCCTCGAGCTGCCCCATCTGGCGGCCGCCAAGGCGCGCGGCGTCGACATCACCGGCGAGACCTGCCCCTGCTACCTCCTCCTCGACACGCGCGACTACGCGCGGCTCGGCTCGGTGATCCGGGTCAACCCGCCGGTGCGGGAGGCGTCCGATTCCGAGGCGATCTGGGCGGCGCTCCTCGACGGCACGGTGGACATGATCGCCACCGACCACGCGCCGCATCTGCCGGACGAGAAGCGGCGCGACGTGATCTGGCGGGCGGATTGCGGCTTCCCCGGCGTCGAGACGCAGATGCCCTTGATGCTCACGCAAGTGGCGAAGGGACGCCTCTCCCTGGAGCACTACGTGCGCATTTGCGCGCACAATCCGGCCAAGCGCTTCGGGCTCTACCCCCACAAGGGCCGCATCGGCGTCGGCGCGCATGCCGACATCGCCGTCGTCGATCTCGACAGACGCGAGACGATCCGGGCCGAGGCGCTGCATTCGCGCGGCAAGATCACGCCCTTCGAGGGCGTCGAGACCATCGGCGCGCCGGTCCACACGCTGGTGCGGGGCCGTTTCGTGCAGAAGGACCGGCGCTTCTTTCCGGACACGGCCGGGTGGGGCCGCCAGGTCACCGACGTCCAGCGCATGCCCGCGCCGCAGCCGCGCAACGTCGACCAGACGATGGCAGCGGTCTTGCTGGGCCCCGAGCCGGCGACCGTCGCCCGCAGCGAGGATCAGCGATGATGAATGTCGTACCCGCCGCCATCCGCGATGCAGAAGACCTGCCCTCGCCGAAGGGCTCCCCCTCGCGCGCCTATATCGGCTTCGACCGAGTCACCGTGACCTACGGCCGGGGCGAGAGCGCCACCCGGGCGCTCGACGAGACGACGCTGGCGATCGACGAGGGGGATTTCGTCGCCCTCGTCGGCCCCTCGGGCTGCGGCAAGTCCACGCTGCTCAAGCTCGTCGCGGAGCTGCTGCGGCCGACGAGCGGCAACGTGCTCGTCGCCGGCCGCGAGGTGGGGGCGACGCCGGTGCGCATCGGCATGGCCTACCAGAACGCGACGCTGCTGCCCTGGCTGAGCGTGCGCGACAACGTCATGATGCCGCTCAAGATCGTCCAGCCCTTCCGGCGCGAGTTCCGCGCCAAGCGCCACGGTGAGTACCGCGACAGGGTCGACGCGCTGCTGGCGCAGGTCGGGCTCACGGGCTTCGCCGACAAGTATCCCTGGCAGCTCTCCGGCGGGATGATGCAGCGCGCCAACCTCTGCCGCGCGCTGATCCACGAGCCGAACCTGCTCCTCCTCGACGAGCCCTTCGGCGCGCTCGACCAGTTCACCAAGGAGGAGCTCTGGGCGGTGATGCAGGAGCTCTGGCTCGCCAAGACGACGACCGTGCTCCTCGTCACCCACGACCTGCGCGAGGCCGCCTTCCTCGCCAACCGCATCTGCGTGATGAGCGCGCGGCCCGGGCGGATCCTCGAGGACCGGGCCGTGCCCTTCGCCCGCCCGCGCACCATCGACCGCAGCTACGAGCCGGACTTCGTCTCGCTCATCCAGCACCTGCGAAACCTGATCGTCGCGGCCCGCGGCGGCGGCGCAGCCAAGGGAGATGCCGCATGATGGCGACCCTCAAGCGCCGGGGCGCGTCGATCGCGCTCATCGCCGGCTTCTTCGTGGCCTGGGAGGTGCTCTGCCTCGTGCTCGGCATCTCCGACCTCGTGCTGCCGCGCCCGAGCCAGATCGTCGAGACGCTCATCCGCTTCGCGCCCGGCATCTGGCCGCACGCCTACCAGACGCTCTGGACGACGCTGGTGGGCTTCTCCTTCGGCGTCTGTATCGGGCTGACGCTCGGCGTGCTGATCGGCTCCTCGCGGCTCGCCTACGACACCGCCTATCCGCTCCTCGTGGGCATCTCCTCGATACCCAAGGTCGCCGTGGTTCCGATCTTCGTGCTCTGGTTCGGCGCCGGCACGGTGCCGGCGATCCTCACCGCGATGATCATCTGCATCTTCCCCATCGTCGTGAACGTCGCCACCGGCATCGCTACCGTCGAGCCCGAGCTCGAGGACGTCATGAAGACGCTCAAGGCCTCCAAGCTCGACATCCTCTGGAATGTCGGCCTGCCGCGGGCGATGCCCTACTTCTTCGCCTCGCTGAAGGTCGCCGTGACCCTGGCCTTCGTCGGCTCGGTCGTCGCCGAGACCGTCGCGTCCAATCGCGGCGTCGGCAACATGATGATGATCGCCTCCTCTTCCTTCAACGTGCCGCTCGTCTTCGCCGGCCTGATGGTCCTCGCCGTTCTCGGCGTGAGCCTCTACGTCGTCTTCTCCCTGATCGAGCGGCGCGTCGCGGGTTGGTCCATGCGCAAGACCGACATCGCCGCCAGCTGAGCGCGCCTTCCAGAAGACAAGGGGAACACCAGACATGTTCGGCAAACGCAGCCTCGTCGCCGTCCTCGCCGGCGCGCTTTCCCTCGCGGCGCTGGGATCGGCCTCGGCCGAGACGACGCCCATCCGCTTCACGCTCGACTGGAAGCTCCAGGGCGTGCACGCCTGGTACTATCTCGCCCGCGAGAAGGGGTATTTCGCGGAAGAAGGCCTCGAGGTCACCCTCGATCAGGGCGAAGGCTCGGCGGCCACCGTCACCCGCATCCTGTCGGGCGCCTACGACGCCGGCTTCGGCGACATGAACGCCATCATCCAGAACGCGGCCGTGCGTCCCGACGAGACGCCGGTGATGGTCTACCAGATCTACAACAATCCGCCCTTCGCCGTGCTCACCATGGCCGACGGCCCGATCGAGAGCCTCTCCGACCTCGAGGGCGAGATCGTTGCGGCGCCCCCCGGCTCCGCCTCCACCAAGCTGTTCCCCGCCGTCGCCGAGGCCGCCGGCTTCGACGCCTCGAAGGTCGAGCAGCTCTCGGTCGCGCCCAGCCTCCAGGAGCAGATGCTGATCCAGGGGCAGGTCGCCGGCGCGCTGGTGTTCAACGTCACCGCCTACATCAACCTGCTCGGCCAGGGCCGCGATCCCGATGCGGATTTCCGCTGGTTCTCCTACGGCGAGGCTGGGCTCGACATCTACTCCAACGGCGTCATGGTTTCGCAGGCCCTGATCGACGACAAGCCCGAGGCCGTCGCCGGGCTCGTGCGCGCCATCAACCGCGCGGTCCAGGACACGATCGCCGATCCGGATGCGGCGCTCGCCGTGCTCGCCAAGGAGGAGCCGCTCCTCGACATCGCCGTCGAGCGCAAGCGCCTCGACTACGCGATGGCGAACCTGATCGTCAGCCCCGAGAGCCTCGAGCGCGGCATCGGCGATCTCGACCAGGAGCGCCTCGCGCGCGCCATCGACACCATCGTGGCGATCTACGAGCTGCCGGAGACGCCGGCGACCTCGGCCGTGTTCTCGGCCGACTACCTGCCGCCGCTGGCCGAGCGCGGCCTGCCGGCCACGATCAACTGACGCCCGCCGCGCGGGGGAGACCCTTCCTCCGCGCCGCCCCCTCCCTCTGGAGTGCCCCTGCATGACCGCCGCCGATCGCGACCTCGACGTCGCCGACGCCCTCGTCGGGCCGGATTACGAGCCGGCGGGGCCGTGCCGGATCACCTTGCGCGACGGCGCGATCGTCGCCGTCGCGCCCCTGCCGCAGCCGCCTCCGGGGCCGCGGCGCCTCGCGCTGCCGGCGCCGGTGAACGCCCACGATCACGCCCGGCCGCTCTCGACGACGTCCTTCGGCGCCGCCGGCAAGCCGCTCGAGACCTGGCTGACCCGGCTCGCCGCGATGCCCGCCGTCGATCCGGGGCTCGCCGCCGCCGCGGCTTTCGGGCGCGCGGCGCGCGGGGGCGTCGCCGGCGCGATGGTCCACCTCACCCGCGCCATGGGGCTGACCGACCTGCCGGAGGAGGCGCGCGCCATCGCGCGGGCCGCGGCGGACGTGGGCATCCGCGCCGGCTTCGCCATCGCGCTCAAGGATCGCAACCCCCTCGTCTACGGCGACCACGGCCCGCTCCTCGCCGATCTCGCGGCCGAGGACGCGGCGGCGGCCGACACCGTCTCGGCGATCTTCGATCGTGCCCAGCCCTCGCCCCGCGACCAGATCGCGCTGGTCGAGGCGGTGGCGGAGGCCGCGGGCGGACCCGGTTTCGACGTCCAGTACGGCCCCACCGGCGTGCACTGGTGCTCGCCCGCCCTGCTCGAGGCCGTCGCCGAGGCCTCCGCGGCGACGGGGCGGCGCGTGCACATGCACCTGCTCGAGACGCGCCACCAGCGCGACTGGGCGGACGCGACCTTTCCGCAGGGCATCGTCACGCGCCTCGCCGAGATCGGGCTCCTGTCCGAGCGCCTCACGCTCGCCCACTGCGTCTGGGCGCGTCCCGACGAGCTCGAGCTCATCGCCGCCCACGGCGCCACCATCGCCGTCAACACCTCCTCGAACCTGCACCTCAAATCCGGCATCGCCCCCGTCCGCGCCATGCTGGAGCGCGGCGTGCGCGTCGCGGTCGGGCTCGACGGCTGCGCCTTCGACGAGGACGACGACGCGCTGCGCGAGGTCCGCCTGCTGCGGGCGCTGCATGCGGGCATCGCCTTCGAGGACGGCGTCTCCACGACCGACGCCCTGCGCGCCGCCTGCGCCACCGGCCGCCGCTCGATCGGCGCACCGGACGGCGGCGTGCTCGCCCCCGGCATGGCGGCGGACGTGCTCGTGCTCGACCTCGACCGCCTCGACCGCGACGCGATCCTGCCCGTCGACCCGCGCGACCTGCTGATGACCCGCGCCCACGCCGCCCACGTCGTCGAGACGCTGGTCGCCGGCCGGACAGTGGTCTCGGACGGACGCGTGCTCGGGATCGATCTCGACGCCGTCGAGGACGAGCTGCGCGCGCGCTACCGTGCGGCGCTCCCTTCGACGGCGCCGTTCCGCGCCGCCTGGCCCCGCCTCGAACCGCGCCTCGCGGCCTTCTACCGCGACCGTGCGGGCTGCTGCTGAGGAGGCGAGGCCCGTGACCCACGCCCGCGTCACCCGCCTGCCCATGGCCGCGCCCGACGACGTGCGCGCGATCGAGGCCGAGATCGAGCGCGGCGCGATCGAGCCGCACGCGATCCGCGCCGTGCTCGCCAAGACCGAGGGCAACGGCTGCGTCAACGACTTCACCCGCGCCTTCGCGGTGGCGAGCCTGCGCGCGGCGCTCGCCCTGCATCTGTCGCCCGAAGCCCTCGACCGGATCTGCATGGTCGCCTCGGGCGGCACGGAGGGCGGGCTCTCGCCGCATTGGCTGGTGATCGAGGCCCTGCCCGGCGACCACCCGCAGGCGGGCCCCGCGCTCGCGGTCGGCGCCCACGTGACGCGTGCGCTGCTGCCCGAGGAGATCGGGCGGCGCGCCCAGATCGAGGTCGTGGCCGAGGGCGTGCGCGCGGCGATGCGCGAGGCGGGCATCATGCGGGCGGAGGACGTGCATTACGTCCAGGTCAAATGCCCGCTCCTCACCATGGACCGCATCGCCGCCGCGCAGGCGCGGGGCGCTCAGGTCGCCACGGCGGATACGCTGAAGTCCATGGGCCTGTCCCGCGGCGCGTGCGCGCTGGGCGTGGCGCTGGCGCTCGGCGAGATCCCGGCCGGGCGCATCGCCGACGCGGATGTCGGCGTCGATCGCACGCTGTTCTCCACCCGCGCCTCGGCGTCCGCCGGGGTCGAGCTCGAGACGAACGAGATCGTGGTGCTCGGCACGAGCGCCGCCTGGTCCGGGCCGCTGACCATCGACCACGGCGTGATGCGGGACGGCATCGACATCGAGCCCGTGCGCGCGGCGCTGGCGCGGCTCGGGCTCGACGCGCCGGGGCAGCTCGCACGTGGGGAGCGCGCGCGGGTCGTCGCCGTGCTCGCCAAGGCGGAAGCGCCGGTCTCGGGTCGTATCCGCGGGCGGCGGCACACGATGCTCGACGACAGCGACGTCTCCGCCACACGGCACGCCCGCGGTTTCGCGGCAGGCGCGCTCGGGGCGCTCTTCGGCGAGACGGAGCTGTTCGTCTCGGGCGGCGCCGAGCACCAGGGCCCCGACGGCGGCGGCCCCTGCGCCGTCATCGCGCACCGCGCATCCCCACCCGGAGGCTCCCCATGACGACCACGACCGCCGACCCCGATCCCGTGATCCTGCGCGGGCCCGACGCCTACGAGACCTTCCGCATCAAGGCCTCGGACGGGAACTACATGGCGATGATCGCCGATCCCATCCGCGACGGCGTGCCCTTCAACGCCTTCTTCGAGGTGTTCGAGCCCGGCGGCGCGACACCGGTCCACCAGCACGGGCATGCGCACGAGATGTTCTTCGTCCTGCGCGGCGAGGGCGAGTCCCTCTGCGAGGGCCAGACCCTGCCGATCCGCGCCGGCGACAGCTTCCTCGTGCGCCCGGGCCACGACCACGTCGTGCGCAATACCGGCGCCGACAAGCTCTATTGCCTCACCGTCATGGTGCCCAACGAGGGCTTCGCCGAGCTGGTGCGCTCGGGGATCCCGATGCCGCTGCCGGACGACGACCGGGCGCTGCTCGAGAAGGGCGTCTGAGATGGCGAGCCACACCCTGCCCTCGACGCCGGAGACCTGCGTCTGCGGGTTCTTCGACGCGACCCGGCCCGCCCAGCTGACGGTGGAGAGCGGCGACATCGTCACCATCGACACCCTCACCGGCACGATCCCGATGATCGCGCAGGCCCCGGGCCACACCCCGCCGGAGCTGCGCGCCGTGCGGGAGGGCTCGGAGAGCTACCCCGCGCCCCACATCCTCACCGGACCCGTGGCGGTGGCGGGCGCGGAGCCGGGGGACGTGCTGGAGGTGCGCATCCTCGACGTCGTCCTGCGTCAGGACTGGGGCTTCAACCTCGTGCGCCCGCTCTCCGGCACGCTGCCGGACCTCGTCACGCAGGAACGGCTGATGATCGTGCCGATCGATCGCGAGGCGAAGACGGCGCGGCTTCCCTTCGGCGTGAGCCTGCCGTTATCGCCCTTCTTCGGCATCATGGGCGTCGCGCCGCCGCCGGAATGGGGCCGGATCACCTCCGTCGTGCCCCGCGCCCACGGCGGCAACATCGACAACAAGGAGCTCGTGGCCGGCGCGACGCTCTACCTCCCGGTCTTCGTGCCCGGCGCGCTGTTCTCCTGCGGCGACGGCCACGGCGTGCAGGGCGACGGCGAGGTCTGCCTCACCGCGCTCGAGACCGCGCTCACCGGCACGTTCCAGCTCGTGGTTCGCAAGGATTTGCGCCTCGCCGGGCCTCGGGCCGAGACGCCGGAGCGGCTGATCACCATGGCCTTCGACCCCGACCTCGACCGCGCGCTCGAAAGGGCGCTCGCCGACATGATCGCCTGGATCGGCGAGCGCTCCGGGCTCTCGGAGCTGGACGCCTACACGCTGTGCAGCCTCGCCGCGGATTTCCGCATCACCCAGACCGTGAACGGCGCCAAGGGCGTGCACGGCCTCCTCGACAAGGCCTACGCCCCGATACCCTCCACCCGCTAGAGGAGCCTCTTTCCCATGGACCGCCTGATCGTCACCGCCGGACGCTACTCCTTCGACGCCGTGCTCGAGACCGAAGCCGCGCCCCGCACCTGCGCGGCCTTTCGCGCGGCGATGCCCTTCGTCGGGCAGGTCGTGCACGTCCGCTGGAGCGGCGAGGGCGTCTGGATCCCACTGGGCGAGCGCGATTTCGGCGTCGGCTACGAGAACCACACCAGCTATCCCGCGCCCGGGCAGATCATCCTCTATCCCGGCGGCATCAGCGAGACGGAGATCCTGCTCGCCTATGGCGGGGTTCATTTCGCGAGCAAGATGGGGCAGCTCGCGGGCAACCACTTCATCACCCTGGTGTCCGGGCTCGAGAACCTGGCCGCCCTCGGCAGGGAGACGCTCTGGTCCGGCGCGCAGGACATCCGCTTCGCCTTCGCCTGAGGCGGTGCGGACGAGCCGGGGTCACGCGCTCGGCCAGTCCCGGTAGAAGTCCCGTACCGGTCCGAGCAGCGCCGTCGCGAGCCGGCGGCGCTGCTCCTCCTCCGCCGTGTCCGGGCGGTCCAGCGCCGCGGCGAGCGCGGAGAGGACGTCGTCTCGGTCGACGCGCGTGAAGCGCCCCTTCGCGTAGACGAGGCGCCCGCCGATCATCACGGTCTCGACCGCCTGCGCCTTGGCCCGGCGCACCAGCACGTCGACGACGGGCATCCGCGGGTCCTGCCAGGGCCGCGTCACCGCCGGCCAGTCGAGCAGAACGAGATCGGCGAAGAGGCCCGGGGCGAGGCGGCCGATGCTGCCGGCGAAGGGCGTCGTCGCCGCGCCGTGCTCGGTCGCCATGCGCAGCACCTGCGCGGCCGACGGCGCGGAGGCGTCGTGGCCCGGAGGGCGGTGGAGGGTGAGGACGAGGCGCATCTCCTGGAGCATGTCGCGATCGTCGTTGATGCCGGCCTCGTCGATGCCGATCGCGGTGGGGACGTCGGCCGCGAGCACGGCGTTGAGGTCGAGCCGGCCGCTCTTCAGGCGCAGGTTCGACGAGCAATTGTGGCACAGGCAGGCCCCGCGTTCCTTCACCAGAACGAGGTCGTCCGGCGTCATCCAGACGCCGTGGCCGATCGTCGTCTCCGGGCCGATCAGCCCGAAGCGATCCATGTGGGCCACCGCCGAGCCGCCGGAGCGGCGGCGCGCGTAGTCGCGCTGGTAGGGCGTCTCCAGCAGATGCATGTGCAGCGGCGCGCCGGTGTCCGCCGCCATCCGCGCGGCGCTTTCCAGGGCGGCGTCGGAGAGCCAGTGCAGGTTCGAGGGCGCGATCTGGATCGCGATCAGCGGGTCGTCGGCGTAGCGGCCACGCAGCGCGTGAAAGACCGCGACCTGCTCGGCGAGCGGCAGGCCGAAGCCCGCGAGATAGGCCATGGTCGGCGCGCGCAGGGGCTCGGGCAGCAGCGCCACGAAATCCTCGTCGGCTGCGTAGATCATGCGGTTCTGGTCGCGCAGCGCGAACGAATACGAGACCCGCATGCCGATCTCGGCGTAGGCGCCGACGATCGTCCCGGCCCGGGCGACGACCGCGTCCGTGTCGCCCGGCGCGCGCGAGTGCAGATGCTGCACCGTGGTGACGCCGGACGCGATCATCTCGAACGCGGAATACAGCGTATCGAGCCGCGGGTCGACGTCGCGCATGACCAGCCGCTCGGGGAACCAGAGCTCGAGCGGCTGGTCGCGCGCACCCATCTGGAAGGGCGTCATCCCCACATGATGATGCGCGTTGACGAGCCCCGGCATCACGAAGCGCCCGCGCCCGCCGATCTCGGCGGCGTCGGGATGGGCGCGGCGCAGCTCCGCGGCGGGGCCGATGGCGGCGATGCGTTCGCCCTCGACCAGGACGCCGCCGTTCTCCAGGATCTGCGGCGTCCCGTCCGCGGAGAAGCCGGTGAGGACGTGGTCGGCGAGGACGAGGGTCGTGGTCATCGGCGTCTCTCCGGGAGGCGGGCGCGGGACAGGCTCACGCGGGACAGGCGCACGCGAGACAAACGAACGGCGGCGGGAACCGGCTCCACGAGCGGCACCGGCAGGCGTCCCGCCAGCGCCCGCGCCGCGACCGCGAGCGGGCCGCCGCCTATGACGATGCAGTCTGCGCCGCCCTCCGCGATCGCCCGTCGGCAGGCGGCCTCCAGGGCTGCGACGAGCGCGTCGGCATCGGCCATGATCGCCACCGGATCGCCCGGCGTCACGAAGGTGCCGACGAAACGCTCGTGCCCCAGGGCGCGCGCGGTGGCGGCGATGGAGGGCGCGAGCGCGGGCGTCGTCGTCACCACGGCGAAGCGCGGGGCGTGCGCCGCCGCCTCCGCCATCCCCGCCTCGGCGATGCCGGTGACGGGGCAGGGGAGGCGCGCGCGCAGGGCCGCGAGCCCGGGATCGCCGAACGCCGCCACGATCACGGCGTCGCTGTCCGCGAGGTCGGCCGCGAGGTCCTCCGCCAGCGCCTCGACCGCCTGCGCCGCCACCGCGAGCGCTTGCGGATCGGCGATGAGCGGCGCGCCGAAGCGCGCCGTCACGCCGCGCACGTGTGCTTGCGCGACCTCGGCAGCGATGGCGACCATGGCGTCCGTCGCGGCGCGCGAGGTGTTGGGGTTGACCAGTGTCAGCCGCATGGGCGGGCCCGGTCGAAGGCCTGGTTGAAGGCCCTTGCGATCTCCTCGCGCGTCGCGACGAACAGCCGGTCGCGGCGGCGGTCGATCTCGTCGAGCACGCCGGTGAAGGCCTTGAAGCGCCCCGGCCGGCCGACGATGCGCAGGTGGAAGCCGATGTTGAGGAGCCGCGGCAGCCCCCGCGCCGCCTCCGCCTCGAGCACGTCGAGCGCGTCGGCCACGTATTCGATCATCTCGGAGGCGCGTACGAAGCCGTTGGGGTGGAAGAACTTCATGTCGTTGGCGTCGAGCGCGTAGGGCACGACTAGGAGCCCGGTCTCGGGGTCGCGATAGGGCAGGTCGTCGTCGAAGCCGTTGGACGTGTAGAGATAGCCGCGCTCGGCGAGGAGCCGGCGGGTCCAGGGGCTCTCCGCGCCCCGGCAGAAGAAGCCCACCGGGCGGCGGCCGGTCGCGGCTTCGATCGCGGCCGCGGTGCGGTCGAGATCCGCGGCCTCGATCGCGGGATCGTCGTAGTCGGCGTGCGGCCGCCAGAGCCAGCCGTGGCTCGCCGTCTCGTGCCCGTCGGCGGCGAGCCTGGCGAGGACCGGCGCAGCGCGCTCGGCCGCGCGGCCGCAGGCGAAGAGCGTGCAGGGCATCGCCCGCTCGCGCAGGGCGTCGGCCATGCGCCAGGCGCCGGCGCGGGTGCCGTAGGCGAAGATCTGCGCCTGGCCGGGATCGGGCCGGCCCTCGGGTACGACCGAGACCACCTCGCCGATGCGCTCGCTCGAGGGATCGCCGTCGAGGACCTGCTGCTCGGCGCCCTCCTCGACGTTCACCACCACCGACACGGCGAGCCGCGCCCCGTTCGGCCAAGAGACATCGGGCCAGTGCCCGCCATAGCCGACGAGGTCGCGGGTCATTCGGCAAAGCCCTCCGGGGGTGTCGAAAACCCCTCCGGGCACGCACGCGGCGTCCACTCGGGCAATCCGAGCCCGGCGCGCCAGGCCCGCGCGATCTCGGCGCGCGTCGCGAACCACACGCCCGGCCGCGCCAACGCATGGTCGAGGAAGGCCTCCAGCCCGCCGATCCGCGCCGGGCGGCCGATGATGCGGGTGTGCAGGCCGATCGAGAGCATCCGCGGCGCCCGCGCGCCTTCCGCATAGAGCCGCTCGAAGGCGTCGATGCAGTAGCGGGCGAAATCCGCGCCGAAGACGAAGCCGCCGTTGTTGTAGAAGCGCATGTCGTTGGTGTCGAAGGCGTAGGGCAGCACCACGTGCGGCCCCGCCGCGGTCTCGACCGTGTAGGGCAGATCGTCGTCGTAGGCGTTCGAGTCGTAGAGAAATCCGCCCTGCTCGATCAGCAGGTCGCGGGTGCGGGGCGAGGTGGCCGAGCGCGTGTGCCAGCCCAGCGGCGGCGCGCCGGCGGCGTCCGCGATCGCCGCCACCGCCTGTGCGATCGCGCGGCGCTCGGTGGCCTCGTCCATGTGGACGTGCCGCTCCCAGCGCCAGCCGTGGGCCGAGACCTCGTGCCCGTCGGCCACCGCCTCGGCGGCGATCCAGGGCGTGCGTTCGATCGCCCGGCCGCAGGCGTTCAGCGTCGCGCGCACGCCGCGGCGCGCGAGCGCGTCGCGGATGCGCGGCCAGCCGGCGCGGGGGCCGTAGGCGAAGTGGCTCTCCATACAGAGGTCGCGCTCGCCCTCGACCCGCTCGACGGCCTCGTAGATCGCCTCGTTGCGCTCGTCCCCGTCGCCGATCGAGAGCTCGGCCCCCTCCTCGATGTTGACGACGACGGAGACCGCGAGCCGCGCATCGCCCGGCCAGCGGATGGCGGGCGCGCCGTGGCGATAGCCGGCGAGGTCGCGCGCGCTCATGCGGCCCTCGCGGCGTCCATGAAGCGGCGGCAGAGATCGGCGTCCCAGCGCACCGGGTCCTCGGGTCCGGCGTCCCGGCGCATGAGCGCGGTCGAGACGATCACGCCCTGCGCCGCGCCGAGCGCCTGCGCCACGTTCTCCTCCGTGACGCCCCCGCCGATCAGGACCGGGCGGCGCAGGCCGCGCTCGCGTAGCGCCGCGATGCGCGTCAGCGTGTCGGGGAAGCTCGCGCCGGTGATGACGAGGCCGTCCGCGCCGGATTTCTCCGCCCATTGCGCGGCGAAGGGCTGGCTCTCCGAGGACAAGGGCACGGCGGTGCGGTCGTGCACGTCGGCGAGGATGGCGAGGTCTGCGCGCCCCAGCGCCGCGCGATGCGCCGTCGCGCGAGGCCCGAGGGCGTGGCGCGGGCCGGCCGCCGTCATCGCGCCGCCGACGAAGATCTTCAGCCGCACGAAATCGGCGCCCGCCGCGTGGGCGATCGACAAGGCCGCCTCCGCGTCGTGCGCCTCGACGATGATGCCGAGCCCGAGTTCCGGCACCTCGGCCCGCACGAGCCGGGCGATCGAGGCCATCAGCGCGATCGTCTCGGAGGCGGCGGGGCCGTCCGCGCGGGTCTGGTCCTGGAGCTTCACCCACGGCACGCCGGCCTGCGCGAACAGCCGGGCGTTCGCCACGGCGTAGTCCTCGAGCCAGGCGACGGAATGGCGCGTGCGCGCGAAGTCCGGGAGATGCAGCGCCGCGACGACGAGGGGACGCGTGGCGAACAGGCGAGCGGTCATCGCGATGCGGTCTCCGGCGCGGGGGAGGGCGAGGGGGAGAGGCGAACGAGCGCCGCGCGGGCGGCATCGCGGTCGACGGGAAGCGCGCCGTCGGCGCCGAAGTGCTCGACGATGCGTGCGGCCGAGATCGCGCCGAAGCGCGCGGCCGCGACGGGGTCGCCGGTCTCGACGAGGCCGGCGAGGAAGCCGCCGCAGAACGCGTCGCCCGCGCCGGTCGGGTCGAGGGTCTCCGCCGAGGCGGCGGGCACGAGCACGACCGTATCCGTCGTCCGGTCGAGGACGAGCACGCCCTGCGGGCCGAGCTTCACGCCGACGGCGCCCGGGCACCGGCGCGCGAGCATGGCGAGCGCGGCGGCGGGGCGTTCGCCCGGAACCAGCGCCGCGAGCTCGACCTCGCTCGGCAGGAACGCGTCGAGCCGCGCGAGCACGGGCGCGAGCTCGTCGAGGCCGTGCGCGGCGAGCTGGTGGCCGGGATCGGCGACGATGGTCGTGCCGGTCGGGGCGAAGAGGTCGAGCATGGCGCGCACCACCGCGAGCTGGCTCGGCGCCAGGTGGACGCCGCGCGCGCGCAGGAACGGCTCGGGGACGTCCTCGGGACACAGCGGGTTGTCGACGCGAAAGCGCGCGTAGCCGATCTCGCCGGGCGGCGCGACGCGCTGCGCCAGCATCGCGCGCCAGGCGCGAACCTGCTCGGGCGTCAGCCGGTCGGTGGGGAAGCCCGCCGCGGCGAGCTCCTCGGGCGTGCTCTGCAGCCCCTCGTCGCGCCGGCCGGCCTCGTCGTAGATGAACCAATGGCAGGCGGCGAGCCGCGCCTCGCTCGCGGCGACCCCGCTCGCGTCGACGCCGGCCGCCTCGAGCCGCGCCAGCACCGCGCGCGGGTATGAGGCCGGCGCGCGGCTCACGAGCCCGACCCGCGCCACCCAGGCGAGCGCGCCCGCCGCCGAATAGGCCCCGTTGCCCCCGGCCCGGGCGAGGGCGACGGTCCCGTCGGCGGCGACGACGTTGTCGATCGTCAGCCCGCCCACCGTGACGAGGTCGGGCGTCATTCAGCCTCCCAGACGCGGCGCGCCGAGGCCCAGCGCATCGCGCGCCATGGCGACGTGGTAGCCGAACAGGTGCAGCGGCACGGAATAGACGATCGGGGCGACCACGTCCGGCACCCGCGGCAGGCTCCACGTCACGTCGGCGATCTCCGCCATCTCCGTCTCGCCCTCGGGCACGAGCACGACGCAGAAGCCCTCGCAGCCCCGGCTCATGATCGCCGTCTCGAGCGCCCGCGTCCGGCTCGCGGCGTCGGGCGCGATCAGGAAGATCGGATCGCCCGCCTTCTGGGTGCGGTAGTGGTGGTATTCTTCGAGCGGGAAGGCGATGGCGTGGATCGGCGCGAGCTCCTTGAGCTTCGCCGCGCCGAAGGCGGCCGGCGCGTAGTGCGGCCCCGCGCCCGCGAGCAGCACGAGGTCGGCGCGGGCGAGCCGCTCGCCGAGCCGCCCGGCCGGTTCGTAGAAGGCGGTGGCCACGGCGTCGACGGTATCGGGCAGCGTCGCGAGCGCCTCCGCGACGGCGTCGGCCGCCGGGCCCTCGCCCTTCGCCCGGGCGATGGCGCAGCCGAGCGCGAGCTTCAGCGACATCGCGGCGGTGCTCGATTGCGTCGGCCAGCCGCCGCGGGTGGCGCGGATGTGCAGCGCGCCGGGGAAGCGCTCCATCAGCGGCGAGCCGAGCGTGTTCGACAGGCCCACTACGTAGGCGCCGCGCTCGGCGGAGGCCGAGAGGCCGTCCATCACGGGCTCGGTCTTGCCGGACGAGCTCAGGCCCACGACCAGGGTCTCGTCGTCGACCGTGTCGGTGCCGTAGGTGGCGAAGTCGAAGGCCTCGTAGGGCTCGACGGGGGCATGGAGCAGCGTCTCCAGGGCGCGGCGCACGCCGTAGCCGGAGATCCAGCTGTCGCCGCAGCCCACCAGGACGACGCGGCGGATGCGGCGCGTCGCGAGGTCGCGGCCGATCGCGGCGAGCGGCTCGGCGTTCGCCGCCAGCGTCTCGCGGATGGCGTCGCCCTGGCGCATCATCTCGTCGTTGGTGAGGGCGACGCGGCGGAACCGCTCCGGATCGCCGGGCGCGTCAGACGAGGATTCGCGCCGGATCTCCCGCAGGCGCTGTTCGATGCTAATCATGCGTGTCTCGAGTTCGCTCGCCGGCGAGAAGCCGGTCGGATGGGTGACGTGAGCCGATGGCTTTCGTTATTTGTCATTTTGTGAGAAAACGCAAGCTTCAAGGATGACCTCGGTGGCCGACGAAACCGATCACGCCTCGCCCCTCCTGCCCCGGCACCAGCGCATCCTCGAGATCGTCGCCACGGAGCGGGTGGTCGAGGTCGTCAAGCTCTCGGAGCGGCTCGGCGTCTCGGCGGTGACGATCCGCTCCGATCTCGACGCGCTGGATCGCCGCCAGCTGCTGCGCCGGATCCGCGGCGGCGCCATGGCGGTGCGGCCCGCGCGGTTCGAGCGGCCCCTCGACCTGCCCGGCCATGGCTTCGCCGAGGAGAAGGAGCGCATCGGCGCCATGGCGGCGCGGATGGTGCGTAACGGCGAGACCATCCTCCTCGACGCCGGCACCACCGCGGTGGCGATGGCGATCGCGCTGCCGTCGGACCTGCGCGACCTGGTGGTCGTGACCAGCAGCCTCGACGTGGCGCTGGTGCTCCACGAGCATCCCGGCGTCACCGTCTTCGTGACGGGCGGCCGGCTGAAGAAGACCGGCCGCAACACCCGTTCGCACTCGCTGATCCCGCCCTTCGGGGCCCTGCTGCTCCAGCAGATCAACGCCGATTGCGCCTATCTCTGCTGCGCGGGCATCGACGTCGAGCGCGGCTTCACCAACGCGCATTTCGAGGAGGTCGAGATCAAGCGGGCGATGATCGGTGCGGCGCGGCGGGTGGTCATGCTCGCCGACCACGGCAAGCTCGGCCACGTCGCCGGGGCGCGGATCGCGGCCGTGGGGGAGGTGACGGCGCTCGTCACCGACGCAGACGCCGCCGCCGCGGACGTCCAGGCTCTCGAGGCTGCAGGCCTCCAGGTCCTGCTCGCCTGAGTAGGCGTATGGCGATCTTTCGGGCGATCCGGTGCTCGAACGAGCAGCCGTCGCTGGAAAATCGGACTTGCGAAAGTTTGCGGAATAGGCTGCAATCGAAAACTCTAGAAGGGACGCGCTCAGTCCGCGCCGTGTCGTACGGCACGGCGGGCAACGAGGAGGACGGGAATGAAGCCGACACGGCGCACTGTCATCGGCGGGCTCATCGGCACCGCCGCGCTCGCCAGCCCCACGATCCTGCGGGCGCAGACCCGCGAGCTCGTGATGATCGGCTACGGCAACGAGCAGGACGATCCGTTGAAGCGCGCGGGCGAGGAGCTCGGCCGCCGCCATCCCGGCGTGACGCTCACGATCATCGGCGGCCTCTCCACGGAGGCGCTCGCCCAGATCCGCGCCGCGCGCGGCAACTCGCCCTACCACATGGCGGTGATGGGCTCGCCGGCGATCATCAACGCCCGCGACGAGGGTGTGCTCGAGCCGCTCGACCTGTCGCTCATCCCGAATTCCTCGACGATCGATCCGAAGTTCCTGCCTTACGCTTATGGAATCGGCTGCCCGATCACGTTCGAGGGCATCGGCGTCGCCTACAACGCCGAGGTGATCGACACGCCGCCAGCGACCTGGGCCGACCTGTGGAGCCCGGCCTATGCCGGCCGGGTCGGCATGCCCCGGCCGCAGTCCAACCTCGGGCTGGGCGTGCTCGCCGCGACCAACGTGGCCTTCGATCGTCCGCAGGACGACATGACGTTCGCACTCGAGAAGTGGCTGGAACTCGATCCGCTGGTCGGTCGCTCGCCCCCGCTACTCCAGCAGATGATGGAGCGCGGCGAGATCGACATCGCGCCGCTCTGGCACGTCAACACGGCGCTCGCCGCCGCCGCCGGCCTGCCGATCGCCTACGGCAAGATCGCCGGCCCCGGGCCGCTGATGCTGCCCTCGAACGTGGTGCAGTTCACCAACACGCCGGACGGCACGCGCGAGCTCGTGCACGAGTTCGCCGACATCATGCTCCAGCAGGAGCTGCAGGAGTTCGCCGGCGGCGCGCCCTATTATTTCGGCACCGTGCGCGAGGGCGTCGAGACGCCCGAGGCGGCGCGTCCCTTCGTCCCGGCGACGCCGGAGGAGCGCGCGAGCATGACCTCGCTCGACTGGCCGGCGATCGCGCCGCTGCGCGGCCAGACGGTCGAGACCTTCGACCGCATGTTCGCCGGATGAACCAGGCGCTCGTCCCCCAGCCCATGGTGACGAGCGCCGCATCGGTGCTGCGGATCGCCGACGTCACGAAACGCTTCGGCGCGCTCACCGTGCTCGAGGGCTGCACGCTCGACGTGGCGGAGGGCGAGATCGTGACGCTGCTCGGCCCCTCGGGCTGCGGCAAGACCACGCTCCTGCGCTGCATCGCCGGCTTCCTGTCGCCGGAGGCGGGGGAGATCCTGATCGACGGACGCGACACCGTCCGGCTGCCGGTGAACCGGCGGCCGGTCGGCGTCGTGTTCCAGAGTTATGCGCTCTTCCCGCATCTCACGGTCGCCGGCAACGTCGGATACGGGCTGCGCATGCGGGGCCTGCCCCGCGCCGAGATCGCCGAGCGCGTGGCGCGCGTGCTGGAGACCGTGTCGCTGACGGGCTTCGAGGACCGCTGGCCCTCGCAGCTGTCCGGCGGGCAGCAGCAGCGCGTCGCGATCGCGCGCGTGCTCGTGCTGGAGCCGCGCGTGCTGCTCCTCGACGAGCCCTTCAACGCGCTCGACGCGAAGCTGCGCGGGATGATGCAGGTCGAGCTGCGCCAGCTGATGAAGCGCCTCGCCATCACGGCGATCTTCGTCACGCACGACCAGGAGGAGGCGCTGACCATGTCGGACCGCATCGCCGTCATGCGCGCCGGCCGGATCGAGCAGGTCGCGCCGCCCGAGGAGCTGTTCGACCGACCCCGGACGGAATACGTGGCCGACTTCATCGGCTCGTCGAACTTCTGGGACGCCGCGGCGGACGCGGGCCGCGTCCCGCTTCCCGACGGGCAGGACCTCGCCACCGATCTCAGCGGGCCGGTCCGCGTCATGGCGCGGCCCCACAACATCCGCATGCGCGCCGGCGTCCACGGCCCCTGGACCGGCCGCGTGCGCTTCCACCGCAGCATCGGCGCGCTCGTCGAGTACGAGGTGGCGACGGACGCCGGCGCGGTGCGCGTCCTCGCGCTCCGCCAGGAGCGCGCGCGCCCGCTGCCCGAGGGCGCCGAGGTGACGCTCGCGATCGTCGATCCCGACCTGTGCGCGGTCTACGGGGCGTCATGACGGCGCGCACGCACCCCGCCCCGCTGCGCCCGCCGGGCCTCGGCGACGCGATCCTCGACAAGCTGCTGTCGGGCCGCGGCGTCTGGCCCGCGGTGCCGGCCATCGTGGCGCTCACGGTCGTCGCTGTGATCCCCTTCTTCATCCTCCTGTCGCTCGGCTTCTCCGACGTCGTTATGGAGCGCGGGATCGTCGTCTCGCAGAGCTTCACGCTCGACTATCTCGGCGCCGCGCTCAGCGATCCGCTCTACTGGACGACCTTCCAGCGCTCGATGACGCTCGCGCTCACGACGACGGCGTTGTGCACCCTGCTCGGCTTTCCGGTGGCCTATCTCTACCTCATCGGCAGCCCGTGGGTCCGGCGGGCGATTCTCATCCTCACCATCGCCCCGCTGCTGACGAGCGGCATCGTGCGCACCTACGCCTGGCTCGTCATCCTGGGCGGGCGCGGCGTGGTGAACACCGCGCTCCTCGAGATCGGCCTGATCGACCGGCCGCTGCGCATCGTCAACACGCACTGGGCCGTGCTGATCGGCATGGTGCAGATCCACCTGCCCGTGATGATCCTACCGCTGATCGCGGTGATGAGCCGGCAGGACCGGCGGCTCGAGGAGGCTTCCGCCAATCTCGGCGCGTCGCGGCTCGGCACGCTCGCCCACGTGATCCTGCCGATGAGCGCGCCCGGCATCGCCACCGGCGCGGCGCTGGTCTTCACCCTGAGCTACACGACCTTCGTCGTCCCCCAGCTGCTCGGCGGGGGCAACTACCTCAACGCTGCGACGATGATCTACGAGCAGGTGATCTTCTCGCTCGAATGGAGCAAGGGCTCGGTCAGCGCGCTCATCCTGATGGCGACCTGCCTCGTCGTGCTCACTGCGATCGCGCTCGTCTCGAACCGGGTCACCCGCTGGACGAAGGGGCGAGACGCATGAGCCGCATGCGCGCCGCCTCCCTCCTCGACGCGCTCGGCATCGGCGCGATCATCGCGGTGGCGATCGCCTCGCTCGTCATCTTGATCGCGCCGTCGATCATCGTCGTGATCATCTCCTTCGACACCCGCGCCTACGTCGCCTTCCCGCCGGAAGGCTTCACGCTGGACTGGTACCGGCAGGTGTTCTCGCAGGACGTGCTCGTCGAGGCGATGTGGAACAGCCTCCAGGTCGGCGTCACGGTGACGGCTCTGTGCATCCTGCTCGGCGTGCCGACCGCGCTGGTCTGCGTGCGCGGGCGGTTCCGGGGCACGACGGCGCTCTCCGTCTACGTGCTCGTGCCGCACATGGTGCCCGGCATCGTCCTCGGCGTCGCGGTGCTGTTCGCGGGCGCGCTCGTGGGCGTGGGTCCGTCGATCGGCCTCCAGTCGATCTCCATCGCGGTCTTCGTGCTCGCGGTGATGGTGCGCACCGTGATGAGCCGTCTCCAGCGCCTCGACCCGGCGCTCGACGAGGCGGCGGCGAACCTCGGCGCGACGCCGTTCCAGAACCTGCGCACGATCACCTTCCCGCTCCTGATGCCCGCCATCCTGGCCGGATCGGTGTTCACCTTCATCGAGGGCTTCGACAACATCTCGGTCGCCATCTTCACTCACGGCTTCCGCGACCGCCCGCTGCCGATCGAGCTCCTGGCGATGGTGCAGACGACGAACACGCCCCTCGTCGCTGCGGTTTCCGGCGTGCAGATCCTGCTCGCGATCCTGGCGCTCGCGGCGGTGTCGAAGAGCATCGGGCTCGATCGCGTGAACGACTGAGCGCCGAGCGTCGCGTGTCCTCGATGTCGACGTCGGCGCCGGTCAGCCGCCGCCGCCGAAGCGCCAGACGGCCACCGGGGAGCTGCGAGCAGCAGGATCAGCGACGCCAGCAGGAGCCCCCCGTCCCGGATCGGCAGCCCGGCGGCGACCAGGGCGATCAGGGCCGACGCGATGGAGCCGGAGGTCGATCGTGCGCGGCGGTGCTCTCGTCGTGCACCGAGCTCTCCAGCCGATCCAGCACGTCGCTTAGCGCGCGAGTTCGTCCTCGGGTCCTGCCGATCTCCCGCTCATCGGAGGCGACGAAGAGACACACGGTCGCCGTCGGCTCGTGGGACGTTTGACGCGGGTGCGGCCGCATCTCTACCGCCGGCCGTCCCGCCTCGCGTCGCCGATCGCCCCCGCCTCGCGTCGCCGATCGCTCAAGCCGAAGGAAAACCCGATTATGACACGCATCGTCATGGTCGCCACGTCGGCCGATCGCATGACCCCAGGAGCCGAGCCGACGGGCGTCTGGCTCGAGGAATTGACCACGCCCTACTACGCCTTCCGCGATGCGGGAGCGGAGGTGACGCTGGCGTCCATCGCCGGCGGCGCGATCCCCGTCGACCAGCGCAGCCTCAACGCCCCCGGCGAGAACGACGCCTCGGTCGAGCGCTATTTCGAGGACGAGGCGCTGAAGGCGGTCGTCGCCGACACGCCGGCCTTCACGACGATCGATCCGTCCGGCTACGACGCGCTGTTCCTGCCCGGCGGACACGGCACCATGTTCGATCTTCCCGGCAGCGAGGAGCTGGCGCGGCTGGTCGAGCGGTTCGACCGCGACGGCAAGCTCGTCGCCGCCGTCTGTCATGGCCCCGCCGGCCTGGTCTCGGCCAGGAAGGCCGACGGTACGCCGTTCGTGGCCGGACGCCGCGTCGCCGGCTTCACCGACAGCGAGGAGCGCGCGGTCGGCCTCGACGAGGCCGTGCCGTTTCTGCTCGAGAGCCGCCTGAAGGAACTGGGTGCGCGCCACGAAGGCGGCCCCGATTTCGAGCCCTTCGCGTTGCGTGACGGCACTCTGGTGACCGGGCAGAACCCCGCCTCGGCCACCCGCACCGCCGAGCTGCTCATGGAAGCCCTAGAGGCGCCGGTACGCTGATCACGCGCCGTCTCCGCACACCGCTGCGGGACTCTCGGGGGCTCGAGCCGATGACGATCGACGCCCGCGCTCGAGCCCCCCCACCGAGCGCCCGGCGCCGTTCAGATGCCGGTCGCGGCGAGCGGCGCCGCCTTCGCTCCCGCTCGCGTTTCCTCGCCCGCCTCGGCCTCCGCCAGGCTGCCCGGCGTGGGTCCGTGCCAGAACGGGAAGCGGTCGTCGCGCCAGCCCGTCATGCCGCCGATCATGATCTTGACCGGTCGTCCGAGGCGCGCCAGCTGCAGCGCGCCCTTGTCCGCGCCGTTGCAGTGGGGACCCTCGCAATAGACCACGAACAGCGCGTCCGGGGCGGCGAAGGCGAGGCGCGCCTCGGTGATCTCCCGGTGCGGGATGTTGATCGCGCCGGGGACGTGGGCCTGCGCGTAAGCGTTCGGGCCGCGGACGTCGACGAGAACGAAGCCGGGGCGGCCGGAGCTCATGTCGACGTGCACGTCGTCGCAATCGGTCTCGAGCGCCAGGCGGCGGGCGAAGTGGGCTTCGGCCTCGGAGGAGGGGGCCGGCGGGGTGTCGGTCACGCGTGTCGTCATGGGTGATGCCTCGTGGTGTACTGTCCGATAGTGCCGCTCAAGTCCTCCGGTTGAAATCGCCGCGCGCGCCGATTACCGTCGAGATCATGCCAAACCCGCCCCCACCCGATCCCCGCCTCGTCGTGGCCCTGGCCTACGAGGGCCTCTGCACGTTCGAGCTCGGCGTCGTCGTCGAGGTCTTCGGCCTGCCCCGGCCCGAGATGGGGCCGGACTGGTACCGATTCGCGGTGGCGAGCCTGGAGCCCGGGCCGATGCGTGCGATGGGGGGCCTCACCGTCGCGGTCGAGGGGGGCGCGGACCTCCTCTCGCGGGCCGGAACCGTCATCGTTCCGGGCTGGCGCGGGACGGACGAGCCGGTTCCCGACGCCATCGCCGCGGCGATCCGCGACGCGCATCGGCGCGGGGCGCGGATCCTGTCGCTCTGCTCCGGCGTCTTCGTGCTGGCCGCCGCGGGGCTCCTGTCGGGCCGCAGCGCGACGACCCATTGGCGCTATCTCGACGCCCTCGCCCGGCGCCATCCCGACATCCGCACCGTGCCCGACGTGCTCTACGTCGACGAAGGGCAGATCCTGACGGCGGCGGGGAGCGCCGCGGGCATCGATCTGTGCCTCCACCTCATCCGCCGGGACTTCGGCCCGCGCGCCGCGAACGCGGTGGCGCGGCGCCTCGTCGTGGCGCCCCATCGCGACGGCGCGCAGGCGCAGATCGTCGAGGGGCCGGTGCCTCGCGCGCACGAGGGGGCGCGACTCTCCCCGCTCCTCGACCGCCTGCGCCGGGCTCTCGATCATCCGCATACGATCGGCGCGATGGCGGCCGCGGTGGGGATGAGCGACCGCACCTTCCTGCGCCGGTTCAAGGCCATGACCGGAACCACGCCCGCCGAGTGGCTGCGGGAGGAGCGCCTGCGCCGGGCCCGCGAACTGCTCGAGACGACGCTCCAGCCGATCGAGGCGATCGCGGCCGCCTGCGGCTTCGGCTCCTCGGCGACCCTGCGCCACCATTTTCGCGAGCGGCTCGGCACGAGCCCCAATGCCTATCGGCGCCGGTTCGCCCGAACGGCGGCGTGAGCGGTCGGAGCCGCGCCCGAGGGCGACTGCGCCGCTTCCCCCCTCGCGCGCGCGGTGATAAACCCCCTCGCATGCTCGAAGGCCTGCACCCCAACCGCCCCACCCACGTCATGCGCCTCGCCACCAGCGAGCGCGCCGCGCGTGCGACCACGGATTTGATCGGCGAGATGTTCGATCCTGCCGAGACGGCGGTCGCCGCCTTCGAGACCGAGGACGGGACGTCCTGGCTGCTCGAGGCCTATTTCGCCGCGCCGCCGGACGAGGCGGCCGTGCGCGCCATGATCCGCCCTGTCCTGGGCGATCACGCGGACGCGGCGGTGTTCGAGGCGATCGCGCAGAAGGATTGGGTGGCGGCCTCGTTGGAAGGGCTCAAGCCCGTCCGCGCGGGGCGCTTCCTGGTGCACGGGTCGCACGATCGCGGGCACAGGAAGCCCAACGACCTCGCCATCGAGATCGAGGCGGCGCTCGCCTTCGGCACGGGCCATCACGGCACGACGCGGGGCTGCCTGCTGGCGCTGGTCGACGAGCTGAAGCGCCGCCGGCCGCAGCGCGTGCTCGACGTCGGCACGGGCACGGGCATCCTCGCCTTCGCGGCGGCGATGGCGACCAAGCGGCGCGTGGTGGCGGGGGACATCGACCCGGTGGCGATCGCAGTGGCGCGGGACAACGCCCGCGCGAACGGCGTCGCGCCCTGGCTCGACCTCTACGTGGGCCCGGGCGTGCGCGCGCCGCAGGCGGACCGCACGCGGCATTTCGATCTCGTCTTCGCCAACATCCTGGCGAAGCCGCTGCGGCGGCTCGCGCCGTCGCTGGCGCGGGCGGTGGCGCCCGGTGGCACGCTGGTGCTCTCCGGGCTACTCGCGCAGGACGTGCCCGGCGTGCTCTCGGCCTACCGCGCGCAGGGCTTCGCCCTGGCCAAGCGGCGCGACCTCGAGGGCTGGGCCGCGCTCACCCTGAAGCGGGGCGGTGCGGCCGGGCGGCCGCTCGGCTGATCAATGGAAGCGGGGATCGTACGCTCAGCGCACGAAAGGCAGCTTGCCGTCGTCCTGGAGGCCGATCTTGTGGAAATCGCCGTTGACGATCTGCGACTCGAGATGCGGCGCGTAGAGGCGCAGCTCGCGGCGCAGGCGCACCATCTGGGCCGCGTGCAGGCGGGCGAGGATGCGGTCGAAGAGGCTCGGGCGAGCCTCGGCGGCGGCCGAGTCTGCGATGACGTCTCGGGCGACGTGCGGGTAGTTCAGTGCGTGTGCCATGTGGGATCTCCTGATGAGCGGCGAGAGCTGCCGGGGAGGGCGCCCCTTCGCGTTTCCTTTGTTGCAGTGCAATATAGGTCAGCATCTCTGCCCTAGCTACGACGAAAGTCTCAAGCCCGGCATGCGTTGGGCGCAGGGGTTGCCACTTTCATGGGCGTAGCTGCCCGTTAACTGCATGCTTTAAGGTCAGGCCGTGCGCATCCTGCGCGCCTGCGCGCCGCGCCCCGTTGCGCGCGGGCGCGCTTGCGCGTACCTCGTTCGCCATGAGCCGCTTCCAAGATTTCGACGACGTCGCCGATCCCAGCCGCGTGGCCGCCCGCGTGGCGGCGCTTCGCACCGAGCTCGCCCGCCGGGGCGTGCACGGATTCGTCGTGCCCCGCTCGGACGAGCATCAGTCCGAATACGTCCCGCCCGCGGCGGAGCGCCTCGCCTGGCTCACCGGCTTCACCGGCTCGGCCGGCGCGGCGGTGATACTCGCCGATCGCGCGGCCCTGTTCGTCGACGGGCGCTATACGCTCCAGGCGCCAGCGCAGACCGACACCGCAATCGTCTCCGTGCTCAACAGCGGCGAGACCGCGCCCTCCGCCTGGGTGGAGGCGAACCTGCCGCGCGACGCGGCGCTCGCCTACGATCCGTGGCTGCACACGGCGGACGCCGTCGTGCGCCTGCGCAAGGCGGCGGAGGCCGCCGGCGGGCGGCTCGTCGCGCTCGAGGCGAACCCGATCGACGCCGTCTGGACAGACCGCCCCGCGCCGCCCAAGGTGCCCGTGCGGCCCCATCCCGAGGAGCTCGCCGGCGCGAGCCGGGCGGAGAAGCTTGCGCGGGTGCGCGAGGCGCTGGAGAAGGCCAAGCTCGACGCGCTGGTCATCTCGGACCCGCACGCGCTGGCGTGGCTCTTCAACCTGCGCGGGGGCGACGTCGCCCACACGCCCTTGCCGCTCGGCTACGCGCTGGTGCCGCGCGAGGGCTCCGCCACGCTCTTCCTCGACCCCGACAAGGTGACGAACGAGGCCGGCGACGCCGTGGGCGAGCTCGCCGCGTTCCGCGCCCCCGCCGCGCTCGCCCCCGCGCTCGCCGATCTCGCGGCGCGCGGCGGCAAGATCCGCCTCGACCGCGCCACGGCGGCGCAGGCGCTGTCCGACATCATCGAGGCCGCCGGCGGCAAGCCGGACGTCGGCGCCGACCCGATCGCGCTGATGAAGGCGGTCAAGACCGACGCCGAGATCGCCGGCGCGCGCGCGGCTCACGTGCGCGACGGCGCCGCCGTCGCGCGCTTCCTCGCCTGGTTCGCGCGCACCGCGCCGGGCGGCCTCACCGAGATCGACGTGGTCGAGCGGCTGGAGGCCGAGCGCGCGCAGACGGGGCTCTTGGAGGACGTGTCCTTCCCCACCATCGCGGGCGCCGGGCCGAACGGGGCGGTCGTGCACTACCGCGTGTCGCGCGCCTCCAACCGGGCGCTGGCGGCGGGCGAGCTGTTCCTGATCGATTCCGGCGCGCAGTACCGCGACGGCACGACCGACATCACCCGAACGCTCCAGGTGGGCGAGCCCACTCCCGAGATGCGCGACCGCTACACCCGCGTGCTGAAGGGGCACCTCGCGATCTCGCGTTCGGTGTTTCCCAAGGGCGCGACCGGCGCGCAGATCGACGGCTTCGCCCGCGCGCCTTTGTGGGAGGCCGGGCTCGACTTCGACCACGGCACCGGCCACGGCGTGGGCAGCTTCCTCTCGGTCCACGAAGGCCCGCAGCGCATCGCCAAGACCGGCACGACGCCGCTCGAGCCGGGCATGATCCTGTCGAACGAGCCCGGCTACTACAAGTCGGGCGCCTACGGCATCCGGATCGAGAACCTGATCCTGGTCGAGCGCCGGGAGATCTCCGGCGCGGAGCGGGAGATGCTGGGCTTCGAGACGCTGACGCTCGCGCCCTACGCGCGGGAGCTGATCGATGCCGCCCTGCTCGCGCCCGACGAGCGCGCCGTCGTCGACGCCTACCACGCCCGGGTGCGCGACACGCTCGGCCCGCTGGTGGACGACGACACGCGGGCCTGGCTCGAGACCGCCTGCGCGCCGCTCTGAAGACTCCTCCTCGCGCGCCCGCGGCCCTATATCGGGAAGCGATGCGCGCGACCGACATCCTCACCCAGACGCCGCAAGGGCTCTATTGCCCGCTCGGCGATTTCCACGTCGATCCCGTGCGGCCCGTGCCGCGCGCGCTCGTCACGCACGGGCATTCGGACCACGCCCGCGCCGGCCACGGCGCGGTGCTCGCCACCTCCGAGACGCTGGCGATCATGGCCGCGCGCTACGGCGCGGACTTCGCCGGCGCGACGCAGGCGGCGGCGCTGGGGGAGACCATCCGCCAGGGCGGGGTGTCCGTGCGCTTCGTGCCCGCCGGTCACGTGCTCGGCTCCGCGCAGATCGTGATCGAGGCGGGGCCGACGCGGCTCGTGGTCTCGGGCGACTACAAGCGCGGCTACGACCCGACCTGCCTGCCCTGCGAGATCGTGCCCTGCGACGTGTTCATCACGGAGGCGACCTTCGGCCTGCCGGTCTTCCGCCACCCGGACGTGCGCGCCGAGGTCGACAAGCTCCTCGCCTCGCTGGCGCTGTTTCCCGAGCGCGCGCATCTGGTGGGCGCTTACGCCCTGGGCAAGGCGCAGCGGGTGATGGCGCTCTTGCGCCAGGCCGGATACGACCGGCCGATCTACATCCACGGCGCGATGGAGAAGCTCTGCGCCCTCTACGAGGAACTGGGCGTGCCTCTGGGCGCGGTGGTGAAGGTGGCCGCCGGCGATCGGGCGAAGCTCGCCGGCGAGGTCATCGTCTGCCCGCCCTCCGCCATCCAGGAGGTGTGGGCCCGCAAGTTCCCCGACCCGGTCGCCGGCTTCGCCTCGGGCTGGATGCGGGTGCGCGCCCGGGCGCGGCAGAAGGGCGTGGAGCTGCCGATGGTGATCTCGGACCATTGCGATTGGGACGAGCTGAAGGCGTCGATCCTGGAGACCGGGGCGGGGGAGGTCTGGGTCACCCACGGGCAGGAGGACGCGCTGGTGCATTGGTGCGGGACGATGGGAATCGCCGCGCGGCCGCTGCACATGCTGGAGTATGGGGACGAGGGGGAAGAGGTGGGCGATCTCGCCGCGCCGGCGGCCGCCGTCGAGAGCGGGGAGGGGCTGTGAACAGCTTCGCCGCCCTTCTCGACCGCCTCGTCTACGAGTCCCGTCGCAACGCCAAGATCCGGCTCATCGCGGACTACCTGCGCGCGACGCCCGACCCCGAGCGCGGCTTCGCGCTCGCCGCGCTGACGGGGGATCTGTCGTTCCGGGAGGCGAAGCCGAACCTGATCCGTACTCTGATCCAGGAGCGCTGCGACCCGGTCCTGTTCGAGATGTCCTATTCCTACGTGGGCGACCTCGCGGAGACGACCGCACTCTTGTGGCCGGCGCCCATCTCCCTCCCTGTAGGGGCGGGGACGGCGAGCGCAGCGAGCAAGGGGGGGGGTGCGGCCCCCGGCGGTGGCGTACGGCCTTCCGTGACAGGGAAGGACAGCATCGGCCACAACCGCCCCCCGCCGCCCTCCCTCTCCGAGGTGGTGGAAGGCCTCGCCACGACCTCGAAATCCGATCTCCCCGCCCGGCTCGCGGGCTTCCTCGACGCGCTCGACGAGACCGGGCGCTGGGCGCTGCTCAAGCTGATCACCGGCGCGCTCCGCATCGGCGTCTCGGCGCGCCTCGCCAAGACGGCGCTCGCCTCCCTCGGCGAGATGGAGCCCGATGCCATCGAGGAGGTGTGGCACGGGCTGCATCCACCCTACGTGGAGCTGTTCGCCTGGGTGGAGGGCCGCGGGCCGCAGCCCGTCTCGCGCGACCCCGCCCCCTTCCGCCCGCCGATGCTGGCGCATCCCCTCGAGCTCGAGGATTTCGAGAAGCTCGAGGCGGACGCATTCCGGGCCGAGTGGAAATGGGACGGCATCCGCGTCCAGGCGATTTCCTTCGAGGGCGTGACGAGGCTCTATTCCCGCACCGGCGAGGACGTCTCCGGCGCCTTCCCCGATCTCGTCGCGGCGCTCGCCGGCATGGAGGCGGCGATCGACGGGGAGCTGCTGGTGCTGATCGACGGGCGCGTGCAGAGCTTCAACGTGCTCCAGCAGCGGCTCAACCGGAAGGCCGTCTCGAACGCGCTGCTCACCAGATATCCCGCGCACCTGCGCGCCTACGACCTCCTCGCCCACGGGGCTGAGGACCTGCGCGCGCTGCCCTTCGCCGAGCGCCGGGCGCGGCTCGAAGCCTTCGTCGCCGCGCGTCCGCCCGAGCGGCTCGACCTCTCCCCCCTCGTCCCCTTCGCCGATTGGGACGCGCTCGGCGCCGCGCGCGCCGACCCCGCCGCCCACGGCGCGGGGGCGGACGCCGAGGCGGTCGAGGGCGTCATGGTCAAGCGCGCCGAGAGCCCCTACGTGCCGGGCCGCCCCAAGGGCCTCTGGTTCAAGTGGAAGCGCGAGCCCTACACGGTCGACGCGGTGATGATGTACGCCCAGCGGGGGCACGGGAAGCGCTCGTCGTTCTATTCCGACTACACGTTCGGCGTCTGGCGCCCGGGGCCGGAGGGCGGCGAGGAGCTGGTGCCCGTGGGCAAGGCCTATTTCGGCTTCACCGACGAGGAATTGGCCAAGCTCGACCGCTTCGTGCGCAACAACACGACCGCCCGTTTCGGCCCCGTGCGGGAAGTGACGCACACCGCCGAGGTGGGCCTCGTGCTGGAGATCGCCTTCGAGGGCCTCCAGCGCTCCACCCGCCACAAGTCCGGCGTCGCCATGCGCTTCCCCCGCGTCTCCCGCATCCGCTGGGACAAGCCGACCTTTGAGGCCGACCGGCTGGAGACGCTCATTGGCATCCTGGCGAAGGGCGAGACGGAGCAGCACCCGACGGGCGGGTGATCACCCCTTCGGCAGCATGTCCTTCACCAGCGCGCTGGCGCGGGCGAAATCCATCTGCCCGGCGTATTTGCCGCGCAGGACGCCGATGACCTTGCCCATGTCCTTCATCGAGGCTGCGCCCGTCTCGGCGATGGCGGCCTCGATGGCGGCGCGGGTCTCGGCCTCGTCGAGTTGCTTGGGCAGGAAGCCCTGGATGATCTCGGCCTCCTCGCGCTCCTGGGCGGCGAGCTCGTCTCGTTTGTTCTCGGCGTACACATGCGCGCTCTCCTGGCGCTGCTTGATCATCTTCTGGAGCAGCGCGAGGATCTCCTCGTCGGTCGCCGCGCCCCGGTTGGCGCCACGCGCCTCGATGTCCTTGTCCTTGATCGCGGCCTGGATCATGCGCACGGTGCCGAGCTTGCGCTTGTCGCCGGCCCTCATCGCATCCTTGACTTCCTGGGTGAAGCGCTCGCGCAGCGTCATCGTCTCTCTCCTGGGGTGCGGCGGGGGATCGCCGTTGACGGGGCAGGCCAGCGCGCTTAAGTCCGGTGCAGAGCGCCCGGCCGCGCGCGACGCGGCCTCTACGGGGCCGCCGGCCCCGCATCTACAAGAGAACGAGCCGATGCCGCAAGACACGACCCACACCGACGGCTGGGCGGAGCCCACGCCGACCGCCGTCCTCGTGCTCGAGGACGGCACCGTGCTCCAGGGCTTCGGCATCGGCGCGACCGGCGAGGCGGCGGGCGAAGTGTGCTTCAACACGGCGATGACCGGCTACCAGGAGATCCTGACGGACCCCTCCTACGCCGGGCAGATCATCACCTTCACCTTCCCGCACATCGGCAACGTCGGCGTCAACGACGAGGACACCGAGACCGTCAACGCCGCCGCCTCCTCGGGCGTGCGCGGCGTGGTCATCGCCGCCCCGATCACCGATCCGTCGAGCTGGCGCGCCACCCGCGACCTCGACGCCTGGCTGAAGGCGCGCGGCATCGCCGGCATAACCGGTGTCGACACCCGCGCGCTCACAGCGTTGATCCGCGACAAGGGCATGCCCAACGCGATCATCGTCCACGATCCCGCGGGGAAGTTCGACCTCGAGGACCTGAAGGCGCGCGCTGCCCACCTGCCGTCGATGGCGGGCCTCGACCTCGTGCCGCTGGTCGCCGCGACGCAGCGCTTCGACTGGGACGAGACCCCCTGGGAGCTCGGCCGCGGCTACGGCCGGCGCGGGGAGGCGACGCACCACGTGGTCGCCATCGACTTCGGCGTGAAGCGCAACATCCTGCGGCTCCTGGCCGATGCCGGCTGCAAGGTCACGGTGGTTCCGCCCACCGCCACGGCCGAGGAGATCCTGGCGCTCGAGCCCGATGGCGTGTTTCTCTCGAACGGCCCCGGCGACCCGGCCGCGACCGGGGAATACGCGGTGCCGACGATCCGCGCGCTGCTCGACCGCAAGGTGCCGACCTTCGGCATCTGCCTCGGCCACCAAATGCTCGGGCTGGCCATCGGCGCCAAGACCAAGAAGATGATGCAGGGCCATCACGGGGCCAATCACCCGGTGAAGGACATGACAACCGGCAAGGTCGAGATCGTCTCGATGAACCACGGCTTCGCGGTGGATACGGACACCCTGCCCAAGACCGCGCAGGAGACCCACGTCTCGCTGTTCGACGGGTCGAACTGCGGCATCGCGCTCACGGACGTGCCGGCCTTCTCGGTGCAGTACCACCCCGAGGCCTCGCCCGGCCCGCGCGACAGCCACTACCTCTTCGACCGATTCGTGTCGCTGATGCGCACGAAGGAGCCGGCGGCCTGAATTTCGCCGCGTTAAACCTTCGTTAACCATGCCGGACCACGGTTCGAGCCGGCGCCCCTCCCGGGGTGCGGCTTGGAGGAGATTCGTCATGCGCGCCGGCCCCCTGCTCAGAGCCATGCTGCTCGTCGCCGTCGGCGGGACCATGGTCGTCACCTTCGCCCGCGCGCAGGGCGGGCTCGGCGGTGCGGGCGACGTCGCCCGCGGCGAGGAAATCCTCGCCGCGAACTGCGCCACCTGCCACGCCATCGGCGAGACCGGCGAGAGCGCCTACGCGGCCGCGCCGCCCTTCCGCACGTTGTCCGAGAACTACCCCGTCGTGGCGCTCGAGGAAGCGCTCGGCGAGGGCATCATGGTCGGGCACGAGGGCGTCCGGCAGATGCCGGAGTTCGCTTTCTCCCCCGAGGACGTGGGCGACATCATCGCCTACCTGCAGTCGGTCCAGCCGGGCGGCTGAGCCCGCGCTCAGCTCTTCAGGGCCGCGAGCATCGCCTGCGCGCCGGTGCGCAGGAAGCCCGCATCCGACGACGTCGCGACGAGGTCGAAGCCGCGGTCCCGGAAGAGCAGCGCGCGCTCGGGGACGTGGGCGTAGACGCCGATCGCCTTGCCCGCCGCGCGGGCGCGCGCCATCGCGTGCGCGAGCGCCTCGTCGACCGCCGGTGCGGCCGGGTCGACCGCCGTCCCGTTGGAGAGCGCGATCGAGAGGTCGGCGGGGCCGATGAAGATCCCGTCGAGGCCCTCCACCGCGAGGATGTCGTCGACGATGTCGAGCGCGGCGCGGGTCTCGACCATGGCGAACACCTTGGTCAGCGCGTTGGCGCGGGCGAAATAGCCCGCCGCGTCGAGCCCGGTCAGCGCCATCGCGCCGCCGGGACCCCAGGAGCGCTCGCCGATCGGCGGGTATTTCGTGAAGGCGACCAGCGCCCGCGCGTCGGCGACGCTGTTGACCATCGGCGCGATGATGCCGGCCGCGCCCGCGTCGAGCAGACGCGAGGCGGTGGCGAAATCGCCGACCGGGACGCGCACGATCGCGGGCTTGCCCGCCGCCGCGATCCGTGGGATCGCCTGCACGATGGTGGGGTAGTCGATCGCCCCGTGCTGCATGTCCAGGGTGACGACGTCGAAGGCCTCGCGGGCGAGCAGGGCCGGGATCTCGGGATGAGGGATGCCGCACCAGGCGGAGATCAGCGGGGCGCCACGCCCCAGGCGCTCGTCGAGCGACGCGACAGACGACATGGCGATGGTCCTCCACTGCTGGGCTTGCACTGCTGTGCTTGCTCCGTACCCTTGTAGCGTCTCGCGGACGCCCGGTCTCGCGAAGGTTTGACTTGCCCGGGTGCGCGCGCGCGCCACATGCTGGCGACGAGACCCCGAGGAGAGTGCCATGTTGATCAAGCGACCCCGCGGCTGGGAGCTGCCCGAGAGCGCGGCGACGCCGGAAGCCGCCTTCCTGAACCGACGCGCCCTGATGACCGGGGCGATGGGCCTCATCGGCGCGAGCGCGCTGCCGCGGCTCGCCCGCGCCCAGGAGGCCGATCCGACCGCCGACCTCTACCCGGCGCCCCGCGCCGAGCGCTTCACGCTCGACCGGCCGCTCACAGAGGAATCGGTCGCCGCGAACTACAACAACTTCTACGAGTTCGGCTCCTCCAAGCGCGTCGCCGCCGCGGCGCAGGCTCTGGAGACGCGGCCCTGGGCGGTCGTGATCGACGGCATGGTCGAGGAGGAGCGCACGATCGACATCGACACGATGATCCGCGCCATGACGCTCGAGGAGCGGCTCACCCGGCTGCGCTGCGTCGAGGCCTGGGCCATGGCGGTGCCGTGGACGGGGTTCCCGCTGGCCGACCTCGTCGCCATGGCGCGCCCGCTGTCCTCCGCGCGCTACCTGCGGATGGAGACCTTCCTCGACCCGAGCGTCGCCTCCGGCCAGCGCCAGAGCTGGTATCCCTGGCCCTACGTCGAGGGCGTGACGATCGAGGAGGCGACGAACGAGCTCGCCTTCATGGTGACGGGCGTCTACGGCAAGCCGCTCGACGAGCAGTTCGGCGCGCCGATCCGCCTGGCGCTGCCGTGGAAATACGGCTTCAAGTCGATCAAGTCGATCGTGCGCATCACCTTCACCGACGAGCGCCCGGTGTCGTTCTGGGAGGAGCTCGCCGCCCAGGAATACGGCTTCTGGGCCAACGTGAACCCGGAGGTCCCGCACCCGCGCTGGAGCCAGGCGAGCGAGCGGATGCTCGGCACCGACGAGCAGCGCGACACCGTGATCTACAACGGCTACGGCGAGTGGGTGGCCTCGCTGTACGAGGGCATGGAGGGCGAGCGGCTGTTCATGTGAGGTATGGTCGCCGACACATCCGTGGGTGCGTCACGCCATGGAAAAAAAAGGCCGCTTCCGACTTGCGGAAGCGGCCTTGAAAGTTTGTCGAGCTTCGACTGGGAGTGTCGAAACCCTCCAGAGGGGAACGGCCGAAATGGAACGCCGCCGGGAGGACGAGCGGCTCCATCGCCTTCAGCCGCTGCTGATATGTCGCGCACGGTGCCTCTTTGCAATGCACAAACTCGTGGGACCCCCCTGCGTGTAGCGCATAGCTCGAAGAGCATTCCTCCAATCTGCACCCGGGAATGCAAGACAGGACCGTTCGGGTTGCAAAACCGTCGCCGTTGACGTCTTTCAGTAGGCCCAGCGCTGCGCCTTCGAGACCAGGAAGTCTCGGAACACCTGGACACGAGCGACTTGTCGCATCTCCTCGGCGTAGACGAGGTAGGAATCCAGCGACGGCATCTCGACGTCGCGCAGCACCTGAACCAGCTGGTTGTTGGAATCCGCCACGTAGTCCGGCAGCACGGCGATGCCCGCGCCGCTCTCGACCGCCACCTTCAGGCCGGAGATGTTGTTGATCACGCTGTGGTAGGCGCGCGGATTGCGCACGTCCCGCCCCGCGGTCGACAGCCAGTGCACGGCGAGCAGGTAGGAGGGCTGGTCGCCGCCGAAGGCGAGGAGGCGGTGGTCGTCGAGGTCCGACAGCGATTTGGGCTCGCCGAACTGCTTGATGTAGCCGGTCGAGGCGTAGATGTGGAAATGCACCGTGAAGAGCCGGCGCTGGATCAGGTCCGGCTGCGTCGGCTGGCGCAGCCGGATCGCCACGTCCGCCTCGCGCATGGCGAGGTCGAGTTCCTCGTTGGACAGGATCAGCTCGACCCTGATCTCCGGGTAGAGGTCGAAGAATTCCGGCAGGCGCTGCGTCAGCCACAGCGACCCGAGCCCGACCGTCGTCGTCACCTTGAGATCGCCCGAGGGCCGCTCCGCCGTCTCGGCGAGGCGCGCGCGGGTGGTCTCGAGCCGCATCTTCATGTCGCGCGCGGCGCGAAACAGGAGATCGCCCTGCTCGGTGAGGAGGAGCCCGCGTGCGTGCCGGTGGAACAGCGGCGCGCGCAGCTCGCGCTCGAGGGCGCTGATCTGGCGGCTCACGGCCGATTGGCTCAGGCCGAGGTCCTCGCCGGCGCGCGTGAACGAGCCGGCTTCCGCGACCGTGAAGAAGATCCTGATCTTGTCCCAATCCACGACGCCGTCCCCCGCGAGCGCCGCCGGCCGTCGGCTGTGGCCCGGCTGTCTCGTCTGCCACGCATTGAACCGGTTTCGCACAGGCGCGGCAAGAGAAGAGACGGGCAGACCCGCGCCGGGCGCATGAATCGGGGTTATCTTCCCCCAGATTCGACGCCGGCGCGCGTCCGAACCGTGGCTCAGCGCGGCAGGGTCGAGGCGCCCATGAGGAATTCGTCGATCGACCTCGCCGCCTGGCGCCCCTCGCGGATGGCCCAAACCACCAGCGACTGGCCCCGGCGCATGTCGCCGGCGACGAACAGCTTCTCGCTCGAGGTGCGGTAGTCCCTGTCGTCGGCGAGCACGTTGCCGCGCCGGTCGAGCGCCACCTGCGACTCGGACACGAGCCCCTCCTTGACCGGGCCGGCGAAGCCGATGGCGAGGAAGACGAGATCGGCCTTGATGACGAACTCGGTGCCGGCGATCGGCTGGCGCTTCTCGTCGACGCGCGCGCAGCGCACGCCCACGACCTTGCTCTTCTTGCCCTCGATCGAGAGCGTGGCGGCCTGGAACTCGCGCTCGGCGCCCTCCGCCTGCGACGAGGAGGTGCGGAACTTCGTCGGCCAGTAGGGCCACACGGTCATCTTGTCCTCGACCATCGGCGGCTTGGGGCGGATGTCGAGCTGGGTGACCGCGAGCGCGCCCTGGCGGAAGGAGGTGCCGACGCAGTCCGACGCGGTGTCGCCGCCGCCGATGACGACGACGTGCTTGCCCGCCGCCGTGACCTGCTCGACCTCCTCGGGGATGCCCTCGTCGTTCACCCGCTGGTTCGACTGGGTGAGGAAGGGCATGGCGTAGTGCACGCCGTCGAGGTCCTGCCCCGGCAGATGCGGGTCGCGCGGGTTCTCGGCGCCCGCCGCCATCAGCACGGCGTCGAACTCGTTGTGCAGCGAGGCGAAGGCGCGCGTCTTGCCGATCTCGACGTTGCAGTGGAAGACCACGCCCTCAGCCTCCATCTGCTTCACCCGCCGGTCGATGTGGTGCTTCTCCATCTTGAAGTCCGGGATGCCGTAGCGCAGCAGCCCGCCGGGCTTGGCCTGGCGCTCGAAGACGTGCACCTCGTGCCCGACGCGGGCGAGCTGCTGGGCGGCGGCGAGGCCGGCCGGCCCCGAGCCGATCACCGCGATCCGCTTGCCGGTGAGGGTCTTGGGCGGCTCGGGCTTGATCCAGCCCATGTCCCAGGCCTTGTCCGCGATGGCCTGCTCGATCGTCTTGATGGCGACCGGCTGGTTCTCGAGGTTGAGCGTGCAGGCCTCCTCGCAAGGCGCGGGGCAGATGCGGCCCGTGAACTCCGGGAAGTTGTTGGTGGAGTGCAGGTCGCGCGCGGCCTCCTCCCAATCGCCCTGGTAGACGAGGTCGTTCCAGTCCGGAATCTGGTTGTGCACGGGGCAGCCGGTGGGCCCGTGGCAGAACGGGATGCCGCAATCCATGCAGCGCGCCGCCTGCTTCTTCAGGTCGCCCTCGTCGAGGGGGAGGGTGAACTCCTTGAAGTGGCGCACGCGATCGCCGGCGAGCTCGTACTTCTGCTCGGCGCGATCGTACTCGAGAAAGCCCGTGACCTTACCCATCGTCTCTCGTCCTCGTCCCCGCGCGATCGGCGCCCCCGGCCACGCTGTCCTCGTCGCTCGGGCCCGCGCGCGGGCCGCTTCGTCTCGTCGTTCTCACGCCCGCTCGGGGCGGGTCTCTTCTTCGTCAGGCCGGCGGCCGCGCCGGATCAGGCGATCGCCTTCGTAGAGGTCGGCGCGGTCGAACATCTCGTCCGTCCATTCCGGGCTGTCGTCGGGCCCGATCCGAACTTCGTCACGCACCGCGGCCTCGCCAGCATGCGTGCCGATCGATAGCTTTCTCTCGTCCATCGCAATCGACCTCGTCAGACCCGCTCGGGGTGTTCCTTGATGAAGTCCTTCAGCGCCGCATCGATGCGGGTCTGCCAACCCGGGCCGGACGCTTTGAAGCGCTCGATCACGTCCGGCGAGAGTCGGATGTTGATCGGCACCTTCGGAGCCTCCGACTTCGGCCGCCCACGCTTGATTAGGCGGTCTCCTTCGTAGAGGTCGGCACGCTCGAAGAACTCGTCATCCAGCTCGGGAATCTCGGCGTACTCCTCGTCAGTGATCTCGTGACGGTCGATACGCGCCAAGTCGCTTTTGATAACGTGCTTGTTCTCGCCCATTGGCCTTCCTCATCGAAATGATGTGCCGGACATTGCCGCGCAGCGTCCAAACGACCACTATCATGCGTTCATCGAGAAACCCGACGGTGACGACGCGGATTTCCCCATAGTCCTGGCGATCGTCCTCGAAGCTGAGGCTTCGGCCGGAGAACACGGCGACCGCGTCATCGAAGTCCAACCCGCGCTCCGCGAGCGTCCGCAGCCGCTTCGCCGGGTCGTAGCCGATCCGCATGGATTATTTGTATCCACGCTTATTCAGCGTCAAGCCCTCGCCGTCCTCCTGCACGGATTTCCGGTCGAGAAGAGCCTGCCGCGGAGGATCCGCACGCTTGAACGCCCGCTTGATCTCCTCCGGCAGCTGGTCGTACGGAAGCGCCTTGGCGAAGTCCTCCTCCGTCCATTCCGGATTGTCTTCGTCGAATATGGGCTCGTCCTCATCCGGCATCTGCATCGTCCTCACTCCGCCGCGGCCGGCATCCGCGCCCGCTCCATCTCCCGCAGCGCCCGGCGGTACTCCACCGGCATGACCTTCACGAACTTGGTCCGGTACGTCGCCCAATCGTCGAGGATGGCCTTCGCCCGCGCCGAGCCCGTGTAGGTCAGGTGGTTGGTGATCAGCTGCATCAGGCGCTCCTCGTCCTTGCCGGACATGTTCGCCATCACGTCGATGCGGCCCTTCGTCTCGAGGTCGCCTCCGTGGTGGTGGAGGCGGCGCATCAGGTCCTCCTCCTCCTCGACGGGCTCGAGATCGACCATGGACAGGTTGCAGCGCTTGCCGAAGTCGCCGGCCTCGTCGAGCACGTAGGCGATGCCGCCGGACATGCCGGCCGCGAAGTTGCGCCCGGTCTGGCCGATCACCACGACGACGCCGCCGGTCATGTACTCGCAGCCGTGGTCGCCCACGCCCTCGACCACCGCCACGGCGCCGGAGTTGCGCACCGCGAAGCGCTCGCCCGCGACGCCGCGGAAGTAGCACTCCCCGCCGATCGCCCCGTAGAGCACCGTGTTGCCCACGATCATCGAGCGCTCGGCGACGGCCCGCGTGTCGGGATGGGGCATGATGATCAGCTTGCCGCCGGACAGGCCCTTGCCGACGTAGTCGTTGGCCTCGCCCGCGAGCCGCAGCGTCACGCCAGCGGCCACCCAGGCACCGAAGCTCTGGCCGGCGGTGCCGGTGAGGTTCACGCTGATCGTGTCGTCGGGCAGGCCCTCGTGACCGTAGCGCTTGGCCACCTCGCCCGAGAGCATGGCGCCCACCGTACGGTCGACACTCTTGACCGAGGCCTCGATCGTCACCGCCTCGCCGCTCTCGAGCGCGGGCTGCGCCTCTGCGATGAGCCGGCGGTCGAGCACGTCGGCGATCGGGTGGACCTGATGCTCGACGTGGCGGATGGCCACGTCCGCGTCCACCGCGGGCTTCACCAGCATGCGCGAGAAGTCGAGCCCGCGGGCCTTCCAGTGATCGACGCCCTCGCGCTTCTCGAGGAAGTCCGAGCAGCCCACCACCTCCTCGAGCGAGCGGAAGCCCATCTCGGCCAGGAGCTCGCGCACCTCTTCCGCCACGAAGAAGAAGTAGTTCACCACGTGCTCGGGCAGGCCCTTGAAGCGCTTGCGCAGAACGGGGTCCTGCGTCGCGACGCCGACGGGGCAGGTGTTGAGGTGGCACTTGCGCATCATGATGCAGCCCGCCGCGATCAGCGGCGCCGTCGAGAAGCCGAACTCGTCGGCACCGAGCAGCGCGCCGATGATCACGTCGCGCCCGGTGCGCAGCCCGCCGTCGACCTGCAGCGCCACGCGCCCGCGCAGCCGGTTCAAGACCAGCGTCTGGTGCGTCTCGGCGAGGCCCATCTCCCAGGGCGAGCCGGCGTGCTTGATCGAGGTGAGCGGGGACGCCCCCGTGCCGCCCTCGAAGCCGGAGATCGTGATGTGGTCGGCGCGTGCCTTGGCGACGCCCGCCGCGACCGTGCCGACGCCGACCTCGGAGACGAGCTTCACCGAGACCGCCGCGTCCGGGTTGACGTTCTTCAGGTCGAAGATCAGCTGGGCCAGATCCTCGATCGAGTAGATGTCGTGGTGCGGCGGCGGCGAGATCAGCCCGACGCCCGGGGTCGAGTGACGGACCTTGGCGATCTTGGCATCGACCTTGTGGCCGGGCAATTGCCCGCCCTCGCCGGGCTTCGCGCCCTGCGCGACCTTGATCTGCATCATGTCGGCGTTGACGAGATACTCCGTCGTCACGCCGAAGCGGCCCGAGGCGACCTGCTTGATCGCCGAGCGCTTGGAGCGCCCGTCGGCCATCGGCCGGAAGCGCTCGGATTCTTCGCCGCCCTCGCCGGTGTTCGACTTGCCGCCGATCTCGTTCATGGCGATCGCCAGCGTCTCGTGCGCCTCCTTCGAGATCGAGCCGAAGGACATGGCGCCCGTCGAGAAGCGCTTGACGATCTCCGCCGCCGGCTCGACCTCGTCGAGCGGTACCGGCGCGCGGCCGAGCTCCTCCGCCGACTTCACGCGCAGGAGCCCCCGCACGGTCTTGAAGGCGTTCTCCTGCTCGTTCACGAGCCGCGCGTATTCGCGGTAGCGATCGTCCGCCTTCAGGCGGACGGCGTGCTGGAGCGTGGCGACCGTGTCCGGGTTCCAGGCGTGCGTCTCGCCGCGCAGGCGGAATGCGTACTCGCCGCCGACGTCGAGGGCGTTGCGATAGACCGGCGCATCGCCGAAGGCGTCGCCGTGGTGGATCACCGCCTCCCGGGCGACCTCCGGCAGGCCGACGCCCTCGATCGTGGTCGACGTGCCGAAGAAGTACTTCGTCACGAACGCGGACGAGAGCCCCACCGCGTCGAAGATCTGCGCGCCGCAATAGGACTGGTAGGTCGAGATGCCCATCTTCGACATGACCTTCAGCAGGCCCTTGTCGATCGCCTTGATGTAGCGCTGCACGACCTCGGTGGAATCCACCTCCGCCGGCATCTCGTCCATCATGGCGGCCAGCGTGTCGAAGGCGAGATAGGGGTTGATCGCCTCCGCGCCGTAGCCCGCGAGGCAGGCGAAGTGATGCACCTCGCGCGCCTCGCCGGTCTCGACGACGAGGCCGACGGACGTGCGAAGCCCCCGGCGGATCAGGTAGACGTGCACCGCCGCCGTCGCGAGCAGCGCGGGGATCGGGATGCGGTCGGGGCCGACCTGCCTGTCGGACAGGATGACGATGTTGTAGCCGCCGCGCACGGCCGCCTCGGCGCGGTCGCACAGGCGCTCGAGCGCGCCCTCCATGCCTTCCGCGCCCTGCTCGGCCGGGTAGGTGATGTCGAGCGTCTTGGTGTCGAAGCGGTCCTCGAAATGGCCGATGCAGCGGATCTTCTCGAGATCCTGGTTGGTCAGGATCGGCTGGCGCACCTCGAGACGCTTGCGCCGTGCGGTGCCCTCCAGGTCGAGGATGTTCGGCCGCGGCCCGATGAAGGACACGAGGCTCATCACGAGCTCCTCGCGGATCGGGTCGATCGGCGGGTTCGTCACCTGCGCGAAGTTCTGCTTGAAGTAGGTGTAGAGCAGCTTCGCCTTGTCGGAGAGGGCCGAGATCGGCGTGTCGGCGCCCATCGAGCCCACCGCCTCCTGGCCGGTGACGGCCATGGGCTGCATCAGGAGCTTGAGATCCTCCTGCGTGTAGCCGAAGACCTGCTGGCGGTCGAGCAGCGACACGTCCGTGCGCGACTGGCGCGGCTGCACGGGGTTGAGGTCCTCCAGCACGATCTGGGTGTTCTTCAGCCAGTCGCGATAGGGGTTGGCGGTCGCGAGCTCCCGCTTGATCTCCTCGTCGGCGACGATGCGCCCCTGCTCGAGATCGATGAGCAGCATGCGCCCGGGCTGCAGGCGCCACTTCTCGACGATCTTCTCCTCGGGAATCGGCAGGACGCCCATCTCGGACGCGAGCACGACGAGGTCGTCCTCGGTCACGAGATAGCGCGCCGGGCGAAGCCCGTTGCGGTCGAGCGTCGCGCCGATCTGGCGCCCGTCGGTGAAGGCGATCGCGGCGGGGCCGTCCCACGGCTCCATCAGGGCCGCGTGGTACTCGTAGAAGACGCGCCGGTCCTCGTCCATGAGCGGGTTGCCCGCCCAGGCCTCGGGGATGAGCATCATCATGGCGTGGGCGAGCGAGTAGCCGCCGCGCACCAGGAACTCGAGCGCGTTGTCGAAGCAGGCGGTGTCGGACTGGCCCTCGTAGGAGATCGGCCAGAGCTTCGAGATGTCGTTGCCGAACAGCTCCGAATCGACGCTCGCCTGGCGGGCCGCCATCCAGTTGACGTTGCCGCGAAGGGTGTTGATCTCGCCGTTGTGGGCGACCATGCGGTACGGGTGCGCCAGCTGCCAGGTCGGGAAGGTGTTCGTCGCGAAGCGCTGGTGCACGAGCGCGAGCGCGCTCTCGAAGCGCGGGTCGCCGAGGTCCTTGAAGTAGGAGCCGAGCTGGGCGCTGAGCACCATGCCCTTGAACACGATGGTGCGCGCCGACATGCTCACCGGGTAGTAGCCGGCGACCCGCGGGTCCTCGAGCTGGTAGACCGCGTTCGAGATGCTCTTGCGCGCGACGAAGAGACGGCGCTCGAAGGTCGCCTCGTCCTCCTCCTTGGTCTTGCCGATGAAGACCTGGCGGTGCTGTGGTTCGGTCGCCTTGACGTTCTCCGAGAGGTCGGAATTGTCGACCGGCACGTCGCGCCAGCCGAGCAGCGCCAGCCCCTCGTCGCGGATCGCCTTCTCGACGATCTCGCAGACGATGGCGTAGCCCTCGGGGTCGCGCGGCATGAACAGCATGCCCACGCCGTATTCGCCCGGCTCGGGGAGCCAGATGCCGAGCTTGGCGCATTCGCCGGCGAAGAAGCGGTGCGGGATCTGGATCAGCAGGCCGCACCCGTCGCCCATCTTCGGATCGGCGCCGACGGCGCCGCGATGGTCGAGGTTGCGCAGGATGTCGAGGCCCATCTGCACGATCGCGTGCGTGCGGCGGTTCTTCATGTCGGCGACGAAGCCGACGCCGCAGGAATCCTTCTCGTGGCGCGGATCGTACAGGCCCTGCGCCTTCGGAAGGCCGGGGTCGCGCACGACGAGAGGCGTCGGCGCCGCAGCCGCCGTCGGCCGGAGCCGGGCCTCGACCGTCTCGCGCTCGCCTTCGCCGAACCCGTGCATCACCGTCTCGCTCATCGTTCGATCCTCGCGCTCGGACCGGGACGCGTAACGCGCCCCGTCGCCGACAACCGCCATACGGCGGACCTCCGCCGCCCGGATCATCGATGGACCGGGCGTATCGCTACGTCGTTGGAGGAGCGGATGCCGGGAGAAGGGGGCGCCCGCGCCTCAGGCGGGCGTCCGGCGGCTGGAGCTCAGCCGCGGCGCGCCCGCATCGCCCGCGTCGTGGCGCGGGCGGTGGGTTTCGGATCTCGGTCGCGCGGGGCGCCGGCGTTCATGTCGCGTCAGCCTTCGAGTTCCGAGGGGCGGCACCGCCGCCGCCGATCGGGTTGTCCGGGATGGGACAGCCCTACTGTCCTAGTTGAGGCGGAACCTGCCAGATTTCCCACCCGCGCACAAGTGCCTTTTGCGCGCAGCCGAGCACGATCATTGCCGCAGGCGGGGCGGGCGCGCAAGAAAGGATCGGAGAAGGGGCGTCGCGGGACGTTTTGGGGACGAAACGTGCTGCGCGCCGACTCCGAGCCGAAAAGAAGAAGCCGTCGCGCTGGCGCACGACGGCTCCATGATCAACGAGACGCCGCGACCCCTCACGCCCAGGGGCGCTCCGCCATCTTCGCCTCGAAGGACTCGATCGCCGGCGCCTTCTCGAGCGTCAGCCCGATGTCGTCGAGGCCGTTCAGGAGGCAGTGCTTGCGGAACGGATCGATGTCGAAGCGGATCACGCCGCCGTCGGGGCCGCGGATCTCCTGGGATTCGAGGTCGACCGTGACGGTCGCGTTGGCGCCGCGCTCGGCGTCCTCGAACAGCGCCTCGAGCTCCTCGGGCGAGACCACGATGGGCAGGATGCCGTTCTTGAAGCAGTTGTTGTAGAAGATGTCCGCGAAGGACGTCGAGATCACGCAGCGGATGCCGAAGTCGAGCAGCGCCCAGGGCGCGTGCTCGCGCGAGGAGCCGCAGCCGAAATTGTCGCCCGCGACCAGGATCTGCGCCTTGCGGTAGGCAGGCTGGTTGAGCACGAAGTCCGGGTTCTCGCTCCCGTCCGGCTCGAAGCGCATCTCGGCGAACAGGCCCGTGCCCAGCCCCGTGCGCTTGATCGTCTTGAGGTAGTTCTTCGGGATGATCATGTCGGTGTCGACGTTGATGATCCGAAGCGGCGCGGCGACGCCGGTGAGAACCGTGAAGGGCTGCATGGGCTCTGGTCTTCGTCCTGACAGGTCGGCGGTAGCGACGGTCTGTAGCAGCCGCGCGCCCGCAGGGGAAGACTCGCGCCCGCCATCCGGTCTTGCGCGACTTGCCCCCCGCCGCCCGCGACGGCATCTTCCAACGAAAGCCGTGGCGGTAGCGCGGTGCGACGACGCCGCGGTTGCGGGCCCGGGGCGCGCTCGCTACATCGGGCGAGTTCGAGGGAGCCGAATGATCACGAAACTCGCCAATCCGAGCACGTTCCTGCGCTGGTCGGGCGCGCTCGTGCCCTGGCTCGCCGGCCTCACGGTCGCGTCGCTCGCGATCGGCCTCTACATGGCCTGGTTCGTCGCGCCGCCGGACTACCAGCAGGGCGAGACGATCCGGATCATGTACATCCACGTCCCCTCGGCGTGGCTGGCGCTGTTCCTCTATGCGATGATGAGCGCGTCGGCCATCGGCACGCTGGTCTGGCGCCATCCCCTCGCCGACGTCTCGCAGAAGGCCGCGGCCCCCATCGGCGCCGCCTTCACGCTGATCTGCCTCGTCACCGGCGCGCTCTGGGGCAAGCCGATGTGGGGCACCTACTGGGTGTGGGACGCGCGGCTCACCTCGGTGCTGGTGCTGTTCCTGGTCTATTGCGGCATCGTCGCGCTGTGGCGCACGATCGAGGACCCCTCCCGCGCCGCCCGTGCGGTGGCGATCCTCACGCTGGTGGGCGCGCTGAACCTGCCGATCATCAAGTTCTCGGTCGATTGGTGGAACACGCTGCACCAGCCGGCTTCGGTGTTCCGCATGGACGGGCCGACGATCTACCCCACGATGCTCTATCCGCTCCTGGTGATGGCGCTCGCCTTCACCTTCCTGGCGCTGACGCTGCACATGTACGCGATGCGCACCGAGGTCTACAAGCGCCGCGTGCGCACGCTCTCGATCCTCGAGGCCGAGCGCCTCGACGGCGAGCGCGTCGCCGCCTGAGGAACGCCGATGCTCGATGCTCACGCCCCCTTCATCATCGCGAGCTACGCCGCGACCGTGCTCGTCATCGGCGGGCTGATCGCCCGCCTCGTGCTGGACCAGCGGGCCCAGAAGCGGGCGCTCGCGGACCTCGAGTCCCGCGGGATCGGCCGCGGCCGGCGCAGCGGGCGGAGCGGCTGAGATGGACGAGCGCCCGAACCTCTCGCCGAAGCCCGAGGCCGCCGATCCCGCGCCGCGCGCGCGCATCCGGGTGATCTTCCTGCTGCCGGTGCTGATCTTCGCCGGGCTCGCGGTGCTGTTCTTCGTGGGCCTGTTCGGAGACCCCTCCCGCGTGCCCTCGGTGATGATCGGCCGCGCGGCGCCGCAGGTGAGCCTGCCGCCGCTCGAGGGGCTCGCCGCGGCCGGCGCGCAGATCCCGGGCTTCGCCACCGCCGATCTCGCCGGCACGCCCGAGGCGCCGGTGACGATCGTCAACGTCTGGGCCTCCTGGTGCGGCCCCTGCCGGATAGAGCATCCGGTGCTGATGGAGCTCGCGGAGCTGCCGTTCCTCAACATCGTCGGTATCAACTACAAGGACGCGCCGGAGAACGCCCGGCGCTTCCTCGGCGCGCTCGGCAACCCCTACGACCGCGTGGGCGTCGACTCGAGCGGGCGCTCGGCCATCGACTGGGGCGTCTACGGCGTGCCGGAGACCTTCATCATCGACGCCGAGGGCGTGATCCGCCACAAGCACATCGGCCCGATCGAGCCCCAGGACGTGCCCGCCTTCCTCGACGCGCTGCGCGCGGCGATGCCGGAGGCCATGCGCGCGCGGGTGCCCGAGGCCGGCTGAGCGCGAGCGCGGCTGCATTCAATCGACGGCCATCGATCGGCGACCTTCATGAGGCCGTCATCGCCGCGTGCTCTGTGCGCGTCGTCGCCAAGGAGAGACCGGCATGAGCGGAAACAGGGACAGCGCCATCCTCGTCGGCATGAGCGCGCACGTGGAGCGCAGCGACGGCGGCGACCTGCCGGCGGAGCTCGACCGCATGGAGCGGCTCGGGGTGGACATCGTCGAGATCCCGCTTCTCGGCCTCGACGTGATCGCGGGCGCGCGCATCCTGCCCGGGCCGATGGGCCGGCTCGTCGAGGCCTGCGCCGGGCGCGCGCCGGCCTACAGCCTGCACGCGGCGATCGGGCTGAACTTCTTCAACGAGCCGGAGCACCTGCCGCTGCACTTCGACGTCCTGCGCGCGAGCCTCGACGTCGCCGCGCGCATCGCGGCGCGCCACGTCGTGATGCATACCGGCTTCTGCCGGGCGAGCGCGCCCGACATCGAGGATCGCTTCGCCCGCCAGCGCGAGTGGCTCTCCCGCTGCGCTGTCGAGGCGGCGGCGCGCGACTGCGTGCTGTGCATCGAGAACATCTTCCCCTTCGGCGCGGACGCCTTCACCGCCTCGCCGGCGCGGTTGGCGCGGGAGATCGCGGCGATCGGCGATCCTCACCTGCGCGCGACGCTCGACGTCAGCCACGGATATCTGCATGCGGGGGCGACCGCCGGGGATGGCTTCGCCGAGGTGTCCGCGCTCGCGCGCGAGGCCCGTCACGTCCACCTCCACGACAGCTTCGGCCGCCCGATCGAGACCTTCTGGGCCTACACCGAGGCCGAGAAGATGCATTTCGGCCTGGGCGACCTGCACCTCCCCCTCGGCTGGGGCGCCGTCCCCTTCGAGCGGCTGATGCGCGAGGCGCGGTTCGATCCGGGCGTCGTGTTCATGATCGAGCTGCCAGACCGCTTCGCCCTCGAGGCGGCGGACACGCTCGCCGAGGCGCGCCGCCTCGCGGGGCTCGCGCAGACGGCCTGATCAGCGCCGCATCCGGCGGATCTCGCGGTCCAGCGCCTGCAGGAAGGCCGAGCGGTCGCGGGGCGAGAAGGGCTTGGGGCCGCCGGTGACGGCGCCCGCCTCGCGCAGGTCGCTCATCAGGTCGCGCACGGCGAGCGCCATGCCCATCGAGGCCTGGTCGAAGACCTTGCCGGTGGGCGCGATCGCCACGGCGCCGGCCTTCACGCAGCGGTCGGCGAGCGGCACGTCGGCGGTGACGACGACATCGCCCGGGCCGACCCGCTCCGCGATCCAGTCGTCAGCGACGTCGAGGCCGCCGGGCACGATCACGCGCTCGATCGCGGGGTCGCGGGGCACGTTCATGAAGGAATTGGCCACGACCTTCACCGGCAGCGCGTGACGGGCGGCGACCTTGTAGATCTCCTCCTTCACGGGGCAGGCGTCGGCGTCGACGTAGACGATGGTCATCAGGCTCCTTTCCGGGCGGTAGTCGGCGGCGCGCCATCATCGACGCGGGACGGATCGGGAGCAAGCGGCGCCGTCGGCGCGCCTCTTGCAAAGCCGCGGGCGCTGCCGCATCACGGGAGCACCTACCAGGAGATGGGCATGGCCGAGACGAAGACGATATCCGCCGCCGAGGAGCCTCGCGGCGAGCTGACCGTGCGCACGCTGGCGATGCCCTCCGACACCAACGCCAACGGCGACATCTTCGGCGGCTGGGTGCTTTCGCAGATGGACCAGGCCGGCGGCATCGCCGGGGTGGAGCGCGCGCATGGGCGCGTCGTCACCATCGCGGTCGAGGCGATGACCTTCATCCGCCCGGTGAAGGTGGGCGACGTGCTGTGCGTCTACACCGAGGTCGAGCGTGTCGGCCGCACCTCGATGAAGATCCACATCGAGGCCTGGGCGCGTCGCTTCATGACGAACCAGCGCGAGAAGGTGACCGACGCCACCTTCACCTTCGTCGCCATCGACGACGAGGGCCGGCCGCGGCCGATCCCCAGGGACTGACGCCCGGCTCAGCCGGATCGGCAGCGCCGGTTCCGCGCGCCCGCCCGCCCGTCTCGACACGGCAGCGGCCGGCCACCCGCCCGCCCGCGCCCCCGCAAGCCCGGTGCAAGCTTGACGTCCTAGACCTCTCTTCGTCCGAACCGAGAGACGAGGTCGCCATGCGGGAGAGAGGCACGTTCAGGCTCATCGCGGCGCTCGCCGCGGCGCTCGCCGGCTTCGCGCCGGCGGCTGGCCTCGCCCAGACGATCGACGTCCCCACCCTCGAAGACCCCACCCCCGTGTCCGTCGGCCAGCCGCAGGACGTGGCGCTCTATTGCGCCTCGATCCGCGACGCGGCCCAGGAGGCGCGAGTCGCCTGGCAGGCCAAGGCGCTGCTCGACATCGAGACGCGCATCGAGGCGCGGCTCGCCGACCTCGAGCGGCTGCGCGTCGAGGTCGAGGGGGCGCTCGCCCGGCGCGAGGAGCATCTGCGCCAGGCCGAGGAGGGCATCGTCGCGATCTACGCCCGCATGCGGCCCGACGCCGCCGCGGCACAGCTCGCCGCGCTCGACTCGGAGATGGCGTCCGCCGTCCTCGCCAAGCTCGCCCCGCGCCTGGCGAGCGCGATCCTCAACGAGATGGAGCCGGGCCGCGCCGCCCAGCTCGCCCGCACCGCGACCGAGACGGCTCGCGACGATCAGCCCATGGAGCAGTCCCTATGACGCGTACCCTCCTCGCGCGCAGCTTCGCCCTTCTCGGGCTCACGGCTCTCACCGCCTGCTCCTCGACCCTGAGCGAGATCAACCAGGCGCCGGGGCTCACGCCGGTCGGCGCGGGCCTCACCACGGCCCACGCCGCGCTGCCGGTCTCGCAGGGCGTGGCCCGGGAGCCGGGCGCCTACCACTCGCTCTGGAGCGACCGGCGCGAGAACCTCTTCGCCGACAGCCGCGCCATGAGCGTCGGCGACGTCATCACCGTGAACATCGCCATCGACGACGAGGCGACGCTCGACAACGAATCGCGCCGCTCGCGCGATTCCGGCGTCGGCTTCGGGCTCGGTTTCGGCTTCGGCGCCGACGGCGTGGGCACGAGCGGCGATTTCGGCGCGGACCTCTCCACGAACTCCCAGAGCCGCGGCCGCGGCTCGGTGGGGCGCTCCGAGCGCATCGTCGTGTCGGTGGCGGCGGTGGTGACCAACACCCTGCCCAACGGGAACCTGCTGATCTCCGGCTCGCAAGAGGTGCGGGTGAACTACGAGATGCGGGTGCTCACGGTCGCCGGCATCGTGCGCCCGCGCGACATCTCGCCCCGCAACACCATCCGCTACGACCAGATCGCGGAGGCACGCATCTCCTACGGCGGCGCCGGCCGCTCGACCGAGGTGCAGCAGCCCGGCTGGGGCCAGCAGCTCTTCGACCGCGTCACGCCGTTCTGATCGGAAAGCCCGACCATGGCCCGCGATTTCGATAGATCGAAGGCGCTCGCCGCGCCGATCCGCGACGATGATGCGCTCCCGGTCCCCCGGGGGCCACGGGCCGCGCCGGCGGCGAGCGGGCCGTCGGGGGCGCTGTTCGCCGCCGCCTTCGTGCTCCTCACCCTGTGCGGCGTCGCGACGGGCGCGGGGCTGGGCGTCACCCTCGGCGAGATTCGCCTGCCCGAGCCCGAAAAGGTCGCCGCGGAGGGCGTCGAGCCCCGTTTCGGCGAGGGCGCCTCGCTGGTGCGGATGCAGCCGGTAGTCGCCAACCTGCGCGGGCCGACCGACACCTGGGTGCGGGTCGATGCGGCGCTCGTGCTGGACGGCGTCCCGCCCGAGGAGGCCGGCGCGCTGGCCGCCGAGGTCGCCGGCGACACGCTCGCCTACCTGCGCACCCTGCCGCTGGCGCGGCTCGAGGGGGCGAGCGGCCTCGCCTACCTGCGCGAGGACCTCTCCGAGCGCGCCCGCACCCGGTCCGACGGGCGCGTGCGCGAGTTCGTCATCGAGACCCTGGTGGTGCAATGACCCGCCGCCGCGCCCTCCTCGTCGGCTCGTCCGTCGGCCTCGCCGGGCTCGCGCTGCTGGCCGGTCCCGCCGCCGCGCAATCGGGCTTCGACCTCGGGAGCCTCTTGCCGGAGGGCGAGGGCTCGACCACCGGCCGGATCGTCCAGCTCGTCGCGCTGCTCACGGTGCTCTCGATCGCGCCGGGGCTGATGATCATGGTGACGAGCTTCGTGCGCTTCGTCGTCGCGCTCTCGTTCCTGCGCGCCGGCATGGGCCTGCAGTCGACGCCGGCGAACCTCGTCCTCATCTCGCTCGCCCTGTTCATGACCTTCTACGTCATGGCGCCGACCTTCGACCGCGCCTGGCAGCAGGGCATCGAGCCGCTGATCGCCGAGGAGATCACCGAGGCCGAGGCCTTCGAGCGCACCGTGCAGCCCTTCCGCGAGTTCATGCTCGCCCACGTGCGCGAGGAGGACCTCGCCATGTTCCAGGAGCTCGCCAGCGCGAGCTTCGTCTCCGAGGCGGTCGCTCAGGAAGGCGGCGCGGAGGAGAGCGCCGCGGCCGCGACGCCGGTGGAGCAGGAGATCGACCTGCGCACCCTCATCCCCGCCTTCATGATCTCCGAGCTGCGCCGCGGCTTCGAGATCGGCTTCATCATCGCCCTGCCGTTCCTCGTCATCGACATCATGGTGGCGACCATCGTCATGTCCATGGGCATGATGATGATGCCCCCCACCGTGATCTCGCTCCCCTTCAAGATCCTGTTCTTCGTGCTGATCGACGGGTGGAATATTCTGGTGGGGGGGTTGGTGCGGTCGTTCTACTAGCCGCTCACGCCCCCCGCTCCCGCGAAATCCTGTCCCACGCCGCGTTGACCGTGGCGAGCCGCCGCGTGGCGATGGCGATCGCCTCTGGCGGCAGGCCGCGGGCGACCGCGCGGTCGGGGTGGATCTCGGAGACCAGGCGCCGGTAGTGGCTCTTCAACGCCGCGTCGTCCATCTCGCGGCTGGCGCCCAGCACCGCGTAGGGGTCGTCGGCGAGGCGCACGTGGCGAGCCGCCACCCGCTCGAAACGCACCGCGTCGAAGCCGAAGATGCGGGCCACCTCGCCGAGATAGTCGAACTCGCGCGGGTGGATCGCGCCGTCGGCGGCCGCGATGAGGAAGAGCCCGTCGAGCACGTCCTCCAGCAGGCCGGGCTCCTCGGCGAGGAGGTCGCGCATCTGCCGGGCGTACGCCTGGTAGCCGTCGCTGGTGCGCGCGGCGAGGTCGAACAGCGCCTCGACCCGCTCCCGATCGGCTTCGTTCACCTCGACGATGCGGCGGAAGGCCTCGCGCTCGGAGCGCATGACGACGCCGTCGGCCTTGGCCATCTTCGCGGCGAGCGCGACGAGGCCGGTGGTGAAGACCACGTCCTTGGGCGTCGGCCCGAAGATCGCGCCATCGCGATCGACGAGCACATGCCCGAGCACGGCCCCGATCAGCGCGCCGATGGGCCCGCCGATCAGGAAGCCGACGCCGAACCCGCCGAGCTTTCCCCACACGCTCATGACCTGCGCTCCGAATCGCGGCGGAGGCTAGCGCAAAAGCGAAAGGCCCGGGAAGATTTTCCCGGGCCTTCGGCATCGATCGCGTCGCGACCCGTGCTTGCGTTCAGCGCGGGTAGCAATAGCCGTCGCGGGCGAGGTAGTAGCCGCCGGGGCAGCCCGATGCCTGCGGGGCGGTGCCCGCCCCGATGATGGCGCCCGCGCCGGCGCCGAGCGCGCCGCCGACGAGCGCGCCCTGGGTGGTGCCCGATACCGCGCCGCCGACGACTGCGCCCGTGCCGCCGCCGATCAGCGCGCCGCCCACGGCGCGCTCGCCCGGGGTGGTGCAGGCGCCGACGGCGAAAGCCATGGTCCCGGCGGCGATCAGGGTCATGAAGCGCTTGTACATTGGGGGGTCTCCTCCCGGAAAGCCCGGCTTTGCCGGGCGGATAGATCCGATACGAAACGTCGTCCGGACGTACTCCGTTCCGCCGCCCGTGCCGATTCGCGTGGAGCCGGCGCGGTTTCTCGCGAACGGCGCTTGACGGGCGGCCCCCCGAGCCGCCACATCCCGGACGTCAGTCGGCCGGGCGGCCGCTTCGCCTCGCGCGGAGAGGAAAGTCCGGGCTCCACGGAGACACGGTGCCGGATAACGTCCGGCGGGGGCGACCCTAGGGAAAGTGCCACAGAAAGCAGACCGCCGCGGCGCGGCCCGAGGTAGCGTCCTCGGACAGCGTCCTCGGGCTCGTCCGCGGTCAGGGTGAAAGGGTGCGGTAAGAGCGCACCGCGGGACCGGCAACGGCGCCCGGCACGGCAAACCCCACCGGGAGCAAAACCGAATAGGGACGACACGGCGTCATGCCAGGGCCTGTCTCCGGCCTCGTCGTCCGGGTTGGTTGCACGAGACGGCCGGCGACGGCCGTCCCAGATGAATGGTCGCCTCGCGCGGGGAAACCCGTGCGGACAGAACCCGGCTTACAGGCCGGCTGACGCTCTACCCTCTCGGTCCCCGAAATCACTCGCCCACGATCGCGGCGCGGGCCGCGTTCGCCAGCGCCGCCCGGCTCGCCGGGCGAGTGTAGAACATGTGCCCGCCGGGATAGGTCTCCTCGGCGATCCGCGCCGCGAGGCTCGCCGGAAGCTGGCGCAGGAGCAGCGACGTCGCGAAATAGGGCGTGACGAGATCGGTGAGCCCGTGCGCGACGACGACGCGCAGGCTCTCGTCCAGAGCCATCGCGCTGGCGAGCGCGGACAGGCTCTCCGGCGCCGTGCGGGCCGAGCCGTAGTCCCAGGCCCGCGAGACGCCGGAATTGAGCAGAACGTATTGCCGCTCCGGCGTCCAGCCGAGCTTGCCGGCGTAGAGCGTCAGCGCCGCCGTGGTCAGCGGGGCGGTGAGCGCGTCGAGGACCGGGTCGCGGTAGCGCGGGAAGGCCCGCGACGGCGCCGGATCGGGCGTGGTGATCCCCGTGTCGTAGACGCTCGCGACGCGCCCCTCGGCACGGTAGAGCTCGCGGGCGAGGGTGCGCATGTCGAGCCGCCCGGCCTGGCGCCGTACGAGGTCCTCCGGCAGGCCGGTGAGCTGCGTCACCCGCGCCACGACCCGCTCGGTCGCGGCCTCGTCGGCGAGGCCGGCCAGGAGATCGGCCACGAAATCGTCGGTGGCGTAGGCCTCCACTTCCGCCAGCGCCTCCCGCGAGGCCTCGTCCGCCTTGTCGAGCGCCGCCGCGGCGAGGGAGGGCAGGAGCGCCACCTGCCCCATCGGGTTCGTCTCGTCGGCGCCGAGCCAGGCGAAGTCGAGCACCGGCGAGACCAGCACGAGCGCCGACAGCGCCATGCCGCGCTCGTTCGTGAGCGTATCGGCGAGGAGCGGCATGCGGAAGCCGCCGTAGCTCTCCCCGACGGCGGCCTTCGGCGAGGCCGTGCGCCCGTTCTCCACCGACCAGCGGAAGACGAAATCGGCGAGCGCGGCGATGTCGCCGGAGACCGAAAGATAGCGGTCCCGGGTGCGGTCGCTCGGCGCGACGAGGCGCGAGTAGCCGGTGCCGACCGGGTCGACGAAGACGAGATCGGTGAAGGCGAGCCAGGTATCCGGATTGTCGACGAGCGTCGGCGTGGCGGACGGGACGATACGGTCCTCGCCGAATTCCAGCACCCACGGCCCCAGCGCGCCCAGATGCAGATAGGCCGAGGCCGCGCCCGGGCCGCCGTTGACGACGAAGGTGATGGGCCGCCCGGAGGTGTCGGCGTCCTCGAGAACGTAGGAAACGTAGGCGATGTCCGCCTCCTCGTCGCCGTCGGCGCCCTTCAGGGTGAGCACGCCGGCGGTGGCTTCGAAGGAAAGCCGCTCGCCGTCGAGCGCGATCTCGTGGCGGGAGGTGACCGGATCGGGCAGGCGCAGTCCGTCGGCGGAGACGGGGCGGTCGGCCGCGGCGGGAGCGGCGGCTTCGGAGGAGGGCGCTTCGGCCGTGGACGCGGCAGCCTCTGCCGCCGGCGCGGCGGCCTCCTCGCCCTCCGAGAGCGCGGGCAGGGGAAGCGCGAGCGCCAGGGCGAGAGCGGCGAGGGGGCCGAGCAGGCGGATCGTGCGGGCGTCGAAGGTCACGTGTCTCTCCGGAGGCGATGAAACGTCCCGGAGCTAACGCCCGAAAGCGGCGGAACGAGCCGGGCGGCGGTCACGATCCAGCGAGACGGCGCGCGGCATCGTCGCATCGCAAGCCTCTTGCGCCTCCGTCGCCGCCTCCGCGAAGGCCGCGAGCGGCGTCGGGCGGCCGAACAGGTAGCCTTGGGCCTCGCGCACCCCGATGGCGAGGAGCGCCGCCGCCTGCTCGGGACGCTCGACGCCCTCGGCGACGACGCCCATGTCGAGCTCGCGCGCGACCTGCACCAGCATCTCCGCCAGCGCGCGGCTGCGCTGGTCGGTGTCGACCCGGTCGACGAACAGCTTGTCGATCTTCAGCGTCGCCGCTCCGAGGTCCTTGATCGCGGCGAGCCCGTTGTGGCCGGTGCCGGCGTCGTCGATCGCGACGCGCACGCCGAGCGCCTCCAGCGCCGCGACCACGGCGCGGGCGGCCTCGAGCGAGGCGAGCTCGCGGCGCTCGGTGATCTCGACGACGAGGCTGTCCGGCGCCATCCCCGCGGCCTGGGCCAGGGCCCCGAGCCGCGCGGCGAAATCGTCGGCGAGGAACTGGTCGGGCGTGACGTTGACGGCGACCTTGAGGTCCGGGCGCGCCGCGAGCAGGGGACTCAGTCCCGCGCCCACCTGGGCGAGCAGCGTCTCCAGCAGCCGGTCGGAGCGGCCGGACGCCTCGATCAGCGGGATGAAGGCCGTGGGTGGGACCATGCTGCCGTCGGGCTTCGCCCAGCGCGCGAGGATCTCGCAGCCGACCACGCGCCCGCTCGCCAGCGAGACGATGGGCTGCGCGAAGGCCACGATCTCGCCGCGGGCGAAGGCCTCATCGAGGGCGTCGGCCGGCTGCGGCCGCGGCACGACGGCGCGTGCGAGCAGGAGCCCGAACAGGCCGGCGAAGGCGAAGGCCGCGGCCTGCAGGAGGGGCGACGTCGCGGCCCCGGCCGCCCGCAGCGCGGCCTCCTCCACCCGGATCTCCACCGCGAGCGGATAGCGCTCCGACCGTGCCGAGAACGCCGCGACGGGGCCGTGCGGGACGTTCGCATCGCGCATGCGCTCGCCGGTGAAGGCGGCGACCGGGACGCCCGGGGCGATCTCGAGCGCGATCGTCGCGTGGTCGCGCAGCGGACCCGGCAACATGTCGAAGAGAAAGGCGCCGGGGCTCATCAAGGCCGTCAGCTCGGCATCGCCCGCCGTCCAGATCACCCCCAGACCCGACCAGCTCTCGGCTTCGACGGAGGCGAGGGCGAGGGCGCGTCGGCGGGCCGGATGGCGCTCGCCGTCGCGCAGCGCGGCGGCCATGGCGAGACCCGCGTCCGGAAACCCCGAGCAGCGCGCGACCGGCGTCGCGATGTGAATGTCCTTGAGGCTGCCCACCGCGAAGACGGCGCGGCGGATCGCGGACTCGGCCTGAGGGCCGCAGGCGGCCTGCCCGTCGGCGATCAGCTCGCCCAGATGGATGACCGCGAGATCGACGGCGACCTCTGCGCGCGAGACCGTCTGGGTCGCGATCTCGGAGACGCGGCGACGATGATCCTCGGCCACGGTCGCCGACCGGATCGCCTGCAACGCCGCGATCGCGCCGATAGCGCCCAGCGCGAAGACCAGCCAGAACCAGATCCGCCGCTCCATCCCGCAGCTCCCGTCCACGTTCGGCCGTATGCTGCCACGTGCCGGTTAAGGGCGCGTGTGCCTCACGCCACGAGCGATTTCGCCTCCTTCAGGTCCCGGACGAAGTCCGCATAGCCCTTCTCCTTGGCCTCGGGATCGGGCAGGCGCAGCAGGTAGGAGGGGTGGACGGTGACGTAGCCCGGCAGCGCGTGCTCCCCGTCCTCGAAGCGGGCGGGGCCGCGGGACTTCATCAGGGGCGTGGCCTTGCCCGTGAGCGCGGTGAGCGCGGTGCCGCCGAGCGCGATCACGAGGTGAGGGCGCACCAGCGCGAGCTCCTCCATGAGCCACCAGCGGTAATGCTTGATCTCGCCCAGCGTCGGCTTCTGGTGGATGCGCCGCTTGCCGCGCTCGAGATACTTGAAGTGCTTGACCGCATTCGTCACCCAGCAGGCGTCGCGGTCGATGCCGACCTCGCCGAGCGCCCGCGCCAGCATCTGGCCTGCCGGGCCGACGAAGGGCCGGCCGGCGAGGTCCTCCTGGTCGCCGGGCTGCTCGCCGACGAAGGCGAAGACCGGCTCGATCGGCCCCTCGCCGAGCACCGCCTTGGGCGAGAACTCCGCGGGCGGCACGTAGGCGCGGATCATCGTTGCCAGCTCGTCGAGCGATCTCGGCTTCCCGGGCGCGCGCATGGCCTCGAGGGCGGCGCGGGGCTCGCGCTTGGCGGGCATGGTGGGCTCCTTCTCCAGCATGGCCCCAACGCGCGAGCCGGCGCCTCGGACGAGATCGGGGATCAACGACGCCTCCGGCAGGTTCTTCCAGTACTTCTTCGGCATTTCCGTGCGCATCGCGGTTGGGTTGAGCCGCGCCGGGTTGAAGGTCGCGCCGTAATAGTCGCGCCAGCCCTCCTCGAAGCCGTCCTGCGCCGGCGCGTCCTCCCGCCGGCCGGGCGGGCCGTACGTGAGCTGCGCGCGGTCCCAGTGGATCGAGCCGTCGGGCGTGTGGATCGACCAGAGCATGGAGCCGAAGCGGTCGCGGAAGAACGGGCCGACCGCGCGCAGGATGTGGTGATCGGGCTCGAACCAGGCGGCGAAGCGCTCGGGCTCGGCGCCCTCGACCTTCCGGAAGCGCACGAAGGCGTGCATCTTGTGGATGTCGCGCCCGATGTTCCGGCGCATGATGTGGAGGCGATGCATCAACGGATCGGCGACGATCTCCGTCAGCCGCCGCTCGCCTTGCACCACCCGCCAGATCAGCGCGTAGAGCAGCGCCCAGCGCTCCGGGTCGCGGTGCATCGCGACGTCCTTCACGATGGGCGGCACGCTCTTCGGGAGCGCCAGCGGGGCCGCGTCTTCGATCTCCGCCTCCGGGAGCAGGCTCGCGTCGCCCTGCTCGAACACCACCGCCTCGGGCGGCACGCCCTCGGCGACCAGCGCGCGCACGGCGCGGCGGAAGCCATCGAGATCGGCGCCGGGGGCGAGGGTGACGCGCCGCATCAGAACAGCGAGAGCTGCTCGGGCTTGGGCTGCACGAGCCGCGTGCGCAGGTCCACCCGGTCGAGCAGCGCGCCGGGCGTGTGGTCGGCGGTGACGAGGAAGGCGCGCGCGCGCTTCACCGAGCCCGCGAGCCGACCGACGTCGTCGAGGGAGAGCCGCCTGTGGCGGCGCGCGGCGAGGATCTTGTCCACCGCCTTCACCCCGAGCCCGGGCACCCGCAGCAGCAACTCCCGGTCGGCGCGGTTGACGTCTACGGGGAAGCGCTCGCGATGCTTCAGCGCCCAGGCGAGCTTGGGGTCGACCTCGAGGTCGAGCATGCCGGCGGTCGCGCCCGCCGCGATCTCGTCGACGTCGAAGCCGTAGAAGCGCAACAGCCAGTCGGCCTGGTAGAGCCGGTTCTCGCGCTGCAGGGGCGGGGACTTCAAGGGCAGCAGCCGGCTCGAATCGGGGATCGGCGAGAAGGCCGAGTAGTAGACCCGCCGGAGCGCGAAGCCGGAATAGAGCGCGGTCGAGGTGCGCAGCACGTCGGTGTCGGTCGCGGCGTCGGCGCCGACGATCATCTGCGTCGACTGGCCGGCGGGGGAGAAGCGCGGGGCCTTGGGCGTCGTCTTGCGCTCGGCCTTCGCCTCGGCGATGCGCTCCGTCATGCGGCCCATGGCGCCGCGGATCGTGGCGTCGTCCTTCTCGGGGGCGAGCGTCTTCAGCGAGTCCTTCTGCGGCAGCTCGATGTTGATCGACAGCCGGTCGGCATAGAGCCCCGCCTCCTCGATCAGGAACGGGCTCGCCTCGGGGATCGTCTTCAGGTGGATGTAGCCGCGAAAGCCGTGCACCTCGCGCAGCGTCTTCGCCACGCGCACCATCTGCTCCATCGTGGTGTCGGCGTTCTTGACGATGCCCGATGAGAGGAACAGCCCCTCGATGTAGTTGCGCTTGTAGAAATTCAGCGTCAGGTCGACCACCTCCTCGACCGTGAACCGCGCCCGCTCGACGTTCGACGAGCGGCGGTTGACGCAGTAGACGCAATCGTAGAGGCACCAGTTCGTCAGAAGGATCTTCAAGAGGCTCACGCAGCGCCCGTCCGGCGTATAGGCGTGGCAGATCCCGCTGCCCCCCGTCGAGCCCAGCCCATCCGTGCGCGACGTGCGCTTGGGCGCGCTCGAGGAGGCGCAGGACGCGTCGTACTTGGCCGCATCGGCGAGGACGCGCAGCTTGCGGGACAGGGCGGGTTCCATGAGCGGGAGAATGCGCGGGGTTCCCGGTTCGTTCAAGGGGGTAGGATGTCGCGGCTGAGCCATCCACAGCCCCCTCGCACCCATCCCCTCGACACCGGGACCGCGGGAACGGATAAGGAATGGGCGGCGGATCGGGACACGAGGGAGCGGCGGGCAGTGGCGATCATCAAGGACCCGGGCTTCGTCCATCTCCACGTCCACTCGTCCTATTCCCTGCTCGAGGGCGCGCTGCAGATCGGCGCGCTCGCCAAGCTCGCGCTCGCCGACCGCCAGCCGGCGCTGGCGCTGACCGACACGAACAACCTCTTCGGAGCGCTGGAATTCTCCGAGAAGCTGTCGGGGTCGGGCATCCAGCCGATCGCGGGCGTGCAGATCACGACCTGTTTCGAGACGCCCGATCCGGCACAGCGGCAGGGCCCGGCGGCGACCGCGGCGGGGCTCGCGAACCTCGTGCTGCTCGCGCAGAGCGAGGAGGGCTACCGCAACCTGATGCGGCTCGTCACGCGTGGCTATTTCGACGTGCAGCTCGGCGGCAGCCCCCAGGTCTCGCTCGCCGCGCTCGCGGAGCACGCCGAGGGCGTGATCGCGCTCACCGGCGGGCTCGGCGGGCCGCTCGACCGCGCCTACGCCACGGGACGGCCGGAGCTCGCCACGGCGCGGCTCACGGCGCTGGAGAGCGTCTACGGCGACCGGCTCTACGTCGAGATCCAGCGCCACGGCCTGGAGGAGGAGCGGGCCGTCGAGGCCGCGCTGATCGCGCTCGCCGACGAGCGGGGCCTACCACTGGTCGCGACGAACGAGCCCTTCTTCGCGAAGGAAAACGACTACGAGGCGCATGACGCGCTGCTCGCGGTGGCCGAGGGCCAGGTCGTCGCCAACACCGACCGGCGCCGGCTCTCCCCGGAGCACCGCTTCAAGACCCGCGCCGAGATGGCCGTGCTCTTCGCCGACCTGCCCGACGCGCTCTCCAACACCGTCGACGTGGCGATGCGCTGCGCCTGGCGCGTGACGACGGTCAAGCCGATCCTGCCGCGCTTCACCACGGATACCGCGGGCGTCGACGGCGAGGAGGCGGAGGGGCTCGAGCTCGAGCGCCAGGCGCAAGAGGGGCTCGCTGCGCGGCTGAAGGCCCATGGCCCGGCGCCGGGGACGACCGAGGCCGAGTATCACGACAGGCTCGCCTTCGAGCTCGGCATCATCCGGCGGATGAAGTTCCCCGGCTACTTCCTCATCGTCGCCGACTTCATCAAGTGGGCCAAGGACCACGACATCCCCGTCGGGCCGGGCCGAGGCTCGGGCGCGGGCTCGCTGGTGGCGTGGTCGCTGACCGTCACCGACATCGATCCGCTGCGCTTCGGCCTGCTGTTCGAGCGCTTCCTCAACCCCGAGCGCGTCTCGATGCCGGACTTCGACATCGACTTCTGCGTCGACGGGCGCGAGCGCGTGATCGAGTACGTTCAGCAGCGCTACGGCGAGCCACAGGTGGCGCAGATCATCACCTTCGGCACGCTGCTCGCCCGCGGCGTGCTGCGCGACGTCGGCCGCGCGCTCGCCATGCCCTTCGGGCAGGTGGACAAGCTCTGCAAGCTCGTGCCGCAGAATCCGGCGAAGCCGGTCACGCTGGAACAGGCCATCGCCGACGAGCCGAAGCTGCGCGAGGCGGCGGAGCAGGAGGAGGTCGTCCAGCGGCTCCTGCGCATCGCGCAGAAGCTGGAAGGCCTCCACCGCCACGCCTCGACACACGCGGCGGGCGTCGTCATCGGCGATCGGCCGCTCCAGGAGCTGGTGCCGCTCTACCGAGACCCGAAGACCGGCATGCGGGTGACGCAGTACAACATGAAGTGGGTCGAGCAGGCGGGGCTGGTCAAGTTCGACTTCCTCGGCCTGAAGACGCTCACCGTGCTGCGCAACGCCGTCGACCTGCTCAAGGAGCGCGACGTCGACGTCGACCTCTCGGCGCTGCCGCTCGACGACGCCAAGACCTACGAGATGCTCGGCCGCGGCGAGACGGTGGGCGTGTTCCAGGTGGAATCGGCGGGCATGCGCAAGGCGCTCGTCGAGATGCGCGCCGACCGCATCGAGGACCTGATCGCGCTCGTCGCGCTCTACCGCCCGGGCCCGATGGCGAACATCCCGGTCTATTGCGAGCGCAAGCTGGGCAAGGGCGAGGCCGAGGACAAGTGGTACCCGCATCCCAAGCTCGCGGCGATCCTGCGCGAGACCTTCGGGATCATCGTGTACCAGGAGCAGGTGATGGAGGTGGCGCGCCTCCTCGCGGGATACTCGCTCGGCGACGCCGACCTCCTGCGCCGCGCCATGGGCAAGAAGATCAAGGCGGAGATGGACAAGCAGCGCGTCCGCTTCGTCGACGGCTGCAAGGCGGGGGGCATCGACGAGGCCAAGGCCGACGAGATCTTCGACCTGCTCGCCAAGTTCGCCGATTACGGCTTCAACAAGTCCCACGCCGCAGCCTACGCGGTCGTGTCCTACCAGACCGCCTGGGTGAAGGCGAACCACCCGGTCGAGTTCCTCGCCGCCTCGATGAACCTCGACATCGACAACACCGACAAGCTCTCGGAATTCCGCCGGGAGGCGCAGCGGCTCGGCATCAAGGTCGAGGCGCCCTCCATCAACCGCTCGCAGGTGCGCTTCTCGGTGCACCGCGGCGCGATCCGCTATGCGCTCGCCGCCGTGAAGGGCGTGGGCCGCCAGGCCATGGAGGCGATCGTCGCCGCGCGCGGGGCCGAGCCGTTCAAGGACCTCGCCGACTTCGCCCGGCGGCTGCCGCCGAAGGTGGTCAACAAGCGCATCCTGGAAAACCTGGTCTCCGCCGGCGCCTTCGACGACCTCGAGCCCGACCGCGCCCGCGCCTTCGCCGCCATCGAGCCGATGCTGTCGCTCGCCGCCCAGGCGGCCGAGGCCGAGCAGACCGGCATCGTCGACATGTTCGGCGGCCTCGCCTCGGCGGACGTGTCGCTGCGCATCCCCGAGCACGAGGGCTGGCCCGCCTCCGAGCGGCTCCAGCGCGAGTACGACGCGGTGGGCTTCTTCCTCTCGGGCCACCCGCTCGACGAATATTCCGAGCTCCTCGGCAAGCTGCGCGTCCAGCGCTGGAGCGAGTTCGTCCGGTCCGTGCGCGCCGGCGCGCGGGTCGGGCGTCTCGCCGCGACCGTGCTCGACCGGCAGGAGCGGCGCACCAAGTCGGGCTCGAAGATGGGCATCCTCCAGCTCTCGGACCAGACCGGGCATTTCGAGGCGATCATCTTCTCGGAGGGCCTCCAGCGCTTCCGCGACGAGCTCGAGCCGGGCTCCGCCGTGGTGATCCAGGTCGAGGCCGCGATCGAAGGCGAGGACGTGCGCACCCGGATCAACGCCGTCGAGCCCCTCGATGCGGCCATCGCCAAGCACCAGAAGGGCATGCGCATCTACCTGCGCGACGACCGCCCGATCCGCTCCGTGCAGGAGCGACTCAAGGCGCGGGGCGAGGGCGAGGTCTCCCTCGTGCTCATCCTCGACGGCGGCGAGCAGGAGGTGGAGGTGAAGCTCCCGGGCAAGTATCTCGCGACGCCGCAGATCGCGGGGGCGCTCAGGGCGGTGCCGGGGGTGGAGTGGGTGGAGATGAGTTGAGGATGCACCTCGCCGCCCTCCTCCTCGCCGACACGAGCGAGTTCACCACCCGCCCCGTGCCCGAGGCCGCCCTCGTCTTCGGCGGGATCGCGGGCGATCTCCACCACGGCGCCACCCGGAAGGCCGATGCGCGCACGCCCTGGCACGAGCGCGGCACGCCGATCGCGAACACGCGCCAGGTGTCGCTCGTGTCGCAGGAGGATCTCGCAGAGGTGGCGGCGGCGCTCGACATTCCCGCGCTCGATCCGGCGCATCTCGGCGCGAACTGCGTCCTCGCCGGCGCGCCCGGGCTCACCGCGATGCCGCCGGGCACGCGGCTCGTCTTCCCGTCGGGCGCGACGCTCTTCGTCACCGAGGCGAACCCGCCCTGCCGGCAGCCGGGGCGCAAGCTCGCCGCCGCGCACGCAAGGGCGGATCTGGAGCTCGCCTTCGTGAAGGCGGCGCGGGGCAAGCGCGGGCTCGTGGCGCTGGTCGAGCGGGAAGGGACGATCGCGGTCGGCGATGCGATCCGGACGATCGCGCCCGTACGCGGCTGAGGCTCCGCTCTACGAGGCCGTGACGATCCGCCAGGAGCCTGTGGCGGAGTTCATCGCCGCGCGCGACGGCGAGTGAGCACGAACGGCGCGCCCCGTCAGTGACGCGGCAGCGTCTCGAGGATGCTCGCCTCGCGATAGGGCTTGGCGACGAAGCGCGCGCCCCGCAGGCCCTCGGGGAGGTCCCCGGGACGCGCCGCGGAGACGAAGGCGTAGGGAACGCCCCGCGCCGTCAGAGCCTCCGCCACCTCGAAGCTCGTCCCGTCTGCGAGATCGACGTCGAGGAGGGCGAAGTCGAACGATTCGGCCAGCCGCGCGCGGGCCGCGGCCGCGCTGTCGCAGACGGCGACCACCTCGTGGCCCTCGCTCTCCACGATCGCCTGGAGATCCAGGGCGATCAGGGGGTTGTCTTCGCAGATCAGGATACGCACGCTCACATCGGTCACCTTATCGGCCCCCGCGCCCGTCGCGCCCTGGCCGTCTCGTCGTGAATGGGTCGTATCCGGGTAACCGCGCACCCCACGGCGGGTTCCGTATCCATCCAGTTTTCATCGAAGTCGAATCGTCGTGGTTAACCAAGTCTTACTCGAATCCCGGCGTGAAGCGGCGCAGGCGCCTGGATATCGACTTGGATTTCTGTCCTCTACTGGGACAAGACCACGTCCCCGGTCGGTCCCACGCCCTCGGGGACGGGAATATCCGTGTCGTCGTACCCGGTGTTGAGCGTGAGCACCGGGCCCTCGGACAGCTCGATCTTGCGCGCCACGATCACGGTGAATGCGGAGCGGTCCGCGACGGGCTCACGCGCGTTCACGAACAGGTCGCCGCGGGGCAGGTAGATCGTGCCGAGCAGATTGCGCGCGTCGTCGCTCTCGATCTTGAAGTCGCGACCCTCATCGGACGCCCTGTCCTGGAAGAACAGGATGCCGGGGATCTCCCCGTCGCGCATGGCGGAGAGGTCGATCGTAGCCTCGCGCCGGAAATCGATAGCCGCGTTCTCGCCCGTGAAGAAGAAGCTCACGTAGGCGCCGATCAGGCTGCCGTCGTCCACCCTAAGCTCGCCGTCCTTGATCACGTAGAGCCCGGACGAGAGCGTCACCCTGGCGCCGTCGCGGACGCGGATGCCGCCGCAATACACGCCCGGCGCGAGGGTGCGATCGGATCGGATGACGAGGTCGTGCTCGGTGCACAGGCCGACCACCGGCTGCGCGCGCGCGGCGAGGGGATCGCCGAGCGGCGGGCAATCGGTGCGCGGGGCAGGCTCGAAGGAGGCGGACCTGCCGAGCTTGCCGCCCGAGGAACAGATCAGCGCCGCGCGAATCGTCGCGTCGTTGTCGATCCGCAGGCCCTGGCCGTGAGACGAGTTGGAGTAGACCGCGCAGCCGCTCGCGTCGAGGCGCGCGCTCTTCTCGAGGTGGATCGTCTTGGGCGCGTGGGTGTCGAGCCCGATGGCGCAGATCGGCGCGCTGCCGCTCACGCGCGCCGTCGCCGCGACCGCGACCTTCGTGAAGGCGTCCGTGAGGACGCGGGTGAAGACGCGATCGAGCGTCTTCTCGAGGGTGAGGCGCACCGAGTGCTCGCGCGCATCGACGGTGGCGTGGACGTCGAGATCGGCGGGCGAGAAGCCGCGCGCCTCCGCGGCGGCGTTGGCGATCGCCCTCGCGATCTCCTGGAGCTGCGCCGGCGTGGTGTTGGCGATGCGCATCTCGCGCGCGGCCGCGATCGCGGCCGTATCCGCGGCCGCCTGCAGGCGCGTGCGCTCGCCGTACCAGGCGCCGACGTCGACCGCCACGCCGATCGAGCCGAGGAGCGGCACCAGCGCGAGGCCGACCGCGACGGCGACGCCGCCGGCCTCGTCGCGCAGGCGGCGGCGGGCCGCCGCGAGGTTGCGCCGGAGCGTACGGAGCGTCATTCGGCGGCCTCTCTCGGCCTGCCGGCGGCCGATGCGGATGCGAGCGGGAGCGCCAGGGTGGCCACCAGGCCGCCGCCCGGGCGCGGCGTCAGCGTCAAGGTGCCGCCGTGCATCTCGGCGATGCGGTGGGCCGTGGGGAGGCCGAGCCCGAGCCCGCCCGTGCGGCGCACGAGCACGCCGTCGGCCTGCATGAACGGCTCGCGGCAGCGCGCCGCCGTCTCCGCGTCGAGGCCGGGGCCGCAGTCCGACACTTCGAGCCGCACGTCCCGTCCCGCGTGCAGGCGCGCCGAGAGAGCGATCGTCGTTCCGGCCGGCGCGTGGCGCAGGGCGTTGGCGGTGAGCTCGCCCAGCGCCGCCGCGATCTGGCCCGAATCGACATCGAGCACGAGATCGGCATCGGCGTCGACGCGCAGCGCCACGCCCGCGGCTGCCGCCGCGCGCCGGCGCCGCCGCGCTTCGTCCTCGACCAGATCGACGGCGCGGACGATCTCGCGATCGAGCGTGATCGTCTCGGCGTTCAACTGCGCGAAGGTGAAGACGCGTCGCAAGGTGTCGTTGAGGCCGCGGGCCGCCTCCACGATGGTGTCGACGTAGGCGCGCGGGTCCGACGCCGGCGCGAGCGCCGCCTGCAGCAGCTCGGAATAGCCGATGATGGCGTTGAGCGGCGTGCGCGTCTCGTGCTGGAGGAGCGCGAGCAGGCTCTCCTTCAGCCGGTCCGCCTGCTCGGCACGGGCGTGCGCGGCGCGCATCTGCGCCTCCATGCGGGCCGCGCGCAGGACGTAGCGCAGCTGATAGCCGAGCAGGCGCCAGTTGACGGGCTTCGTCGTGAAGGAGGTCGCCCCGACCTCGTACGCCCGGTCGATGGCGAAAACGTCCTCGCGGCTGGTGAGCACCACGACGGGAAGATGGGCGATGCGCGGGTTGCGGCGGATCGCATCGACGAGGGCGAAGCCGTTCATCCGCGGCATCTCGAGGTCGCTCACCACCAGGTCGAAGCCGGGATCGCGCTCCAGGATCGCGAGCGCCTCCTCGCCGTCGGACGCGGTCACGATCTCGCCGCCGGGATGGTCGAGCTGCGCAGACGCGAATTCGAGCAGGATCGGGTCGTCGTCGACAACCAGAAGACGCGTCGGCGCTTCGAATAGATAGACTAGGCCAGCGTTCGTGCGTCCCAGTAGCATGATCCGTTCCTGGTTTCGTCGATGACAGATAGATCGAGACCCCTGAATCGACGCTTAAACCTTTTAGTTAAGCCGCCGCTTACGCGATTCGTGGATGACTCCGTTTTCGCGCCGCACCATGGCGGGCGGCGGCATGAGGGGTGGGACGTGCAAGCCGGAACCTCGATCACGCGCAAGCTCGGGCGATTGGTGCTGGTCTCCGTCGCGCTGGCGATGTTCATCGGCTCCGGCGCCAGCCTGTGGCTGGAGGCGCAGCGCTACGGCGCGCAGAAGCGCGACGAGCTGCTCGCCGTCGCTCACGTCTTCGCGGCCGCGAGCGCCGGAGCGGTCGCCGCGCGCGACCGCGAGGCCGTCTTCGCCGCGATCAGCGCCATCGACGAGCTGGCGGGAATCGAGCACGTCGAGGTCCGGGATCTCGACGGCGGCGTCATCGAGGAGAGCGGGCTCGGCGTGCGCCTTCTCGGCGACCTCGTGCTCGAGGAGGGCCGGCCGGTCTCGTTCCTCGACGTCGTGACCTCCCGCACGGTGCAGGTGCGCGTCGACGTGGTCCGCGGCGGCGCGCCCGTGGGACGGCTGTCGGTCATCGCCCGGACGGACGACCTCTGGAGCCGGCTGCTCGGCGTGCTCGGAACCGGCGCCGCGGCCGCGCTCGCCGCCGGCGTGCTGGGGCTCGCCATCGCCATGCCGCTCCAGCGCGCGCTCACCCGGCCGCTGGTCTCGCTCGCCGCCGCCATGACCCGCGTGCGCGAGGCGCACGACTACGCCGAGGCCTGCCCGGTGGAGAGCGACGACGAGATCGGCCAGCTCGCCGGCTCCTTCAACGCCATGCTCGTCGAGATCCGCCGCCGCGACGCGCGCCTGGCCCAGCACCGCGAGACGCTGGAGCAGGAGGTCGAGGACCGCACCCGCGACCTCGTCGTCGCCAGGGACGCCGCGGAGAGCGCCAACAGCGCGAAGTCCGAATTCCTCGCCACGATGAGCCACGAGATCCGCACGCCGATGAACGGCATGCTGGTCATGGCCGAGCTCCTCGCCGCCGGCGACCTGCCCGATCGGCAGCGGCGCTACGCCGAGGTGATCGCCCGCTCGGGCCAGTCGCTCCTCGCGATCATCGACGACATCCTCGACTTCGCCAAGGTGGAGGCCGGCAAGCTCGAGCTCGAGGCGCTGCCGCTCGACCTCGCCGAGACCGCCGAGACCGTGGTGACGCTGTTCGGCGAGCGCGCCGCGTCCAAGGGCCTCGACCTCGCCGCTGCCATCGACCCGGCAACGCCGGGCCTCGTCGGCGATCCGGTGCGGCTGACGCAGGTTGTCTCGAACCTGGTCAACAACGCGCTGAAGTTCACGCAGGACGGCCACGTCCTCGTGCGCATCGGGCCCGCGGCCGGGGCCGTGGAGATCGCGGTGGAGGACACCGGCATCGGCATCCCGCAGGACAAGCTGCCGACGATCTTCTCCGCCTTCTCTCAGGCCGACCAGTCGACCACCCGCCGCTACGGCGGCACCGGGCTCGGGCTGTCCATCGTCCAGCGTCTGGTGACCGCGATGGGCGGGGAGATCGCCGTGACCAGCTCGGTGGGCGAGGGCTCGCGCTTCGTCGTGCGCCTGCCGCTCGGCGAGGACGCGCCGGCCGTGCCGCTCGACCGTACGGCGGAGCCCGCCGCCGTCGTCATCGCCGCCGCCGGCGGGGCGACGCGGCAGGCGTTCGCGCAGGACCTCGCCGCCGCGGGCTTCGCGCCCACGGAGAACGCCGAAGCGGCCGACGCGCACTGGATCGTCGACGCCGCCGACCTCGTCCGCACCGGCCGGCCCGCCGGCGCGCGGCGGGTGCTGGCGCTCGCGCCGATCGGCGAGCGCGCCGGCGAGCGGGCGCTGGCCGCGGGCCTCGCCGACGCGCTGCTGCGCCGGCCGCTGGCGCAGAGCGAGTGGCGGGTCGCGCTCGGCCGCCTCGCTCGCGCAGAGGACTTCCCGGCGGCGAGCGCCTCGAGCGCCGCGACGGCGGCGGCGCTGCCGCGCTTTCCCGGCGCGCGGGTCCTCGTCGCCGACGACAGCCCGGTCAACCGCGAAGTGGCCTGCGAGGCGCTTGCGCGGCTCGGCATCGCGGCCGACACGGTGGAGGATGGCCGCCTGGCGGTGGAGGCGGTGGCCGCGCGGCGCTACGACCTCGTCCTGATGGACGGCTCCATGCCGGAGATGGACGGCTTCGAAGCCGCCCGCGCCATCCGCGCCCGCGACGCCGAGACGGGCGGCCCCCGCACCACGATCGTCGCGCTCACCGCCCACGTGGTGGGCTCCGGCGCCGACGCCTGGCGAACGTCGGGCATGGACGGCGTGCTGCACAAGCCCTTCACGATCGCCAAGCTGGCGGAGGTGCTCGCGGCGCATCTGACGCCGTCGGGCGAGGAGGACGCGATTGCTCTCGACGCGCCTGCCCTCGCCGCGCCCGCGATGAGCGAAACCGCACCGCCGAGCTCCGACGCCGCGGCGCTCCTCGACGAGGACACCGTCGCCCAGATCGCCGAGATGGGCGCGCTCTCCGGCGCGGGCTTCCTCGCCCGCATCGTCGGCCTCTATTGCGAGCACGCCCCGCCGGCGCTGGCCGCCCTCGTCGACGCCGTCCGCGACGCCGCCGCCCCCGACGCGGTGGCGAGCGCCGCCCATTCCCTCAAGTCCATGAGCCTCAACATCGGCGCCGCCGCCCTCGCCGCCCGCCTCGCCGAGATCGAGACCGCTGCGCGGGAGGAGGGCCGCCTGCCGGCGGCGGAGGCCCTGCCGGGGCTGGAGGTGCTGCTGGCGGACACGATCACGACGTTGCGGGAGCGGTTTCCGGACGCTGGGGAGGGGGAGGGCGTGGCGCGGGTCGGCTGAGCGCCCTCGGCGCCGCGCAGGCGGCGGGCGCAAAATAACCCCACCTCTCCCCTTCCCCCCGCCCTCGCGCCCCACTACATTCACCTTTGCGGGGCTGTGGGGTTCGTCAGGAGGACTTTTCCCCGGGGCCTTATCGATCCTGAAGGGAGCTGTCCCTGACCCGGTCCGTGGACCGGGACATACGGCGCCCACCTACTGTGTAGGTATCCCGGGATCGACTCTCCAACGGCCTTCGCGGCTCCGCACGACGTGATCGCATGACTCTCGCCAGGACAGAAAAGACCGCGCTCCGCCAGGAGGGCCTGGCGAGGCGGGACGCGCTTCCCGAGGGGGCGCGGGCGTCCGGGGCGCAGGCGATCGCGGCGCGGCTCCTGGCCTTGCCGGAGCTCGCCGGCCCGCTGCTCGCCGCGCGGGTCGTGGCCGGCTACTGGCCGCTGCGGTCCGAAGTCGACGTGCGGCCGGCGCTCGAGGCGCTGCACGCGCGCGGCGCGAGCATTGTCCTGCCCGCCGTCGACGATCCCACCCTCGTCTTCCGGCAGTGGACACCCGGCGCGCCGCTCGCGCGCGGATCGTTCGGCGTGCGCGCCCCCGGGGCGGACGCGCCCGTGCTGGACCCGGACGTGCTGCTCGTCCCGCTCGCGCGCTTCGACCGCGCCTGCCATCGAATCGGCTACGGCAAGGGCCATTACGACCGCGCGCTGGCGGCGCTGGAGGAGCGCGGGCCCGTGCTCGCGATCGGAATCGCCTTCTCCGTTCAGGAAGCGGCGAGGATTCCGGCGGAAGATCACGATCGGCGTCTCGATATCGTCGTCACCGAGGCGCAGACCGTCCGCGCGCCCGTCGCGATGGACACCGTCACGGCGACCTCGGCCAGGGAGGGCTGAACGCATGCGCCTGCTCTTTCTCGGCGACGTCGTCGGGCGGCCCGGCCGCGCGGCCGTGACCGACCGCCTGCCGGAGTTGCGCCGACGCTGGGCGCTCGACTGCGTCGTCGTCAACGGCGAGAATGCGGCCGGCGGCTTCGGCATCACCGAGACGATCTGCGACGAGCTCATCGGCGCGGGCGCCGACGTGGTGACGCTGGGCAACCACTCCTTCGACCAGCGCGAGGCGCTGGTCTTCATCGAGCGGCAGGACCGGCTGGTGCGCCCAGCGAACTATCCGCCGGGCACGCCGGGCCGCGGCGCGGCGCTGGTCGAGACCCGCGGCGGCGCGCGCGTGCTCGTGGTCAACGTCATGGGCCGGCTGTTCATGGATGCGCTCGACGATCCGTTCGCCGCCGTCGAGCGCGCGCTCTCCGACTGCCCGCTGGGCCAGGCGGCGGACGCGGTGATCGTCGACATGCACGCCGAGGCGACGAGCGAGAAGCAGGCCATGGGCGTGTTCTGCGACGGGCGCGCGAGCCTCGTCGTGGGCACCCACACCCATGTTCCCACCGGCGACCACCGCATCATGCCCGGCGGCACCGCCTACATGTCGGACGCCGGCATGTGCGGGGACTACGACTCCGTGCTCGGCATGGCCAAGGACGAGCCGCTGCGGCGGTTCCTGCAGAAGACGCCCGGCGCGCGGCTCGAGGCGGCGAGCGGGCCGGGCACCCTCTCGGGCGTCGCGGTTGAGACCGACCCGCGCACCGGCCTCGCGGTGAGGGTGGCCGCCGTTCGGATCGGTCCGAACCTGGATGAAACCAGGCCGGAGTTCTGGGATTGAGTCGAGCGTGGACCCGATGAACGCCCATACGCCGAGCGAGGAGCTGCCGCCACCGGGAGAGGATCCCGGCGGCGACCCGCGCGCGGCCGACCGCAAGAAGCGGCTGCGCGAGGCGATCGACCGGCTCCAGCAGCGCCGGGCCGAGCGCCGCGCCGCCAAGGCCGCGCGGCTCGCCGCGCTCGAGGCGCAGGAGAGCCCGCAGGCCAAGCGCGCCCGCGCGATCCACGCGGCGATGGAGCACAAGCGCATCTCGCTCGTGCTGCGCGCGGTGATCGACACCGCAGAGGGCGAGCGCATCTCCATCCGCGAGATCGTCGAGGCCTTCGGCGAGCGCGCCTTCGGCTTCGTGCTCATCCTGTTCTCGCTGCCCAACTGCATCCCGGCCCCGCCGGGAATGAACTCCGTCTTCGGCCTGCCGGTGCTGCTGTTCGCGATCCAGATGGCGCTCGGTCGCCGCAAGCCCTGGCTGCCGCGCTGGCTGATGGACAAGACCTTCAAGGTTACGACCTTCCGAAAGATCATCGACGTCGCCGAGCCCAAGCTCAAGCGCGTCGAAAACCTCTGCCGGCCGCGCTACACCAACCTGTTCGGGCCGCGCGGCGACCGGCTGATCGGCGTCTTCGCCATCCTGCTCGCCGTGTGCGTTGTGATCCCGCTGCCGGGCACGAACTTCGTGCCCTCGATCGCGCTCGTCGTGCTCGCCATCGCCATCATGCAGGAGGACGGCGTGATGCTCGGAATCGGCGGGCTTCTGGGTGTCGTCGGAATGGCCTACACGATCGGGCTGTCCTGGGCTATCGTCGGGGTGGCGCTGTTCGCGGCGCAGAGGGCGGTGGGGATGTGAGGGCCGAGCTTACGGCTTGGCAAACCCGCACCTTCCCGCCTATATCCAGCCGTCAGCGATACGCACCACGAAGCATGACGCCGCCCCGCACCGGGCGCCGCGCGAGGACGGACACCGCATGGCCGGACACAGCCAGTTCAAGAACATCATGCACCGCAAGGGGCGCGTCGATGCGCAGCGCTCCAAGCTGTTCTCCAAGCTAGCCCGCGAGATCACGGTGGCGGCGAAGATGGGCATGCCGGATCCGGCCATGAACCCGCGCCTGCGCGCGGCGATCCTGGCGGCGAAGGCGCAGTCCATGCCCAAGGACAACATCGAGCGGGCGATCAAGAAGAGCCAGGGCGGCGACGCCGAGAACTACGAGGAGATCCGCTACGAGGGCTACGGCCCGGGCGGCGCCGCGATCATCATCGAGGCGATGACCGACAACCGCAACCGCACCGCCTCCGACATCCGCTCCTATTTCACCAAGTCCGGCGGCAACCTCGCCGAGACCGGCGCGGTGGCGTTCATGTTCGACCGCATCGGCGTGGTCGAGTACGACGCCGACAAGACCGACGCGGACACGATGCTCGAAGCCGCCATCGAGGCGGGCGCCGACGACGTCGTCTCCTCCGAGGCCGGCCACGAGGTCTATTGCGCGGACACTGCGCTCGGCGACGTCGGCAAGGCGCTCGAGGAGCGCTTCGGCGAGGCGCGCCGCTCGGCCCTGATCTGGAAGCCGCAGACCCCGGTGGCCGTCGACGACGAGACGGGCGAGAAGCTGATGAAGCTGATGGAGACGCTCGAGGACCACGACGACGTCCAGACCGTCTACGCCAATTTCGAGCTCTCCGACGCGCTGATGGAGAAGCTCTCCGCCTGAGCGCGGGGCGCTTCGCCGCCGGCGAAAATCCTGCTCGGCGACGTGAACGCGGCCCGACCGGCGGGCGTTGACACGGCGTGCAGACATATGCACGCATTCGCACGCGTTAAGATGAGGAGGATCGACATGCGCCTGCCGCACGCGCCCTCGCGGGGGCCCGACAGCCCCGACGTCCAGCCCTTCCACGACGCGGCGACCGGCTCGCTGCAATACGTCGTGTCCTGCCCGAGGACGAAGCAGGCGGCGATCATAGACCCCGTGCTCGAGTTCGACCCGCGCGCGGCGGCGACGCGCACGGACGCGGCCGACGACATCCTCGCCTACGTTGCCGAAGCCGGCCTCGTCCCCGCGTGGATCCTCGACACCCACCCGCACGCCGACCACCTCTCGGCTGCGGCCTATCTGAAGGAGCGCACCGGCGCGCCCATCGCAATCGGCGAGCGGGTGACGCGCGTGCAGGAGATCTGGCGCGATCTCTACGCAATGGACGATTTCCCAGCCGACGGCTCGCAATGGGACCGGCTCTTCGCCGACGGGGACGGCTTCGCGATAGGCGAGCTGGCCGGGCGCGTGATGCTCTCTCCCGGCCACACCTTGGCCTCGATCACCTACGTCGTCGGCGACGCCGCCTTCGTGCACGACACGCTGATGATGCCCGATTCCGGCTCCTCGCGCGCCGACTTCCCCGGCGGCGACGCGGGCGAGCTCTACGATACCATCATGGCGATCCTCGCCCTGCCGGACGACACCCGCCTCTTCGTCGGGCACGACTACCAGCCGGGAGGGCGCGACCCCGCGGGCGAGGCGACGGTCGCCGAGCACAAGGCCTTCAACAAGCACTTCGCCGACAGGCCCTCGAAGGAGGCGTTCGTGCGCATCCGCTCCGAGCGCGACGCCACCCTGCCGCTGCCGGACCGCATGCTGATGGCGCTCCAGGTCAACATGAACGGCATGCGCCTGCCCGAGCCCGACGGTAAGGGCCGGCGCATCCTGCGCATCCCGCTCGACCGGTTTCCCTTCCACGGCTGACCCCTTCCGGTGCGTTCGGATCCGGCAGTGCGTTTTCTTGCTAGCGCCGCCGATTGCGGAGCTTCGGGCAGTAACAGGTCGTTTAATTTCTGCCGAATTAATAAACGTTCATCAGTCGGCATCATTGCCCAACGCCACGAATACGTAAAGGTTAGCGCCGTCTTCACGACATGAATTGTATGATCCATGGTGAAGGCGAGCGCCCCCGCCGGGCAGGCGCGACGCCCTAGGGAGCCGACGCCATGTCCGTCCTCGCGCGTTTCAGGATCACGACGAAGATCCTCTCGGTCATCGCCATCCTCGGCTTCGTCGCGGTCGTCATTTCCGGCGTCGCCATCGTCTCGCTGAGCCATCTGTCGCAGGCGACCGACGAGATGACCGACTATTCCGAGCGTGCCCTCCTCGCCGCGCGCGTCGACGCGTCGATGCTGGCGGTCGGGCGCGCCCAGTTCCGCCTCGTCGCGGATCCCCGCCCCGCGGCGCGGCGGGAGTCGCAGCGCCAGATCGAAACCGAGCTCGCGACGCTGGAGACCCGCCTCGAAGCGCTGGAGGCGACCGCGACGCCGCAGTATCGCGCCTCCCTGGACACCGTTCGAAAGGACCTCGTCCTGTATCGGCAAGGGCTGGAGGCCGTCTTCGAAGCCGCCGACAAGGTCACGGACGTCGATGCCGGCGCGGAGGTGGAAGCGCTGCGTGCGGCGGCGGCGGCGAACACCGTCATCGCCGAGGACCTACGCTATCACGCCAGCGACATTGCCGAGCGTCTCTCGCAGCGCGTCTCCGAGGCGTCGGAGGCGGCGACGGCAGAGTACCATTCCTCCACGACGATCATCCTCGCGGTGGCCGGCGTCGGCATCGTGGCGGGGCTCGTGCTCGGCGCCGTCATCGCGCATGTCGGCATCGGCACGCCGATCCGAGGCATCGTCGAGGTCCTGAAGCGTCTCGCCGCGGCCGACTATCAGACCGCCGTCCCGGGGGTGGACCGCGTCGACGAGATCGGCGACGTGGCGCGGGCGGCGCTGATCTTCAAGGAGAACGGCCTCGAGGCCGAGCGCCTGCGCGCCGAGACCGCAGACCAGCAGGCCGCTCGCGAGCGCCGGCAGAAGCGCATCGAGGCGGCGGTCGCGAGCTTCGAGCAGGCGGCGGAAACGGTCACCGCTGCGCTGGGCAAGTCCTCGTCCGAGCTCTCCGACAGCGCCCGGGCGATGTCGGCCACCGCCGAGGAGACCACCAGCCAGGCCACCGCCGTCGCCGCCGCCTCCGAGCAGGCCGCCTCCAATGTCGAGAACGTGGCGGCGTCCTCCACGGAGCTCGCCTCGACGGTGCAGGAGGTCGGCCGGCAGGTGGCGGAGACCGCCAAGCTCGCCGGCGGCGCGGCCGACCAGGCGGGCGTGACGGTGGGCAAGGTGGGGCGGCTCACGGACGCCGCACAGCGCATCGGCGACATCGTCGGGCTGATCCAGCAGATCGCCGAGCAGACGAACCTCCTCGCGCTCAACGCCACGATCGAGGCGGCGCGGGCGGGGGAGGCGGGCAAGGGCTTCGCCGTCGTCGCCGCGGAGGTCAAGAGCCTCGCCTCCCAGACCGCGAAGGCCACCGACGAGATCGCCGAGCAGATCCGCGGCATCCAGGACGTCACCGGCGACACGGCGGCCTCCATCGGCCAGATCGCCGAAGCGATCCGTACGCTCAACAGCTACGCTACGGGCATCGCCGCGGCGGTGGAGGAGCAGAACGTCGCGACACAGGAGATCGCGCGCAACGTGGCCGAGGCCTCGGCGGGCACCAACGAGGTGTCCTCCAACATCGCCGGCGTGCGCCAGGCGGCCGCGACCACGGGCTCCGCCGCCGAGCAGATCCTCGGGTCGGCGGAGAGCCTCGACGGGCAGGCGCGGGAGCTGCGGGCGCGGGTGAGCGAGTTCCTGACGGCGGTGCGCGCGGCCTGAGCCGGCGTCGCGGCGTCGACGCGGCTCAGCCGGTGGAGCGGGCGCGCTTGACGCGCACCTTGGGAGCGGCGCTCTTCTTGGCGGCGCTCTTCTTCTTCGGCGGCGCCTCTGCGGCCGCGGTCGCGGCCTCCTCGGCCTCCTGCGCCTCCTTGGCCAAGCGCAGCGCACGCAGCTTGGCGGTGCGCTCCTCGACGGCGCGCGCCTCGTTCTCGTGATCGGTCCAGGCCTGAGCGCTCTCGCGTTCGCGCACGGCCTGAGCCTCGGCGCGCGCCTTCTGCTTCTCGGGCGGGGACGGGGTCTTGCTCACGACAGGCGCCTTTCTCGTGCGTTCGCAGACCGAACGCCTCGTCTCATGGATAGCAGGTTTTGGCGGCGAAGGGAAAAAAGGAACGCACGAGCGAACCGGCCCACGCCTCTCGCGGGCCGAGTCAGGCCCGGCATTCGAGCCGGAACACGCAGGCGCGGCCCTCGCGGGCGATCGCCACGAGGTCGCGCGGCGGGGCCGGGGGCGCGTGGACGGGGTCTAGCCCCGCCGCTTCGAGCAGCGTCGCGGCCAGCGCGCCGCGCACCGCGAAGTTGACGTTTTGCCCCCGCACCAGGCTGGCGCTGACCACACCGATCACGAGCCCGGCCGCGTCGAGCAGGGGCCCGCCGCTCGAGCCCGGCTGGATCGGCGCGGTGTTCTGGACGAGTCGCACGTCGTCGTCGGGTCCGAGCAAGCCCGAGACCACCCCGTTGCCGACCTGCGGCCCCGATCCGAGCAGCCCGGCGAGCGGATAGCCGAGCGTGTGCACGCTCTCGCCGAGCACGGGCCCGCGGCCGACCCGGAACGCGAGCGGCGGCGGCTCCCGCGCGGGTCGGTAGCGCACCAGCGCGAGGTCGTTGGTCCGGTCGACCAGCACCGGCTCGCCCTCGACGCTCCCCTCGAAGCTCGTCACCCGAAGGGCGCTCGCGCCCTCGACCACGTGCGCATTGGTGACGAGGACGCCCGGCGCGACCGAGAAGCCGGAGCCGGTCCAGGCCTGCGCCCGGGCCGGGGCGGCGGCGCCGGGGCCCGGGGGCGGCGCGACGCCGGGGGTGCGGTCGGTCACCGGCACGCCGATGCGGCGGCCGAGCTCTTCCAGGCCCTCGAAGACGCCTTCCACCCGCGCCCGCAGCCGCCAGACGCCCTCGCGCCGGTAGAGCTCGGCGAAGAGCAGCGCGGCGCAGGTGAGATCCTCCGTCGCGAGCGCGATGCGCGCGCCGTCGACGATCGCCGTCGCCGGGCCGAAGGCGCGCAGCGTCGTCGCCGCTCGGCCGGCGTAGAGGACGAGATGGAGCCGAGAGACGTCGTCGGGCAGGGCGTCGAGACGCAGCAGCACGTCGAGCGGCGCGCCGGCGTCGGCGTCGACATAGGGCGGGGCGTCGCCCTGGAGCGGCAGGCACGGCGGCGCGTTCCCGCCGACGGGCAGGACGGCGATGGCGAACGGTTCCTGCGGCGCCGGGCCGGACGTCTCGATCCGCGCCCGGATTCGCGGCCCCGACAGGGGCCGGTTCGCTCCCCGCACCAGCTCGTCGGTCATCGTTTGCCCCCTCTTCCCGGCCGCCGCGCCCAGGCTAGCGCAAACGGCTCCGCTCGACGATGGCGAAGGCGCGGCGCGCGGCCTCTGGCGTCTGCGGCCGCGGCGGTGTAGGTGGCTTTCGACGCCCGGCCGACCCCTGCACGCACGAGAGACGCCCCATGCACGAATCCGCGTTCGAGAAAGCGCAGCTCATCCGCCGCGCCTATCTCGCCCCGTTCGAGGACGCGCCTCTCGACGTGCTCGACGTCGGCTCGGCCGTGGTGGCCGACGGGCATCGCTCCAACCGCGAGGCGTTCGCCAACCCGCGCTGGCGCTACACGGGCCTCGACATCGAGGCGGGGCCGAACGTCGACGTCGTCGTGGCCGAGCCCTACGACTGGCGGGAGGTGCCGGACGGCTCCTTCGACGTGGTCTGCTGCAGCCAGGTCTTCGAGCACACCCAGTTCTTCTGGATCACCATCCTCGAGATCGCCCGCGTGCTGCGCCCGAACGGGCTGGCGCTCATCGTCGCGCCGGGCTCGGGGCCGCTGCATCGCTACCCGGTCGATTGCTGGCGCTTCTACGACGACGGCCTGCCCGCGCTGGCGCAATGGGCCGATCTCGACGTGGTCGAGGCGCGGGTGCAATGGCGCCCCGTCTACCGAAAGGGCAACCAGTGGCGCGACGCCGCCGCGCTGCTGCAGCGCCCCGCGCGCGACGCGGTGCGTGAGGCGCGCGCCCGCGACAAGGCGCGCCTCGTCAAGGCCGCGCATCTCGGCGGCGCGCCCGAGATCGGGGGTACCCCGCCCATGCTGGAGCCGAGCCCGATCGGCCCCGCGCAGGCGCAGGATGCGCTCGCGCGCCACGAGGAGACCCTGCTCGCGAGCCGCTCGGCCCTGTCGCACAAGCTCTCCGGCGTCAGCCGGCATCTGCGGGCGATCCGCGACGTCGTGCGCAAGCCCGCGGGATGGGGCGCGGGCGGCTGAAGGACGTCCCGGACCCACGCGATCCGGGACGCATGAACCGATGCCTCGGCGTCACACCAGCACGTCGCCGCGCCACCCGGGGATGATCGCGTCCTGCCAGAAGCCGCCGTAGGCGCAGGCGCGCTTGGGCAGCTCGGGCATCACCACCGCGACGGCGTCCGCGTAGCGCGCCGCCAGCATGGCGCCGGCGGGAGCCTTGGGCCGCTGCACGTGCGTGACGGACGCGCCGATGTCGGCGGCGACCGCGCCGAGCGTCGCGACCTGCTCGGGTCTCGCGGGGCCGACGACGGTCACCGTCTCGACGGGCCAGAGGCGCGTGTTCAAGGCCCAGGCGGCGAGGCGCTGCGCGCGCCGGGTGCCGTCGTGCATCACCACGAGCCGGGTTCTGGCCGGATCCGCCTCGCAGCCGACGAAGAGCGTCGGGCCCTGGTGCTTGCGCGCGACCATGAACAGCTTGTCGGCGAGCCGCTCCTCGAACACCGGCAGCGTCACGCCCGCGCCGTGGTGGCACCACCCGTCGGTCGGCAGGACCAGCAGCTCCCGGTTCTGCGTCGCGCCGGGTATGAGCGCCAGCGGGTCGCCCTCCTCGTAGGCGAGCGCCAGCGGGTGGGGTGCGCCGTCGGTCTCGCGGCGCATCTCGTCGATGGCGGACGCGAGCTTGCTCCTGATCACGTCGCGGGCGCCCGGCACGCGGGCGCTCTCGACGCAGTCGCGGTCGATCACCGCGACGGCGGTCAGCGGCGCGTCGCTCGCGCGGGCAAGCGCCATCGCCCGGCGGGTAACGAGGCCGGCATGGGGCGCGATCACGGCGAAGCGCACCGCGTCGAAGCCGGACTCGAAGGGCTCCTCCTCGAGCGTGGCGACTGCGGCGGGGATCGCCGACCGAGCAGGCGCCGGCTCGCGGACCTCTGCGCGCGTCGCCGTCCCGGAGGATCGACCGGGCTCCGGCGCGGGCGCGACGAAGCCGAGCAGCGTGCGCTCTTCCAGCGGGTGGCGCGCGCGCGGCAGGATGCCGGCGAGCGCGTCCTCGCGCGAGCGCAGCGGCGCGCCGGAGACGTAGGCGGCGCGGCCGAGCAGGTGGCCGGCCACCGGCATCGTGCCGATCAGGAAGATCAGCGTCAGGAAGGCGATGATGGTCGCGTCCATCGAGCCCTTGGTCAGCATCACGCCGACGAGCACGAGCCCGGCGCCGAGCGTGCCGGCCTTGGTCGCGGCGTGCATGCGCTGGAACGGGTCCTCGAAGCGCAGGACGCCGATCGTCGCGATGACGAGGAAGCCGGTGCCGACGAGCTTGAGGGCGAGGGCGAGGAGGGCGGTCATGACGTCTCCCTTTGCTTCTTCTCGAGGAAGGCCGCGAAGGCGATGGTCGCGACGAAGGCGATCAGCGCGAGGCCGAGCCCCACGTCGAGGAACTCCCGGCGCCCGGTGACGACGGCGGTGAGGCCGCAGGCCGCGACCGCGATGCCGGTGAGCATGTCGAGCGCGATGAAGCGGTCCGCGTAGCCCGGGCCGACGATCATCCGGAAGGCGGCGCCGGCGATCGCGAGGGCCAGGACCACGGTCAGCGCGAGCGCGACGGTGGTGACGTTGGCGTCGATCGTCTCGATCATCCTTCGATCCTCCTGATGAGCCGCTCGAACGTGCCCTTGATCTCCGTGGCGACCGTGTCGGCGGAGGGGCTGTCGAGGACGTGGACGTACAGCGTGTCGCGGTTTTCCGAGACGTGCAGCGAGGTCGTGCCCGGGGTGAGGGTCACGAGGTTGGCGAGCGTCGCGATGCCGAGATCGGTCTTGAGCGCGATCGGCACCGCCACAACGGCGGGGTTCAGCACCATCTTCGGCGACAGCACGGCGCCGGCGACGCGGGTCGCGGACTTCACGAGCTCCAGGAGGAACGTCGCGAAGAGCTGCCCGAGGGCGACGAGCCGCGAGGGGGACAGGAGGATGCTCATTCGACGGCTCCCTTGGTTGCGGAGAGGGTTTCTGCGGCGATGACCGCGTCGTGGTCCGGGAACACGGCGGCGATGTACTGCGTCCGGTCGACCAGCACCTCGGTGGCGGTGCGGGCGTACTCGACGAAGGGATCGGCGAAGAGGCCGATCGCCAGCGTCACCGCACCGAGCGCGACGATGGGGACGACGAAGGCGACGGGCACCCGCCGCGGCGTCGCGCGCACGAGGAGCGGCGCCTTCCAGAAGGCCTCCATCCAGATCTTCGACATCGAGAACAGGGTCAGCGCGCCGACGCCGAGCGCCACGGCGGCGAGCCACCAGGCGTCGTCGCGCAGGGACGCGTCGATGATCAGGAACTTCGCCCAGAAGCCCGACAGCGGCGGCAGGCCGGCGAGCGACAGCGCCGGGATCAGGAACAGCACCGCGAGCCAGGGGTGGGACTTCAGCAGGCCCCCCGACTTGCGCAGGTCGTTCGTGCCCGAGGCCTTGTGGATCGCGCCCGCGAGCAGGAACAGGTTCGCCTTCACGATGATGTGGTGGACGATGTAGAACACCGCGCCCGCGAGCGCGATCGGCGTGGCGATGGCGAGCCCCATCAGCATGTAGCCGATCTGGCTGATGATGTGGAACGACAGGATCCGGCGCACGTCCCACTGGATCGCCGCGCCGAACACGCCGGTGATCATGGTCATCGCCGCGACGACGGCCACGATCTCGCGCAGGCCGCCGCCGTCCATCTCGAACATCAGCGTGAACACGCGGAAGGCCGCATAGACGCCGACCTTGGTGAGCAGCCCCGCGAACAGGGCCGAGATCGCGATCGGCGCGGTGTGGTAGCTCGCCGGCAGCCAGAAGAACAGCGGGAAGACGCCCGCCTTGATGCCGAAGGCGGCCAGGAACAGGAGCGCCGAGGCGGTCAGCCCGGGCGACATCTCCATCTGCGGCAGGATGCGCGCGAGGTCGGCCATGTTCAGCGTGCCGGTCGCGCCGTAGAGCAGCGCCACCGCGATCAGGAAGAGGATCGTGCCGAACAGGTTCATGGCGGCGTACTTGAGCGCGCCGTCGATCTGCGCCTTGCCACGCTGGATCACGAGCAGCCCCAGCGTGGTGATCAGCATCACCTCGAACCAGACGTACAGGTTGAAGATGTCGCCGGTGAGGAAGGCGCCGTTCACGCCCGCGATCAGCCCGTGGAAGAGCGGATGGAAGCCGTTGCGCTCGTGGCGCGGTCGGATGTCGGAGAGCGCGAAGATCCCCACGGCGAGGGCGAGCACGCCCGAGATCGCGACCATCGCCGCCGACAGCGGGTCGGCCACGAAGGTGATCCCGAACGGCGCCGACCAGGAGCCGAACTGCTTGGCGATCACGCCCTCGCTCATCACCGCGGCGGTGAGCGCCAGCGAGGCGACGAGCAGGAGGACGAGGCTGGCGAGCCCGATCCAGCGCTGCGCGACCGGGCTCTTCCACAGCGCGGCCGTGAGCGCGGCGGTCGCGATCGGGATGAGGACCGGCCAGAGGACGAGGAGGGCGGTGGCGTCAGCCATGGTTGGTCACCGTCTGGGAAGAAGAGGGCGCATCCGGCGCGCCGAGCGCCTCGGCGGCCGTCATCTCGCGCACGTCGAGCGTGCCGAGGCTGCGATAGGCCTTGAGGGCCAGCGCGATCGCGAAGGCGGTGAGCGCGAAGCCGATGACGATCGCGGTCAGCACCAGCGCCTGCGGCAGCGCGTTCGCGGCGTCGGCTGCGAGCGCGTCGGCGCCCTGCGGGATCACCGGCGGCGTCGTCGAGCCGATGCGGCCCGACAGGAAGATCAGGAAGATCGCGCCGTTGGTCAGCAGCGTCAGGCCCAGGATCATGCGCACCGCGTGCCGCGAGAGCATCATGTAGAGGCCGCAGCCGACGTAGGCCGCGATGGTGAGGGCGTAGACGAGCGTCATATCGCGTCCTCCGCATAGAGCCGGAACATGAAGGAGAGCACACCGCCGACGACGACCATGTAGACGCCGAGGTCGAAGATGATCGTCGTGCCGAGCTTCACGCCGAGCAGCGACCCCCACTGGTGGGTCAGGAACGACCCGTCCGTGAGGATGCCGGGCACGCCGGAGACGAAGGCGACGGCGAGGCCCGCGCCCATCAGGACGACGGGGTGGAAGACGAGCGCGCGCCGCGCCGTCTCGACGCCGAGCGCCAGCGCCAGGACGGCGAAGCCGGCCGCGCCGACGAGGCCCCCGATGAAGCCGCCGCCGGGCTCGTTGTGGCCCCGCAGCAGAACCCAGACCGATCCGGCGATCATGATGGCGAAGAAGATCCGCACGACGGCGGTGAGGATGAGCGAAGGCATGGTTCAGGCTCCCTTCGTCGCGTTCTTGTCGGCGCGCTTCGTCGTCCCCGAGCGCAGCAGCGCCCAGGCCCCGAGCGCCGCGAAGGCGACGACCGCGATCTCGCCGAACGTGTCGAGCGCGCGGAAATCGACGAGGATGACGTTGACGACGTTGCGACCGAAGCCCTCCGGCACCGAGGTGACGGCGAAGTACTCGGTCAGCTCCTGGTTGAACGGCTTGGCCGCGATCCACAGCGTGGCGACGAGGATGCAGGCCGCGAAGCCCGCCGACACCGCACCGTCGAACCAACGCTCGCCCGTCGTGCGCGAGGACTTCGCCACGATGGGGAGCTTCAGGAGCACCGCCATGACGATGACGACGAACAGCGTCTCGACCGAGAACTGGGTCAGCGCCAGGTCCGGCCCGCCGTTGAGCAGGAAGACCAGCGCGAGGCCGTAGCCCGCCAGACCCACCGCCACGATCGCCGAGACCAGCGAGGGCACGGCGGCGGCGACGACGCAGCCCGCGACGATGAGCGCGCAGACGACGAGGAGGTAGGGCCGCACCGGCTCGCCCGCGATCGCCGGCAGAACCGGGCCCTCGCCGACGAGGAGGCCGTAGGCGAGCAGGCCCGTGACCGTCGCAGACACGACCGCGGCGTAGACCCGCAGGTCGCCGTTCTGGAGCACCTTCGTCGACCAGCGCGCGAGCGCGAGCGTCCGGCCGAGCACGAGGTCGTAGCCGCGGTCGAGGAAGACCTCGTCGAAGCCGCGGCGACGGCGCAGCGCCAGGTGGATCGGGTCCCAGAACCAGGCGAGCGTGGCGCCCAGCACGACGACGAGGCCCGAGAGCGCCAGCATCGGCGTGAAGCCGTGCCAGAGCTTGAACGACACCTCGAAGGGCGCGCCGTGGATCGCGATCGCGGCGGGCCCGATCAGCGCATACGAGACGAGCGAGGGCACGATGCCGAAGGTCACGCCGATGACGGCCAGCAGCAGCGGTCCCACCGTCATGCCGGCCCGCTCGCCGTGCTCGACGTGGACCGCCTTCTTGGCGCGCCCGAAGAAGGGCTTGAGGGCGAGCACGCCGGCCACCGCCACCATCACCGCGTTGACCATCACGCCGATGATCACGGCGATCGTGTCGAACGCGGACGCGAGCTTGGCCTCGAACAGGTACTCCTTCGAGATGAAGCCGATGAAGGGCGGCAGGCCCGCCATCGAGAACGAGGCGAGCACGGTGGCCGCGGCCGTGAAGGGCAGGAGCTTAGCCAGCCCGCCGAGGGAGCGCAGCTTCGTCTCGTGCGTGGCGTGAATGACGATGCCGGCGCAGAAGAAGAGGGTCGCCTTGTAGAGCGCGTGCGCCAGGATGAAGCCCACGACCGCCACCGAGGAGACCGGGCCGTCCAGCCCGATCAGCATGACGAGCGTGCCGAGCGAAGCCACCGTCGAGTAGGCGAGCACGGCCTTGAGCTCGATGGCGCGCAGCGCCTGGAGCGCGGCGATCAGCATGGTGAGGCCGCCGAAGCCCACCAGCGTCGCGCCCACCCACGCCGCCTGCCCGAACACGGGGTCGAGCCGGGCGAGCAGGTAGACGCCGAGCTTCACCATGGTGGCCGAATGCAGGTACGCCGAGGCCGGCGTCGGCGCCTTCATGGCGTTGGGCAGCCAGAAGTGGAAGGGGAACTGCGCCGACTTGGTGAAGGCGCCGATCAGCACGCAGGCCACGATCGCGGGGAAGAGCGGGCTGTCGAGCACGGGCGCGGGGTTCGCGGTGATCGCCGCGAGCGAGAAGGTCCCGGCCTCGACGCCGATCAGGATGATGCCGGCGAGCAGCGCCAGCCCGCCGCCGGCGGTCACCAGCAGCGACTGCAGCGCGGCCTTGCGCGCCTTCTCGTCCTCGCTCTGGAAGCCCACGAGCAGGAAGGAGAGGAAGCTCGTGGCCTCCCAGAACACGAACATCGCGACGAGGTTGTCGGCGGAGACCGTCGCCAGCATCGCCGTCATGAACAGGAGGATGTAGAGCAGGAACTGCGCGCGCGCGCCGGCCGGCTTCTCGCTCATGTACGACGAGGCGTAGAGCGTCACCAGCGCGCCGATGCCGCTGATCAGGAGCGCGAAGAGCAAGGAGAAGCCGTCCAGCCGGAAGGTCAGGTCGATCCCGAGCGAGGGCACCCAGGAGACGACGTCGACGATCGGCGCCGCGCCCACGGGGCCGATCTGGCTGAAGAACCAGGCGAACAGGCCGGCCGGCAGCGCCGCGGCGATCCAGCCGCCGACGGCGCCCGTCCGCGCCACCACGAGGGGCGCGGCGACCGCGCCGGCGAGGCTTATGAGAAGGACGGTCGACAGATCCACGAGCAGGGCTCCTCCGTGATTTCACGGATGCCTCTGCAGGGGGTGTGCCAGGTGGCTAAGTATATGATTCGATTGACGACCATGCGCTGCTCGCAGGGCCCGCGTCCGGATTTCCGGACGCGTTTCGCCGGACGGCGTCCGGAATCCCGGACGTGCCGGCGTCGGCTCACCCCAGCCCGACGATTCGCGCCATCAGCGGGCCGGCGAGCCAGAACACGCCGTGGGTGAAGGCGTGGGAGAGGATCGCGTGCTCCAGCGCGTAGCGCCAGTACAGCCAGCCGTAGAGCGTGCCGAGCAGCGCGTTGATGGCGATGGTGCGGATCACCAGGATCGCGTTGGGCTCGACCGTCGCGAACAGCGCCGGCACGTGCCCCGCGCCGAAGACGAGGGCGACGATCAGCACGACCGACCACATCACCAGCGGACGGTTGGCGGCGGCCCGCGCCCGCAGAACCGCGAAGACGCCCCAGGCGAGCGCCGTCATCAGGCCGTAGCGCAGCATCAGCTCCTCGGTGATGCCGCCGTAGAGCAGCGCGGAGAGGCGCGGGATCAGCGCGAGATCCGGTCCCGGCATCCCCGCGAAGGCGGCGGGCGCTGTGAGGCGGAAGCCGACGTCGACGAGCAGCGCCAGGATCGCCGCGGCAACTGTCAGCGCCAGGGTGCCGACCACGGTCGGGAAGGAGATCAGCGCCGGCGGGTCGCCGCGCACGCGGTCGGTGAGCCAGGAGCGCAGGCCGACCTTCTCCGAGAGCGTCACGCCGAGCGCCACCGCGACCGCGAGGATGATGCTCGGCTGGACGATCAGCAGCAGCGTGAGCGCGCCGTCGCCGATCCGGGGCGCCCCCTCTACCGCACGAAGGTCGTCCACCCCGATCCGCATCGCCATCGCGACGATGCCGAGGAAGCCGAGCAGGAACCAGGCGAAGAAGGGCAGGGCGAAGCGCATGGAAGGAGGGGTACCGTTGGGGACAGGATGGATCAGCCGCCGAGCGGCGTCGCCCGACCCTCACCAACGACGATGATGTCCGCCCGGTTCGCGAGCTCCGCGAAAAGCCCCCGATCCGCGCCGGTGAGCCAGATCTGGCCGCCGAGCCCGAACAGGTCGTCATAGAGCGCTGCGCGCCGCCGGGGATCGAGATGGGCGGCGACCTCGTCGAGCAGCACCAGCGGGGCGATGCCGGTCATCGTCGCGACCAGCCGGGCGTGGGCGAGCACCAGGCCGATGAGCAGCGCCTTCTGCTCGCCGGTCGAGGCCAGGTTCGCGGGGATGTCCTTGGGCCCGTGGCGTACTGCGAGATCGCTCGCCTGGGGGCCCACCAGGGTGCGGCCCGCCGCACGGTCGCGCCCGCGGCCCTCGCGCAGCAGGACGCGGTAGCGGTCCTCGGCGTCGACGGCGGGGAGCGCGGCGACGAGGTCGTCGATCTCACCCTCGAGCGCGAGGCGCGCGAAGGGGAAGGGCGAGGCGGGGTCGTGCGTCTCGGCGACGAGCCCGTCGAGCCGGCCCACCGTCTCCCGGCGCGCGGCGGCGACGGCGACGCCGAGCTCCGCCGCCTCGCGCTCGACTGCGTCGAGCCAGAGCGGGTCGCCATGCTCCTCGAGCAGGCGGTTGCGGGTGCGTAGCGCCCGCTCCAGCGCCGAGACCCGCGCCCCGTGCTCGCTGTCCACCGCGAGAACCAGCCGGTCGAGGAAGCGTCGCCGGTCGCCGGCGGGGCCGCGAAACAGCGCATCGAGATCGGGCGTCAGCCAGACGAGGCGCACGTAGTCCGCGAAGGCGGCGGGGGAGGCGGCGGGCGCGCCGTCGATGCGGCACACGCGCGAACGGCTTTCCGTGGACTGCGCGGTCCCGGTGCCGAGCCGGTGCTCGCCCCAGGCGCCCTCGATCGTCACCGAAGCCGAGAAACCCGCGGCCCCGTGGCGGACCATCGCCGCGAAGTCGGCGCGCCGCAGCCCGCGGCCGGGCGTGAACAGCGAGATCGCCTCGATCAGGTTGGTCTTGCCGACGCCGTTATCGCCGACGAGCGCGACGACGGGCGCGCTCGTCGCCAGGTCGAGCGTCGGGTAGGAGCGGAAATCCTGGAGGAGCAGGCGCGTCACGCGCGGACCCGCTCCGGTCTCGTCCGTCATGCGTTCGCGCCCGGGTTCGCGCCGCCCTGGGCAAGCGCGCGCCGCCGGCTCACACGCGCATCGGCATCAGCACGTAGAGCGCCGGAGCGCCCTCGCGATCCTGGATCAGCGTCGGCGATCCGGGGTCGGCGAGCTTGAACAGGGCGGTGTCCCCGTCGAGCTGCTGGGTGATGTCGAGCAGGTAGCGGGCGTTGAAGCCGATGTCGAGCGGGTCGGCCTCGTACTCCACCTCGACTTCCTCGGTGGCCGAGCCCGAATCCGGGTTGTTGACCGACAGCGTCACCCGCCCATCGGCGATGGCGAGCTTCACCGCGCGCCCGCGCTCGGAGGAGATGGTGGAGACGCGGTCGACCGCCTTGGCGAAGGAATCCCGGTCGACGATCAGCGACTTGTCGTTCCCCGCCGGGATCACGCGCTGGTAGTCGGGGAAGGTGCCGTCGATCAGCTTCGAGGTGAGGATGACGGAATCGAAGGTGACGCGGATCTTGGCCGGGGAGAGCTCGACCTTGATCTGTTCGCCGCCCTCCTCCACGAGCTTGAGGATCTCGGCGACCGCCTTGCGCGGCACGATGATGCCCGGCATGCCCGACGCGCCCTGCGGCGCCGCCATCTGGGCGCGGGCGAGGCGGTGGCCGTCGGTGGCCACCGCGCGCAGCACGGTCTCGCCCTCGCTCTCGATGGCGTGGAAGTAGATGCCGTTGAGGTAGTAGCGCGTTTCCTCGGTGGAGATCGCGAATTGCGTCTTCTCGATCAGCTTGCGCAGGTCGCCCGGCGCGATGGCGAAGGAGACGCTCATCTCGCCGGCGGCGAGATCGGGGAAGTCCCCCTCGGGCAGGGTCTGCAGCGTGAACTTGGAGCGGCCGGAGCGCAGCACCATCTGCCCGGCCTCGCCGGTCGCCTCGAGCGACACCTGCGCCCCGTCGGGGAGCTTGCGCACGATGTCGTAGATGACGTGCGCGGGAATGGTGGTGGCGCCGCCCTGCGCCACGTCGGCGCGGATCGTCTCCGTCACCTCCATGTCGAGGTCGGTGGCCTTGAGACCGAGCCCGTCGCCCTCCGCGCGAACCAGCACGTTCGACAGGATCGGGATCGTCGAGCGCCGCTCGACGACGCGGTGGACGTGACCCAGCGCCTTCAGGAGGGAGGCGCGCTCGACGGTGACTTTCATGGCGAACCCGATGGTCGTCGTTGGCCCGCGCGGCTGGAGCCGGCGCGGGCGCGGAAAAAGCAGGGAGCGCAGATTGGCGAAGCCGCGTCCGGAAGGCAAGGGCGGCCATGCCGCAATGCACAGGAGGCGCGAAAGCGCGGCCGCGGTTCGCCGGCCGCCGCGCTCACTCCTGCAGCATGCGCTTGAGGAGCTCGACTTCCTCGTTGAGGCCGGTGTCCTCGCCGATGCACTTCTCGATCTTGCGCACTGCGTGCAGCACGGTGGTGTGGTCGCGCCCGCCGAAGCGCCGGCCGATCTCGGGCAGCGAGCGCAGGGTGAGCGTCTTCGACAGGTACATCGCGATCTGGCGCGGGCGCACCACCGCTGCCGTGCGCCGCTCGGAGAGGATGTCGGAGCGCGAGACGTTGTAGCGCGAGGCGACGAGCTTCTGGATCTCCTCGATCTTCACCCGCTTGGGCTCGCGGTTCTTGACGAGGTCGCGGATGGCGGTCTCGGCGGTTTCGAGCGTCACTGCGGTCCCGGTGAGCGTCGCGTGGGCGAGGAGCCGGTTCACCGCGCCCTCGAGATCGCGGCCGTTCGTGGTGATCTGGCGCGACACGTAGGCGATCACGTCGGCCGTCACCGCGAAGGTCGGATGGGCCGCCTTCACCGCCGCGATGCGCGCGGTGAGGATGGCGTGGCGCAGGTCCTCGTCGAGATTGCCGACCTCGACCACGAGACCGCCGGCGAGGCGCGAGCGGGCGCGCTCGTCGAGGCTCTCGAGATCGCCCGGGGGCCGGTCGGCGGCGATGACGACCTGGCGGCCGGCGTCGATCAGCGCGTTCAGCGTATGGCCGAACTCCTGCTGGATCGTGCGGCCCTGGATGAACTGCACGTCGTCGATGATCAGGAGGTCGATGCCGCGCAGCTTCTCCTTGAAGGCCAGCGAGGTCTGCGCCTTCAGGGCCGAGACGAAGCCGTACATGAAGCGATCGGCGGTGAGGTAGATCACGCGCTTGCCGTGCTGGCGGGCGCCGTGGCCGATCGCGTGCAGGAGATGCGTCTTGCCGAGCCCGACGCCGGCGTGGAGATAGAGCGGGTTGTAGAGCGCGGGCCCGTCGTGGCGCGCCACGCGGTCTCCGGCGGCGTGGGCGAGCGCGTTCGAGCGCCCGACGACGAAGCTGTCGAAGGTGAGGCGCCCGTCGAGCGGCGCGCCGGCGATGTCGCTCTCCACCGGGGGGGCGGCCTGGTGCGTGGGGGCGGACGGCGCCGGCGCGGCGGGGGCCTCGCGCCGGGGCGCGTCGGAGCGCGCGGGATGGGTGGGCTCGGGGCGCTTGGCCGTCTCGCGGGCGGTGGTGCCGCGCACCCCGAGAGCGAGGCGGGCGACCGAGACGTCCTCGGCGCGATAGATGTCGAGCACGCGGTCGAGGTAATGCGCCTCGATCCAGCTCTTCAGGAAGCGTGTGGGCACGGTGAGGCGGGCGCAGCCGTCGCAGAGGGTCTCGAGCTCGAGCCGGGCGAACCACGACGTATAGACGTCCTCGCCGAGCTCGGCGCGCAGCCGACGCCGCACGCGGCCCCAGGCCTCCGTCGCGTCGCTCGCCGCCCGGGCCGCGGAATCGCCGCCGTCGACCGCCGCCGCGAGCGCTTTCTCGCGCTCCTCGCCGTCCTGGAACATCATGCCCTCCTTCACGCCTGTGACGCGCCGATCGCCGCCGCAATCGACATCGCCCGCCCCATTGCCTGTCATCGCGTCCGAGCGCCGCTCGCAGACGAGCGGCAGCGCTGCCCCCGTATTCGCGTGGGCACCGGGACGTCTTGCTTTGTACGGTAACACCAAAGGCCGAGCTAGAAGGCGGTATCCTGGCGAGCGTACCGTGTCGTCATCAGCGAGTTTTCTTTATTTCTGCCAATGAGAGACACGCCGCCGTCCTCCGCTCCTGAGGCCAAACCTTGGAAATGAAAAGAGTTACTTCCGCTGTCCGCTGAAGTCCAGTGACCTTACACAGCCCCCCAGGGGCGCGCAACAGAAAGGAGTCGGCTCGATGCGCGGCGGGGGTGCCCGCCCCCGTCCCCCTCTCCCGAGAGTCCGTATTAACGTACTGTCGTTCTTGAGCTTTCATTTACCTCTACGGCCGTCCCGCGCCGGATTCGAGGCCGTCCGCAGCGCCGTCGCAGCCTCCCGGAAAGGGGTGCCGAACGGGTCCGATTCCGCCCCGGATCCTGCTTTGCCCCCTAAGTTGTTGAGCCTTAAAAGGTTTATCTGCGCGATGAAAACATCCGGCGGCAAGTTTTCCACCCGGAATTCGAGGGCTGGAGTCAAGCAGAACGTAGAAAGAACCGCCAGCTCCGCGGCATTCCCGCGGCCGGCGTGTCCAAACGTATTCAGCGGCGTGTCAACGCGTATTAATCCCCAGTGGAGGCCGTTTTAGAAGGCGCGCAATCCGGAGCGGGCGCCGCGATACGGCGTGCAGAAACGACGAAGCCCGGCATAGCCGGGCTTCGAATTCTGCCGAATGCTTCGGTGCGAGCAGGCGTCCGGTGGCCCGACGCCGTCGTCCGGCGACGTCAGGCGGTGGCCTGCGTCTCCAGTGCCTTCACGCGCTTGGTCAGGCGCGAGACCTTGCGGGAGGCGGTGTTCTTGTGCGTGACGCCCTTCTGGGCGGAACGCATGATGATCGGCTCCGCGACGGACAGCGCCTGGCGCGCCTGTCCGGCGTCGCCGGCGCCGATGGCCTCCTCGACCTTGCGGATGAAGGTGCGCATGCGCGAGCGACGCATGCGGTTGATCGCCGTGCGCTTGGCGATCTTGCGCGTCATCTTCTTGGCCGAGGGCGTATTGGCCATGGCTGGTTGAACCCCGTTCGAATAGGCCGACCGGCGAGCCCGGGAGGGCCGCGCAGCAGGGATCGGCCGATGTTTGCTGAACCCATGGGCCGCCCGCCGGAAAACCGGCGCGCGCCCGCGAAGCCGGGTGTATAGTCGCGCGACGCCCCGCCGTCAACGGTTTAGTCGGCCCGCGATCGGTCGGCCCGCGATCGGTCCTGCCGCGCGCACCCGTCCGCGCTCACTCCGGCGCGATCAGCGCCGCGAAGCGCGCGAGGTCGACGTTGCCGCCCGAGACCACGATGCCGACGCGCATGCCCGCGAGGTCGTCCGCGGCGAAGGCGGCGGCCGCGGCGAGGCAGCCGGTCGGTTCGACCACCTGCTTCATGCGCTCGGCAAAGAACCGCATCGTGTCCGCCAGCGCCGCGTCGGGCACGGTGACGACGCCCGCCGCGAGCGCGCGGAGGATCGGGAAGGTATGCGCGCCGGGCATGGTGGTCTGCGCGCCGTCGGCGATGGTCTTCGGCACGGGGATGGCGACGGGCCGGCCGGCCTCGAGCGAGCGCACCCAGTCGTCCCCCGCCTCCGGCTCGACGCCGAAGACGGCGCAGCCGGGCGAGAGCGCCGAAGCCGCGAGGCAGCCCCCGGCGGTGAGCCCGCCGCCGCCGAGACATATATAGAGACGGTCGAGCGGCCCCACGTCCTCGATCAGCTCCTTCGTCGCGGTGCCCTGGCCGGCGACGACGTCGGGGTGGTCGAAGGGCGGGATCAGCGTCAGCCCGCGCTCGGCGGCGAGCCGCCGGCCGATAGCCTCGCGGTCCTCGCCGAAGCGGTCGTAGAGCACCACCTCCCCGCCGTAGCCCTTCGTCGCGGCGACCTTGATCGCCGGCGCGTCGGTGGGCATCACCACCGTCGTCGGCGCGCCGAGCAGCGTCCCCGCATGCGCGATCGCCTGGGCGTGGTTGCCCGAGGAGAAGGCGACGACGCCCCGCGCCCGCGCCGCCGCGTCGAGGGCCGCGATGGCGTTGTAGGCGCCGCGGAACTTGAAGGACCCGGTGCGCTGGAGGTTCTCCATCTTGAAGAACAGCGTCGCCCCGGTGCGGGCGTCCGCGGTGCGCGAGGTCATCACCGGCGTGCGGTGGGCGACGCCCGCGAGACGGCCCGCGGCCGCCTCGACGTCGGCATATGTGGGCAGGCGGAGCGCGGTCGGCTGGTCCATCGAGGGGCTCACTTGTTCTGGAACTTGGCCGGCCGCTTCTCGACGAAGGCCTGCATGCCCTCCTTCTGGTCGGCGGTGGCGAAGAGGGAATGGAACACCCGCCGCTCGAAGCGCACGCCCTCCGACAGCGTCAGCTCGTAGGAGCGGTTCACGCTCTCCTTGACGAGCATCGCGACCGGCAGCGACATCGAGGCGATGGTCTCGGCGGTCTTCAAGGCCTCCTCGAGCAGCTGGTCGGCCGGGACGACGCGCGAGACGAGGCCGGAGCGCTCCGCCTCCTCGGCGCCCATCATCCGCCCGGTGAGGCACATCTCCATGGCCTTGGCCTTGCCGACGATGCGGGTGAGGCGCTGCGTGCCGCCGGCGCCGGGCATGACGCCGAGCTTGATCTCCGGCTGGCCGAACTTCGCGGTGTCCGAGGCGATGATGATGTCGCACATCATGGCGAGCTCGCAGCCACCGCCGAGCGCGAAGCCGGACACCGCCGCGATGATCGGCTTGCGGCGCTGGGCCACCCGGTCCCAGGAGGTGATGAAGTCGTCGAGGTAGGTCTGCGGGAAGGACAGTTCGGACATCTCCTTGATGTCCGCCCCCGCGGCGAAGGCCTTCTCGGAGCCGGTGATCACCACGCAGCCGATGCCGGGATCGCGGTCGTAGCCCTCCAGCGCCTCGTTCAGCTCGGCGACGACGGTGGAATTGAGCGCGTTCAGCGCCTGCGGCCGGTTCAGCGTGATCAGCGCGACCTTGCCGCGGGTCTCGGTGAGGATCGTCTCGTAGGCCATCGTCGGCTCTCCTGGGCTGTCTCGCCACGCGTCGCGATAGGGGTAGCGGGCGGGCGGGGAGCGGGCAAGGGGCTGTCCGGCCGCAGACGGGGCGCGCGTACGCATCCGGCGTCGCCCGTCGGCCGGCGCCGCGACGCCGACAGTCTCCCGTTCACCGTCGGCGTGTATGACGGCATGGGGCCTACGCCCGCTCAACGATCCGCCGACCGGGAGCCGCCGCCTTGCAGATCATCGTCATCGAGCCCGCGGGCTACGAGCCCGCCGTCTCGGCGGTCGCCATCGGCGTCTGGCTCGCCTGCATCAACCTCGCCTCGTTCCTGGCCTTCGCCGTCGACAAGTCCGCCGCCCGCCGGCAGGGGCGGCGCGTGGCGGAGCGCACCCTCCTGTGCCTCGCGGCGCTGGGCGGCTCGCCGGCGGCGCTCGTCGCGCGCAATCTCCTGCGCCACAAGACCCGCAAGGAGCCGTTCCGCACGCGGCTGTTCGGGATCGTGGCCGTCCAGGTCGTCGTCGGCGTCGTCCTCACAGTCCCCGCGCTGCGCGCGCCGGTGTTGCGGGCCGTGGGGTTTTGAGGGGGGGGCTAAAACGCCCCCCGATACCCCTCCACCCCCACCTGCGCCGCGATCACCCCGAACGTCTCCCCCGCCAGCGCCTCGTCCAGCGCGGCGCGCAAGTCCTCCTCGGTGCTCACGCTCCACCCCCGCCCGCCGAAGGCGTGAGCCACGGCGGCGTAGTCCGTCGCGCCGAGCCCCACGCCGGCCCGCACCAGCCCGGCCTGGGCCTGCTTCAGCTCGATGAGGGCGAGCGAGCGGTCCTGGAGGACCAGAACCACTACCGGCAGGCGCTCGTCGCGCAGCGTGCCGAGCTCGCCCAGCGTCATTTCGAGGCCGCCGTCGCCGATCACGGCGATCGCGGGGGCGTCGGGGCGGGCGAGGCGGGCGGCCATGGCCAGCGGCAGGGCGGGCCCCATCGTGCACCAGCCGGCGGACTGGATCAGCGACAGCGGGCGCGGCGCGTTCCAGAGCTGGGAGAGGAGGATCCGATGCGCGCCGGAATCGACCGACACCGTCGCGCTCTCCGGCAGCGCCTCGGCCAGCGTGCGGAACACCGCATGCGGGCCGAACCCGGCGGTGGCCTTCTCCGCGAAGGCCTCCGCCAGCGCCTCCTGCGCCTGCGCGACCGGCCCCGAGGGCTCGTCGGAGCGGGCGGACAGGCGCCAGGCCAGCGCCTCGAGGATCGGCATGATCGGCCCGACGATGCGCTCGTCGACCCGGTGCATGCCGTGGTCGACCGGCGCGGCGCCGATCTCGACGACGTGCGCGTCCTCGGTGAACGGGTCGAGCCAGCCCGGGCGCATCTCGATCGGGTCGTAGCCGACGCACAGCACGAGGTCCGCCTCGCGCGCGAGCGGCAGCAGCGCCGCGTCGGCCTTGGGCGAAAGGCCGGCCGCGCCGAGCGAGAGCGGGTGCGCCTCGTCTACGAGCCCCTTGCCCTTGTAGGTGGTGATCACCGGCGCGCCCGTCGCCCGCGCCAGCGCCGCGACCGCCCCGCCGGCGCCGGCCCGCGCCGCCTCGAAGCCGGCGACGATCAGCGGCTGCGCGGCGTCGGCGAGTCGCGCGCGCAGATCGGCCAGCGCCGGATCGGCCCGGTTGGGCGCGGGGAGAACCGTCCTCGGCGCGGGCGCGATCGCCGCCTGCGGGGCGGGGTCGGGCAGCGCCGCGATCCCCGGCGCCAGGTCGAGATGGACCGGACCCATCGGCGGGGTGAGCGCCAGCGCGATCGCGCGCCGCACGGTCGCCTGCGCGCTCTTCGGCTCGATCTCGAACGAGCCCTTCACCAGCGGGCGCAGGAGGGCGGCCTGGTCGAGGATCTGGTGGGTGTAGAGCGCGCGGATCGGCCGGTCGACGACGCCGGTGAGCACGATCAGCGGCGCGCGTTCCTGCGCGGCGTCGGCGATGCCGTTCAGCGCGTTGGCGAGCCCCGGCCCGATCGTGGTGACGAGCACGCCCGGCGTGTCGGTGAGCACGCCGAGCCCGCCCGCCGCGATCGCGCCCGCGGTCTCGCCGCGCACGAGCAGGAAGCGCACGCCCGCCGCGCCGAGCGCGTCGACGAGGGTGACGACCTCGCCGCCGGGCATGCCGAAGGCGTGGCGCACGCCGTGGGCGTGCAGGGTGAGCGCCACGGTGTCGGCCACGCGCCTCATGTCGGATCTCCCGGGTGGTTTCGCGTCAGCTTACGGCGAGCGCGGCGTCGGCGCACGCGCCGTCGTCGGTGAGCCTCCGCGCGAAGCGATCGGGCCGCTTCGTGCGCCGGCGCGCGGCCAGCACGAGGTCGAGCCCGCGCCGGCCGGGCGCGCGCGCGGCGCGGTCGGCCAGGGTGCGCAGGAAGACGTCGCGCTGCGCATGGCTCCCGCCGATCAGCGGCAGCCGCCGCGCCAGCGTGGCGAGCCGCACCGGCGCGAGGGGCTCGTCCGATACGAGCGCGCGGGCGAGGTCGAGCCCCACCGCGCGCAGCACCTCGGCCTGCTCGCCGTCGCCCGCGGCGCGCTCCTCGAGCGCGTCGAGGCAGTCCGCCGCGCCGGCCCGGTCGCCGGCGGCGAGGAGGGCGAGGAGCGTGTGCAGCGCGGCGAAGGTCAGCGTCGCGTCGCGCCGGCGCGCATGCGCCACGCGCCGCAGCTCCTCCCAGCGCGCGCCCACGGGCACGCCGTCCTGGCGCAGGCGCCAGAGAAGCGAGACGGCGTTGGCCATGTCGCGGAAGTCCTCGCTCGGCCCCGGGCGCACCTCGCGGTCGTAGAGCGCGAGGACGCCGTCGTGGTCGCCCCGCTCCAGGTGGAACAGCGCGAGATGCCAGGCCATGTGGAAGGCGAAGTTGTTGCAGCCCGACCAGGTCGGCCGCGCGCGCTCGATCCAGGAGAGCCCGTCGGCGACGCGGCCGTCGCTCTCCATCACGTGCGCGACCGCGTGCAAGCCCCAGGCGTCGGCGGGCTCGGCGGCGACGGCGCGCCGGCCCGCCTGTTCCGCCTGCGGCAGGAGCCCCGCCTCCTCCAGCGCGAAGGCGTGGCAGCCCATCACGAAGCCGAAACCCGGCGCGGCTTCGTCCCCCCCGTCGGCGCGCGCGGCGGCGGCGGTCGAGGCGGCGAGCATGCCGGGCAGGTCGCCCGCCATGAAGCGCAAGGCCTGCGCGATCTTGAAGGCGAGGAGCGGGATCGGCCGCGCGCCGCAGGGCGTCTCCAGCCGGTCCGCCGCCGCACGGAAGCGCCCGGCGGCCGCGTCGCCCAGCGCGGCCACCAGCGCCGCCTCGTCGGGCGTGCCGCCGCGCTTGGCCGCGAGCGCCGCCTGCGCCGCGGCGAGCGCCACGCTGGCGGGCGTCTCCAATTCGCAGCGCGCCAGGATCAGGCAGGCGAAGCCCTCGAGCGCGTGGGCCCCGATGCAGTCCGGATCGGCGGCGCGCGCCGCCTCCAGCGCCGGCGCGGCGCCCGGGCGGTGGGCGGCCACCGCGAAGGTCGCCTGCGCGACCGCCTCGGCGGCGTGCGGGTCGTCGCCGCTGTGGCGCAGTCCGTAACGGTCGGTGAGCATGGATCCGCGGCCTCCTCGCCGGGCGTCGCCAGCCGGGCATGACGTTGCGGAGGCTAGCGGCGATCGCACGACGGCGGAACGACGGGGCCGATCACGAAGCGCCCGCGGGGCCTCACCTTCGCGTGAGAGCGCGGGCTGCGAGCTACGGGCTACGCTACGGGCGCGCGTCACGCCTCCTGCGCCTCCACCGCGTCCGCGCGCAGGCGCCAGTCGCAGCCCTCGGCGAGCGCGTAGAGCCGCTCGGCCTCGGCCAGCGCGGCCTTCTCGTCGTCGGCGAGGACGGTGAATTCCCTCTGCGGCGAGCGGTGCTCGTGGCCGGTGTCGTCCGATACGGTCTTGTAGAAGGTCACGGTGAAGCGCGGCATCTGTCCCCTCCCGGCTGTCGCAGGCGTCGAGGGGACAATGCCGGGGGCCGGCGCAAAGGTCCGCGCCGGTCTTCGATGGCGCGCGTTCAGGTCCGTGCGATCAGAGGATAGGCGCGCTTGACCGTGACGGCGACCGTCGCGGCGACGCCCGCCTTGATCAGGTCACCCGGGATGAAGGCGGCCGAGCCGGTCGTCGCGACGGCGGGGTCGACGCGAAAGCCGACGACCAGCCAGGCGATGCCCAGCGCGTAGATCACGCCGATGCCGCCCACCAGGTTCGCGAGGAAGGCGGTGGCGACGTTGAGCCGCCGCCAGGCGCGCTCGACCAGGGCCCCGACGACGAAGGCCGCCAGCGGCCAGGCGACCAGGAAGCCCGCGGTCGGGCCGGCGAAGACGGACAGCCCCCCGCGCCCGCCCGCCAGCACCGGCAGGCCGGCGGCGACGAGCCCGAGGAAGAGCAGCATCGACAGCCCGCCCCGCCGCGCGCCGAGGATCGATCCCGCGAGCATCACGCCCAGCGTCTGCGCCGTGATCGGCACGTTGATCGCCGGAATCGTCAGCGGCGGAAACAGCGCAAGCGCCGCGGTGAGCGCCGCGAAGAGCGCGATGTAGGCGATGTCCTTGGTGGTCATGTCTGGCCTCGAGGAGCGAGCGCGCGGGCCGCCGCGCGCGGCCGCGTCGGTCGCGGGTGGGCTCGCCTAGCGCGGGGGTGGACGTACGGTCAATTCGTCATTTTCGACAGGTGGGGGCCGTGCGGAGGCGTTCGCCTCCGGCGCAGCCGCCTCGTCGAGGCCGCCGCGGGCCTCGATCGCCTCTGCCGCCGCCTCGGCGGTCGCGAGGCTGCGCACGACGAGGGGCACCGCGAGCGCGAGCGGGTTCGCGCCGAGCCCCCGCGCGGCCTGCGCCTCCCGGATCGCGGTCGCGGCGGCGGCGACGACGGGCACGAAGCGGATCGCCAGCGCCAGCGCCAGCGCCACGCGCTCGGGTGCGACGCCGAGGGGGGCGAGGGGGCGCAGGCCCCGGGCGAGGGCCTCGACCATGGCCGAGACCGGCGTCGTCAGGGTGACGAGGGCGGCAGCCAGGATCAGCGTCGCGAAGCGCAACGCCAGCGCCGCGCCGGCCTCCCAGGAGACGACGAGGCCCTGCAGCAGGAAGAGGACCGCGAGAACCGCCGCGAGCGGCCGCAGGGCGGCGACGGCGTCGGCGAAGGCGAGGCCCGCGACCCGGTAGAGCGCCAGCGCCGCGACGAGGGCGCCTGCGAGCGCGAGCGGCGCATCGACGAGCATCAGCCCGGTGCCGGCGAGCGCGAGCGCCGCGAGCTTCGCGCCCGCGGGGAGGCGGTGGAGCGGGCTCTCGCCCGGGCGGTGGAGCGCGATCACGGAGCCTCCATCAGCGCGCGATAGGCGGTGATCGCCGGGCCGGGCCGGTCGTCGGCGACGATGCGGCCCCCGTCGAGAACCAGCACCCGCTCGAAGGTCTCGAGCAGAGCGAGGTCGTGGGTCACGAGCACGACCCGCTGCGGCAAATCCTCGAGAATGCGCGCGATCCGCCGCGTGTTGCGCAGGTCGAGGAGCGTCGTCGGCTCGTCGAGGACGAGGATCTCGGGCGCGCCCGCGAGCACGCCCGCGAGCGCGAGGAGCTGCTTCTCGCCCCCCGAGAGCACATGCGCGCCCTGGTCGGCGAGGTGGGAAAGGCCGAAGCGCTCGAGCGTTTCCGCCACGCGCCGCGCGAGCTCGGCCTTGGGCAGGCCGAGCCGCTTGAGCCCGAAGGCCACGTCCTCGGCGACGATCGGGTAGACGATCTGGTTGTCCGGGTTCTGGAAGACGAAGCCGACGCGCCGCCGCACGGCCTTCGTCTCGGTGCGCGTGTCGCGCCCGTCGATCGCGACCCGGCCCTCATCGGGAAGGACGAGCCCGTTGAGGAGGCGCGCGAAGGTGCTCTTGCCCGAGCCGTTGGCGCCGATCACGCCGATGCGGCGCTCCGTGAGCGTGCAGGAGATCGCATCGAGCACGCGGCGCGCGCCGAAGCCGTGGGAAACGCTGTCGAGGACGATGCTCATCGGGCCCGCGATCCGGATGCCGGCGTCGCGCCGGCCGTTCGGGCTGCATGATCACGGCGGGACCCGGCGCGCAAGGTTTTTCGCCGCCGCGAATCACCGACCCGCAAGCGTTTGCGGAGCGGGTCCCGGAAGGTGGGCCGAAAAAATGCTGAAGGTCGCTTGACCCGTCGGGGCCCTCCTCGTATACCCCGGCTCCCGACGCGGCGGGGCCTTCTCCGGGAGGTGAGCCGAGGCGGGCAGCTCTTTGACGGGTCGCGCGTTTCACGGTTTTTTCCGGATGGCCTCGGGGCTTTTCCGGAGGGTCTGGGAGCGCTCGGTTCGGGGTCGGCGGGGTCCGGGATTTTCTCGAATTTTCCTGTTGACAGGGGGTTCGGGGATCACTAGATACCGACCTCCCAGCGACGGGGTTACCCGCCGCTTTCTCCGAGACAGCATGGCGAACGCAGCCGGTCACGGCCGGTGCACGTCGCGTTTGGGCTCGGAACGCTCTTTGACATTGTCGAGAAGGAAGAAGGAGAAGCGTGGGCGGCCTTTCGTCCTTGCGGGTCCTGGCTGTGATC
>Ga0076929_100075_pt1 | contig 192619 bp, 167 predicted proteins | sample HotLakConUCCSL28_FD_87104 | JGI IMG/M metagenome (GOLD analysis project Ga0076929, IMG submission 87104) | Hypersaline microbial mat communities from Hot Lake, Washington, USA - Hot Lake Consortium UCC-SL28 (version 3) (version 3) | ecosystem: Environmental > Aquatic > Thermal springs > Hot...
CAGCGCGCGGCGATGCGGCCTTCCGCGCCCTCCTCGCGGCGGGGGGCGGCGGCGCGCTCGCGCATCGCCCTGCCGCCGGCGAGGCGCTCGCGCGGAATGTCGATCACGATGGAGGCGCCGCGGGGGCCGCCGGTCACACGCAGCTCCGCGTCGAGCCCCGTGACCAGCGAGCGCACGATCCGCCCTCCGAGGTTGCCGCCGTCCGGCCAGCGCGAATCCTCCGGCAGGCCGATGCCGTCGTCGGTGATGGAAAGGCGCGCTGTCCCGTCCGACAGCTCGATGAGCCGCACCTCGAAAAGCCCCACGGCGCGCCCGTCGAAGGCGTGCTGGTAGGCGTTGGTGAGGATCTCCGACACGATGAGGCCGACCTGCGCCGCGGTGTCGATGGAGGCCGTGAGGTTGCCGAGGTCGAGGTTGAGGCGCACGCTCTCCCGCCCGTCGAGGTAGGAGACCGCCGAGGCGATGCGCGACACGTAGGCGCCGAGCTGGATGTCGCGGTCGCTCGCCTTCTCCGTCCCGCCCGTCGTCATCTCGGCGTAGAGGAGCTGGAGCGCCTCGATCCGCCTTGCGAGCGTCGCGTAGGTCTCGGCCGACGTCACCTGGTCCGCCCGCGCCTGCATGCGGATCATCGAGACGATCATGGACAGGTGGTTCTTCACGCGGTGGTGGATCTCCCGCAGCGCCTCGTCGGCGCCGTCGGCGAGGAGCGTCGTCCCGTCGGCGCTTCCGGCCGCCCGTTGGATCCCCACGAAGTAGGCGATACCGCCGTCCTCGTCGGCGAGGGGCGAGATGTAGATGCGGTTGAGGAAAGGCTGCCCGTCGGCCTTGTAGTTGAGGAGCTCGATGGCGAACTCCTCGCGGCTCGAGAGCCCGCGGCGGAGCGTCTCGATGGCTTCGGGATCGGTGTCCTCGCCCTGGAGGAAGCGGCAGTTGCGGCCGATGGCGACCTCGGGCGCGTAGCCCGTCAGCCGCGAGAATGCGTGGTTCACGAAGACGATGGGGTTGTCCTCGATGTTGGGATTCGTGATCACCAGCGCGAACGGCACGCGCTCGAGCGCCATGCGGTGCATCGCCCAGTCGGACATGTCGCGTTCTTCCCGCCCCTTCCTCACGCGCGCTTTTTTCGACAGGCGGCGCGGGGGCAGCGGGGACAGGTCCCTGCCGCCGCCTGTCGGAAGGCGCCACCTCATCTTATAGATCGGTGCCGCCGTTCCGGCCACACGCCGCCACAGGGAGAGCTTCAGCCATGGATGAACCGCGCCGTTCGCCGACCCGCCGTGCCTGCCGGGGGGCCACGCTCGCCATCGCGGCGGTGCTGGCGCTGGCTCCGCCGGTCGCGAGCGCCGCCGAGCTCGACCCCATGTCCCGCTTCCATCCCGCCCAGGCGGCGCGGCACATGGTCGTCACGCAGGAGGCTGAGGCGAGCCGCGTCGGCCTCGAGGTCCTGAGGGCGGGCGGCAACGCCGTCGACGCCGCGGTCGCCGTCGGCTTCGCGCTCGCGGTCACGATGCCGCGCGCTGGCAACCTCGGCGGCGGCGGCTTCATGATCGTCCACATGGAGCGGGGCGACGAGGACGAGACCGTCGCCATCGACTACCGCGAAACCGCACCCGCCGCGGCCGACAGGGACATGTTCCTCGACGACGGCGGGGAGGTCTCGCCCCGGCTCTCGCGCAGCTCCGGGCTCTCCGTCGGCGTTCCGGGCACCGTGGCGGGTCTCGCGCTCGCCCACGAGCGCTACGGCTCGGGCCGCTTCACCCTCGCAGAGCTCGTCCGGCCGGCGGTCGGGCTCGCGCGGGAGGGGTTCGCCGTCTCGCCGGGGCTCGCGAACGCGCTCCGATCCGCGTTCCTGCGCGACCGGCTCATGGCCGACGAGGCGGCGGCCGCGCTGTTCTATCCGGGCGGCGAGCCCCTCGCCGCGGGCGCCACCATCACGGCGCCCGAGCTCGCGGCCTCGCTGGAGAGGATCGCCGCCGAAGGGCCGGCAGGCTTCTACGAAGGCCCGACGGCGGAGGCGATCGTCGCCGCCGTGACGGCGCGCGGCGGGCGGATGACGACCGCCGATCTCGCCGCCTACCGTCCGGTGGTGCGCGAGCCCGTGCGCGGGACCTTCAAGGGCTACGATGTGGTCTCGATGCCGCCGCCGAGCTCCGGCGGCGTGCACCTCGTCCAGATGCTGAACATCCTCGAGCCCGCCCACTTCGGCACCTGGGGCGTCAACGGCGCGGAGATGATCCACATGATGGCGGAGGCCGCGCGCCGGGCCTACGCCGACCGCGCGCTCTACGTCGGGGACCCGGGCTTCGTGGACGTTCCTGTGGAGCGGCTCGTCTCGCCGCAGTACGCCGAGCGGCTGCGCTCAGGCATCGACATGACGCGCGCGACGCCCTCCTCGCAGATCGGCGCCGACCGCGAGGCTCTCATGGCGGAGAGCGACGAGACCACCCATTTCTCCATCGTCGACGGCGAGGGGAACGCCGTCTCCAACACGACGACGCTCAACTTCTCCTTCGGCGTCGGCTTCATGGCGGAGGGAACGGGGATCCTCCTCAACAACCAGCTCGCCGACTTCGCGGCCGCGCCCGGCGTGCCGGACCGGTACGGTGTGCCGGGGGCGGAGGCGAACGCCGTCGCGCCGGGCAAGCGGCCCCTCTCGTCCATGACGCCGACCATCCTCCTCCGGGACGGGCGGGTCGTCCTCGTGACGGGCTCGCCCGGCGGGAGCCGCATCATCACGACGGTGCTCCAGATCATCCTCAACGCCACGGTCCACTTCCGCGACATCGCGACCGCGACGGCGCTGCCCCGGGTTCACCACGAGTGGCTGCCGGACCATATCCGGATCGAGCGGGGGATCAGCCACGACACGATCCGCCTCCTCGAGGAGAAGGGGCATCAGGTGAGGGTGCAGCCCGTGATGGGCGCTGCCCAGTCGATCCGCGTCGGGTCGGACGGGACGCTCCACGGGGTCTCGGACATGCGCGTTCCGGGCGGCCTCGCGGCGGGGGACTGAGGGCGATCGTGTCTGTCAGGGCGATCCTCACGGGGCGGACTCCGCGGGCGCGCGCGCGGCGCAAGGCGCGGCAGGCGCGCTGGCGCCGCCCCATCGAGACGGCGCGCGACCGGCGGGAGGCCTGGGCGAGCCTCATGCTGTCGGACCACGGGTTCCTGCGGCTCGGCTACCGCAACCGCCACCGCGTGAGCGACGGGCTGTGGCGCTCGTCCCAGCCGGCCCCCTTCGACATCGCCTGGGCGCGGCGGGCGGGCGTGCGCACGGTGCTTTCGCTGCGCGCCGACGGCTTCGGCGGCGATCCCCTCGAGCAGGACGCCTGCCGCAGGGAGGGGCTGAGGTTCGCCCGTCTCGTCCTCCAGTCCCGTGCCACGCCTTCCAGGGAGACGCTGCGGGAGGCGATGGCGCTCCTGCCCTCGCTCGAGCGCCCTGTCCTCATGCACTGCAAGTCCGGCGCAGACCGCGCGGGCCTCGGCGCGGCCCTCTGGCTCATCGTCGTCGAGGGGCGCCCGGCGGCCGAGGCGCTCCGCCAGCTCTCCTGGCGCTACGGGCACGTGAGGAGCGCGAAGACCGGCATCCTCGACGCCTTCCTCGCCGCCTTCGCGGAGACCGGGGAGGCGCGCGGCCTCACCTTCGCCGAGTGGGTCGAGACTGTCTACGATCCCGCGGCCCTCGCCGCTTCCTTCCGCCCGAGCCGCGCCGCCGACGCCGTCCTCGCGGTGCTCGACAGGGAGTGATCCCGGCCCGCCGTCTCAGGCGATGGCGGCGAGGAGGTCGCCCGTCATCGGGTTGTCCTCGTAGACGTCCGCCACCTGGCAGATGACGGCGGTGAGGGCGCCGCGCTGGCGCAGCCACGCGGCACACTCGGAGGCGCGGCGGCGCGGGACGTGGAGCGTGAGCGGGGCATGGTGCGCGCCGAAGGGGGCGACCGCGCCGAAGCGCTCGTTGGCGGCGGCTGCGATGGCGTCGGGCTCCGGCACCACGGCGCGGACCTCGAGGATGGTCCGGGCCCGCATCTCGGCCGCGATCCGCTCCACGATGGTGCCGGCGAGGCCGCGCGTCGCCTCCGTCCACGGCGCGGAGCGGGCCGCCACGAAGTGCGCCTCCGACTGGAGGATGACGCCGTCCGCGAGGATGCGCAGCTGGTTCGCCGCGAGCGTCGCGCCGGTGGTGGTGATGTCGACGACGAGATCGGCGGCGCCCGCGGCCGGCGCGCCCTCCGTGGCGCCGAGGCTCTCGACGATCCGGTAGTCGGCGACGCCGGCGGCGGCGAAGTGGCGGCGCGTGAGGTTCACGAACTTCGTCGCGACGCGCAGCGGCCGGCCGTGGCGGGCGCGGTGCATCTCGGCGACGTCGGCAAGGTCCGCCATGGTCTCGACGTCGATCCACCTGTCGGGGACGGCGACGACGACGTCCGCCGGGCCGAAGCCGAGGGCCGTCACGAGGTGGAACCGGGCGGCGCGCTCTGCCGGGTCGTCCAGCGTCTCGTGGACGAGGTCGAGCCCCGTGAGGCCGAGATGGGCGTGGCCCGCGGCGAGCTCGCGCGCGATCTCTGACGCCGACAGGAACGCGACCTCCACGCCGCGGAGGCCGGAGATGCGGCCGCGATAGTCCCGCCCGCCTCTGGCCCTCTCCACCTTGAGGCCGGAGCGGGTGAGGAAGTCGAGCGCATCCTCCTGGAGGCGGCCCTTCGAGGGGACTGCGAGAACGAGGGCCGTCATGGAGCCTCCGGGAGGCGGTCGATCCACACCGAGAAGCCGATGGCGGGGAGCGTGCGGGACGGGTCGAGGAGGGAGACGAGGCGGTCGTAGCGCCCGCCGGCGATCACCTCCGCGTCCGGCCTGGCGGGATCGGTCATCTCGAACACGAAGCCCGTGTAGTAGCCGATGCGGCGGCCGAAGGCGGCCTCGAAGGCGATGGTCGAGAGGTCGACGCCGAGCGCCGCGAGGGCGGCCGAGCGGGCAGCGAAGCCTTCGAGGATCGGGCCGAGCGAGAGCCCCTCGTCGCGGGCGAAGGCGGCGAGCGTGTCTGCGGCGCGGTCGAGCGGCGCGGCGAGGGCGAGGTAGCGCGACAGGACGCTCTCCGCGGCGGGGTCGGCGCCGTTGCCGGCCTCCTCGAGGATGCGCTCGGCAATGTCGTCCGCCGTGCGCCCGCCGAGGATGGCGCGGTCGGAGGCGCCGACGACGGCGCGCACGACGGCGCGGGCGTCGCCGATGTCGAGGCGGGAAAGAGCCGGGGCGAGGCGCGCTGCGATCCCGTCGCCTGTGCCGCGCCGGGCGAGGCGGGCGAGCGTGGCGGAGAGGCGCACCTCGTCGCCGAAGGCCGTCACGAGGCGCGAGCGCCAGGAGGGGGAGAGGCCGACCGCCTCCACGACCGCGCCGAACACGTCGGCATCGCCGACGCGCACCGACGGGGCGAGCCCCACCGCGGCGGCGCAGCGGCCGGCGAGGGCGTAGAGGCGCGCGTCGGTCTCCATGCGGTCGGCGTGGCCGAGCCATTCGGTGCCGGCCTGCTCGAACTCGGGGTCGCCCACGGCGCGGCGCTTGCGGAAGATCTTGCCGCGATAGGTGTAGGCGAGCGGTGTCTCGCGCCCGCTCTTCAGGTGCTCGAGGCAGACCGGGATCGTGAAGTCGGGGCGCAGGCACCAGGATTCGCCCTCTGCGCCCTCCGTGATGAAGAGGCGCTTGCGGAACTCCTCTCCGGCGAGCTCGACGAAGAGGTCGGCGGGCTGGAGGAGCGCGGGAAGGACGGTCGCCTCGCCGGCCTCCTCCAGCACCGCCATCAGGCGGGCGGCTGCAAGGGTGTCGGTCATGGGTTCACGGAGACGGCGTTCACGGGCGCGCGTTCAGGATCTCGCGCACTGCGGCGGCGATGGCCTCGATGTCGGCGTCCACCTCGCGCTGCGCGGGGCGGGCGGCGATCCATTCCTCGCGGTTGCCGATCTCCTCGCTGGCGGCCTTGCCGGCGGCGAGGTCCTTGATCTGGACCTTGCCGGCGGCCCGCTCGTCGGCGCCCTGGATGACGACGCAGGGGGCGTTGCGGCGGTCTGCGTACTTCATCTGCGCGCGGAAGCCCGAGTCGCCCACGTACATCTCCACCGGCACGACGGCGCCGTCGGCGTTGAGCGCCGCGCGCAGCTTCGCGGTCATCTCCTGGTAGGCGGGGAGGGCATCCCGGTCCATGACGGTGACGATGACGGGACCTGGCTCGGCGCCGGCCTTCTCGCGCGCGGCGAGGGCGGCGGCGAGGCGGGAGACGCCGACGGAGAAGCCGGTGGCGGGCACGTCCTCGCCGCGGAAGCGCCCGACGAGGCCGTCGTAGCGCCCCCCGCCGCCGACGGAGCCGAAGCGGACGGGACGGCCGGTGTCGTCGGTGGTCTCGAACAGGAGCTCGGCCTCGAAGACCGCGCCGGTGTAGTATTCGAGGCCGCGGACCACCGAAGGATCCACGCGGACGGTGTCGTAGCCGGCCGCGGCTGCATGCTCCCCGATCTCGGCGAGGTCGTCGGTGATGCGGCTCGGGGCGTCCGACTCGATGAGAGAGAGGACGACCGCCGTCTGCGCAGGGTCGAGCCCGGCGCCCTTCGTGAAGTCGCCGCTCTCGTCCTCGCGGCCCGCCCCGAGAAGCTTCGCGATCTCGCCGATCGGGAACTTGTCGGCCTTGTCGATGGCGCGCAGCACCGTGAGGCGGCGAGGGTCGCCGGCGGGAAGTCCGATCTCGTCGAGGACGCCGTCGAGCACGCGGCGGGAGTTGACGCGGATGGCGTACTCGCCCGGTGCGAACCCGAGCGCCTCCATGGTGTCCGCCGCCATCATGCAGATCTCCGCGTCCGCCAGCGGAGACGCAGCCCCCACGATGTCGGCGTCGAACTGCATGAACTGCCGGAACCGCCCCGGCCCGGGCTTCTCGTTCCGGAACACCCACCCGGCGCGGTACGACTTGTACGGCTTCGGCAGGCGGTCGAAATTCTCGGCGACCATGCGGGCGAGGGGGGCCGTCAGGTCGTAGCGCAAGGACAGCCACTGCTCGTCGTCGTCCTGGAAGGCGAAGACGCCCTCGTTCGGCCTGTCCTCGTCCGGCAGAAACTTGCCCAGCGCGTCGGCGTACTCGATCAGCGGCGTCTCGACCGGCTCGAAGCCCCAGCGCTCGTAAACCCTGCGGATCGTCTCCGTCATCTCCGCAACGCGGCGGATCTCTGCCGGCGAGCGGTCGGCAAACCCGCGCGGCAGCCGCGCCTTCGGCCGGTTCGCCTTCGTCTTCGCCATAAGATCCTCCGTTCGGGCGCGGGGTAGCCGATCGCGCGGCGGCGCTCAACCGAACGCGCCCGGAAAGCCGCAGCCGTGAAGCCTGGATGAGCGCCCTTGTGCGCTCGCGCGGCCCGCAACGCAAGACCGGCGCGAACCGAGGCGCCGCCTCCCGCATTCACCGTGCGGGAAACAGGTGAGGGGAGAGGGGCGATGTCCGTGGAGCTCGTGTTCGGTCTGGGTGCCCTCGCGCTCGGCGTCGGCGCCGTCGTCATCGCCTTTCTCGGGGGGGCGACCAACAACCGCCAGGCCGCGAAGACGGCGATCCATGCAACCGTGCCCCTCGTCGGCGCCATCGCCTACATCCTGCTCGCGACGGGCCTCGGCGTCTTCGACGTCGACGGCGACGGGGTCGGCTTCCCCTACGCCCGCTTCATCGCCTGGTCCATCACGACGCCGCTCCTTCTCCTCGGTCTCCTCGTGACCGCGGCGCCGCTCGGGCGGAATCTCTGGACGCTGGCGCTCGCCGTGGTGTTCGCGGACGTCGCCATGATCCTGACGGGCATGGTGGCCGCTGCGGGCGAGCCGACCACCGCCGCCGCCTGGTTCCTCGTCGCGACGGCGTGCTTTCTCGTGGTGCTCGCGCTGATGTGGGGGCCTGTGCGGGCGAGCGCGGAGGAGGGGCATCCGTTCCGCGCCGAGGCCTACCGGCGGCACCTCTCGATCCTCACCGTGCTGTGGGCCGCCTATCCCGTGGTGTTCCTCTTCGGCCCCGTCGGCGCGGAGATCTACGGCACGACCGGCGACGCGGCACTCTTCGCGAGCCTCGACGTGGCGGCCAAGGCCGGCTACGGCGTTCTCGTCGTTCTGGAGGACCACCGCCTCGCGGCCGCCGAGAACGCCGACAGGCGCACGCTCGCGTTCCCGCCGGAGCCCGCGCCCGTGGCGGACCCGGACGGCGAGGAGGCGGTCCCGCCCGCCCGCGCGCCGGTGCTCGCGACGGAAGACGCGGCCGGCACCGCCCCGCAGGTGCCGCCCGTCCCCGCCCACGCGCCGGGAGGCCTTGCGGGAGGCTTCGCTGCGCCGCCGCTCCCCTGGCGTGCGTCTGCGGCCTGGTCGCGGGAGCGCGCAAGGGCGCCGGCGCCCGAGTGGCCGGACGCGCCCGCGCCGGCGCCGCGCGCGCCGGAGCCGCGCCGCAGCTGGGCGACGCGCGCCTCGGACATGGTGCCGGCCGCCGTGGTGACATCGATCCTCGTCATGATCTCGCGGCCGCGCGGCAGGCGCTGACGGCGGGTCAGCCGCGCTCGCTCCCGCCGTCGGCGGGTGCGGGAAGTGCGGGCGGCGCGCCGGCGCCCTCCCTCGCCGCCACCTTCACCGAGCGCGCGAGGCGGGAAACCGCGGGCACCGCCGCCACCTTCCCCTCGTTGACGAACGCCTCGTGGTTCCTCTCCACCTCGGCGAGGACGTATCGGTAGTTCACCATCATCCCGTAGGCGTTCGAGAGCCCGCGCGCGGAGGTGTCGGCGGCGAAGTCGATCTGCTCGAGCCGCGCGCCGTTGCCGAGGTGGAACCGGGCGACGGGGTCGACGAGGCGTCCCTTCCCGTCGCGGGCGGCGGTGAGATAGTGCGCAGCGAGCGGCATGAGCGCGGCCTCGGCGTCCTTCGCGAGCGCCGCGTCGGCGAGCGCGCCGGGCGCATCGAGCCTCGGCAGGAGAGCGCGCGTCGCCTCGTCGACGGCGCTCTCGGCCCGCGCGGCCTCCTCGGAAAGCCACGCGCGGAAGCCAGGCATCGGGGACAGCGTCACGAAGGTCTTGAGGTTCGGGAAGGTGCGCGCGAGGTCCTCCGCCACCTGCTTGATGAGGAAGGCGCCGAAGGAGATGCCGCGCAGCCCCTCCTGGCAGTTGGAGATGGAGTAGAAGACGGCGGTCGTCGCCTCCCGCGGGTCGATGGGCTCGCGCCCCTTCTCGAGGATCGGGCCGATGGCGGACGGGATGGCGGCGGTCAGCGCCACCTCCACGAAGATCAGCGGCTCGTCCCCGAGGCGCGGATGGAAGAAGCCGAACAGCTTGCGGTCCGGAACGTCGATCCGGCTCCTGAGGTCCTCCCAGTCCTTGATGGCGTGGACGGCCTCGTAGCGGATGATCTTCTCGAGGATCGCCGCCGACGTGTGCCAGTCGATCTCCCGCAGGACGAGGAAGCCGCGGTTGAACCATTCGGCGAAGAGGCGGCGCAGGTCGTCGTCCACCGTCGCGAGGTCGGGGTGGTTCGGGAGGCGCTCGAACAGCTCGAGGCGCATCGCGACCAGCGCCTGCGTGCCGCCCTGGACGAGGTTGAGGCGGCGGAAGAGGTCGACGCGCCGCGGCTCCGCGGCGTCCCTGAGGCGCCGCGCCGTCGCCTCGCCGGGGCTCTTCACGTAGTGCGCGGCCGCCGCCTCCAGCGCCTCGCCGTCCGGGCCGTAGTCGTTGGCGAGGGTGCGGAACAGGAAGGTGCGTCCGGCCGAATCGAGGTCGCGGTAGGCGCGCAGGAACTCCTCCGCGCGGCGGGTGGAGGACGCCTCGCCGCGCCCGGCGAGAAGGGCGTCGATCATGGCGACGAGGTCGTCGCGGCTCGTGCGCCTCGGCTTGCGCCGCTCGCCGAAGAGGCGCGTGTCGGCGATGGTGTTGAGCAGGTCGTTGATGACGCTCGTCTGCCTCATCGACAGCTCCCTTGTCGCTGACCCTCCGGCGGCGACGGGCGCCGCCCCTTCGGCTCATATGGCACCGATCTGCCGCTTCGCGGAGCGGTGCGGCGCCTGGCGTGGCGAGGACTGCCACGGATGTGCCGCCCGGGCGCCAACGGATGTTTCCATCGCGCCCGGAACCGCGCTAGGCCCCTGACGGCGTCGACGGCGACGCCGACGAAGCAGGGAGCCGCCATTGACCCGTCAGACGTACACCGTGCGCCACAGGAGCCGCGTCTACGAGGGCTTCATGAAGCTCGACCTCTACGAGGTCGCCATCGAGAGCGGCGGCCGCAGGTGGGAGATGGTGCGCGAGGTGCACGACCACGGCTGCGGCGCGGCTGTTCTCCCCTACGACGAGGAGCGGCGGACGGCCCTCCTCGTGCGCCAGCTCCGCGTGCCCGTCCACGTCACCGACGGCGAGGGGCTGATCCTCGAGGCGGCCGCCGGCCTCACCGATCCGGAGGACGCCGACCCCTCGGTGACGGCGCGGCGGGAGGCTGCGGAGGAGCTGCAATACGCCGTCCACGACCTTCAGGAGGTGGCGACGTTCTATCCGATCCCCGGCATGGTCACCGAGCGGATGAGCTGCTTCATCGCCCGCTACACGCCGGCAGACCGCCTCACCGGCGGCCCCGAGGCCGACGAGGACGAGGTGCTCGAGGTGGAGGAGTGGCCGCTCGACGAGCTGTGGCGCGCCTTCAGGGACGGGCGGCTGAGGGACGGCAAGGCCATCGTCTGCCTCCAGGGCCTCAGGATCGCGCGGCCGGACCTCTTCACCTGATACCGCCGCGCCGGAGCGTCGATCTGTCGCGCGCGGGTGTCGCTCGATGGCCCGCGCGGGCCTGATCTGCGCGCGATGGCCGGGTCCGAGGGTGCGCCGGCAGGGGGCATCCTCACTCGCCCGGCGTCCACCGCCGGCGCAGCCCCCTCAGGACGGCGAACACGCCGAGCGCCACGAACGGCGCGAGGATCGCGAGCGCCGTGATCTCGGAGACCGGCAGGAGAGCCGCCTCGATCAGGCTCTTCACGGGGTAGGAGAGGAGCCCGACGAGGTAGTAGGTGATCGCGATGACGGACAGGCTTTCCACAGCCTCCGAGAGTACGAGCTGGCGGTGCTGCCGCTCGTTCATGGAGCGCAGGATGTCCTGGTTGGCGCGGTTCAGCGACACGTCGACGCGGGCGCGCAGGAGGTTGAGGGCGCGCCCGACGGCGGCGGACAGCTCCTCCTGCCGCGCCTCCGCCGAGACGATGGTGCGCACCGCGGGGGCGAGGCGGGTGCGGGTGAAGCCCGAGATGGTCGGCCGCTCGCCGATCTTCTCCTCGGCGAGGGACTGGATGCGCTCTTCCACCAGCGCTGCGTAGGCGCGGCTCGCGGAGAAGCGGAAGCGCGTCTCCGTGCGCAGCGCCTCTGTCTCGGCCGAGAGGGTCTGGATCTGCTCGAGGATCTCGGCCGCGCCCTCCCTCTGCTGCCGCAGCGCGACCGTGACGTCCGCGAGGCGCTGCTCGAGGGCGGCGAGCACCGGGCCGATCCGCCGGGCGAGGGGGAGGCCGATGAGGGCCATGGTGCGGTAGACCTCGGCCTCCAGCATGCGCTGGATGCGCCGGCCGAGCTGCTCCGGCCCGGTGTCCCCCACGGCGACATGGTAGTCGATGAAGCCGTCCTCCCCGGCGCGGAAGGAGGAGTAGACCTCGATCCCGCTCCTCAGGAGGCCGCCGAACTCGTAGCCCGGCGGGGGCGGCGCGGGCTTGCGGGCGATCCTGACGCGCAGGGCGACGAGGAGCTGCACGCCCTCCGGCACCTTGTAGCCGAGCGAGCCGACGATCTTCTCCCCGGAAGTGGCGTCCTCCGCCGAGATCACGGTCACCGAGGCGAACTCTGTGTGCCTCTCCCACTTGATGGTGACGGCGCCGCGGTGGCGGATCGTGTGGCGGGCGGCGCCCTCCATGGGCTCCTCGAACAGCGCCTCGAACACGGCGCGGATCGCGCGGTCGTCGGCGAGCGACAGCGTGACGAGGTGGATCGTCGACGGCACGGCGAGCGGCAGCGGCGGGCGCGCATGCGCTTCGGCGATGGCCGCGGCGCGGTCGGGGTGCGGCGGGAAGTTCAGCGCCACGGCGCCATGCCCGGCTCGGTCGGCCGGCCGGCGGCCGGTCGCATGGTCGTCCTCATCGTTCGGTCGCCTCCGCTCGCGCGCACGCGGGCTATCGCTGCCGCGAAGAGGGCGCGTTGTCCACCCGCAAGGCGGTTCGCCCGCCCTTCAGCCCGTGCCCTGCAGCCGCTTCACCACAGGCAGGAGGATGCGCTTCGGCACGAACGGGGCGCTCGCGGCGGTGAGCCTGTTCTGGAAGCCGGTCACGACGGTCCGCCGGCCGCCGAGGAAGCCGCGCCAGCCGATCTCCGCGACGTCCTCGGCCGTCATGTGGCGGGCGAGGCGGAAGATGCGGCTCCTGTCCATCCCGGAGACCGCGCCGAACTCCGTCGTCGTCGGCCCCGGGCAGAGCGCCGTCACCGTCACGCCGGAGCCCCGCACCTCTTCCGACAGCGCCTCCGAGAAGGACAGGACGAACGACTTGGAGGCGTAGTAGACGGCCATCCCCGGCCCTGGCTGGTAGGCCGCCGTCGAGGAAAGGTTCAGGATCCCCCCGGAGCGGCGGGCGAGGAGGCCCGGCAGGAAGCGGTGGGTGAGGTCCACGAGGGCGCGCACGTTGAGGTCGACCATGCCGACCTGCTTTCGCCTGTCGGTCTCCGCGAAGTCGCCGGTGTCGCCGAAGCCGGCGTTGTTGACGAGGACGCCGAGCGGCCGCCCGCTCTCCTCCACCGCCGCAACGACGCGCTCGCCCGCTTCCGCGTCCATGAGGTCGAGGGCGAGCGTGAGCGTCTCGACCGGAAGGTCAGCGGCGAGGACGTCGAGCTTCTCCTTGCGCCGCGCCACGAGGAGGAGGGGATGGCCATCGCGGGCGATGCGGCGGGCGAGCGCCTCGCCGATGCCGGAGGACGCGCCTGTGACGAGGACGAGCGGGCGTTGGTTTTCCATGGTGCTCCACATGTCCCGCCCTCGGGCCGAGGGCAAGCGCACCACCGCCGCCGCGCGAGGGAACACGATGACGTGACAGCGGGAAGATGCACCTGGAAACCGGTTCGATGTCGAATTAGATGATGCGATGTCGAACTATTCCGTTCGGCATGCAACCTGTGGATCCATCCGTGCCGGAGCAGCCGTTCGACGAGACAGCACCCCCGCAATCCCGGCCCGGCACCATCGACGTGCGGCGGGCGGCGTGCCGGACCGGCCGGTCGGGCGCGCCGGCGTCGGACCGTCGTTCCGGATACCGTCCGCTCCGCCCGATCGACCGGCGGCCGTGGGCAGGCCGGGCAGGGGTCCACCCATCGGGAAATCGGCCATGATCTCACGTCGCGCTCTTCTCGCCGGCGCCGGCGCCGGCGCCGGCGGCGTCGCGGTGCTCGCCGTCGGCGGCGGCGCGCTCTTCGCGTTCACCCGCACGCCCGAGGCCGCGCTCGCGCCCTGGCGTTCCCCCGGCGAGGCGGCGGACCCGAGGGTGCGCGCGCTGGAGTGGGCCGTCCTCGCGCCGAGCCCCCACAACATGCAGCAGTGGCTCGTGGAGCTCGTCGGGGACAACGAGGCCGTCGTCCTGCCTGACGTCGAGCGCGGCCTTCCCGAGACGGACCCGTTCGACAGGCAGGTCCTCATCGGCCTCGGCTGCTTCCTCGAGCTCTTCGAGATGGCGGCGCGGGCCGACGGTCGGACGGTGGCGACCGTGCTCTTCCCCGAGGGCGTCGCTGCGCCGGACGAGCGGCTCGACGGACGGCCGGTCGCGCGCATCGTCCTTTCGCCGGCCGGAGCGGCGCGCGATCCCCTGTTCGACGCCGTCCCCGTCCGGCGGACGAGCCGCGAGCCCTACGAGGGGCGCGCCGTGCCGCCGCAGGTGCTCGAGCGGCTCGTCGGCGCCGCGCGCTCGGTCCGCGTCGAGGGGACGCTGGGCGGCGAGCGCGTCCCGGCGCTCAGGAGCCTCTGCCGGCGCGGCTGGCAGGTGGAGGCGACGACGCCGAGGGTCTACGCCGAAAGCGTCGACGTGATGCGCATCGGCAGGGCCGAGATCGAGGCGAACCCGGACGGGATCGCCATCGGCGGCGCGATGGTGGAGGCGCTCGCCCTCGCGGGCCTCGTCACGCGCGAGGGGCTGGCGGACCCCTCCTCCGTGGCCTTCGAGACGGGGTTCGACGCCTACGTCGGCGCCATCGAGGCGAGCCCTGCCTTCGTGTGGTGCGTCACCGGGGGGAACGGGCGGGAGGCGCAGGTGGCGGCGGGGCGGGACTGGCTGCGCCTGTCGCTCGCGGCGGCGGCGGAAGGCGTCTCGATCCAGCCCCTCAGCCAGGTCCTCCAGGAGTTCCCGGAGATGGCGGCCCTTTACGCCGAGACCCACGGGACGCTCGGGATCGCAGCGCCGGCCCGCATCCAGATGCTCGCCCGCATCGGCTACGGCCCGAAGGTGCCGCCCTCGCCGCGCTGGCCTGCTCAGACGCGCCTCCTGTGACGGAAGGCGCGCCTCCCGATCTGCCGGACGCGGCGCTGATGTTCGCCGTCCTGAACGAGGTGGGCATCATCGAGCAACTCGCCCGCAACCGCTTCGAGGCCGCCCAGGGCGACGGTCTGAAGCTGCCGCATTTCGTGGTCCTCAACCACATGGTGCGCCTCGGCGACGGGCAGTCGCTGAAGGCGCTCGCGTCCGCCTTCCAGCTCTCGAAGTCGGCGATGACGAACACGGTGCAGCGTCTCGCGGAGCGGGGGTTCGTGCGGGTCGAGCCCGACCCGGCGGACGGGCGCGGCAAGCGCGTGTTCCTCACGGCGGCGGGGCGGGAGCGGCGGGAGGCGGCCGTGGCTTCGCTGGCGCCGGACCTTGCGGTGCTGCTCGCCGCGCTCGGGCGTGACGAGGCGGCGGCGATCCTGCCGACGCTCGCCCGTCTGCGCAGCCTCCTCGACGCCATGCGCGACGCCCATGGAAACGCCTAGGGAAACGCCTAGGGAAACGCCGAGGAAAAAGCGGAATTGTGACTGCCGTCACGACAAGCCACGCCACTTCCGCGCCATCTTCATCCCGTCGGCGGCGAAGCGCCGGCCGCCACAGCGGAGCCCGGACGGGCGTGAGCGGTGGCGCAACAAGGAGCGCGGGACGCGCCGGAGGAACCGACGATGCCGAACGTGATCGATGCCCCGAACCCCGTCGCCTTCCTGGACGATGTCGCGGCCGGGCTTCCGGTCGTGCCCGGCAGGTCGGTCGAGGTGGGCCGCCGCGGCGCCCTCGTCAGGATCCTTTCGGACGGAACGGGCTTCGTCGCCCGCGCCGACTTCGCGGCAGCCTTTCCCGAGCTCCCCCCGTCGGAGCGGGCGTTCATGGAGGACGTCTTCGAGGAGGCTGTGGAGGCGGCCCTGTTCGACGCCGGCACCGCCGAGCCGCCGGCGCTCGGCGCGGCGCTCGCCCGCGCATTGGCGGACCTTCCGGCCTTCGGCCTCGGCCATCACGCCGGCCGCCTCGACGAGGCGCTCCGGTCCGCCGAGGACCTTTGCTGAAGGGACCTGCCCTTCCGATCCCCTCCGCGGCCCGGCCCGGCCGAAGGTGCTGCGTCAGCCGAGCCTGTCGCGGAGGGCGAACCACCAGAGCGCAAGCGAAAGGAGTGGCGCGCGCAGGCGTGTTCCGCCGGGAAAGCGCGGAACGGGGAGGCGCGAGAAGACGTCGAGCGCCTCCGTGTCGCCCGCGATGGCGTCCGCCAGCACCTTGCCGGCGAACGGCGCCGTCCCGACGCCCTGGCCCGAGAAGCCGCACGCTGTGTAGAGCCCCGGCTCCATCCGCCGCACGAACGGCGCGCGGGTCGGCGTGACGGCGAGCGTGCCGCCCCAGGCGTACTCGAGGCGCACGCCGGAAAGCTGCGGGTAGATCTCGAGGAGATAGGGGCGCACGAGTGAGGCGATGTCCGCCGGAAAGGCGGCGCCCGTGCTCTCGCCGCCGCCGAAGGAGATGCGGCCGTCGTGGGTCGGCCGCCAGTAGCGCACCACGAAGCGGGTGTCGCAGCCCGCCTCGCCGCCGGGGATGAGGCTGCGGAAGAGATCCTCCGGCAGCCGCTCGGTCACGGCGATGAAGTTGTTGAGCGGCAGGACGTGGGCCGCGATGCGCGGCTCGAGGCGGCCGAGATAGCCGTTCGCCGCCACCACCACCGTCCCGGCGTCGAGGGCGGGGCCAGCGGCGGTGGCGACGCGCCAGCGCGACCCGGCGCGGGCAATGTCGGTGGCGCGCGTCGTCTCGTGGATGGTGGCGCCGGCCTCGGCGGCCGCGCGCGCGATGGTCAGGACGAAGCGGTAGGGGTCGAGGTGGAAGGCGCCGCGATCCCGGATGCCGCCGACGAAGCGGCGCGTGCCGAGGGCCGCCGCCATCTCCTCGCGCTCCAGCACCTCCTCGTGCGGATAGCCGTAGCGGGTGGAAAGGCGCTCGTTGTCCTCCCGGAAGAAGTGCATCAGCCTGTCGGTGTGGGCACCGACGAGAAGGCCCGGCGCGACGTGGCAGCCGTCGGGATCGCCGGCGGCGAGCTCGCGCACGAGCGCCTTCGCCGCCTCGCCGAACTCCCACAGCCGCCGCGCGTCCTCGGCGCCGACATGCGCCTCGAGCCATGCCTGGTCGCGCCGCTGGCCGGAGTGGACCTGCCCGCCGTTGCGCCCCGAGGCCCCCGCGCCGACGCGCGCCGCCTCGAGGACGGCGACAGTCCGCCCGCGCCGCGCGAGGTGGAGCGCCGTCGACAGCCCCGCGAGCCCGCCACCGATCACCGCGACATCGACCCTCGCGCCCTCCGCCAGCGGCGCGAAGCGGGAGGTCGCGGGGGCCTGGGCGGCATAGAGTGTCGGCGGCCGCCCCTCGGCCGACAGGTCGGCGATCGCGCCGTCTCGGATCATGAAATCACACGTTGAGGAGAAGGTACTCGCGTTCCCACGGGCTGATCACCCGCATGAACGTCTCGAATTCGGCCTTCTTGATCGCCTTGAAGGTGGAGACGAACGACTTGCCGAAGATGTCCACCAGCGGGTCGCACTCCTCGAACAGGGCGACGGCGCCGAGGAGGTCGCGGGGAAGTCCGTAGGGAAGATCGCGCGCCGAGCCCTCGATGGGATCGTCGGGGTTCGCCCCCTCGTCGAGGCCGAGGAGGCCGCAGGCGAGCGATGCGGCGATGGCGAGGTAGGGGTTGGCGTCCGACGAGGGGATGCGGTTCTCGAGCCGCCGCGCCTCGGGCTTGGAGTGGGGGACGCGCAGGCCGACCGTCCGGTTGTCGTAGCCCCAGTGCACGTTGATGGGGCTCGCCGTGTAGCGCTCGAGCCGGCGGTAGGAGTTCACGTAAGGGGCGAGCACGCACATGACGTGCGGCAGGTAGCGCTGGTGGCCCGCGATGAACGAGAAGAACGCCTGCGTCGGGTTGCCCTCCTCGTCGGAGAAGATCGTCCTGCCCGTCTGCGCGTCCACCAGGGAGGAGTGGATGTGCATGGCCGAGCCGGGCTCGCCGCTCATGGGCTTGGCCATGAACGTCGCGTACATCTGGTGGCGGAGAGCGGCCTCCCGGATGGTGCGCTTGAACATGAAGACCTGGTCCGCGAGGTCGAGCGCGTCGCCGTGGAGGAGGTTGATCTCCATCTGCGCGGCGCCCTCCTCGTGGATCAGGGTGTCGATCTCGAGGCCCTGGAGCTCGGCGTACTCGTAGATGTCGTCGAACAGGTCGTCGAACTCGTTGACGGCGGCGATGGAGAAGGACTGCCGGCCGATCTCGGGGCGGCCAGAGCGGCCGATGGGGGGCTCGAGGGGATAATCGGGATCGGTATTCGGCTTGACGAGGTAGAACTCGATCTCCGGCGCGACCACCGGCCGGATGCCGCGCCGCTCGTAGAGGTCGACGACGCGGCGCAGCACCTGGCGCGGGGCGTGGTCGACGGGCCGCCCGTCCTTGTACTTCGCGTCGTGGATGAGCTGGGCCGCGGGATCGGACGCCCAGGGGACGATGGCGAGGGTGGCGTAGTCGGGCGTGAAGACGAGGTCGCCGTCGGAGGGGTCGTAGTGGAAGTCGTCGTCCTCCTGCGGATAGGAGCCGGCGATGGTCTGGGAGAAGATCGACGTCGGCATCCGGATGGTCGGCGAGCGGGCGAACTTCTCCGTCGGCATGAGCTTGCCGCGGGCGACTCCCGCCTGGTCCGGGACGATGCACTCGACGTCCTGGATCCCGCGGTTCTTCAGCCAGGCGATCGCTTCCTCGTGATCGGCGACGCCGCGGGCGGGCTGACCGCCCTCGCCGTCGATGGTTCGGGATGTCTTCTGGTCCACGCGTGACACTCGTTCGGGCAGAATGCCCGCACCAAGACTCGCGCACCGGGCAGCGTTGTCAACAGGGGGCCGCAAGCGCGGGCCTCCGCGGCGCTGTCCGCGCGCATTGTGCGGGCGCGCGGCCATCGTCCCCGACCACCGTCCGACGACCGGAACCGAAACCAGCTTTTGACGATTTGGTCGGCGACGGGCCGCGCGCATCATTCAGATGTTGCTGATTCCAGCAATCGCCGGCGGCCCTTTCTGCGGGCGCTCGGCCGTCCCGCAGCCATCGACGACTTCTGCGGGCGATCTGCCGTCCCGCAGCCATCAACGAAAACGAGGCACTCAAATGAATGCAAGAAGGAATGCCCTTCTCGGAGCGGCTTCTGCTCTCGTCATCCTGGCCGCCGGTCCGGCGGTGGCGCAGGACGATGCGACCGTGACGATCATCGAGGAGGAGGGGCCGGCGGAGCGCACCGGGGAAGCGATCGACCGCGGCGCCGAAGCGACTGGAGAGGCCGCGCGCGACGCCGCGCGAACGGTGGAGCGCGCCGGTGACGAGGCGGGGACCGTGACGGTCCGCGAGGCCGGCGACGACGACGATGAGGACGTGGATGTCTCCGTGGAGAGGGTGGAACCCGGCAGCGCCGACGGTGCGGAGACCGCGGGCTTCGTCGACGGCGTCATCATGGAGCAGTCCACCGAGGACGAGCTCGCGAGCGCACTCATGGACGCTTCGGTCGTGAACAACGCCGGCGAGGAGATCGGCAGCATCAACGACATGATCATCGGCACGGACGGCCGCATCCGCGGCGTGGTGATCGGCGTCGGCGGCTTCCTCGGCCTCGGCGAGAAGGACGTCGCCCTCGACCGCGCGACGCTGGAGCGCTCCATGGACTCCGACGGCGACGTCGTCTGGGTGCTCGACGCCACCACGGAGGAGCTGGAGGCAGCGCCCGACTTCCGCACCCGCGCCGAGATCGAGCGTGAGGCCGATGCTGTCCGCCCGGGGATGGAAGGCCCCGCAGGCACGGGCGTCGCGCCCGGGGAGGGGATGGCGCCGGCGACCGGCACCGGCACCGGCACCGGCACCGGAACCGCCCAGTAGCCGAGGGTCCCCGGCGGCGGGGCGGTGGCCGCCCGCCCCGCCGCGATCTGCAATCCTTCCCGTGGAGGCGGGCTGCGGGCGCTGCGGAACGGCCCTCCGGCCGGCGCCGTTGATGCTGAAGGCACGCGGCCACGGACGGCGAGGCGGGATCGCCGGCCGCGGCGAGAAACGCCTCCATGCCGATGCAACGAGGAGTTCGTCATGACGCGCATCACCGCCATCCCTCCGGCCGTTCTCGCGCTGCTCGTCGCGGGCGGCGCCGCCGCCGACGACGGGCGCACCACGGTGGTGCGGCCGGACGACGGGCCGACGGTCACGACCGTCGGCCCCGACGAGGACGCCGACGTCAGGACCGCGGGCGAGGCCGGGGTCGAGGTGCGCAATGTCGTGCCCGAGGAGGGCGCGCCTCTGCCGGGCACGCTGTTCGTGCAGAGCGAGCAGTCGATCCTCGCCTCCACCCTCACGGACGTCGACGTCGTGAACCACCGCGGCGAGGACATCGGAGACGTCGCGGACCTTCTCCTCTACCCGTCCGGCGAGCTCCACGGCGTCCTCATCGAGGTGGGCGGCTTTCTCGGACTGGGCGAGAAGACCATCGCGGTCGATTTCTCGCGCATGGAGATCGTGCGCGACGACGACGGCGACCCCGTCTTCCGCCTCCACGCGACGGAGGCCGAGGTGGACGCCGCGCCCGCCTTCGTGACGCTCGACGAGGCCGGGGAGGTGGCCGAGGAGCGCGCCGAGGAGCTGGCGCGGGAGCAGGCGGAGGCCGCCGAGGCGCCGCTCGAGCGCCGCGCCGAGCACCTCGAGGAGCGCGCCGACGAGCTCGAGGCGCGCGCCGATCGGGTGGAGGAGCGCACCGAGGAGCGCGTCGAGGAGCGCGAGGAGGAGAGGATCAGGGAGCGCATCCTCGAGTGAGGCCGCGCGAGGGCGCCGGCCTCGCCGGGCCGTGACCGGCCGCGGGGGATGGCGCCGGCGCCCGCTCGCCGGACCATGGGCTGAAGGATGTGCGAGCGGATCGGGCGCCGCAAATCGCGCCGGCGATCGCTAGCGAGGGGACCCGGGTCGCCGGCAGGCGGGCCGACTGCCTCGACCGCGAGCCCGGCGGCGGGCGGAACCGCCAATTGGCGGAACCGGCGGCGGGCGAACGGGGCGTGCCGGGCCGCGCCGGAAAGATCGCGCGCGCCCGGCCTCCACCTTGCGCCTCCCTCAGGTGGCGTCCTTCGCCGCGCCGCCCGACATCAGCACCTGGCAATGCGGGAACGGGATGGACAGGCCCGCCTTCTCGATCTCCTCCTTCGCGCGCCTCGTCAGCTCCCGCCGTATCGGCCAGTAGTCCGCCGCCGGCACCCAGATCCGCAGAGTGAGGTCCACCGAGGACTCGCCGAGGCCCGCCACGAAGGCGTCCGGCGAGGGATCGGCGAGCACCTTCGGGTGGCTCTCCGCCAGTCGGCGCAGGACGGAGAGGCCCGTGCCGATATCGTCGCCGTAGGAGATGCCCGCCTCGATGTCGAGCATGCGCGTCTGGTAGACGGAATAGTTCGTCACCGTCGCGCCCCACACCTCGCTGTTCGGCATCAGCTTCTGGATGTTGTCGTAGGTCGCGAGCTCGGTGAGGAAGAGGTTGATGGACTTCACCGTTCCGGAGTGGCCCGAGACCTCGATGTAGTCGCCGATCTTGAACGGGCGCAGAAGGATGATCATCACGCCCGCCGCGAGCGACGTGAGCGAGCCCTGGAGCGCGAGACCGATGGCGAGCGACGCGGCGCCGAGAACCGCGATCAGGCCCGTCGTCTGCACGCCCATGAGGTTGAGGGCGGCGATCACGACGACGACGAGGACCCCGTAGTGGGTGAGGCTCGCGAGGAAGCTCTCCACGATGGGGTCCATGTGGTCGGTCCGCTCCATGTAGCGGATCGCCCACGCCTTGATCCTTCCGGCGAGCCACCAGCCGACGACGAGGATCGCGATCGCCGTCAGGATGTTGATGCCCTGCACGGTCACCCACGCCAGCACAGTGTCCATGACGGACTGATCGCCGGAGGTCGTCCCGTTCATGCGCCAATCCTCCCTCGTGCCAGGAGGTTAAAGCAGGCGCCCGGGCGCGTGTGAACCCTGCGGCGCCGGCGGCCGGTCGTGGCGTCGATCGGGACCTTCGTGCGCTGTGTCCTCCAGCGGAGTCGCGCAGGAGCCCGGCGGCCTCCATCAGGGCGCAGGACGCCCTTGCCGCGCGTCACCCCCGGTCAGGCCGGAGGCGCGGCGTCGAAGCTCACGTGATCGGAGCGGATCCAACCGCCCGCCGCGATGGTGGGATCGCCGTCGAGGAGGCGCACCTGCCACCAGATCACCCCGCCGTCGGCCGCGCCTGCGGTCGCCTCGATCCGCGTCCCCTCCGCGAGGGCGTGGATGCGCTGCGCGTCGGCGGAGGGGGCGTCGCGCAGCCACTTGCCGGCGACGTGGACGGAGCCGGCGCCCGCCCTGAAGAGCGTCCAGCGGCCCTTGTCGGGCGCAAGACGCGGACCCTTCACGGCCGGCGCGTCGGCCATGGTGTCGCCGCCGGCCGACATGGCGATCACGAGGCCGCGGAACACCTGCGACTGAGCCCCCGCCACGCCGAGCAGCGTGGCCATCGCGCCCGCACACAAGACCAGTCCGAACGTCCGTCTCATGGCCTTGGCGCTCCTGACAAATCGGGGACCCGTGAAGAAACTGTGGATACGATGTGACAAATTAATCCAGTTCACATTGATCTGGGTCAACGTATCGGGATGCGGTCTGCGGCGCCGGGTCCCGGCTGGGCGCTGCCGCCCTGAGGGGTGCGGCGCGTTCCAACCAGCAGGCCTTCATGAGGCCGATGCCCTTCACGGAAACTTCGCCGCGAGGTTCGAGACGGAAGGCGGGGCCGAGGAGGGCCGCCGTGGCGGCGCTCACCTGGATGCGGCCGGGCAGCCCGTGGCTCTCCATGCGCGAGGCCGTGTTCACGGCGTCCCCCCAGAGGTCGTAGGCGAAGCGTGTGCCGCCGATGACGCCGGCCACCACCGGCCCCGTGTGGATGCCGATGCGCACCTTCAGCGCGGAGCCGTCGAGGGCGGGATAGGACAGGACGGTGTCGCGGAACTCGAGCGCGAAGCGGGCGACGCGTTCGGCCCCCGCCTCAGGCGCGATCCTGAGGCCGGAGGCCGCCATGTAGGCGTCGCCGATGGTCTTGATCTTCTCCACCTTGTGGTGGGCCGCGAGGGCGTCGAGACGCCTGAAGAGTGTGTCGAGCCAGGCGACGAGCACCTCCGGCGGAGCGTTCCGCGCCGCCGATGTGAAGCCCACGAGGTCGGCGAAGAAGATGGTGGCGTGCTCGTGCCTGTCGGCGACGATCCGGCCGGGCTCGCCCTTCAGGCGGTTCGCGATGGCGCGCGGAAGGATCGCGAGGAGGAGGCGGTCCGACCGCCTCACCTCAGCAGCGAGGCGCTTCTCCGCAAGGTGGGTCTTCACCAGAGCGTAGGTGAAGAGCCACACGTTGATCAGGATGACGTTGACGACGATCATCGCCGCGAGGTTGTAGACGTAGCCGGGCGCTGCGAGCGCGATCGGCCCGTAGCGCGGCGCGAAGGCGAAGGCTGCGATCACGGTGCCGAGCGCCATCAGGACGACCGCCGCGAACAGGCGCCAGTGCTCCACGCCGAAGAACAGGAAGGCGGCGGCCGTGAAGGCGAAGTAGACGTGAGCCCCGCCCTCGAGCCCCGTGAGCCAGATCACCCTTGCGGTGCCGACGATGATCGCAAGGCAGAGCCACAGCGCGCCCGCGTTCTGCGAGAGGCGGTGGAAGAGGGGCGTCGCGAGGTGGGCGAGCCCGAACACCGCGTTGTGGATGACGAGCGGCATCAGGACGTCGGCGTCGGTGAGGAGCTGCTCGACCACGTGCACGAGGGAGGCGAGGCCGCCGACGAAGGCGCCCGTGTTCACGAAGCGCTGGCGGCGGCGCACGCCGGGGTCGGGATCCACGATCCCGACCGAGAGGAGGCGGTCGACGAGGCCGTGGAGCCGGTGCCACCAGCGCGCGCGGGGGAGCGGCGCCGGCCCGACGGCGGCGGCGCGTGGGTCGCTCTCCCGTGGCGTCGCCAGTTCGTCCATCCCGCGTCGCGCTCCGTGTCCCGTCCGGCGCCCGATCGCCGCGGCGGCGCCATCGCAGGGCGTGGCGCGCAGCTCCCGTCGCGAGCGCGGCGCGCCGTCCTGCGCCAGGCATCCTACCACGACGGCGTGCCCGCGCGTTCACGCCGCGCCTGTGCCGGCCGCAAGCCACGCACCGTTTCCCGGCGACGGGCGCCTTCCGGATGATGCCTTGCGGTGCCAGACCGCCTCGCGGGCCGGAATGCGCCTCGCACGGGCTTGTTCTCACCGCTCCTTCCATTAGTTGTGGCTAATGAATTTCAGCTTCGAAGAGGGAGCCATGAGCACAATCCGCAAGAGCCCGTCGACGGGAGCGGGCTCGCCCGACGTGTGGGGCTTCTACGAGCCCGACACGGGATCCATCCAGTACGTCGCCGCCTGTCCCGCCACGAGGAAGGCCGCGATCATCGACCCGGTGTGGAACTTCGACCCGCTCCACGCGCGCACCGACACGCACTCGGCCGACGAGATCGCCGATCTCGTCGCGCGCGAGGGACTGACCGTGGAGTGGGTTCTCGACACCCATCCCCACGCCGACCACTTCACCGCCGGCGCGATCCTCGCAGAGCGCTACGGCGTGCCCCACGCCATCGGCGAGCGCACGCGCAAGGTGGCCGAGCTGTGGCGGGACTACTACAACCAGCCGGACAGCTTCGACGTCGACGCCGCCTACGACCGCCTGTTCGCGGACGGGGAGACGTTCCGCATCGGCGATCTCGATGTGCGCGTGATGCTCTCCACCGGGCACACCCTTGCCTCCGTCACCTACGTCGTCGGGCGGGACGCGGCGTTCGTCCACGACACGCTGATGGTGCCGGACAGCGGGACGTCGCGCGCCGACTTCCCCGGCGGCAGCGCCGAGGAGCTGTGGCATTCCATCGAGGCGCTGCTTTCCCTGCCCGCGGAGACGCGGCTCTTCGTGGGCCACGACTACTGCAAGGGCGGCCGGGAGCCGGAGTGGGAGGCGACGGTCGCCGAGCACAGGGAGCGCAACATCCACGTCGCCGCCGGCACGCGGATGGAGGACTTCGTGAAGACGAGGTCCGAGCGGGACGCCACGCTGCCGCTTCCCGCCCGCATGCTCCACGCGCTCCAGGTGAATCTGAGGGGCGGCCGCCTTCCGCCCGCCGAGGACGACGGGCGCAGCTACTTCAAGATCCCTGCGAACAGGTTCTGACGGGCCTCACGCCGGCCACAGGACGTAGACGTAGGCGAGGTATGCCGAAAGGAGCAGCGCGCCCTCCCAGCGCCGGACGAGAAGGCCCGTCGCGGCGAGGACGAGGAGGGCGACCGAGGCGCCGATCATGACGAGATTGTCGAAGGTGACGATCTCGGCCGGAACCGGGGTGGGGGCGATCAGCGCCGTCACCCCGCCGATCCCGAGGATGTTGTAGATGTTCGAGCCCACGATGTTGCCGAAGGCGACGTCGCCTTGGCGCCGGATCGCCGCCATCACGGAGGTGACGAGCTCGGGCAGGGACGTTCCGACGGCGACGATCGTGAGGCCGATGACGGTCTCCGGGATGCCGAACGAGCGGGCGAGGGCCGTCGCGCCGTCCACGAGGAGATAGCCTCCGAGGACCACGAGGACGAGGCCGCCCACCGCCGTCAGGAGCGAGGGGACGAGCGCTGGCGTGTCGGCCGCCCTGGCCGGCGAGAGGGCGGGATCGGCCCCCTCGGTCGCCGCGGCCTTGTCGTAGAGGGCGCCGTGATCCGTGGTCGCCGTCCGCTCCTGCCGGAACGCGAGGAACACGTAGGCCGCGAGCGCCGCGACGAAGGCGGCGCCGATCGGCCGCGTCATCGGGCTCGCCCAGGCGACGAGCGCGAAGAGGATCGCGACGGCGAGCATCACCACCCCGTCCCGCCTCAGCGCTGCAGAGGTCACCACGATGGGCGTCAGGAGCGCCGATATGGCGAGGATGAGGAGGATGTTCGCGATGTTGGAGCCGACGATGTTGCCGTAGGCGATCCCCGGCGCGTCGATGAGGGCGGCCTGCACCGAGGTGACGAGCTCGGGTGTCGAGGTGCCGAAGCCGACGAGGGTGAGGCCGATCACGAGCGGGGAGACGCCGAGGCGCGTCGCGACGCGGACGGCGCCGCGCACGAGAAGGTCGCCGCCGGCCATGAGGAGGACGAGGCCGGCGAGGAGGGAGAGGGTCGTCCACAGCATCGAGGCACCTGCATGGTCGGGCGGCGAGACGGCCGGCGGCGAGCCCCCATGGAGATGGAGGACGCCGGCGATGAGGAGAAGCGCCGAGACGGCGGCGGGCGAGCCGGCGGCGCCCCCGCGACCTTCCCGCTCGGCGATGCCTGGGGCATCACGATGACGGCGACGGCCGGCATCCGGTTCCCGGGAGGGATGCGGCACCAGGGCCGGCCGCCTGCCGCCCGGCGGGACGATCGACGATGAGCCGCCTCATGGCGGGACGCTGGTCACCTCCGGGAGGTGGGGCAGCGTCGTGGGGAGGATCGCCCCGGGCCGGTGGGTCAGCGTCGCGGGATTGGGCGCCGTCGGGGACAGGGCGCCGTCGAGGGGGGAAAGGCGGCGGCGCGCACATCGCGAGACTTCCCGGCTTCCCCGTCGGGGGGCGGCCTCGGGCCTGTCAGGGCGCCGAAATGGGGGGCGGCGCGCCGTTCTCAAGCGGATGCGCGGGGATTTGATCCTGCCCCCCCGTCCCTTGCCCCCCCGTCCCTTGCCCCACTGTTCCTTGCCCCGCTGCCCCTTGCCTTGCGGTCCCTTCCCCGCAAGCCGCTTCCCCCGCAAGCCGCTTCGGCCGCTGGCCGGGCGCCTGCGGGGTCAGTCGCCAGCTCCACCGCCACCGCCACCTCCACCGCCACCTCCGCCGTCGCTTCCGACGTCCGGCGCGGGGCAACCCGGGGCGGGGTCGCGCGCGGTGCCCCCGTCGGCTGGCTGCGTGCCGGAGGATGCGGAGGTCATGTGGGTGGCGTCGCCGCGCTTGCGCGCCTGGTCCTTCCGTTTCCTCAGGTTGGCGCGCAGGGCGGCCGAGAGGCGGCTGGGGCGGTCGTCGGGCCGGTCCGTCATCGTTTCGACTCCGTTCTGGCGCAGTCACTTTCGAACACGAAGCGCGCTCATTATGTCAGCGTGGCGGATGAGCACGCACGTCTGAGCCAAGGGAAACGACGATGAAGAGAATACTGGCCATCGCAGCGCTTCTTGCGGGGACCACCGCTGCGGCCGGCGCAACGGAGATCCTCATCTACACCGGCGGCGCGCCGACCGGCGAGGGGTCGACGTACCACAACGGCATGGGCGTCGCCGTCGAGGAGCAGCTGAAAGAGCTCGCCCGGCCCTTCGGCTACGAGGTGCGCCGCGTGCCGTCGGGCGGCGCTGTCGCCAACGCGAACGCCTGCGCGGCGGAGACCGAAAACATCTGCTTCGGCATCGGCCAGGGCGGTCTCGTCTACGAGGCGGTGGAGCGGGGCGACGTGCAGATCGTGCGCAACGATCTGCCGGGCGAGTGCGCGATGGCCTTCACCACGGAGCCGCGCCTGCCGAACTGGCGGTCCGTCATGGACAATGCCCGCCGCGTCACCTTCGTGGCGCCGGAGGGCTCCGGGTCGGAGGCCTTCATCCGCCGCGTCTTCGCGACGGAGCCGGAGCTTCAGGGCATCGAGCCGAACTTCCGCTACGCGAGCGGGCAGGACGCGATCTTCGACGCCGTGCGCTCCCAGCGCGGCGCGGTCGGCATCTTCTACGCCTACCCGAACCCGACCGACGGCATGGTCAACGCCGCCTCCGAGGCGGGGATGAGCGTGATGGGCATCCTCTCGCCCGCCGTCGCCCGCGAGTCCGACGACTACTACCTCAACCGCAAGGCGCCGATCGAGCTCACCTGGTTCGGCCTCGGCGAGACGAAGACCGTCGCCGCCATGTGCTCGAAGGCGCTCCTCTTCGCCGCCAATCCGGACCGCCTCGCGGACACCTGGGCCCAGGGCGACTACGAGGAGTTCATCGAGAAGCTGAAGGCCTTGCCCGCCGACGCGTTCGTCCCGCAGGACGGCCCGCTCGCCCGCCTCATGCGCGAGGTGGAGGGCCTGTCCGAGGAGTTCGGCGTCAACGAGATGGTGACCGACCTCGAGCGCCAGGTCTCCGAGCAGCTCTGACCGGTGGCGAGGGGGGCGTCTTTCGCGTCCCCCTTGCCCTCCGTCTCCGGCGCGGTCTATCCTGCGCCATCCTGACCATGCATGGCGGATGCCCATCGGCCGGGGTTGTCTCCTGCGGCATTCCGTCCGACGTTCGTGCGCATGGTCTCACTGCCCGCCTCCCGTGCCAGCAACGATGCCTTCGTCGGCATCATGTGGAAGGTCCTGTCGGCGCTCGTCTTCACGGTGATGCTGGTGCTGGTGAAGATCGCCGGCGAGCGCATCCCGGTGGGGCAGCTCCTCTTCACCCGGAGCCTCTTCGGGATGATCCCGGTCCTCCTCTTCATCTGGTGGATCGGCCACCTCGGGGACGCCCTGGCGACCCGGAGCGTGTCGGGACACGTCAAGCGGGCGATGTCCGGCATGCTGGCCATGGGCCTGTGGTTCATGGCCCTCCAGCACCTCTCGCTGCCTGAGGCGACCGCCATCGTCTATGCGGCGCCGCTCATCATGGTCATCTTCGCCGCCACCGTCCTCAGGGAGACCGTGAGGATCTATCGCTGGTCGGCGGTCCTCGTCGGCATGGTTGGCGTCGGCGTCATCCTCGCCCCCCAGATCAGCGCCGGCTTCGACGTCATGGAGGACGCTGCGGCCTTCGGCGCCGCGCTCGCCCTGTGCTCGGCGGTCTTCATGGCGCTCACGTCGGTGTTCGTGCGCCAGCTCGCCCGGCAGGAGCCGGGGTATACCATCGTCCTCTACTTCCTCATCGCGAGCACTGCCGTCACGGCGCTCACCTTCCCCACCTGGGTGGTGCCGTCGTGGACCGACTTCGGCCTTATGGTGGCGATCGGGATCATCGGCGGGATCGGGCAGCTCTTCCTCACCCAGGCCTTCCGCCACGCCGAGGCGTCGACCATCGCGCCCTTCGAGTACACCTCGATGATCTGGGTGGTGGCGGCGGGCTACATCGTGTTCGACGAGATCCCCACCTGGAACGTGGCGGTGGGTGCCGTCATCGTCATTGCCTCGGGCATCTACGTGATCTACCGCGAGCGGCAGCTCGGGCTGCGCCGGGCGGAGCGTGAACTCGGCGCGACGCTGCGGCCCTAGACGAAGACGTGCGCGCCCTGCGATCCGTGTCCGCCCGGGGCGCGATGCCGTCGGGGCGGAACGCGCTCCGGTGCCGTCCTGTGCCCGGCGCACGGCGGGAGCGTGATCGGGAGGCGGCTGATGCGCGGATGGCCGACATGACCAACTGGCTGGCAGCGCCGCTCTGGCCGCTCAGGATCGTCTCCTCGGAGAAGGCGTTCGACAACCCGCTCCTCGGCAGCGAGCGCCTCAACCGCCGCGGCCTCTACGCCGGGCGCGTGGCGCTCGCCCACCGCCTCGCTGACCGCCGCCGCAGCCGCCTCGCCCACCTCGTCTCGGAGGAGGAGAGGGCAGCCTTCGCGCGGGACGGCTTCATCGTGAAGTCACCCCTGCCGCCCGGGGAGGTGGCGCGCCTGAGGGACGAGGTGCTCTGCCTGAAGGCTCCCGCCTTCGAGATGCGGGAGGGCGACGCCGTCACGCGCCGCATGGCCGTCACGCCAGCGCTCCTCAGGGAGGCGCCGACGCTTGCGCGCCTCGTGCGCTCGCAAGCCTACCAGGGGCCGATCCGATACGCCGGCTCCTTCGACGTGCCGGCCTACCTCTACATCCAGACCATCATCACCCACGTGGCGGACGACGGCGCGCCGGACCCGCAGAACACGCTCCACATGGACACCTTCCACCCCACGGTGAAGGCGTGGCTCTGGCTCGAGGACGTGACCGAGGAGATGGGACCGTTCGCCTACGTGCCGGGGTCCCACAGGCTCGACCCGCGCCGGCTCGCCTGGCACAAGCGCCGCTCCGTCCTCGCCTCCCGGGGCGGCGCCCGCGGCGGGTCCTTCCGCGTGTCGGACGCCGAGCTCGCCCGCCTTCGCCTCCCGCGGCCGCGGCGCTTCGCCGTCCCGGCAGGTACGATGGTCGCCGGCGACACGTTCGGCCTCCACCGCCGGACCCGCGCCGAGATCCCGACGCGGCGGGTGGAGATCTGGGCGGACTCCCGGCCCAACCCGTTCCTCCCCTTCACCCGCGCCCTGCCCGGCCTGCCGCGCGCCATCGCCGAGCGGCGCGCGGCCTGGTGGCTCGCCTGGTGCGAATGGGCCCACGGGCGGGGCCTTCGCGCGCGCAGGGACTGGCACTACGTGGGCGAGGTGCGCCCGAAGGACGACCCGCGCCACCCGTCGCTCGGCTAGCCGCGCGTCCGCTCGGGCAGAGCCGCGCGCCGATCCCGCATGGGACACGCATCACGATGCAAGAATTCCAGGAACATAATCAGATCGGCGCATGTTTCGACCGGCGAGGGACCCATGCCACCGGAGAAACAGCCAATGGCACTGAAGTCACTCGACAATCTCTTCGTCCACTTCCTGCGTGACATGTACCACGCGGAGAAGCAGGCGTTGCGGCAGATGAGGATGCTCGCCCGCAAGACGGACAACGAGGAGCTGAAGGAGTTGCTCGAGACCCACCGCGAGGAGACCGAGGGTCAGATCGAGCGCCTCGAGAAGGTGTTCGATCACCTCGACATGCGCGCGCGGGGGTCGACCTGCGAGGCCATCGTCGGGATCCACGAGGAGGCGAAGGAGATCCTGGAGGAGGCTGCGGACGAGGCGACCCGCAACGCCGGGATCGTCGCAAGCCTGCAGGCGGTGGAGCACTACGAGATCGCGCGCTACGGCACGATGGTCGAGTGGGCGAAGTCGCTCGGCCACGACGAGGCGGCAAAGCTCTTCGAGGAGACGCTCGCCGAGGAGAAGGCCACGGACGCAAAGCTCTCGAAGGTCGCGAGGAAGCACATCAACGAGATGGCGAAAAGCCGCTCGCGGGAGGACGCCGGCAAGGGCGGAAACGGGCGCAAGGCCGCCTGACCGCCATGTGGCGGCGAGGGACGGCGCGGCGCGGTCCGGCCGTCCCTCGCCCGATGATCAGATGTCGTCGTCCTCCTCCTCGGCGACGCTCGGCACCTGTCGGGCGATGTAGAGCTGGTAACCGATCATCTCCATCAGGCCAAGCTGCTCCTCCACGAAGTCGATGTGCTCCTCCTCGTCCTTGAGGATCTTCCTGAAGAGGTTGAAGGAACCGACGTCGCCGGCCTCCTGGCACTCGACGGCGGCCTTGTTGTAGTAGGCGACCGCCTCCTTCTCCATGCGGTGCTGCACCTCGAAGATCTGCTTGACGCTGGACGGCTTCTCGATCTCGCTGAGCGTCTGCACGTCCGGCGACCCGTCGAGGAAGAGGATGCGGGTCAGGAAGCGGTTGGCGTGGCCCCGCTCCTCGTCGACCTCCTCCTTCATGCGCTCTGCGAGGCGGCCGATGCCCCAGTCGTTGAGCTGCCGCTCCTGGTAGAGATACGTGTTGATGGTGGTGAGCTCCATGGTGAGCGCGCGCTGCAGATGCTTCAGGGAAACGTCGGAGCCTTTCATCGCACAATCCTTTCGCTGGCGTGAAGCACGGGGCGTGTCGCCCCGCCGTCACGTCAACGGGTGCGTGCCGCGATGGTTCGGGCCGCGGGCGCAACCGCCGCGGCGCTCACATCCGGAACACGCCGAAGCGCGTCTCGGGGATCGGGGCGTTCAGCGTGGCGGCGAGGGCGAGCGACAGGACGCGGCGCGTGTCGCGCGGGCGGATGATGCCGTCGTCCCACAGGCGGGCGGTGGCGTGAAGCGGGTGGCCCTCCCGCTCGTAGGTCTCGCGGATCGGCGTCTTGAACGCCTCTTCCTCCTCGGCGGACCAGGTGCCGCCGTCGGCCTCGATGTTGTCCCGCCGCACCGTGGCGAGGACCGAGGCCGCCTGCTCGCCGCCCATCACGGAGATGCGCGCCGTCGGCCAGGTGAACAGGAAGCGCGGGCCGAAGGCGCGCCCGCACATGCCGTAGTTGCCCGCCCCGTAGGAGCCGCCGACGATGAGCGTGAGCTTGGGCACCGCGGCGCACGCGACGGCTGTGACGAGCTTGGCGCCCGCCCGCGCGATGCCGCCCGCCTCCGCCTCGCGGCCCACCATGAAGCCCGTGATGTTCTGGATGAAGAGGAGGGGGATGCGCCTCTGGCAGCACAGCTCGATGAAGTGGGCGCCCTTCTCCGCGCTCTCGGCGAACAGGATCCCGTTGTTGGCGAGGATGCCGACGGGAATCCCGGAGAGGCGCGCGAAGCCGGTCACGAGGGTGGTGCCGTAGAGCGCCTTGAACTCGTCGAGGCGGGAGCCGTCGACGAGGCGGGCGATGATCTCGCGCACGTCCACCTGGCGGCGCAGGTCCGTCGGCATCACGCCGTCGATCTCGTCCGGGTCGAGGGCGGGCGGCTCGGGCGGGGCGATGTCGAGGATGGCGCGCTCCGGCGCACCGAGGTTGGCGACAGAGCGGCGGGCGATGGCGAGCGCCTGGCGGTCGTCGAGGGCGTAGTGGTCCGCGACGCCCGACCGGCGGGCGTGGACGTCCGCCCCGCCGAGGTCCTCCGCGGACACCACCTCGCCGGTGGCCGCCTTCACGAGGGGCGGGCCGCCGAGGAAGATGGTGCCCTGGTTGCGCACGATGATGGACTCGTCCGCCATCGCCGGCACGTAGGCGCCGCCCGCGGTGCACGAGCCCATGACGACGGCGATCTGCGGGATGCCCGCCGCCGACAGGGTCGCCTGGTTGTAGAAGATGCGGCCGAAGTGGTCGCGGTCGGGGAAGACCTCCGTCTGGTTCGGAAGGTTCGCGCCGCCCGAGTCCACGAGGTAGATGCACGGCAGCCGGTTCTCCCGCGCGATCTCCTGGGCGCGGAGGTGCTTCTTCACCGTCATCGGGTAATAGGTGCCGCCCTTGATGGTGGCGTCGTTGGCGACGATCATCACCGTCCGGCCCGAGACGCGGCCGATGCCGGTGATGAGTCCGGCGCCGTGGATCGCGTCGCCGTAGAGACCGTTCGCCGCGAGGGGGGAGAGCTCGAGGAACGGCGCGCCCGGGTCGAGGAGGGTCTCGACGCGCTCGCGCGGCAGCAGCTTTCCCCGCTTGGTGTGGCGCTCGCGGGCGCGGGGCGGGCCGCCCTCCGCGGCCTCGGCGAGCGCCCTGTCGAGGTGGCCGACGAGACGCTCCATGGCGGCGCGGTTCCCGGCGAGCGTTGCGGCGTCGAGGGAGGAGGTGAGGCGTGTCACGGGCACTCCTGCGTTCTTGCGGCACAGAAGCCCCAGCGGGCGCTCGAGGGCAAGTGGCGGCCTGCGGCGGCTCGCCGATGGCCGCGGGAGCCGTGGACCGGGCGCGGCGCGGGCGCTATGGCTCGCCGGCGGGCGCGCCAGTCGTCGCAGAGCGCCCTTCGGGATGGACGGCGGCGGGCTCGGCGACCCATTGTTGCGCCGGGCGCGCGGCGGGCGCGGCGACCCATTGTTGCGCCGGGCGCGCGGCGGGCGCCTTGCCGCTCGGAAGGGGGCATCTGCAGGCGTGTCTTGCGAGCGGACTTTGAAGGGGATCACCGAGTTGTGGATGACGGTCGGCCCGGTGTCCTTGCCGAGCCGGGCGGCGAGGCCGCCGCACCGCGAGACGCGGCGGGAGATCGTGTGACTGTTGCCGAGGAGAAGGCGGCGCTGCGCCGCGAGGCGGCCGCGCGGCGGGCCGAGGCGGCACGCGCCGCGCCCGGCGCCGCGGAGGCGCTCGCCGCCCACGCATCCGCCCTGCCGCCGGCGCGCATCGTCTCGGCCTACGTGGCGATGCGCAGCGAGATCGACCCCATGCCCCTCGCCCTCGCCCTGGCGGGAAGGGGCGCACGCCTCGCGCTCCCGGCGCTCGTCGACCGGCGCATGGTGTTCCGTGCCTGGACGCCGGGCGAGCCGCTCGTCCCCGCCACCTTCGGCACGAGGGAGCCTGAAGGGGAGGAGTTGACGCCCGACCTTCTCCTCGTGCCGCTCCTCGCCTTCACGCGGGAGGGCGTTCGCCTGGGATACGGCGCGGGCCACTACGACACCTGGCTCGGCGCGCATCCGCACGCCACCGCCTTCGGTGTCGCCTATGCCGGGCAGGAGTTCTCGGCGCTTCCCCGCGAGCCCCACGACGTGCCGCTCGCGGGGATCCTCACCGAGCGGGAGCGGATCGCGACGGGGGGCACGCCGTGAGGCTCCTCGTCCTCGGGGACGTCGTCGGCCGGTCGGGCCGGCAGGCGGTCGTCACGCACCTGCCGCGCCTCGTGGAGCGCTACGCTGTCGACTTCTGCGTGGTGAACGGGGAGAACGCCGCCGGCGGCTTCGGCATCAACGAGGAGATCCTCCAGTCCCTCCTCGACGCCGGCGCCGACTGCGTGACGACCGGCAACCACGTGTGGGACCAGCGCGAGACGCTGGTCTTCATCGAGCGCCAGCCGCGGCTCCTGCGCCCCATCAACTACCCGCCCGGCACGCCGGGCAAGGGCGCTGCGATGTACGTGGCGCGCAACGGAAAGCGGGTTCTCGTCGCGCAGGTGATGGGCCGCGTCTTCATGGATGCGCTGGACGATCCCCTGCGCACCCTCGAGGCGGCCCTCGACGTCCACCGTCTCGGCAGCGAGGTGGATGCCGCGATCGTCGACGTCCACGCCGAGGCGACGAGCGAGAAGCAGGTGTTCGGCCACTGGCTCGACGGGCGCGTCTCGCTGGTGGTGGGGACCCACACCCATTGCCCGACGGCCGACCACCGCATCCTGCCCCACGGAACCGCCTTCATCACCGACCTCGGCATGTGCGGCGCCTACGATTCGGTGATCGGGATGGACAAGGACGAGCCCATGCGCCGGGCGCTCGAGCGCATTCCGGGGCAGAGGATCGGCCCGGCGAGCGGTCCTGCCACCGTGTGCGGCATCTGCGTCGAGACCGACGAGGCGACCGGGCTCGCGACCTTTGTGGCGCCTCTCAGGATCGGCGGCGACCTCGAGCAGGTTGTGCCCGAGCGCTGGGAGAGGGAGGCGGCCGCCCGCTCGTCCCGGGCCACCACCGGCGCCGGGTCCTGACGCCGGCGGCGAGGCCGCTCACGTCACGAAGTGGTAGGGGATGACCGAGCGGCGCGTCGGGTCGACGACGAGCTTTCCCGTGAGCGGCGGGAAGGCGCGCCAGTTGCAGTCCTCGCGCGGGCACAGGCGGCAGTTGATCCCGATGGGCGACACGGTCTTCTCCCGCGCCCGCGCCGACAGGTCGAGCCCGTCGGCATAGACGAGGCGTTCGGCGTGGGCGATCTCCGCGCCGAGGCCGATCACGAGGTCCTGCCCCGGCATGTGCGCCCCTCCGCCGGGCCGGTCCACGGTGCGGGCGATGGTGACGAAGGTCTGCCCTTCCGGAAGCGCCGCCACGTCCACGACGATGCGCCCCGGCGTGCGGAACGCCTCGTAGAGGCGCCAGCGCGGGCAGGTGCCGCCCGAGCGCGAGAATGGGAAGACGCCCCCGCCGAATCGCTTCGAGATGTTTCCGGCGCGATCGACCCGGACCATGAAGAAGGGAACGCCCCGCGCCCCCGGCCGCCGCAGCGTCGTGAGGCGGTGGGCCACCTGCTCGAAGCTCGCGGCGAAGCGGGAGGCGAGAACCTCCACGTCGTAGCGCAGCCGCTCCGCCGCCTCGAGGAAGCGGTCGTAGGGGAACATCATGGTGGCCGCGAGATAGTTCGACAGCGTCATGCGGTAGATCCCGCGAGAGGCCTCCGAGGAGAAGCGCGGCCGGCCGGCGAGGGCGCGCACCAGCTCGCCCGCTTCCAGCTGCCCGACGAGGTGGGCGACCTGGAAGGTGCGGCCCGACGGTGCGAGGAGCTCCGACAGCATCAGCCGCTTCCTGTGTCGGTCGAAGCGGCGCAGGAGGCCGCCCATCACGTCGTAGGGCATGATGACGGTGTCGACGCCGTGGGTGTCCTTCAGGTGGTTGACGAGGCTCGTCGTCAGCGCCTGCGGCAGGTCGAGGCGGATCCTCGCCCGGGCCGAGAAGTCGGCGGCCACCTGCTCGAGCTCGGGATAGAAATTCTCGTTGGCCTGGAGGGCCTCGCGGGTTTCCTCGACGGGCGAGGTATCGAGGCCGGCGCCGAGTGGAACGCCTTCCGTGGCGGACTCGGCGAGCGCCTCCGCGTCCTCGCGGGCCTGGCGGTAGGCGGCGTGGAGGCGGACGAAGGCGTCGGCGACGCGCGGGAACATCTCCGCCATCTCGTTGAGGTCCTGGGGGGCGAGGTCGGCGCCGGCGAGCACGGGGTCCGCGGCCGCTTCCCTGAGGCCGAGCACGACGCCCTCGTCGGCGTGGGGGGCGAGCGTGCGGACATCGACGTCGTAGGTCTCGGCGAGGCGCAGGATCAGCTGGGCGGTGAGCGGGCGCTGGTTGCGCTCGATGAGGGTGAGGTAGCTCGCCGAGATCTCGAGCCCCTCGGCCATCTGGGCCTGGGTGAGCTTCAGCGACCGGCGCAGCTTGCGGATCTGTGGCCCGAGGAACAGCTTGCGGCGCGCATCGACGTCCGACATGACAAACGTTACAACCTTACACGCAGTATCAGAACGGGCTCATACAACACGACCCCCGCATTTCAGGCAAGTCGTGGACTGGGATGACAATTGAGGCCATGTCTGCGGGGCGGGCGGCGCAACATCGTCCCGCCCCGAAAGACCCAACCGAAGAGTTTGCCATGACGACCTTTCAGGATCTCGTCCCCAGTGCGGCGCCAGGCCGGTTCGACGGGATCAACCGTGCATACACCGCCGAGGACGTTCAGCGCCTCCGTGGCTCCGTCACCATCCGGCACACCCTCGCCGAGCGCGGCGCGAACCGCCTGTGGCGGGACCTCCACGAGCTCGACTACGTGAACTCTCTGGGGGCGATGTCGGGCAACCAGGCGGTGCAGATGGTGCGCGCCGGTCTGAAGGCGATCTACCTCTCCGGCTGGCAGGTGGCGGCGGACGCCAACACCGCCGGGCAGACCTATCCCGACCAGTCCCTCTATCCTGCCAACGCCGGGCCCGAGCTCGCCCGCCGCATCAACAGGGCGCTCCAGCGCGCCGACCAGATCGAGCACTCCGAGGGCGGCGCGACCCGCGACTGGTTCGCCCCCATCGTGGCCGACGCCGAGGCCGGCTTCGGCGGTCCGCTCAACTGCTTCGAGATCATGAAGGCCTACATCGAGGCGGGTGCCGCCGGCGTCCACTTCGAGGACCAGCTCGCCTCGGAGAAGAAGTGCGGCCACCTCGGCGGCAAGGTTCTCATCCCGACGCAGGCCCACGAGCGCAATCTCAACGCCGCCCGCCTCGCCGCCGACGTGATGGGCACGCCGACCCTCGTGATGTGCCGCACCGACGCGCAGTCCGCAAAGCTCATCACGAGCGACGCGGACGAGCGGGACCACCCGTTCATCGACTTCGACGCCGGCCGCACGCCGGAGGGTTTCTACCGCCTGAAGGAGGGGACGGGCGTCGACCACTGCATCGCCCGCGCGCTCGCCTGCGCCGACAAGTCCGACCTCATCTGGTGGGAGACGTCGACGCCGAACCTCGAGGATGCGAAGCGCTTCGCCGAGACGGTGCGTGCCGAGCACCCGAACCAGATGCTCGCCTACAACTGCTCGCCATCCTTCAACTGGAGGAAGCACCTGTCGGCCGCGCAGTGCGAGAAGTTCCAGCGCGAGATCGCCGCGATGGGCTACAAGTTCCAGTTCGTGACGCTCGCGGGCTTCCACTCGCTCAACTACTCGATGTTCGAGCTCGCCCGCGGCTACGCCGAGCGCGGCATGGGCGCCTACTCCGAGCTCCAGGAGGCCGAGTTCGCCGCCGAGGAGAACGGCTACACAGCGACGCGCCACCAGCGCGAGGTGGGCACCGGCTACTTCGACCGCATCGCCCTTGCCCTCTCCGGCGGCCAGTCGTCCACCACCGCCATGGGCGAGAGCACCGAGACAGCGCAGTTCAAGAGGGAGGAAGCGCCCGCAATCCACCAGGCCGCCGAGTAAGAGCGCGCCGCGGGCGGGGGCCGCGCGGGCGCGCGGCCCCTTCCACCATCAGCACCATCGGCGCGCGAGCGCAGTGAAGGAATCAAGGAGTGACAGTCGTGAACATGATGAACACCGGCCTGACCACCGCCACCCCGGTCGTCGTCGACCTCGTCCGCCAGCTTCCGCGCAAGGTGATCGGCTTCCACTGCGTCATCGAGACGGACATGGACCTCGAGGACGTTCGCGCCTCGCTCGAGGGCATGGCCGGGCACAGCGCCTTCACGCTCGTGGACCTCGAGGAGCGTGGCGAGGCGACGAAGGACGGCGGCCGCTGCCTGCGCGCCGAGTTCAGGCTCACCGCCTCCAACGGCACCGTGGGCGACCCGCAGATCTTCCACCTCCTGCGCGACATCGCCCAGCGCCACCGCTGGAACTCCATGGAGAAGCGGATCGCCCGCTGAGCCCACCCCCCGGCGTGTGACCGGCTCCGATCGCCGGTCGCCGCCGTGGCGCCGATGTTGACAGGAAGAGAGGACGCCGTCAGCCTCGCGCGATGGAAGATCGTGGAGGTCTGGATGCGTGCGCTGTTGCTGATGTTGCTGCCGGCGGTTCTTCTCGCGACGGCCGCCCATGCCGAGGATCCGGGCAGCACGTCCGGCGCGCCGACGATCTCGCAGATCCTCCTGGCGCAGGTCAAGCCGGCGACGCCGAGGATCGGGGACCAGATGACGCCCCGCCCGCGCGGGGTCGACGGCTGCGACCACGATGAGCTCTGCGGCTGCCACGCCACCGGCTGCCCGTCCGGCGAGATCTGCGTCGGCGTCGGGATCTGCGTGCCGGAGGACAACGTACGCGCCCCGGCGAAGGCGCCGGGCACCCCGCGCGGCCTGAGGCAGTGACGGTCCTGCCTCACGCGTGATCCGGGGCGCTGGCAGGCGATCCTGGGGCGCGGCACCTCGGAACCGCGCCCTTCGTGGAACGGCGTGCCGCCGCAAATGCCCTCGCGTGCGGCTCGCCCTCGCCCGCAATAGTGTCAGAGTCGCTCCATCCGCACCCGCTGGACGCCGGCGCGGACCATGCCGATGGCGGCGGCGGCACCCTTGGAGAGGTCGAGCACGCGGTTGCCGTGGAACGGGCCGCGGTCGTTGATCCGGACCGTGACCGACTTGCCGGTGGCGGGATTGGTGACGCGAAGGCGCGTGCCGAAGGGCAGCGTCCTGTGCGCCGCAGTCATGGCGTTCTGGTCGAAGCGCTCGCCGTTGGCGGTGGTGCGGCCGTGGAAGCCGGGGCCGTAGTAGGAGGCGACGCCGCTCCACTCGCTGGCGGAAGTTCGAGCGGGCAGCGCCGCCGCACCGAGCGTGAACGCGAGACAGGCCGCGGGCAGCGCAGCTGCGATCGTCCTCGTCATGATGGGATTCCTTCATTACGCGCGGATGGCGCGGAGCGCTCGGCGCACCCACGCGCTCCCCGCCGGCACGGGGTCCGATGACAACACCCGCCGGACGTCGCCCGGCGGTGCCGGCGCTCATGCCCCAACCACGGGATTTATGGAACCCCGCTCAGGCGCATCAGGTGCGCTGGAACGAAAAGATCACGATGTTTCCTCACCTCTGCCCGGATAGGGGTTCGCCTTCAGAAGGCCGGCGAGGTGGACGGCGTTGCGCACCATCATGTCGGTCGCCCCGGCGACGTTCTGCGGCGTCTCGTCGAGGTCCCTGTAGTCGACGCCGCCCATCGCCTCGCCGACCCAGTAGGTGACGCCGCTCGCGGGTATCGTGAAGCCGACGTCCGACAGCGCCTGGTAGATCTCGGCGGCGACGTGGTGCGCGCCGTCCTCGTTGCCGACCACCGCCACCACGCCGACACGGCCGTAGGAGACCATCCGTTCCCTGTCGTCCATCTCCGACAGGAAGGCGTCCATGCGCTCCAGCACGCGCTTCGCGATGCTCGACGGCTGGCCGAGCCAGATGGGCGTCCCGATGACGAGGATGTCGCTGGCGAGGACGCGCGCGCGGATCGTGGGCCAGGCGTCCCCCGGTCCCTCGTCGGAGGTGACGCCGGGCTTCACGTCGTGGTCGGCGACGCGGATCGTCTCACCCGACACGCCGTGCCTTGCGAAGTCGGCGAGACAGTCGTCGAGAAGCCTCTGGGTGGAGGAGGGGCTGTCGCCGCTCTTGAGGGTGCAGTTGAGGGCGAGGGCGCGAAGTGACATGAGGCGGCTCCGTCCGTGAGGGGGTCCTGGGGCACGAACGCGCCCGTCGCCCGCCCGTTCGCGCCGGCGGCCTCGGGGCTTCGGGGCTTCGGGGCTTCGGGGCCTGGGGGCGTCGGGGCCTCGGGGCCGGGGGACGGTTCCGGTGCGGCCGCCCGGCGTCTTCCTCAGAAGAGGTCGGTCGCCGACAGCGTGGCGGCGGCGACGCCTGCGAGGAGGACAGTCGTGCCGTCCGCCGGCGAGAGGACTGCGCCCTCCCCGGTGTCCCTGGCGCTCGCAAGGGCGGCTGCCGGGGCGGGCACGTCGAGAAGGTCGACGCCGGGCAGGAAGTCGAGGATCGTATCGGCGCCACCGTCGGCGGCGATGGCGAAGATGTCGACGCCCCAGCCGCCCGACAGCGTGTCGTCGCCCCTGCCGCCGGCCAGGGTGTCGCGCCCCGGGCCGCCGACGAGGATGTCGTCGCCGTCGTCGCCGAGGAGGACGTCGTGGTCCGGCCCGCCGTCGAGCGTGTCGTCGCCGCCGCCGCCGCGCAGCGTGTCGTCGCCGCGGTCGCCGGAGAGGCTGTCGCTCCCCTCCTCACCCGCGAGGCTGTCGTCCTCGCCCCAGCCGCCTAGGGTGTCGTCGCCGGGGCCGCCGCGCAGGACGTCGTTGCCGGCGGCGCCGACGAGGGAATCGTCGCCCCCCTGTCCGGACAGGGTGTCGTCGCCGTCACCTCCGAACAGGGCGTCGTCGCCGCCTCCGCCCGTCAGCCAGTCGTCCCCGTCGCCGCCGTTGAGCCTGTCGTCCCCCGCCTCGCCGGCGAGCCTGTCGTTTCCGGGGCCGCCGAGAAGAAGATCGTCGCCGGCACCGCCGAGAAGCGTGTCGTTCCCGCGGCCGCCGTCCAGCGTGTCGCGGTCGCCGTACCCTGCGATCAGATCGTTGCCGTCCCTTCCCTCGAGACGGTTGCGCGTGAGGTTGCCGTTCATGGTGTCGCCGGCCCGCCCGCCGACGGCGTTCTCGATCAGACCGCGAAGGGCGTTGTGGATCGCCCCCTTCGCCCAGACCGGCGCCTCGCCGCTCAGCGTCGCAGCATGGTTGAGGAGGGGCTCCTGGCCCGTGACGGTGAAGGCGCCGGGTCTCAGGTCGATGGCGAGCGGGGTCGTGAAGGCGGAAAAGTCGTAGGTGTCCCGCCCGCCGCCGTCGTGGATCGTGCGCTGGACGGCGCGCTCGAACGGCGAGAAGACGTAGGTGTCGTCGCGCGGGGCGGCGGAGGCGGGGCCGTAGACGTGCTGCAGGGCGGCGATGTCGGCGGTCATGAAGGTGGAGGCGTGGCCGCCGGGGGCGGCGCCGATGCGGCCCGCCGGAGCGCCCGGCGCCGCGCGGCCGCTCATGACAGTGAGCTCGGGTCCGTCCTCTGCGGCGGGCAGGCGCCCGTAGGGGCCGTGCTCGTCCGGCTGCTTGAGGCCGAGGGCGTGGCCGAGCTCGTGGAGGAGCGTTCGATAGCCGAGGCTGCCGGGCGAAAGGTCGGCGAGGAGGTCCGGCGAGAGCCACACGTCGCCCGCCTCCGCGGTGTTCGCCGGGAAGAACCCGTAGGCGCCGAGGGGGATGGTCTCGACGCCGTGGGGCGTGCGCAGGGAAAGGCGGTCGGCGACGAAGATGCGGATCGTCGCCGCGTCGGCGGCCACCTCCACGAAGTCGATGTCGGCGATGGATTCGATGTCCGCCACGGCCCGCGCGAGGGCGCCGCGCAGCGCCGGCGGCGGCTCGAGGACGCTGTTCGCGGCGTAGGCGCCGTCGCGAGGCGGGGCGCTCGCGATGGCGTAGGTGATCGTCCCGCCGTCCCAGGCGGTGCCGTGGATCAGCGAATTGACGACGTGCGAGGCCGATGCCCCGACAGGACGCATGCGCGCCATCTCGACACTCCGTTCCGGTCACCGAAGTCGCGGGAAGCCACGCATCCGGCGCGCCGCTGGCCGGCGTTCCGGTCGCGTCATGCTCTGCCGGCAGCGCGGCGCGGGTCCGCTCTGGCCGGGGGCGGCGGTGGTGGGGCGTCTTGCCGTGCGGCGTCGTCCTCGCGCCGCGGGGCGCCGTGCGGATGAAGACCGGGACGACACCGTTCCGCGTCCCTTCCGCGCCCGTCGCTGGCCCACCCGAGGGCGCCGGGCCAAGGCGTCGTCGAGGCCGGGTGCGCCCTCACCTCATGTCGCGCGGACGCACCTCTAGACGCGCGTCGCCGCCTGCGGCTGGCGCCGGCTTCGTGGGCAGCAAGATTTCAGGAACGCGAAATCGGCTCGGCGCTTTGGGCGGCCGCGGTCGCCGGACGGGTGGCCCGTCCCGTCACCTTCGGTCGCCGCCGGAACCGCGGCCCGTCCGCAGATCGACGCGCGGGGGTTCGATGCGCCCGGCTCGCAGGCTGCCCTGAGGCGGGGCAACTGGCCGGTCCCGCAAACCGGCGAGAGGAGGGGGCCGCTCGTCGCCGACGCCGGTGCGGCGCCGCGCGGCCGCCGTCGGGCAAGGGCGGCTCAGAGCAGCCGCCGTCCGGCAAGGGGCGGCGCCGCGCGGCCGCCGTCAGGCGAAGGTGGCGCCGGCGGCCTTCATCCTGTCCATCGTGGCGTCGACCGCCTCGCCGAGCGTCTCGACGATGTGGTCGGCCTCCCCGGCGGTGAGGACGAGGGGCGGCGACATCGCGAGGGAATCGTTGACCATCGCCCGCAGGATGAGGCCGCGCTCCAGCGCCTCCGCCTGGACGGCGCGCCCGATGCCGGCGGCGGGCGCGAAGCCCTGCCGGCTCGCCCTGTCCGCCACGAGCTCCACCGCCGCGATCAGCCCCGCGCCGCGCACCTCCCCCACCGCGGGGTGGCCCTCGAAGCGCTCGCGCAGCCGCTTCTGGAAATGGGCGCCGACGGTGGCCGCGTTCTCGACGAGGCGATCGCGCTCGATGATCTTGAGGTTCGCGTTCGCCGCCGCGCAGGCGATGGGGTGGGCGGTGTAGGTGTAGCCGTGGCCGAACACGCCGAGATGCTCGGAGTGGTCGCGGATGGTCTCCCACACCTCCTCGCCGATCAGGACCGCCGAGAGCGGCTGATAGCCCGACGTGATCCCCTTCGCCACGGTGATCATGTCCGGCACGATGTCGAAGTAGTGGCAGCCGAAGGGGGTGCCGAGGCGGCCGAACCCGCAGATCACCTCGTCGGCGATGAAGAGGACGTCGTATTTCCTGAGGACCTGCTGCACCTTCCCGAAGTAGCCTGCCGGGGGCATGACGACGCCGCCAGCGCCCATGACGGGCTCGGCGATGAAGGCCGCCACCGTCTCCGGTCCCTCCTTCAGGATCGTCTCCTCGAGCTCGGCCGCGAGGCGGTCGGAGAACGCCTCCTCGCTCTCGCCGGGGTGCGCCTCGCGGTAGTGGTGCGGGCAGCGCACGCGGACCACCTGCGGGAGCGGCAGGTCGAAGGCGTTGTGGACGTAGGGCAGGCCCGTGAGGGAGCCCGATGCGACCGTGACGCCATGGTAGGCGCGGTCGCGGGCGATGATCTTCTTCTTCTGCGGCCGCCCCTTCAGGTTGTTGTAGTACCAGACGAGCTTGACCTGCGTGTCGTTGCCGTCCGACCCGGAGCAGCCGAAGAGGACGCGGGCCATGTTGCCGGGCGCCATGCGGCGGACGGTGTCGGCGGTGTGGACCGCGGGCTCGGTCCCCATGGAGGCGAAGGAGTGGTAGTAGGGAAGGCGCCGCGCCTGCTCGGCGATGGCGTCGGCGATCTCGTCCTGGCCGTAGCCGACGTTGACGCACCACAGGCCCGCGAGGCCGTCGACGTACTCGCGCCCGCGGTTGTCCGTGAGGCGGATCCCCTTGCCGGCGACCATGATGCGCGGCCCGCTCTCGAGGTGCTGCCTCGGCGAGGTGAAGGGGTGGAAGATGTTCTCCCGGTCGAGGTCCTCGATGGACTGGTTGTGGATGGGGCTGAGCTCCATGGCTCTCTCCTGGGGCAGGACGGCCGCGCCGCGGGTGGCGGCGCCGGGGCCGTCCGGGCTATCTCTCGTGATGTCCCGGTCGTAGCACACGCAAGGCACCGGCGGCATGGATATAATGCGCGCGCGGCAGTCGTCTGCGGCAGTCGTCCGGGGCAGTCGTCCGGGGCAGTCGTCTGCGGCAGTCGTCCGGGGCAGTCGTCCGGGGCAGTCGTCCGGGGCAGTCGTCCGGGGCAGTCGTCCGGGGCAGTCGAACGGGGCAGTCGCGCCCGGCATGGAGGAGGATCGCGATGGGCGAGGGCGGACATCCGCCGGCGAGGGCGAGGGTGCAGGTGGACGAGCCGCACGTGCGCGTCACCGAATGGCGTTTCGCGCCCGGCGAGGCGACGGGCTGGCACAGGCACGAGTTCGACTACGTGGTGGTTCCCGTGGTGCCCGGCACGCTGACGATGGTGCATCCCGACGGCAGCCGCACCACCTCCGAGCTGAAGCTCGGCCAGAGCTATGCGCGGCTCGCGGGTGTGGAGCACGACGTCGTCAACGCCTCGGACGCGGAGGTGGCGTTCGTCGAGGTCGAGCTGAAGCGCTGAGGCGGGCGCCGTCCCGGCCGATCGCGGCGGTCCCGACGAGGATGGCGAGCCCCTCCTTCGCGGCGGCGCAGCTGGCGCGGCCCGCCCCGGGAGGTGGCGGCGAAGGGTTCAAGCGGTCGCGCCAGGCCGCCGCGGCAGCCGATCCGGTGGCGCCTTGCGCGCCGCCCGGATCTGCGCCAAGCAATCCTCCACACGGCGGGGCGGGAGCGCACGCGCCGGACAGAGAGTTGGAAACCCGGCGAGGCCGCGCTCGTTCCTCTCAGTCAAAGGACACCAGCCAGAGAGCGCCATGACACATGAGACAGCTGCGACCCCCAAGGGCCTGATCGGAGACCGTCTCGCGCAGGATGACCCGGCCGCCGCGGCCCGGCCGGACGACAGGATGCTGGCGCTCGCGAAGAACCGCGTCGCTATAGAGGGCGTCGACCCGGAGATCGACGGCGGCCGCTTCCCGGCGAAGACGGTGGAGGGTCGCCCGTTCATGGTGGAGGCCGACGTCTTCGCGGACGGCCACGAGAAGGTGAACGCCGCCGTCCTGTGGCGGCCGCGGGGCGAGGAGACCTGGCAGGAGGCGCCGATGCGCTTCCTCGTCAACGACCGCTGGCGCGCGTCCTTCACGCCGGTGGAGAACAGGCCCCACGAGTACACCATCATCGCCTGGCGCGACACGTGGGAGACGTGGCGCTCGGAGGTCTCGAAGAAGCACAACGCCGGCCGCCACATCTCGCTGGAGCTCGAGGAGGGGGCGCGGCTCATCGCCCGCTCCGTCAGCGCCGGTCGCGGCTCGGCGGAGGACCGCGAGGCGCTCGAGGAGCTCGCCGAGCGGATGCGCTGGGCGGGCGAGGGGGAGCGCTTCTCCGTCATGATGACGGACGACGTGGCGGCGCTGATGCATCGTGCCGGGCGGCGGGTGAACCTGTCGCGCTACGAGCGGATCCTGCCGCTGACGGTGGACCGGCGGGCGGCCGTGTTCTCGGCCTGGTACGAGCTCATGCCGCGCTCCCAGTCGGGCGACGAGAACAGGCACGGCACCTTCGACGACGTGATCGCGCGGCTTCCCTACGTGCAGGGCCTCGGGTTCGACGTCCTCTATTTCCCGCCGATCCACCCCATCGGCAAGACGAACCGGAAGGGGCGCAACAACTCCCTCGTCCACGAGCCCGGCGATCCTGGGAGCCCCTACGCCATCGGCTCGGCCGAGGGGGGGCACGACGCGATCCACCCCGAGCTCGGCACCTTCGAGGACTTCCACCGCCTCGTGCGCGCCGCGAAGGACCACGGGCTCGAGATCGCCCTCGACTTCGCCATCCAGTGCTCGCCGGACCACCCCTGGATCCGCGAGCACAAGGACTGGTTCGACTGGCGGCCGGACGGGTCCATCAAGTACGCGGAGAACCCGCCGAAGAAGTACGAGGACATCGTCAACGTTCATTTCTACGAGGGCGAGCAGCCGATTCCGGACCTGTGGCGCGCCCTGCGGGACGTGGTGCTGTTCTGGATCGACCATGGCGTCAAGATCTTCCGCGTGGACAATCCGCACACCAAGCCCTATCCGTTCTGGGAGTGGCTGATTTCGGACGTGCAGCGGGAGCACCCGGACACGATCTTCCTGTCCGAGGCATTCACGCGGCCCAAGGTGATGCACCGCCTGGCGAAGCTCGGCTTCACGCAGTCCTATTCGTACTTCACCTGGCGCAACACGAAGGCCGAGCTGACCGAGTACATGGAGGAGCTGACGAGCGCGCCGAAGAAGCACACGATGCGCGTCAACTTCTTCACCAACACGCCGGACATCAACCCCGTCTACCTCCAGACGTCGGGCCGGGCGGGGTTCCAGGTGCGGCTCGTCCTCGCCGCATCGCTGGCGGGCAACTACGGAATCTACAACGGCTTCGAGCTGTGCGAGGCCGCCGCGGTGCCCGGCAAGGAGGAGTATCTCGATTCCGAGAAGTACCAGATCCGCGCCTGGGACTGGGACCGGCCCGGCAACATCCGCGACGATGTGGCCCTGATGAACCGGCTGCGGCGCGAGCATCCTGCGTTGCAGGATTTCGCCAACGTCAAGTTCTACAATATGTGGAACGATCACATCCTCTACTACGGCAAGAGGACGCCCGACCTTTCGTCGTTCCTCCTCTTCGCGGTCAACCTCGACCCGCACAACGGCCAGGGCGGCCACTTCGAGGTGCCGCTGTGGGAGTTCGGCCTGCCGGACCACGCCTCCATCGAGGTGCGGGACCTCGTCGCCGAGTACGACTTCACGTGGCACGGCAAGGTCCAGCACGTGTTTATCGACCCCGCGCGGCGCCCCTACTTCATCTGGCGCCTCGTCGATCCGCGCGGCAATTACTGATCGTCCCGGCGGGCGGTCCGGCGGCGCGCCGGACCGTCCCGCAACGCGCGCGGATCGCCGAGAGACCGCGCGACAGCAGCAACGAGATCTTGAAGGGCGCTTTCGCATGGACGCCGTGGCACCGGTCACCGCACCCGAGCATCCCGAGGACACCTCTGCGGACGGAGCGATCGACCGTTCCGTCGCGGACTGGTACAAGGATGCGATCATCTACCAGCTTCACGTCAAGGCGTTCATGGACGCCGACAACAACGGCTACGGGGACTTCAAGGGCCTCATGCAGAAGCTGGACTATGTGCAGGCTCTGGGCGTGACGGCCATCTGGCTCCTGCCGTTCTACCCGTCGCCGCTGAGGGACGACGGCTACGACATCGCGGACTACCGCTCCATCAACCCGCAGTACGGCGACATGGAGACGTTCCGTACCTTCGTGAAGGAGGCGCACAAGCGCGGCCTTCGGGTCATCACGGAGCTCGTCATCAATCACACGTCGGACCAGCACCCCTGGTTCCAGGCCGCGCGCGCCGCGCCCAAGGATTCGCCCGAGCGAGAGTATTATGTCTGGTCCGACACGGACCAGAAATACGAGCTGACCCGCATTATCTTCCTCGACACCGAGAAGAGCAACTGGACGTGGGATCCCGTCGCGGAGCAGTATTTCTGGCATCGCTTCTATTCCCACCAGCCGGACCTCAACTTCGACAACCCGAAGGTGCTCGAGGAGGTCAACGATGTCATGTACTACTGGCTCGACATGGGGGTGGACGGGCTGAGGCTCGACGCGATCCCCTACCTCGTCGAACGTGACGGCACGAACAACGAGAACCTTCCCGAGACCCACGACGTCCTGAAGAAGATCCGCGCGGCCCTCGACGCGCGCTACACGGACAGGATGCTCCTCGCCGAGGCGAACCAGTGGCCCGAGGACACGCGGCCCTATTTCGGCGAGGGCGACGAGTGCCACATGGGATTCCACTTCCCCCTGATGCCGCGCATGTACATGGCGCTCGCGCAGGAAGACAGGCACCCGATCACCGACATCATCCGCCAGACGCCGGAGATCCCGGCAGACTGCCAGTGGGCCATCTTCCTCAGGAACCATGACGAGCTCACGCTCGAGATGGTCACCGAGGAGGAGCGCGACTATCTGTGGCGCACCTACGCCGCCGACGCGCGGGCGCGCATCAATCTCGGCATCCGTCGCCGCCTCGCGCCGCTCCTCCAGAACGACAGGCGCAAGATCGAGCTCATGAATGCGTTCCTGCTCTCGATGCCGGGAACGCCCATCGTCTATTACGGCGACGAGATCGGCATGGGCGACAACTACTATCTCGGCGACCGGGACGGTGTGCGCACCCCCATGCAGTGGTCGGCGGACCGCAACGCGGGGTTCAGCCGGGCGAACCCGCAGCAGCTCTACCTTCCGCCCATCATGGACCCGGTCTACGGCTACCAGGCGATCAACGTGGAGGCGCAGGAGGCCGAGCCCTCCTCGCTGCTGAACTGGATGCGGCGCATGATCATGGTGCGCAAGCAGCATCCCGCCTTCGGGCGCGGCACCATGCGCTTCATCTATCCGCGCAACCGCAAGATCATCGCCTACGTGCGCGAATACGGCGACGAGGCGATCCTGTGCGTCGCGAACCTCGCCCGCTCGGCTCAGGCGGTGGAGCTCGACCTGTCCGCCTTCCGCACGAGGGTGCCGATCGAGCTCACGGGGCGCACGGCCTTTCCGCCCATCGGCGACCTTCCCTACATGCTGACCCTGCCGGCCTACGGCTTCTTCTGGTTCGTGCTCGCGGGACCGGAGGAGGCGCCGCAGTGGCACGAGCACGTTCCCGAGCCGCTCCCCGACTTCATCACGCTGACGACGCGCAACGGGCGCATCGACGGCGCGCTCGGCAGCCGCGAGCGGCAGCAGCTCGAGGACCAGACGCTGCCGATGTTCCTGCCCCTCCAGCGCTGGTTCGCGGCCAAGGACGAGAGGATCTCGCGCGTCGACCTCGAGCCGCTCGCCTTCCTCGACGGCAGCGGCCGCTACGCGCTCGCCTCGATGAGGGTGACGCTGCCCTCCGGCACTCAGCGCTACTTCTCGCCGCTCTCGATCCGCTGGGGCGAGGAGCACCTGAGGCCTGGCGCGCCGAAGCTCTCCTACACGCTCGCCAAGGTGCGCTCCGGCCCGCGCGTCGGCGCCCTGCTCGACGGGACCTACGACGAGGCGCTCGCCGCCGAGCTCGTGGCGCTGATGCGGGCGAACGAGACGCGGGAGAGGGGCGACCACCGCGTCGTCTTCCGCGGATCGGAGCGCCTCGCGACGATCGAGGAGCTCGCCGACCCGCGGCCGCTCGGCGTCGAGCAGTCCAACGTCTCCATCGTGTTCGGCGACCAGATCATCCTGAAGATCTACCGCCGCCTGCGCGAGGGCGAGCAGCCCGACGTCGAGATCGCCCGCCACCTCACCGAGGTGGCGCGCTACGAGCACACGCCCGCCCTCGTCGGCACCATCGCCCTCGAGGGGGAGGGGGACGAGCCCGCAGTCCTCGCCGCCGCGTTCGACTTCGTGCCGAACCAGGGCGACGCTTGGGGCACGATCCTCGACGCGCTCGCCCGCTATCTCGAGGGCGCCGACCTCCTCGAGCAGGACACCACGGACCACGGCGAGCTGCCGGTGCTCACCTTCCCGCTCAGCATCGGCGACCTCGCCGGCAGGCGCACGGCCGAGCTCCACCTCGCGCTGGCGACGGACGGGGGCTCGCCGGCCTTCCGCCCCGAGACCGTCACCCGCGACGATCTCGCCCGCTGGGCGGACGACGCGACGCGCGAGGCCGACGACCTCATCGAGCGGCTGAGGTCGGCGATGGCGCGCCTTCCGGAGGAGGCCGCGGCCGACGCCGAGGCGCTGATCGCACGGCGCGACGAGATCGCGGCGCGCTTCGCGGCCGTGCGCTCCGCCGCGCCGTCGGGCCACAAGACGCGCATCCACGGGGACTACCACCTCGGCCAGGTGCTGGTGGCGCAGGGCGACCTCGTCGTCATCGACTTCGAGGGCGAGCCGAGCCGCACCCTCGGCGAGCGGCGTGCGAAGTCCTCCCCGCTCAGGGACGCCGCGGGGATGCTGCGCTCGTTCGACTACGCGGCGGCCATGGCGCTGTCGCGCTTCCGCGAGACCAACGACCTCCAGGGCGAGGAGGCGCGCGAGAAGGCCCACGCCTGGCGCGACGCGACGCGGGCGGCGTTCCTGCGGTCCTATCTCGAGACGATGGGCGGCGAGACGCCGGCGCCGGAGCTCACGGCGGCGCTCCTCGACCTCTTCACGCTCCAGAAGGCGATCTACGAGATCGGCTACGAGCTTTCGAACCGTCCCGGGTGGGTCCGCATTCCGCTCGCAGGGGTCATGGACGTCCTCGCCGACGCGCGGGGCGTGACCGCCTGGCTCGACACGGCCGCGGCCGCCCGGCCAGCGACCGACGACACCAGCCCGACCGGAGGAGAAACATGAGCGAGACGCGGCTCCGCGACGACCTCCTGCCGCACGCGGCCGAGGCCATCGTCACCGGGCGTCACTCCGACCCGTTCTCGGTTCTCGGGATGCACGGCGCAGGCGGGCACGCCCTCGTGGTGCGCGCCTTCGCGCCCCACGCGGCGACTGCCACACTCCTCGACGCGCGCGAGCGGGAGGTGGCGCCGATGGAGCGCGTCCATCCCGACGGGCTGTTCGTGGCGGTCCTCGAGGGCGCTCCTTTCGCGTACCGCTTCCGCTTCACGGCGGGGACGCACTCCTGGGTGGAGGACGACGCCTACCGCTTCGGCACGATCCTCGGCGAGATGGACATCCACCTGATCGCCGAGGGGCGCCACAGGCGCATCTGGGAAAAGCTCGGCGCCCACCCCGGGACGATGGACGGCGTCGAGGGCGTCTCCTTCGCCGTCTGGGCGCCCAACGCCAGGCGCGTCTCGGTGGTGGGGGACTTCAACGGCTGGGACGGCCGGCGCCACGTCATGCGCCGCCGCACCGAGGCGGGGCTGTGGGAGATCTTCATCCCCCGCCTCGCCCGCGGCCTCTTCTACAAGTACGAGCTCCTCGACGCCCACGGCCACCGCCTGCCGCTCAAGATGGACCCGTTCGCCTTCGCGACCGAGATGCCGCCCGACACGTCGGCCGTGATCCACGGCGTTCCGCAGCACGACTGGCGGGACGCCTCCTGGATGGCCGACCGCGGCCCCCGCAACATGATGAACGCGCCGGTCTCCATCTACGAGGTCCACCTCGGCTCCTGGCGGCGCGGCGACGGCGACGCGATCCTCGACTACGACGAGCTTGCCGACAGCCTCATCCCCTATGCGAAGTGGATGGGCTTCACCCATATCGAGCTCCTGCCGGTGTCAGAGCATCCGTTCACGGGATCCTGGGGCTACCAGCCGATCGGCCTCTACGCGCCGACCCGCCGCTTCGGCTCGCCGGAGGGCTTCCAGCGCTTCGTGGAGCGGGCGCACCGTGAGGAGATCGGCGTCATCGTCGACTGGGTGCCGGCCCACTTCCCGACGGACGAGCACGGCCTCGCCAACTTCGACGGCACGCAGCTCTACGAGCACGCCGACCCGCGCGAGGGCTTCCATCGCGACTGGCAAACGCTGATCTACAATCTCGGCCGCAACGAGGTGTCGAACTTCCTCTGGGCCAACGCGATGTTCTGGCTCGACGCCTACCACGTGGACGGGCTGCGCGTGGACGCGGTCGCCTCAATGCTCTACCGCGACTATTCGCGCTCCCACGGGGAGTGGGTGCCCAACGTCCACGGCGGGCGGGAGAACCTCGAGGCGATCGCCTTCCTGCGCGCCCTCAACGAGCGCGTCGCGGCGGACGGCGACGGCGCGTTCACGGCCGCCGAGGAATCCACCGCCTTCCCGCAGGTGTCCCGCCCGGTGGAGGACGGCGGCCTCGGCTTCGATTACAAGTGGAACATGGGCTGGATGCACGATACGCTGAACTTCATCAGCCGTGACCCGCTCTACCGCCGCTACCATCATGACAACATCACCTTCGGCCTGCACTACGCCTTCTCGGAGAACTTCATCCTGCCGCTCAGTCACGACGAGGTGGTCCACGGCAAGGGCTCGCTCATCGGCAAGATGCCGGGCGACCGCTGGCAGCGCTTCGCCAACCTCAGGGCATACTACGCCTTCATGTGGACCCATCCGGGCAAGAAGCTCCTGTTCATGGGCGGTGAGTTCGCGCAGGAGCGGGAATGGAGCCACGACCGCAGCCTCGACTGGCACCTCACGGGGGATGCGATGCACGAGGGCGTCCAGCGCCTCGTGCGGGACCTCAATCACCTCTACCGCGAGGAGAAGCCGCTCCACGAGCTCGACTGCGACCCGGCCGGCTTCTCCTGGATCGACGCCTCGGACGTGGAGGGCTCGGTCTTCGTCTACGCCCGCTGGTCGGTGGACAGGCGCCCCGTGGTGACGGTGCTCAACTTCACGCCGGTCGTGCGCTCGGGCTACCGGATCGGCCTGCCGCAGGCCGGGCGCTGGCGCGAGGCGCTCAACACGGACGCCGCGGCCTATGGCGGCACCAACGTCGGCAACGGCGGCCACGTGAACACGGAGCCGCACCCCTTCCACGGCTGCCCGCATTCGGCGGTCCTCACCCTCCCGCCGCTCGCGGGGATCGTTCTCACGCCGGTCTGATCGAGAGAAAATGCGCGTCGACACGGGATCGCCGACCCCTCTCGGCGCCACATGGGACGGCTCGGGCACCAACTTCGCCCTGTTCTCGGCGAACGCGACGAAGGTGGAGCTGTGCCTCTTCGAGCCGTCCGGCCGGCGTGAGACGCACCGCATCCCGCTTCCCGAGCACACCCACGACGTGTGGCACGCCTACATGCCGGACGTGCGCCCGGGACAGCTCTACGGCTATCGCGTCCACGGCCCCTACGAGCCCGACAGCGGCCACCGCTTCAACCCGAACAAGCTCCTGATCGACCCTTACGCGCGGGCGATCAGGGGTGAGCTCAGGTGGCACGACTCCATGTTCGGCTACCGCGTCGGCTCCTCGCGCGAGGACCTCTCCTTCGACCGGCGCGACTCGGGTCCGGTGATGCCGAAGTGCATCGTCGTGGACGAGGCGGTGAGCTGGGGCGGGCACACCCCGCCGAAGGTGTCCTGGGCGGACACCATCATCTACGAGGCGCACGTCAAGGGCATGACGGCCATGCACCCCGACGTGCCGGACTATCTGCGCGGCACCTTCGCCGGCCTCGCCGACCCGCGCGTCATCGACCACCTCGTCAGGCTCGGCGTGACGGCCATCGAGCTGATGCCGGTCCACTACTTCCTCGACGACCGCATCCTGCTGCAGAAGGGCCTGCGCAACTACTGGGGCTACAACACGCTCAACTTCTTCGCCCCGGCCGCGCGCTACGTCTCCGCCGGCGCCAGCCACCACGAGTTCAAGTACATGGTGCGGCGGCTGCACGACGCGGGGATCGAGGTGATCCTCGACGTGGTCTACAACCACACCGCCGAGGGCAACCAGCTCGGCCCGACTCTGTCCTTCAAGGGCATCGACAACGCGAGCTACTACGTTCTCGCGGAGCATCGCCGCTTCTATCACGACACCACGGGCACCGGGAACACGGTGAACGTCGGCCATCCGCGCGTCATGCAGATGGTCATGGATTCGCTGCGCTACTGGGTCGAGGTCTGCCGCGTCGACGGCTTCCGCTTCGACCTCGCCCCGGCGATGGCGCGGGAGAACGGCCACTACGACACCTCAGCCGCCTGGCTCGACGCCGTCCTCCAGGACCCCGTCCTCAACCGTGTCAAGCTCATCGCGGAGCCCTGGGACCTCGGCCACGACGGCTTTCAGCTCGGCAACTTCCCGCCCGGCTGGGCGGAGTGGAACGGCAGGTTCCGCGACGAGGTGCGCTCCTTCTGGAAGGGCGACCCCGGCCACCTTCCGGGGCTCGCCCGCAACTTCCTCGGCTCGGCGGACCTCTTCGACCACAACGGGCGCAAGCCCTGGGCGTCCATCAACTTCGTGACCGCCCACGACGGCTTCACCCTCCACGACCTCGTCGCCTACAACCACAAGCACAACGAGGCGAACGGCGAGGACAACCGCGACGGCCACGACGACAACCGCTCCTACAACTGGGGCGCGGAGGGCGACACGGACGACGAGTCGATCCTCGACATGCGCGACAGGATCCGCCGGAACCTGATGGCGACCCTCCTCGTGAGCCAGGGCACGCCCATGATCCTGATGGGCGACGAGGTGGGTCGCACGCAGTTCGGCAACAACAACGCCTACTGCCAGGACACCGAGATGAGCTGGCTCGCCTGGTCGGACGGCGAGGACACGGTCCACGGCCCCCGCGACGAGGCGTTCCAGGAGTTCGTGCGCGGCCTCCTCGCGATCCGCCGCAGGCTCGGCATCTTCTCGCAGAAGCGCTTCCTCCACGGCCACCGGGTGCCCGGGCTCGAGGACGGCGTGCGCGACGTATGCTGGCTGCGCCCCGACGGGACCGAGATGCGCCACGACGACTGGCACGCGGGCGATCCCAAGGTTCTCGGCATGGTGCTCGCCGACGAGGAGGGCCGGCGCGCCGTCGTCTTCTGCAACGGCTCGCCGGAGGCCGTGACATTCGCCCTCGCCGGCCCCATGGCCGAGCTCATGTGGACAGCGCTCTTCTCCACGGCCGACGGGACGGTCCACGATGCCGATGCGGGACCCCTGGTGGAGCCGCCGTTCCATGTGGACCAGCGATCGCTCATGGCGGTCCTCGGGCGCCGCCGCACCTGACAAGGATCCGCGCCGGGCGGCGGCGCGGGGGCGTCGCCCGTGCCGCGCTTCCCATCCCCGAAGATCCCACCGCCGTCGCGGAGACCCGACAGTGACACGATCCGCCTTCCCGACCACCTGGGGCGCGAACCTCCTCGCCGACGGGCGTGCCCGCTTCCGCCTCTGGGCGCCCGACGAGCCGACGCTCTGCCTGCGCACGCCGGAGGGCGACATCGCCATGGAGCCGGCCGGCGGCGGCTGGTTCGAGATCGTGACCGACAAGGTCCCCGTCGGCGGCGCCTACGCCTTCGTCCTGCCGGACGGCTTCGCCGTGCCCGACCCCGCCGCGCGGGCGCAGGCAGGAAGCGTCCACGGCCCGTCGAAGCTCGTCGATCCCGCAGCCTACGCGTGGAGGACCGACTGGACGGGGCGGCCCTGGGAGGAGGCCGTCATCTACGAGCTCCACGTCGGCACGTTCACCCGCGGCGGCACCTTCCGATCCGCCATGGAGAAGATCCCCCACCTCGCCTCCCTCGGCGTCACCGCCATCGAGGTGATGCCGGTCGCCCAGTTCGGCGGCCGCCGCGGCTGGGGCTACGACGGCGTCCTCCTCTACTGCCCGCACGAGTGCTACGGCACGCCGGAGGACTTCAAGGCGTTCGTGGACGAGGCCCACGCCCACGGGCTGATGGTCCTCCTCGACGTCGTCTACAACCACTTCGGGCCCGACGGGAACTATCTCGGCAAGTACGCCGGCGCCTTCTTCCACCCGGAGAGGCACACCCCCTGGGGCGCGGCCATCGCCTTCGAGGAGCCGGCGGTGCGCGACTACTTTGTGGAGAACCCCCTCTACTGGCTGACCGAGTTCAACCTCGACGGCCTGAGGTTCGACGCCATCGACCACATCGACGACCAGTCGGACGCCCACATCCTCGAGGACATGGCACGGCGCATCCGCGAGACGTTCGACCGGCCGATCCACCTTTGCACGGAAGACGAGCGCAACATCACCCGGCTGCATCCCTACGAGAACGGCCGGCCGAAGCTCTTCACCGCGGAGTGGAACGACGACTATCACAACGTCATCCATCCCATCGCGACCGGCGACACGGAAGGATACTACGCCGACTTCGTGACCGACCGGTGGAAGAAGCTCGCACGGTCGCTGGCGGAGGGGTTCGTCTTCCAGGGCGAGCCGTCGAAGATGCACGGGAACGCGCCGCGGGGCGTTCCCTCCGCAGGCCAGCCGCTGACGGCGTTCGTCATCTTCAACCAGAACCACGACCAGGTGGGCAACCGCGCCTTCGGCGAGCGCCTTCTCGACCTTTCCGAGAAGGAGGTGGTGGTCGCCTTCACGGCGGTCCTTCTCCTGACGCCCATGGTCCCGCTCCTCTTCATGGGGGAGGAATGGGGCGAGACGAAGCCGTTCTGCTTCTTCACGGACTTCGACGGCGAGCTCGCGGCGGCGGTGCGCAAGGGGCGGCGCAACGAGTTCTCCAAGTTCGACGCCTTCACCGACCCCGACACGCGCGAGGACATTCCGGACCCCAACGAGCTCTCCACCTTCGAGGCCTCGCGCATCGACTGGTACGCGCAGGACGAGGGGGAGGGCGCCGCCTGGCTCGCGCTCACCCGCCACCTCCTCGCCGTGCGCCAGAGCGAGATCGTGCCCCGGCTGAAGGGGATCGGACCCCATGCGGGCGAGGTGGTCTCGGTCGACACCGGCCTCGTGGAGGTCGCCTGGAGGCTCGGCGACGGGTCGCGGCTCGCCATGGCGATCAACCTCACCCACGAGGACGCCGGCGCCCTTCCCGAGGGCGACGTGATCGCGGCCGTCTCCCGTGGACGCCTCGCGACGCCGGCCTCGCGCGAGCCGCACTGCGTGATCGTGACGCTGGTGCGCGCGTGAGATCATCCCTCGACGCGAAGGCGCGCGCGGCGGGCATCGTCCTCGAGCGCCCGCAGGAGGAGGCGGAGCCCGTCCCCGAGGCGACGAAGCGCGCCCTCGCACAGGCGCTCGGGCCGGCCCCGCCGGCACCGGAGGCGACGACGCGGACCGCCTACGTCCCGGACTGGCTGGAGACGGCGCGCGCCTTCGGCGTCGCCCTCCAGCTCTACCAGCTCCGCTCCTCCCGCAACCTCGGGATCGGCGACCTCGGCGACCTTCGGACCCTCATCCCGGCCTTCGCCGGGTGGGGGGTTGACTTCGTCGGCCTCAACCCGATGCACGCCCTCTTCACGGCGGACCCGGAGCGCGCCTCGCCCTTCTCCCCGTCCGACAGGCGCTTCCTCAACCCCTTCATCGTCGCCGTCAACGCCGTCCCCGGCTACGCCCCGGCGATGCTCTCCGGCGTCCCGATCCCTTCGGCGGAGGAGGCCGTCGACTACGCCGCGGCGGGGGCCGCGAAGCTCGCCGTCCTGCGCCGCGTCCATGCCCTCTGGCGCGGCAGAGATCCCGCCGTTCCGCAGGCCGCGCGGGAGGCTGCGGCCCGCCACGCCGCGCGCGGGGGCGAGACGCTCGAGCACTTCGCCCTCTTCGAGGCCCTCTCCCACCACATGGTGGCCGAGGGGAGGGGGGCGGGCTGGCACCTGTGGCCGGAGGCGTACCACGACCGCACGAGCGGGGCCGTCACCGAATTCGCGCAGGCGCACGGCGAGGAGATCGCGTTCCACAAGTGGCTCCAGTTCCTTGCCGACGAGCAGCTGAGGGCGGCGCAGGAGGCGGCGCTGTCGGCGGGGATGCGGATCGGCCTCTACCTCGATCTCGCCGTCGGCGCGGCGCCCGACGGGGCCATCACCTGGGCGGACCCGGACATCGTCATGCGCGGCATTCGCGTCGGCGCGCCGCCGGACCTCTTCTCGGCGGACGGTCAGGACTGGGGGCTCGCCCCCCTCTCGCCCACGGCGCTCGCGAGCCGCGGCTTCGCCCCCTACCGCGCAGTCCTCTCCGCCGTGATGGACCACGCCGGCGCCGCCCGCGTCGACCACGCCATGGGCCTCGAGCGGCTCTGGCTCATCCCCGACGGCATGAAGGCGCCCGAAGGTGCCTACGTGACGCAGGCGGGGCTCGTGGAGGAGCTCGTCAGGGCGACCCACGACCACCGCACGCTCGCCATCGGCGAGGATCTCGGCATCGTGCCGCCGGGCTTTCGCGAGCGCATGGGCGCGCGGCGCATCTTCTCCATGCGCATCCTCTACTTCGAGAAGGAGGCGGGGCGCATGCGCGCGCCGGCGCGCTACCCGACGGATTCGCTCGCCTGCCTCTCCACCCACGACATCGCCCCCCTCGAGGCGTGGTGGCGGGGCGACGAGATCGACCTTCGCGCGCGCCTCGGGAAGATCGACGCCGAGACCGCGGCGCACGAGCACGCCGAGCGGGGCCGCGACCGCCGCGCCCTGATGGCGCTCGCCGGCCTTCCTCCCCGCCGTGGCGACGGGCCGCTCGACGACGGGCTCGTCGTCGCGATCCACCGCATCGTCGCGCGCACCGCCTCCCGCCTCGCCGTCGTGCGGCTCGAGGACGTCGTCGGCGGCCGCCGCCTCGTCAACCTGCCGGGAACCGACCGCGAGCATCCGAATTGGCGCCACACGCTGCCCGTGGACGTCGAAGAGATCGCCCGCTCCCGCCGGCTCGACGCCGTCATGAAGGCCGTGCGCGAGGAGAGGAAGGTCGTGCCATGATCCGTGCCACCTACCGCCTCCAGTTTCGCGGCGGCGTCGGCTTCCGCGAGGCGGCGGCCATCGTGCCTCAGCTCGCGGCCGCCGGAATCTCCCACCTCTACGCCTCGCCCCTGTTCGCCGCCGCCACCGGCTCCACCCACGGCTACGACGTCACAGATCACGGCGCCTTCGACCCCGTTCTCGGCCCGGACGGGGACTTCGACGCACTCGCACAGACGCTGCGCCGCCACGGCATGGGCCTCGTCCTCGACATCGTCCCGAACCACATGGCCGCCTCGCCGGAGAACCTGTGGTGGCGCGACGTCCTGAAGCACGGAGAGGGCTCGCGCTACGCCCGCCACTTCGACATCGACTGGTCGAGGAAGCTGATCCTCCCGATCCTCGGCAAGCCCTACGGCCGCGCGCTCGCCGCCGGGGACATCGGCCGGGGAGAGCATCCGCAATGGGGGCCCGTCCTGAAGGTGCCCGGTCACGACCTTCCCCTCGCGCCCGGCACCGAGACCATCGCCGACGTCCACGCCCTCCACGAGACGCAGCACTACCGCCTCGCCTACTGGCGCCTCGGCCGCGACGGCCTCACCTACCGCCGCTTCTTCGAGATCACGGGGCTCGTCGGCGTGCGCGTCGAGGACGAGGCGGTGTTCGACGACGTCCATGCGCTCGTCGAGCGGCTCGTGCGCGAGGGGAAGGTCGCCGCCGTGCGGGTCGACCACGTGGACGGCCTCGCCGAGCCCGCGGCCTACCTGCGGCGCCTGTCGGAGAGGCTCGGCGTGCCGGTGTTCGTGGAGAAGATCCTGGAGGGCGACGAGAGGCTGCCCGACTGGCCGGTGGAGGGGACCACGGGCTACGAGTTCATCGCGGGTCTTTCCGCCCTTCTCACCGATCCCGCCGGCCTCGCCCGCCTCGCGCAGGACTACGCGGCGGTGTCGGAGGACGACGTGGACCGTCTCTCCCGCGAGGCGAAGCGGGAGATCGTGACGCGCAATCTCGCGGGAGAGCTCGAGCACCTGACCCGCGTCGTCCTCGCCCTCTTCGCCCGCGATCCGGCCACCCGCGACTGGGGCCGCGCCACCGTCCGCGAGGCGATCGCCGCCCTCATGGTCGGAATGCCCGTCTATCGCACCTACCTGCCGGAGGGGGCGGACGATCGGGGCGATCAGGACCTTGCCGTCCTCGCAAAGGCGCGTCACCGGGCCGCCGCCGAGCCGCTCGAGGACGAGGCCGTCCTCGACGATCTCGTCGCCCTCCTTCTCGCGAAGGACGACGATCCCCTGCGGCGCGAGCTCGTGGTGCGCTTCCAGCAGACGACGGGTCCCGCGATGGCGAAGTCGGAGGAGGACACGCTCTTCTATCGCCACCATCGCCTTCTCGCCCTCAACGAGGTGGGCGGCGGGCCTGACCAGGCGCTCGGCCCGGGTCCGTTCCTGCGGGCGGCGCGCTCTGGCGGGCTCGCGCCCACCTCCACCCACGACACCAAGCGGGGTGCCGACGCGCGCGCGCGCCTCCTCGCCCTTTCCGACCCGGAGGCGGCCGTCATGTGGTCGCACGTGTGGTGGACGATGCCGGGCGACGTTCCGGACAGGCTCCGCTGGGCCTTCGCGCAGATGCTGTTCGCCTCGCACCCGCTCATGCCCGACCCGGACTTTGCGGATCGCTTCCGGGAGGCGGCGCTGAAGACGGTTCGCGAGGCGCAGGAGGAGACGAGCTGGACGCGCGGCGATCCGCAGTTCGAGGCGGTGGTCGCCGAGGCGGCCGGGGCGATGGCCGCCGCCACGGACCGGTTCGCCGCGCTCGAGCGGGTGACGCGGGCGGGCGCCGTCCTCGGGCTCGCCATGGCGCTCCTGAAGACGGTGTGCCGGCCCGCGCCGGACGTCTACGAGGGCGGCTTCGGCTGGGACCTTTCGATGGTCGACCCCGACAACCGCCGCCCGGTCGACTTCGCGGCAGAGGCTGCGCTGTGCGAGCGGGCGCGGGGGACGCCTGTCGAGGCGCTCGCGGCGGACTGGCGGGACGGCGCGGTGAAGGCCCGCATCCTCCTCGAGGGGCTTCGCGTCCGCGCCGAGCGGCCGGAGCTCTTCTCCCGGGGGGACCTCCTCGAGGCGCCGCTTTCCGGCCCCGCGGCCGCCTCCTTCTTTGCGCTCATGCGGCGGTCGGGCGAGGATGTCGCGCTCGCGGTCGTCCCGATCCGGCCGCTTCCGCTCCTCGGCGACTGTGGTCTCGCCCTGTCTGTTCCCGGGCTCGTCGTGGCCACTTCCCGTCCGCTCCGGGAGCGATTTTCGGGCGCGAGCCTGCCCGTCGGCGGCATCGATCTTTCCGCTCACCTCGCCGCCGCGCCTGTTCTGGTCGCCACCAGCTGGTGAGGGGCGGCCTCCCTCTCCGGGAGGGCGGCCGAGGCGGCAACCCTAACGCGGTCTTACCGCGAGCGGGCGGTTTGCGGGGGGCCTCCCTCAAAACGTGTCGTCCGCGCAACATTGCAGGCGTCCTGCGGGGTTAGGCGGCTTCCGGACGGTCGCTTTCCGTTGCCGAGGGCGGGGCCGGTGCGCAATGTCCACTCGTGACCGGGGCGGAGACCAAACCGGTCGCAGGTTTGGGGTGGCCGCAGCGGCTTCTCAAATCGAGTGAGAGATCCGGCGACTTTCGGCCCGAGGGTCACCGCCGGTTCGAAAGTCAAAGGATTTCTGAAGTGAACCTCCTTGGAGATCGAGACATGAACATCAAGCGTCTTGTCCTCGGCACGGCTGCGGGTGCTCTCGCGGTGACCGGGGCGCAGGCGGCCGACCTTCCGGTCGTCGTCGAGCCTGTCGACTACGTCCGCATCTGCGATGCGTACGGTGCGGGCTACTACTACATTCCGGGGACCGAGACCTGCCTTGCGGTTCGCGGCCGTATCCGCGCGGACTTCAGCATCTTAACCGACATTGACGACGACTCCTTCAATGTCTTCGGCGATGGCGGTTACGCCACGGACTCTGGCAACGGCTACCGCTTCCGTGCACGTGCGTACCTCTTCATGGACTCGCGCACCGCGACCGAGTTCGGCCTGCTCCGCACGTTCACCGAGGCTCAGTTCCAGGCCCAGAACGGTGCGAGCAACGGTCTCAACATCAACCGCGCGTTCATCCAGTTCGGTGGCCTGACGTTCGGCCGGACCGGATCGTTCATGAACACTGCGTTCTACGGCATCACGCAGGCGTTCAACGGCGCCTTCAGGGACTCCACGACCAACGTCCTCGCCTACACGGCCTCGTTCGGTAACGGCTTCTTCGCCACGATCGGTCTCGAGGACGCGACCTACAGCTCCAACGGAGTCTTTTCGCTCAATCCCAACCAGATCGCGCAGCCGGGCTCGCGGATTCCCGACCTCGTGGCGACCATCGGCGTTGATCAGGGCTGGGGCAGCGCGAAGATCGGTGCCGCCACGCACTACGTGCAGGTCGACAACGCCGTCACCGGTAACACCATCGACGACGAGTTCGGCTTCGCGGTCAACGGTGAGGTCAACGTGAACGTGCCGTTCGGTTCGGGCACGACGGCCGGCATCATGGGTGCCTACGCTTACGGCGCCACCAGCTACGCGGGTGCCGGTTTCAATGATACCGGTTTTGGCCCGGATGGCGTGATGGTGGGTAACAACCTCGAGCTGTCTTCCGCCTACTCGGTGAACGTCGGCCTCGGCACGGCTCTGACACCGACCGTTGGCTTCAACGGTCGTGTCGGCTACGGCTTCATCGACCACGACGATGCAGTGGCTAACGACGCCGCGTTCATCGATGTCGAGGGCGGGCTGACCTGGAGCCCTGTGTCCGGCATGGACTTCACGCTCGGCGCTCAGTACCGCTACGAGGACATCGACAACCTCGGCGACGGCTCGGCCCTCGGCGTCCTGTTCCGCGCCCAGCGCACCTTCTAATCCCATCCCTTCCCCCCGGATGGGAGAGCCCGGCGGCCAGGCCGCCGGGCTCTTCTTTCGTGCGGGTTCCAATCCCGTCCGTTCCCCCCGGATGGATGGCTCGGCGGTTCACCGCCGCCGCACCACCACGAGACCAGATTCGCTCGCCCGCCACACCGCCCGCCGCGCGGTTGTCCCCACGGGTGGCCCCCCGCGCCGCTTCACGCTATGGAACGGGCTTCACGCGGACGCTCCGCGCTCCGCCGATCCCGGCTCGTGAACCCGATGGCGCCGATGGTCCTGCGTTTCCTCCTTCCCGTCCTGCTCGCCCTCGTCCCCCTCGCCGCAGCGGCACAGGCCGCGGAGCGGCCGCTCGTCGTCGGCATGGCGCTCGAGCCGCCGCACCTCGACCCGACCGCCGGCGCCGCGGCCGCCATCGACGAGGTGCTCTACGCCAACGTCTTCGAGGGCCTCACCCGCATCACCGGGGAGGGCACGGTCGCTCCGGCCCTCGCCACCGCCTGGGAGGCGTCTGACGACGGCCTCTCGTGGACCTTCACCCTCCGCGAGGGGGTCACCTTCCACGACGGCGCCACGTTCGACGCACGAATCGCGAAGTTCGCCATCGACCGCGCCCGCGCGCCGGGGGCCGAGAACGCACAGCCCCAGCTCTTCGCCGCCATCGAGGAGGTGACGGCCGAGGACGCCGCCACCCTGCGCATCGACCTCTCCCGGCCGGACGCGGCGCTGCCCCATTCCCTCGGCTGGGGCGACGCGGTGATGGTCCATCCCGATACGGCCGACGCGAACAAGCAGGTCCCCGTCGGCACTGGCCCGTTCCGCTTCGACCGCTGGCGGCGGGGCGACCGCGTCATCCTGATGCGCAACGCCGACTACTGGGGCGAGCTTGCCGCGCTTCCGCGGGTGGACTTCGCCTTCGTCGCGGATCCGACCGTCGCGCTGGCGTCGCTCCTCGCCGGCGACGTCCACGCCTTCCCGAACTTTCCGGCGCCCGAGCAGCTGCCCGTCCTCGAGGGCGACCCGCGGTTCACCGTCGAGGTCGGCACCACCGAGGGCGAGACGATCCTCGCCATCAACGCCCGCAGGGAGCCCTTCGACGACATCCGCGTGCGGCAGGCGATCGCGCGCGCCATCGACCGGCAGGCGCTGGTGGACGGGGCGATGTTCGGCACAGCCACCCCCATCGGATCGCACTACCCTCCGCACGGCCCGGCCTTCGTGGACCTCACAGAGGTCAACGCCCACGACCCGCAATCGGCGCGCGAGCTCCTCGCCGACGCGGGTGTGGAAGACCTCGCCGCGAGCCTCGTCCTGCCGCCGCCCGCCTATGCCCGCCGGTCGGGCGAGATCATCGCGGCGCAGCTCCGCGCCGTCGGGATCGAGACGCGCATCGAGCCGGTGGAGTGGGCCGAGTGGCTCTCCCGCGTCTTCCGCGGCAAGGACTACGACCTCACAATCGTTGCCCACACCGAGCCCGCCGACATCGGCATCTACGTCCGCCCCGACTACTATTTCGGCGTTCCGGACGCGCGGCTCGCGCAGATCATGGGCGAGCTCGAGCGGGAGGCCGACCCGGCGCGGCGCGACGAGCTCCTGCGCGCGGCGCAGCGCCGGATCGCCGAGGAGGCGGTCAACGCCTTCCTGTTCCAGCTCCCGAAGGTCGGCGTCTGGGACGCGCGCCTGTCGGGCCTGTGGTCGCACTCGCCGGTTCAGGCCAACGACGTGACGGACGTGTCCTGGACCGAATGACGCTTCTCGCCCGCCTCGGCCAGCTCGCGCTGACGCTCTTCCTCGCGAGCCTCCTCATCTTCCTCGCGATGGAGGTGCTGCCGGGCGACCCCGCCGAGGTCCTTCTCGGCATCAACGCGGACCCCGCGGCGCTGGCGGCGCTGCGGGAGGAGATGGGGCTCGACCGCCCGCTCCCCGTCCGCTTCCTCGACTGGCTCGGCGGCGTGGTGACAGGCGACTTCGGGACGAGCGCCACCTACGACGTCCCCGTCGCCGAACTCATCCTCGAGCGGGCGGCCGTCTCCGTGCCGCTCGCCGCGCTCGGCGTCGCGCTGTCGGTGGGTGTCGCGCTGCCCGCGGGGCTCCTCGCGGCCATCTCGCGCGGGCGAGCCGCCGATCACGCCGTCACGGGTGCGGCGCAGCTCGGCCTCTCGGTGCCCAACGTCTGGCTCGGGCTTCTCCTCATCTACGTGTTCGCCGTGTGGCTCGGGGTGGCGCCCGCGGGCGGGTTTCCGGGATGGGACGCGGGCGCTGGCGCCGCGCTCGGCGCGCTCGCCCTGCCCGCGGTGGCGCTCGCGGCGCCACAGGCGGCGATCCTCACGCGCATCGTGCGCACCGCCGTCGTGGAGGCGATGGACGAGGACTACGTCGCCCTCGCCCGCGCCAAGGGGCGGAGCGTCGAGGCCGCCGTCGTGCGCCATGCGCTGCCCAACGCCTGGGCGCCGATCCTCGTCATCGTCGGCCTCCAGTTCGGCTTCCTCGTGGCCGGCGCCATCGTGATTGAGACGGTGTTCTCGCTCCCCGGCCTCGGCCGGCTCCTGTTCCAGGCGGTGGCGCAGAGGGACGTTCCGGTGGTGGAGGGCGTCGTCCTCGTCGTCGTCGCGACAGTGGTGGTGGTGAACGCCCTGTGCGACGGCCTCGCCCGCGCGGCGAACCCGCGGCTCAGAGACGTCTCCCTCTCCGAGCCCGTCGGATGAGGGCGCGCCTTGCGGTCGTCGCGCTCGCCATCCTGGGCGGCGCCGCGCTCCTCGCCGCGTGGTGGACGCCGCACCCCGTCGACGGCGTCCTCATCCAGAACCGGTTCGCAGCTCCCTCGGCCACGCATCCGCTCGGAACGGACCACTACGGGCGCGACGTCCTGTCCATGCTGATGGCGGGGGCGCGGACGTCCCTCGGCGTCGCGGCGGCGGCTGTCGCCATCGGCGTCGGGATCGGGGCGCCGCTCGGGCTTCTCGCAGCCTCCGCCGGCCGGCGGCTCGACGCGCTCGTGATGCGCGGGGCCGACCTCGTCTTCGCCTTTCCCGCCCTCATCGTGGCCGTGATCCTCACGACGCTGACGGGGCCTGGCGCGCTCGTGGTGGTGGTCGCCATCGGCGTCTTCAACATTCCGGTCTTCGCGCGGCTGACGGCGGGCGCCGCGCGGCGGGTGCTCGCCCTCGACTTCATCGACGCCGCGCGGCTCGCCGGCAAGTCGCGGGCGCTGATCGCCGTGGAGCACGTCGCGCCCAACGTCGCGCCCATCGTCATGACGCAGGCCGCGACCCAGTTCGCCGTCGCCATCCTCGCCGAGGCGGGCCTCTCCTACGTCGGCCTCGGCGCCCAGCCGCCGACCGTCTCGTGGGGGCGGATGCTGAACGAGGCGCAGACGATGGTCGCCCTCGCACCGCAGCTCGCCGTCTGGCCGGGGCTCGCCATCGCCGCCTCCGTGCTCGCCGTCACCACACTCGCCGAGGCGCTGAGGGTCCGCTTCGACCCGCGCTTCGCCCGCGCCGCCGCCTGATGCTGTCGGTGGAGGGGCTGACGGCCGAGGTGCGGGGGAGGGTTCTCGTGCGCGGCGTGTCGCTGCGGCTCGGCGCCGGAGAGCGGCTTGCCCTCGTCGGCGCCTCGGGTTCGGGCAAGTCCCTGACGGCGCGGGCGCTTCTGGCGCTCCCTCCGGCCGGCGTGCGCTATGGCGGGCGCGTCGTCCTCGAGGGGCGGGACCTCCTCGCCCTTCCAGGGCGCGCCCTCGACGGCGTGCGCGGTAGGGCCGTCGCCATGGTCTTCCAGGAGCCCGCGACGGCGCTCAACCCGGTGAAGCGCATCGGCGCGCAGATCGAGGAGCCGCTCGCGATCCACACCAATGCCACCGCCCGCGAGAGGGCGGCGCGGGTGGCAGCGCTTCTCGAGCGGACGGGCCTCGCGGCGGCGGGCGTCGGACCGGGGCGCTATCCTCACGAGCTCTCCGGCGGGCAGCGCCAGCGTGTGGCGGTGGCGATCGCTCTCGCCCTGTCCCCGCGCCTCGTCGTGGCGGACGAGCCGACGAGCGCGCTCGACACCGTCTCGGCGTCCCGCGTCCTCGACCTTCTCGTCCGCCTCACCGCGGAGGAGGGGGCGGCCCTCGTCCTCATCACCCACGACCTCTCCGTCGCCCGTCGCGCCGAGCGGATCGCCGTGATGCACGACGGCCGCCTCGCCGAGGAGGGGGCGACTGCGGCCGTTCTCTCCGCCCCGTCGAGCGGGGCCGGACGCGCGCTCGTGCAGAGCCGTCCGATCGTCCTTCCGCCGAGGCCGCCCTACCGTCCGCCGCACGCGCCGCCGGTCCTCTCGGCGAAGGGCATCGTCGTGGAGAGGGGCGGGCGGCGCCTCGTGGACGAGGCCTCCTTCGCGGTGGCGCCCGGCGAGCGGCTCGCCCTCGTGGGGGGGTCGGGGGCGGGCAAGACCACGCTGATGCGTGCCGTCCTCGGCCTCGTGCCGCGCCGCGGCGAGGTGGCTGTCGACGGCGTTCCCGTCACCCGTCCTGACGATCCGCGCCTGAGGGCTGCCGCGCAGATGGTCTTCCAGGACCCCGCGACCAGCTTCAACCCGCGCCATCGCGTCCGCCGCATCGTGGCCGAGCCCCTCCACGGGCGCCGCCTCTCCCGCTCGGTGCGCACCGGGCTCGCGAAGGAGGCGCTCCTGCGGGTCGGCCTCGTGCCGGACATGCTCGCCCGCCGCCCGCACGCCTTCTCCGGCGGCCAGCGCCAGAGGATCGCCATTGCGCGCGCGCTCGTGGGAAGGCCGCGGGTGCTCGTCGCCGACGAGGCCGTGTCGGCGCTCGACGCGGCGCTGCGCGCCGAGGTGGTGCGCCTCCTCGACCGCCTCACCCGCGAGGAGGGGATCGCGCTCGTCTTCATCGCGCACGACCTTCTCCTGGTGCGCCTTCTCGCCGACAGGATCGCCGTGATGGACGGCGGCCGAATCGTCGAGACGGGCACGCCTGACGAGATCTTCACCGCGCCGCGGCACGATGCCACCCGCGCGCTTGTCGAGGAGGCAGCCCATGAGCTCTGAGACGCCCGTCCGCGAGGCGCTCGTCGCGGCCTATCGCGCGCTCCTGCGGGACGGGCTGATCGTCGGCCGTGCCGGCAATGTCAGCGTGCGGGTGGAGGGTGGCCTCCTCATCACGCCGAGCGCCGTGCCCGCCGACGAGATGCGCCCGCAGGACATCGCGACGGTGCGCTTCGATGGCGATCACGCGGGCCGCCCGTCCTCGGAGTGGCGCTTCCACCGCGACCTGATGGCCGCGCGGGAAGACGTCGCCGCCGTGGTCCACACCCATTCGCCGAACGCGACGGCGCTTGCGACGCTGCGCCGGCCCATTCCGGCGGCGCACTACATGGTGGCGATGGCGCGCGGGCACGAGATTCCGGTCGCGCCCTACGCCACGTTCGGGACGGCGGCGCTGTCGGAGGCGATCGTGGCCACCCTCGACCGAGTCGACGCCTGCCTCCTCGCCAATCACGGCGTCGTCGCCGTCGGCGCCACGCTGGACGACGCGATGGATCTTGCGCGCGAGGTGGAGCTTCTCGCGACCATCCACAGGATGGCGCTCTCTGCCGGCGAGCCCGTGATCCTGCCGGCGGACGAGATGGACCGCGTCCTCGAGGCCTTCAGGGGCTACCGGCGGGGACCGGCTCCGGCTCCTGCGACGGCGAAGAAGGCGCCGGCTGCAAAGGCGAAGGCTGCGAAGGCGAACGCTGCGAAGGAACCGGCTGCGGAGGAACCGGCTCCGAAGCGGAAGGCCGTCCGGGCGCCGCGCCGGCCGCGAAAAGCTGACGGTGGTTGAGCGTCGACGCCGCCACCTGCCACGCGAACGAGAAGGACTGCAGCGAGCGCTCCTCGATCCTGTCGTTGTCGAGGTCGACGATCACCTTGGCGAAGATCTCGAAGAGGTCGCGGCGGACCGCCTCCAGCTCCTGCGGTCCGGCAGCGGCCTCAATGCGGGCGATGATCTCCACGAGCTCGAGGTTGTAATGGTCCGCCCGGTTCTTGCGTGCGCCGGCGAGCCAGACGCGCACCTGCCAGAGCGCCGAGAGGAGGAGCGCCAGCGCGGTGACCCCGAGGGCCAGCGGCTCGGCATATTCCACCACGAACAGCGGATCGTCCTCGCCATAGTAGAGCTCGGCGCCGGGGTGGATGCCGAAGGCGAGGCGGTCGGCGTCCGTCGGCGCCGCGACGAAGGCGGCCTGCGGGGTCGTGCGCACCATCTCCTGCCGGCTCTCGAAGAGGCGGCGGACGACGGCCTCGACGGTCGCGTCCGGCAGGTCCTCGCGCGCCGCGAGGAGGCCCGTCACCGAGACCACCGGCGTCGGCACGGCGGGCACAGGGCGCTGGCCCGAATAGGCGCCGACGGGGACGATGGTCGCCTCGAGCGCTGGGTCGAACATCGCCATCGCGTCGGCCTGCGCGATCGGGACGAGGCGGGTGTCCGTCGTCCTGATGATGCGTGCGATGGTCTCGTTGCCGAGGGCGATGACCACGAAGAAGGCGTCGATCTCGCCGCGCGCGATGGTGGCCTCGAGTTCTCTCAACGGCGCGTGGACGCGCTCGATCTGGGCGGGGTCGATCTCGTGGTGGACGATGAGGCGGTCGAAGAGGGCGTTCGAGCCGGCTCCCTCCGGCAGGAGTCCGACGCGTGCGCCGGGCAGATCGTTCACCGACGCGATCCCTGAGTCGGCGCGGACCACGAGGTGGAAGGCCTCCGGGAAGAGGCGCGCGACGACGAGGACGTCTGTTCCGAGGGGCGTGTCGCTCTGGACGATCCCGAAGTCCGCCTCGCCCCGGGCGAGACGTGCCGCGTTTTCCGTGGCGCCGGCCGACGGGAGGACGGTGATCGCCGGCGCCTCATCGTGGCGGGTCGCGGCGAAGACCTTCGCGAAGGCGGCGTAGGTCCCGCCTTCCGTCCCCGCGGACAGGACCACCGTGTTCGCCGTGCTCGCGGAGGCGAGCCACAGCGTTGCCGCGGCCGCTGCCACGGCCACGGCGACCGCCGCCGCTGCAAACGCCAGGAGGACAGGTCTCGCCGGCATCATCGCGGTCTTTCGTGGCGAAGAAAAATTGCGTCCCTCCGATCGCCGAAGGTTGATCATTGTGCACAGTGGCGGCAAAGCTGCCGTCACGGCAAGCAGGGTCGCGCCGGCCGGGTCGATGACTGCGTACGGATCGCCTCCTGCGAGGGGGCGAGCGCCGCCCGATCGGTCCCGGCCCATGGAAGAGGGGGGACAACGACGGCCATGGACTACGCCAAGGACATCGCGAAGTATACCGACAGCTGCGACGACGCCTGCGTCGCGGGGATCGTCCGCCACTGCGGCATCGCGCTCCAGTCGCGCGACGCCTCGATGGTCTCCTGCTCGGACCCGTCCGAGCGCGCCCGCGTGAGGGACAGCTTCCTGAAGAAGAAGCTCGGCCGCACCGAGCCCGACGAGGCTCTCGACGCCGCCATTCTCGAGGTGTGCGAGACCATGAAGGACACGCGCTCGAAGTCGCGAGTCACCTTCTACTATCTGCTCGCGCAGAAGTACGGTCAGCTGGACATGTTCCGGACGGCGACTGCCTGATGGCGACCGGCCGCCGGGGGGCGGTGTGACGATCCTCGTCTGTGGCGAGGCCCTGTTCGATGTCTTCGTCGCACGGCGCAAGCCGGCCGGCTTCGACCTCGACGCGCGGCTCGGGGGCTCGGCCTTCAACGTGGCGGTCGGGCTCGCGCGGCTCGGGCGGCCCGTCGGCCTCCTGACGGGCGTCTCCCGGGACGTCTTCGGCGAGGCGATCGTCTCCGCGCTGGAGAGGGAGGGCGTCGATCGGCGCTTCGCCAAGCGCTGCGATGCGCCGACCACGATCGCCCTCGTGGCGACCGCGCCGGACGGGTCGCCGAGCTTCTCCTTCCGCGGCGAGGGCGCTGCCGACCGGCAGGTGGAGGATGCCGACCTGCCGGACCTTGAAGGCATCGAGGCGCTGGTGTTCGGCTGCTTTTCCATCCTGACCCGCCCGACGGGCGACAGCTTCCTCGCCCTCGCCCGGTCCGCCTCGGGAAGCGTCCCCGTGGTGCTCGACCCCAACATCCGCCTCGCCGTTGAGCCCGACGCGGCGGTGTGGCGGGCGCGGGTGGAGGCCTTCGCGGCCCTTGCCGATATCGTGAAGGCGAGCGCCGAGGACCTCGAGGCGCTCGGCTACGGCGGGCCCGAGGAGGCGGCGCGCCGCCTGATGGCGGGCCGCGCGTCCCTCGTCGTCATGACGCGAGGCGGCGAGGGGGCGAGCGCGTTCCTGCGCAGCGGTGCGTTCCGTTGTCCGGCGCCCGCGGTGGAGGTGGTGGACACCGTCGGGGCGGGGGACACGTTCCTCGCAGGGCTCCTCGCGGCGCTCGCGGAGGCGGGCAGTCTTTCGGTCGACGGGCTTGCCTCTCTCGGTCGGAAGGAGGCCGAGGCGGCTGTGCAGTTTGCTGCCGCGGCTGCGGCCATCGCCTGTTCCCGGCGCGGTGCCGACCCGCCCGCCCGGGCCGACGTGATGGCGGCTTACGGAGGATCTTAGTGGCCCGTCCGGGCCATGGCGGCGTCGATGGTGGCTGGGGCGGCTGGATTCGAACCAGCGAATGGCGGTACCAAAAACCGCTGCCTTACCGCTTGGCTACGCCCCAAGTGCCTTCCAGTTAGCGGGTCGAGCCTCGGACGGCAACCGGATCGGGCGGCGCGAGAGCCCGCTCCGGCGCGGCCTTCATCGCTTTCCTGGAGTACACGTCTTGCGTGCCTTGATTGAAGATTGCGCCTATTGGTTGACGTCCGGGTTGTGTCGTGGCTGTCTGGCGCCTGCAGGGACCGGTGCGGCGATGGTGACCGTGCCGGGGGGAGAGTATCCCGGCGCTTGCAGGTTTCGACCCGAGGGAGAAGGGCATGAGCACCCCTCTCCCGGTCACTGCTGACGCGGCGGGCCGTTCCAGATGGATTGGACGATGGTTGCACTCGACGGTGTCCGCCCGAAGGCGATGCGCAAGGTCGCGCCTGTCAAGGACAGGTTGCTGCAGGCTTTCGACGCCACCTTCTTTTTCTCCATCGCCGTCAGCCTCGGCGGCGACCAGATCCGGCAGCGCGATCCGCTCGACGTATACCTCTCGTCGGACAAGTTCAGGACGCTGAGTCCCAACCGCTTCTTCGACGAGATTTACTACCGGCAGACCAATCCGGATGTCGCGCGCAACGTCTACGCAGGCGTCTTCCTCAGCGGTCTGCACCACTACGTCGCATACGGCGCGACCGAGGGGCGCATGCCGAACGCGGACTTCGAGAGCCGCGTGCGCCGCGCCATCGTCAGCCGCCAGCCTGCCGCCACCACCGAAGACGCCGAGAAGCACCTGCGGCAGAACGAGGAGCTGACGGGCTTCCTGCGCTACTTCCCGTTCATCGATAGGCTCGACTTCTACAATGCCGTCGGCCGCCATTTGAGCTCGGATCCGGGTGCGTCGGGCTTCCGCAGCTTCGTCGAGGACACGATGGACACGGAGCACTACGCCCGCGTCGCCGGCCTTGACGCGGCGCTTCCGCGCGCCGAGCTCGTCGCCCACTACTTCGAGACCGGCTGGCGGGCGGGGCTTTCCCCCCGGCCGGATTTCGACGAGCGCTTTTACATCGCCTTCCATGACGACGTGCGCGCAGCCGTCTCCTCGGGCGGTTGCCTGCGCTGCGGCTACGAGCACTGGTTCGTGGCCGGCCAGCGGGAGAAGCGCATCCCTCACCACACCCTCAAGAGGACGCTCGAGGCGCGCTTCTCGGGCATCACCTCACCTGTCTCCATCGGCCGGATCGACGAGCTCGCCCACGCGCTGAGGCCGCCTCCCGTGCGCGAGGTGGACAGGACGAACCGCGTCCTCCACATCCTCGTGCCGGACCTCAACCCCGACATCTTCTTCGGCGGCTACCGCTCCCTGGTGGAGCTCATGAAGCATCTCCTGCGGCAGGGGGCGGAGCTGTCGATCGTCAAGACCGCGCGCGACAGCGACGGTCTCGACTATTTCCTCTACCATCTCGATCCCGCGGACCGCGCCCTCTTCGCCGGTGTCACGGCCACCTGCCGCAAGAGCGAGATGGAGATCGGACCGAACGATCGCTTCCTCGCCTATTCCGGCTGGGACGCCCTGAAGGCGCAGCGCCTCGTGAAGTACACCGACTGCCGGCGCTTCTCCTATCTCGTGCAGGAATACGAGCCGGTCTTCATGGAGCACAACTCGTTCCGCTTCATGCTCGACTCCGCGTACGCAGCGCCCCACTTCGCCATCTTCAACTCGACGGCGCTCAGGAACTATTTCAGGGACAACCGCCTCGGCATCTTCACCGACGGTACGGACCGTGCCGGCGACTACACCGTGTTCGAGCACGTCCTGACGCCGCCGGTCGTCCGGCAGGAGCCGGCGCCGAGCCATCGCCGCACCTTCTTCGTCTACGCCCGGCCGGAAGCCCATGCGGGGCGCAACCTCTTCGAGATCGCCGTTCTCGCCCTGCGCGCGGCGCTGCAGAGGGTCGAGCTCGACCGTTGCTGGGAATTCGTGGGGGCTGGCGCCCTCTCCGAGCAGCTGCCGGAGGTGCCGCTCGACGGGCAGCACACGCTGAAGCTGCGCGCGAGGATGGCGAAGGAGGAATACGCGGCGCTCATCTCGCGCGCCAGCGCAGGCCTCAGCCTGATGTACGCGCCCCATCCGAGCCTCGTCCCCTTCGAGCTCGCGCAGAACGGCGCCCTGGTGGTGACGAACACCTACTGCAACCGCGACAGGGACTTCTTCGCCGCCATCTCGCCCAACATCTTCGCCGCCGACCTCACGCTCCCGGCCATCACGGACGCACTCGTCGAGGTCCTGCGCAAGGCCGACTCCGCCGCGACGAAGCCCGGCGGCAGCATCAACGGTCCCTGGCCGAAGAGCTGGGACGAGGCGTGCGCCGGGATCGCGAACCGCCTCAGGGAGGAGGACCTCCTCTGACGCCCGCCTGCCGCGATGCCGCCGGTCGCCGTGACGCCTCCGAAGCGGGCCGCCGGCCGGGCCGGAGGCGGTGCGCGCGTCCTGCCGGCGCGGCGATCAGTGGATGTGCGAGCCTCCGTTGACGTCGATCTGCGAGCCGGTCACGTAGCTCGAGAGGTCGCAGGCGAGGAAGAGCGCGCACCCCGCCACCTCGTCCGGGCGACCCGCACGGCCCATGGGAATGGCGGAGAGAACCTCACGCCGCTTGTCCTCGGACATGCCGGCCGTGATGTCGGTCTCGACGAGGCTCGGGCAGATGGCGTTGACGCGGATGCCGTCCGGTGCGAGCTCGCGCGCCATCGCCTTGGTGAGGCCGAGCACCCCCGCCTTCGCCGCCGAGTAGTGCGGCCCGCCGAAGATGCCTCCGCCCCTCTGGGCCGACACCGACGACAGGTTGACGATCGACCCCGTCCCGGCCTGCCGCATCGCCGGCACAACGGCCTGGCTCATCTGGAGCGTGCCGCGAAGGCTGACGTCGAGGACGGCGTCGTAATCGGCGGGTCCGATCTCCATCAGCTTCAGGGGCTGCGAGATCCCGGCGTTGTTGACGAGGACGTCGATGCGCCCCCAGCGGGCGAGAAGGGCTCCGGCGGCGGCGGCGCAGGCCGAGGCGTCCGTCACGTCGCAGGCAAGCCCGACGTGCTCCCCGCCGATCTCGGTGGCTGCGGCGCGCGCGGCGTCGGCGGAAAGGTCGAGGATCGCGACGCGCGCACCGTGGGCGGCGAAGAGGCGTGCCGTGGCGCGCCCGATCCCGCGGGCGGAAGCGGCCCCCGTGATGACGGCCGTGCGGCCGGAGAGAAGGCTCATGATGACATCCCGGTGAATGATGTGCGGCCTCGCGCGTCTTCCGATCGGGCTCGATCGACCCGATCGATCGGCAATGGCGCCAGCCATTGGTGCGAGCACGCCTTCATCCGCCGGATCTCACTTCCGAGCGAGGCGGATCGTGCCCTTGATCGACCAAGCCCGACGGCTTCGCCGCGAGAGCGCCCGGTGCGCCAGCTTCGCCGCGAGAGCGCCCGGTGCGCCGGCTTCGCCGCAAGAGCGCCCGGCCCGACGGCTTCGCCGCAAGGGCGCCTGGTGCGAGGACCGTTCGCAAGGTCAGGTGAGACGCCGAGCGCCACACGCCCGCGGACGCACCAGCCTCCCGCCCGCCCGCCGGTCCGCGTCGACAGCGCTTGCCGGCGCACTCTCCGAATCGGGTCGGTCTCCCCGAGGTCACGGGGAGGCTCGGGCCGCCGCAACGGTCCGGCGCGCCCTCGGGCGATCGCCGCGTCAGGTCGACCCTGCCGTCGAGCCGGAAAGATGAAGACCCCTCAGTTCCCGCGACCGATCGACGCATCAGGGGCCTCGATGACGGTGGTGAGCGACCAGTCCTCCCGCTCGTCGGGCACGGGCGCGATCGTCGTGACGTCGCCCATCGCGAGCGCCCTGTAGAGGTGCGGAAACAGCGCGCCCTTGCGGGAAGGCTCCCATCGGAGCGCCTCCCCGAGCGCGCTGGCCTGCAGTGTGACGATGAAAAGCCCGTTTTCCGCCGCAAAGTGCCGCTCCAGGGTGCCCTTCACCTGATCGGCGGTCGAAAGGTGCACGAAACCGTCCCGCAGGTCGTCGGGCGATCCGGCGAAACTGCCATCGGCCACGAGGCGCACGACCTCCTCGCGCCGCAGCACCTTGTAGACGAGGCGGGAGGAGGGCTCTCCCGCGTCACGATGTTCCCCGGCTGGCATCAGGCTCCCTTATCGGATTGCGCAACATTCCACGGCGGTTCCACTTATGTTAGGAATCGGAGACTCGAGGCGGGAGTGCAAGCTTCAGCTATCGCCCCGAGCCGCAGAACAGAACCGACTGGGGGAGCGGTCGAACGCGGGCCGCTGCCATCGTCCGAAGGTCTGGATCGGAGACGACGCGAATGCTTGCCCACGAAGAGGTCTGGAGTGCGATCGACGCTCTCGCCGAACGCAACGGGCTGTCGCCGTCCGGCCTTGCGCGCCGCTCGGGCCTCGACCCGACGACGTTCAACAAGTCGAAGCGTTTCGCGGCCGACGGGCGCCCGCGCTGGCCGTCGACCGAGTCCATCGCCAAGATCCTCACCGCGACCGAGACGAGCGTGCAGGACTTCTTCGGCGACACCGGCAGCGGAAGGCGCAAGGGCGGGGAGCCGAGCGCGCTCTCCGTCCCGCTCCTCGGGGAGGCGCACGCCGGCTTCGACCTTCCCGGCGCCGTCGCGGACGGTACGGCCATGGCGCCCCACCCGGCCCGGATCATCGCCTTCCCCGACAGGCGGCACGAGCCACTCTACGCCCTCGCCGTGGTGGGCGATTCCATGCAGCCCCTCTACCGGGACGGTGACATCCTGTTCGTCTCGCCCAACGCGCAGACCGCGGCGGGCGACCGCGTGGTGGTGAAGCTGCGCGACAGCCAGCTCGCCGTGAAGATCCTGCGCGACGACGCCGACGGGCAGATCAACTTCCACGCCGTCAACCCCGAGCACCAGGACGCCGCCGTCAGCCACGACAGCGTCGAGTGGATGGCGAAGATCGTCTACGCCACCCAGTAGCACCGCCGCGGCCCAGAGCCGCATCACCCCTCCTCGCCGTCGAGCGCCTGCGCGGGCGCCGCCTCGCTCTCGTCTTCATCTCCCTCGTCCTCGTCGCCGTAGCCGAGGAGTCGGAGGGGGCGGCAGTTTACGCCGCGCAGCGTCGCCCAGTGGCAGAGCGCATCCTCCTGGCCGTGAGTCACCCACACGCTGCTCGCCCCGGTCTCGACGAGGGTGGTGCACAGGTCCTCCCAGTCGGCATGGTCCGACACAACGAGGGGCAGCTCGACGCCACGCTGCCGCGCCCGCGCCCGAACGCGCATCCAGCCCGAGGCGAACGCCGTGACGGCGTCGCCGAACCGCTGCGCCCAGCGGTCCGACAGTGAGCCGGGCGGGCACAGGACGATCTCCCCCGCGAGCGCCTTGCGGTCCACTCCCTTCACCGGGCGGAGCGCGCCGAGATCGATTCCGGCCGCGACATAGTGGTCCGTGAGGCGCTGGAGGGCACCGTGGAGGTAGACCGGCCTGTCGAAGCCCGCCGCGCGGATGAGGGCGAGGATGCGCTGGGCCTTGCCGAGCGCGTAGGCACCCACGAGGTGCGGCCTCTCGGGAAAGAGGGCGAGCGACTTGAGGAGCTTGTCCACCTCCGCCGCGGCATCGGGGTGGCGGAAGACGGGCAGGCCGAACGTCGCCTCCGTGACGAAGAGGTCGCACGGCACGAGCTCGAACGGCGCCGCGGTGGGATCGCCCTGCCGCTTGTAGTCGCCGGAGACGACGGCGCGGCAGGCCGGCGTCTCCATCAGCACCTGTGCAGAGCCGCGCACGTGTCCCGCCGGGTGGAGGCTGACCGTGAGGCCGCCGACGGCGACGCGCTCGCCGTAGTGGGCCTCCTGGCGGGTGCGGCAGAACCCCTCGCCGTAGCGCACGGCCATGATGGCGAGCGTCTCCGCCGTGGCGAGGACGGCGCCGTGGCCTGCGCGGGCGTGGTCGGCATGGCCGTGGGTGATGACGGCACGCTCCACGGGGCGCACCGGGTCGATGTGGAAGCCGCCGGCTGGACAGTAGAGGCCCTCCGGCGTCAGTGTGAGGATCTCATCGCGCGCCATCGCCGGAACATGGTGCTGCCGCCGCCGTTTCCCATGCCGTGGCGCGACGGGCGGGCATCAGCTCCATCCCTCAGGTGACAGGGCAGGTGACAGGGCCGGCGCCGGGAACGGGGGTCTTCTTGGGCGGGAGCACACGTGGAGCGGCCGACGAACCCGTGGTCGCCGAGGACGACGAGCCCGCGGGAGAGCTGAAGGACTTCCTCTCCGGCCTGCACGAGGCGTTCGAGGGGCGGCGGCTGGAGCTGCTCGAGGCGCGCCGCCGGATGCGCTCCGCCGCGGCGGCCGGGGAGCTGCCGTCGCCCGATCCCGCCACGCGGGCGCTGCGCGAGGGGAGCTGGCGCGTCGCCGCACCACCCGAGGCGCTCCTCGACAGGCGGGTGGAGCTGATCGCGGGCGCGGGCCGGGAGGGCCTTCTCTCCGCCATGCGCGCGGGCGCAAGGGTGGTCGTCGTGGATCTCGAGCACGCGCTCCCGCCGGGCCGTGAGGCGCTGGTGGCGACCCGTGCGGCCCTTCGGGAGCGCTGGGCCGGCGGCTTCGAGGGCGAGAAGGGCCTCCCCGACCCACTCCCGCCGGTGGTGGTGCGCCCGCGCGCCCTTCACAGACGTGACGGGCGGGTCATCGTCGGCGGCGAGGCGATGGCGGCGAGCCTCGTCGACGCCGGCCACTTCCTGTTCCATGCTGCGCGGCCCGCGCTCGCCGCAGGTGACGGGCCTTTCCTGTCGCTGCCGAAGCTCGAGAGCGCCGCCGAGGCGGTCTTCTGGGACGACGTGCTTGCCCATGCCGAGGCGGCGCTCGGCCTCGGCGTCGCGACGGTTCGCACCGGCGTCGTCGTCGAGACCTTGCCGGCGGCCCTTGCCGTCGACGAGATCCTCCACGCCCTCTCGGCGCGCGTCACCCACCTCGACGTCGGCCGCCGCGGCGCCGTCCGCTCCTTCGTCGAGACCGTCGGTGCGCGCGCGGACAGGCTTCTGCCCGATCCGGACAGGATCGTTCCGGGGATGGCGTTTTTGCGTGCCCTCTCGCTTCTCGTGGTCGCGCGGGGCCATGCGCGGGGCACTCTGGCGCTCGCGGGCGCCTCCACGCGCTGTCCCGCCGACGCCGGCGAGGAGGCGACGACTGAGGCGGCGGAGAAGCTGCGCGCCGACGCCGAGCGCGCCGCCATGGACGGCCACGACGGCATCCGCGTTGCCCATCCCGATTTCGTGCCGGTCGCCATGGAGGTCTTCGACCGGATGATGCCCGAGCAGAACCAGGTCGCCCGCGAGCGCCCCGACGTGGACGTCGGGCCGTCCGAGCTCTTCGCCCCGCACGATGGCGCGCGCACGCAGGAAGGTATCCGCGCCGCGCTCGCCGTCCTTCTCGGCCTCGCGCGGGCGCGCCTCGGCGGAAGGGCCGCAGGCCGCCTCGGCGGCGAGGTGCTCGACATCCCCGCGGCCGAGGCGGCGCACGCGATCCTCAGCCAGTGGACCCGTGCCGGCGCCGCTCTCGAGGACGGCCGCACCGTGACGCCCGGCCTCGTCGACGACATCCTCGCGCAAGAGGGGGAGCGCGCCGGAACGGAGGCAATCGACCTCGTGCGCACGCTTCTGGCAGCGCAGGGTCTTCCGCATTTCGTCGACGTCGAGGACGCCCTGCGCGCGGGGCGGCCGGCGGGCGGGCGGAACTGATCGCGCGAGCCTTGCCGGAGCGGGCGGATCCCCGGCGGCTTTGCCCAAGCTCTCTCCACCTCCCTTCACCGCGCGAGCGGTTCCGGGAAGACGAAACGACGGGATAGATGACGCGCAATATCCTGCCGATCCTGCGACGATGCCTGTCAGCATCGCCGGGCCCTCAGTGGGCTCGGCCAGCCACGTTCCGCGGCCGTCGGCTGCCCTGACACCGATGTTCCTCGCTGGCCCCTCGGCTCCGGCCGCATTCCCATCGCAGCGCGACAGCCTCGTGGGTCGTGAAATTCTCTTGTCATTCCGGGCGACTCGTCGCGACGGTCGCGTGCATCAAGAGGGTGGTTGTGGATGGCGTTGGCAATTCTTCATTGAAATGTCGTGTCCCATGGGTATGATCCGGTTCCATCGACACGCGCGGAGCGCTCGCGTCTGTCGCCTGCACTGAGCGGGCCTCTCCCCACGTCGGAGAGCGTGAGCGTCACGATCCCGACCGGCGACTTGCCGGCCGACCCCGTACAGGGCGCACCCCTGCGCCGTCCTTCCGCGCGACAGACGAACGCCCGTGGTGTCAGGCCATTCCCGTGGCCTCGACTCGCCTTGGCCAACTGCGTGGCGAGAAGCCGCGCAAGGAGAGGTAAATGACCGAAACGCGGCTCGAGATGCGTAATGCGGAGCTGGAACTCGACCGGCAAGTCTACGGCGACGACCCCCTGAACGACCGCGACACGGACCACTATCGCAACGAATACGTGATGTCGTTCGTGAACAAGTGGGACGACCTGATCAACTGGTCGGCGCGCGCGGAGAGCGAGGGGCAGTTCTTCATCGACATCCTGCGCGCCCGCGGCAAGGAGAAGGTTCTCGACGTCGCCACAGGCACAGGCTTCCACTCTGTGCGGCTGACGGAGGCGGGCTTCCAGGTCACCTCGGCCGACGGTTCGGCCGCCATGCTCGCCAAGGCCTTCGAGAACGCAGCTGCCCGCGGCCTCATCCTGAAGACGGTCCAGGCCGACTGGCGCTGGCTCAACCGCGACATTCACGGCAAGTACGACGCCATCATCTGCCTCGGCAACTCCTTCACCCACCTCTACGAGGAGAAGGACCGCCGCCGCGCCCTCGCCGAGTTCTACGCCGCGCTGAAGCACGACGGCATCCTCATCCTCGACCAGCGTAATTACGACGCGATGCTCGACCACGGCTTCAGCTCGAAGCACAAGTACTATTACGTCGGCGAACAGGTCTCCGCCGAGCCGGAGTACATCGACGATGGCCTCGTCCGGATGAAGTACTCCTTCCCGGACGGTTCGGACTACACGCTCAACCTCTGCCCCATCCGGAAGAACTATGTGCGCCGCCTGCTGCACGAGGCGGGCTTCGAGCGGGTGCGCACCTACGGCGACTTCCAGGAGACCTACCAGGAGGAGGAGCCGGACTTCTTCGTCCACGTGGCCGAGAAGTCGGCGATGCGGATCACGAAGTGGGGCAACCTCCTCGCCGAGGGCGAGGTCGACATCCGCGACGTCGCGGAGAGCTACTACGATTCCGACGACGCCGACACCTTCTACTCCACGATCTGGGGCGGCGAGGACCTCCACGTCGGGATCTACGAGGCGACCCACGACATCCGCACGGCGAGTGACGCCATCGTCGACAGGATGGCCGACAAGCTCGACATCGCCCCCGGCGCGCGCATCATCGACTTCGGCGCGGGCTACGGCGGCGCGATGCGGCGGGTCGTCAGGAGGACCGGCGCGAAGGCCGTCTGCCTCAACATCTCGGAGACGCAGAACGACAGGAACAGGCTGCTCGTCCGCCGGGCCGGCCTTTCGGGCGACATCGCCGTGCGTCACGGTGTGTTCGAGGACGTGCCCGAGCCCGACGCCAGCTTCGACGTCGTGTGGAGCCAGGATTCGATCCTCCACTCCGGCGATCGGGCGAAGGTCCTTCAGGAGGCCCACCGCGTCCTGAAGCCTGGCGGGACGCTGATCTTCACCGATCCCTGCCAGGCGGACGACGTCGGCCCGGGCGTGCTCCAGCCGGTCTACAACCGCCTCCAGCTTCGCGACCTCGGGTCGGCTCGGTTCTACCGCGAGGCGGCGGAGGGGGCGGGCTTCGTCCTCGTGGAGCAGGAGGAGCGCACGGCTGACCTTCGCACCCACTACGCCCGGGTCCTCGAGGAGCTCGTCGCCAACACCGACAAGCTGCGCGACGCCGGCGTCTCGGCGCAGTACATCGACAACATGGCCGTCGGCCTCGAGCACTGGGTGAAGGCGGCCGACGCCGGGAACCTGTGGTGGGGCATCCAGGTCTTCCGCAAGCCGGGCTGATCCGGCGGGCGGCGCGGGGGCGATCCTCGCGCCGCGATCCTCAGCCGGGGCCGTCGCCGTCCTTCGGCGCGCCCGGCGGGGCGAAGGGGTGGCCGGTCGCTGTGGCCGCGAGGCGCCGCGGGGCCACCCTCTGCTCGCGCCACAGCGTGTAGAGGCCGGCGCCGACGACGATCGCCGCGCCCGCGAGCGTGAGCGTCGAGGGCACCTCCCCGAAGGCGACGAGGCCGAGGATCAGCGCCCACAGGAACACCGAGTAGCGGAACGGCGACACGGCCGAGACGTCACCGATCCGCATCGCGAACACGATGAAGATGTAGCCGACGACCACGAACGCGGCCGCGCCGGCGTAAAGGCCGAGGAGCGGCGCCGAGACGGGCGACCAGCCCTCGATCGGGATGAGGAGCGCGGAGCCGATCGTCACCGACGAGGCGGTGAGGAGGCTCGCGAACAGGGTGGGCACCCGCGGTCCCATTCCCCGCGTCGAAAGGTCCCGCAGCACCACGAACGCGACCGTCGCGAGCGCCACGGCCGCGTAGACGTTGAAGTCCTCCGTGCCCGGCCGGATCATCAGGAGGACGCCGCAGAAGCCGACGAGGATCGCCGTCCACCTCCGCCAGCCGACGGGCTCGCCGAGGAAGAGGGCCGCGGCGAGGGTGACCCCGAGAGGCGCCACCTGGAGGACCGCCGTCGCGGCCGCGATGGGAAGGTTCGCGATGGCGATCATGAACGTGCCCGTCGCGCCGAGCTCGCCGATGGTGCGCAGGACGAGCGGCCGCCGCTCCGTCCGGCTCGGCCTGTAGGCGAGCGCGCCAGAGCGCAGCGCCACGATCGCGATGAGGAGCGTCGCGAAGGCGCCGCGCAGGAAGACGCTCTGCGCGATCGGCATCGTCTCGAAGGCGTACTTCAGGATGGCGTCGTTGCAGGCGAAGCCCGCCATCGCCACCGCCATGAAGAAGGCGCCGCGCACGTTGTCGTTGGCCAAGATCGGAACGCTCCGGGTGGGCAGGTCGCACTCGCTCGCGGCGGCGCGCGGCGATCCTATTCCCCTCGCCGGCGCGGCGAAACCGCCCTCAGTCGGCTTCGTCGCGCTCCCTCAGCTCCCGGCGGCGCATGGGCATCCCGTCGATTGTCGCGAACAGGCGCTCCGTCGGCAGCGGCGTGTCGGAAACGAGCTTGGCGCCACCGTCGAGCCCGACGAGGATCACGCGGAACGCGTCGTCCGGAACGCCGAAGCGGCGGCGGAGCGCCTTGGCGTCGGCCTCCGGAGCGGGCGCGCCGAAGGTGGCGAGGACGCGGGAGCGCTCCACCACGTAGACGGCCATGCGGCGATCCTCGAGGCCGCCCGCCTCGTCCGCGAGGATCGTCGACTGCGCCCCGAGGGCCGGGTGGTCGGCCGACGGTGTGAAGAGGAGGAGCGGGCGGTACTCCCACCGCACGCTCCCGAGCCCGTCCGCCGCGGCGGCTGTGGTCATGGCGGCTCCCATCCAGATGGCGAGGAGCCGGGCGATCACGCCGCGGCCCCGAGACGCTCCAGGATCGCGTCGGTCATCGCTTCGGTTCCGACCGAGGGGCCGTCGCCGGCAAGATCCGCCGTGAGGATGCCGTCCGCAAGCGTCTGCGCGATGGCCGCGTCGAGCGCCTTCGCCTCGCCCGTCATGCCGAAGGAGTACTGGAGCGCCATGCCGAAGGAGGCGATCATCGCGATGGGGTTCGCGACGCCCTTGCCGGCGATGTCGGGCGCCGAGCCGTGGACGGGCTCGTAGAGCGCGCGCCGGCGGCCCGTCTTCGGATCCACCGCGCCGAGGGAGGCGGACGGGAGCATCCCGAGCGAGCCCGTCAGCTGGGCCGCGATGTCGGACAGCATGTCGCCGAAGAGGTTGTCGCAGACGATCACGTCGAACTGCTTCGGCGCGCGCACGAGCTGCATGGCGCCGGCGTCGGCCAGCATATGGTCGAGGGCGATGTCGGTGTTGCCGTCCCTGTGCGCAGCCTCCACCACCTCGCGCCACAGGACGCCCGTCTTCATGACGTTGCGCTTCTCCATGGAGGTGACCTTGCGGCGGCGGGCGCGGGCGAGCTCGAACGCGGCGCGGGCGATCCGGTCGATCTCGAAGGTGTCGTAGACCTGCGTGTCGATGGCGCGCTTCTGGCCGTTGCCGAGGTCGGTGATGGTCTTCGGCTCGCCGAAATAGACGCCGCCGGTGAGCTCGCGCAGGATCACGATGTCGAGCCCCTCGACCACCTCGCGCTTCAGGCTCGAGGAATCGGCGAGCGCCGGGTAGCAGATGGCCGGGCGGATGTTGGCGAAGAGGTCGAAGTGCTTCCTGAGGCGCAGGAGACCCGCCTCGGGCCGCATGTCGTAGGAGAGGTTGTCGTACTGCGGGCCGCCGACGGCGCCGAACAGGATGGCGTCGGCGCCTTCCGCCTTCGCGAGCGTCTCCTCCGACAGTGGCGCGCCCTCGGCGTCCACCGCCGATCCGCCGACGAGGCCGCGGGCGATCTCGAAGCCGGCCCCGCGCGCGTTGAAGTGGGCGATCACGCGCTCCGTCGCGGCCATCACTTCCGGACCGATCCCGTCGCCGGGGAGGAGGAGGAGGGTTGGCATGTCCTTGGAAGCTCCCTTGTCGTTGTCGAGGTGTCGTCGAGGTGTCCTCGCGGCGCGGACCATAGACCCGGCCGTGCCGCCGCGCGAGGCCTCAGCCGCCGCCCCACAGCCGCCAGCGTGGCCGCCGCCGCGGAAGGTCGGTGGGGAGCGGCCGCGCGTCCGGCTCGCCCCAGTGGGCGCGGATCGTCGCCCTCAGCGCCTCCGCAGAGACGTTCAGCGAGGCGACGTCGATGGTGAGCGGTGCGAGGCCGAAGCGGCGCGCGAGGCGCCGGGCGAGGAGGTTCGCGCCGAGGAGGGACCTCCGCCGGCCGGCCGCGAGCGTCTCCTCCACGCCGTCGCCCCAGATGCCGAGGAGGAGCGTGCTGCCGCCCTTGGCGATGAACTCGGCCCGGCGGATCGCGGTCCACGGGACGGGCCGCGACTGGAGGCGCCTGTCGAGGATGCCGTTCTCGTCCACCACGAGGACCGGGCTGCCGAGCTTCAGGAGCCGCCACAGGTCGATGGCGCCGACGGCGAGGAACCAGGCCGAGGCGCCCGCGAGGATCACGATCGGCCCGGCGCCGTCCCGCACCGCCGGCGAGACGTCGCCGAACAGGAGGACGCCCCCGGCGCCGCACAGGATCGCCGGAGGCAGCAGCGAGAGCAGGCGGGCGAGCACGGCGCGCGCCTTGAGGGCGGCGGCGATCGTGGGGGGCGCAGGGCTCGCCGGCACCGGCCCCGTCAGCCCGAGATCTCGGCGAAGGCCGTCATGTCGACGTTGGCCCCGCAGACGAGGACGCCGACGCGCTCGCCGGGCTCTGGCGTGTAGGCGCCGGAGAGGAGCGCTGCAAAGGCCGCCGCGCCGCCGGGCTCCGTCACGATGCGCGCCTCACGCCACAGGGTGCGCATGGCGTCGACAATCGCCTGGTCGGGCACGAGGACGACGTCCGCCACGTAACGGCGCGCGATGGCGAGGTTGAGCGCCCCCGTGCGCCTCGCGCCGAGGGAATCGGCAGCGATGCCGCCGACGGGAACGTCCACGGCCTCGCCGGCCTCGAGCGCCGCGTGAAGGGCGCGCGATCCCTCGGGCTCGACTCCGACCACCTTCACCCGCCCCTCGAACCAGGCGGCGATGCCGGCGACGAGGCCGCCGCCGCCGACGGCGACGAGGACTGTGTCGATGCCGCCCGTGTCCGCCTCCCACTCCGCCGCGACGGTTCCCTGGCCGGCGATGGTGGCGGGCGCGTCGTAGGCGTGGACGCTGATCGCGCCGGTCTTCGCCTGGTGCGCCTCGCACAGGGCGAGGGCGTCGGCGTAGCGCTCGCCCGAGACGACGACGTCGGCCATCTGGTCGGCGATGACGGCGAGCTTGGCGGGGCTCGCGATCTCCGGTACGAAGATCGTCGCCGGGTGGCCGAGCCGCCGCGCCGCGTAGGCGACCGCGGCGCCGTGGTTGCCGCCCGAGGCCGCGGCCACACCGCCGTCCGGCACCGCGGCCGACAGGAGGCTGTTGAACGCCCCGCGCGCCTTGAACGACCCCGTCACCTGAAGCTGCTCGAGCTTCAACTCGCACGGTCGTGGAGAATCGAGCCGCAGGAGCGGCGTTCTCCTGACGTACGGCAATATCCTTTCGGCTGCGGCGAGAATATCGGCGCGCGCGATCGTCACGGTTCCGTCGCGGAACGCTCGTCCGGAGGTGGCGTTGGGAACGGTATCCTTGAAGGAGGTCGTCATGGAACTCGAACGCTACACCTTTCTGGTGGCACTGTCGCTCTCGACGTTGTTCATCGTCCTCGCCATGGGCATCTGGCTCCGCGTTCGCGCCTCGCAGGCCAAGAAGCGGAACGACCACTCGGCCCTCATGAAGGACCCGCGCATGACGCACAAGGAGCGTTCGGTCCCGGAGGGCAAGGTTCGTCACGCGGGCGCCGACACGCGCCACCACTGATCGGGTCCGACGGGTCGCCGCGCGGTCGCGAAATCCGCGCGGGTCCGGCCCCATGAATGCGCCGCCGAAATCCGGCGTTGCCGGGCCGCCTGGCGGGGAAACCGGCCGTTCGCCGTGACGTCGGCGCACAGAGGAACGGCGCACCCACAACGGGCGAACACAACGGAAAGGACGCCATGGACATCTTCGGCGAAAACAGCATCTATGCTCTCCTGCCGCTCATCATCCTCGTCGCGGCGCTGCTCTTCGGGGTGGTCAGCCGCGTGCAGGTGGGGCGTGCGAAGAGGCGAAACGATCACAGCGCGATGCGGGAGAATCACTTCATGCCGCCGGACGCGCAGCCCGTGGAGGGGCGCACCGTCGAGCGACGCTGAGGCGCCGCCGCCCGCACGGCCTTCGCGCCACGACAGGGCGGCGGACCGGACAGGCGCCCTCAGGCGCTGAAGAGCCCGAGAGAAGCCCGCGCGATCAGCTGCACGCCGATCGCCGTCAGCACGATCTGGAGGGCGCGCGACAGCCCGCGCTCCGGCAGGCGCGACAGGAGGCGGGCGCCCGCGAAGGTGCCGACGAAGCCGGCCGCCACCATCGCGACCATCAGGGGAACCCACTGCGCGAACGCGAAGCCGAGCACGCCGAAGACGATCATCTTCAGGACGTGCTGGACGGACATTCCCGCAGCGTTGGTCGCCACCAGGGCGCGGTGGGAGAGGCCAGCGTTGCGAAACAGCGTCATCACGAACGGGCCGGTGGCGCCGACGAACATCGTCAGCACAGTCGATGCGACGCCGCCGGCCGCGATCACGCCCCTCTCCCCGCGCCCGAGCGGGGGGATCCTGACCCACGCCATACCCGTCACGAACACGCCGATCACGAGCAGGAGCACCTCCTCCGGCAGGTCCGTGACGAGGGCGCCGCCGAGGACGGCGCCGACGAGCCCGCCCGCCACGAACGGGCCGAGGAGCCGCCACGCGACGTCCTTCAGGAGAAGGGCGATGCGCCCGGCGTTGGAGCCGAACTGGACGACGGCGTGGACGGGGATGAGAGCCGTCACCGGCAGGACGAACGTCATCGCCGCAAGGAGCGTGACGCCGCCGCCGATGCCGACGGCCGCCGAAAGCGCGCTCGTGAAGGCGCTGAGGACCACGAGCGCGAGCGCCCCCCAGGGATCGACCTCGGGGGGGATGAGGAGCCCGATCATGGCGCCGGGTTCGCGTGCGCCCTGTGGATCCTGTCGATCTCGGCGAGGACGTCGTCGGGGAGGACGACGTCGGCAGCCTCGAGGTTGACCTTCAGCTGCTCGACGCTCGTCGCGCCGAGGATGACGCTGGTCATGAAGGGCCGCGACATGGCGAAGCGGATCGCCATCTGCGACGGGTCGATCCCCGCCTCCTCCGCGAGCGCCACATAGCGGTCGTTGGTCTCCACAGCGCCCGGTCCCTCGTAGCGCTTCAGCCGGTCGAACAGCGTCTTGCGGGCGCCTTGCGGCAGAGCGCCGCCGCGATACTTGCCCGTGAGATAGCCCTGTGCCAGCGCGGAGTAGCCGAGGAGGGAGACGTCCTCGCGCAGGCACGCCTCGGCAAGGTTCGTCTCGAACGTGCGGTTCACGAGGCTGTAGGCGTTCTGGATGGAGGCGACGCGGGCGAGGCCCCTGGTCTCGGAGGCGTGGAGCCACTTCATGAGGCCCCACGTCGATTCGTTGGAGACGCCGATGTGGAGCACCTTGCCCGCCTTCACGAGGCGGTCGAGGGCCTCGAGGCTCACCTCGATCGGCGTCTCGTCCTCGGGCCTGACCGGCACGTTGAAGATGGTCGGGTTGGCGCCGAAGGCCGCGACCGGCCTGTCGGGCCAGTGCACCTGGTAGAGGTCGATGCGGTCCGTCCCGAGGCGCTTCAGGCTCGCCTCCACGGCCTCCTCGATGTCGCGCGGCGTGAGGCGGGGCGCGCGGCCATCCTCGCGCAGCCACCCCATGTCGGAGCGGCCGACCACCTTGGTGGCGACGATCACCTTCTCGCGGGCACCGGGCCTGGCGGCGAACCAGTTGCCCATGATGGTCTCGCACCGTCCCCGGGTCTCGGCCATGGGCGGAACGGGGTACATCTCGGCGTTGTCGACGAGGTTCACGCCGCGCTCGAGGGCGAGGTCCATCTGGGCGAATGCCTCGGCCTCGGTGTTCTGCTGGCCCCACGTCATCGTGCCGAGCGAGAGCGCGCTCACGGAAAGGCCCGTGCGGCCGAGGGGGCGGTGGTCCATCTGTCGTCCTCTTCGGGGATCTCGTTCGGGCGGGTGCGCGAGGTCTAGACCGATCCGCTGCCGGGCGGAAGCCGGCCACCCTCCCGCCGCGGCGCCGCCCTCGCCTCGCGCAGGGAGAAGGCGAGGCGGTAGAGGCCCGGCGCGAGGACGGACAGCCGATAGAGAACAAGGGCTAAGAGGACAGGGGCGAAGAGGACGAGGGCGAAGAGGACCTCCGCGAGCTCCGTCCCCCGGAAGCGGAGCCGCTCGAGGGCGACAGGTCCGCACGGGACCATCGCCGGCAGCGCGACGGCGTGCATGACGACGAGGCTGTGCACGCGCCCCTCGAGCGCCGCCCGCACACGACCGGACATCGTCGCCGTCAGCTTTCCGCGGCGGCGCGGCTGACGAGCTCCTTCACCCTCGGAAGGATGTTCTCCACCATCACCGCGATCCCCTCCTCGGTGGGGTGGATGCCGTCAGGCTGGTTCAGCGCGGGATCGGCGGCGACCCCTTCGAGGAGAAAGGGGTAGTAGACGTCCGCCTCCGCGCCGAGCTCCTCGAAGACGCCGCGGAAGGCCTCGCCGTAGTCCTCGCCGAGGTTCGGCGGGGCGAGCATTCCGGCGAGGAGCACGGGGAGCCCCCTCTCCCGGAGCCGGTCGAGGATGGCGGCGAGGTTGGCGCGGGTCGTCTCCGGCGGGAGGCCGCGCAGGGCGTCGTTGCCGCCGAGGGCGACGATCACGGCGTCCGCCTCCGGCCCCACCGACCAGTCGAGGCGGGAGAGGCCCCCCGAGGTGGTGTCGCCCGAGACGCCGGCGTCGATCACGCGCACCTCGAGCCCGTCAGCCCTGAGGGCGCGCTCGAGCTGTGCGGGAAAGCCCATGCCGGGCGCGAGCTGGTAGCCTGCGGTGAGACTGTCCCCGAGCGCCACGACTGTGGTCGTCTCCGCGGCGGCGCCCATCGGCGCGAGGGCGGCGAGAAGCGCGAGGGACGCGCGGACCAGGAAGGACGGCATGAACGGCTCCGGCGGTTGGCGACCACGCACAGGTAGCGCGATCCGGCGACCTCGTCACCGACGGTAACAATCGGTCCGTAATTGCCATGATTATGCAAAATAAATTCCTTAACTGAGCAACGGAGTTGTCGTAGTGCGTCCTGGCCGGGTCGGCACGGGCGGACGCCCGCGGGCCGGAGCCGGAGCGAACCAACCAGCAGGCTTGCCCATGACCCGCCTCATCGCAGAATTCCTCGGGACGTTCTGGCTCGTCTTCGCCGGGTGCGGCAGCGCCGTCCTCGCGGCAGCCTACCCGGAGCTCGGCATCGGCTTTGCCGGTGTCGCGCTCGCCTTCGGCCTCACCGTTCTCACCATGGCCTACGCCGTCGGCCACATCTCCGGCGCGCACTTCAACCCCGCCGTGACGCTGGGCCTGTGGGCGGGCGGGCGGTTCGAGGCGAAGGACATCCTGCCCTACTGGGCGGCGCAGCTCGTCGGCGCCCTCGCCGCGGCGGCGGTGCTCTACGTGATCGCCTCCGGCAAGGCAGACTTCAGCGTCTCCGCAGGCTTCGCCTCCAACGGCTTCGGCGAGCATTCGCCCGCCGGCTATCCGCTCGTCTCCGCCCTCGTCATCGAGATCGTGCTCACCATGATGTTCGTCCTCGTCATCATGGGGGCGACCGACGGGCGGGCGCCCGCGGGCTTCGCGCCCATCGCCATCGGCCTCGCACTGACGCTCATCCACCTCGTGTCGATCCCGGTGACGAACACCTCGGTCAATCCCGCGCGATCGACCGGGCCGGCGCTGTTCGTGGGCGGGTGGGCGATCCAGCAGCTCTGGCTGTTCTGGGTGGCGCCGCTCGCGGGCGCTGTCCTCGGCGGGCTCCTCTACCGCCTCGCCTTCCAGACGGCGCCGAAGCCGGACATCGCCGGCACGGGAGCCGCGCCGGCCGAGTGAGGCGCCCGACGGCCGGGTCAGCCCGCCCGGCGGCCGAGACCTTCGGCGATGGCGTCCCGGTAGCGGAGCGCTGCGGCGCGCGGATCGGCGGCGCCGGAGACGGGGCGGCCGACGACGATCGCGTCCGCCCCCGCGGCGATCGCCTCCCGAGGCGTCGCGACCCTCTTCTGGTCGCCCGCCGCATCCTCCGGAAGGCGCACGCCCGGGGTGATCACCGAGAGGCCCGAGCGGGCGGCCGCGGCCGCCTCGGCGGGGGAGCAGACGATGCAGTCCGCCCCGGCCTCCGCCGCGGCCGCGATGCGGCGCGCCACGAGGTCGGACGCGCCGAGCCCGTAGCCCGCCGCCGCGAGATCGGCATCGTCCATCGAGGTGAGGACGGTCACGGCGACGATGGAGAGCCCCTCGGCCCGGGCGCCGACGGCGGCGCCGAGCGCCTGTGGGTAGGCGTGGACGGTGAGGAAGCGGATGCCGAGCCGCCCCGCCGCCCGCGTCGCCCCCGCGACGGTGTTGCCGATGTCGAGGAGCTTCATGTCGAGGAACACCGCCTCGCCCTCGCCGGAGAGGCGGCGCGAGAAGTCGAGGCCGCCGGACAGCGCGAGCTCGAAGCCGATCTTCCAGACGCCGACGACGCCGCGGGTCGCCTCCACGAGCCGCTCGGCCGCCGCGACGTCGGGAACGTCGAGGGCGAGGACCAGCCGGCTTTCGGGTGTCGTGAACGTCATTCCTGCAGCCTCGCCTCCGGTGCGCCCGCCAGTCGGGCCCTCCGCCCGCATATCATCATTCCTTCGCGGCGAAACGTGCTCTAGAACGCGGGCCGTGATGACCGAGACACATGCCCCGCGAAAGGCGCGGATCACGCGCCGCACCAACGAGACCGCGATCGAGGTGGAGGTGGACCTCGACGGCGGCGGCGCGCGCCACATCTCCACCGGCGTCGGCTTCTTCGACCACATGCTGGACCAAGTCGCCCGCCACTCGGGGATCTCCATGACAGTGCGCGCCGAGGGAGACCTTCACATTGACGACCACCACACGGTGGAGGACGTCGGCATCGCCCTCGGCGAGGCGCTCCGGCAGGCGCTCGGCGACAAGCGCGGCATCGCCCGCTACGCCGACTGCCTCCTGCCCATGGACGAGACCCTCACCCGCGTCGCGATCGACGTGTCGGGCCGGCCGTTCCTCGTCTTCCGCACCACCTTCCGTGCCGAGAAGATCGGCACGTTCGACACCCAGCTCGTGCGCGAGTTCTTCACCGCCCTCGCCATGAACGCGCGCATCACGCTCCACGTGGAGACCCTCTACGGCGACAACGACCACCACGTGGCGGAGAGCTGCTTCAAGGGGCTCGCGCGGGCGCTGAAGGGCGCCGTGCGGATCGAAGACGCGTCCGGCGCCGTTCCTTCCACCAAGGGAGCGCTGTGATGGGCGAGAGCGCTGCCGCGAGGACGCCTCTGCGCGCCCTCCCGGCGAACCGGGAAAGCTGAGCCATGGCCATCTGGACCGTCTGGGAGCACGAGCGTCACGGCGAGGAGGAGAGGCCCGAGAGGGCCGTGTTCGTCCGCGACGGCTTCGCGTGGCTCGCCTTCCTGTTCCCGCCGCTGTGGCTCCTCGCGAACGGCATGATCGTCGTCTTCCTCGTCACGCTCGTCGCGGTGGGGGCAATCCTCTTCGCGGTGAACGAGACGCTCGGCGAGCCGTTCGCGATGCTCGCCTCCTTCGTCCTCGCGCTCCTCTTCGGCTTCGAGGCGCGGGCGCTCCGCCGCTGGTCGCTCGCCCGCCGCGGGTGGACGATGACCGGCGTCGTGGAGGCGAAGGACTTCCGCCGGGCCGAGCGCCGCTACTACGCCGCGCGCCTCGAAGAGCGCGCCGCTCCGCCGCTGGGGCCGGTGACGCCGCCCGGATCCGCGCCGCCGCCGCTTCCCCCGGGATACGGCGGCACGCCACCCGGCCCCGCGCCGTGGGGGGCGCCGTCCTCGCCCGTCCTCGGCGTCTTTCCGGAGGGGACGCGGTGAGCGTCGTCATCATCGACTACGGGTCGGGCAACCTGCGCTCGGCCCACAAGGCGTTCGTGCGCGCCGCCGAGGAGGAGGGGATCCGCGACTCCATCGTCGTCTCCGCCGACCCCGACCGCGTCGCCCGCGCCCAGCGCATCGTCCTGCCGGGGGTCGGCGCCTTCGCGGACTGCATGGGCGCCCTGTCGTCCACCTCCGGCATGGTGGAGGCGATCACGGGCGCAGTCGAGCGGGGAACGCCACTCCTCGGCGTGTGCGTCGGAATGCAGATCCTCGCCACCCGCGGCCTCGAGCATTGCACCACGATGGGGCTCGACCTCGTCCCCGGTGACGTGCGCCGCCTCGAGCCTGACGATCCGACGCTGAAGATCCCGCACATGGGGTGGAACGTCCTCGAGGAGGCGCGGCCGCATCCGGTGCTCGAGGGCATCGACCTCGGGCCGGACGGGCTCCACGCCTACTTCGTCCACTCCTACGCCCTTGCGCCCGACCGCGCCGAGGACGTCGTGGCGCTCGCCGACCACGGCGGGCCGTTCGCCGCGGTGGTGGGGCGCGACAGCGTGGTGGGCACGCAGTTCCACCCGGAGAAGAGCCAGATGCTGGGCCTTGCCCTCATCAAGAACTTCCTGAGGTGGGAGCCGTGATCCTCTACCCCGCGATCGACCTCAAGGACGGCGCGTGCGTGCGCCTGAAGCGCGGCGAGATGGCATCGGCCACGGTCTTCTCCACCGATCCCGGCGAGACTGCGGCGAACTTTCGCGCCCTCGGCTTCGTCAGGCTCCACGTGGTGGACCTCGACGGCGCCTTCGCCGGGGAGAGCCGGAACGCCGCCGCCATCGACGCGATCCTCGCCGCGACGGACGTGCCCGTCCAGCTCGGCGGCGGCATCCGCACCATGGCCGCCATCGAGCGATGGCTGGAGCGCGGCGTCGCCCGCGTGATCCTCGGCACGGCGGCCGCGAAGGACCCGGACCTCGTGCGCGGCGCCTGCCGGGCCTTCCCCGACAGGATCGTGGTCGGCATCGACGCGCGCGAGGGCCGCGTCGCCGTCGCGGGCTGGGCGGACGGCACGGAGATCGCCGCCCGCGACCTCGCACTCGCCTACGAGGACGCCGGCGTGGCGGCCATCGTCCACACCGACATCGGACGCGACGGGATGCTCTCCGGCCTCAACCTCGCCGAGACCGCCGCCATCGCTGGCGCCCTCACGACGCCGGTGATCGCGTCGGGCGGCTTCTCGGGGATGGACGACATCGCCCGCCTCGCAGCGCCCGAGGCAGCCCCGCTCGCGGGCGCCATCCTCGGCCGCGCCCTCTACGACGGCCGGGTGGACGCGGCAGCCGCCCTCTCCCTCCTGCCGCAGCCAGCCCTCTCACACGCGGAGGCGCCGCCGTGCTGAAGAAGCGCATCATTCCCTGCCTCGACGTCGCGGCCGGCCGCGTCGTCAAGGGCGTCAGGTTCGAGAACCTCGTCGACGCGGGCGACCCCGTGGAGGCCGCGGAGGCCTACGACGCCGCGGGCGCCGACGAGCTCACCTTCCTCGACATCACCGCCTCCCACGAGGAGCGCTCCATCCTGTTCGACGTGGTGCGTCGCACCGCGGAGCGCTGCTTCATGCCGCTCACCGTCGGCGGCGGCGTGCGCACGATCCCGGACATCCGCTCGCTCCTGCTGGCGGGCGCCGACAAGGTGTCCATCAACACCGCGGCGGTGAAGGACCCGGCCTTCGTCGGCAAGGCCTCCGAGAAGTTCGGCGCCCAGTGCATCGTCGTCGCCATCGACGCCAAGCGGGTCGGCGACCACTGGGAGATCTTCACCCACGGCGGCCGCCGGGAGACCGGGATTGACGCCGTCGAGTTCGCGGCGAAGATGCAGGAGATGGGGGCGGGCGAGATCCTTCTCACCTCCATGGACGCCGACGGCACGAAGCAGGGCTTCGACATCGCGCTCACCCGCGCCGTGACCGACGCCCTCACGATCCCCGTCATCGCCTCCGGCGGTGCGGGAACGCTCGACCACCTCGTGGCGGCGGTGACGGAGGGCGGCGCGGAGGCCGTCCTCGCAGCGTCCATCTTCCACTTCGGCACGTTCACCATCGACGAGGCGAAGCGGCACATGGCGGCGGCCGGCGTTCCCGTCCGGCTCGACCCGGCGGACCTGCCGCGACCCGCGGTTCCCGAGGCGGCGACCCACGCGCGGAGCGTCTCGTGAGCCACTACTCGGTCCATGATCTCGAGGCGGTGGTGAAGGACCGCCTCGCGGACCCCGATGCCGTCTCCTACACCCGCACGCTCGCCGCGAAGGGCCTCGGAAAGTGCGCCCAGAAGGTGGGCGAGGAGGCCGTCGAGACGGTCATCGCCGCTCTCTCGCGCGAGCCCGAGGCACTCGTCGCCGAGGCGGCGGACCTCGTCTACCACCTCACCGTCCTCCTCGCCGTCTCGGACATGTCGTGGCGCGACGTCCTCGCAGAGCTCGAGCGGCGGACGGGCCGCTCGGGGCTCGAGGAGAAGGCGAGCCGCTTGTCCTGAGGCGCGTCACGGGGCATGACGGGATCGCGATGGACGCATTGACAGTCACGGCGGGGACCGCGCGGGACGCGCTCGCCCCCTTCCACGTCTTTTCCGAGGACGAGTGGGCGCGCCTGCGCGGCGACCAGTCGCTGACGCTCTCCACCGAGGAGATCCTCGCCCTCCAGGGCTTCAACGACGTGATCGATCCCGCGCAGGTGGGCACGATCTTCCTGCCCCTGGCGCGCCTTCTACGCCTCTACTTCGACGCGATGGACGGGCTGCACGCGGCGACCCATGCCTTCCTCGGCAAGGTCGATGGGCGGGTGCCCTTCATCATCGGCATCGCCGGCTCGGTGGCGGTCGGCAAGACGACGACGGCGCGCATCCTGAAGGCGCTGATGGAGCGCTGGCCCGACAGGCCCAAGGTGGACCTCGTGCCCACCGACGGCTTCCTCCTGCCGAACGCCGTCCTCCTCGAGCACGGCCTCATGGAGCGCAAGGGGTTTCCGGAGAGCTACGACTACTACGCCCTCATCGGGTTCCTCTCGGACGTGAAGGCGGGGATGCGCCACGTTTCGGCGCCGGTCTACTCCCACCTCACCTACGACCGCGTGGCGGGCGAGACCATCGAGGTGGACCAGCCGGACATCCTCATCGTCGAGGGTCTCAACGTCCTCCAGACCTCGCGGCTGAAGAGCGAGCGCCCGCCCGTGCCGTTCGTGTCGGACTTCTTCGACTTCTCCATCTACATGGACGCCGACGAGGCCGATCTCGAGCGCTGGTACCTCACCCGCTTCAACCGCCTGAAGGAGACGCGTTTCCGCGACCCGCGATCGTACTTCCACAAGTACGCCGGCCTCGACGACGAGGAGGCCGGGCAGATCGCGCGCGGCCTGTGGGAGCGCATCAACCTAAAGAACCTTCGCGAGAACATCGGCCCTACGAAGCTGCGGGCGGACCTCATCCTGAGGAAGGGTGCAGACCACAGGATCGCCGAGGTGGCGCTGAGGAAGATCTAGGCCCTGCGCGTGGCGAATCGCGTGTTTCTTTGGGAGTTGCTGGGTGCTGAAGGCATATTGTTTCATCGGCGATCGCCAGGCTGCGGTCCGGCGCCGGGACGACTCGCGACTGGTGCTGGATCTCGACGATGTCGGGATGTTGAACTTCATCCTCTCCGACGAGTATGAGGCGGACGTTTCATTCGCCCTGAAGGCGTTCGGCGCGCGCGGCTCGGTGATCATCGACGTCGGCGCCAACCTCGGGATCCATACGGTAGCCCTCCTGCGGGCACTCGAACGCGACTGCACCATTCATGCCTTCGAGCCCAACCCCCACGTTTTTGGTCTCCTGCGAAAGAACGTCATCCTGAACGGCGGGGGCGATTGCGTCAGGACCCATCAGGCCGCCGCCTGGCACGAGACGGGAACCGGACGTTTCTCGTTCCGGCGGGAGCAGCATCGCGTCGGTGCTGTCGCCGTGGAGGGTGGGATGAACTACGGCGATGTTGAGCATGAGGTGCGACTCGTGCGCATTGATGACCTGATGAAAGCCAATCCTGCAACGGTGTCGGTCATCAAGATCGACGTCGAGGGGCGCGAGCCTTTCGTGATCGAGGGTGCGCGCAAGACCATCGCTGCTTCCCGTTGCGCGGTTGTGCACGAGTACCATCCGGAAGTCATCGAGAGCGTCTATGGAGTGGCTCGCTACCGGGCGCTCGTGGCTGATCTCGGCTACCGCACCTTCGCGATCGACGTCCGCCGAAAGGAGATCGTGCCGATCGGCGACCTCCCGGACGGCCACTCGAATATCGTCATCGCGCCGTGACATCCAGCGCCTCCGCCATCGCGCGGACGGCGCGCATCTGCGGCGCGTCACGGGTCGCGAAGTCGTCCCCCGAATAGCCCCACCAGTCCCAGCAGCCGCGCGGGTTCGCCGTCGCGCCGGTAGGGTCGGCCGCGCGCGTCCACGCCTCCACCTGCGGATAGAGGACGACGATGCCGTTCGCTTCCGCCCAGCCGTTGTAGCCGGCGTCCCGGACGAAGTCGTCGCCCACGAAGGACGCGCCCTGCCGGCAGCCGTGGAAGGCGACGTGGAGGCGGCAGGCGGCCCCGTCCTCCCGGCAGGCCGCCGGAACGTAGACGAAGCCCTCCGCCGCGAGGCTCACGCGTTCGTCCTCCTCGTCGAAGTAGGCCGTCTGGTCGAACGTCACGAGGTGCTCGCCGACGGGGGCGACCGGCCGGGCGAGATCGCCGAGGAGGTGCGACAGGAGCGCGCCCGCGCCGTCGAGGTCGCAGTCGATGAGGTACGGGCGCGCCGTCTCGCCGCAGGCGGGCGCGCCGAATTCGCTGTCGGGAGCTTCGTCCACGGGGAAGCCGTGGGCGGCGTCGCGCCGGCGCACCGTCCCGAGCCGGTCGCCGCGCACGCCGAGGGCGCGGTAGACCTCCCCCACCGCCGCCATGGAACCCTCGGGAACGATCTCGTCCTCGCCGCCGTGGAAGAGCCAGACGCGGTCGTCGGCGACGTTCCCGGGATCGGCGACGGCGCCCTCGCGGAAGGCGGCCGCGACGGCGTCCACCGAAGCGTCCGCGTCGGGCGCTGCGGGAATGGCGGAGGCGAAAGGACCGAAGGCGTCGCGCGCGGTGTGGGTGCAGACGGCGATGGCGGTCGCGACCTGCGGCATCGGGTTGGCGCGGAGGGTGAGCGGGACGTCCGAGGCGCAGGCGTAGGGACCGCCAGCGACGATCGCCGCGCCCTCCACGAGGTCCGAATCGGCGATGTGGAACTGGTGGGCGAAGAACGCGCCGGAGGAGAGGCCCGACACCGTGACCGGCCCCTCGATGCCGAGCTGCGGGAGCGAGTCGACGGGCTCGGCGCACCCTGCCTGTGGTGCGGCCAGCGAGAGGGCCGCCACGAGGGCGAAGGCGAAGGATCTCTGCACGGCGTCTCTCCCCGGTTCGGCGCGGGCGGTGCTGCGGCGTCGGCGCGTGTGCCGGCCGCTTCCCCCGGCGCAAGATGATGCGCCGCCAACGTCCGGGAAAGGGTGGCGGGCCGGTGGACGCGCGAGGCCTCGCGCTGCGGTCCCGCTGGCCGGTGCCGTCAGGCGAGCGCGCCGTTCTCCAGGCGGTCGAGGAGGGCGTCCAGCATCGCGTCGCAGCGGGCCATCTGCTCCTCAGAGACGAACTCGTCCGGCTTGTGCCCCTGCGCCATGGAGCCCGGCCCGCACACCACCACGGGCACACCGAGCCGCTCGGCGAAGAGGCCGCCTTCCGTCCCGAACGCCACCTTGATGGTCCCGTTCGCCCCGGTCAGGCGCTTCACGAACGCCACCGCCTCCGACGCCTTGTCCGTCGAAAGGCCGGGGTACGTGTTGAAGATCTCCATCTCGATCCGGGCGTCCGGGTCGCCCGTGGCGGCGACGATGGCGTCGGCGTCCGCTCGAAGCGCGGCGACGATGGCGGCCGGATCGTCCTCGGCGAGGGCGCGGATCTCGAACTCCATCGTCGCGCGGTTCGGGACGATGTTGAGCGCGACGCCGCCCTCGAGCCTGCCGGCGTGGAGGGTCGTGTAGGGGACGTCATAGTCGCCGTCGCGCGCGCCGCTCTCGGTGATGTCCGCCTGGCGGCGGCGCAGCGCCTGGAGGAAGTCGGCGGCGAGGTGGAGGGCGTTGAGCGCGAGGGGCGCCAGCGCCGAATGGCCCTCGCGGCCGCGGAATATGGCGCGCAGCCCTGTCTTGCCCTTGTGCCCCGTCGCGACCGCCATGTTCGTCGGCTCGCCCACGATGACGAGGGCGGGGCGGACGGGCGCCCGCTCCAGCATCTCCACCAGCGGGCGGACGCCGAGGCAGCCGACCTCCTCGTCGCACGACAGCGCCAGCGCGAGCGGGTTGGCGAGGCGCCGCCCCTTCGCCCGCTCCGCCGCGGCGAGTGCGGCGGCGCAAAAACCCTTCATGTCGGCCGAGCCTCGGCCGTAGAGCCTGCCGTCCTCGCGGGTGAGGACGAAGGGCGGCTTCGTCCAGGCCTGCCCGATGACGGGGACGACGTCCGTGTGGCCCGACAGGACGACCGGCGGACGGTCCTCGGGTCCGATCGTCGCAAAGATGTTGGTGCGGCCTTCCGCGTAGGGAACCGTCTCGATCCGCGCGCCGGCCGCTTCGAGCAGCCCGCGGGCGTGCTCGAGGAGCGCCGAGTTGGGTGTGCGGGAGACCGTCTCGAAGGCGATCAGGTCGGCGAGGATCTCGACGCTTCGGGTCAATCTCGTCTCCTCGCATGCGGCCGCCGCCGCGGATCTTGCCGGCTTCGCCGACGGTGCCTTCGGGAGAGGGGAGGGGAGTTCCCTCCGCCCTCCCGTCCCTTCTCACCGAACTGCGCCGTGGAGCGCAGCATCGGGAAGCCCGACTGCGGAGCATAGCAGGCGAGCGGCGGGATTGCAGTCCAGACGTCCGCCGCTTTGCGTCCGGCGGACTGCAACCCGGCGTCAAGCCTGAGGAGGCCTGCGAGGCTGTCAGGGGTGAAGGCTCCGCCCGGCCGATGGGCGCCGCACCCGGCTCGCACCCCTCCGGCGCCTCGTCGACAGCGGCTCCCGATCAGGCTGGAAGGCCCCGGATGGCGGAAGTCCCGGACCCTCGTCAGGGCTCCAGGAAACGCTCCACCATCACGCGGCGGCAGTCCATCTCGTACTCGAGGTCCACCACCGGCGGGCGGCACCAGTGCCAGACGAGGCCGTGGTTCGCCGCGCCTCGGGCCGCGATCTCAGGCGCCATGACGTGGTGGATGTCGTGGACGGTGTAGAGCTGCGTGGCCGTCACGTCGGCCCAGCCCGCGCCGAGGAGGCCCATCCGGCGCTCCATCTCGCCGAGCACCCAGCGCGCCTTCTCCGCGATGGCCTCCGGCGAGAGGTCGCCGAGCCGCACGATGTGGTCGCGATAATTGCCCCGCCCCTCGGGCGCCTCGCCGCTGCCCGCCACCTGGAACGTGCCGCCCGGCGCGTCCCCCTCGACCGTGTAGGCGAAGGCGTGGAAGGACGGCGTGTCGGGCGCGCCGATCTCAGGGCACACGTTGGAGCGTGCCACCGGGTTCACGCCGTCGCGATAGATGCCCCAGCGCTCCAGAGTGCCGACGTAGGTCTCGTTGAAGGCGCGGAAGCCCTCCTCCGTGAACTGGCCGGGGGAGCGGAGCTCGCACCCGCAGAAGGCCGTCAGCGGCCGGCCGATGGAGGAAAGATGGGCCTCGATGCGGGAAAAGCCCTCCTCCAGCGGAACGGGCCGCGTGAACTGGACGCGCTCGACGGAAAAGCCCGGCAGCGCCCTCACGCCCCCCGAATACTGGAAGACGCCCGGAACGTAGGCATAGCCGCCCGCTTCCATCTCTCTGGTGTCGGTCATTCGCCCTCTCTTACCCGTAGTTGACGACGAGGAACTTCACGTCCGTCATCTCCTCCATGGCATAGCGCGTGCCCTCGCGGCCGAAGCCACTGTCGCGCCAGCCGCCGAAGGGCATGTTGTCGATCCGGTAGATCGGGACGTCGTTGATCATGAGGCCGCCGACGTCCCACGTCTCGAGGGCGCGGAACGCGGCCCTGAGGTCCTGCGTGAAGAACCCGCCCTGGAGGCCGTAGCGGGAGGCGGCGGCGCGGGCGATCCCCTCCTCGACGGAGGCGACCCGGGTCAGGGTCATCACGGGCCCGAAGATCTCCTCGCACTCGACCTTCATGGCGGGATCGGTGTCGGCGAGGACCGTCGGCGCGACCACGGCGCCCTCGCGCGTGCCGCCGACGAGGACGCGGGCGCCCGCCGCCTCCGCCTCGCGGATCCACGCCTCGATGCGGCGGGCCGAGCCCTCGTCGATGACGGGGCCGACGTCGACGCCTTCCTCCATCGGGTCGCCGACGCGGCAGGCGGCGACGCGGGAGACGAGCGCCTCCTCGAAGCGGTCGGCGACCGCCTCGTGGACGATGATGCGCTGGACGCCGATGCAGTACTGCCCGCCGTAGACGACGCCGCCACGCACGCAGCGAGCCGCCGCGAAGTCGAGGTCGGCGTCCGGAGCGATCACCACCGCGCCGTTGCCGCCGAGCTCGAGGGCGACCTTCTTCCTTCCGGCGATCCCCTTGATGTGCCAGCCCACCTTTGCGCTGCCGGTGAAGGTGACCATCGCGATGCGCGCGTCGCGCACCATCGTCTCGGCGAGGGCGACGTCGCAGTGGACCACCGTGAGGGCGCCGTCAGGCAGCCCCGCCTCGGCGAGGACCTCGGCGAGAAGCGCGCTCGTGAGCGGCGTCTGCGGGGCGGGCTTCAGGATGACGGTGTTGCCGGTCGCAATCGCCGGGGCGACCTTGTGGAGGACGAGGTTGAGGGGGAAGTTGAACGGCGTGATCGCGAGGATCGGGCCGATGGGGAAGCGCCGCGCGATGCCGATGCGGCGGCCGAGGTTCGCAAGCGCCTCGAGGTCGGCCTCCGCGAGGTCGAGCGGGCGGCCGTCGGCGCGGGCGGTCTGGTACTCGAAGACGCCGCCGTCGACGTCGAGCGGCACCTCGTGGCCGGCGAAGGCGCGGGCCTCGCGCGCGGCGTTCCTGAGGTTGAAGAGCGATCGGGCCACCTCGCCGCGCGCGTCGTAGAGCGGCTTGCCCGCCTCGCCCGCGATCAGGCGCACGAACTCCTCACGCCGCGCCTCGACGAGGGCGGCGGCGCGGTCGAGGATGTCGGCGCGCACGAAGCGGGGAAGGCGGCGCGTCGTCTCGAAGGCGACGCGCGCGCGTTCGATCGCGGCCTCCACCTCGGCGGCGTCCGAGACGGGCATCTCGCCGACGACGCGCCCGTCGTAGGGGCTCCTGATCGCCTCGGTGCGGGGCGTCGCTGGCACCGCGCTCATGGGTTTCCTTTCCGTGTGGTGTCGTTCAGGCGCCGATGTAGGCCTCGCGCACCTCGGGAGCCTTCGCGAGGTCGTCCGAGGTGCCGGAGATGGTGATGCGTCCGCGGTCGAGGACGTAGCCGCGGCCGGTGAGCTCGAGCGCTGTCATGACGTCCTGCTCCACGAGGAGGATCGTCGTGCCGGCGCGGTTGATCTCGATCAGCGTGTCCGACAGGAGTTCGACCGCGCGGGGGGCGAGGCCGAGGCTCATCTCGTCGATCATCAGGAGGCGCGGGCGGCTCATGATGGAGCGGCCGATGGCGCACATCTGCTGCTCGCCGCCCGAAAGCGTGCCCGCGTCCTGCCGGGAGCGCTCGCGAAGGCGCGGGAACATCTCCATCACCCGGTCAAGATCGCGCAGGACCTCCGGGTCCTTCGGGTCGCGCAGGTACGCGCCCATCAGGAGGTTGTCGCGTACCGTCATGGTGCGGAAGAGGCGGCGCCCCTCGGGCACCTGCGCGATGCCGGCTGTCAGCACCCTCTCCGGGCCGGCGTTTGTGAGGTCGACGCCGCCGAGGCGGACCGAGCCTGCCCGCGCGCGGACGAGGCCCGAGATGGTCTTGAGCAGCGTCGTCTTGCCGGCGCCGTTGGAGCCGAGGAGGCAGACCATCTCCCCGTCGTTCACCACGAGGTCGACGCCCCAGAGGATCTGGATGTCGCCGTAGCCCGACTCGAGGCCCGTGACGGTCAGGAGCGGCTCAGCCATGAACGATCCCCATGCGCTCCGCCTCGGCCCTCGCGTAGCGGTTGCCGAGATAGGCCTCGATGACGCGCTGGTCGCGGGTGATCTCCCCGGGCGTTCCCTCAGCGATCTTGGCGCCGTGGTGGAGGACGACGATCCGCTGGCACAGGTTCATGACGACCTTCATCAGGTGCTCGATGATGAGGATCGTGACGCCGCGCGCCGCCACCTGGCGGATGAGGTCGAGGGCGACGTCGATCTCCGCGGGGTTGAGGCCTGCGTTCACCTCGTCGAGCATCAGGACCTTCGGGTCCATGGCGAGGCTCTTCGCGAGCTCGAGGCGCTTGCGGCCGGCGAGCGTGAGCTCCGAGGCGCGCGCCTTCGCCGCCTCGCCGAGGCCGACGAACTCGAGCGCCTCCATCGCCTTCCGCTCGGCGGTGCGGATGTCGGGCGCGCCGGCCGCGAAGGTGGCCGGGGCCATCACGTTCTGGAGCGCCGTCATGTCCGGGAAGGGCTGGACGATCTGGTAGGTCCGGGCGAGGCCGAGGCGCGCGATCCTGTGGGGCTTCAGCCCGTGGATCGGCTGGCCCCTGAAGACGACGGTTCCCGCGGACGGCGGGAAGACGCCCGTGACGACGTTGACGAGCGTCGTCTTGCCCGCCCCGTTCGGGCCGATGAGGCCGACCACCTCCCCCTCCGACAGCGTCATGGAGACGTCGTCGAGGGCCTGAAGGCCGCCGAAGCGGCGGGAGACGCCGGAGAGGCGGAGGAGCTCGGTCATGACGTCTTCCTCTTCAGCGAGAAGGAGGGCGCCTTCACCGCACGGGGGCCGCGGCCCCGGAGGAGGCCGAGGATGCCGTGCGGCAGGAAGAAGATGAGCCCCACGATCAGGATGCCGAGCGCCGCGCGGTGGACGTCGAGGAGGTTGCGCCAGACGAACTCCTCCATGGCGAGGAAGAGGACGGCGCCGATCACCGGGCCGAGCACCGTGCCCGCGCCGCCGAGGAGCGCCATCACCACGGGCTTCACCGAGGTGAGGACGTCGAACACGTCGGGCGGCTCGATGTAGAAGACCCACGAGGCGTAGAGCGCGCCGACGCCGCCGACGAGGACCGCCGACAGGGTGAAGGCGATCACCTTGTAGGTGGTCGTGTCGATGCCGACCATCCGCGAGGCGTCCTCGTTCTGCCGGATGCACTCGAGGCCGAAGCCGAGGCGGTGGTTCTTCACGACGTAGTTCATCAGGAGCGCCAGCGCCGCGAAGGCGAGCATCCCCCAGAAGAAGAGCCGCGCCTGCTCGGTCGGCGACCAGCCGCGCAGGATGGGGAGGTTGAGGCCCATGCCGCCGCCGGTGAGGGACGTCCACGAGGTGGTGATCTCGAGGAGCACCTCGGCGACCACGAGGGAGGCGATGGCGAAGTAGTGGCCCTTGAGGTGGAGGATCGCGGCGCCGAGCGCCGCTGCGAAGACGGCCGCCATCAGCGAGGCGGCGGCCCAGGCGAGGACCATCGGCACGCCGGACGCCTGGAGCACAGCGCCCGTGTAGGCGCCGAGGCCGAAGAAGGCCGCGGTCGCGAAGGAGGGATAGCCCGCGAAGCCGCCGATGACGTTCCACGACAGGGCGAGGACGGCGTACATTGCGCCCATTGTGCCGAGGCGCAGGAGGTAGTTGTCCCCCGCGAGCGGGAGGCAGGCGACCCCGGCGATGAAGACTGCGCCGAGGGCGACAGGGAGGATGTGGCGGCTCATTCGTACCCCTTCCGGCCCATGATGCCCGTCGGCTTGAACACGAGGAGGAGGATGAGGAGCACGAAGGCGATGGTGAGCCCGTGCTCCGGCCCGAGGAACAGCGCGCCGTAGCTCTGGATGACGCCGAGGGCGAGCCCGCCCACCATCGCCCCCGCGACGCTCCCGAGCCCGCCGAGCACGCACACCACGAAGGCGATGCCGAGGAACTCCGTCGAGTTGAGGGGCGAGATGGGAAAGACGAGGGCGAGGAGCGCGCCGGCCGCGCCCGCCATGAGGGCGCCGATCCCGAAGGTGACGGCGTAGATCTTCGGCACGTTGACGCCCATGAGGGAGGCCGCCTCCCTGTCCATGCGGACAGCGACGATGGCGCGGCCGATGCGGCTCCTGGCGAGGATCACCCAGAGGAGCGCCGTCAGGCCGAGGGCGAGGAGCATCGCGAGAAGCCGCTCGGCCGAAACGATGAGGCCGAGGAACTCCCAGCTTCCCAGCGGATTCGCGAGGCGCACGGAGAGGTAGTCGGCGGAGAAGGCGAGGAGGATCGAGTTGTTGAGGAGGAGCTCGAGACCGAAGGTCAGCACCAGCGTGGTGAGCACGGGCGCGCCCATGACGCGGTTGATGAGCCCCTTCTGCACGAGATAGCCGATCACGTAGAGGACTGCGCCGGCGATCGCGACCGAGAAGAACGGGTGAAGCCCCGCGTGGAACCACGCGAAGTAGGCGATGTAGGAGCCCAGCACCACGAAGCTGCCGTGCAGGATGTTGATGACGTTGAGGACGCCCCACACCAGCGAGAAGCCGACCGCGATGCAGGCATAGAGCCCGCCGAGGACGAGGCCGTTGAGAAGGATCTGAAGGTAGAGCATCGCGCCTTCCGTCCGCGGCCGTTTCGGCCGGATCCGTCGTGGGTTTCGTCGGCGCCCGGCCCGGCCCGGCCGACGGGCCGGGCCGGCGGGGCGACGGGCGGGCGGTGTCAAGGAGGGTGGCGCCGCCTCGCCGCGGGTCGGGGAGGCCGGCGCTTGCGGGATGCGCGGCGGGCGTGGGGCCGCGCGTCCCGCGGTACGGCGCTACTCGATGCCGCCGTAGATCATGTCGGTCTGCTTGACCTCCTCGGGGAAGACCACCTTCGGCTCGCCGTCCTGGATCTGGAAGACCGGCGGGTTGAGCGAGACGATCTGGCCGGTCTCGCCGAAGCGGACCGGCCCGTAGAAGGTGGTCGTGTCCATGGCGGCGAGCGCATCGCGCACGGCAGACGGCTCGATGGTACCGGCCTTCTCGATGGCGAGCTGGAGGATGACGCCCGCCGCCGAGGCGGAGGCCTCCGCATAGTCGGGCTGCGCGTCGTACTCGGCCTCGAAGGCGGCGAGATAGTCGGCCGTGGTGGGGAACGGACCCTCGCCCTCGTAGGAGGCGGCAGGATGCCACCACGCCGCCGAGGAGACGTTCTCCGCCAGAGCGCCGCCCGCCTCGATGAACTCCTTGTAGGCGGGGCCCGCGATCATCGTCAGCGCCGTCGGCTCGATGCCGAGGTCGGACATCTGCTGGCGCACGAGGATGAGATCGTTGATGTAGCCGGTGGCGAACACCCAGTCCGGCTGGCTCTGGCGCATGAGGGTCAGCGCAGAGGCGTGGTCCATGGTGCCGATGGCGAACTCGTCGAAGGAGATCACCTCGAGGCCCGCCCGGTTGGCGGAGATCTCCATCTCCTTGCCGAGGGCGAGGGGGAAGAGGTCGTTGCGGGCGTAGATCGCCACCGTCTTCACGTCCGGCTGCTCGGCGGTCACGATGTCGACCAGCGGGTCGGTGAGGGTCGAGTTCGGCGTGAAGGTGCCGAAGAGGTACTCGTAGCCCTGGTCGTAGACCTGCGGCGAGGAGGCGGTCGGCGCGATGGTCGGGATCTGGTAGCGCTCGGAGACCGAGGAGGCCGCCTTGGTGGCACCCGAGCCGAACGGAGAGAACAGGAAGTTGACGCCGTCCTCGGTGATGAGGCGCTCGGCGGCCTGCACGGCGCGCGGCGTGTTCGATTCGTAGTCGACGTAGACGATCTGGACGGGCAGCCTCGTGTCGCCGAACGCGATGCCGCCCGAGGCGTTGACCGTCTTCGCCCACAGGTCGTAGCCGCGCTTCTGCTTGAGGCCTTCGGGCGACAGGCCGCCCGTGAGGGGCAGCGGCGCGCCGATGCGGATGAGCATGTCGTCCGCGCTCGCCGTGGCGGCGAATGCGAAGGTGCCTGCAAGGAGTGCCGCCGCGGCGACGCGGACCCGATGTCCGCCCACCTGATGTCGTCCCACCTTCAGCATCGTGTGGTCCCTCCTTCTCTCGGGATGATGGCCGAGAGTGGCGGAAGGCGGTGCGCCTTGGGAAGACAAAAGTGTGGCGCGCGGTGTTGCGTGTTGCGCAACGCCTGCCTCACGCGCGCTCGGTGAGGACGCCGAGGAAGGCGCGGGCGGCCGCGGTGAGGGCGAAGGCAGCGTTCTTGACGATCTGCGCCGCCGCATCGCCGAACTCGCGCTCGCGCAGCGGCACGCCGACGAGGGCGCCCGCCGCGGCCTCCTGCGCGAAGGCGAAGAGGGGCAGGAACGAGACGCCCATGCCGTGGAGCGCGAAGCGGCGGACCATGTCGATGGAGTTGGTCTCGAGCCGCACGCGCAGCTGCACCTTGTGCGCCTCCATGGCGCGGTTCACGATGTTGCGGATGCCGAAGGTGCGGTCCGGCAGGCCGACCGGATGGGGCGCGAGGTCGGCAAGCGCGAGGCGCTCGCGGCCGGCGAGCGGGTGGTCCGCGGCGACGACCGCGAGGACGGGCGCGGGAAGGCTCGCGAGTACCTCGACGTCCGCCCGGGGCTGCGGCTCGAACGCGATGCCGAGGTCGCACCGGTCGCGCGCGACCGCGGCCATCACGTCGTCGGCGCCGGCGATGACCACGTCGTAGGTGATGCCGGGGTGGCTGCGGGAGAAGGCGGCGAGCGCGTCGGGCAGGAGGCCGCCCAGCATCCCCTCGACGGTCACCAGCGAGACGTGGCCCTGCTCGAGGCGGGCGAGCTCGGCGATGGCGGCCCTGAGGCGGGCCACCTCGCGGCTCCGGCTCTCCACGAAGCCCGCGAGGATATCCCCCGCCGGCGTCAGCTTCACCCCGTGGGCGCTGCGGGAGACGAGGGGAACGCCGAGCTCGCGCTCCATGCGCGTCACCTGCCGCGACACGGAGGAGGGCGACATGCCGAGGCGGTCGGCGGCCTGGCGGATGGAGCCCGTGCGGGCCACCTCCGCGAAGACGGCGTAGCCCGTCTCCAGCAAGGCTCAGCCGCGGCGCGCCAGGATCTTCAGCCGCAGCGCGTTGAGGCGGATGAAGCCGACGGCGTCCTTCTGGTCGTAGGCGCCGGCGTCGTCCTCGAAGGTGACGATGTCCTCCCGGTAGAGGGAGCGCGGGCTCGAGCGGCCGATCACGATGACGTTGCCCTTGTAGAGCTTCAGCCGGACGGTGCCGGTGACGTCCCGCTGCGAGTGGTCGATGGCGGCCTGGAGCATCTCGCGCTCAGGCGAGAACCAGAAGCCGTTGTAGATGAGCTCTGCGTAGCGCGGCATGAGCTCGTCCTTGAGGTGGGCGGCGCCGCGGTCGAGCGTGATCGATTCCATCGCGCGGTGGGCGACGTGGAGGATCGTCCCGCCCGGCGTCTCGTAGATGCCGCGGCTCTTCATGCCGACGAAGCGGTTCTCCACGAGGTCGATCCGGCCGATGCCGTTGTCGCGTCCGAGCGCGTTGAGGCGCGTGAGGAGCGTCGCGGGCGACAGCGCCTCCCCGTCGACGGACACGGCGTCGCCGCCCTCGAAGCCGATCTCCACGATGGTCGCCCGGTCGGGCGCCTCCTCCGGGGAGAGCGTGCGCTGGAAGACGATGGACGGCGGCTCCTTCGCCGGGTCCTCGAGCACCTTGCCCTCGGACGACGAGTGCAGGAGGTTCGCGTCGACGGAGAACGGCGCCTCCCCCTCCTTGTCCTTCGCGACCGGAATCTGGTTCAGCCTCGCGAACTCGATGAGGTCCGTTCGGGAGCGGAACGCCCAGTCGCGCCACGGCGCGATCACGCGGATCGCCGGGTCGAGCGCCGCATAGGCGAGCTCGAAGCGCACCTGGTCGTTGCCCTTGCCGGTCGCGCCGTGGGCGACAGCGTCCGCGCCCGTCTCGTGGGCGATCTCGATCTGGCGCTTCGCGATGAGCGGCCGCGCGATGGACGTGCCGAGAAGATAGACGCCCTCGTAAAGAGCGTTCGCCCGCATCATCGGAAAGACATAGTCCTTCACGAAGGTCTCGCGCAGGTCCTCCACGTAGATCTCGCGGCAGCCGAGCATCTCGGCCTTCGCGCGCGCGGGCTCGAGCTCCTCGCCCTGGCCGAGGTCGGCGGTGAACGTCACCACCTCCGCGCCGTAGGTCTGCTGGAGCCACTTGAGGATGATGGAGGTGTCGAGGCCGCCGGAATAGGCGAGGACGATCTTCTTCGGGTCAGACATCTCTGTGCGTCGTCTTTCGGGGGAGGTGTGCGCGGACGTCGCGGGTCCGTAGCACACGCGCGCGGCCTCTGCACGGTTTGCGGTCGCGACCCCGGTGGTGCGCGCCGCAGGCCTTTCGTCATGACCGGCGCGACGGGGAGCCATGCGGCCAGCGCCCAACGGGTTGATGATGAAGCCTGCTCCGACTAGATCATAATTATTCTAATTCGGAGTTAGGCACATGCTCACCGGCCTCATGGCGCGACGGCGCTTCTCGGACCTGTCGGAGCAGGAGGTTCTCGCCCTCGCCATCTCCTCGGAGGAGGACGATGCGCGCATCTATCGCTGGTACGCCGAGCGGCTGCGCGGGGAGTACCCCGCGAGCGCGGCGGCCTTCGAGGAGATGGCCGCGGAGGAGGACCAGCACCGCCGCCGCCTGATCGACCTCCACACCCGCCGCTTCGGCGCGGTCATCCCCCTTGTGCGCCGCGAGCACGTCGCCGGCTACTACGCCCGCCGGCCAGTGTGGCTCGTGGAGCGGCTCGGCGTCGAGCGGATCCGCGAGGAGGCCGCACGGATGGAGACGGAGGCGCGCGACTTCTACACCCGCGCCGCCCAGCGCTCCACGGACGCGGACACGCGCAGGCTCCTCGGCGACCTTGCCGCGGCGGAGGCGGGTCACCGCAGGGGCTGGGACGCCATCGAAGCGCGGCACCTTCCCGAGGACAGCCGCTCCGCCGAGGACGCCGCAGCGCACAGGCGCTTCGTCCTCACCTACGTTCAGCCGGGCCTCGCGGGGCTGATGGACGGCTCCGTGTCGACTCTGGCGCCGATCTTCGCGGCGGCGTTCGCGACCGGCGACACGTGGCAGACCTTCCTCGTCGGTCTCGCAGCGTCCGTCGGCGCGGGCATCTCCATGGGCTTCACGGAAGCGGCCTCGGACGACGGCGTCATCTCCGGCCGCGGCTCGCCGGTGACGCGCGGCATCGTCACGGGTGTGATGACGACGCTCGGCGGCCTCGGCCATGCGCTCCCCTATCTCATCCCGCACTTCTGGACGGCCACAGTGGTCGCCCTCGCGCTCGTCTTCGTCGAGCTGTGGGCCATCGCCTGGATCCAGAAGCGCTACATGGAGACGCCGTTCTGGCGGGCTGCGCTCCAGGTGGTGGCCGGCGGCGCGCTGGTGCTTGCGGCCGGCATTCTCATCGGCCAGGCATGACGCTCAGCGGCGCTCGAGGACGAAGCGGGCGAGGGAGTTCTTGCGCCGCGTGAAGGCGAGGCGGGAGTTGCGCAGGTAGCGCTCGAAGAAGTCGTACTTCTCCCGCCCCCAGCGCGCCACGATCTCCTCGCGCCTCGCCCTCAGGTTCGCGATCCATGCCGGGAGCGTCAGCGCGTAGTCCCGCGGCCCGTTCTCGAGGTAGACGAGGCGGAAGGCTCCCTGGGAGGCGGCGACGATCTCCTCGATGAACGGGATGTCGGAGCGCGGGAAGACCGTCTCCGGGATCCAGCGCTTCGCCTCCTCGAAGGAGATGTCGTCCCACACGATGGTCTGGAGGGAGAGGCGCGCGCCGGGGGCGAGGGCGGCGTGGCAGCGGCCGAAGACGTCGCGGTAGGCGGCGATCTTCGCCGGCCGGTCCATCTCGGGCCTCGCGAAGTGCTCGAACGCGCCGATGGAGACTGCGCCGTCGAAGGCGCGGCCGGGCGCGAACTGGAAGACGTCCTCGAGGCGGATCTCGACGCCCGGCCACGCGCGCGCCCGAACGTGGTCCGCCTGGTCGCGCGACAGGGTGAGGCCGAGGGCGTGGCCGGCGCCACGGTCGACGGCCGCCTTGAGCACGGCACCCCAGCCGCAGCCGATGTCGAGCAGCGCGCCGCCCGGGGGAAGGGCGACGGTGTCGAGGTGGAAGGCGATCTTGGCCGCCTGTGCCGCGGCGAGCGTGTCGGGTGCCGGGCCGCCGCCGGGCGGCGGGCGCCAGCGCGCGGCCGAGTAGGACAGCGTCCCGTCGAGCCAGAGGGCGAAGAAGTCGGTCTCGTTGTCGTAGTGGTAGCGGATCGCCTCGTCGGTGCTCATGGCCCGCGCGGCCGGCTCGTCGACCGGCGCGAATCCTGCGTGCGTCGTCATCCTCGGCTTCCCCGGCTGTCGCGACCGGCCGGGCGCCGACCGGGAAGGATCGGACCCGCGCGCCCTCGCCCCGGAGCGCAGGCTGCGCTCCGGGGCGAGGGCATGGCATGGCATGGCTGGGGGAGCGTCCGCAAGATCGCGCCCCCCGCGCCCCAGCGCTCCGGCACGGCCGGAGCGGTCGCGGATCAGCGGGCGAGGATCGCGCGCTCGGAGTCGAGACCCTCGAAGAAGTAGTCGACCGGCACGTCGAGGGCGCGCGCGATCTGGAAGAGGCGGCTCGCGCTGATGCGGTTCACGCCGCGCTCGTACTTCTGCACCTGCTGGAAGGCGATGCCGAGGCTCTGGGCGAGGCGCTCCTGCGACAGGCCGATCTCGCCGCGGCGCTGGCGGACCCGCGCGCCGACGTGGGCGTCGACGTGGTTCGCCGTGCGCACGCCGGACGCCGCCTGACCGCGCTCCGGCGGATGGTCCTGGTGCATGTCTCGTCTCGCCGGGCTCACGTTCACCGTCACGATCCTTTCCATGCCGAACTGGCGGTGTCTGTCGGCGCCGGGCGATCGGCAGACCCTTCCGACGGGCGCCCGGCGTTCCTCCCTCCCGATCGTCTCGCCGAAAGGTCGGTTCATTTCTACCCTGGCAAATGGCATTTCAACGTTTCGTTTATGCGAGCAACGATGCGAAATCATGCGCCCGGTGAGGCGTTCCGGCGCAGCCTGCGCAGAAGGGTCGCTGCAGTCATCTGGCAACCTTCCGCCTTTCGACGCGGGGGCAATCCTTCGCGCGAAGGCGCTTCTCGTCTGCCGGCGCTGCCGGACCCTGTCGTGACCGGTCGCCGCGGATCGCTGGCACCCGGTCGGGCGCCGTCCGCGCCTTCCCGGAAGGACCCGAGGCATCCCGTGACGCGGCCGCCGATTCGTGGTCTCTTCCGGGCCGAGAGGGAGAGGAAGCGATGCCGAGATTCCTGAAGGACGAGGCCGAGCTCGCGGCGCTCTACGGCACGCCGCGCACGGCGGCGGTGGCGAAGGTGACGCCCGTCATCACGCCGCACTACCGCGCCTGGATCGAGGCGTCGCCGTTCTGCGCCCTCGCGAGCGTCGGCCCCGAGGGGCTCGACTGCAGCCCGCGGGGCGACCGCGGCGCGGTCGTCCGCGTCATCGACGAGCGCACCATCGCGATCCCGGACCGCCGCGGCAACGACCGCATCGACACGCTGCGCAACATCGTGCGCGACCCGCGCGTCGCCCTCATGTTCCTGATCCCCGGATCGGGCACGGTTCTGCGCGTGAACGGGCGCGGCGCGATCACGGCCGATCGCGAGGTGCTGGAGGATCACGCGGTCGACGGCGCCTTGCCGCGCACGGTGCTCTTCGTCACGGCCGAGGCGGTCTATTTCCAGTGCTCGCGGGCGGTGGTGCGCTCGGGGCTGTGGTCCGGCCATGCCGACACGTCGCAGCTGCCATCCGTCGGCACCATGCTCGAGGCGCTGGAGGCCTCCATCGACGCCAGAACCTATGACGCCGAATGGCCGGGCCGTGCCGTCGCGAGTCTCTGGTAGAGGGTGCGGCAAGCGTCCGCGGACAGGCTTCAGCCGGGCTGTGACAACCTCCCCGTCAAGTCCTTGCCCGAGAAATTCGCCCCTCCCATAATCGCGCCATGGATTTCTCGTCGAAGGATTATGACCGCATCCGCATCTCCCGGCGCCGCCGTGCGGGCGGCCGGGGACATGGTGACGGTGCGGCTCCGGAAGCGCCGGTGATCGAGCGCACGTGCGCGGCCGAGGGATGTGACGAGCCCGCCGGATACAGGGCGCCGAAGGGGCGCGGCAAGGAAGGCCAGTACCACTGGTTCTGCCTCGACCACGTTCGCGAATACAACAAGAGCTACAACTATTTCGCGGGCATGTCCGACGACGACGTGATCGCCTGGCAAAGGGACGCGATCACGGGGCACAGGCCCACGTCGCCGATCGGCGTGCGGGGCGCCGGGCATGCCCGTGCCGCGCGGGCGGCCTTCGCGGGCGTGATCGACGATCCGCTCGGCCTCTTCGGCCACGACGGGACCACGACGACGCGGCCCGAGCAGGAGCGGCGCAAGCCCAAGGGGCCGGAGCGGGACGCCCTCGAGGTCATGGGCCTTCAGCACGACGCCTCGAAGGAGGCGATCAAGTCGCGCTACAAGATCCTTGTAAAGCGTCACCATCCTGACGCAAACCAGGGCGATCGCTCCTCGGAGGAGCGGTTGCGCAACGTGATCAATGCCTACAACGTTCTGCGCAGGGCCGGGTATTGCTGATCGCTCGCGCGGTCCGATCATCCGAGACGCCGGCCCCGCGCGGCGCGGCCTTGCCGAGGAAGAGCCAATGGTTGAGACGCGACAGGCGTCGCACATGATGCCCGACATTACCGTGTCCGCGCGTCAGACGTTCGGGATCGATTCCGACATGGAGGTGCCGGCCTTCGCCGAGCCGTCAGAGCACGTGCCGGACGTCGACCCCTCCTACGTGTTCGACCCGCCCACCACCAAGGCGATCCTCGCGGGCTTCAAGTTCAACCGCCGCGTCCTCATCGCGGGCTACCACGGCACGGGCAAGTCCACCCACATCGAGCAGGTGGCCGCGCGCCTCAACTGGCCGTGCGTGCGCGTCAACCTCGACAGCCACATCTCCCGCATCGACCTCGTGGGCAAGGACGCCATCGTGGTGCGCGACGGGCAGCAGGTGACCGAGTTCCGCGACGGCATCCTGCCCTGGGCGCTCCAGACCAACACCGCGCTCGTGTTCGACGAGTACGACGCCGGCCGGCCGGACGTCATGTTCGTGATCCAGCGCGTCCTCGAGGTGTCTGGCCGCCTGACCCTCCTCGACCAGAACCGCGTGATCCGGCCGCACCCCGCCTTCCGCCTGTTCGCCACGGCGAACACCATCGGCCTCGGGGACACCTCCGGCCTCTACCACGGCACGCAGCAGATCAACCAGGGCCAGATGGACCGCTGGTCGATCGTCACCACGCTCAACTATCTCCCCCACGACGTCGAGGTGGAGATCGTGCTCACCAAGGCGACCCACTACCAGACGGACGAGGGGCGGCAGATCGTCGGCAAGATGGTCCGCCTCGCCGACCTCACCCGCAACGCCTTCATCAACGGCGACCTCTCGACGGTGATGAGCCCGCGCACGGTCATCACCTGGGCGGAGAACGCGGAGATCTTCGGAGACGTGCCGTTCGCCTTCGAGGTGACGTTCCTCAACAAGTGCGACGAGACCGAGCGGGCGCTCGTCGCCGAGTTCTATCAGCGCTGCTTCGGCAAGGAGCTGAAGACGGCACCGCACAATCTGTCGGTGAACTGACATCGGAGACGCCATGGCCTCCATGGGCGACAACGCGAAGAAGGGCGCCCGTGGCGATACCCGCCACGACACCTTCCGCACGGCCGTGAGCGGCGCCATGCGCGCCATCGCGGGCAACCCCGACCTCGAGGTCAACTTCACCACCGACAAGCCGGCGCTGACCGGCGCGACCGCGCGCCTCCCGGAGCCGCCGCGGCGTCTCACTGCGAAGGACGTCGCCATCACCCGCGGGCTCGGCGACTCCATGGCGCTGAAGCTCGCCTCCCACGACGCGGCGGTCCACCAGAGATACGCGCCCGCCGGCTCCGAGGCGCGTGCCGTGTTCGACGCCGTGGAGAGCGCGCGCTGCGACGCCCTCGGCGCCAAGGCGATGGCGGGCGTCGCGGACAACATCTCGGCGATGCTCGAGGACCGCTACTTCCGCGGCAATTACCACGAGATCAGTGACCAGGCGGACGCGCCCCTCGCAGACGCCCTCTCCCTGCTCGTGCGCGAGAAGCTGACGGGCGCCGCGCCGCCGGAGAGCGCGCGGACCCTCGTCGACCTCTGGCGCCCCTCCCTCGAGGAGAAGTGCGGTGCGAGCCTCGACACCCTCATCGGCCAGATCGCCGACCAGAAGGGCTTCGCGACCGCGATGCGCGACATCCTCGCCCAGCTCGAGATGGCCGAGGAGCTCGGCGAGGAGGAGGGCAGCGACGACCGCGACGAGGAAGGCGAAGCGGAGGCCGAGAACCAGGAGGATTCCTCCACCGAGGCCGGCGAGGACGAGGCCGAGGAGAACGCTTCGCCCCAGGAGACGGAGAGGAGCGGCGACGAGGAGAGCGCAGAGAACGTCGAGGACTCGGAGTTCACAGCCGACGACGTCCGCGAGGACGACATGGGCGATGCCGAGGAGGCGATGGACGGCGTGCGCGTGGAGGACAACGACCCGCGCGCGCTCCCGGGCTCCGACTACAAGGTCTACACGCGCCAGTTCGACGAGATCATCCACGCCGAGGAGCTGTGCGACACTGCCGAGCTCGACCGGCTGCGCGGCTTCCTCGACCGCCAGCTCGTCCACCTCCAGGGCGCGGTCGCACGGCTCGCGAACCGCCTCCAGCGCCGCCTGATGGCCCAGCAGAGCCGCTCGTGGGACTTCGACCAGGAGGAGGGCGTCCTCGACACCGCGCGACTGTCGCGCGTCGTCACCGACCCGATGCAGCCGCTCGCCTTCAAGGTGGAACGCGAGTCGGAGTTCCGCGACACGGTGGTCACGCTCCTCCTCGACAACTCGGGCTCCATGCGCGGCCGGCCGATCACCGTCGCGGCCACATGCGCCGACATCCTCGCCCGCACGCTCGAGCGCTGCCACGTGAAGGTGGAGATCCTCGGCTTCACGACCCGCGCGTGGAAGGGCGGCCAGTCGCGCGAGCACTGGTTGCAGCACGGCAAGAAGCCGGGTCCGGGGCGGCTCAACGACCTGCGCCACATCGTCTACAAGGCGGCTGACGCGCCGTGGCGGCGGGCGCGGCGAAACCTCGGCCTCATGATGCGCGAGGGGCTCCTCAAGGAGAACATCGACGGCGAGGCTCTCGCCTGGGCGCACGAGCGGCTCCTCGCCCGGCCCGAGCAGCGGCGCATCCTCATGATGATCTCCGACGGCGCGCCGGTGGACGATTCGACCCTCTCGGTGAACGCCGGCAACTACCTCGAGAAGCACCTGCGCGCGGTGATCGCCGACATCGAGGAGCGCTCGCCGGTGGAGCTCATCGCCATCGGCATCGGCCACGACGTGACGCGCTACTATCGCCGCGCCGTCACCATCGTGGATGCGGAGGAGCTCGCGGGCGCGATGACCGACCAGCTCGCGGCCCTCTTCGACGACGAGCGGCAGAAGCCGACGACGCCCCGCCGCGGACGCCAGCGCCCGACGCGCCGCGCGGCGTGAGGGTTGCGCCGCGCCCGGCGCGCCGCGCGGCCGTCGCGGCGCTTCTCGCCGTCGTCCTCCTCGCCTGCGCCGCTCTTCCGGCCTCGGCGGCGGAGGCGGGCGCGGTGGACCTTCGGGTGCGCATCATCGAGCGCTTCCGCGGGTCGGTGGACCCGGCCGACCGTCTCGCCTTCCGCGGCGGCCTCGTCCTCTCGGGCCCGCGCGGGTTCGGCGGCCTCTCGGGGCTTCTCGTGGAGGGCACGGACCTTCTCGCCGTCAGCGACGTCGGCCAGTGGCTCGCGGCGCGCATGGTCATCGAGGACGGTCGGCTCGTCGGGGTCGCCGACGCGCGGCTGATCCCCCGGCGCGACGTCAACGGCCGCGAGATCACGCAGAAGAGGCCCGGCGACGCGGAGGCGCTGGCGCGGGCGCCGGGCGGCGTCGTCGTCGCCGTGGAGCAGGGGGCCGACCTCCTCCACTATCCGTCGGACGGGCTCGAGGTGGACTGGGCCGCGCCCGCCCGCCGCGTTCCCATCGACCATCCCCTGCGCATCTCCGCCCGCCGCAACGGCTTCGAGGCGCTCGCAAGTCTTCCCGACGGCGCGCTCCTCGCGCTCACCGAGAACGCCCGTGGCGGCGTCGTCGAGGGCTTCCTCCTCCCCGGTGGCCACCTCGCCGCGGATCCGCGGGGGGAATGGGCCGTGACGGGGGCGGACGCCCTGCCTGGCGGCGACATCGTCCTCCTCGAGAGGCGGTTCCGCGGGGGAATGGACATCGCGATGCGCGTGCGGCGCATCGGAAGCGACGCCATCCGCGCCATCCGGCGGCTCGACGGACCGGTCCTTCTCGAGGCCGGCTTCTCGGCTGAGATCGACAACATGGAGGGTATTGCCGCCGAAGTGATCGACGGGCGCATCCTGCTCACCCTCGTCTCCGACGACAACCTGAGCTTCTGGCAGCGCACGCTTCTCCTGCGCTTCGAGATCTCCGATCCCGTGCCGCGCGCCAACCCGGCGCGGAGCGGCGCGCGCTCCTGATCCTTCGCGGGACCTGCCGCGGGCGGCGCCGAGCGACCGATCCGGTCGGCTGCGCGCAAGGAAAGGCAAGATCTTCGAGGCCCTTGTGAAGGTCCGCCGCCCTGCCGCTCCCGGAACGGGGGGCGCGGCGAGGCGTTGGCCACCGGGTCGTCCGACGACACCGCTATCCCCGACACTTCCACCGGTCCTTCGCGGCCGGACCCCATGAACGGAGGAACGGACGTGACAATCAAGACGAATGCGCTTCTCGCCGGCGTCGCGGCCATCGCGCTGACGCTCGGCGCGCCGGCGCTCGCCCAGAACACCGGCGCGAACGAGGAGCAGGCCACAGGAACCGGCCAGCAGATGCAGCAGTCCGGCGCGGCGGCGGATTCGGCCGCCGGCGGCGTCACCGCGCCCGCGGGCCAGAACCTTCTCATCGTCACCGTCGGCGGGGCGGAGATTCGCGAGGCCGACGTGATGGCGGCGCTCCAGAGCCTTCCGCCGCAGGCCCGCCAGCAGCCGCCCCAGGTCCTGGTCCCGGCGGTGGTCAACCAGCTCATCCTGCGCGAGCTCGTCCTCGAGGAGGCGCGCGACGAGGGTCTCGAGGAGGATCCCGAGGTGACTGCGCTCGCCGGCGGCGTCGGCGGCGGAGACGAGGCGCTCGAGCAGGCGCTCGTCCAGATCTGGTTCCAGCGCGAGCTTGACGATCGCGTCGGCGAAGACGACATCGCGGCCGCCTACGAGGACATGCAGGAGGCGAACCCGGACATGCAGCAGCCGCTGGCCGACGTTCGCCCGCAGATCGAGACCATGCTCCAGCGGGAGGCGGCCGCCGCCGTGGGCGCGGAGCTGCGCGAGGATGCCGAGATCACCTTCTACGACGAGGCCGGCAACCCGGTCGAGCAGACGCAGGAAGAAAGCGGCATGAACGCCGATGGTGAGGAGCAGGGCGAGGACCAGCCGCAGCAGTGATCGCGGGCCGGTGACGTCCTGATCCCGAAGAGGGACCTGTGCCGGAGCACGATCCGCTCGATCTCGACCGGACCGAGCGGATGAAGACGTGCTTCGCACCAGAGGCTGGCGCGATTTCTGTTCGAGCAGGTCGGATCAAGCTGATCACACAGCGCGCGAGCGGAGGCCCGCACCGGACGCCGGTGCGGGCCTTTCCGCGTCGCGCCGTCGGCGCCCTGGTTGCCTTGCCGACCGGAATGCGCAGTGCGTGCAAGCGCCGTTCGCGCCCGACCGGGAGAGCGCGCGCAGGCTGCGGTGTCGCCGGGTTCGCCTCTGTCGGAGGATGTCGACGTCCGTGGCCAGGAGTGGCTGCGACGGCCTCGTGAAGGTCTTTCACCGACGGGTCGAGCAGCACCGTCTCGGCGGGCGTGCCGTCTTCCGGGCGCTGCGATCGACCCGTCGTCGCCCTCCGGTCCCGAACTCGATCGTCACGATGCGGGTGCAGTCTCGCCGAGCTTCCTGATCGAAAGGCCGCCGAATCTCGCTTGCGCCGCCGCCGCCGCTTCCCGCCTCCTGCGCTGGCGTCGTCGTCGCAAAGAGCGGTGCGGAGAAGGGGGCCGCGGTGCGACCGCGGCGCCCGCGTCAGGAGCGGGAGAGGCGCTCGGTGAGGATGCGGTAGGGCCCGAGCGCTGCGGCCGCCACGAGCAGCTTCACGCAGAAGTCAGCCAGCGCCCACGAGACCCAGCGGGGCGCCTCCGCGGCGTTCGCGATGCCGAAGAGAGGGACAGTCTCCGTCGCGAAGCCGTCGATGCCGAAGGGAATGGCCGCGGAGAAGGCGAGGGAGAAGAACAGCGCCGTATCGAGCGCGGACGCCACCACGGACGAGACGAGCGGCGCGCGCCACCAGGCACCGTCCCTGAGGCGCTGGAAGAGGGCGACGTCGAGGAGCTGCGCGGCGAGGAACGCCGAGCCGGACGCGATGGCGATCCGCGGCGAGGCGAGAGCGACGGACATGACCACCGCGATCGCGAAGCCCGCGAGCGCAACGCGGCGCGCGGTCTCCGGGCCGAACGTGCGGTTCACGACGTCCGTCACCAGGAAGGCGAGGGGATAGGTGAAGGCGCCCCACGTCAGGACGTCCGCCAGGTTCACGCCGCCGAGGGTCGCGGCGACGGGGTACTGGACGAGGATGTTCGACGTGACCACGACCGCCGCCATGGCGGCGACGCCGGCGAAGATGGCCGTGCGGAAGGGGTTCACCATCGTTCGGGACTTTCGTGCGTCAGGCTGCCGCGGATGTCTCGCTCGCCGCGAGGATCTCCTTGCGCAGGCGGCGCATGCGGTCGGACATGACCACCTCGTCCGACTTCAGCATGAACTTGTCGAGCCCGCCGCGATGCTCGATGGTGCGCAGCGTCGACGCGCAGATGCGCATCTTCACGCGCCGCTCCAGCGCGTCCGAGATCAGCGTCACGTCGACGAGATTCGGCAGGAAGCGCTTCTTCGTCTTGTTGTTGGCGTGGCTGACATTGTTGCCAACCTGAACGCCCTTGCCCGTCAATTCGCAACGCCGCGCCATGATCGCATCGCCGGACCCGCCGGCGCCCTTCCCGTGACTTGTCGGTGAGTGGCTGTGAATAGGTGCGGCGGCGCGCGGCGTCAAGCGCAACGCGCGCGCCGGCATCGCGTCGAATCATGTGCGCATCCGACTTTCGCGCCAATGTCGTGAGCGCTGCCCATTTGATCTCGGCCCGCGCATCCCATAATGCTGCGGAGATGACGGTCGCGAAGGCCAGGGGAGTGGCGGCCTTGATGCTCGGACAGCTGGGTCTTGCGAAGCGTGCCGCGGCTGCGGTGCTCGGGTTCACGGTCGCCTTGGCGCCCCTGCCCGAAGCCTCTGCCAGCGCGCGCGTGTCGGTGGAGGGGGTCTACACGATCTCCATCGCCGGATGGAACATCGCCCAGGCGAGCCTCGACCTCGCCATCGACCGGCAGCGCTACGATGCCGACCTCTTCATGAAGCCGACGGGCGTTGCGCAGATCGTGACGGCCGTGCGCACGGTGGTCGCCTCCGAGGGGCGCCTCGCCCACGGGCGCGTCCTGCCGTCCGGCTACAGGGTCCGCGCGGAGGAGACGCGGCAACCCGTCAGCGTCGACATGAGGCTCAGCGGCGGCACCGTCTCGTCGCTCCGCGCGAGCCCGCCGCTGAGGCAGGGCCGGGACCGCGTCCCTGTGACGGGCGTCCACAAGCGCGGGATCGTCGATCCCATGTCGTCCGGTCTCCTTCCCATCCGCCGGGCGGACGGGCGGGACGCCTGCGACCACACGCTCAAGATCTTCGACGGCTGGACGCGCTACGACGTGCGCCTCTTCTTCAAGGGCACCGAGAGGGTCTCGGTTCCGGGGTTCACGGGCACCATCCCCGTGTGCGGCGCCCGCTGGGTGCCGGTGGCGGGGCACCGGCTGAACAAGCCGGAGGTGCGGTATCTCGCCAACAACAAGCAGCTCGAGATGAGCGTCCTGCCGCTGCCGAACGCGCGTGTCGCGATTCCCTTCCGCGTCAGCATCGGGACGCCGAACGGCACCATCGTGATCAAGCCGACGGAGATCCGCCTCTCCGGCGCTGGGGCGTGACCCGGTCGGCCGCGGCGGGTGGTCGGCGACACGACCCGCGTGATGCACTACATGGGGATCGCAACGCCCATCCCGGCCGTCGCGGCATGACGGGCGGGAGGGCCTGAGGCGGGAGGTGTCCTCCCGTCCCGCCAACCGCGCCGACGGTCCGCCGCCGGCGCCCGCGAGGCCACCATCGTGACCGCCAGTCCCCTTCTCAACCGCACCGAGCGCTCGCGGACCGTCACCGCCGTTCTCGGCCCCACCAACACGGGCAAGACCCACCTCGCCATCGAGCGCATGATCGCGCATCGCTCGGGCCTCATCGGCCTGCCGCTGAGGCTTCTCGCGCGCGAGGTGTACACCCGCATCGCCGAGCGCGTGGGCGAGGACGCGGTCGCCCTCGTCACCGGCGAGGAGAAGATCGTCCCGCCGGCGGCGCGCTACCACGTGGCGACTGTGGAGGCGATGCCCCTCGACCTCGCGCCGGAGTTCGTCGCCATCGACGAGGTGCAGCTCGCCGCCGACCTCGAGCGCGGCCGCGTCTTCACCGACCGCATCCTGCGCGTGCGCGGCCAGTACGAGACGCTGCTCCTCGGCGCGCTCACCGCCCGGGGGCTCCTCGAGCGCCTCCTGCCCGGCCTCAACGTCGTCACGCGGCCGCGCATGTCGGTGCTGTCGTACTCTGGCGAGAAGAAGATCACGCGCCTGCCGCCGCGCTCGGCCGTCGTCGCCTTCTCGGCGAACGAGGTCTACGCCATCGCCGAGCTCATCCGGCGCCAGCGCGGCGGTGCGGCCATCGTCATGGGGGCGCTCTCGCCGAGGACGCGCAACGCGCAGGTGGAGCTCTTCCAGTCCGGTGACGTCGACTTCCTGATCGCGACCGACGCCATCGGCATGGGTCTCAACCTCGACGTCGACCATGTCGCCTTCGCCTCGTCGAGAAAGTTCGACGGCTACCAGTTCCGCCAGCTTTCCGCCGCCGAGCTCGCCCAGATCGCCGGCCGCGCAGGGCGTCACACCCGCGACGGCACGTTCGGCGTGACGGCGCGCGTCGCCCCGTTCGACGACGATCTCGTCGAGGCGCTGGAGAGCCACGCCTTCGCGCCGGTGAAGGTGTTCCAGTGGCGGAACGCCGAGCTCGACTTCTCGGGCGTCAGGGAGCTGAAGCGCTCCCTCGAGGAGCCGCCGCGGGAGGAGGGCCTGACGCGCGCCCCGCCGGCGGACGACCAGAAGGCGCTCGACCACGCGACGAGGACACCGGCCATCATGGACATGGTGTCCGATCCGGCGCGGGTGGAGCTCCTGTGGGACGTCTGCCAGGTGCCAGACTATCGCAAGATCGCGCCGGCGAACCACGCGGACCTCATCCTCACCCTCTTCCAGTTCCTCGTCCAGGGCGGCGTGATCCCCGACGACTGGATCCAGCGCCAGGTGCGCTACGCCGACAAGACGGACGGGGACATCGACACCCTGTCGAACAGGATCGCGCACATCCGCACCTGGACCTTCGTCGCCAACCGCTCCGGCTGGCTCGAGGACCCTCAGGAGTGGCGCGAGACGACGCGAAAAGTTGAGGACCGCTTGTCCGATGCTCTCCATGAGCGTTTGATGGCGCGGTTCGTGGACCGGCGCACCAGCGTGCTGATGAAGCGGCTGAGAGAGAATGCGATGCTGGAATCAGAAGTGAACGACGCCGGAGACGTGATCGTCGAAGGCCAGCACGTGGGCGCTCTCCACGGTTTCCGCTTCCACGCGGACGCCTCGGGAGGCGACCCGCGGGACCAGAAGGCGCTGCGCGCCGCCGCCGCGAAGGCGCTGGTGAAGGAGATCGAGAAGCGGGCGGAACGGCTGTCGGCCGCGCCGGACTCCGCCTTCGCCCTCGGCTCCGACGGGGCGGTGCGCTGGCAGGGCGCGGTCGTGGCGAAGCTCTCGCCGACGGACGACACGCTGAAGCCGGCCGCGGTCCTCCTCGCCGACGACATGCTGGCGGCGGGGGCGCGCGAGCGGGTGCAGGGGCGCATCACCCAGTGGGTGGCGGCCCACGTGGAGGGGCTTCTCAAGCCGCTGTTCGACCTTCGCGTCGCCGAGGGGCTCGACGGGGGGGCGCGCGGGCTCGCCTATCGCATCTCCGAGGGGCTCGGCAGCGTGGAGCGCTCCGCGGTCGCCGAGGAGGCGAAGGCGCTCGACCAGACGGCGCGGGCGGGCCTGCGCTCCCTCGGCGTGCGTTTCGGTGCCTACCACATCTTCGTCCCGGCGCTCCTCAAGCCCGCGCCGAGCCAGCTTCTCGCGGTCCTCTGGGCGCTGAAGCACGCCGACCTCGACGTTCCGGGTCTTGTCGAGGTGCCGCAGCTCTCGGCCTCGGGGCGCACGTCCATCACGGTGGACCCGGAGGTGCCGGGGGAGCTCTACCGTGTCGTGGGCTTCAGGGTGTGCGGGCCGCGGGCGGTGCGGATCGACATCCTCGAGCGGCTCGCGGACCAGATCCGCCCGCTGGTCGCCTGGCGGCCGGGGCCGGAGGCGGGCGATCCCCCGCCCGGTGCCGTGCCGCAGGGCGGCGGCTTCCTCGTGACGGTGACGATGACCTCTCTCCTCGGCTGCTCGGGGGAGGATTTCGCGTCCGTCCTCACCTCGCTCGGCTACCGTGTCGAGCGGCGCGAGGCGAACGCCGAGGAGAGGGCGGCCCTCAAGGCCGCGAGCGAGGTGCGGGGCAAGGCGCCGCGGCGGGACCCGCGGCCGATCGCGCGCGCCGCCGCAGCATCCTCGCGTCCCGCGCCCGAGGTGCGCTCCGGTGAGGACGCCGGGGCGTCGGAGGCCGGCGGTCCCGTTCTCGCCGGCGCCGTCGCCGCGGCGCAAGAGCCCGGGGGCCGTGAGGGCGACATTGTCGAGGCCCCTCAAGGCGGCGAGACCGAGGCGCTCCTCGCCGGAGCGGCTGGCGATGGCACGGGGGCCGGTGAAGGCACCGCGTGGGAGGGCGCTGGCGCTGGTGATGGTGCTGGCGATGGTGCTGGCGATGGTGCTGGCGATGGCGAGGCTGACATCGTCGCCGACGCGACCGCGGCGGACACGGGCGCGCCGGCAGATGCGAGCGCCTCGGCAGGGCTGCTCGCCGACCCCGCCGCCGCCGTCCGGTCCGCACAGGACGAGGCCCGGCAGGACGAGGCCCGGCAGGAGGAGGCCGGGCAGGAGGAGGCCGGGCAGGAGCAGGAGCACGCCGATCACGCCGAACCGACGTCGACCGCCGTCGCGGCGCTCGCGGACGGCCCGGCGCCGGCCGTTGCGGACGCGTCGCGCGGGTTCGGGGAGGCTCTCGTCGCAGCGCCGCCGCCCGACACGGAAGCGCCAGGGGGAGCCGCCGCCGAGACGGCAGTAGCCGAGCCGTTCCCCGTTGAGCCGCGCCCCGTTGAGCCGCGCCCCGGTGAGCCGCCCTCCGGTGAGGCGGCCGCCGGTGAGCCGCGCCCCGGTGAGCCGCCCTCCGGTGAGGCGGCCGCCGGCGGGACGGCCTCCGGCCAGAGCGCAGCCGCGGAGGACTTCGGGTCCGGCCCGATCGAAACCGGGTCTGTCGAGCACCAGCCTGTCGAGCCCCAGCCTTCCGAGTCCGAGCCTCCCGAGTCCGAGCCTGCCGAGCACCAGCCTGCCGAGGCCGCATCGGCGACGGCCGAGGGCGAGCCGGCCGTCGCCGATGCGGCGAGCGAGGGGCCTGCCGTGATCGAGATCTGGCGGGTTCCGCGCCACCAGCGCAGCGGCGATCAGAGGCGCCGTCGCGGAGGTGGTTCCGGCCGCCGCGAAGGCGGCGAGGCCGAGAGGCGCGGCGAAGGCGGTGACCGCCGCCGCCAGCGCTCCCCGGACTTTCAGCGTCCGCGCGGCGGGCCAGGATCCGGCCCGCCGTCACAGCCGCGCGCAGCCACCGCAGAGGCGCCTCCGCGTCCCGTCGGTGCTGCGGGGGCCGGCATTGCGGCGTCCTCGGCCGAGGGCGTGCCCGCCGGCCCGGCTGTCCCGGAGCCCGCGGCGTCCTCCGGTCCCGGTCGGGGCGAGCGCGCCGAGCGCCACGGGGAGGAGCATCGCCGCGACGGCAAGCGCGGCAAGAAGCGGCAGAAGCCTCAGCGGGTGGAGATGCAGAAGCCTCCGCGCCGCGAGAAGGGGGCCGATCCCGACTCGCCCTTCGCCGCGCTCGCCGCGCTGAAGGAGCGCCTCGAGAAGGGGGGCGGGGATCGCTGAGGGGGAGCGGGAGCCGGGTCAGAGGCTCGACAAGTGGCTGTGCTACGCCCGCTTCGTGAAGACGCGCGGGCTTGCGCAGGCGCTCGTGGAGAACGGGCGCGTGCGGGTGAACCGCGAGAGGGTCACCTCATCGAGCCGCCTCGTGCGGATGGAGGACGTCCTCACCATCCGCCTTCCCCGCGAGGTGCGCGTGGTGCGCGTCGTCGGCTTCTCCGACAGGAGGGTTTCGCCGCCGGAGATCGTCAACCTCTACGAGAGTCTCGCCGGCGAGTAGCCGCTGTGCCGCCGCTGGTCGGCCGCGGCCGCGGCCGCGCGGTCGACATGGCAGTCACGCCTTCGCCTGGCTCCCTTGCCGAATGGACAACGAATGCGTAAATCGGCTGGAACGGAAGGGGGTGGCTTGTGACCTATGTCGTCGGCGAAGCGTGCATCAAGTGCAAGTACACCGACTGCGTGGAAGTGTGCCCTGTGGACTGCTTCTACGAAGGCGAGACGATGCTCGTGATCCATCCGGACGAGTGCATCGACTGCGGTGTGTGCGAGCCCGAATGCCCCGTCGACGCCATCAAGCCGGACACCGAGCCCGGTCTCGAGAAGTGGCTCGAGCTGAATGCCAGATATGCAGCCGAGTGGCCGAACATCACCACGAAGAAGGACCCCTATCCCAACGCCGAAGCGTTCGACGGGGTGCCGGACAAGTTGCAGGATCATTTCAGTCCCAATCCGGGCGAGGGGGACTGACTCGTCAAGGTGCCGCGCCGGCGGGGAGTCTTGGCACGATTCGAACTCTTCATTTTTTCGTCGTGGTGTGGTAACGTCCATGACTGTCGGGGTGCTCGGAGCCGTTGGCCCGCACTCTCGCAACGCGTAGTCGCAGGGGACACATCGAGCTTGTTGTCGACCGTCAAGCGTCGTCCGACGGGCTCTCGTGTGCCCTGAGTTGCGCTTCCTCAGCGGCACTGCCGACAAGGCCGCCACAAAGAGAACATGACGCGACCGTCCATCCGGGCGGGCGTTCCCGCGAGGAGTATTCAGACCCTATGGCAACGGTGAAGAAGAGCGCCGCCAAGCCGGCGTTCAAGCCGAGCGAGCACGTTGTGTACCCGGCCCATGGCGTTGGACAGGTACAGGCGATCGAGAAGACCGAGTTCGCCGGTCATTCTCTCGAGCTCATCGTCGTGACCTTTGCGAAGGACAAGATGACGCTGCGCGTGCCCGTCGGCAAAGCCACCGCCGTGGGAATGAGGAAGCTCGCCGACGCCGAGACGCTGGCCAAGGCGCTCGACACCGTCGCCGGCCGCGCCCGGGTGAAGCGGACCATGTGGAGCCGCCGCGCCCAGGAGTACGAGGCGAAGATCAACTCGGGCGACCTCATCGCCATCGCCGAGGTGGTGCGCGACCTCTACCGCGCCGACACGCAGCCCGAGCAGTCCTACTCCGAGCGGCAGCTCTACGAGGCCGCCCTCGACCGCATGGCGCGGGAAGTCGCCGCCATCAACAGGACAGACGAGCAGGCGGCCATCAAGCAGATCGAGGCGCAGCTCGCCAAGAGCCCGAAGCGCGGTCCGAAATCGGCCGAGATCGGCGACGAGGACGGCTCCGACCTTCAGGAAGAGGCCGCCTGACAGCGAGCCCGACCGGAACGGCCGGCAGCCGTTCCGGTTCCTTCCGGGGGCGTACCAGCCTCGAGAGGACGACATGGAAGCCCTGAGTGCCCAGCCGATCGCTGCCCTCGTCATCGGGCTCGTGATCCTGATCTTTCCCCGTGTCCTGAACTACGCCATTGCCGCCTACCTGATCTTCATCGGCGTGACCGGCCTCTGGCCCGACATCTTCTGACATTCCCGACAAGCAAGACCGTCGACAAGCAAGACCGTCGGCAAGTCAGACCTTCGACAGGTCCGACCGAAGGCGCGGGAAGGACATTCTCCGCCCGCGGCAGCCTCGGCGCGAATCGTGCGCCTGACCGAGATGCCGGCCGAACTCTCGCCCGTCACGAGCCATGCTCCAAGCGCATGGCTGCGCTGCCCTGGCGGATGGCGTCACGCCGCAGGGGCGCGGATCGTCGTGAGGCGGTCGAGGAACTGGCGCGACCAGTGGGACGCCGTGTTCGTCGTCACCTTCCGGTTGAGCGCCTTCCAGCGGTCGATCCGCTCGTCGAGCGGCATCTGGATCGCCTGGCGCAGCCCCTCGGCCAGCTCGTCGATGGAGTAGGGGTTCACGATCACCGCCTCGGACATCTCCTCGACCGCGCCGGCGAAGCGGGACAGGACGAGAACGCCCGGGTTCTGCGGGTCCTGCGCCGCGACGTACTCCTTGGCGACGAGGTTCATGCCGTCCCTCAGAGGCGTCACCAGCCCGACGGCGGCGGCCCTGTAGATCCCCGCCAGCGAGCGGCGCGGGAACGAGCGGGTGATGAACTGGATCGGCGTCCAGTCGAGGTCCGAGAAGCGGCCGTTGATGCGGCCCGAAAGACCCTCGAGAAGGCGCTGGATCTGCGAGTAGGCCCGCACCTCGGAGCGCGACGGCGGCGCGATCTGGAGGAGAGACACGCTGCCCTTGTTCTCGGGATAGAGCTCGAGAAGGCGCTCGAACGCCTCGAAGCGCTCCGGCAGCCCCTTCGAGTAGTCGATGCGGTCGACGCCCACGATGAGCTGAAGGCCCGGATCGCTGCGCACCTGGTTGAAGTGCTCGCGCCCCTCCCGAGTCTCGGAATAGGTCGAGAAGGTGCCGGCGTCGATGCCGATGGGAAAGGCGTCGGCCACCAGCGTGCGATCGTCGACGGCGATGGACCCGTCCGGCCGCCGCGTGCCGTTCGCCTCCTCGAAGAGGTAGCGTTCGAAGGCGTGGAGGTGGTTCTTCGTCTGGAAGCCCACGAGGTCGTAGGCGGTCATGGCGTGGGCGAGCGCCTTGTGGTTGGGCAGCGCCGTCAGGACCTCCGGCACGGGGAAGGGGATGTGGAGGAAGAATCCGATGGGGTTCTCCACCCCGGCCCGGCGCAGCATCTCGCCCATGAAGAAGAAGTGATAGTCGTGCACCCAGACGATGTCGTCCGGCTTCAGCAGCGGGACGAGGCGGCTCGCGAGGCGCTCGTTCACGCGAAGATATCCCTGCTCGAGCCTGCGGTCGAAGTCCGTCAGGTCGAGCCGGTAGTGCATCGTCGGCCAGAGGGCGCGGTTGGCGAAGCCTGCGTAGAACTCGTCGTAGTCCGCCTGCGTCAGGTCGACCGTGGCGGTGGAGACGTTGCCGTCCTCCTGGAACCTCAGCGGGCCGAAGGTGCCGTCGGTGGAGACGTCGCCCGACCAGCCGAACCACAGGCCGCCGCGCTCGCGCAGGACGTCGACGAGGGCCACGGCGAGGCCGCCGGCGCGTCCGGTATCGGTCAGCGGACCGACCCGGTTCGACACGACGACGATGCGGTTCATGCGCAAGTCTCCCGGCTGCCGTGACCCCTTAAAGCATCGCTGGGCGGGCGAAGGAAAGCGGCGTTGCGCCCCTCTACCCCGGTTCCTGCGCCCCGGTTCCTCAGGCACCGCGCCGCTTCCCCGCGCCACTTCCCTGCGATCCTGTCCCCGCGCGTCCCTCCCGAGCCGGCGAAGGGGTGGTGGCACCGTCGTCGGCGGCCGTTGCGGGGCGACCGTCAGATCACCTTGTCCCACCTTCGTGACAGGCGCACGGCACCGTTGATGATTCCCACCATCGAGTAGGTCTGCGGGAAATTGCCCCACAGCTCGTTCGTCTGCGGGTCGGTATCCTCCGAAAGGAGGCCGAGGTGATTGCGGCAGGAGAGCATCGTCTCGTAGATCTCCCGCGCCTCCTCCCGCCGTTCCATTCGCCCGAGTGCGTCGATGAACCAGAAGGTGCAGATGTTGAACGCCGTCTCGGGTCGGCCGAAATCGTCCTCCGCGTGGTAGCGGAACAGGTGGTTGCCGCGCCTCAGCTTCTCGCCGATGCGGTCCACTGTGGAGACGAAGCGCGGGTCCAGCGGATCGAGGAAGCCCACCTCGGCCATCAGGAGGAGGGAGGCGTCGAGATCCTCGCCTCCGAAGCTCTCCACGAAGGCGCCGACCTTCTCGTTCCACGATTGCGCGATGATGCGGGCGTGGACCTCGTCGGCGCGGGCGCGCCAGTGCTTCGGCGAGAGGCCGAGGCGGTTCGCGATCTTGGCGAGGCGGTCGAGCGCGGCCCAGCACATGAGCGAGGACGAGGTGTGGACGCGCGCGCGGGTCCGGAGCTCCCAGATGCCGGCGTCGGGCTTGTCGTGCAGCATGTAGGCGCGGTCGCCGATCACCTCGAGATGGCGGAAGTCCTCCATGGTGCCCTGGCGCAGGAGGCGCTTGTCGAAGAAGGCCTGCGCGGCGGCGAGCACGATCTGGCCGTAGACGTCGTGCTGGTGGTGCTCGTGCGCCTGGTTGCCGACGCGCACCGGCCCCATCCCCTGGAAGCCCGGAAGGTCAGCCGTGGTCTCGAGCAGCTCCGTCTCGAGGCCGATGCCGAACACCGGCTGGATGTGGTCACCCTTCGTCATCCCGATGATGTCGCGGATGTAGGTGAGGTAGTTCTCCATCGTCTCGAGGTCAGACAGCGCGTTCAGCGCCCGGACGACGAAGAAGGCGTCACGCAGCCAGCAATAGCGATAGTCCCAGTTGCGGGACGAGAACGGCGCCTCGGGGATGGAGGTGGTGACTGCGGCGACGATGGCGCCTGTCTCCTCGAAGGTGCACAGCTTCAGCGTGATCGCCGCGCGGATGACCGCCTCCTGCCACTCGAGCGGCAGGCCTAGGCGGAGCGTCCAGCGCTTCCAGTAGTATTCCGTCTCCTCCTGGAACTCCCGCCCGAGAGTTCCCGGCCGGTCGCTCAGGCTCTCGTCCGGGCCGAGAAAGAAGTTGAAGCCGCGTTCGAGCACGAAATACGTCTCGTCGCGGATGTAGGTGATCGGCGCGTCGGTGGAGAGGCGCAGCGTCACGGCGTCCGACACGTAGCGCACGTGGTTCGACCCGGACGTCACCTGCGGTCTCTGCTCGCCCCAGCCGAACCGCGGGCGCACGACGACGCGGATGCGCGGACGGCCGGAGATGGGGCGGATGCGGCGCACGATCTGCGCGGGCCTGAAGACGCGGCCGCGGGCGAGGAAGCGCGGGGCGAAGTCGTCGATCTCCACCGCTGACCCGTCGCTCGCCACGAGGCGCGTCCTGAGGATCGCGGTGTTCTCGATGTAGCACTGCTCGGAGTGGGAGTAGTTCTCGATGTCGATCGTGAAGGTGCCGTCCTTGTCGGCGCCGCGGCTGCCGAGGAGGGCGTGGAAGACCGGGTCTCCGTCCGGCCGGGGCAGGCACCACCACACGATCCGGCCGCGCCGGTCCACCAGCGCGTTGATCGAGCAGTTGCCGATGATGCCGAGATCGAGGGTGCTCATCGCTCCGCTTTCGCGACCGCCGCGAGCCACTCGTGGACCGAGGCGACGTCCGGCAGGCGGTAGCGGCCGACCGAGTCCCCGTCGCCGACCTTGATTCCGAAGCCGCCGAGGGCGTCCGCGGCGCGCATCCCGTCCTCGTCCGTCACGTCGTCGCCGATGAAGACGGGGGTGCGGCCCTCGAAGGTGTCGCTCCCCATGAAGAGGCGGACGGCCGCGCCCTTGTCGAAGCCGCGGCCCTTCGCCTCCACCACCATCTTGCCCTCGATGAGCTGGAGGGCAGGAAGGTCCGCCACGGCCTCCCCGAGGAAGGCCTTCACCTCGCCCTCCCGGTCGGGTGCGGCGCGATAGTGGACCGCGAGGCCGGCGCCCTTGTCCTCGAGCTCGACACCGCCGCCGAGGAGCGCCGATTCCCTGATGCGCCCGCGCAGGATGTCCACCTCCGGCGAGGAGGGCGCTGCCTCCACCGGGGCGCCCGGCGCAAAGCGGCGCTCCAGACCGTGCATCCCCGCGGCGGGGACAGCGAGCCTCAGGTAGTGCTCGATGTCGCCGATGGTGCGGCCCGAGACCACGGCGACGGCGCCCGACAGCGCCTCGACGAGGCTGTCGAGAAGGCCTGGCAGGTGTGGCGAAACGACGATGGCGTCGGGGCGCGGTGCGATCTCGACGAGGGTGCCGTCGAAGTCGAGGAACAGCGCCGGCTTGTCCGGCACGGGTGGGGTCATGCAGAGGCCCGTCTCGTGTGTCCGAATCGCGACCGCCCCGGGCCGCACGGCGCGAACAATGCCCTTTCAGCCCGCACGGGGCAACACGCGCCGCTCCTCGGACTTGCACAGATCGTAGACGACGCACGTCTCGCACAGCGGGCGGCGCGCCTTGCACACGTGGCGGCCGTGGAGGATCAGCCAGTGGTGGGCGCCCTGAAGGAAGCGCGGCGGGACGATGCGCTCCAGCGCCGCCTCTACCTCGTCCGGGGTCCTGCCGGGAGCGAGGCCGAGGCGGTTGCCGAGGCGGAAGATGTGGGTGTCCACCGCGATGGTCGGCTGGCCGAAGGCGACGTTGAGGACGACGTTCGCCGTCTTCCGCCCGACGCCGGGGAGCTTCTGGAGCGCCTCCCGGTCCGCCGGAACCTCCCCGCCGTGCTCCTCCACGAGCGCCTTCGAGAGGGCGACGACGTTCTTCGCCTTCGTGTTGAAGAGGCCGATGGTCTTGATGAAGTCGCGCACCCGCTCCTCGCCGAGGTCGAGCATCGTCTGCGGCGTGTCGGCGGCGGCGAAGAGGCCGCGCGTCGCCTTGTTGACGCCGGCATCGGTCGCCTGGGCGGAGAGGACGACGGCGACGAGGAGCGTGAACGGGTTGGTGTACTCGAGCTCCGATTGCGGCTCGGGGAGGGCGTCCGCAAGGCGGGCGAAGAGGGCGTCGGCCTCGGCCTTCGTGTAGCGCGAGCGCCTTGCCGGCGCCTTCCTCGGCTTTTGCGTTCCCGCCTCGGCCTTCGCCCGCGCCGCCGCATTCGCGCGCTTGCGCGGCGGGGGCGAGGCGTCTGCCGAAGTCCCGGCCTTCTTCGTCGCTGCCGTCCGTCCCTTTGCGGCAGGCGCGCCCGTGGCGGGGTGGTCGCTCCCCTCGGACGCGCCGGCCTTTCCCTTCGAGCGCTCTGCCAAACGTGCCGTTCCCCCTGAGAGGGCGCGATCAGGGACAGAATGCGCCCGTGCGTGCAAGCCCTGGCCGGTGGCTATCGCAGGAATTCCTCGGCCCAGACCTGCGCGATCACATCGGTCCAGCTCACGTGGGGCTCGGGGAGTGTGGGCGCGTCCACAGGGATCTCGGCGGCGAAGAGAGCACTGTCCTCCTCGGCGAGCGCGTCGACATCGAGGACCGTCGGGTCGCCCCAGACGTCGGGGTCGGCCTTGCGGGCCTGGGCCTCCGGCGCGAGGAGGAAGTTCGCCACCACGAGGGCGCCCGCCTTGTCCTCCGCGTTGTGGGGGATCGCGACGAAGTGGACGTTGCCGAGCGAGCCGCCGGCGAAGGTGGCGACCGTGGCGGACGGCGGCAGCACGCCGTCCCGTACACCCGCCGTCGCGTCCGAAGGGTTGAAGGTGAGCGCGAGCAGGATCTCCCCGTCGGCGAACAGGCGGCGAAGGTCTGCGACGCTCGTCGGGAAGACGCGGCCGCCGCGCCACAGGTTCGGGTGAAGCGCCCGAAGGACCGGCAGCATGTACGCCTTCACGAGGGCCTCGGCGTCCTCCCCTGCGGGTTCGGCGAGGATGGCCGGGTCGGGCACCGTCGACAGGAGCACCTGCTTCAGGAACGAGGTGCCGAGGAAGTCGGGCGGCTGAGGATAGGCGAAGCGGCCGGGATTTTCCTCCGCGAAGGAGACGAGCGCCTCCAGCGAGCGGGGCGGCTCGGGCGTGCGCCCGGCGTCGTGGATGAAGACGAGCTGGGCGCGGCCCCAAGGGGATTGCAGGCCGTCGACGGGGACCGCGAAATCCGTCTCGATGGCTGCGCCGAAGCGCTCCATGTCCACGAGCGCGCGGTTCGGCAGCTTGTGCGCCCACGCGTCGCCGAAGAGGAGGTCGTTTTCCTTCATGGCGACGAAGTTCTCGCCGTTGATCCACACGAGGTCCACGGCGCCGCCCTCGGTGCGGCCGGCAACGGTCTCGGCGAGGACGCGGGTGACGGCCTCGGCCGTGTCGGTGAGCTTCACCTGTGTGAGGCGCACGCCGTAGCGCTCGCGCACCTCCTCGCCGACCCAGGCGATGAAGTCGTTGATGTGGGTCTCCCCGCCCCAGGCGTACCAGTGGACGTGCTCGCCGCGGGCAGCCTCGACGACGCCGTCCCAGTCGGTGACGGGCGGGACGTCGTTTGCGAGCGCTTGCGACAGCGGCGAAAGGGCGATCGCGGCGGCGAGGAGAAGGCGCATCGGTCAGTTCCGGAAGGCGTCGCGGAGCGTTGCGAGGGTGAGGACCTGCGGCAGCACCTCGGCCCCGCCCGCTCCGTCGATGTGGACGTAGAGCGGCACGCCCGAGCGGCCGAAGTCCTCCATGAAGCGGGAGATGTCGGGGTCGCGGCGCGTCCAGTCGGCGACGAGGTAGGTGATGCCCTCCTCCGTGAGGAGGTCGCGGAAGCCATCGTCCTCGAACACGACGCGCTCGTTCACTTTGCAGGTGATGCACCAGGCCGCCGTCACGTTGATGAAGACCGGCTCCCCCGCCTCGCGCAGCGCCGTCAGGCGGTCGGGCGTGAAGGGCTGCGCTGTGCCGGACGCGGCGGCCGAGGCGACGGCGCTGGGGGGTGTGCCCGAGGCGGCCGGCCAGAGCGCCAGGAGGCCCGCGGCGAGGCTTGCCACAGCGAGCCCTGAGGCGACACGGTGCGAGCGCTCCGACCCGCGCTGCGAGAGGCCGAAGAGCCAGGCCGCGAGCGCCGTGAGGACGAGCGCGGCGAAGATCGGCACCAGAGAGTCGACGCCGGCGAGCTGGGCGAGCACCCAGACGAGCCAGGCCGCCGTCGCGTACATCGGAAAGGCGAGAGCCTGCTTCAGCCGCTCCATCCACACCCCGGGCTTCGGCAGGACGCGGGCGAGACCGGGGACGACCGCGAGGACGACGAACGGCGTCGCGAGGCCGAGGCCGAGGCCCGCGAAGACGGCGAGCATCACGGCCGGGGAGGCGGCGAGGGCGGCGCCGATGGCTGCGGCCATGAACGGTGCCGTGCAGGGCGTCGCCACCGCCGTCGCGAGCGCGCCGGTGGCGAAGGAGCCCGCATAGCCGTCGCGCGGGCCGACGCCGCCGAGGCGGGTGAGGCTCGCGCCGATCTGGAAGACGCCCGAGAGGTTGAGGCCGACGGCGAAGATGAGGAGCGCCATCGCCGCCACGAAGCCGGGGCTCTGGAGCTGGAAACCCCACCCCGCTGCGACCCCCGCCGCCTCGAGCGCGATCAGCGCAAGGGCGAGGACGCCGAAGCTCGCGAGGATTCCGCCCGTGTAGGCCGCAGCGTGCGCGGCGCGGACGGAGACCGGCGCAGAGGCGTGGGAGACGAGGCCGAGCGCCTTCAGCGCCAGGACCGGGAAGACGCACGGCATGAGGTTGAGGATCATGCCGCCGAGGAAGGCGAAGAGGATCGCCTGGCCGAGGCCGAGCGCCGGCATCTGCGGCAGCGCGAGCGACCCTCCAGCCTCCGGCGCGGAGGCGACTGCGGGCTCCACCGCCGCGGGGGCGGCCGCGGCGGGCGGCGGCACGGGGTCCGGATCGCCGAGCGCTGCGATCCGCCAGGCACCGTCCGCGGTGACGAGCACCCCCTCGAGGCTGCCGTCGAGCGTGCCGCGCCCGCCCGTGAGACGGAGCGTCATGCCGACGCCGTCCGCGGCGGCCGTCGCGGGCTGGTCGGCGGTGTGGTCGAGCGCATCCCTGTCGAAGGCGAAGAAGTGGGCGCCCTCGGGCTCCGCGTCGAGGGGAACGGCAAGATGGATCGCCTCGCCGTCGCGGGAGTAGGTGGCCGCCGCGTCGCTCTCCTCGGGGAGGTCCCACTCGGCCTGCATGAAGGCGAATGCGACCGTCGAATCGGTCACCGTCTCGGCCGCGGTCGGGATGGAGAAGCTCGCCGCGCCGCCCTCGGGAATGCAGATCTCCTCGCAGACGAGCCAGTCCACCCGCACGCTCACGGGCAGCGGCTCACCCGCCGGCCAGTCCTGCGGCACGGTCACGTCCGTCAGCAGCGTGAATGTGCCGGTGTAGCCGTGGTTCATGAGCGGCGGATAGGGGATGCGGCTCGGCGCGGGGAAGTGGACCTCGCCAGCGCTCGCGCCTTCGGGAAGCGTCCACTCCACGATGGGCGGCTCGCCCGAGTCCCCGGGGTTCAGCCAGTAGGTGTGCCAGCCGTCGGCGAGCTCGTGGCGGATCGCGATTTCCACCGTGTCGCCGGGCGCGACCGTGGACTGCCGGGCGAGGAGCTCGGCCCTGACGTGGTCGGTCTCGATGGTGGCGAGTGGCGGCGCTCCCGCCTGCGCCGCGGACATCGCGGCGAGGACGACGAAAAGGAGCGCGAAGATCGAACGTGGCATGAGGTTTCCCCGACGGGGCGAGTTTGCGGACGGCATGGCCGAGACTTAGACACCGCGGCGCACAACGCAAAGCACGATCGCCTCACGAAGTTGCGATGGAGCGCCACGGCGGGTGCCCGAAGGCGCCCGCCCCTCGCGATCGGCCGCGGCGCCTCGGCGCTCCGGCTGCCCCGAGGCTTGCGCAGACCGATCTCGCCCTGGCTGTCCCGGCAGGCTGTTCCGGCGGGGGTGGGGTCAAGCGAGGCTTCGGAGCGTCGCGCCCGCGAGGTGGCGGGCGCAGGCGCGGGCGATGACGCGCTCCTCGTCCGTCGGCAGGACGAGGACGCGCACGCGGCTCTCCTCCGCCGAGATCACGAAGCGGTCCTCGGCGTTGCGCCCGCGGTCGAGCTCGATGCCGATCCAGGCGCACCCGGTGCATACCCGCTCGCGCACGAGGCGGGAGTGCTCGCCGATGCCGCCCGTGAAGACGAGGGCGTCGAGACCGCCGAGCGCCGCCGCGAGCGCGCCGAGCTCCCGCCGGATGCGGAAGACGAAATAGTCGATCGCCTCCTCGGCCTCCTTCGTGCCGGCCGCCTCAAGGGTGCGCATGTCGTTGGAAAGGCCGGAGAGGCCGAGGAGGCCGGAGCGGTGGTAGAGAAGGTCGGCCACCTCGTCCGCCCCCATCCCCTCCTCCTGCATCAGATAGAGGACGACGCCGGGATCGAGCTGACCGCACCGCGTCCCCATGGGAAGCCCGTCGAGCGCTGAGAAGCCCATGGTGGACGCCACCGACCGCCCGCCGAGGAGGGCGCACATGGAGGCGCCGTTGCCGAGATGGGCGACGACGACGCGCCCCGCGTGGAGGAGCGGCGCCCGCTCGGCGAGCGCGCCCGAGACGTACTCGTAGGAGAGGCCGTGAAAGCCGTAACGGCGCACCCCCTTGTCGTAGTAGGCGCGGGGGAGGGCGAAGACGTCGTTCACGAACGGGTGGTTGCGGTGGAAGGCCGTGTCGAAGCAGCCGATCTGGGGGACGCCCGGAAAGGCGCGGGCGGCGGCCTCGACACCCGCCAGGTTGTGCGGCTGGTGGAGCGGCGCGAGGGGCGCGAGGCGGGCGAGACGCGCAAGGGTCGCCTCGTCGAGGAGGACCGGGGCGTCGAAGTCCGGCCCGCCGTGGACGATGCGGTGGCCGACGACGCCGACCGCGGCCTCGGGAAACGCCTCGCCGAGGAAGCCGAGGATCGCCCCGCCGGCGCCGGCATGGTCGGCCGCCTCGTCCGCGCCGAGACGGCGGCTCGCGAGCGGCTCTCCGGCGGCGGAGCGCGCGCGCAGCGTCGCATCCCCGCCGATCCGCTCCACCTGGCCGGAGGCGACGACGTCCGGGTCGGCGCCGGCGAGGCGGTAGAGGGCGAACTTGATGGAGGACGAGCCGGCGTTCAGCGTCAGGGCGTGGCTCACGAGACGCCTCCCGCGGCAAGGCGCGCTGCGTGGAGGGCGGCAACCGCGCAGGAGGCGAGGCGCGCCTCGTCGTCGTCGGAGCGTGAGGTGAGCACGATCGGCACCTTTGCACCGATCACGAGCCCGGCAGCTTCCGCCTTCGAGACATACGTGAGCTGCTTGGCGAGCATGTTGCCCGCGTCGATGTTCGGCACGACGAGCACCTGCGCGCGGCCGGCCACCTGGCTCTTGATGCCCTTGGTGCGCGCCGCGGCGAGGTCGATGGCGTTGTCCATGGCGAGCGGGCCATCGACGAGGCCGCCGGTGATCTGCCCGCGCTCGGCCATCTTCGCGAGGAGCGCCGCATCCACCGAGGAGGGGATCTGCGTGTTCACCGTCTCCACCGCGGAGAGGACGCCGACCAGGGGTTCATCAATGCCCAAGGAATGGGCAAGGTCGATGGCGTTCTGGACGATGTCGACCTTCGTGGCGAGGTCGGGGGCGATGTTGATGGCGGCGTCGGTCACGAGAAGCGGGTGGGGCAGGCCGGGGACGTCCATGACGAAGACGTGGGTGAGGCGGCGCCCCGTCCTGAGGCCGCGCTCCTTCCTGAGGCAGGCGCGCAGGAGCTCGTCGGTGTGGAGGTGGCCCTTCATGACGGCCTGCGCCCGGCCCTCCGCCACGAGGTCCACGGCGCGGTTGGCGGCGTCCGCGTGGGTTGCCGCCTCCACGATCTCGACGCCGCCGAGCGACACGCCGAGCGCCGCCGCCGCCGCACCGATGCGGGCCGGATCGCCGACGAGAATCGGCGTGATGATGGTGTGGCGCATGGCAAGGAGCGCCCCGCCGAGGGCGTTGACCTCCTCGGGCGCCACCACGGCGGTCGGGATCGGCGGCATCGGCTCGACGCGGCGGATGAGGGCGTCGAAGTGGCGGTGGCGCTGGACGACGAGGCCCGGCACCTCGAGATCGTCGAACGTCATCTTGTGGAGCGGCGCCGCCACCACGGCCTCGCCGGTCACGAGGACCGCCCCGTCGGAGCGGCGCGTGACGGTGGTCTCGAGCGCCACCTCGTCCGGCGGGCGCTTCTCGGTCACCCGCACGCGCGCGACGAGCTCGTCCCCGGCGTGGGCCTGGTCGTGGAAATGGAGCGTCTGGCTGCGGTAGAGCGTGCCGGCGCCCGGCAGGATGTTGCCGAGGACGGCCGAGATGACCGAGCCCACCCACATGGCCGGCGCCACCGGTTCGTGCGGACCCTCCTCGCCGTCGATGCGCCCGTCGAGGTGCATCGGATTGTGGTTCCCGGACACGTTGGCGAAGACGTAGAAGTCGTCCTCGGTGCACATGCGGACGAGTTCCGCCTCGTCCCCCACCTTCAGCTCGTCGAAGGGCCTGTTCTCAACAATCTTCATCGTCATGTCCCGCTCGGCTGGGGCTTCGCGTCCCGCCCGCCTCTCACGAAATGTCCCACCAGAGCAACGTGACGCTTGCGTGAAGTGTCGCGCCGGAAGCCGTCGCGGCGCGGAATGGCACTGCGTTTGCATTTTCGCTTTCGGCCCTACAGGCATTACGGAGACGAAGATGTCGCTCAAAACCGCTCTCGCCGCGTCCGTCGCGGGCGCCGCCCTCACGGCCGGCCTCGCCACCACCGCGGCGGCCCAGGACTGCACCATCAAGGTGGGTGTCCTGCACTCGCTGTCCGGCACGATGGCGATCTCGGAGACCACGCTGAAGGACACCGTCGAGATGCTGGTCGACCAGCAGAACGAGAAGGGCGGTCTCCTCGGCTGCGAGCTCGAGGCCGTCGTCGTCGATCCCGCGTCCGACTGGCCGCTGTTCGCCGAGAAGGCCCGCGAGCTCCTCACCGTCCACGAGGTGGACGTGATCTTCGGCTCCTGGACGAGCGTGTCGCGCAAGGCGGTGCTGCCGGTGATCGAGGAGCTGAACGGCCTCCTCTTCTACCCCGTCCAGTACGAGGGCGAGGAATCCTCCCGCAACGTCTTCTACACCGGCGCCGCGCCGAACCAGCAGGCGATCCCGGCGGTCGACTACTTCCTCGAGGAGCTCGGCGTCGAGAAGTTCGCGCTTCTGGGCACCGACTACGTCTACCCGCGCACGACGAACCGCATCCTCGAGCAGTACCTCAAGGACGCCGGCATCCCGGAGGAGGACATCTTCGTCAACTACACCCCGTTCGGCCACGCCGACTGGGCGCGCATCGTGGCGGACGTCGTGGCGCTCGGCGCGGACGGCAAGCAGGTGGGCGTGATCTCCACCATCAACGGCGACGCCAACATCGGCTTCTACAAGGAGCTCGCCGCCTCCGGCATCGACGCCGTGGACATCCCCGTCGTCGCCTTCTCGGTGGGCGAGGAGGAGCTCTCCGGCCTCGACACATCCGACCTCGTCGGCCACCTCGCGGCGTGGAACTACTTCATGTCCGCCGACACGCCCGAGAACGAGGCCTTCATCGAGGCCTGGCAGGAGCGCATGGGCGAGGACCGCGTCGTCAACGACCCGATGGAGGCGCACTATATCGGCTTCAACATGTGGGTGAACGCGGTGACCGAGGCCGGCACCACCGACGTCGACGCCGTGCGCGAGGCGATGTGGGGCCAGGAATTCCCGAACCTCACCGGCGGCACCGCGGTGATGCTGCCGAACCATCACCTGACGAAGCCCGTCCTCATCGGCGAGATCCGCGCCGACGGCCAGTTCGACATCGTCTCCCAGACCGAGGAGGTCCCCGGCGATGCGTGGACGGACTTCCTGCCCGAGTCCGCCGTCCTCGAGGCCGACTGGGAGACGCTCGGCTGCGGCATGTACAACACGCAGACCGAGACCTGCGTGCAGATCAAGTCGAACTACTGACCGGCACGACGGGAGGGGCGATGCGCTTCTCCCGTCCCGCCGGGTGCCGGCTGGCAGCGAACTTGCAGCCGTCCCCTCGCGTCCCTCGCCTCACGAACGACGGCAGCCTTTCCGCGATGCGAACCCTCCTCGCGCTCATTCTCCTCCTGCCGCTCGCCGCGGCGCTCGTCCGGCCGGCCGCGGCTCAGGACGTTCCGGAGACGATGCCGCCACCCACGGCCATCGAGGAGGTGCTCCTCGCCAACTCGGAGCTGATCCGGCAGTCCTCCCGACGCACCATAGAGCCCGCCGTCGCCGCCATCCGGGATTCCGGCCTGCCCGACGCCGCCGCCGTCCTCCAGCGCTGGGCCGACCGCGAGCTCGTGGCCCGCGAGGCCGACGGGCGCTTCTTCCTCTCCGAGCGCGGCCCCGACGACACCGTCGTCCTGCGCCACGTGGCGACGGGGGAGCCCCTCGGGACGGCCGGGCGCGAAGAGATCGACGCGATCCGCCCGAACGCCGGCATCCAGAGGCTCATCAACGGCGCCCTCGCCCAGTTCCGCCTGATGGACCCGGACCCCGCGGTGCGCGCCGAAAGCCTCGCCGCCATCAACCGCGCGCCCACGCCGGCACACCTGCCGATGCTCGAGCGGGCCATCGCGGCGGAGGAGGACGACGAGCTGCGCGAGATGATGGAGCGGCGCGCGCGCATCCTCTCCATCGCCTTCGCGGAGAGTCCAGCCGACCGCATCGCCGCCATCGAAAGCCTCGCGGGCGACCTCAGCCTCGAGGCGCGGGCCGCCGTCAACCGGCTTCTCTCCACGGAACGCATCGTCGTGCGCGAGCTGCCGGCGGACGCGAACGTCGCCCGCGAGCTCGTGCCCGGCTCCGACGCTCTTTCCGTCGAGGCGGCCTACGAGCTCCTCGTGGAGAACGGCCTCGCCGAGCGGCGCGCCACGGTGGAAGAGCGGGACGCAGCGCTCGCCGCGAACATCGTGGACGGCGCCGTCGGCGGCATCCCCGTCGAGACCCTGAACACGCGGGAGGCGCGCGACGAGGCCTATGCAAGGCTCGTCGCGCAAGGCTCCGTCCCGCCGGCGCTGACGGCCGAACAGGTGAGCAGCATCGTCGACGAGTTCCTGTTCGTCGACGTCTACGCCGAGCCGCCCGAGATCACCGCGGCGGCCCTCGGCACCATCGGCACCATCAACACCTCGCTGACCCTGAACCAGGCGGCAGACCTCACGCTCGACGCCATCTCGCTCGCCTCGATCTACTTCCTCGCCGCCATCGGCCTTGCGATCACCTTCGGCGTGATGGGCGTCATCAACATGGCGCATGGCGAGTTCATCATGATGGGCGCCTACACCGGCTACGTGGTCCAGCTCTTCGTGGCGGACAGGACGCTCTCGCTCGTGGTGGCGCTGCCGCTCGCCTTCGCCGTCACCTTCCTCGCCGGCGTCGCGCTGGAACGCCTCGTCATCCGCTGGCTCTACCACCGCCCGCTCGAGACGCTGCTCGCCACGTTCGGCATCTCCATCGCCCTCCAGCAGATCGCGAAGAACATCTTCGGCACGCAGGCGCGGCCGCTGACGGCGCCGGACTGGCTGTCGGGCTCCCTCGTCTTCAACGACGTGGTGCAGATCTCCTACATCCGCGTCGCGATCTTCGTCCTCGCGGCCGTCTTCTTCCTGATCCTGCTCTTCATCCTCAACCGCACCCGCCTAGGCCTCGAGGTGCGCGCCGTCCGGCAGAACCCGCGGATGGCGCAGTCCATGGGCATCGACCGCGAGCGGGTGAACATGCTCACCTTCGGCCTCGGCTCGGGCATCGCGGGCGTCGCAGGCGTCGCCATCGGCCTCTTCGCACAGGTGACGTCCGAGCTCGGCGCCAACTACATCGTCCAGTCCTTCATGACCGTCGTCGTCGGCGGCGTCGGCAACATCTTCGGCACCCTCGCCGGGGCGACGCTGATCGGGTTCCTCCAGAAGTTCATCGAGGCGCTGAACCCCGGGAACACCCTCGCGGCGCAGACCTACATGATCCTCTTCATCATCATCTTCATCCAGTTCAGGCCGCGGGGCATCGTGGCGCTGCGCGGAAGGGCGGCAGAGGCATGACACCGACACCGCGCCGCTCCGTCCTCGCCCAGCCGTCCGTCATCTCGGTGCTGCTTCTCCTGACAGGGTTCACCATCACCGTCGTCTCGCTGTCCGAGGCGATGGGCGGTCCCATCTCGACGTCGCTGGTCAAGACGCTCGGGATGACGCTGTGCCTGTGCCTCGTCGCCGTCGCGATGGACCTCGTGTGGGGCTACACGGGCATCCTCTCCCTCGGCCACTTCGCCTTCTTCGGCCTCGGCGGGTACATGATCGGCATGTGGATCATGTGGGCGCGCACGGAGGCCATCGTGGTGGAGGCCGCCGCGGGGGCCACCCTGCCCCGGACGCCGGAGGAGATCCACGCCGCCATCGGCCAGCAGATCTTCGGCGTCGTGGGCGGCTCGGAGGTCCCGGCCATCTGGGCGTTCGCGCACTCGCTGCCCCTGCAGCTCCTCCTCGTCGTGCTGGTGCCGGGCGTCCTCGCCTTCGTCTTCGGCTGGCTCGCCTTCCGCAGCCGCGTGACGGGCGTCTACCTCTCGATCCTCACGCAGGCCTTCACGCTCGCCCTCTCGCTCTACCTCTTCCAGAACGAGTCCGGCCTTCGCGGCAACAACGGCCTCTCGGGCCTTCAGAACATCCCGGGCTGGGACGCGCCGCAGTCGGTGGTCTCCATCCGTCTCTTCGTCGCCTCGGCCGTGGCGCTCGCCCTCGGCTACGTCCTCTCGGCGTGGATCGTCGCCGGCAAGTTCGGCTCGGTGATCCGCGGCATCCGGGACGACGAGGCGCGCGTGCGCTTTCTCGGCTACCAGGTGGAGCACTACAAGCTCTTCGTCTTCACGCTGACGGCGGTGATCGCCGGCATCGCGGGCGCGCTCTACTACCCCCAGGCGGGCATCATCAACCCGGGCGAGATCGCGCCCATCGCCTCCATCTATCTCGCCGTCTGGGTGGCGATCGGCGGGCGCGGGCGGCTCTACGGGGCCGTCATGGGCGCGGCGTTCGTGTCGCTCCTCTCCACCTGGTTCACCGGCGGGCGGGCGCCCGACATCGACCTCGGATTCTACACCATCGCCTGGGTCGACTGGTGGACCGTGCTCCTCGGCCTCTCCTTCGTCGCCGTCACGCTCTATGCGCCGCAGGGCATCGCCGGGCTCCTCGACAGCCTCATGCCCTGGCGCGCGAAGGCGCCGGGCCCTGCGCCCGACGCCAGGGGCAAGCCCGCCGAGGGGGCGCAGCAGTGAGCGCTCTCCTCGAGGTCGCCGGCGTCTCGGTCTCGTTCGACGGCTTCAAGGCCATCAACGACCTCTCCTTCGAGATCGGGCCGCAGGAGCTGCGCGCCATCATCGGCCCCAACGGCGCCGGCAAGACCACCTTCATGGACATCGTCACCGGCAAGACCCGTCCCGACAGGGGCAGCGTCACCTGGGGCGAGGAGAACATCTCCCTGACCCGCCTGTCGGAGGCGAAGATCGCCCGCCTCGGCGTCTGCCGGAAGTTCCAGAGGCCGACCGTGTTCGAGGACCAGAGCGTCTTCGACAACCTCGTGATGGCGCTCCAGGCCGACCGGCGGCCGTGGAAGGTCCTCCTCTGGCGCCCGGCGGAGGTGGACGTCGACCGGGTGCGCGCCATCGCCGAGGAGATCGGCCTCGTCGGCGAGCTGCCCCGCAAGGCCGGCGAGCTCGCCCACGGGCAGAAGCAGTGGCTCGAGATCGGGATGCTCCTCGCCCAGGAGCCGCGCCTCCTCCTCGTGGACGAGCCGGCCGCCGGGATGACCGTCGGCGAGCGGCAGCACACCACCGAGATCCTGAAGGAGGCGGCGAGGACCCGCGCCGTCATCGTGGTGGAGCACGACATGGAGTTCGTCCGCGCCCTCGACTGCCGCGTCACGGTCCTCCACGAGGGGCAGGTGCTGTCGGAGGGCTCGCTCGACCACGTGACCGCCGACCAGCGCGTCATCGACGTCTACCTCGGACGCTGACATGCTCGAGATCTCCGGCCTCACCCTCCACTACGGGCAGACGCAGATCCTGTTCGGCGTCGACCTGTGCGCAGAGACCGGCGCCGTCGCCTGCGTCATGGGCACCAACGGCGTCGGCAAGACGAGCCTCCTCAAGGCGATCGCCGGCACGCACCACCGCTCCGGCGGCACCTATCGCCTCGCGGGGGAGGAGATCGGAATGCCGCCGGCCCACGTCCTCGCCCGCAAGGGCGTCGCCGTGGTGCCGCAGGGGCGGGACATCTTCCCCCTCCTCACCGTGCAGGAGAACCTCGAGACGGGCTTCATGTGCCTTCCGTCGGGCGAGCGCCGCGTCCCGGGAGAGATCTTCGAGCTCTTCCCCGTGCTCGCCGAGATGAGGAACCGGCGCGGCGGGGACCTGTCGGGCGGCCAGCAGCAGCAGCTCGCCATCGGCCGCGCCCTCGTCACCCGGCCGAAGCTCCTCCTGATGGACGAGCCGACCGAGGGCATCCAGCCGAACATCATCAAGCAGATCGGCGAGGTGATCCGCTACCTGCGCGACCAGCGGACGATGGCGATCGTCCTCGTCGAGCAGTATTTCCGCTTCGCCTACGACCTTGCCGACACCTTCACGGTGCTGGAGCGCGGCGCCGTCACGCTCGCGGGGCCGAAGGCGGACGTCGACGAGGACACGCTCATGGCGGCCGTCTCGGTCTGATGGCTCGCCCGATCGTGATACGGCGTGCCGTGCGGTCGTCCCGCCGCCGGGTCAGGCTTTAGGCCGCAACGAACGGGGGCACGGCATGGACGGAAGACGCGCGCGGATGGTCGGGATCAACCACGTCGCCCTCGAGGTGGGCAACGTCGAGGAAGCGCTCGCCTTCCTGTCGGAGATGTTCGACGTGCGCCTCAGGGGCCGCGGTCCGGGGCGGGCGTTCGTCGACATGGGCGACCAGTTCCTCGCCCTGTCGGAGCCAGCGCCCGGCGACGGCGAGGCGAGGCGCCACTTCGGCCTCGTGGTGGACGACGTCGCGGCGGTGATGGCGGCGGCCGAGCGCCTCGGGGCGGTGGCGGGCAAGAACCGCTTCCGCGACCCGTGGGGCAATCTCTTCGAGATCGTCGCCTATGCAGACGTCCAGTTCTCGAAGGCCGAGCCGGTCCTGCGCGGGATGGGGATCGACGGCGCCAAGACCGAGGACGCCCTGCGGCAGCTCGCCGACAAGGGCCTCGCCTGACCGCTCGACCGCTCGACCGTCTGGCCGCTCGACCCTCTGGCCGCCGGGGCTCCTTCAGGCCGCCACCGTGCCCCGCCGCGGGAGGATGACGCGCGGGTCGTCGCCGTAGAGCGCCTCCACCAGCGCGGCGCGGTGGCTGAGGACCGCGCGCTGGTTGATCGTCCCCTTGTCCGTGATCTCGCCGCGGTCGAAGGAGGGCTCCCTGTCGAGGAAGATGGCGCGGGTGACGCGGGTCGCAGAGCCCGTCGCGGCGGCGGCATGGGCGGCGAGCCGCTCGGCCACCGCGGCACGCACGGCAGGATGGGCGAGCACCTCCTCCTCCGGAAGCGCCGCGCCGCCGGGGACCCGCTCGCGCAGCGCCGGCCAGAAGGGGACGAGGAGCGCGCCGAGGGCGTCCCTGTTCTCGCCGGTCAGCACCACGTCGCGCACGAGCCCGCCCATCTCGTCGACGAGCCTCGCGCGGAGCGGTCCGACCGCGACCCAGGTGGCCGTACCGAGCTTGAAGTTCTCGGCGACGCGGCCGTCGAACAGGAAGCCGCGCGCCGGATCGCCCGGGACGGCGAAGCGGAAGGCGTCGCCGAGGCGATAGAAGCCCTCCTCGTCGAAGGCGGCCGCCGTGAGCTCGGGGTTGCGCCAGTAGCCGGGCGTGAGGGCGGGGCTCCTGATGCGCGCCTCGAGCCTGTCGCCCGCGGGCACGAGCTTCAGCGTCACGCCCTGCGCCGGAATGCCGATGTTTCCCGGCTTCTCCTGCGGGTCGGAGCTTCCGAGCGCGAACGGCCCGGTCTCCGTGGCGCCGTAGCCGGCGGAGATCATCACGCGCGCGCCGACCGTCTCCTCGGAGAGGCGGTTCAGCGCGTCCCACACGTGGCTGCCCATCCCGGCGCCGGCGTAGATCATCATCCTCAGCCGCGCGAAGAAGCTCCCGCGCAGGCGGGCGTCCGTCTCCATCGCCTTCGCCAGCATCTCGTAGCCTGCGGGAACGCTGAGGTACCATGTCGGCGAGACGTCGGAGAGGTTCCTGATGGTCTCGGCGATGCCCGCCGGCGTCGGCTTGCCCCCGTCGACGAAGTACGTCCCGCCGTTCCAGATGACGCAGTTGAAGACCTTGTTGCCGGACGCGGTATGGCTCCACGGCGCCCAGTCGACGACGACGGGGGGCTCCTCCGCCATGAAGGCGTAGGCGTCGAGGATCATCGCCTGGTTGGCGCACAGCATCCTCTGGGTCTGAACGACTGCCTTCGGCGAGCCCGTCGTCCCCGAGGTGAACAGGAACTTCGCGACCGTGTCGGGACCCGTGGCGGCGTTCGCCTCGTCGACGGCCGCGGTCGCCTCCGTCGCCGCGAGGGCGGCGAAGGGGAGGGGGTCCCGCTCGGGCATGGCGCCGCGGGTCGCGACGACCTCCACATCGGGAAAGACGGCCGCGATGGCGGGGGCGAAGGCGGCGGCGTCGGCGGCGAAGACGAGGCCGGGCGTCAGCTGCGCGGCGATGTCCCTCAGCTTGCCGTGGTCCTGCGACAGGAGGGCATAGGCCGGCGACAGCGCAGCCGACGGAATGCCCACGTATTGCGCAGCGAGCGCGATGAGGGCGTGCTCGATGTCGTTCCCCGAGAGGATGACGACGGGGCGCTCCGCCGAGAGGCCGCGGTCGAGGAGCGCCTGTCCGATGCGGCGGACGGTCGCGAGGCACTCGGCATAGCCGACGGTGCGCCATTCGTCGCCGGCCCGCTGCGCCATCCATGCCCGCTCCGGCGCCACGGCGGCCCAGTGGGCGAGGCGGTCGCTCATGCGGTCCGGCCACGGGCCGAGCGGATCCTCGCGCCAGACGCGGATGGTCCCGTCGGCCAGCGTCTCGCTCGCCACCACGGGCGACCACAGCCTCACCGGTCGCATCGCCGCCGCCATCGCCCCTCCCCCGTGTCGCCGGACGCCATGGTCCCGGACGCCATGGTCCCGGACGCCATGGTGCCGGACGTGTTGGTGCCGCAGCCTTCATAGCACGCCGGCAGGGGCGCGAACCGGCTTCTGCCGCGCGCTCGCGTCGGCGGGCTCAGCCGGGGCCGGATCGCCGGAGCCGCTCGCCCTCACCCCTCGCGCTTGACGGGTCCTGCGACCTGTGAGGGAACGGCGGCGGGGCTCCCGCAGGTCGGGCGGGCCACGTCGGCGGCAGGACCCGCTGAGACTGGACGCCGTGCGTCGCCCCTCGACGCCGTCTTCTTCGACGCCTTCCGTTGCCGGGACGGGAACTTCACGAGCGCGGCGATGGCGAGGACCAGAACCAGGACCAGGACCAGGACCACGACCAGGATGACGAGGAGCCACACGAGGCCCATGCTTCAAGCGATGCCCGATCCCATGATGGATCCCATGCCCCGGCCCATCCGGCCGATCCGGTCCATCATTCCGTCGTGCGTGGCGGAGGCTCCCGTGTCCTGCGCAAGGGGTGCGCTGTGGGCAGGGTTCAGGACGGCGGCCGGAGCGGGGCGGGGAGGGCATGTCCGTGGATGAGACGCGCCCACCGGTCAGCTACGCCCTCGAGGGTGACGTCGCCCACGTCGGCCTCGACCGGCCCCACAAGCGCAACGCCGTGAGCGATGCCGTCATCGACGCGCTGGAGGAGGCCGTGGCACGGGCGGGGCGGGAGGCGAAGGCCGGCGTCCTCTTCGGCCACGGACGGCACTTCTGCGCTGGGCTCGACCTTGCCGAGCATTCCGGCCGCACGCCGCACGAGGCGCTTCGCCATTCCCGCCGCTGGCACAGGGTGTTCGGCCGCATCGCGGAGGGGGACATCCCCTGGGTGGCGGCGCTCCACGGGGCGGTGGTGGGCGGCGGGCTCGAGCTCGCCTCGGCCGCGCACGTGAGGGTCGCCGACCGCACGGCGTTCTTCGCGCTCCCAGAGGGCCAGCGCGGCATCTTCGTCGGCGGCGGCGCCTCCGTCAGGACGGCGCGGCTGATGGGTGTCGCCAGGATGACGGACATGATGCTGACCGGCCGCGTCGCCTCCGCCGAGGAGGGGGAGCGCTGGAACCTTTGCCAGTACGTCGTCCCGGAAGGGGAGGCGCTGGGGAAGGCCGCGGATCTAGCCGGCCGCGCCGCCGGCAACGCAGCGCTCTCCAACGACGCCATCATCCACGCCCTGCCGCGGATCAGCGACATGGCGAGGGACGACGGGCTGATGGTGGAATCCTTCGTCGCATCCTTCACCTCCGTCTCGCCCGAGGCGCAGGAGCGCCTCGCGGCCTTCCTGGAGAAGCGGGCCGCCCGGCTGGAGACGCCCGGCAAGGACGAGGCGGACTGACCGCCGACCCTCACCGTGCGGCGCGAGGCGCCGTGGCGCGGGCGCAAAGCCGGACCGCGAGGAGACGGACGACATCGCCCGCGCGGCGCTCTGCGCCGAGTTCCTCTTTCCGGCGGACGAGGCGACCGGCGCCGCTGCCGCAGCGCTCCACGGCGCCCTCCCGAAGGCCGCCGGGGGCACGGCGGCAGGCATCACCGCGTGAGGCCGACGGGCGCCGGGTCGCGCCTGCGGGGCGGCGACGCCCGGTTTTGCTTGCGCCCGCCCGCCACTGCCGGCAGGTATTCCGGCAGTGGCGCGGCGCCCGTCGCGCCGGAGAAACACGAAGCCGGCAGCCAAAGGCCGGACAGGAGGAGGGAACGATGCGTGTGACGACAACGATCGCGGCCGCGCTGGTCGCGGCCCTGCCGGGTGTTGCGACGGCGCAGGAGGTGAATCTCTCGTTCGCCCACTGGCTGCCGCCGACGCACCCGCTCCACACGACCGGCTTCGAGCCCTGGGTCCGGTCCATCGAGGAGGCCTCGGAAGGGCGGATCACCATCGACATCTTTCCCGCCCGCCAGCTCGGCGCCGCCGCCGACCACTACGACATGGCCCGCGACGGGATCGCCGACATCGCGTGGATCAACCCCGGCTACCAGCCGGGCCGCTTCCCTGTGATCGCCGCCGGCGAACTCCCGCTGATGGTCGAGAACGCCAGGGGCGGCTCGCGCGCGCTCCACGAGTGGTACGCCGATTTCGCCGCCGAAGAGATGGCGGACGTCTTCGTCTGCAACGTCCACATGCACGACCCCGGCACCTTCCACTCGAAGGTCCCCGTGCGCGTGCCGTCCGACATCTCGGGGCGCAACGTGCGGCCGGCCCACGCCACCATGGCGCGCTTCGTCTCCCAGCTCGGCGGCGCGTCCGTCCAGGTGTCGGCGCCCGAGGCGCGCGAGGCGATCGCCCGCGGCGCCGCCGACATGATCACCTTCCCGTGGGAATCCATCTACATCTTCGGCATCGACCGGGAGGTCTCCCACCACCTCGACACGAAGCTCTACGCGACGACGTTCGCGGTGGTGATGAACCAGGCGATGGTGGACGGCCTGCCGGACGACCTGCGCCGGATCGTCGACGACCACTGCACGCCGCAGTGGGCCGAGCGCATGGCCTCCGGCTGGGCGGACGTCGAGGCCGACGGCCGGCAGAAGATGGCCGACGACCCGAACCGCACGCTCTACACACCGACGCCCGCCGAGCTCGCCGAGTGGAAGGCGGCCGCCGAGCCCCTCGTCGCCGAGTGGAAGGCCGCCGTCGCCGAGCGCGGCCACGACGCGGACGCCGTCCACGAGGCCTACGTCGCGAAGCTGAAGGAGCACGGCGCCTTCCTCGAGACCGGCGAGTGACGGCGGCGGGACCGCTCGCCCGGACGGCCGGCGGGCAGAGGGCGGCGTGACGTGAGCCGGGCGCTCGAGGCCTTCACCCGGTGGGTGGAGACGGTGGCGGGGCTGATCCTCGCCGCGGTCACGGTCCTCGTCGTCGTCTCGGCCGTGGGGCGCTACCTCTTCGCCTCGCCCATCCCCGATTCCTTCGACATCTCGCAGCTCCTCATCGGTGCCGCGATCATGTGGGGCTTCGCCTCCCTCGGCTTTCGCGGCACCCACATCAAGGTGGACATCCTCGCGGACGCGCTGCCGCCCGCGCTGCGCCGCGCCGTCGACGCCTTCGCGTGGTCGGTGGTCCTCTTCTTCGTCGTCCTCCTCGCGTGGAAGATGCTCGGCCGCGTCGAGGGCGCATGGCGGAGCGGCGAGACGACCTTCGACCTCCAGATCGTGACGTGGCCGCTGCTGGCGCTCGTGTGGGGCGGGGCGGCGGCGTCGGTCTTCACCGTTGCGGCGCGGCTCGTCCTCATCGTCACGGGCCGCGGCGGGCTCGAGCACACCGAGCGGGCCGAGGCGGACGAGGCGGAGCGGCGGGCCTGATGGCCGACAGGGACCTCATCGCCGCAGCGGGCTTCGTCGCGCTCTTCGCCATGATGGCGCTGCGCGTGCCCATCGGCATCGCCATGGGCCTCGTCGGCGTCTTCGGCTTCGCGGCGGTGCGAGGGCTCGACCCGGCGCTCAATCTTCTCGCCACGTCGCCGATCCGCGTCGTCACGGACTTCAACCTCTCCCTCATTCCCTTCTTCGTCCTCATGGGGATCTTCGCGACCAACTCGGGGATGTCCCGCGAGCTCTTCCGGGCGGGGCAGGCCTGGTTCGGGCGCTTCCGCGGCGGGCTCGCCCTGTCGACGGTCGCGGCGTGCGCGGGCTTCTCCGCCATCTCCGGCTCGTCGGTCGCGACGGCCGCCACCATGACGAAGATCGCGCTCCCGGAGATGCGCCGCGTCGGCTACCCGCAGGACATCGCGACCGGCGTGATCGCGGCGGGCGGAACCCTCGGCATCCTGATCCCGCCCTCGGTCATCCTCGCGGTCTACGCCTACATCACGCGGCAGGACGTCGGTAAGCTCTTCATCGCGGGCATCGTCCCCGGGATCGTCGCCATTGTCTTCTACATGGCGACCGTGCGGATCGCCTATCGCCGCCGCCTGCCGCAGGGGCAGCCCTTCGCATGGCGCGAGGCGCTCTCGTCGCTGACGGGGGTGTGGGCGGTCGTCGTCCTCTTCCTCGCCATCATCGGCGCCCTCTATTTCGGCATCGTGACGCCGACGGAGGCGGCAGCCGTCGGCGCGTTCCTCACGATGCTGATCGGCATCCTGCGCGGACGGCTCGGGTGGCGCGCGATCCTGGGCAGCCTCACCGAGGCGCTGCGCACGTCGGTCGCCATCTACACGATCATCATCGGCGCGGTCCTGTTCGGCTACTTCCTCGCCATCACGAGGACGCCGCAGAATATCACGGCCTTCCTGACGGAGCTCGACCTCGGCGCCTACGGGACGCTCCTCCTGATCCTCGCCTTCTTCCTGATCGCCGGCTGCATCCTCGATGCGATGGCGATGATCATCCTGATGGTGCCCATCGTCTTCCCGGTCATCCAGGGCCTCGGGTTCGATCCCGTCTGGTTCGGCATCATCATCGTCGTGACGGTGGAGCTCGGCCTCATCACGCCGCCCGTCGGCATGAACGTCTTCGTCATAAACTCCATCGCCCGCGACGTGCCGCTGACGACGGTGTTCCGCGGCATCATCCCGTTCGTGGCGGCTGACGTCCTGCGCCTCCTCCTCTACATCGCCTTCCCCGCCATCGTGATGTGGCTGCCGAACACGATGCAATGACGCTGCCCGAGCCGCGCCTTTCCCACCTCGCAGACCTTCACGTGGAGCTCGCAGCGCCGATGGAGCTCGGCGACGGGCGGGGAGGGCTGCGGCGCATCATCCCGATCGTGGGCGGGACGGTGACCGGCGAGCGCCTCGCCGGCCGCATCCTGAACCTCGGCGCGGACTGGCAGACCGTGCTTGCCGACGGCCTCGCCGAGCTCGACACGCGCTACGTCATCGAGACGCACGACGGCGCCATCGTCGACATCCGCAACCGGGGCTACCGCCACGGGCCGCCACAGGTTCTCGCCAGGCTCGCGGCGGGGGAGGCCGTCGACCCGTCGGCTTATGTGATGCGCACCCACCCGCGCTTCGAGACGGGGGCGCCTCGTTATGCCTTCCTCAACCGGATGATCTGCGTCGGCACGGGGGCTCGGGAGGCAAGCGCGGTCCGGCTGACGATCTTCGAGGTTCTCTGACCGCGGCGCCGGCGCTTTCACGAATCCGACGGGAATGCGACCGGCTGGCACGCAGATCGCTTGCGAACGGTTATCTCCTATGCTGTTGAACATGGCAGCTTCCACGGGAACAGGGAGTTCTCCATGAAGAAGACCCTCGCGGCGCTGACCAGCGTCGCCGCCCTCGCCGTCGCCGCCCCGGCGGTCGCGCAGGATCAGATCACGCTCGGGATCCTCCTCGGCTTCACCGGCCCGGTCGAATCGCTCGCGCCCCCGATCGCCCGGTCGGCGGAGCTCGCCATCGAGGAGGTGTCGGAGTCCGGTCTCCTCCTCGACGGCACCACGGTCGCGTCCGAGCGCGGCGATTCCACCTGCATCGACGCCGCCGCAGCCACCGCGGCCGCGGAACGCCTCGTCTCGGCTGTCGGCATCGCCGGCATCATGGGCGCCATGTGCTCAGGCGCGACCACCGCGGTCTTGCAGAACGTTGCGCTCCCGAACGGCATCGTCATGATCTCGCCGTCGGCGACCTCCCCGGCGCTCTCCACCATCGAGGACAACGGGCTCTTCTTCCGCACCGCCCCGTCCGACGCGCGCCAGGGCCAGGTGATCGCCGACATCCTCGCCGACCGCGACGTGTCCGAGATCGCGCTCACCTACACCAACAACGACTACGGCAAGGGCCTCGCCGATGCGATCCAGTCCTCGTTCGAGGCGGCCGGCGGCACCGTGACGATCTCGGCCCCGCACGAGGACGGCAAGGGCGACTACTCGGCCGAGGTGGGCGCCCTCGCGGCCGCCGGCGGCGAGGTGCTCGTCGTGGCCGGCTACCTCGACCAGGGCGGCCGCGGCATCATCCAGGGCGCTGTGGACACCGGTGCGTTCGAGACCTTCTTCCTGCCGGACGGCATGATCGGCCAGTCCATCGTCGACGCCATCGGCGACCCGCTCGAGGGCTCCTACGGGTCCAACCCCGGCGGCGAGAGCGAGGGGCGGACGATCTTCGAGGAGATGGCCCGCGAGGCCGGCTTCGAGCCCGGCGTCTACGCCGGCGAGGGCTACGACGCGGCGGCCCTCATCCTCCTCGCCATGCAGGCGGCCGGCTCCACCGATCCGAACGTCTACAAGGAGCACGTGATGGACGTCGCGAACGCTCCTGGCGAGGTCATCCTGCCGGGCGAGCTCGCCAAGGGCCTCGAGATCCTGGCCGCCGGCGGCGACATCAACTACGAGGGCGCCTCCGCCGTCGAGCTCATCGGTCCTGGCGAGAGCGCCGGCCAGTACCGCGAGATCGAGGTGAAGGACGGCGCCATCGAGACGGTGCAGTTCCGTTGAGCCATGCCGACCTGCCGGTCCGGGGAGATCCCCGGGCCGGCGCCCCTCCTGCCGCCGGCGACGCCATGATCGCCTGTCACCGCGTGTCCAAGTGGTTCGGCGGCATCCATGCCGTTCGCGACGTGACGCTGCGGATCCGCAAGGGCACCATCACCGGCCTCATCGGGCCGAACGGCGCGGGGAAGACGACCCTCTTCAACATCATCGCCGGGCACTACAAGCCCTCCGGCGGGACGGTGCTGCTCGACGGTGAGGACGTGACCGGGCTCGCGCCGCACGACCTCTTCGGCCGCGGGCTCCTGCGAACCTTCCAGCTCGCCCAGGAGTTCCATTCGCTCCCGGTGCGCGAGAACCTCATGATGGTCCCGCCCGACCAGCCGGGCGAGAACCTTCTCAAGACCTGGTTCATGCCGGGCCGTGTGGCGGCGCGCGAGCGCGAGATCCGCGAGAAGGCGGACCGCGTGCTCGACTTCCTGACGCTCACCCACCTCGCCGACGAGCGCGCCGGCAACCTCTCCGGCGGTCAGAAGAAGCTCCTCGAGCTGGGCCGCACCATGATGGTGGACGCCAAGATCGTCTTCCTCGACGAGGTGGGCGCGGGCGTGAACCGCACGCTCCTCGCCACCATCGGCGACGTCATCCAGCGCCTCCACCGGGAGGAGGGCTACACCTTCTGCATGATCGAGCACGACATGGACTTCATCCAGCGCCTCTGCGACCCGGTCATCGTCATGGCCGGGGGCGCGGTGCTCGCCGAAGGCTCCTCCGAGGAGATCATGCGGAACGAGCAGGTCATCGAGGCCTATCTCGGCACCGGCGCGAAGCACCAGCGCCCCGGCGCGAAGGGAACGGCGTGAGCTTCCTCACCGCCAAGGACATGCGCGGCGGCTACGGCACCGAGGACATCCTCCAGGGCTGCACCGTCGAGGCCGACAAGGGCGAGATCGCCGTCATCGTCGGCCCCAACGGCGCGGGCAAGTCCACCGCCATGAAGGCGATCTTCGGGATGCTGAACCTCAGGGAGGGACAGATCACCCTCGGCGGCCGCGAACTCTCGCGCCTGAAGCCCACCGAGCGCGTGCGCCAGGGCATGAGCTTCGTGCCGCAGGTGCGCAACGTCTTCCCGTCCATGACCGTGCAGGAGAACCTCGAGATGGGGGCCTTCCTGCGCGAGGACGACTTCTCCGCCACCATGGACGAGGTGTTCGCCCTCTTCCCCATCCTCGCCGAGAAGCGGCGGCAGCCCGCCGGCGAGCTCTCGGGCGGACAGCGCCAGCAGGTGGCGATCGGCCGCGCCCTCATGATGCGCCCGACCGTCCTCATGCTCGACGAGCCCACGGCCGGCGTCTCCCCCATCGTGATGGACGAGCTCTTCGACCGGATCATCGAGATCGCGAACACCGGGATCGCGGTCCTGATGGTGGAGCAGAACGCCAAGCAGGCGCTCGAGATCGCGACGCGCGGCTACGTCCTCCAGTACGGGAAGAACGCCTACACCGACACCGGGGAGGCGCTGCTCGCGAACCCGGAAGTCCGCCGCACCTTCCTCGGAGGCTGACAAGCGTGGAGAACGTCCTCAACGCGCTGGTGCTCATCACCAACTTCGCGCTCGTCCCCGCGCTCGCCTACGGCTCCCAGCTCGCCCTCGGCGCGCTCGGCGTCACCCTCGTCTTCGCCGTCCTGCGCTTCTCCAACTTCGCGCACGGCGAGACGATGGCGTTCGGCACAATGATCGCGATCTTCCTGACGTGGATCCTGCAGGCGAACGGCGTCGGCCTCGGCGTCCTGCCGACGGCGCTCATCACGCTTCCCGTCGCGATCCTCGTCACGGTCGCCTTCGTGCTCGGGACGGACAGGCTCGTCTACCGCTTCTATCGCAGGAAGCGCTCCGACTCGGTGATCTTCATCATCGTCTCCATCGGCGTCATGTTCGTGATGGCGGGGATCGTGCGCTTCGGCATCGGCGTCGACGACCAGACCTTCATCGACGGCGAGCGCTTCCTGATCGGCGCCCGCGACTTCCGGGAGATGACCGGGCTTCGCGAGGGGCTCGCCATCCGCACCACGCAGGTGATCAGCGTCGCCGCCGCGATCCTGTGCTGCGTCCTCCTGTGGTGGTTCCTCGTGAAGACCCGCACCGGCAAGGCGATGCGCGCCTACGCCGACAACGAGGACCTCGCGACCCTGTCGGGAATCGACGCCGGCAAGGTGGTCATGATCGCGTGGACGCTGTCGGCCGCGCTCGCGACGGTGGCGGGCGTCCTCTACGGTCTCGACAAGAGCTTCCGGCCGTTCGTCTACCAGCAGCTCCTCCTGCCGATCTTCGCGGCGGCGATCGTCGGCGGGCTCGGCAGCCCCGTCGGCGCCATCGTCGGCGGCTACCTCATCGCCTTCACGGAGGTGCTCGCCACCTACGCCTACAGGCGCTTCCTTGGCTACCTCCTGCCCGAGGCGTGGATGCCCGAAGGTCTCGCCCAGCTGATCGCCACCGAGTACAAGTTCGCGGTGTCGTTCGTGATCCTCGTCATTACGCTGCTCCTGAGACCGTCCGGGCTCTTCAACAGGAGGTCCGCGGCATGACCGGCTTCACGCGCACCGTCCTGCCGTTCCTCGTCTTCTTCGCGCTCGTCTTCGCCACGGGGGCGTTGCAGAGCTGGCAGCTCGCCTTCTCCATCATGGCGATGTGCCTCGTCTCGGCGGTGATGGCGCTCGGCCTCAACATGCAGTGGGGCTACGCGGGGCTCGTCAACTTCGGCGTCATGGGCTTCGTGGCGCTCGGCGGGCTCGCCGTCGTCCTCGTGTCGGTGGACCCGGTGCCTGAAGCCTGGGCCGCCGGCGGGGCGGGCATCCTCCTCGCGCTCCTGTGCGCCGTCGGCACGGCGGCCGTCGTGGTCGCCGTGCGGGACATGGCATCGCCGGGGCCGCTTCGAACGTTCCTCACGGGCGCGCTCGTCATCGTCGGCGTCCTCGCGACTCTGTCGGTGCTCGGGCCCGCGAAGGAGGCGATCGAGGCGGTCGATCCCTCCGCCACGGGCTTCCTCGGCGGCGCGGGGCTTCCGGTGCTCCTCGCCTGGCTGGTCGGGGGCCTCCTCGCGGCGGGCGCGGCCTTCGTCATCGGCAAGATCGCCCTCGGCCTGCGGGCGGACTATCTCGCCATCGCCACGCTCGGCATGTCGGAGATCATCATCGCGGTCCTCAAGAACGAGGAGTGGCTCGCCCGCGGGGTCAAGAACGTCGTCGGCCTTCCGCGGCCAGTCCCCTTCGAGGTGGAGCTTCGCCAGGCGCCCTGGTTCATCGAGTGGGTGGACCGGCTCGGCATGGATCCGGTGCAGGCCTCCTCGCTGTTCGTGCGCGGCGCCTACATCGCGCTCTTCGTCGTCGTCCTCGCCCTCATCCTGTGGCTCGCGAACCGCGCGCTCGCCTCGCCCTGGGGCCGCAAGATGCGCGCCGTGCGCGACAACGAGACGGCGGCCGAGGCGATGGGCAAGGACGTCAAGCGCCTTCACCTTCTCGTCTTCGTCATCGGCTCGGGCATCATCGGGATCGCGGGCGCCATGATGACGACGCTGGATTCACAGCTCGCCCCTTCAGGTTACGTGCCGCTGCGCTTCACGTTCCTCGTTTGGGTGATGGTGATCATCGGCGGGTCGGGGAACAACTGGGGGGCGACGCTCGGCGCGTTCATCGTGTGGTTCACGTGGGTCCAGGCGGAACCCGTCGGGGTCATGGTGCTCGATGCCGCGACGATCTGGCTCGGCGAGGGCTCGGCGATCCGCGAGCACCTCATCGCCAACGCCGCACAGATGCGCCTCGTGGTGATGGGCGTCGTCCTCCTTCTCGTGCTGCGCTTCGCCCCGCGGGGCATCATCCCCGAGACGGACCGGACGGGTCGCTGACCTCGCCCGCCTTCGCGCGCCGGGACGTTCAGAAGCCTTCCCGGTCGCGCCGCTGCGTCGGGCCGATCCCGGTCGGCCGCGCCGCTGCGTCGGGCTGATCCCGGTCGGAACGCTCGGCATCTGTGGCTCGGCAGATCTCCGGCAACAGGCCGTCGAAGAACAATGTTCCGGTGCGGCCCGATCGCGGCCTTGCGCCGGGCGTCCCCAGAGGCACGCACCTGGGCGGAGCAAGCCGGCGCTTGAGATCCACGAGCGCGGCGTCACCATCCGCGGGATGGTGCGCGACGATGGCGACGTCCAACCGGGCGCGTCGTTCACCGCAACCGACGCCTGGCGTCCAGCCGGAAGGAGATTGCCGCGGCGATCCCTCGAAACACAGCTCGACCCAGTGGCCCCCCGATCGGAGGAACCGCTCAGCGTCGACCCGTCATGGAGTGGGACCGGGGGCTTGGTGGAGCCAAGGGGAGTCGAACCCCTGACCTCTTGAATGCCATTCAAGCGCTCTCCCAACTGAGCTATGGCCCCGCCGGTTCCCGCCAGATAGACGATTTCGACGGGAATGCAAACCCCCTCGGCGGGGGTCAGCGCTCGTCCTCGTCGTCCTCCGGGCCGCGCACGACGTCGCTCACCTCGTCGTCGTCGCCGTCGTCGATCAGGGCGGCGTCGTCGGTGTCGACGTCGACTTCGACGTCGTCGCCGACGTCGATGTCGGCGGCATCGTCGTCCGAGTCGGGCTCGACCGCGTCCTCGAGGGACACGAACTCGACGCCCTCGTCCTCGGTCTCCGTCTCGTCCTCGTCATCGTCGCCGCGCGCCGTGACGGGCGACACGGCCACGAGGCCCGTCGCGAACAGCGCGTTGCACTTCGGGCACATGATCGGGTCGCGGTTCAGGTCGTAGTACTTGGCACCGCAGTTCGGACAATGCCGCTTCGTGCCGAGTTCGGGTTTCGCCACGGGGCGCTCCGTTGTCTGTCAAGTCGAGAAAGCGGGGTCGGATGGCACATTGCCTGACCCCCTGTAAAGCTGGCGTTCGCCCGGCCGCCCGATATAGAGAGGGGCCGCCGGAGGAAGGTCGTTCATGCATCAGCCGCGTCAAGCCGCAACTGCCCGTCCCGGCGGGCCGCTCGAAGGCGCCTTCAGGGTGCCGGGGGACAAGTCCGTCTCCCATCGCGCCCTCATGCTCGCCACCCTCGCGGTGGGCCGCAGCAACGTCACCGGGCTCCTCACCGGGGAGGATGTGATGGCGACGGCGGCCGCCATGCGGGCGCTCGGCGCCACGGTCACCGTCGCGCCGGACGGAACGGCTACGATCGACGGCGCAGGCCTCGGCGCCCTCGCCGAGCCGTCCAGCGTCATCGACTACGGCAACGCCGGAACCGGCGTGCGCCTCACACTCGGCATCGTCGCGGGCCACCCGATCGCGGCGACCTTCACGGGCGACGCATCGCTCTCCCGCCGCCCGATGGGCCGCGTCCTCGACCCGTTGCGACAGATGGGGGCGACGGTCGTCGCGCGCGAGGGGGACCGGCTGCCGCTCTCGATCCGCGGGCCGCGGACGCCCGCGCCCATCCGCTATCCTCTGCCGGTCGCCTCGGCGCAGGTGAAGTCCGCGATCCTCCTCGCCGGCCTCAACGCGCCGGGGGAGACGACGGTCGTCGAGAAGGTGCCGACGCGCGATCACACCGAGCGGATGCTGGCAGCGTTCGGCGTCGAGCTGAGGCGGGAGGAGACCGCCGACGGCACCGCCATCACCGTGCCCGGCCGGCAGAGGCTCTCGCCGTCGGACGTGACCGTGCCCGCCGATCCGAGCTCCGCCGCGTTCCTCATCGTCGCCGGCCTCGTCGTCCCCGGCTCCGAGCTTCTCGTGCGCGAGGTGCTTCTCAACCCCTCCCGCACAGGCCTCCTCGAGACGCTGAAGGAGATGGGGGCGGACATCGCCGTCGAGGGCGAGCGGGACGCTGGCGGCGAGAGGATCGGCGACATTCGCGTGCGGGCGAGCCGTCTGACGGGTGTCACGGTGCCGGCGAGCCGCGCCCCGTCGATGATCGACGAATATCCGATCCTCGCCGTCGCCGCCGCCTTCGCAGAGGGCAGGACCCACATGCCCGGCATCCACGAGCTGCGCGTGAAGGAGAGCGACCGCCTCGCCGCCGTCGCGGACGGGCTCGCCGCGAACGGCGTCGCCTGCGAGACGGGCGAGGATTTCATGACCGTCACCGGCCGCACGGGCCGCGTCGGCGGCGGCATGGTGAGGACCCACCTCGACCACCGCATCGCGATGACCTTCCTCGTCATGGGTTGCGCCGCCGACGATCCCGTCAGCGTCGACGACCACACCCCCATCGCGACGAGCTTCCCGACATTCATGGCGATGATGCGGGAGGCGGGGGCGGACATCGTGACGGAGGGCGCATGATCATCGCCGTCGACGGCCCGGCAGCCTCCGGCAAGGGGACGCTCGCCCGCCGCCTTGCCGCCCACTATCGCCTCGCCTACCTCGACACAGGCCGCACCTATCGCGCCGTCGCCGCGGCGATGCAGACCGAGGGCGCGGCGTTCGACGACCGCGAGGCCGCCGTGCGCCTCGCGAAGGGGGTGGACTTCACGACACTCGACGATCCGCGGCTCGGCGCGCCGGAGGTGGGCGAGGGCGCCTCGCGCATCGCCGTCATGCCGGAGCTGCGCGAGGTCCTCGTGGCGCGCCAGCAGGCGTTCGCCCGGGAGGCTGAGGGCCGCGGGCGCGGCGCCGTCCTCGACGGGCGGGACATCGGCACGGTGGTCTGCCCGTGCGCCACGGTGAAGCTGTTCGTGACGGCGAGCGTCGAGGAGCGGGCGCGGCGCCGGGCGCTCGAGGTGTTCGGGGAGGCCGAGGGGCCGCGCTACGAGCAGCTCCTGAAGGGCCTCGAGAAGCGCGACGCGCGGGACAGCGGCCGCCTCGCCGGTCCGATGCATCCCGCCGCCGACGCCCACGTCCTCGACACGACGCGCCTCGACGCGGAAGGCGCCTTCGAGGCCGCCTGCGCCATCGTCGACGGCGCGCGGGGACGGCGCCTCACCGCCCGCTGACGGCCGGCCGCGTGCCGCCTGCCCGCGCGGCAACCGAGCAACAGCGGCCGCGAACCGACGGGGATGGCGGACATTTTCCCTTGCGCCCGCGACGAATCGGGCCGACGTTGAGCGGCCGGGCGTCGTGCAAGCTTGTGCGGCGGGCCCATCGGCGATAAAACGCCGTCGGCGATCGTGCGACAGTCGCGCCGGGCGGACGGCGCGTCGCTCCTCGATACAGCGACCATCAACCCCGAACCAGGCCGTTGCGCGCCTCAGGGCCGCACCGGGAGAACGAATGTCATTATCAACCCCGACCCGTGACGATTTCGCGGCCCTCCTCGAGGCGTCGCTCAACCAGACCGAGATGGCCGAAGGCTCGGTCGTGAAGGGCACCGTGGTGGCCTTCGAGAAGGACCTCGCCGTCATCGACGTCGGCCTCAAGGTCGAGGGCCGGATCCCGCTGAAGGAGTTCGGCGGCCGGCCGGGCGAGGAGAACATCTCCGTCGGCGACGTCGTCGAGGTCTACCTCGAGCGTGTCGAGAACGCCCTCGGCGAGGCCGTGCTCTCCCGCGAGAAGGCACGCCGCGAGGAATCGTGGGTCCGCCTCGAGGCCGCGTTCGAGAAGGGCGAGAAGGTCACGGGCAAGATCTTCAACCAGGTGAAGGGCGGCTTCACCGTCGACCTCGACGGCGCCGTCGCCTTCCTCCCGCGCTCCCAGGTGGACATCCGCCCCGTGCGCGACGTCTCCCCGCTGATGAACACGCCGCAGCCGTTCCAGATCCTCAAGATGGACAAGCGGCGCGGCAACATCGTCGTCTCGCGCCGCGTCGTGCTGGAAGAGACGCGGGCCGAGCAGCGCTCCGAGATCGTGCAGTCCCTCGAGGAAGGCCAGATCATCGAGGGCGTCGTCAAGAACATCACCGACTACGGTGCGTTCGTCGACCTCGGCGGTATCGACGGCCTGCTTCACGTCACCGACATGGCGTGGCGCCGCGTCAACCATCCGACCGAGATCCTGTCCATCGGCCAGTCGGTCAAGGTGCAGGTGATCCGCGTCAACCAGGAGACGCATCGCATCTCGCTCGGCATGAAGCAGCTCCAGGCCGACCCGTGGGAGGGCATCGAGGCGAAGTACCCGGTGGACGCCGTCTTCACCGGCCGCGTCACCAATATCACCGACTACGGCGCCTTCGTGGAGCTGGAGCCGGGGATCGAGGGCCTCATCCACGTCTCCGAGATGAGCTGGACGAGGAAGAACGTCCATCCGGGCAAGATCGTCGCCACCTCCCAGGAGGTGACGGTGATGATCCTCGAGGTGGACAGCCAGAAGCGGCGCATCTCCCTCGGCCTCAAGCAGGTCATGGACAACCCGTGGGAGGCGTTCCTCGAGCAGAACCCGCCGGGGACCGTCGTCGAGGGCGAGGTCAAGAACAAGACCGAGTTCGGCCTCTTCATCGGCCTCGACAACGACATCGACGGCATGGTGCACCTCTCCGACCTCGACTGGAACCGTCCGGGCGAGGAGGTGATCGAGGACTTCACGAAGGGCGACCGCGTGAAGGCCGTCGTCCTCGAGGTGGACCCCGAGAAGGAGCGCATCTCCCTCGGCATGAAGCAGCTCTCGTCCGACCCGTTCACCTCTGCGTCGGAGAGCGGGGCCGAGGTGCGCCGCGGCGCCATCGTCACCTGCGAGGTGAAGGAGGTGAAGGACGCCGGGCTCGAGGTGCAGATCGTCGGCACCGAGCTCTCGGCGTTCGTACGCCGCTCCGAGCTCGCCCGCGACCGCAACGACCAGCGGCCCGAGCGTTTTTCCGTGGGTGACAAGTTCGACGCCAAGGTCACGCAGTTCGACCGCAAGGCCCGCCGCGTCGCCGTCTCCATCAAGGCGCTCGAGATGGCCGAGGAGAAGGAGGCCGTCGAGCAGTACGGCTCGTCCGACTCCGGCGCCTCGCTGGGCGACATTCTGGGCGCAGCGCTCCGCGCGCGGAACACCGACCAGAAGTAGGGCGCGGGGGCTCGCCCCCTTTGCCGACGCCATCGCGGCCCGGGACGCACCGCGTTCCGGGCCGCTTTCGTGTTTGGATCGACCGTGTTTGGATCGACCGTGTTTGGATCGACCGTTCGTGGAATCGACCGTGCGTGGATGCGCCCCGAGCCTCGACCTGCGGAGCCTCTCCGACGAGGCGCCGTCCGATCCGGCCGGACGTCGACGCCACCTGCCGCGCGGACGGCTGTTTCCGCCGCGAGGCCGCCCGTCTCGGGCTTCAGGCATCGTCTGAAGCAGGGCGCAAGGGTCGAAGCCTTCACGGTGGACGCGCCTTACTCGTGCGCCTCCGCCATGAACGGCGCGGCGACCGGTCTCGGCCGGAAGCCGCCCGCTCTTCCGGGAGAGCCCGGCACCGGACGGGACAGGTGGGCATGGCTCGGGGGCGCGGCCCAAGAGATCCACTGCCGCGGCTGCCGGCCGCTGACCCTCCGCCGGCTCGGGGGCGTCCGCGACCCGCAGCACGTCGGCGGCATCGGCCCGCTTTCCGCGGCCGTCCGCGGGCAGGGCCACCGGTTCCACGATCCTGCAGAGGCTGAAGCCCTGACGGGATCGACCCGGCCGGCCGCTGTCTGCGCGCTCCTGATGGACGAAAGGGAAGAGTTCCTGCCGGCGCCATGGCGCGCCGGAACCACGCCTTGTGCGCGCGCCCCGCTGACGCGCCGCCGGATCCCGGCCGGTTCCGGCCGCGTTTAACATGCGTCAAAAATGCCCCCTCCGGAGGCAGCTCCGAAGGAACCAAATATCGGTTCGACGACTTCCTCTCCCATCGCGAGGAAAGTGTCGTCCGGGGGGACCTATGTCTGGAGAGGATGGATCGCCGCGTCACTTCGTCAAGGCCGCGATGAGCGCGCCCTACCTCGAACGGGAGGAGGAGCACCAGCTCGCATTGCGCTGGCGGGACGATCGCGACGAGAAGGCGCTCTCGAAGCTGACCGCGGCGCACATGCGCCTCGTCATCTCCATCGCCTCGCGCTTCCGCTATTTCGGCCTTCCCATGGGCGACCTCATCCAGGAGGGTCACGTCGGCCTCCTCGAGGCGGCCGCCCGCTTCGAGCCTGAGCGCAACGTGCGCTTTTCCACCTACGCCACGTGGTGGATCCGCGCCTCCATCCAGGACTACATCCTGCGCAACTGGTCCATCGTGCGCGGCGGCACCTCCTCCACGCAGAAGGCGCTGTTCTTCAACCTGCGGCGCCTGCGCGCGAAGATGGCGCGCAACGGCGCGGGCGTTCCGGACGCTGCCATGTACGAGGAGATCGCCAGCGCCATTGGCGTCTCCCGGGCCGACGTCGAGATGATGAACTCGCGCCTCTCCGCGCCGGACACGTCGCTCAACGCGCCGGTGGTGGAGAGCGATTCCACGGCGGCCGACCGGCAGGACTTCATCCCCTGCAACCAGCCGCTCCAGGACCAGACGGTGTCCGATGCCATCGATTCGGACCGCCGCGCCGCATGGCTGAAGGCGGCCCTGAAGGAGCTCAACGAGCGCGAGCTCAGGATCGTGCGCGAGCGGCGCCTGTCGGAGGAAGGCGCCACGCTGGAGGCGCTCGGGGAGAAGCTCGGCATCTCCAAGGAGAGGGTCCGCCAGATCGAGAATCGCGCCCTCCAGAAGCTGCGCTCGGCCCTCCTGCGCGACCACGAGCACACGGTCTTCACACAGTGATCCTGCGCGTGTGCGGGTGTGCGGGCGCGTCCGGCGACGGGCGACCGCGCCCCCGGTGGCGGGCCTCCACAACGGGTCTGGGGACACGGAGCGACGTTCCGCCGTCCTGCGGCGACCAACCCCTGTTCCGGGGCTTGCAACGGCTGCTCAAGCAAAGTCTTATGGAGGCGCGCCCGACTGCCAAGGTGTAGACAAGGGCGCGGAAGCTCCCAGGGAACGCCAGTGATTCAGAACATCAAGCTCAACCGACGCAAGTTCCTTTTCGCGACCGGCGGCGCTGCCGCCGGCGCAGCGGCCACGGGTCTCGTGCCCGCGACCGCGCTCGCCGAGGGCCAGCCCCTCCCCGAACTCGCATCGTGGAAGGACGGTGACGCCCTTCTCATCCACACCGCGAACACCATCGAGACCCTGCGCGAGGCCATGGGCGCCCCGCCCGTCACGCCGTCCCGCGAGCTGTTCGTTCGCAACAACATTCCGGCGCCGCCCCTCTCCATCGCCGCCGACCCCGACTCCTGGCAGGTGGAGTTCGAGGGTGTCGCCAACCCCGGCACCATGACCCTCGGCGATCTCAAGGGCTACGGCGTCGAGTCGGTGGTCGCTGTGCTCCAGTGCTCCGGCAACGGCCGCGCCTTCTTCGATCACGAGGCCGCCGGCACGCAGTGGACCGTCGGCGCGGCGGGCAACGTCATCTGGACCGGCGTGCCGCTGCGCACCGTCGTCGAGGCCATGGGCGGTCCCGCGGCGAACGCGCGCTTCATCACCGGCACCGGCGGCGAGGAGCTGCCCCCCGGCATCCCGCCCGAGACCATCATGGTCGAGCGCTCCGTCCCGCTCGAGGCCCTCGACGAGGCGATCCTCGCCTACGAGCTGAACGGCGAGCCCCTCCCCGTCGCCCACGGCGGACCCGTGCGCATCGTCTTCCCGGGCTACTTCGGCGTCAACAACGTCAAGTACGTGAAGCGCGTCGCCCTCACCGAAAACGAGAGCCCCGCGACGATCCAGCAGACCGGCTACCGCGTGCGCCCCGTCGGCGTCCCCGGCGCACCGGACCAGCCGTCCATGTGGAAGATGATCGTGAAGTCCTGGGCGACGACGCCGATGATGGACGTCGCGAGCGGCCGCGTCGTCATCGAGGGCGTCGCCATGGGCGGCACCTCGCCGGTGAGCGGCGTCGAGGTGTCCGTCGACGGCGGCGAGACGTGGCAGGAGGCGCAGTTCACGGGGCCGGATTTCGGCCGCTACGCCTGGCGCCCCTTCGCGCTCGTCACCGAGCTCTCGCCCGGCACGCACGTGATCGCGACCCGCGCCACCAACGCGGATGGCGACACGCAGCCGGAGAACTTCGAGCCCAACCACCGCGCCTACGCACACAACGGATGGCGCGCCCACGCGATCGAGCTCACGGTCAGCTGATGCCGCGTCCTGTGCTCCTGAGAGGCCTCTGCCTCGCAGCTCTCCTCACGGGTCTTTCGGCTCACGCTGGGGCTGAGGAGTTCGACGAGGCCACGCTGGAGCGCGGCCGTGCGCTCTTCGTCGCCGAGGCGCCCGTTCCCTGCGGTGCCTGCCATGTCCTCGCCGATGCCGGCACCTCCGGCAACCTGGGGCCAGTCCTCCACGACATGAAGCCGAGCCTCGAGCAGGTGAAGGCCGCCGTGACGGACGGTGTCGGGATCATGCCCGCCTATGCGGACATGCTGAGCGCCGAGGACATCGCCGCAGTCTCCGCCTACGTCGCGAAGGCGTCCGGCGCACTGAACTGAGCGAGGCGCCGTGGCGGTACCGCCGCCACGGCGCACCCCCGACCGTCGCCGGCGACACCGGGGTCCGGAGCGGCGCCACCCGTGATCGCCGTCACGGTCGAGCGCCGCCGTCTTCCCATCTCTGCGGGACAGACCCGTTGCGGCTCGCCGCCGCGGGCGCATGCCGCGGCCACCCGCCGCCCCCGCAAGAGAAGGCACACAATGTTCCACCATCCCTCCTTCGACGCGCACGAGATGGTCGTCGTCGCCAACGACGAGGCGAGCGGGCTGAAGGCCATCGTCGCCGTCCACAACACCGTCCGCGGCCCCTCTCTGGGGGGCGTCAGGGTGTGGACCTATCCGGACGACGACGCCGCCATCACAGACGCGCTCCGCCTGTCGAAGGGCATGACCTACAAGGCTGCCATGGCGGACCTTCCCCTCGGCGGCGGCAAGGCCGTCGTGGTGGTGCCGGAGCGCGGCGCGAAGACGCCGGCGATGTTCGAGGCGCTCGGCCGCGTCATCGACCGCCTGTCCGGGAGCTACATCGCGGCGGAGGACGTGGGCTCGGACCCCGCGGATATGCGCGCCATCGCGCGGCACACCCGCCACGTGACCGGGCTTGCGCCGGAGGACGGCGGCGGCGGCGATCCCTCGCCCACCACGGCATTCGGCTGCTTTGTCGCGCTGAAGGCGACGGCGCGGGCCGCGCTCGGCGTCGACGATCTCCACGGCCTCCACATCGCTGTGCAGGGGCTCGGCAATGTCGGCTTCGCCCTCGCCCGCCACCTCAACGCGGCGGGCGCGCGCCTCACCGTGTCGGACATCGACCCGCGGCGCGTCGCCGTCGCCGTCGCCGAGCTCGGCGCCGCGTCGGTCCCGCCCGACGAGATCGCTCGGGTGGAGGCGGACATTCTCTCGCCCAACGCCCTCGGCGCGGTCATGAACGAGGCGTCGATCCCGGCGCTGAGGGTGAAGGCCGTGTGCGGCGCAGCGAACAACCAGCTCGCGACGCCCGCGGACGGCGAGGCGCTGAGGGCGCGCGGCATCCTCTATGCGCCCGACTACGTGGTGAACGCCGGCGGCGTCATCGCCATGTGCGGCGAGTATTTCGGCTGGAAGGACGGCGGCGTGACGACGCGCGTCAACGCCATAGCGGATCGTCTCGCCGCCATCTTCGAGGAGGCCCGCGCCTCGGGCGAGCCCACCAACGTCGTCGCGGACAGGGAGGCGGAGCGGCGCTTCGCCCGGGGCTGAGGGCAGTCCGCAGCCGTCGCAGGTCGCTCGCAGGTCGCTCGCAGGTCGGTCCCGAACGGGTCGGAACCGGCAGGGCGCCGCTGCCCGTCGCCGAACGCCTCGGTCCCGTGCCGCCGAGATTGCGAGGGCGTTGGCGTCGACGCCTTCCGCCTCGGCGAAGGTCTTCGCGCGCGGGGCGAGCCGCCGTTAGCCCCTGAGGGTGACGTGGCCCTTGCCGCGCGGGACGGGGCAGGCGACGGACCCGATCGGGGTGTCCCGCTCGCCGACGAAGACGCCGGTGGACATCTCCTTCATCCCCGCCTGTCGACGACATCGCCTTCGGGGAACGCCCTCGGCTGGTGGCGTCTTCGCCGGGACCGGCCGGGCGGCTGGCGGCCTTGCGGCCCGCGGACTTCGGCCGGCGCCGTCGAGGCGTTCAGCCGCCGCCGAAGAGCCTTCCGAGGAAACCGCCGATGCCATCGCCCTCGCGCTGCGGGGCCGGCGTGATCCAGTCGCGCGGATCACGGGCGCCGGGGGGACCGTCGGCGGCCGTCCGCGGCGCGTTCCAGGGATCGTCCACGGGCGCCCGGTCGGCCGCCACCACGGCGGGGAGCATCTCGACGCCCGGAAGGTCCGCCGGCACCATCCCCTCGTGGACCTTCTCCATCAGGAGCTTCCAGAGGTCGGCTGGCAGCGAGCCGCCCGTGGCGCGCTCCGTGGGCGAATTGTCGTCGTTGCCGAGCCAGACGCCGGCGGTGAAGAAGGCCGTGTAGCCCACGAACCAGGCGTCCCGCCAGTTCTGGCTGGTGCCGGTCTTGCCCGCGGCCTGCCAGTCCGCCAGGCGGGCGCGCGCGGCGGTGCCGTCGGCGAGCGCCGCCGCCAGCATCTGGTTCATGGCGCCCACGTGGGCGATGTCCACCACCTGTCCGGGCCCGCCGCCGCGCCGCTCGTAGAGGAGCTCGCCGTCGGCCGTCCTGATCCGGCGCACCACGTGGGGCACCACGCCGACGCCGCCGTTGGAGAACGGCACGTAGGCCGTGGTGAGCTCGAGGAGCGTCACCTCCGAGGTGCCGAGGGCGATGGAGGCGTTCGGCTGCATCTCGGACCGCACGCCGAGCCGCCGCGCCACCGAGGCGACGGCGCTCGGCCCCACCTCCGCCGTGAGCTGCGCCGCGATGGTGTTCAGCGAATGGGCGAGCGCGCGCTCGAGCGTCACGGGGCCGTAGTAGCGGCGGGTGTAGTTCTCCGGCGACCAGTCGCCGATCCGGGTCGGCTGGTCGATCCGCATCGACTGCGGCGTCAGCCCGTATTCGAGCGCCGCGAGGTAGACGAACGGCTTGAACGCCGAGCCCGGCTGTCTCAGTGCCGAGATGGCGCGGTTGTACTGGCTCCCCTGGTAGCTCTTGCCGCCCACGAGCGCCTTCACCGCGCCGGACCCGTCGAGCACCACGACGGACCCCTCCGAGACGCCCTTCTCCGCGCCATCCCTCGCGATGATCTCCTGGAGCGCCGACTGGGCGAGCTCCTGGAGCTCGAGGTTGATGGTGGTCTCGACGACGATGTCCTCGGTGAGGTTGCCGGAGAAGCCGGGCAGCACCTCGTTTACCCAGTCGGCCACGTAGCCGCCGGAGAGGGCGACCGGCGCCTCGCCGAGCTCCGCGGGCCTCTGGCGCGCGTAGGTCTCCTGGATGGCGTCGATGAACCCGGCCTCCCGCATCGCCCTCAGCACGGTCGCAGCGCGCTCGCGCGCCCGCTCGAGGTCCGTGGTGGGCGCGTAGTAGGACGGCGCGCGCAGAAGCCCCGCGATCATGGCCGCCTCGGCGAGCTCGAGCTCCTCCGCGGGCTTGCCGAAGTAGCGCCGCGCCGCGCCGTCGACCCCCGTCGCCCCCGCGCCGAGATAGACGCGGTTGAGGTACATCTCGAGGATCTCGTCCTTGTCGTACTGGATCTCCAGCCAGACGGCGAGGATCATCTCCTGGATCTTGCGCTCGAGGGTGCGGGAGGGGCTGAGGAAGAGGTTCTTCGCGAGCTGCTGGGTCAGCGTCGAGCCGCCCTGCACGAGGCGGCCGGCCCGCACGTTCGCCACCATCGCGCGGGCGAGGCCGATGGGGTCGAGGCCGGGATGGCTGTAGAACCGCCTGTCCTCGATGGCGACGACGGCCTGCGGCACGTGCTCCGGCAGGTCCTCGAGCCGGACGGCCCTGCCACCCGTGTCGCCACGGTTCGCGATGAGCTCGCCGTTTTCGGAGACGATCGCGACGTTGGGCGGGCGCGCGGGGACGGCCCACTCCGCCCGCGGCGGGAGCGTGGCGGCATAGTAGGAGATGATGGCCGCCACCGCGACGAAGGCGAGGAGCGACAGGGTGACGGTGGTCCGCCACAGGAAGACGACCGTGCGGCCGAGGAGGCTGCGGCGCCGGCGGGTGCGCCGCCCGCGCGTGCCGCCCTTCCGGCCGGACGGCTTCGTCGCCGTGCGCCTTCCGGGCGCGGCGTCGTCGGCATCGGCGGCGCGGCGGACGAGCCGGCCGGTCCCGGGCGCCCTGCCGGTGTCGGGCTCGCGCGTGGCTGCCGGGCGGGCGCGCTTCGCCGGGCGCGGGTCTTCCGCCGCCCGGGACGAAGGCCGCTCCTCCGCCGGCCGCCGCGGGCGTTTCGCCGTGCGTGGCTCGTCGGATGTGCGGTTCGCCGGCGCGTCGCGCGAGGGCTCGGCGGGGCGAAGCCGCCGCGTCGCCTGTGCCTCGGCGGAGGCGCGCGCCGCGGGGGCCTCTCGGCGCGCGCGCGGCTCTGCCGGCTTCGCCTTCTGGCGCGCGGCCGCGCCGTCCGGCCCGGTGTCTGCCGGGCGACGCCTGCGGGGCGCCGGCTCGTCGCCGTCACCCCGCTCTCGGCGGGGCGCGACGTCGAGGCGCCCTCCGTCACTGGATCGGGCCACTCAGGTCCTCGCGTGGCATGGCTTCGCGCGGCGGTTCTACACGGCCCGCCTTAACCGCCGAATAACCCGATCCCGGCGCCGGGGAAAGCCGCTCGCGCCGAGGCTCCGGACGGGAGCGACGAAGCCGGCCCTCTTCGCCACCCTCGGCGCCGGTCAGAGCGGAGGGCGGGCGAGGCCGACCGGCGGGCCATCCTGACGGATGAGACGCCGACGGCGCGGCGGAGGCGCCAAGGCGGCGACTTGATCGCGGGCGCGGCCGTCGCCATGGTCCTCCACCTGCCGGAGGAGCACCGATGACCGAGACCCGCGCGCCCGGACCCGGGGACACCGTCTTCCTCGTCGACGGGTCCTCGTTCGTGTTCCGCGCCTACTTCCAGTCCATGAACCAGGACAGGAAGTACAACTATCGCGCTGATGGCCTGCCCACCGGCGCCGTCCGCCTGTTCTGCAACAAGATCTACCAGTTCATCAGGGACGGCGCGGCGGACGTGCGCCCCTCCCACCTCGCGATCATCTTCGACAAGTCGGAAAGATCGTTCCGCAACGAGCTCTATGCCGACTACAAGGCGAACAGGAGCGAGGCGCCCGACGACCTCGTGCCGCAGTTCCCCCTGATGCGCGCCGCCGTGGAGGCCTTCGGGCTGAAGCCCATCGAGAAGGCGGGCTTCGAGGCGGACGACATCATCGCCACCTACGCCCGCCAGGCGGCCGAGGCGGGGGCGGACGTCGTCATCGTGTCCGCGGACAAGGACCTGATGCAGCTCGTGAACGAGCGCGTGTCCATGTACGATCCCGCGAGCGGTGAGGGCCGGCGCGCCGGGTCGGGCCGCATGGGCGTGCGCCCGGAGAGGCGCATCGGCATCCCCGAGGTGGTGGAGTATTTCGGCGTCACCCCCGACAAGGTGGTGGACGTTCAGGCCCTCGTGGGCGACGCGACGGACAACGTTCCCGGCGTTCCGGGCATCGGCATCAAGACGGCGGCGCAGCTCATCCAGGAGTGGGGCGACCTCGACACGCTCCTCGCCAACGCCGGCGAGATCAGGCAGCCGAAGCGGCGCGAGAGTCTCATCGCCAACGCCGAGCAGGCGCGCCTGTCGCGCAGCCTCGTGCGCCTCGACGACCACGTCGACGTCGCCTGCCCCCTCGAGACGCTGACGCTGAAGCCGGTCGACCCGACGCGCCTCATCGCCTTCTTCAAGGCGCTCGACTTCGGCACGCTCACCCGCCGCGTCGCTGAGGACCACGGCTGCGACCACGCCAGGATCGATCCCGACCCGCGCTACCTGACGTTCGAGGGCGGCGCCGAAGCTGCCGAGGCGCCCGCCGTGGAGGCCGACGGCGAGGCGACTCCCGAAAGGCTCGCCGCCCTCATGGAGAAGGAGGCGGCGGCAGTCCCGTTCGACCTCTCCGCCTACGAGACGATCACCACGACCGGACGGCTCGCGGCCTGGCTCGACGCCGCGTGCGCGACCGGCCGCCTCGCCATCGCCGTGCGCCTCGCCGACGGTGCGCCGATGCGCTCGCAGATCTGCGGCATCGGGATCGCCGTTGCGCCGGGGCAGGGCGGATACGTCCCGTTCGCGGGGGCGGGCGGCCTCATGGGGATCGGCGCCGAGGGGATCGACCGCGAGGAGGCGCTCGCCCTCTTCCGCCCCGTCCTCGTCGACCGCGGCGTCGCGAAGCTCTCCACCCACATGAAGCGCGACTATCTGGCGCTGCGGCGCGCAGGGCTCGACGTGCGGCCCATCGACGACACCGGTCTCCTCTCCTACGCCGCCGAGGCGGGCGCCGGCCTCCACGACATGGCGGGGCTCGCGAAGCGCTATCTGAACCACGCGCCCCTCGACGACCGGGACGTGATGGGCACGGGCCGCAACAGGGTCGGCTTCGGCGACGTGCCGCTCGACGCCGCGACGCGCCACGCCGCGGAGGAGGCCGACATCGCGGTCCGCCTCGTGCCGCTCCTTCGCCAGCGCCTCCTCGCGAAGGGGCTTCTCAATGTCTACGAGACGCTGGAGCGTCCTCTGCTGCCGGTCCTCGCGCGCATGGAGGAGGTGGGCGTCGTCGTCGACCGGAACGTCCTGTCGCGCATGTCGGGCGACTTCGAGCAGACCCTCGCCCGCATCGAGGAGGAGATCTTCGAGCTCGCCGGCGAGCGCTTCAACATCGGCTCCACCAAGCAGCTCTCCGAGATCCTGTTCGACAAGCTCGGCCTTCCGGGCGGCAAGAAGACCAAGACCGGCGCGTGGTCGACGGGCGCGCAGGTGCTGGAGGATCTCGCGGCGGAAGGCTATCCGCTCCCGGTGAAGCTTCTCGAGTGGCGGCAGATCTCCAAGCTGAAGTCCACCTACACGGACGCCCTCCAGCAGGAGATCAATCCCGCGACGGGCCGCGTCCACACGACGTTCATGATGGCGTCCACCACCACGGGCCGCCTCTCCTCGACCGATCCCAACCTTCAGAACATCCCGATCCGCACCGAGGCGGGGCGAAAGATCCGCACGGCCTTCGTCGCGGCCCCAGGGACGAAGCTCGTCGCCGCCGACTACGGGCAGATCGAGCTCCGCGTCCTCGCCCACATCGCCGAGATCCCCCAGCTGGTGCAGGCCTTCGCGGACGGTCTCGACATCCACGCGATGACGGCCTCGGAGATGTTCGGCGTGCCTGTGGACGGGATGCCGGCGGACGTACGCCGCCGGGCGAAGGCCATCAACTTCGGCATCATCTACGGCATCTCGGCGTTCGGCCTCGCGAACCAGCTCGGCATCCCGCGGGAGGAGGCAGGCGCCTACATCAAGCGCTACTTCGAGCGCTTTCCCGGCATTCGCGACTACATGGACCGCACGAAGCAGTTCGTTCACGACCACGGCTACGTCGCGACCCTGTTCGGCCGCCGCGCGCACTATCCCGAGATCGGGACGTCGAACCCCTCGCTGCGCGCCTTCTACGAGCGGGCGGCGATCAACGCGCCGATCCAGGGGTCGGCCGCCGACATCATCCGCCGGGCGATGGTGCGGATCGAGCCCGCCCTCGCCGCCGCGGGGCTGAGGACGCGCATGCTCCTCCAGGTCCACGACGAGCTCCTCTTCGAGGCGCCCGAGGAGGAGGCCGACAGCGCCATCGAGGTGATCTCCTCCGTCATGCGCGGCGCCGCCGAGCCCGCCGTCAAGCTGAAGGTCCCCCTCGACGTCGACGCCCGCGCCGGCGCGAGCTGGGCTGAGGCGCACTGACGCCGCCGCACCGGCCGCGCGGGCGCACCGGCGCCGGGGGCACTCCCGGAGGAAAAGATCAGACGGCGAGGCGCTCCAGCACTGCCGGCAGGAGCGAAGGATCGCCGACGGCGACCGCCTCGCCGTGGTAGCCGTCGAGGAGGCGCGCGCCGATGGGCTCTCCGGCAAGGTCCACCACGGCGCCGCCCGCCGCCTCGACCATCGGCACGAACGGTGCGATGTCGACCGCCTTCAGCCCCACCTCGACGACGATGTCGAGGTGTCCCGCCGCGAGGAGGGCGTAGGCATAGCAGTCCGTGCCGTAGCGGATCATGCGAGCCTCGTCGCACAGCGCCTCGAAGCGGGGCGCGACCGGGTGGGTGCGGAAGTTGCGCGGGCTGGTGGTGGCGACGACGGCCTCGCCGACGGACGCGCAACGGCGCGTGGCGAGCCGCTCCTCCTGCGCGTAGCCGGCCTGGAAGGCGCCCTCGCGGGTGTTCCAGAAGCGCTCCATCACGAACGGCTGGCACATCATGCCGAGGAAGGGTCCCCGCGCATCCGCGAGCGCGATGAGGACGCCCCAGGTGGGCAGCCCCATCATGAAGGCGCGGGTGCCGTCGATGGGGTCGAGGATCCACGTGCGCCCGCTCACGCCGGGGCGCGGTGGGAACTCCTCGCCGAGGATGGCGTCGTCGGGGCGCTCGCTGGCGATGAGCTCCCGCATCGCCTCCTCCGCCGCGCGATCTGCGACGGTGACCGGGTCGAACCCGCCGACGGACTTGTTGTCGACCCCCGGCAGCGCGCGGAAATGGGGAACGATGGCCGTGGAGGCCACGTCTGCGAGGATGTGCAGGAGCTGAACGTCGTCCGGGGGGGGCTGCATAGGTGCCATGTCGTGGGGGATGAGTCTATTTTTGTGCGGCCAGAGCGGGAGGAGTGTTCAGAAAGCGCTGAAATCGCTGATATTTTGAGTGTCATCTGGCGTGCTGCCCGTTGCGGGGCTCGCGGTTGCCGCCTTCATGAGCATTTTTTCGCGCTGTCCGCAAATTCGGCACCTTGACGATTGTGCGCTGCCGCCTCAATTGTTGCGGTGCGGGACGGCCTTGGTCGTCTCGCTGCCCTCCTTGGGCGTTTCCTCCCTAGACTTAAGGCCGCTCCTCGGAGCGGCCTTTTTTTTCTCCCGTCGCGCCAGCCCGCGGAAGAGCCGGCCCGCGGAAGCGCGCGAACGGACGTGTCAGGCGCTCACTCGGCGGCGAGCGGCCAGGCGTCCCCGTCGCGGCTCGCCCTGAACCAGGCGACGAGGTCGGCCAGGACGTCCGACAGCGTGCGCCTCAGGGGCTCGAAGCCAGCCGTCGGCACGAACTCCGCCTCGTCCATGTAGAGGGCGCGGTTGATCTCGATCTGGATGGCGTGGACCCGGGGCGGCCGCCCGTACCGCTCGGTGATGTGGCCGCCGGCGTAGGGCCTGTTGCGGCCGACGACGAGGCCCCGCGCGCGCAGGAGGCGGGCGAGCTCGTCGGTGAGCTGGGGTCCGCAGCTCGTGCCGAAGCGGTCGCCCAGGATCACGTCCGGCCGCGGCGTGCCGCGCTCCTCGTGGGCCTTCACCGCGCCCGAGGGCATCGAATGACAGTCGACGAGGACGGCGGTGCCGAACCGTCCGGCGGTCGCCTCGAGGAGCGCCGAGAGCGTCGCGTGGTAGGGGCGATAGAAGGATTCCAGCCGCTCGCGGGCGTCGCGCGCCGGAAGGGTGCCGCGATAGATGTCCGCACGCTCCCCTACGATCCGCGCGATGACGCCGAGGCCGCCGGCGACGCGCGGGCTCTCCGGATTGGCCGGCACGTCGAGCGGGCCGTCGAACATCGCCGGGTCGAGCTCGGTCTCCTCCCGGTTGACGTCGAGGTAGACGCGGGGAAAGTGCGCCCGCATGAGCGGCGCGCCGAGGTGGACGACGTCGGCGAAGAGGGCGTCGACGAAGGTGTCCTCCGAGCGGCGGAGGGAGCGGCGGTCGAGGCGCGTGCGCTCGAGGAGGTCCCGCGGATAGGTCGTGCCCGAGTGCGGGGCGTCGAAGACGAACGGGACGCGCGGCGCCTCCGGCTCGAGCACCTCGAACGGCGGCGTGTCCCGGAAGTCGTCGACGATCCTCATGGCGTTCCCCGGCGCAATCTCAGAGCCTCTCATCTAGGTCGCCGTTCCCGGCAGGTCCCATCGATTCTTCGCGAAAGGGTAAGCGACGCGAAAGCCAGATACTTGACCGCGACTTTACGCGCCAGCGCCACTGTCGCCCCGTTGCACGACGGAAAAAGGGGCGCGGGTGCCTGCCCGCGGAAATGGCCTTGCGGATCCTGCTCGCCGAAGACGACGAGGACATGCGGCGCTTCCTCACCCGCGCGCTCGAGCGGGCCGGCTATGACGTCGTCGCCGTGGAAGACGGCCTCGCCGCCTACGAACGGCTGAGGGAGGAGCCATTCTTCCTCCTCCTCACCGACATCGTGATGCCCGAGATGAACGGGATCGAGCTCGCCCGCAAGGCGACGCGGCTCGACCCGGACCTCAAGATCATGTTCATCACGGGCTTCGCCGCGGTCGCCCTCGACGGCGAGCACGGCGCGCCGCGCGGCGCCAAGGTGCTGTCGAAGCCGTTCCACCTGCGCCAGCTCGTGCGCGAGGTGGGCCGCATGCTGGAAGTGGCGTGATGACCCACGAGGCGCTTGCCCGCGCCAGCGCCAGCCGCTATATCGAGCGTCCATTCCCGGGCGGTTAGCTCAGCGGGAGAGCGCTGCCTTGACACGGCAGAGGTCACTGGTTCAATCCCAGTACCGCCCACCATGTCCCTTCCCGATCGTATGCGTGGCCCGATCGGATGCGTGGCAAGGATCCCTTCGCCACTTCCTCTCGCCATTTAAGACGAGGCGTCAGCGCCTTTTCAGACGAGGCGTCGGGACCGACGTCGCAGATGATCACACGTGAGGCGCGACGACGCAGGAACCCGGGTCAGGGCACAGGGAGATCATGAACATGGACGTCTCGGCCTGAGTGGGTCCTCAGGATCCCGAGGGCGCGCTCTTCGTCGGCGGGGCTGACCGTACGGACCCAGAGGAGGAGGCCTCCGCGATCGAGCTGCTCCTGCAGGTGGTGCGCATGGTGCTCGCCGATCCGCCTCGCGAGCAGGGTTCCGAGGAGGGCTCCGATCCCGCCTGCGAATGCCGTGGCCGAGAGCGCCAGGGCCAGAGGCCCACCGGTCGCGACCACCGCACCGGCCGTCGCGACCGCGCCGACGTACATCAGGCCCCCGATGAGCCCGCCCTGCGCATCCCCTAGAGATTCCGTCGAGACGTAGCAGCAGCGCGGAACGACGGGATCGTCCTCGAGCTCGGCCACCTTCCGGTACTTGTGGCCGAGCTTCGCCTCGACCGCCCCTTCCGCCGCCAGCAGGCTGATCTCGGCACGGTCGAAACCCGAGGAAAGGAGGTCGTCGATCGCCGCCTGCAGGCTGTCGGCGTCGTCGAAGACGCCCACCGCCTCCCTGATCGTGCGCGTCTCGCTCATCGCACCGTCGTCCACTCCGGAGCCGTGGATCGAGCCCCGCTGCCCTCACCACCCTTCGATTATCATTGCGCTGCCGGCTCGTTGCTGTCTTTTGCGGGCTCATGCGCGATGGGGCCGTGCGAACACCGCGCCGACCTTTTCGCCCTCTCGGCCGGACACTCGCGGAAAGCCGGACGCAGGCGCTCTGCGGCGTTGGCGTTCGCATCAGTCGGCGTTAGGAAGAGGCCATGACCGCCACGCTCGCCGCCGCCACACGAGACGATTTCGTCGCCCGCGCAGAAGCGGCGGCGAAGGCCCTGCGTCCTCTTCTGCCGCCGACGCCGCTTCAGAAGAACGCCTTCCTGTCGGAGCGCTACAACGCGGACATCCTCCTGAAGCGGGAGGACCTCACCCCCGTGCGCTCCTACAAGCTGCGCGGTGCCGCCAACTTCTTCGGCAAGGCGCTCGCGAGCGGGGACAGGAGCCGCCGCTTCGTGTGCGCCTCCGCCGGCAACCACGCCCAGGGCTTCGCCTACGTCGCAGCCCACGAGGGTGTGACGGGCACGGTTTTCATGCCGACCACGACGCCGAGGCAGAAGATCCACAAGACGCAGACCTTCGGCGGGGACGCCATCACCATCCGCCTCGTGGGCGACACGTTCGACCAGTCGAACCGCGCCGCCGTCGCCTTCGCGCAGGAGTCAGGCGCCGTCTTCGTCCCCCCGTTCGACCATCCGGACATCATCGAGGGGCAGGCGAGCGTCGCCCTCGAGATCCTGGAGGCCATGGAGACGCCGCCCGACCTCCTCGTTATCCCCGTCGGCGGGGGAGGGCTCGCGGCCGGCGTCGTCCAGGTGTTCGAGGCGCTGGCGCCGCAGACGGAGATCGTCTTCGTGGAGCCGGCGGGTGCGCCGTCGTTCCAGAAGAGCCTCGTCGCCGGCCGCCGCGTCACGCTCGACCACATCGAGACCTTCGTGGACGGTGCGGCCGTCGCGCGGATCGGCGAGCACACCTGGTCCGCGCTCTCCCACCGTCACCCGGCCCAGGTGGTCCTCGTGCCGGAGGACAGGCTCTGCGAGACCATCCTCGAGATGCTGAACATCGAGGGGATCGTGCTCGAGCCGGCAGGCGCCCTCGAGATCGACGCGCTCCGCTCCCTCCCGCCAGAGCGCCTCGCAGGCCGCACGGTCGTGTGCATCACGTCCGGCGGCAACTTCGACTTCGAGCGCCTGCCCGAGGTGAAGGAGCGCGCGCTGCGGGCCGCGGGGCAGAAGAAGTACTTCATCCTGCGCCTCCCCCAGCGCCCCGGCGCGTTGCGGGAGTTCCTGGAGCTCCTCGGCCCGGACGACGACATCGCCCGCTTCGAGTACCTCAAGAAGAGCGCCCGGAACTTCGGCTCCATCCTCCTCGGCGTCGAGACCACCCACAGGCGCAACTTCGAGACCCTGATGGCGCGGATGGACGAGGCCGGCTTCGTCTATCGCGACATCACCGACGACGAGGTGGTCGCGGGCGTCCTCATCTGACCGGAGCGGCTGGCGGCGAGCCGGTCTGCCGCCGCGCCGCGCCCGCCCGGCTCACCGCGCGGCGAGCCCGCGCTCCAGCGCCGAGGAGATCACCCGTGCAGCGCAGGCGTTGTCGTGGGGCATGTCGGGAAGGCCGGCCATCCGCCGACGCCACAGCGCGGCGCCGATCCCGCTCCGCCCGGCGTTCATGTCGGCGTCGAGGGCGGCACGCCTGATGTAGCGGCCGAACGGATCGGCGCCGTCGCGGCCCGGGCGGTAGCGAAGGTCGCCCCTGCGGGTCTCCCCGGCGGCGGCGTAGATCGTCTCGCCCTCCTTCACCGTCTCCACGACCTCCAGGCTGTCGAGGGTTTCCGGGTCGACGGCGGTCGGGTCCTCGGACAGGATCACGAAGTCGGCGAGCTTGCCCGGCTCGATGGACCCCTTCTCGTCCTCCTCGAAGTGCTGCCACGCGGGCCAGATGGTCATCGCCTTCAGCGCGGTGATCACGTCCACCCTGTGGGAGGGGCCGAGGATGTCGCCCGAGCGGGAACGCCGCGTCACCGTCGCGTCGAGGACGCGCATCGCATCGGGATAGGCGACCGGCGCGTCGTGATGGGTGCCGAAGCGCATGCCGCGGGCGAGCACCCAGCCGGTGGGCGAGATGTCGTCCGCGAGGGCCGGACCGACGGTGTGCTCGCGATGCCAGTCGCCCCAGTAGAACGTGTGCATCGGGAAGAGGGACGGGAACACGCCGAGCCGGTCGAGATCGGCCACCTGGGCCTTGCGCAGGAACTGCCCGTGGATCAGGACGGGCCTCCTGTCGCCGCCGCCGTGCGCCTCACGCGCGGCCTTCAGCGCCGCGATCAGGAGGTCGGAGGCGCGCTCGCCGTTGGAGTGGGTGAGGAGCTGGATGCCGTTGGCGTATGCCCAGTCCACCGCCTCGATCACGGCGTCCTCGGGCACCGCGGCATACCCCGAATAGCCCGGCGGATAGTCGCCGACGGGGGCGTGGTAGGGCCGGTCGCGCCAGGCGGTGAACCCTTGCGGTGAACCGTCGATGGTCAGCTTCGCCCCGCCGATGCGCAGGCGGTTCTCGTAGGTGTCGGAGATGCCCGCGGCGATGAAGTCGCGATCGACCAGGACGTCGGGATAGGTGACGACGTCGATCGGGAAACCGCCTTCGGCCGCCACCTGCCGCATCGCGGCGACGGTTCCGGGCATGGACCGGCCCTCCTGCGCCGTCGTGTAGCCGAAGCGTGCCCACAGCTCGGCGCCCGCCCGGGCGAAGGCTGCGAACCCCTCCTCGCCGACCCGCGACAGCAGCGTCACGACGGCCGGGATGTGCGCCGTCTCCTCGAGCACGCCGTTCGGCTCGCGGCTGTCCGGCCGGCGGCGGATCACCCCGCCCGCCGGATCCGGCGTGTCGGCGCTGACGCCGATGACGTCGAGCGCCGCCGTGTTGGCGACGCCGAGATGGCCCGACTGGTGGACGACGTAGATCGCAATCTCCGACGAGACCGCGTCGAGATCGTCCCGCGTGGGGTGGCGCAGTTCGGCGAGCTGTGCGTCGTCGTAGCCGAAGCCGACCACGAGGTCGATGGCCTCCACCGCCTCGGCGTTGTCCTCCATCCACGCGCGCAGCGTGTCCTGGAGGGAGGCGATGTCCGTCACCTGCCCGTCGGGCGGGGCGAGAAGGTTGGCCGACAGCGCCTGGAGCCCGCCCATCACCACGTGGCCGTGGCTGTCCACGAAGCCCGAAAGGAGGGCGCGGCCAGCAAGGTCGACCATCGCCGTGTCCTCGCCACGGTGCGCCGTCACGCCCGCCGCGTCGCCGACCGCGATGATGCGCCCGTCCTTCACGGCGACCGCCTCGGCCCGCATCGCCGCGTTGTTCATGGTCAGGATCGGCCCGCCGGACCAGATCGTGTCGGCGACCTCCTGTGCCGCCGCCTCCGTCGCCGCGGCGAGGCCCGCTGTCGCGAGGCTTGCTGCGGCGAGGCTTGCTGCGGCGAGGATCGTCAGGACTTCCTTGCGCACCGGCCCCTCCGCTCTCGCGCTCGCTTCCGTCACCGGCACCGTAGCACAGGAATTGCGGCTTCTTACCACAAGGGACGGCGCGCGTGGCGTCATCCCATGGTCGAGTTGAAGGCGCCGCCGTCGAGGAGGACGTTCTGGCCGATCATGAAGCCGACGTGCTCCGAGCACAGGAACGCGCACACGCGGCCGAACTCCTCCGCCGTTCCGAAGCGCCCGCGCGGGATCGCCGCCTGCGCCCTCTCGCGCGCCTCCTCCACGGAGATGTTCTCGCGCTGGGAGATGGCGCCCATCAGCGTCCTGATGCGGTCCGTGTCGTGCTGGCCGGGCAGGATGTTGTTCATGATGACGCCGTGCCGCGCCACCTGCCGCGCCGTCCCGGCGACGAAGCCGGTCAGCCCCGCCCGCGCGCCGTTGGAGAGGCCGAGCTGCGGGATCGGCGACTTCACCGAGCCCGAGGTGATGGACACGATGCGCCCCCAGCCGCGCTCGATCATGCCGGGCAGGACCGCCGTCGACAGGAGGATCGGGGTCAGCATGTTGCCGTTGACCGCCGCCTCCCACTCCTTGCGGCCCCAGTCGGACCACATGCCCGGAGGCGGACCGCCGGCGTTGTTGACGAGGATGTCCGGCGCGGGCTCGGCCTCCAGCAGGGCGGCGCGCCCCTCGTCGGTGGTGACGTCCGTCGCGACGGTCCTCACCTCGACGCCGTGGCGTGCGCGGATCTCGTCGGCGGTCCGCTCGAGCACGTCGGCCGTGCGGGCGTTGAGCGTGAGGTGGACCCCCGCCTCCGCCAGCGCCTCGGCGCAGCCGCGCCCGAGCCCCTTCGACGAGGCGCACACGATGGCGCGCCGGCCCTTGATCATCAGGTCCATGGGTTTCCTCCGCTGTCCTTGCGCAAGCGGATCGCACGACGCGCGAACCTGCCGCAAGTGTCGCGCCGCCCTTGGCGGGCCGGTTCGGGTCCTTCTCCGGAATCCTTCTTGTTCACCAAGGTTTGAACCGGGGACGCGACGGTCTGCGTTGATGCAATTGCTAAAGTTCGTGGTCTCGGACGGCGCCGGTACAGTTTTCGGGCACCGGCGCCGATGAAACCCGCTTGGCAATTCCCGCGCGATGTGCATTCGTTCATGGGTCGAAGGCCGGATCGCGCGCCGATCCGGGTGGCCTTGAGAATATCGGCACACGAGCGGAATCGCCGGGCCGTTGCGTTGAGAGGAGGATGCCGCCGGCACGCGGGTGGCACGGGCACACGTTGCCGTGGCCGACAGGCCCGGCGGCGCCACAGTCGACGACCTCATGCACAGCATTGGGGCGGCCAGGGGTGCGGCAGGATCCGGGTCCTGCGCACCGGTTCCGGCCTGTGCGCAATGGAGTCACGAAGGCCCGCGCCGTGTGGCAGCCGACGAGATCCGCCGTCCGGTGCGGGGCCGGGCGGCTCGGAAGACGGGGAGACAGGAGTTCTTCGATGGCGACAGGTACGGTCAAGTGGTTCAACGGGACCAAGGGTTACGGCTTCATCCAGCCGGATGACGGCGGTCGGGACGTCTTCGTCCATATCTCGGCGGTGGAGCGCGCCGGCATGAACTCGCTGGCGGAAGGCCAGCGCGTGTCATACGAACTGTTCACCGACCCGAAGCGGGGACGCACGTCGGCAGAGCAGCTCAAGGTCGTCTGACCCTCCCGCCGGCGCCCGGCAGGCTCCGCGGCGCCGGTCACGAACCACCCCTTGCGACAGCGACGCCGGCGGCCAGTCCGTCGGCGTTTCCAAAAACCCGCACGGTAAGCCTCCGCGACCGCGCCCGACGCGCTCCAACCCCTCCCCCGAAGAAGGGCCGCCCCGATCGATGGGATCAGCGCCCGATCCTCGACCGCCGCCATTCCGGCCCAAGATTCCGGCCGACATTCCGGCCCGACATTCCGGGCTGAGATTCCGGCCTGGCGTGCCCGCTCGCCGGAACCGGCCGCCCCCGGAGCCGACCCGCCGGAGCGGACCCCCCCGCGAGGGATCATCCCGCCCCGCCGTTGCCGCACGGTGCGATCGCCTCCGGCCGGGTCGGCACGGGGACCGGATCTCCGAGGGCGACCGCAGGGCCGTCGGCGGCGAGCCTGACGAGGAAGGTGAGGCTCCCGGCCCGGGGTGGTCCGCTGCGGCAGGGTCTTGCGAAGATGTCCGCGTCGAGCCGGCTCTCTCCGGGCGCTTCCCGGGAGCGCGCCCTCATCGCAGCCTGAAGATCGGCGAAGCGGGCGATGTCTGCCTCCGCGATGCCGAACATCGTCGCGACCTCGCCCGCCGCCCTTGCCGTCGGCGTGGCGGGGCCGCCGCCGGCCGACGGCGCCGAGGCGAGCGCGAACTCCTCGGTCCGCAGCACCGCGCCGCCCGCGTCCGACAGGACGATGGTGAAGACGACGGCGCCGTCCGGCACGGAAAGCCCCTCGGGGTGGACCACCGTGACGGCGATCCCCGCCGGATCCACCCGCAGGAGCTCGGCCCCGGGCCCCGCCGCGGCGGCGCCCCCCGATCCGGGGATCACGAACCCTGCGAGCATGCAGGCGACCACGCCGGCGAGGATGGCGGCGGCGACGCGGACCGGCCCGCGCCTCCCGCGCCCGCCCCGCCGTGGCCGGCGAGCGATGCCCCGGGCGCCGTCGAATGGCCGAGGGTTCGCGATCAGGTGCGGGGTCGGCGGCATCGTGGAAGGTCTCCGCAGTGGTGGGATCGGGGCGTGCGGGCGTCGGCTCGGCGCGTCACCAGGCGTGGGTCGGCCGGTCCATGATCGTGCGGCCGAAGAGGCTCGCGACGAGGTCCACCATCAAGGTCGCCGTCCGGCCGAACTCGTCGAGGAACGGGTTCAGCTCCACCACGTCGAGGGAGCGCACGAGGCCGCTCTCGTGGAGAAGCTCCATGGCGAGGTGGGCCTCGCGCACCGTCGCACCGCCGGGAACCGTGGTGCCGACCGCCGGCGCGATGTCGGGGTCCAGAAAGTCGACGTCGAGGCTGACGTGGATCGCGGCACCCGCCGTCGCCGCCCGCGCGATCGCCCGCCGCACGAGCGTGCCGACGCCGTGCTCGTCCACGTCCCGCATGTCGTGGACGACGACTCCGTGCTCGCGCAGGAGCGCCCGCTCCGGCGGATCCACCGAGCGCACGCCGATCATGGTGACGCGGGTCGGGTCGATGGGCGTGATCGGGGCGCCGTAGATCACCTGCCAGCCCTCGAGGCCCGCCGCGACCGCGACCGGGACGCCGTGGAGGTTGCCGCTCGTGGTCGTCGCGAGGGTGTTGAAGTCGGGGTGGGCGTCGAGCCACAGGACGTGGGTGTCCGGCGCGACGTCGCCGAGCGCTGCGAGAGAGCCCGCGGCCACCGAGTGGTCGCCCCCCATCAGGATCGGCACGTGCCCCGCCCTCAGGGCGTCGCCGAAGGCGCGGCGGATCGCCCGCGCCCAGCCGGCCGTCTCGCCCACCCCGTGGGCGGGCGCGTGGAGGCCGTCGTCGATCTCCACGTGATAGGGGACGAGGTTGCGGTCCTCGGCGATCCTGTGGCCGAGGCTCGCGAGCGCGTCGGCGATGCCCGCTGTGCGCAGGGCGTCCGGCCCCATGACGCAGCCGCGGCGATAGGTGCCCGACTGCGCGGGCGCTCCCAGAAGGCACACTGTCGCCAAGGCCGTTCTCTCCGCCCGTCCCGCGCCCTCTGCCCCTGCCGCGCGGCGCGACGGGGCATGTGGCCCGCCCGCGGGTTCTTGTCCGCTCCCCCGTCGCGGTCAAGGCCCCGGCGAGAGGTGCCGCCGGGCCGTCTACCCGTCCGCGCGGTCGATGACGTGGGCGAACGAGCCCGCCACGGTGCCCGCGACCGTGCCGACCGGCCCGATAAGGTTGCGGTCGGTGTCCTCGGCCTCGAACAGGGGAGGCCCCTCCGGCGAGGCGAGTGTGGCGTAGTGGAACTCGTGGCCCCTCAGGCTGCGGGGGAAGAGGCCGCCGGCGTGGCGCAGGCGGCGATAGCCGAGCGTGCGGCGCCGGACGGCGAAGCTCGTCGCGACCGGGAGGAGGCCCGCCATCTCGTGGACCGTGCCGTCAGCATCGGTGAGCGTGCGGCCGAGGGCCATGTAGCCGCCGCACTCGCCATAGACGAGGGCGCCGCGCAGGGCGGCCGCGGCGAGCCCGTCCGCCCAGGCGCGCGTCGCCGCGAGGCGCCCGGCATGAAGCTCCGGATAGCCGCCCGGCAGGACGACCGCGTCGGCGGACGGGTCGGGCGCCTCCCCCGCGAGCGGCGAGAACGGATGGAGGGAGGCGCCCGCCGCCCGCCACCCGTCGAGGACGTGGGGATAGGCGAAGGCGAACGCCACGTCCCGGGCGAGCGCGACGCGGCTTCCGGGCGGCGGGAGCGGCGGCGGCGCGTCGCCTGCGGGGCCTGGCCCGTCGCGGCCGAGGGTGAGGAGGGCGTCGATGTCGCACCCCGCCTCCACGACGGCGGCGATGGCGGCGACCCTCGCGGTGAGGTCCGACCGCTCCACTGCCTGCTCGAGGCCGAGATGGCGGGAGGGGAGGGCGAGCGCATCGTCCCGCGGCACGGCGCCGAGGCAGGGGACGGCGGTGCGCCCGAGCGCTTCCCGCAGCATCCTCTCGTGCCGCGCGCTCGCGACCCTCGTCAGGATCACGCCGGCGATCCGCACCGTCGGGTCGAAGGTGGCGAAGCCGTGGACGAGGGCGGCCACCGAATGGCTCTGCCGCTCGGCGTTCACGACGAGCACGACGGGAAGGCCGAGCCGCCGCGCGACGTCCGCCGACGAGCCGATGCCGGAGGATGGCCCGTCGAAGAGCCCCATGACGCCTTCCACCACGAGCCTCTCGCGGCGGGCGAGGTGGTCGACGAGGGCGGGGCGCATCGCCCAAAGGTCGAGGTTGACCGCGGGCACGCCCGCCGCGGCGGCGAGGAAACCGGGGTCGATGTAGTCTGGTCCCACCTTGGCGGGCGAGACGCTCACGCCGCGCCGCACGAGCGCTGCGACGATGCCCGTGGTGACGACCGTCTTGCCCGAGCCCGAGGCGGGCGCGGCGACGAGAAAGCTCAAGCGGACGCTCCCCTGCGCGAGTGGACTCCGCCTTACGGCAGGACGGGTCCCGGCGGAACCGCCCGAGCCCTTTCCATCGGAGCGCGCGGGCTCACCAGCGGTCGTAGTTGCGCCAGCGCTGCCACTGCTTCTCGCCGACCATGCAGTCGATGCGCGGCGGGCTTCCGGGCGCGCGCCAGGCGGCCGGCACCACATCCGGCTCGATGCCGGCGATCTCGAGGATGAGCTTGCGGCGGATCGCTTCCTTGAACCGCGTCTTGTCGTTCACGGTGATGATGAACGAGCCGAAGCCGCCGATCACGCAGTCCTCGTAGTAGATGTCGAGCTCCTCGAGGTGGAAGTAGCCGCCCGGGTTGCCGCGCTTGATCATGATTGGCAGGCCGTTGATGACGATCCCGTCCGCCAGGAGATCGTCCCGCGCGGCCGTGACGGCGATGCCCTGGTTGTTCGGCCCGTCGCCCGAGATGTCGATGACGCGCCGCATGCCGTCGAACCCGCTGTCCTCGAACATCGCGCCGGTCTGCATCAGCGCGTTGCTGATGGAGGTGCGGCGCATGCGCAGGAGCGGGGCCGCAGAGAGCTCCTCGGCGAAGGCGCGGGCGTCATCGGCGTCCTCGATGACGGTCCACGGCACGATGGTCCTCACGAGGCCGACGCCGGCCCACTCCACGTAGGTGACGGCGATGCGCTGCCAGTCGCCCCGCCGGATCGCCGCGATGACATCCGGATCCTGGATGGCCTCGACGTAGCCCTGCCGCTGGATTTCCTGCTCGTCGAGATCCATCGACCATGACACGTCCACCGCGAGGACGAGCTCCACGTCGACGACGGGCGGCGTGGCGCGCGCGGCGACCGGCGCGGCGACGATTGCCGCGATGAGAGCGAGCATGCGGAGCATGAAAGCCTCCTCTGGTATGTGCACGGTGGAAGATGGAGCTGTCCACCGAGCGTGACAGACGCGTCACGCAATCGTCATGCCAGCTTCACAAGGCGTGTCCTTGTCGGTCAACGGTAAGGCGCGTCATCGTCATCACGTTGACGTCAACAAGGCAGGATGCATCATCAAGGCGAAGGCCGAGGCGTGGAAACGCTCTCGACCGATATGAATTCCGATCGGAATCGGCCTTGTTTCTTGCAGCGTTGAGCGCAGATCTTCACGGCCGGGCGCGCGACGGGACGAGCACTCGCCTCCTGTGGGGAACCGCCCGGCGTTGTTCGTCCGCCTCCGGGCCGGCGCTGCGGGAGGAAGGGCTTCGGTGCTACCCGAGGAGGCCGCGGCTCGCCGCGGCGTCCCACCAGTCCAGCGTCTCGGCGAGGGCGACGCTGCGCCCGAGGACGACGACTGCCGGCGTCGGAAGGTCCCGCGGCTCGGCGGCTTCGGCGAGCGTCAGGCGCACCACCTCCTGCTCCGGCAGCGTCGCGTTCGCCACAACGGCGACCGGCTCGTCGCCATCGCGGCCGGCCTCGAGGAGGCGGGCGGCGATTCCCGGGAGGTGGCGCGCCGCCATGTACATGACGAGGACCGGCGAGCCCTTCGCCACGGTCGCCCAGTCGATGGCGTTCGGCAGGGCGCCCGTGAGGTCGTGGCCCGTGAGGAAGGTGACGCACTGGTTCACCTCGCGGTGAGTCACCGGCAGCCCGGCGTAGGCGAGCCCGCCGAGACCCGAGGAAACGCCCGGCACGACGCGGAAGGGGATGCCGGCCGCCGCCAGCGCCTGGCACTCCTCGCCGCCGCGCCCGAACATGAAGGGGTCGCCGCCCTTGAGGCGAAGCACCCGCGCCCCCTCCCGCGCCGCCTCGATCAGCGCCTCGGTGATGTCCGCCTGCGCTGCCGAGGGCTTTCCGCCGCGCTTGCCGGCGTGGACGAGCCGCGCGCCCGGGCGGACGAAGTCGAGGATCCCGCTTCCGACCAGCGCGTCGTGGACGACGACGTCCGCATGGGCGAGGCCGTGATAGGCGAGGAGCGTGAGGAGCCCCGGCGCTCCCGGCCCCGCGCCGACGAGCCAGACCGTGCCCGGCGCGAAGGCGGGAAAGGCCGCGCCGTCGAGGTCGGCGAAGCGCCTCGGCGCGCTCTCCTGCGACCAGCGGGCCGTGCGCGGGGGAACCGTGTTGCGCGCGCTCATGCGGCGCCTGTCGCGGCGTGCCGCCGGCGTCCGCTCCCTTGAGGCGGCCCGCCATCGGCGCGATGCTGTGGCCGCGAAGGAGCGATCGGCGCTCCCGCGATCACCGGCAGAACACGCGCCCGATGGACGAGACGCCGCACAGAAGCCACGCCGACCCGGAGGGTGCGGCAGAGCCGAACCGGCCGCTCCGCTCCGGCTGGACCACCGGCGCGTGCGCGACTGCCGCCGCCAAGGCCGCATTCGCCGCGCTCCTCTCGGGAGAGTTTCCCGATCCCGTGACGATCGCCCTGCCGCGCGGCGGGACGGCCGCCTTCGCCCTTTCCGAGGAGCGGCTCGGTTCCGGCGAGGCGACCGCCGCCGTGGTGAAGGACGCCGGCGACGATCCGGACGTCACCCACGGCGCCCTCGTCCGCGTGACGGTCGCGCACGCGGCGAGCGGGGTGTCCTTTCACGCCGGGGAGGGGGTTGGCACCGTGACGCGGGAGGGGCTCCCGGTCCCTGTCGGAGAGCCCGCCATCAACCCCGTGCCGCGGCAGATGATCCGCGCCGCCATCGAGGAGGTGGCGGCACTCCACGGCGTTCCTGCCGACGCGCGGGTCACGATCTCGATCCCCGGCGGCGAGGCGCTCGCGGCGAAGACCTGGAACCCGCGGCTCGGCATCGTGGGCGGCCTCTCGATCCTCGGCACCACGGGGATCGTCACGCCCTATTCGTGCGCGGCATGGATCCATTCGATCCACCGCGGCGTTGATGTCGCGCGTGCGGCCGGGCTCGCGCACGTCGCAGCCGCCACGGGCTCCACGTCCGAGCGGGCGGCCCAGGCGGCGCTCGGCCTCGCCGACCACGCCATGATCGACATGGGCGACTTCGCCGGGGGCCTCTTGAAGTATCTGCGCCGTCATCCGATCCCCCGCCTCACCATCGTCGGCGGCTTCGCGAAGCTCTCGAAGCTCGCCGCGGGTGCGCTCGACCTCCACTCCTCGCGCTCTGTGGTGGACACGTCGGCGCTCGCGGCCCTCGCCGCGGGTGCGGGGGCGGGCGATGCCGTCTCGGCGCGGATCGCCGAGGCGCCCACCGCCATGGCGGCGCTCTCCATCGCGCGGGAGGCCGGCGTCGACCTCGCAGGCGCAGTCGCGGCCGGCGCCCGCGCCACGGCGCTCGGCACGCTGCGCGGCGCCCCGGTCGCCGTCGACGTCATGGTGGTGGACCGCGCGGGGCGCATCGTCGCCCGCGAGGGGGCGTGATGGCCCGCATCCTTCTCCTCGGCGGCACCGAGGAAGCGCGCGAGATCGCCGAGCGGCTCGCGGAGGCGGGCGCCGATTTCGTCGTCTCCCTCGCCGGCCGCACCTCGGCGCACGACTACCCGGGAACCGTGCGCATCGGCGGCTTCGGCGGCGAGGAGGCGCTCGCGGACTACCTGCGCGAGGAAGGCATCGGCGTCCTCGTCGACGCCACCCACCCCTTCGCCGGTGCCATCAGCCCGGCGGCCAAGCGCGCCGCGAAGGCCGCCCGCGCCCGCTACTACCGTATCGAGCGCCGCCCCTGGCGCCGTGCCATGGGCGACCGCTGGGTGGACGTCGCGAGCCTCGAGGAGGCGGCGGAAGTTCTCGACGAGGGCGCCCGCGTCTTCCTCGCGATCGGCGCTGGCGGCCTCAGGCCATTCCTCGCCCGCCGCGACCTCACCATCGTCGCGCGCACCATCGAGCCGCCCGATCTCGGCACCCGCAACGACGTCATCGTCATCCGCGACAGGGGGCCGTTCGACATCGATTCGGAGCGCGAGCTCTTCGCCCGCTACGATTTCGACGCCATGGTGACGAAGAACTCCGGCGGCGACAGCACCGCGGCGAAGCTCGTGGCGGCGCGCGAGCGGCACGTGAAGGTCTACATGGTCCACCGCCCGCGCGGGCAGCCGTGGCCGAATGCGCGCACTGTGGACCAGATGATGCGAAAGCTCCGCCGTCACCTCTGAGCGCCGGTCTTCTGGTGGCGGAAGATGTGGCGGTGGGCCGGGTCGTAGAGCGCCGAATCGGAGAACGCGCCCGCCTCGAGCACGCGGCCGACGATGATGAGGGCCGTGCGCGTCACCTTCGCCTCGCGCACGATGCCGGCGATGGTGGCGAGTGTGCCGCGCAGGACCTCCTCGTCCGGCCACGTCGCACGGACCACCACGGCGACGGGGCAATCCTCCCCGTAGTGCGGGACGAGCGCCTCCACCACGTGGCGGATGTTGCGGATCGAGAGGTGGATCGCGAGCGTCGCCCCCGAGGCGCCGAGGGTCGCGAGGTCCTCCCGGTTCGGCATCGCCGAGGACTTCATCGCCGTGCGCGTGAGGATCACCGTCTGCGACACGTCTGGGAGGGTGAGCTCCGTCTTCATGAGGGCGGCCGCCGCGGCGTAGGCGGGGACGCCGGGCGTCACGTCGTAGGGGATGGCGAGCGCGTCGAGGCGGCGCATCTGCTCGCCGGTCGCGCCGTAGAGCGAGGGGTCGCCGGAGTGGACGCGGGCGACGTCCTCGCCGGCGGCGTGCGCCTCGGCCATCTCGGCGACGATCTCGTCGAGGGTCATGGAGGCGGTGTCGATCACCCGCGCACCCGGCGGGGCGGCGGCGACCACCTCCGCCGGCACCAGCGAGCCGGCGTAGAGGCAGACCGCGCAGCGCTCGATGAGCCTGAGGCCCCGCACGGTGATGAGGTCGGGCGCGCCGGGGCCGGCGCCGATGAAGTGGATCACGATGAGACCTCGTAGCCGCGGGGTGTGTAGACGAGCGCCGTTCCGTCGCCGCGGACGAGGCGGCGGGTGGTGGAGGCGCCGACGATGACCGTTGCGAGCATGTCCACCGCCTCGGGGTCGAAGTCGCCGAGGGTGGTGTGGACGATTGTCTCCGCCGGCCGGCCGACGCTGCCAGCGATCACCACGGGCGTCGACGCCGGCCGGCTCTGTGAGAGGATCGCCATCGCGCGCTCGATCTGGGTGGTGCGGCGGCGGGAGCGGGGATTGTAGAAGGCGACCGCGAAGTCGCCGGCGGCCGCCGCGTGGATGCGCCGCTCGATCACCTCCCAGGGCGTCAGGAGATCCGACAGGGAGACGAACGCGAAGTCGTGGCCGAGGGGGGCGCCGACGCGGGCGGCCGCCGCCTGGGCCGCCGAGACGCCGGGCGCGACGGTGAGGGCGACGCGGCGGGCGGCGTCGGAGATGTCGCCCGTGTCGAGGAGCTCGGCCGCGAGGGTCGCCATGGCGTAGATGCCGGGATCGCCGGAAGAGACGAGCGCGACGGTCCGCCCCTCGCCGGCCCGCTCGAGGGCGAAGCGCACCCGCGCCGTCTCGTCGCCGAGATCGAAGTCGTGCCGCTCCTGGTGCGTCCTGAGGTCCTCCACGAGGTCGAGATAGAGCGAGTAGCCGACGAGGTCGTCCGCCGCGGCCACGAGATTCACGCACTCGGGCGTTCGCCAGCGGTGGGCGCCCGGCCCCGTGCCGACCACCGCGAGATGCCCGCGGGCGCGCCCGACGCTGCGGGAGACGACGCCGGGCGCTTCGGCGAGGGCGGCCGTCACGCGCTCTCCCACGCGCTTCGCCACCACGAGCCGCGCGCCCCGTCCTGCGGCGGCGAGTGCGGCCGCCTCCGCGACGCCGGCGACGCCGACGGCGGCCCGCACGGTCTCCGACGGTGTCTCGAGGCGGTGCTCCTCCCGCGCCAGGGTCGCCGCGTCGAACAGGCGGAAGGCTGCGCCGAGACGGCTTGCCACTGCGGCGATGGCGGCCTCGTCGGCCTTCACGTCGAGGGAGGCGACGACGGCCACGGCCCGCGGGTCGGCGCCCGCCTCGGCGAGGACCGTCCCGGCGAGGGCGACGGCCGCGGCGGGATCGGCGCCCCTCTCCGCCCCCATCCCGAGGACGAGACCCTCCCGCACGTAGGTGGGGACGGTCCCGGCATCGGCCTCGCGGCGCACGGTGGCCCGCACGCGGGAAGGGCCTCGCGGCAGGTGGGACAGGAAGGCGAGGGAGGGGTCGGGATCGATGCCGATCCCCTCGCCGAGGTCGGCCGCGAGCGTCTTGAACGGCGCCGGGTCGGCGATCGCGAAGCCCTCGGGCGGCTCCTCGAAGGCGATGCCGAGGCGCACCTCGCTCAGGGTCGTGTGGGCGGGGCGGGTGCCGAACGCGGCGCCGATGGTCTGTGCGATCCGCCGCCCCTTCGGGTGCGCGCCGAGGAGGGGGACGACGGCGCTCCCGTCCTCCGCCATCGCCACCACCGGCGGGTCCTGCCGCTTCGAGCCGAGGACGGGGGCGAGGACGCGCACGAGGATCCCCGTCGACATGAGGCCGACGATCGGCCGCCCCGCGCGGAAGAGGTCCCGAGCGTGCGTCTCGACGCCGGTGAAGACGCGGGTGACGGCGTCGGCCGTGACCCTCTCGGCGCGCCCGTGGATCTCCGCGCTGAGGCCCGCCGCCTCGAGCGCCGCCTGCGCGGTCAGCGCCGCGGGAAGGGCCGAGGGGCCGAGGACGATGATCGCTACCGCGTCCGTCTCGCCGGTGGCCGGCTCGGCACGCCTCTCCCGCGGGGGGACGATGACCAGCGAGAAGTAGGGCTTCGGCCCGGGCTCTGCGGCGGCGAGCGGCGTCACCGTCTCGTCGGCGAGCGTTGCGCGCACGACGAGCGTACCGCTCCGCCCGGCCTCGCGGATGCGCCGTGCCACCTCGTCGAAGTGCCGGCCCACCTTGTAGAGGACGACGCCACCGTCGTCCCTCAGCGCGGAGGCGATGCTGGCGGTGGGCGCCGAGGCGGGGACGATGGCGAAGGGAGCGTCCTTGCGGGCAAGGCTCGTCGAGGTCGCCGCCGCCGCCGCCGAGGCCGCCGTGACGCCGGGGACGACCGTCACGGGGTAATCCGCAGCCACGCGGTCCATGATCGAGGCGGCGCTGCCGTAGAGCATCGGGTCGCCCTCGCACAGGAGGACGACGCTCCGCCCGGCCGCGAGGAGGTCGCCGATCCGCCGCGCCGCCTCGTCGTAGGCCGCCTCCGCGGCGCCGTCGCCGGTCATCGGGACACGGAAGGGGAGGCGCGTCGTGGCGCGCCCGACGTGGTCGGCGACGATGTTGGCGGCGAAGCTTCCGCGCTCCGTGGCGGGGTAGGCGAGGACGTCCGCCTCCGCCACGATGCGCGCGGCCTTCAGGGTGAGGAGCCCGGGATCGCCCGGCCCGACGCCGACGATGGTGAGGCGCCCGCTCACGGCTTCACCGCGCGCCACTGGAGGACGGGCATCGCCGGCTTCAGCGCGCTCATGCGGCCGACCGGCTCCCCGAAGGAGAGGGCGATCCGGGTGAGGCGGCCGCCATGGATGGCGTGGCGGGCGAACGTCGCCGCCTCGCCCTCGACCGTGACGGCGTTCGAGACGACGATGCCGCCGCTCGGAAGGCGCGCCCAGACCGCCTCGAACAGCGCATCGTCCGCCACCCCGCCGCCGAGGAAGACGCGGGTCGGGTCGGGCGCGTCGGCGAGCCTCTCCTTCGCCTCGCCCTCCAGAAGGACCGCGCGGGTGGCCGTCGCCGCGAGGTTCCGGCGGATGGACGCGGCGCGGCCGGGATGACGCTCGAAGAGGGTCGCCGTGCCGCCGCCGCGGGCGAAGTCCATGGCGACTGCGCCGGAGCCGGCGCCGACGTCCCACAGGTGGCCCGGCGGCGCGAGCGCCGCGACCGTGAGGAGGCGCACCTCGTCTCTGGTGACGCACCCGTCGTGGTTGAGGTCGTCCACGCAGAGCGCCCCGTCGTGGCGGCACTCGACGGCGAGGACGTTGAGGGGCGCTGCCTCCGAGGAGAGCGTCGCGGCGGTGGCGTGGCGGATGCGGGCCTGCGCCGTGCCGAGCGTCTCGAGCACCGTGACGGCGCTCTCCCCGAAGCCGGCGCCGGCGAGCGCTGCGGCGATTTCGGCCGGCGCCGCGCCGTCGCGCGTGAGGACGAGGAGGCGCCGGCCGGGCGCGGCGTGCTCCAGGATCCCCTCGGGCGGGGTGGCGTGGAGGGAGACGCAGGCGACGCTCTCGAGCGGCCAGCGCATGGCGGCTGCGGCGAGCGAGAAGGCCGAGGGGGCCGGGTGAACCGTCATTTCATCGGGGCTGATGTGGCGCAGGAGCGTGGCGGCGACGCCGTGGTGGAGCGGGTCGCCCGATGCGAGGACGGTCGTTGGCGTGCCGCGGCGGGCGAGAAGTGCCGCGACGCCGTCC